>Ga0256405_10000025_pt1 | contig 408648 bp, 329 predicted proteins | sample RumenRJG_02DNA_FD_189096 | JGI IMG/M metagenome (GOLD analysis project Ga0256405, IMG submission 189096) | Bovine rumen microbial communities from Lethbridge, Alberta, Canada - RJG_02 | ecosystem: Host-associated > Mammals > Digestive system > Stomach > Rumen | place: Canada: Alberta... | reverse complement strand
CAATGTGTCTAACGGAATAACCCTCCTCAAGTAACTTCATATACTTAAGGCGGTCTTCATAAGTGTGCTTTTTGTACATAACAAAACCCCGAAAGTATTTTGTCTAACTTTCGGGGTTCATGTCATTGTCTTACGGCTTTTTTATTCTGCCTACGGCAGGTCTATTTCTTCCAGAGCTTCGGGAGGAATCCGTAGTAGAGGAGATGCCTCCAGGTGGACCAGTCGTGGCCGGTCTCACCGACGCAGAAGTACTCGTATTCGATTCCGTGCTTGTCGAGGGCATCCCTGAGGCCCTTTACACGAACGTTGAACATGCCCTTCTCTTCTGCGCCTCCCTGTCCGATGAACAGATAGTCCACCTTGTCATTGGCTTTCGGGTCATTGAGGAACCCACCAAGGGTCTCCTCAGGAGTGTTGTCTCCTGCGCTGAGGACACCGAAGTTGGCGAAGAGGTCAAGGGACTTGAGACCTACGAAAATAGTGTGACGGCCACCCATCGAGAGACCGGAAATGGCACGGCCATGAGGATTCGCAATGGTCTTGTAGTGACTGTCGACGAAGGGGATGACGGCCTCGCGATACTCACGTTCCATGATATCGAAAGTGAGGTCGGCGTGCTGGGGATGATTGCGGTGAATGACCTGGTTGTTCACAAGTGCGATCAACATCGGTTCGGCTTTCCCTTCCGCGAGAAGGTTGTCCATGATGAAGTTCACGCGTCCGTCATACATCCAGTTTGACGGGAGCTCGCCGCTTCCGCCCATGAGATAGAGGACAGGGTATTCCTTCTGGGGGTCATACTGGGGAGGGGTATATACGTAGATCTCACGCTCTCCCTTGGTAACGGGGCTGTAGTAGATATGACGGGTAACGGCTCCGTGAGGCACATCCTTCGCATCCCACCAGGACGGTCCGTCGCCATGGACGATGAGCTCACTGTAAGGAGGCATTGCCGTAAAGGAGGCATATGTATTGTTGGGATCGGCCATGCTGACCCCGTCGACAACGAGATTGTACTGGTACATATCTACCGGGAGAGGGCCGATGGTGAGGGTCCAGATGCCGTCTTCCCCTTTGGTGAAAGGAATCCTACCATTGACTCCCATGACTGTGGTCATGGCGCCCGAGAGGGCGACGGACTCTGCCTTCGGGGCCCTGAGCCGGAATATGACGGTATGGTCGTCATTCACCTGCGGCGAATTCAGATTCGCGCTGAAGGGGATTAACCCCTCGGTGTCTTTCTGAGGGTTGTAGCTGAGGTTTACGTTCGACTGCTGGGCAAATGCCGTCAGAGCGAAAAGTAGCGAAATCGCCACGGTAATTGTTTTCTTGATCATAATAATGCTGTTTTACGCTGCAATATAGTCAATCATTAGGATACATGAATCAAAATCGTAGTAAGATTATTCCAATCCTGGCCCGAATTTGACGGACTTGCCGGCGGCGAGGGTGAAGTCCTTGGTCTTGCCGGCGTAGCGGACAGTGAAGGGATGGCCGAACTCGGATTTGATCTCGCAGGAGGTCATCTTTCCGTCCTTCCAGCTGATGCTTACCTCATAGCCGCCTCTGGCCTTCAGGCCGCTGACGGATCCGTCTTTCCAGCTTGCCGGCAGCGCGGGCAGGATGGATATCTCGCCGGCGTGGCTCTGCAGGAGGCTTTCAGCAATGGCGGCAGTGATGCCGAAGTTGATGTCGGACTGGTTGGAGCCGGAGAAGTGAAGATTGTTGCCGAAACCTCCTCTGCGTCCGGCGGGGCTCATGAATATCTTTCTCAGGATCTCATCCGTCTTTTCCCCGTTCTCAAGCCTTGCCCATTGGCAGATGTCTATCGCGCTGTTCCAGAATACCGTGACCGGGCGGGGCTCCAGCCAGGTCTCTACGGCCTTTGCAAGCTCCGGAGTACCCCTGAGGGTGATGGAGTTTCCCGGATAAAGCCCGAAGGTTCCCGACCAGTTGTGGTTCTCCCTTCCGCGTGTCCAGTCCTCGATCCAGCCTTGCAGCATTCCGTTTTCGCCGATCATGTACGGCGGGATCTTCTCCAATGCGGCCGCGAGCTCGCTGCTGAACTCGCTGTCGACGTTCAGCAGCCTGGCCGCCTCGATGCAGTGGGGGAAGAGATCCCTGATCAACGCGTTGTCCATCGTTGTGGACGGGGCGAGGAACATCTCTTCGGGATTGCCGTCGATGTAATATCCTTGCTCGGGGGACATGGAGAAGGGGATTGTCAGGTAGCCATAATTGGGATTGACCTCCAGGATATCCATCACGAACTGGGCTGCGCCCTTCATTATGGGATAATACTTCTTGAGGAAGTCCATGTCTTCAGTGAAGAGATAATGTTCCCAGATGTGCTGGCACAGCCAGACGCCGCTCATCGGCCACATGCCGTAGCGCGCGGCGTCCACGGGGGCTGTGCCGCGCCAGAGGTCGGTATTGTGGTGGGACACCCAGCCGTCAGCGCCATAATAAAGCTTTGCCGTTTCGGCTCCGTTCTCCGCCAGGTCTTCGATCAGGTGGAACAGAGGGGGAGTACATTCCGAAAGGTTGGTGACCTCGGCAGGCCAGTAGTTCATCTCGGTGTTGACGTTGAGGGTATATTTGCTGCCCCAGTTGGGCAGCAGGTCCTGGAGCCAGCGTCCCTGGAGATTGGTGGGTTCGCTGCCCTCCCTGCTGCCGGAAACGGTGATATACCGGCCGAACTGGAAGAGTTTGGCCTGGAGATCGGCATCCGGCTCGCCCTTCTTGAGGGCGTCGACACGTACATTCGTGGGCTTTTCGTTCTCCGCACCATCACCGACTGTGAGATGGACGCGGCTCATCAAGCCGGAGAAGTCCTTGAGGTGCGTCTCCTTGAACTGCTTGTAGCTCTTGCCCTTGACAGCTGCAAGGACCTCCTCGCAGCGAGCCGAAGGATCGCCGCTGATGTCCTTGTAGTTGACCAGGTTCGTGGCTATTGTAAGGACGAAAGTCACTGAATTGGCGCCGCTTATGACCAGGCTGGAGTCTGTCGCCTCCAGTTTTCCCTTCTCGGGAAGGGCGATGACATCCGTCTGGAAACTCATTCCGTCGCCTTCGACCTTGGCGATCAGGTCGAATATCCTGGTGGGGAGATAGCTCCAGGTGCCTTTCATCGTCAATCGGTTGTCCGAGGAGGAAATGTCCCTCAGGAAAGGGCTCTTGAGCTTCGCCTCCACGTTCACCTTGCCGGGTTTGTCGGCGGAGACCTTCATCACCATTACGTGGTCGGGATAGGACATGAAGACCTCCCTCGTCATCTTGACGTTGCCCTCGGTATAGTTGACGGTGACTATGCCGGTCTCCATGTCGAGTTCACGATAGTAATCCTTGACGGGCCCTTCTCCGGGCTTGAAATCAAGGAGCAGGTCGCCGACAGGGGCATAAGTCTGTTGGTTTGCGGGCTTTCCGTAGAAATGCTCGTTCACCAGTTTTTCCGCCTCCTTGTATTTCTTGGCATACATCAGTTCCTTGATCTGGTCATAGTAATTGTGGGCCTCAGGATCGTTGTAGTCATGGGGACGCCCGGACCAGAAAGTAGACTCGTTCAATGCAATGCGCTCATTCTCAGTCCTTCCGAATACGTTGCCACCCATATAGCCGTTGCCGATGAACAGACCGTCCAGCCATACGTCGCCGGCCGGCTGGTCATACCAAAGGACCATCTCCCGGCTCGATCCGGGAGCGGACTCGGAGCATGAAACGAATGCTGGGAGAATCAAGCAGAACAGAAACAAAACCCTTTTCATATGCCTTTGAATTTTTAAGTTTTCCGTACAATATAATCAATTCAATCTGAAATCTGACTGAGGTAGGAAAGAATAATCTCGACAGCCTGGTCTTCTGTCAGGCCGTCAACGTTGAGGGACAGGTCATAGTTGCGGGCGTCATAGCGGCTTTTGCCGGTGAAACGCTTGATGTAGTTCTCCCTCGATTCGTCGACTCTTTCAAGGATATCTACAGCTTCCTCCTCGGTCACGCCCTGCCTTGCCATGATCCGCTTGATACGGTTCGGCTTCGAGGCCGTGATGAAGATACTCTTCTCGTTGGGATGGTCCTTGAGGATGTGGAAGCCGGAACGGCCGGCGATGACGCAGGCCCCCTCATCGGCCAGAGCGCGGAGGATTTCCGCCTCGGCCTTGTAGATGTCGTCCGAAGTGACTTCGGAATAGGACTCCTTGCCGAATTTGGCATCGGACTCGAGAATGGCGGATGCCGCAGGCATGGGGGATACAAAGCGGATGAAGTCAGACAGCCAGCTTTTCTTCTCTCCCTTGATCTGCTCGATGGTTTCGGCGTTGAGGTTGAAACGCTTCATCAGGACATGGATAAGCTCCTTGTCGTAGAAGTTGATATCCATCCTTTCCGCGAGTTTCCGACCGATGGTACGTCCTCCGGTACCGACTTCGCGGCTGATCGTAATGACAAATGATTCTTTGAATTTCATATTGATACAGGTTTATCGTTAGCTGTGGTTCAAGCCTCCCTGAGATCTTCAAGGAGATTGTAAAGGCCGTCCTGGGACAGGACTCCGCGCTTGAGTGCCGGAGGGATCTCCCCGGCCTCGTCCGCTTCATAATCCAGGCGCCATTGGCCTGAATCCATATACTCCTTCAGGAGGGCCACGTCGGCCGGGGCAGCCCCGGCTCCGGCCGCGCTGACGCGGTCGAAGGCCGCCTCCATCCCCTGGATGCGCACGATGCGTTCGGCATTCTCCTTTTCCGATGCCGGCATGCCGGCTATGATCTGGCCTGCCGCGTTCTTGGTGTCGACCTTTTCGATGATACGCTCAAGGATGCCGTTCTCGTCGAATATGAACGTGCGGCGGAGCGTACCCATGGTACTCTTGCCGTACATCTTCTTCTCTCCCCACGCCCCGAAGTCCTGAAGCATCTGCGTCGAGGTATCGGCAAGCAGCTTGAAGGGAAGTTCGAACTTCGCGCGGAAGCCCGTGTGGGATTTGGCGCTGTCCTTGCTCACGCCCACAATGTTGTATCCTGCGGCCGTGAGGGCAGCGTAGTTATCCCTGAAGCTGCAAGCCTCGGCAGTACAGCCGGAGGTGTTGTCCTTGGGATAGAAGTAGATGATGGTCCTGCGGCCCTTTCCGATGAAGTCTTCTGACTTCACCGGATTCCCGTCCTGGTCCGTGACTTCAAAGGACGGCATTCTGTCTCCGATTTTCAGCATATGCGTTGTGGATTGTCCCGTCAGTTCCTGGCGATGAAATCAAGTATTGTGCGGTAGTAGCGCATCTGGTTGTCAATGCCTTTGTATCCGTGCCCCTGGCCTTCCATGATAAGGAATTCCACCGGTTTTCCGGCTTCCTTCAGGGCGTCGTAGAGCATCTGTGAGCCTCCTATGTCCACGCGGTCGTCATGGTCGCCGTGGATCAGCAGGAGCGGCCCGGAGATCTTGTCCACATGGTTGATGGGGGAACGGTCCATGAGTTTGTCGCGCTCCGTGACGGGATCTCCTGCCTCCAGGTAGTCCCAGTCAGGGATGTTGGTGTGGTAATGCTCATATATGATGTCGCTGAAGCCGGCGACTGCCACTCCGAATCCGAAGGGGAAAGAAGCCTTGAAGCCGTTCACTTCACCCGGGAAGGTCATCAGCCGCATGGTTTCATAGCCTCCGTGGCTCATGCCGAAACATCCGACACGCTCCGGAGGAATACCCAGCATCTCGGATACATATCGTGCGCAGTAGATCATGTCGATGGTCTCGTTGCCCCCGAGGTCGTGGTCGTTGAGCGCGGCGAAGTCGCGGCCGAAGCCGCTGGAGCCGCGCGGCGATGCGCTGAGGACGTACATGCCGGCATCAGTAAAGATCTGGTGCTCTATGTCATAGGCGTTTTCTCCTCCATAGAAGGACATTACCATCAGCCTTGCCTGATCGGCGGGAAGCGGGTTGTCCGGAACCATCAGGTAAGCATGCAGCATCCTGGTCTCACCGGTGGCGGGGTCGATGTCGAAGGTCGGAATGCTGAGTTTCTCTGCATGGGAAGTAACCATGGAAGACTTGATGTCTTCCGGGAGATCGACAAGGACGGACTGCTCCAGCTTGCCTCCATCGAAACTGACGGTCCATATCTGGAAGAGGATGTCGGTCGCTCCGGCGGTGAAATACATTTTGTTGCCGACTGTGGTCTGGAAAGAAAGCGTCGCCGGGTACAGTGTCTGGGCGAGTTCGGTCCCGTCAGGCTCCAGTACTCGAACGAGCGAACCCTCCGGGCTTGTGCTCACGCAGGCAAGATACTTCTTCCCGTCATACTCGATCCATTCAGCGGAGACGTCCTGGGTGTAAGATGTGATCTGGGAGGTCTTGCCGGTACGGCGGTCGTATGAATATACGTTCGCATAGCCGCTCTGGTCCGACAGGAAATAGGCTACATCGGCGGAATACCAGGGTGAAATGACAGCACATCCGGAAAGGCTGGCTTCAAGTGAAGGATCGGTGACGACCTTGTACTCTCCCGTCGCGAAGTCGAGATATGCCATGTTGGTATAGGTCCTGTTAACGTTCTTGAGGACCGTAAGCATGCATCCGGTGTTGTCCGGACTGACAGCGAATTCGCTCCAGGTCATGCGGAAGTCGGGCTTGTCCTCGCAAATCAACTTGTCCTCGAGGGTCTTGACATTCAACAGGCGGAATTCGTCAGTATGGTCGTCCCCATCCTGCGAGGTCCTCGCCACATATGCTATCAGACTCTTGTCATCGTTGAAACTCCATCCGTAGATGTAGGGCACGTCGGTGAAGCAGACGGTCTCGCCGGTCGAAGGATCCATCCGGTAGAGGTCTATCTTTTCGTCGTTGGACTTGTCGCCCATCCAGTACAGGCAGCCGTCATTCTCATTAACCTCCGGGCTCCAGAAGTTGCGTTCCGCCCAGTTCTCGTTGGAAATGACTTTACCCCGGCTGATGTCAGTGCTTTCCGCAAGGTCGAGCAAGAGCAGGGGATTGCCGTCGGTATTGCGGACGTAAATCAGCTTTGAAGCGTCATCAGAGAGGTAGAATCCCCATGTGGAGTAAGGGAATCCTTCGAGGAAAGAAAGTACATCGACCTCGCGGTCGATGAACGGGACCTTTCCTTCGTCCTGCTTCTGGGAGCAGGAAGTGAAAAGGAATGCTGCCGATATCAGCAGCATTCCTGAAATCAATATCTTTCTCATTACTTTCTCCAGTATTCGTTCTGGTCGGCTGCAGTGAGAGCGTGGTTGTAGAGCATTTCATACTCCGGAATCGGGAGCATGAAGCGCGGGCTGTCCGCCGGAAGGCTCTTGACTTCGGCCCAATGCTCGGGATCCTTGGTACGGTCGAGTGGCTGGTGCAGGCGGCGCAGGTCATGCAGGCGGAAGCCCTCTCCGTAGAGCTCCTTGCGGCGTTCGTAGTAGATCTTGTCAAGGGAGCCGTCGGTCGGGGTGGCGCCGCGGGCTACCTGAAGTGCGTTGAGCACACTCTTGGCAACGGAGGCGTTACCGCTGTTGGCTTCAGCCTCAGCCTTGATGAGATAGGCTTCGGCTATGCGTGCCAGCGGGAACTCTGCATCACCGATGACGGTCCTGTGGCTGAACTTGTTGGTAATGTAGCCGTCAGCCTCATAGAAATAGAACGGGAACATCTTTCGGCAGTCGCTGTCCTCGAAGGACTCACGGAAACGCTTGGTCCAGCGCACGGTGCTGTATCCGTCGAGCACGTTCCAGCCCTGGTCCCACTTCTCGAAGTCCACCTTTCCATCCTCGGCTGCATCGTCGTAGCCGTCTGCAAGATAGTAGAAGGAAGGGAGGGAAGCGTAGTAGTTGCTGGTAGCAGGGACGAAGTTGAAGAACATGAGCCATTCTGCGTTATGGTCCTTGAAGCCGCTCCGCCACTCTTCCTTGCTCATCAGGTTGGAGCCGTCGAAGACATTGCCGGCTGCGATTTCCGCATACTTTGCCGCATTTGACCAGTCGGCCATATCCTGATATGCACGGGCCATGAACAGGGCGACGCTTCTGGTCGTAAAGTAGTCTGTGGAGGTGTTGCTTATGAGGTTCATCGCCTGGCTGAAGTCGCTGATGACCTGGGCGTAGACCTCCTTGACGGAAGAGCGGCCGAGATTCTCGGAAGCGGCATCTGCCGGCTCCGTCCTCAGGATCACTCCGGGAGCGTTTGCATCCAGGGTATAAGCAGGGGCGAACAGGCGGATGAGACGCAGGAACATGAAGCCGCGAAGGGCATAGGCTTGTCCAAGGAGATTGTCCTTGCCGGCTTCGTCCTCCATCTCGCTGACATACTTTATGATGCTGTTGGCGGCATCGATGCCGTGATAGTCAGCAGGCCAGATGTAGTTGGCGTAGCCGAACCACCAGGGCTCGGATGCCGGAACCTGGGAATAAGTATAGGAATAGAGGTTCCAGTTGTAGGTAGGGAATCCATAGGCTCCGGACGACATGGCTGCATCCTCGCCCATCACTTCGGCCATTACGGTGCCCAATGTGAGTGACATATAATGACCGACGTATGCCATACCGGAATTGAGTGCGGTCTGAGCAGATTCGACCGAAGAGAATATCTGCTCGTCGGAAACTGCATTGGAGGGCACCGGGTTGAGCGTCTCCTTGGAGCAGGAGACCAGTGCTGTCAGACTTATAAGCGCAATGTATATTATCTTTTTCATAAGGCTGTCGATTTAGAAAGTGATGTTCACACCCATCGTATACGTCTTGCTGATCGGGACGTAGTAAGGATAAGCGTCGTATCCGCCGACACCGAAGATGTCGATGTCGTCATAACCCTTGTAACCCTTGTCCTTGAACACGGTGAAGAGGTTGTCGGCATTGACGTACACGCGGAGACCGTCGATGATTCCCAGCTTGCCGGTCACACTCTTGGGCAGGGAGTAGGAGAGGCTCACATTCTTGAGCTTGAAGTACGTGGCATCATAAAGGAAGCGGGTAGAAGGGGAGTTGGACTGGTTGTCGTTCGAATTGGTGTACTTGGGTACGTTGGTGTTGGTATTCGACGGAGTCCAGGCGTTCAGCGCATCCTTGTGTAGATTCTTTCCGGAATCGTTGCCCTCGTGCATCATACCTGCATAGATGGCGTCATAGAACTTGCCGCCGAGGTTGTAGTAGAGCATGAAGGAGAAGTTCAGACCCTTCCAGTTGAAGTTGTTGGTGAGGGAACCGAAGCCCCATGGAGTGGCACGGCCCTGCATGTCGTAGTCGGCATCGGAGTAGACGCTCGTCGTGCCGTTGCCCTGCTTCCACAGGGGATTGCCGTTGGCGGGATCCACGCCCGCCCAGGTAGGCAGGTAGAACTCATACTGGCTGTGGCCGATCTTCCATATCTTCTTTGTGTCGGACATGGTGATGTCGTCATCGCCCGCAAGGTCGAGTATCTCATCTGCGTTGTACGAGTAGTTGAAACTGATGTCCCAGCTGAAGTCATTGTTCTGTACGGGGGTGCCGTTCAAGACGAACTCAAGGCCCCTGTTGCGTACCTTGGCAAGGTTCATCATCACCGAACTGACCTGGTCGTAATAGTTGCCTACACCGTGCGAAGCGGGAAGGGGATACTCGTAGAGAAGGTCGTCGGAAGTCTTGTCAAACACCTCGATGGATCCGGTCAGGCGGTTCTTGAAGAATCCGAAATCAAGTCCGACATTGAGCATTCTCTGCTTCTCCCAACCGAGGTCGGGATTGGAGAAACTCTCGTGGCCGAGACCGGAGACATTGCCGTATTGATAAGAGGAATCAGCGATCCAGAGACCCAGGGACTGGTAACGGCCGATACCGGCGTCATTTCCGGAAGTACCGTAGCTGGCGCGCAGCTTGAGGTCGCTGATCCAGTCGACACCCTGGAGGAAGCCCTCCTGCTTCATACGCCAGGAAGCTCCTACGCTGAAGAAATTACCGAACTTTCTGTCCGCACCGAAGACGGAGGAACCGTCACGTCTGAACGATCCTGAAAGGAAGTACTTCTCAGCGAAGTTGTACTCGGCATGGCCGAGGTAGGAGATAAGGGCGGCTTCTGTGAAGTATGAAGTCATGGACTGGAAGCTGCTGGCGCCGGCGAGTTCGGTCATGAAGTCGAACGCGAAGTCGGTCTTTACCCCGTTGAAATAGTTCCTCTTGCTCTTCCAGAACTCATATCCGGCCATGGCGGAGAAGTTGTGGTTCTCTGCAAAGGTCTTGGCGAAATTGAGCGTGGTGGTGCTCGTGAACATCATGTCGTAGGTCTGGTTCTTGCTGCCGCGTCCATTGTAGGCGGGGCCGTTGCCGTGGTACTTGTTCCAGTAACTGGTATCATAGACGGAAACGAAGTCAGGGGAGAACACGGTACGGGCGGTCAGGCCATCGGCCAGGCTGATCTCGGTGTAGAACGAGGCGAACAGGCGGTAGGTCTCAGCCTTGTTGGTGTCCATCGTGGGCAGTCCCACGGGGTTGAAATCCTTGGATGCAGGGTTGGTCCAGTTGTACTGTTTCTCACCCGCAGCGTCAAGCACATAGTTGCCGTTGCCGTCCACGATGTAGACCGGGACTGCATTAGGGAACTGGGCGGCATTGAAGAGAGGTGATGCTCCGGCAGAGGAACCAACCTCGTTGTTCTGCAGGGAGTAGGAGAAGATGGCGTTGGCGCCGCCTTTGAGCCAGGGCTTGACCTGGGCGTCGATGGTGGCTTTGCCGGAGTAGCGGGTATAGCTGGCCGAAGGGGTGGTACCGGTCTGGTCGAAATAACCGCCGGAGAAGAAATAATTGATCTTGTCGTTACCTCCTGAGTAGCTGAGGCTGTAGTCCTTGGAGAATCCGGTCTTCATGACCTCATCCTGCCATTCAGTATCGATGATGATCTTGGCACCGTTCACGACGTTGCCGGAGGCATCAAGCGGATTGGCGTTGTTGTAGGGGTTCCAAGTGAGGAGACCCTGGGTCTGGGCATTGGCCCATTCGGCACCGTTGCCGGACTCCAGATAGCTGTTGAATACGGTCTTGTAATATTCGGCAGAGTTCATCACGTCATACTTCTTGGGGACGGATGAGATTCCATACTGGGCGTTGAAGTTGACGTGTCCGTTACCGGCCTTGCCGTTCTTGGTGGTGATGATGACCACGCCGTTGGCGGCACGGGAACCGTACAATGAAGCGGCGGCAGCGTCCTTCAGGACGGTGATGGACTCGATGTCCTGAGGATTGATGGTCGAGAGGATACTGCTGGTAGCGTCGGTGTAAGAGGCATTGTAAGAATAACTTACATTGGTCGTGGCAACACCGTCGATAACGTAGAGAGGATCGGCGGAGGCGTTGAGGGTGCCGGTACCGCGGATGCGGAAGGTGGTAGCGGCACCGGGCTGACCGGATGCCGTGGTCACCTGCAGACCGGCGACCTTGCCCTGAAGAGCCTGCTCGACGGAAGCGACAGGCTTCTGGGCGAGCTCTTCCGAGCGGACCATGGAGGCCGATCCGGAATAGGATGACTTCTTGGCTGTACCATATGCAACGACGATGGTCTCGTCGAGGAACTCGGCGCTGGGTGTGAGTTCGACATTGAGACTGCGGTTGCCCCTGACGGGCACCTGCATGGTCTCATAGCCAATGGAAGAGAAGATCAGGACTCCATCAGAGGGAGCGGTGACGGAATAGTTTCCGTTCACGTCGGAGACGACGCCGTTGGTCGTGCCGCTGACGATGACGGATGCTCCCGGGACCGGCTCTCCGTTGGAGGCGTCGGTCACGGTGCCTCTCACCGTAATGTTTTGCGCCTGTACGGCAGCACATACGGAGACAAGCAGAATCGAAATAAGACTCTTGATACCTTTCATGTTAAGCTGATTTATGATACTAAATGGTGAAGACTCTCACCGTCTGGCAGGAGGATTCACACTACTTACTTTCCAGCAAGATACAAAGATTTTTATTTTTATGCAAAAAATAGGTGCAAATGCTTCGAAATTTGTATAAAATGCGAATAATCTGTTATGGCAATAGGGTAACAGGCGGTAGCAGATTAACAGTGCAACAATTCCCTGACATACTTGACGCTAGCCTCGTATTGTGCGTCTGTATCGAGATGCTCGATAATCATAGGCATGCGTGGATTCTCCGCCGTGGCGAGGCGGGCATAGAGTCCAAGGTCGAGTGAGCCCTCGCCGCAGGCGCATTCCTCCAGCTGGAAAGTGTATTCCTCCTTCAGGCGTATGTCCTTGAGGTGGCAGCTGACAATGGTGCCTTTCAACTTTGAGAAACACTCCTCGAGGAACTCGTCGTTGTAAAAATACCGTCGCGGAGAGGTGATCATATTCACAACGTCGAGATGGGTTCCGAACTCCGGCCGGTCTACTTCTTCGATCAGGCGGATATACTCGTCCGGGCTGGAAGGGATCATCCAGGGCATCGATTCTATGCAGAATTTCGTATGTTGAGGATGCACGGAGTCGATGATTCCGCGTATCATTCCGACAGCCATTGTCCAAAGACCGGCAGAGAAATTGTCGCGGTACCCGCCATCCCAGCGCGGGCCATACGGGGTGCCGACGACGTTGACGCAGCAGGCGGCACCGATGGCATCCGCCATGCGGAGCTGGCCTATGGCGTAGTCGGTCCAGCGCCGGCGCTCGGCCGGGTCGGCGGCGAGCGTATTGCGCCAGACGCCGACCTCGGCGATGCTCAGGCCGGCCTCGTCGGCTGCGGCCTTGTAGGCCATGACCGCCTCCTCGCCGGCCAGATGGTCGACAGGGAAGACGACGGCCTCCAGGCCAAGGGCCTTGTGCTTCGCTGCCCATTCCCGCGGCGAGCGGTGTCGGAGAGGTGAGAAAATGCCCAGGATCATTGTCTGTTGGTTATTGAAGCGTTGATATCATCCATGACCTTGTCGGAAAGCTCGTACTTGCCGATCACATAAATGGCGAGAAGGAAGAGCAGTGCCGGGATAAGGGTTACGAGCCAGAGGATGCCCTGTTCCGCAAGGGGAGTCTGGGCCTGGCTGGAAGAGTTGAATCCCACCCAGGCTAGCACGAGCCCGGGAATGACGCCGCCTAGCGCCATTCCGGCCTTCATGAAGATGCAGATAAGCGCATTGACTATGCCCGCTACGCGGCGGCCGGTGGCGTATTCGCCGTAAGTCACGACCTCAGGCACAAGGGCCCACATATATCCCGTCGCGACGAGGATTCCCGTGCTCTTGACGAACTGTATGACGCAAAGCAGAGGGAAGCAAGACTTCACGGCAGGGAAGGATACGCAGAGGTACATAAGCACCATTCCAACGATGGCGATGCCGAGGAACATGCGGAACATGCCGTTCTTGCCTACCTTTTTCTTGATGGCTGGTACCAGGGGGAGGAAAATGAACGCCGGAATGGTTCCAAGCCACATGAACGCGGTGGTCATGAAAGGTGAGGCGCCGATGTTGTAGGTCATGAAATAAGAGTCGGCGGCATTGCTGATGCTCATCGTCATGAAGGCGATGACGAAGAAGAACGACAGTATCCTGAGCGGGCGGTTGCGAACGAGCTCCATCCAAAGGTCGCTGACCTTCACCTCAGAAGCTCCCTTTTCGTCCATGACTATGCGCTCCTTGCTTTCGAAGAAGCAGAATATCAGCAGCGCAAGGCCCGTCAGGGCGAAGATGCTCATGGTGATGAACCATGCGTGGGCGGACTCGGGAGTGTTGTATACCGCTTCCATCTTTCCGGAAACGGGATTGTATGCTTTCGGAGCGAAAATGGCGATGACAAGGGGCAGGGTCTTGATGATCAACCCGGCGAGATTGGCCAGAAACATGCGGACGCTCGTCAGGACGGTGATCTCATTGGTATCGCGGGTGAGCGATGCCCCCAGCGCACCGTACGGGACATTGATGAGTGTGAAGCACATGCTCAGGCCTACGTAGGTGATGTATGCGTACAGAAGCGAGCCGCTGAAACCGTTCCAGAAACAGAGCATGGCAAATCCCGCCAGGGGAAGACCGCCCATGACCAGCCATGAGCGGTACTTGCCCCAGCGGGGGTTGGACTTGTCAACGAAAGCCCCTACGACGGGGTCCCAGATGACGTCTATGATGCGGACTACAAGGAACATCACCGCAGCTACCGTCGGCTTGAGCCCGTAGACATTGGTGTAGAAGAACAGGAGCCAGATGCTTACCGTCTGATAGATCAGATTCTGGGCAAGGTCTCCTGAGCTGTAGCCGATACGCTGGCGCCAGCTCAGCTTGTAGTTGCCGTTATCCACGGTTGACGGTTATTTTGCCATCTGGTAGATGGCTTCCATGTCCTTGGCCGCCAGGACTTTGAAGGCTCCGATGGTCTTTGTGCCGCCGTTGCTGCACTTGACGGTCATCTCATCTATCTCGGCATCGGTGATTTCTCTGCCGATCAGTTCGTGGATGTTTATCGGCATGCCGATATGGTGGTAGAAACGCTCCATGGCTTGGATACCTTTTTCAGCGGTACCCTCCGGGTCGGTGTAGTCGTTGGGAACATCCATGACGTTGACGGCGAATTGGACGAAACGGGCTATGTCCTCCTTCATGACATATCGCGCCCAGCTCGGCCATACCGCAGCGAGGCCGGCGCCATGGGTCACGTCGAACATTGCGCTGAGCTCGTGCTCGAGCAGGTGCGTGGCCCAGTCGCCTTCCGTGCCGCAGCCTGTCAAGTCATTGTGGGCCAGGCTGCCGCCCCACATGATCTGTGCGCGGTGACGGTAGTCCTCGGGGTCCTTCAGGACTGCGAAGACGCTTTCCTTCATTGTGCGCAGGAGTCCTTCGGCTATGGCGTCGGTGAGCGACATGTCCATGTCATGGGAGAAATAGCGCTCCATCGTGTGCATCATGATGTCGGTCACGCCGGCGGCTGTCTGATACGGAGGGAGGGTGAAAGTGCGGCAAGGGTTCATGATGGCGAACTTGACGCGGCAAAGGTTGTTGGAGTAGCCGTGCTTGATCCAACCGTCCTCGTTGGTGATGACGCTGGAGTCGCTCATCTCGCTGCCTGCGGCAGGGATGGTAAGCACCGCAGCCACCGGAAGCGCGCTCTGTGGATGCTTCTTGTAGGCATAGAAATCCCACACGTCCCCGTCGTAGGGAACTCCGTATGCGATTGCTTTGGACGAGTCTATGACGCTGCCGCCGCCTATGGCCAGAATGAAGTCGACGCCTTCCTTGCGGCAAAGGTCTATGCCTTTGTGGACCAGGGAAAGACGGGGATTCGGAACGACGCCCCCGAGCTTGATGAAGTTGACACCTTCATCGTCGAGGATCCCGCAGATCTTGTCCAGCAAGCCGGACTTCTCGGCGCTCTTCCCGCCATAATGGACTAGGACTTTGTGTCCACCATATCGCTTGATGAGTTTCGCTACCTGCTCTTCCGAGTCCCGTCCGAACACGACCTCCGTCGGGGCATAAAAACTGAAATCTTTCATTTTAGTGTTTGTTTTACGGATTTTTGACAATTTACGTTTTTTTCGCGATATTTCAATATAAAAAGTGTACCTTCGCGGCCGTTTTTAAGCAGTGTTCTTTATTTGGCATCGTTATATAAAAGTATGACAGCAAGTCAGGAACCCAAAGTATCGGTGGTCGTCCCCGTATATGGCGTTGAAGCATATATCGGGCAGTGCGTCCGTTCACTGTTCTCCCAGACTTGGGATAACTGTGAATTCATTTTCGTGGACGACGGTTCTCCTGACAACTCCATATCTGTTTTGGAAGGGATACTCGCCAAGGAGTTCCCGGGACAGCAATCCTGTGTAAAGATTATCCACAAGTCGAATTCCGGCCTGCCGCGTGCGCGTATGACCGGCCTTGCCGAGGCTAAGGGTGATTTTATCATCCATGTCGATTCGGATGACTGGGTGGAGCCTGACTATGTGCGGAATCTGGTGGAAAAGGCCCTCGATGAGGATGCGGACGTGGTTTACTGCGATTTCTACAAAGAATACTCCGGCAAAAAGCCTAAAGTGTGCATGGAAGGTGACGTCGACCCTGCGACAGGCCCTGTTGCTGTCAAGTGCATGCACAACAGCATCATCCGAGGGTATATGTGGAACAAGCTTGAAAGGCGTTCGCTCTATGATCTCCAGTCCATGTTCGTGCCTGTACACGGCTATCACGAGGACCTCGTTTTCCAGACACAGACGCTGAGCAAGGCGCGGAAGGTCGTCCATCTAAAGGAACCCCTCTATCACTATCGCCGCCGCAGGAGAGGCGCACTGACATCAAGCTCCCTGATAAAAACGAGGAAAGAGTCTGCAGAGAACATGCTGAAGCTCTATGATGCACTTCCCAAGGACAGTGTACCCATAAGGGCATGCGGCGAGGATATACTTCTTCGGGGCGGCTGGTACGGTGCGTGCATATTGAACTTCAAGCTTCTGCGCGCCCATCCCGAGGCTATGGAAAAGCTCTTGGAGATGGATTACATCCGCGGTTGCCGGGTGCCGGTGTCGAAGCAGCGCTTCACCAAGTTTATCTGCCGCCTCATCCGCCGGGCGGACAAAAAAGTTTCCTGATTCTCGGAAATCATGCCTTTTATCGGTATATTTGCATAATGATAGAATTGTTTACAGGGACAGGTATTGCTCACAGCATCCTCCTTTTCGCCATAGTCATCGCATCTGGCCTGTATTTGGCCCGTTTCAAGGTCAAGGGTATCTCCATAGGTTCCACTTGGATACTCTTCCTTGCAATTCTGCTCAGCCATTTCGGATTCAGGGCGGATCCGCTGGTGCTCGCTTTCATGAAAGAATTCGGCCTGATCCTGTTCGTCTTCTCCATAGGCCTGCAGGTCGGTCCTGGATTCTTCCATTCCTTCAAGGTTGGAGGCGTCAAGTTGAACCTGCTTTCATTTATAGGTATTCTCATGGCAGTGCTGGTCACATTGATTATCCACTTTGTGACCGGCGAGAGCCTTCAGACGATGGTGGGCGTGATGTCCGGTGCGGTGACCAATACGCCGGGCCTCGGTGCCGCCCAGCAATCGTTGTCAGACATAATGGTCGAGAGGGGAGCTCCTGTCGAAGCTGCCGCCGATGCCGTAGGAAACATGGCGTCCGCCTATGCAGTAGCATATCCGCTGGGCGTCATCGGTGTCATCCTGATGATCGTCATTTTCAAGTCACTTTTCAAAATAGATATAGCGAAGGAAAAAGCCGAGTTGGAGAAGGAGGACAATGATGCGGATGTTGCACGCCGCATGCATGTCGAGGTCGAGAATCCGGCGGTCGTAGGGCATACCCTCGGCGAGATCATGAAGGAAATTGGGGACGGTGCCGTGATTTCCAGGCTCTGGAGAGGAGGAGTGATCAGCGTCCCCCGTTCAACGGCCGTCTTTGAGAAGGGTGACAGACTCCTGATAGTGACTTCCCAGTCGCATGTGGATACCTTGCGCCTAATCTTCGGCGAAGAGGTCCCGATGCACCAGAAAGACTGGATCAAGATGAATGAATCGCTTGTGACCCGCAGGATGTCCATCACTAAATCCTCGCTCACCGGCAAGCGTCTCAAGGACCTTCGCCTGAGGTCTATATATGGCGTTACTGTCACGAGGGTGGTGCGCTCCGGTGTCGAGCTGGTAGCAAGCCCCAACCTCAAACTGCAGATGGGTGACGGCATCCAGGTGGTCGGAGTAGCCTCCGAGCTTGACCAGGTTGCTGAAATGGTCGGCAACAAGCCGGAGGATCTGTCCCATCCCAACCTTGTCCCCATTTTCTTCGGGATCGCGCTTGGAGTCATCTTCGGATCTATTCCTTTCCATTTCCCCGGCATACCTCAGCCTGTGAAGCTGGGACTCGCCGGCGGGCCGCTCATCATCGCCATCCTCCTGGGCCATTTCGGCCCCCAGTGGCATATCACCACCTACACGACCCACAGCGCCAATATGATGATACGTGAGATCGGCATCAGTTTCTTCCTTGCGGCAGTCGGCCTTGGGGCTGGAGAGGGATTCGTCTCGTCGGTCGTCAACGGAGGCTACTGGTGGATCCTCTATGGTGTTCTGATTACCATGGTACCGGTCTTCGTGATGGGGCTTGTGGCACGGCTGGCCTTCAAGGTCAACTTCTATCAGCTTTGCGGTCTTGTGGCCGGCTCGATGACCAATCCCGCGGCGCTTGCCTATGCCCAGGGCGAGTTCGGAACCGAATATACATCAGTCAATTACGCGACGGTCTACCCTCTGTCGATGTTCCTCCGTGTGTTGGCAGCGCAGATCCTGATCCTGTTCGCATTGTAATCCAAACCACTCAATAATCACCATTTTTTGGGATTGCCCGGAAACCGTGGCATGGCTATTTTTGCATCCCGAAAAGTGTATTGTATGAAAAGGTTTGTTTTGGCGGCCATGGCTTTTGCCGCCGGAATCTGTGCCTGGGGCCAGCAGAGGCTGAGTGTGGGCGGATACGGCGAGGTGGCCTTGAGCCGTAATTTCTACAGCGATCATGTCTATCGCTATACTTCGGCGTCTTCACATACCGGAGAGCAGCACGGTCGTTTCGACGTGCCTCATTTCGTTGTTTATCTTGGATATGATTTCGGCAAAGGCTGGACCATGCAGTCCGAAATCGAGTTTGAGCATACAGGCACAGGCGCTGCGGTTGAGAAAGAGTTCGAAGAGGCCGGTGAATGGGAGAGCGAAGTAGAGAAGGGTGGCGAAGTGGAGCTGGAACAGTTCTGGATCCAAAAGAGTTTCAGCCCTGAATTCAATATCAGGATGGGCCATATGGTCGTACCGGTCGGCGGGCTCAACAATGCTCATGAGCCCCTCAACTTCTTCACTGTATACCGTCCGGAAGGGGAGTATACCATCCTCCCTTCCACATGGCATGATACCGGCATCAGCCTGTGGGGACGCACGGATCACTGGCGCTATGAGGTGCAGATGATCGCCGGACTCGATGCGTATATGTTCAGCCGTGACAATTTCATCAGGAACGGAGCCGGATCACCCTTCGAATTCAAGGTCGCGAACAAGTACGGTTTCGTAGGACGCCTGGACAATTATTCCGTCAGGAATCTCCGCATCGGTCTCAGCGGATATTATGGCAACTCCATGCACAACACATACCCTTACGAGAAGCTGTCCGACACCTATTCCGACGTCAAGGGACGTACGGCATTCGGGGCTTTGGATTTCGAGTACAAGGGCAAGCGGCTGACAGCCAGGGGCAATGCTGATTATGGCTATGTCGGCGATGCCGCGACCATCAGCAAGCTCAAGCGCAACCGTACCGCCAATGAAGCTCCCTATGACAAGTCCACCATCGGTCAGAATGCCGTGGCGGCAGGGGCTGAAGCGGGATATGACATCCTGCCATGGTTCAGCCCAAGGGATGAGGAGCAGAAACTTTATGTTTTCGGCCGCTACGAATACTACGATTCGTTCATTCCCGGTCCCGGCCAGACGGACAATGTCCCTTATACGGCCAAGCATCGTGTCGCATTGGGTGTCAACTGGTTCCCGGTGCCGGAGATCGCCGTCAAGGCGGAGTGGTCGCACCGCTTCCTCCCGTCGCAGTACAACGACGAGCCTTCAGTATCGATAGGAGTCGCCTATATGGCATTTTTCAAAAGATAATCAGATTAAATGTACTATAGAGTTATGAAAAAGTCTTTAAGAATTTCAGCGTTCCTTGCCCTTGGAGTCATTGCACTGGCTTCCTGCAACGGTAAGGAGGACCTCGACGTCATTTCAAAGGAGGAGGCTGCCCTCAAGTCCGTCATGGAGCAGTATGTCCCCAATGTCATCTATGATATCTACGGTAATCTTGCTGACAAGACAGAGGCCCTTTGGGGGCAGCTCGTCGCCCTGCGTGATGCCGGATCCCTGACACAGGCGGATATCGACAAGGTCTGCAAGACCTTCCTCGAGGCCCGTGAATACTGGGAAAAGAGCGAGGCCTTCCTTTTCGGAGCCGCAACAGCTTTCGGCATCGATCCGCATATCGACTCATGGCCGCTTGACAAGGACAAGCTTGCCCTGTCCCTTTCCAACGCGGAGGTCATCGAGCATCTTCTTTCCGAAGGCGCAGGTGCCGCCGACGAGGTCGGCGCCGCATCCCTTGGTTTCCATGGCATAGAATTCATCCTTTTCCGTGACGGTAAGAACCGTACCGCAGCCGCCCTTCAGGGCGACGAGACCGATGCTGCTTTCGCCGGGCGGAAAGTGTCCGGGCACAACGAACTTATCTTTGCTGCAGCCGTCGCCGAAGACCTCTACAATTCGTGCGCACAACTTCAGGTCTCTTGGAATCCCAATGCTCCCAAGAGTCGTCAGGACCTCATAGAAGAGCTGGAACTCAACTGCACCGTGGAAGGGTCGGACATGACTTTCGGTGAGAATCTGCTTGGCGCTGCGGCTGCTGGAAGCACATATGCTACCTGGCAGGAGGCAGCTGCCAAATCCATCTTGAACGGAAGCGCCAGCATCGCCGATGAGGTTGCTAACACCAAGATTGGAACGGCACATTATGTCAACAGTGCGGACTACGATGCCGATTACATCGAGTCACCATATTCACATCGTTCATATTACGACTTCCGCGACAATATCCTGAGCATACAGTACTCGCTTTATGGTGCTGCCGGAGCTTCCAGCGCAGGAGCAAAGTCACTGATGTCTTTCCTCAGGGATTTCAATTACAGTGGAGCCTCGCAGCTTGAGTCCGACCTCAAGGCGGCCCTGTCATCCCTTGAAGCCTGTATCGCCAGCGGTGTCGCTTTTGTCGAGAATCCCCAGGCGGAACTGGCCGAAAAAGCCATTGAGGCTATAAACAAGCTCAACGATGATCTCGGAGATGCAGCTGAATGGATAGTGAAACTATAATATAACCGAAATGAAAAAGATATCCGGACTGTTGCCCGTTGTGGCATTGTCCTTCCTCGCACTTGCATGCGACCGTTCCGGTGATGAACCGGCACCCAAGGAGACGGACGCGAAATACATAGGACAGGCTGTCGGCAACTTCACGGCTGAAGAGTGGTACCCGGGCGGAATGCTCGGTACCACTTTGAACGTTGCCGACGACAGTTATGAAGATGAGGCTCCTGCCGTGACCGAGCAGGGCCTCAGCCGTGCTTTCGTCCACGGTGAGATGTTCTTCGAACGCAATGTTACGCTCAATACCGCACCCTTCAAGGGCCTCGGACCCGCCTCGGTGCGCAAGTCCTGCCTGGACTGCCATCCAGGCTATGGCCACGGCCAGTGGCAGGACAGCTATGTGGCCAACGGATCCCGTTCATATGGAAACGGTTATCTGCTTGTCGTATATCATCCTGTCGAACCGGGCTCCAACGACGGACCGTATGTCTCCGAGGTAACGGGAATGCCGCAGACCATGGCTGTCGATCCTTTCCTCCCTCCCATCGATGAGAGCCAGATCAAGATAACCTGGAATATCGTTCCCGCTATGGAGAGCGGCCTGCCCATGCAGTTCCCTGACGGGGAGACATATTCCCTCATCTATCCTGAGCTCACTATTCCCGAGAGTGCATTCAATACTGATCCGACGCCTTATTCCGACGGACGGCAGGTGGCTTTCCGTCTCGAATCCACCATCGGAATTCCCGGCAGCGGCCTGATAGATGCCATCCCGCAAGACAGTATCAAGGCCCAGTATGCCAAGGAGTCAAGGTTCGCCGAGCTTAATCCTGCCTTCTGGGACAAGGCCGCCGGAGATTTCGCCGCCTCAGCCTTTTATCACAACTGGCAGAAAGGAGAATATGGCGACGGATACGATGCCGACGGCAATTTCGTCCCGCGCGATTCTTACAATGGCGGCAAGGCTCTGAAGCGCTTCACTTATGCAATGACACGTGCATCCCTTCAGGATGGAGCCGGTGCCAATGCCATATGGAATATCACCAATGTATCCCGTCCCGACCGCCCTTATCTTTACACTACGGCAGCATGGGCCAAGAAGATGTCCGAGACTCCTTCCGTGATCGCATCGATCAAGGCGGAGGGAGAGCGTTCTCCTTATTATGTGGATGTCAATGGTGACGGCACCGTGACCGACGAGGAGATCTCAGAGGCTGTCCTTGCCCTTCTCTCTCCTTCGACGAATCAGTTTGACAACGCATATCACAACTTCGAGCCGGAGATGGATCCGGACGAGTTCTACGATTTCATGGTCTGGCACCGAGGACTTGCAGTCCCCCGTGCCCGCAACCTGAATGATGCAGCTGTCCAGAAAGGCAAGAAACTGTTCACTGATATGGGATGCGCCTCGTGTCACCGTCCCTCATGGACTACAGGTGATGACAACTATTGGGCTCCTGCAATGAACGGCACCAAGCCGCTGCCACGTTACAAAAATCAGAAGATTTGGCCGTATTCCGACTTTATCCAGCACAGGCTCTGGATGAAGAACGACATTCACGGCACGTGGTGCCGTACCACACCCCTCTGGGGACGTGGGCTGTCCAAGCAGAACACGGGCCGTGGCGACCGTCTGCATGACTGCCGCGCCCGTAATGTGATCGAAGCGATCATGTGGCACGGTTTTTCCAAGAAAAGCGATGCCTATCCTTCCGTCGAGAAGTTCTCCAGGCTCTCCAAGGAAGACCGCGACGCCGTCGTTAAATTCATAGAATCGATATAGTTATGAAGAAAGCAGCCAAATACTTGAGCTATGGGTCGCTGGCAGCCGTCATCGTAATGATGGTGGCTGCCACGGTCGTTGAAAAGCTTCACGGGACGGATTTCGCGCTCCGCCATTTCTATTACAGTCCGATATTCATCGCACTGTGGGCGGTACTGGCCGTCTGCGGCATGGTATATCTCGTGTCCAGAGGCGGTCACAAGCGTCTTTTCACCTTCCTCATGCATGTTTCCTTCGTTCTGATCCTGGCAGGTGCCCTGGTCACCCATCTGACGGGCATCAGCGGCGGGATCAGCCTGCGCACGGGAGAAGAATGCGGTACAATCGAGCTTGAGGACGGGACGACGATGGCATTGCCGTTCTCACTGCGGCTGGATGAGTTCGCCATCGAGCATTATCCTGGCTCAATGGCTCCGAAGGACTACAGGAGCGAGGTGACGGTGCTCCCTTCGGAAGAGTCGTTTACCATCTCCATGAACCATATCCTCAAATATGACGGTTTCCGGTTCTATCAGGCGGATTATGACGAAGACCTGCAGGGTAGTATCCTCGCTGTGTCCCACGACCCGTGGGGCATCGGTATCACCTATACCGGATACCTGCTGCTCCTGGTTTCGATGATAGGATTCTTTTTCCAGAAGGAATCGTATTACAGGAAGAAGGTCTTGGCGGGACTTCCGGCCCTGCCCCGCTGGCTTAAGATCATCCTCTACTCAGTGGCCTTCCTCCTCCTTATAGGCTGTTTCTGGCTTATGTGCCGAAGGCTGCTGTTCAAGCCGCTGATGCCGGTGCTGCGCTCTCCCTTGCTGGTTGTCCACATCGTCGCGATGATAGTGTCCTATACCGTTTTCGGGCTGACAGCCCTAATGGGTATCACTGCCCTGATCCTTCCCTCACCCAGAGCGAAGGAGAGTATGCGTGACATCAGCCTGGCCATACTCTACCCGGCTGTTTTCTTCCTCGCTTTCGGTATCTTCATCGGAGCCGTATGGGCTAATATCTCGTGGGGCAATTATTGGGGATGGGATCCCAAGGAGACGTGGGCGCTGATCACACTGTTGGTTTACTCATTCGCCCTGCATGGCAGTTCCATCAAGTCTTTCCGCAAGCCGGTGTTCTTCCATATCTACATGATATTGGCTTTCCTCTCCGTGCTTGTCACGTATTTCGGCGTGAACCTTCTGCTGGGAGGAGTACATTCCTATATGTAACGGACGTCAGACCGTCCGGTCCGCGCCGTCTTCTTCCCTTTCGGGGATGAGGCGGCGGACCGGTTTGTATTTGTAGAAGAAGCGGCTCGCAATGACGCGGATCACGGTGTATGAGGGGATAGCGACCAGCATTCCTACCACTCCGCCGACATGCCCGGCTATGAGCAGCACGATAAATATCTCCAAAGGATTGGCCCTGATGCTGGTGGAATAGATGAGCGGCTGGTAGATGAAGTTGTCCACAAACTGCGTTCCCTGCATGATGGCGAATACGATGAGGATGAATATCCACACGTTGACGTCCAGGCCCACTCCAGCGCCGTATTTGAGTATCAGGCAGAGACCGATGCCGATGACATCCCCGATGAGCGGTCCCACATATGGAATGACGTTCAAGATGCCGGCTATGAAGGCGATACCGATGGCATAGTTCACCCCGATCCTCGCGATCAGCCACAGCCCCAGGAAATCCAGCAGCATCACTCCCATCACTTCGATCGTCAGCCCCACGAAATAGCGCGAAAGCAGCATCTCGATGTCGAGTATGGTCTTCCCGACGGACTCTTCAATGCGGTCGGGAACCAGTGCTCCGACTATCTTTCCGAAGAGGGCTTCGTCCTTGATGAAGAAGAAGGAGATGAATACGATGGAGAAAACTCCTATGACGGTGCTTGCAACTATCGATGCGACGGATCCCAGGATGTTGGACACTCCGGAAAAACTGGTCAGGTCCTTAAGCTTGCCGAGGGAAAAAGTGACGATGTCGAAATCCCTGCCAACATCCGGAAACATGCTTATGATCCAGGCATTGACGCGGTCCAGCATGTCCCGGTCGAAAGTGATGGAATTGTTCATGGCCAGGGCATCACGGATGATACCGGATACGATAGGGATGACCTGGGTCACTATGAGGGCGAGGATGAGTATGATCGAAACGAGCGTGAAAGCCGAAAGGAGCCAGTCAGGAGCCGACCGGCCTTTGATCGTGATCTGTTTGAGCGTACGGAAGACCGGCTGGCCGATAAGGGATATGACGAAAGCAACTATGATGTAGATCAAAACGCTTCGGAAATACCAGCAGAGGACGGCTATGATGGCGAACGCCCCCAGATTGATGATATGCTTTGCCAGCCTGTCGATGTTCCTTTCCTGTTCCATGTCACGTAGTGTCTTGTATGACAAATATAAGAAAAAAAGCTCCGACCACGAACACTGTCAGTTTTTTATGACTAAATTTGCGGCTTGGGAACATACCTATGTGTCCGATTTCACCACATTTACGGGCAAGTCGCCACAAATGGTGCCAAAGGTATATGTTACGCGCGCGATTGTTCTTATTTTTGTAAAATTTCAATAAGGACTAAAAAGCAGAGAATTATGATCAACTATTTGGAACTTTTCACCGAGACGACCCGGAAGTACTGGAACGAGAAAGCCCTTTGTGACTGGAGGGGCGACGCATTTACCTTCGGAGAAGTCGCGAATCAGATAAAGAGGCTGCATGTTCTTTTCGAGAACACCGGCATAGCCAAGAGGGAGAAGGTCACTGTCTGTGCACCCAACTCCGCCCGCTGGGCCATCTCCTTCCTCGCAACCAACACTTACGGTACGGTTACCGTCCCGCTTCTTGCGGACTTCACTCCGGACGCCATTTGCGGCCTCGTGGACCACTCCGAGAGCGTGGCGCTCTTCACGGACAAGGATACCTTCTCCAAGCTCGACGTCACCCGCATGCCTCGTCTGAAGTTTATCGTCTGCACGGGCGATTTCTCGCTTCTGTGGGCTGCTGACAAGGAGTATGAGGATGCGTTCAGCGGACTTGAAGCCGCATTTGCAGCCAAGTACCCCGGAGGTCTCCGCCCCGAGGACGTCGATTATACTCCCGAGGATGAGAGCGAGCTCGCCATCATCAACTATACATCAGGTACTACCAGTGCCCCTAAGGGCGTCATGCTTCAGTACAAGGCCCTCAGTACCTCGATAGATTTCGCTATCCGCTACATTCCCGCCGGCAAGAAGGACAGCATCGTCTCGATGCTCCCCATGGGCCATATCTACGGCATGGTGTTCGAGTTCCTGTACCCGCTCTGCTGCGGCGTTACCGTCTACTATCTGGGCAAGGCCCCTGCAGCGTCCACGCTGCTCAAGGCCATGGCGGATGTCAAGCCTTATATTGTCATCACGGTCCCTCTCGTGATGGAAAAGGTTTACAACAACTCCATCAAGCCAGTCTTGAACAAGTGGTACATGAAGCTTCTTACCTCTATCCCCGGAGTCAAGAAGGTCATTTACAAGGCAGTTGTGGACAAACTCAAGGCCAGCTTCGGCGGCAACGTCCAGCAGTTCATCATGGGTGGTGCAGCCCTCAATCCCGATGTCGAGAAGGCATTCAGGAAGATGGGGCTCCCTTACAGCGTTGGTTATGGCATGACCGAGGCGGCTCCTCTGCTCGCCTTCTCCAACTGGTGGCTCTATGTCCCCGGCTCCTGCGGCAAGCATGTCGACTCCGCCGAGGTCCGTATCGATTCCCCCGATCCGGAGAATGTCATCGGAGAGATCCAGGCCAAGGGCTCCAACATCTGTATGGGTTATTTCCACAACCCTGCTGCGTCGCAGAATGCATTCACTGAGGACGGATTCCTCCGTACAGGTGATCTCGGAGTCATGGACAAGGACGGCAATATCTTCATCAAGGGCCGTTGCAAGACAATGATCCTCTCCGCCAACGGCCAGAATATCTTCCCCGAGGAGCTCGAGGCTGTCCTCAACTCCGTGGATTTCGTCGGAGACTCTGTCGTCGTGGACCGCAACTCCAAGCTTGTCGCCCTCATTACCCTTGACAAGGAAGCCATCAAGCGTGCCGGTCTTGATGATGCCTCCGTTGCCGAACTCCCCGAAAAGATCCGCGTCAAGGCCAACAGGGTACTGCCGGTCTACAGCAAGCTGACCAAGATCGAGGTGAAGACCGAACCTTTCGAGAAGACCCCCAAGGGAAGTATCAAGCGCTTCCTGTACTCATAGAGTATAGCCCCGTATATGAACGAACTTGAAGATACCAGAAAGAGAATAGGCGTCCTTGACGCCGAAATGGCACGCATCTTCGTCGAGCGCATGAAACTCGTCGAAGATGTTGCCGGATATAAGAAGCGGAATGGACTCCCCGTCCACGATCCAGTCCGCGAGGCCGCCGTGCTGGAACGCAACCTTCAGTTGGTTGACGACCCCGTCCTGCGTGAATATTATCCCTCTTTCATCAAGGGTATGATGGGGCTTGCATCCGCATACCAGGAGCGTTTGCTCGAGGGGATGAAGATAGCTTATTGCGGAGTGCCCGGAGCTTTCGCCCATATCGCGGCGCGCAGGCTGCATCCGACCGCCCGTCTGATCCCTTACCAGGATTTCGAGTCTGCCTACAAGGCATGCGAGAACGGTGAAGTGGATGCTTCCATCCTTCCCCTCGAAAACAGCTTCGCCGGTGAGGTCGGCAGTGTCATGGACATGGCCTTTTCCGGCAGCTTGTTCGTCAACAAGATGATAGACCTGGAAGTGTGTCAGAACCTTCTGGGCATCCCCGGAGCCGCATTGGGTGGCGTCAAGAAGGTAGTGAGCCACCAGCAGGCCCTTGCACAATGTTCCCGTTACATCCGTGAACGTGGTCTTGAGGTTATAGAGGTTTCCAATACTGCTGTTGCCGCCCAGCGCGTCGCAGAGCTGGCAGACCCTTCGGTCTGCGCCATCGCATCCGCGGAGGCTGCGGCGCTGTACGGGCTGGAGGTTCTGGAACGCCATATCAACAGCAGCAGCGGCAATACCACCCGTTTTGCGACCTTCAGCCGCAGCCGCAACATGCCGACGGGCAAGAACCACATGGATGAGCATTTCATTCTGGTCTTCACGGTCCTGAACGAGGCTGGATCTTTGGCTAAGACTCTGAATATCATCGGTTCCCACGGCTTCAACATGTGCAACCTCCACAGCCGTCCGATGAAGGAGCTCATGTGGAACTATTATTTCTTCGTCGAGCTCGAAGGCAATGTCAATACTCCGGACGGCGAGGACCTGCTCCTGCAGCTCGGTACGGTTTGCGAGAAACTCAAGCTTCTGGGGACTTACAGGCGCGACACCTTCTTGGAGGAAGGGGAGTGATGTTGAAGCAGGACAGCAGGATACTCATCGTCGGCCTTGGATTGATAGGCGGCAGCTATGCGGAGGGGCTTACCAAAGCCGGCTTCGAGGTTGGGGCCGTCACAAGGTCGCAGGAAAGCATAGACTTTGCCTTGGCAAAGGGCTTCATCTCCAGCGGCACCACCGAAGTCACCCGGGAGTATGTCTCCCGTTTCGACATTATAGTCTTTGCGCTTTATCCACATGTCTTCCTGTCCTGGATCGGGAACTATCAGGATTACATTAAGCCGGGGGCATTACTGACTGACGTCACCGGAGTCAAGCGCTCCGTCGTGTACAAGGTCCAGGAAATGCTGAGGGATGACCTCGAGTTCGTAGGAGCGCATCCCATGGCCGGTCGTGAACTCTATGGGGTCAGGAATGCCGACTGTTCCGTTTTCAAGGGTGCCAACTATATTGTAACGCCTACCGGGGCAAATACAGAGGAAGCCGTAGCTGCATGCGAGGACCTTGGCCGGGCATTGGGCTTCGGATGTATCAGCCGTCTGTCTCCGGAGGAGCATGACGAAATGGTAGGATTCCTCAGTCAGCTCACACACTGCATAGCGGTGGCACTTATGAACAGCAAGGAGTCAAGGCACCTGGCCGAGTTTACAGGCGACTCTTTCCGCGACCTTACCCGTATCGCCAGGATCAACGACGGTATGTGGAGCGAGCTTTTCCTTCTCAACAGGGACGAACTTCTGTCCCAGATGGACCTGTTCATCGGGAAGTTCGGGGAGCTCAGGGATGCTTTGGCGGCGGGTGATATGGATAAAATGCGCGAAATGATGAGGATTTCTACGGAAAGGCGCTCATATTTTGATAGGAAGTAGCATATGAACATGGTTTTCAAGCGGGAGCTTTTCAACCCCCAGGAAATAAAGGAAATGTATCCGGCCTCGAACGAGGGGTTGGAGGCCAAGAAACTTAATGACAAGGAGATCCGTGATGTTCTGCGCGGTGAGTCCGACAAGCTGATACTTATTATCGGCCCTTGTTCTGCAGACCGGGAGGATGCGGTGCTCGACTACATAGGACGCCTGCGTCCCGTCCAGGACAAGGTCAAGGACAAGATCGTCATCATCCCCCGTATCTATACCAACAAGCCCCGCACTACCGGAGCGGGGTACAAGGGCATGCTACATCAGCCCAATCCAGTCGCCAACCCGGATATCCTCAAGGGACTGATGTCCATCCGAAGGATGCACGTCCGTGCGATGAACGAGTTCGGCTTCTCCTGCGCAGACGAGATGCTCTATCCGGAGAATCACCACTTCCTCTCCGACCTTATATCCTATGTCGCGGTCGGCGCCCGCAGCGTCGAAGACCAGCAGCACCGCCTGACCGCCAGCGGACTGGATGTGCCCGTGGGAATGAAGAACCCTACGAGTGGTGACCTGTCCGTAATGATGAACTCGATCCGTGCTGCCCAGGGATCGCATACCTTCATTTACCGCAACTGGGAGGTGGAGAGCAAGGGCAATCCCTATACCCATGCCATCCTCAGGGGGTTCGTCGACAACTACGGCAAGACCCATCCGAACTATCATTTCGAGGATCTGATTATGCTTTCGAGGATGTACGGTGAGGCCACTTCACTTCAGAATCCCGCCGTCATCGTGGACTGCAACCATGCCAACTCCGACAAGAAGTATCTGGAACAGATACGTATAGCGAAGGAAGTCCTCCACAGCACCCGTCACAGTGATGAAGTCAACAAGTTGGTGAAGGGCCTGATGATAGAGTCCTACATAGAGGACGGCGCCCAGAGTCTCGGAGGCTGTGTCTACGGAAAGTCGATCACCGATCCCTGCCTCGGCTGGGAGAAGACCGAGAGGCTCATCTACGAAATCGCGGACTTGAGGTAATCCGCATTCCCAAGCGAAGGAATCCTCTATATCCTTTTCAACGTTACGACGGCATTGTGCCCGCCGAAGCCAAGGGAGCTGGACAGGGCGAAGTCAGCCTGTATCTGTCTGGCTGTGACAGGTATGTAGTCCAGGTCGCATTCGGGGTCGGGTTCGGCATAGCCTATGGTCGGAGGAAGGAAGCCTTCATGGAGCGCTATCGCCGAGGCGATCAGCTCCGCGGCTCCCGCGGCGCCGATCATGTGACCGGTCATGGACTTGGTCGAACTGATCATGGCCTTGCGTGCCTCTGTCTCGCCGAGGGCGAGCTTGAAAGCTGCTGTCTCACACTTGTCGTTCAGCAAGGTACCGGTTCCGTGGGCATTGATATAGAGCATCTTACCTGTTTCGAATCCGGCTTCTTCAAGAGACTGTGTGACGGCCGCTGCTGTTGTCGTGCCGTCAGGGCGCGGGGCGGTATAATGATACGCATCGCAGGTGTTGCCGTATCCGGCCACTTCCGCGATGATGTTCGCACCGCGTTTTACGGCATGACCGTACTCTTCGAGCACGAGCATGGCGGCGCCTTCCGCCATGACGAAGCCGCCACGCCTGCGGTCGAACGGAAGGCTGGCCTGAAGCGGATCTGTCGAAGTGGAGAGGGCCTTGATGTTGGCGAAGCCTCCAAGCCCGAGGGGCGTGACAGCTGCTTCCGAGCCTCCGGCAATGATGGCGTCGGCCTGTCCGTACTTGATCGCACGGAAGGCTTCGCCCACAGCGTGGGTACTCGTCGAACATGCCGAGACCACCGGCAGGCAGGGGCCTTGGGCGTTGAAACGGATGGCGATATTGCCGGCTCCGATGTTGCTGATGAGCATGGGGATGAAGTGAGGGGAGATGCGGGACACACCCTCCTCGATCATCGTCTTGGTCTGCTGGACGAAGGTCTGCATGCCTCCGATGCCCGATCCGACATATACGCCGAAGCGGTCGGGAGCTATGTTGGCACCGGCTTCCAGCCCGCTGTCAGCGACCGCCTGGATGGCGGCGCAGGTGGCGAAGCGGCTGAAAAGGTCGCTTCGGCGCACGCTACCGGCATCCATGCCGAGCGCGACAGGGTCGAAATCCTTCACCCTTCCGGCCACATGTACGGGGAGTTCTCCATACTCGTCCATGCCTTCGATCAGGCTGATGCCGCAACGGCCTTCGGCCAGTCCGGCCTTGAATGTATCTATATCGTTTCCGATGGGCGAGATGATGCCCATGCCGGTTATGACTACTCTTCTTTCTTTCATGTCAATGGTTTTTGCGTTTGCAAAGATAGCGTAAAAAGACTATTTTTGCACCGTAAATTGAAAAGCCATGTGGAGAAAGTTCTGCCGCCTGATAATGAAGCTCTGGGGATGGAAGATGGACGAGAATATCCCGAAGGAGGACAAATGCATCCTCCTGGGCGCTCCGCATACCTCGATCCTGGATTTCGTAGTCGCATATCTGTATTATGAAGCCGTCGGCGGTACGTCCCTCTGCATGGTCAAGAAGGAGATGTTCTTCCCTCCGCTCGGATGGATAGTCCGTGCGATGGGCGGTATCCCGGTGGACCGTTCGAACCCTTCCGCAATAGTCCGTTCGGTGTTGAGGGAGATGGAGACTCGCAAGCATTTCCACCTCGCAATCGCACCCGAAGGTACGCGCAAGCCCGTCGCGCGCTGGAAGAGCGGGTACCATCTCATCGCCCGCGCTGCGGACATTCCCGTCTATCTCTGCTACTTTGATTGGAAACGCAAGCGTATCGGATGCGGCCAGAAGTTCGAACTGACCGATGATGCTGCAGCCGACACCCGCCGTATGCAGCAGCTCTACGAGGCCATGGACCTTGGCGGAAGGCATCCTGAGAAATATAGGACACACTGATGCGACACAGTTTTTCGACACTTTCGGACGTTCTGGATTATTCCTCGTCCAAATATGCCAAACGTACTGCCTCTGACTTCGTCGATGGCGGCCAGCACTATACATACGCCGGTTTCAAGGAAGCCTGCGACCGTATTTCCGGCGTCCTCGCCACCTTCGGCATCAATGCCTCTGACAAGATTGCGATCCTCTCCGAGAATATGCCCAACTGGGGCGTGGCGTTCTTCGCCATCACCTCCAACGGCCGTATCGCAGTGCCGATGCTGCCCGAGGTTTCGCCCAACGAGGTTGAGAACATCCTGCAGCATTCGGATGCCAAAGCTATCTTCGTTTCCCGAAAGCAGCTGCCCAAGATCAGCGAGGAGGCACTCGGAAGGCTCCATATCGTGATAGATCTCAGCGACTTCAGCCTTATCCGGGTGGATGAGACCAAGTACACCTGCGACGGCACCATCAAGAAGCCGGAGCCGATGGACATTGCAGCCATCATCTATACTTCGGGCACTACCGGCAATGCCAAGGGAGTCATGTTGAGCCATCGTAACTTCTGTGCCAACATAGAGGAATCCTGGTATGCACACCATGTGTACCGCAAGGATGTGTTCCTTTCAATACTTCCGCTTGCCCATACTTACGAGATGAGCATCGGCATGCTTTACCCGTTCGCGCGTGGAGCATCCGTCTACTACATCCAGAAACCGCCGACCCCGACTGTGCTCATGGGAGCCATAGCCAAGATCCGTCCCACGACGATGCTCTCCGTCCCTCTGATCATCGAGAAGGTCGTGCGGAGCAAGGTCCAGCCGACCATCGCTGCCAGCAAGTTCCTGTCCTATCTCCGCGACAAGATGCCCTGGCTCCTGCACTGGCTTGTCGGGACCAAGCTCAAGAAGCAGTTCGGCGGCCGCATACGTTTCTTCGGTATAGGCGGCGCCAAGCTGGACGTTGAGGTTGAGCGCTTCCTCAAGAAATGCCGTTTCCCGTACGCGATCGGCTACGGACTGACGGAGACCGCGCCGCTGATCTGTGACGCGGGTCCCAAGCGGACGCACATAGGCACGACCGGTACGGCGTCTTTCGGCGTCAGCGTACGCCTTGCCGATGTCAATCCTGAGACCGGCCAGGGTGAGCTTCAAGTCAAAGGTCCGAACGTCATGCTGGGTTACTACAAGGACTATCTCCGCACCAAGGCCGTGATGACCGAGGACGGCTGGATGAGGACCGGTGACATGGCTACTGTCGACAAGAAGGGCCGCTACGGCATACTCGGACGCATGGGCAACGTCATCATCGGCTCGTCCGGAGAGAATATCTATCCCGAGGAGATAGAGAGTGTCATCAACAACATCGGCGGAGTGAACGATTCGCTCGTCATCTCCCGTGCCGGACAGCTTGTAGCCCTTGTCCAGTTCAGCGAAGGTACGATAGACTGGGGCCTTGAGGGTGAGGACAAATTCATCGAGACCCTCGAACAGAAGAAGAAGGAGGTGATGGACTTCGTCAACTCCAAGGTCAGCCAGTTCCTGAAGATCAAGGACGTAGAGGTCATGAAGGAGCCCTTCAACAAGACGGCTACCCACAAGATCCGTCGTTTCCTGTATCAGGACAAAACGAATCAGCCGCAGAAGGCGGATACCCCTGCGGCTGACACCGGAAATAAGTAATAATCCTTTCTAATAGTTCTCGGCGTTGACCTCGAAGAATGCCTTCGGGTGAGCGCAGACCGGACAGATCTCGGGGGCCTTGGTGCCCACTACGATATGTCCGCAGTTGCGGCATTCCCATACCTTGACCTCGCTCTTAGCGAAGACTTCCTGATTCTCGAGATTCTTGAGCAGGGCGCGATAGCGCTCCTCGTGATGCTTTTCGATGGCACCGACCATGCGGAACTTGGCGGCGAGGGCCTTGAAGCCTTCGGCTTCGGCGGTCTTGGCAAAGCTCTCGTACATGTCAGTCCATTCGTAGTTCTCTCCATCGGCAGCTGCAGCGAGGTTCTGGGCGGTATCGCCAATGCCTTCAAGCTCCTTGAACCAGAGCTTGGCGTGCTCTTTCTCGTTCTCTGCGGTCTTGAGGAAGAGGGCGGCCATCTGCTCATATCCTTCCTTCTTGGCCACTGATGCGAAGTAAGTGTATTTGTTCCTGGCCTGCGATTCGCCTGCGAATGCGGCCTCCAGGTTTTTCTCGGTCTGGGTACCGGCGTACTTGTTACTCATAGCTCATTGGTTTTTACAATCATACAAATCTAAGAAATAATCCACTTAATCTCAAGGGTTCCGGCCTGATATTCATTCATGAAGGGCCCAGAAGTGATCGACGGGTCCGTGTCCGTGTCCGATGGAATACCGGGCGCCTGAGACTATGGCCGAGTTGATATAGTCTTTGGCAGCGCGCGCAGCGTCATCCAGGGAAAGTCCTTGTGCGAGGAACGACGCGAAAGCAGACGACAGGGTGCAGCCGGTGCCATGCGTGTTTGGCGTGGAAAGCCTCCTTGAACGGAGCTCAAGGATATTATCGGCCTCAGCGTTATAGAAGACGTCGACGAGCTCGTCGTCCGAGAGGTGACCTGCCTTCATGAGCACGGAAACACGTCCGCCGCAAGAGAGTGTCCTCGCGATGCGCGGAAGGTCTGCCTGCGAGGTGATACGCTCTCCGGCAAGGATCTCTGCCTCAGGGATATTGGGGGTAATGACACGGGCAACGGGAACCAGTTCTTCGGAAAGGACCTTGACTGCGGAGTCTTCGATGAGACGGTGGCCGGAGGTGGATACCATCACGGGATCGAGGACGATGTTGGTGATCCTGAAGGCTTGTAGCTGCTCCTTGACGGCAAGTACGACCTCGGCGCTGTGCAGCATCCCAATCTTTACGGCATCGGCGCCGATGTCGCCGAGCACCGCCGCTATCTGTGCGGAGATGACCGGAATGGGAACGGGATGCACGTCCTCCACGCCCAGGGTGTTCTGGACAGTGACTGCGGTGATGGCGCTGGCGGCGTAACCGCCTGTCGCCGAGATGGCTTTGATGTCGGCCTGGATTCCGGCCCCTCCGCCGGAATCGCTCCCCGCGATCGTCAGTACTACGGGATACTTTTTCATAACCACTCCTTCAGCGAGTTCATGTAGGAATAATCCTTTTCGGGGCCGAAGTAGCCATAGTCCCAGAAGGCATACTCGAAGAGGGCGGCTTCGAGGTATGCATGTGTCATCCTTGCGCGGGTATCCTCATCCACGGCCTCCGCCCATTCGTCCGCCAGGGCAAGTACGCTGTTGACGCCTTCGGTGAACTCTTCGTTGCCATATTCGAGTACCCATTCCTTGTAGGGGTTCCCTTCGAGTGATGCTATGCTGCGGATGTACAGTCCCACCTCGTTGTAGATCCACATGCAGGGCAGCATGGCAGCCAGGGCAACCTCCTTGCTCCCGCTGTCGATGGCGGCCTGGGTATGGTTGTTATATGTGGAAGTGACGACTGAAGGAGTGACCTGGGTGTCAATGCCGAAGCGCCCGATCAGCAGTTCGTGCATGGCTTTCTCCCCGTCTATTCCGCTCTGGGCAAACAGGCGGAACATCTCCTGCTGGCCCGGATCTGTCATCATGTCGGCCAGTTGGAACATCTGCCTGCCATAGTTGCCTATGTAGAGCTCGTCCTGAGCGATATACCTGTCGAAACGGGACGGGTCCAGGCTGCCGTCCGCAAGCTCCTTGATGAAAGGAAGGTCCTTGATGCCTTCGAAAATCCGGGCCGATTCAGCCCAGACGTCTTTTGTCCAACTCATTGTCTATTATCATTTTCAAGTTTTTACTGGCAATAAACGGATCGGGAGCGCTTACGATGGCACTCACGACTGCTGCGCCGTCCGATCCACAAGCTATGGCGCGGCCGACAGTATTGGCGTTCATCCCTCCAATACAGCATACAGGATGGCGCGTGAGTTTGCACGCGCGTTCCAATCCTTCGTATCCGAAAGGGGTAAGCGTGTCGGTCTTGGTGTGGGTGGCGAATACCGGGGAGACAGCGACATAGTCGACATCAAGGTCATTCGCCTGTCGCACTTCGTCCATGGTCTCCACTGACAGGCCTATTATCTTGTCCGGCCCTAGAAGGCGCCGGGCAATTTCGTATGGCATGTCGCTCTGGCCTATATGTACGCCGTCGGCGTCTACGGCCAGGGCTACGTCCACGCGGTCATTGATCAAGAGAGGCACGCCGCTGCCCGCCAAGGCGGCCTTAAGCCGCAACCCCAGTGCGATGAACTCGCGGGTGTCGATGCTCTTCTCGCGAAGCTGGACCAGCGTGACTCCGCCGCGCACGGCCTGCATCACGACGGTTTCCAGGTCCCGCCCCAGTGACAGACCCCTGTCCGTCACCAGATACAATGCGAGGTTATCCTTTATCATATCCTTATGCTCCTGGCGTAATCGGACGGTTCGAACGTACTGAGTTCGTCGATAAAGTGCATTTCCATGGAACCGGTGCCCGAGGCACTCTCCGCCGCGCGCTCGCCGGCAATGCCCATGAGGGCCATTGCATTGCGTGCAGCTGTCAGGGTGTCTTTCCCTGCTGCGATGAATGCTCCGGTAATGACGGACGCGGTGCAGCCCATTGCCGTGATGCGCGACATCAGCGGATGTCCGTTGGCTATGGTCAGAACCGTAGTTCCGTCGGTGATGTAGTCTACGGGGCCGCTCATTGAGACAACGGCTCCGCTGCTTATGGCCAGGGCTTTGGCCGCCTCGACGGCATCGGAACTCAGCACGGAGGTGTCCACTCCGCGCGAGGTTATCTGCTCTCCGGCGAGGCACATTATCTCCGAGGCATTGCCACGGATAACCGAGGGATGGCTGTCGCGGATGAGGTCGAGGGAAGTCTGGGTGCGGATGCGGCTTGCACCGGCGCCGACAGGGTCGAGAACCCAGGGCTTGCCCAGACGGTGGGCGGTAGCGGCCGCAATCTTCATTCCTTCGATCTCATGACGGTCAAGGCAGCCGATGTTGACTACAAGGGCTGAAGCTATCCCCACGATCTCTTCCATCTCCTCGGGACAGAAGGACATGAGCGGGGAAGCCCCGACGGCAAGCAACGCGTTCGCGTTGATGCCCATCGCGACATAATTGGTGATACAATGTACAAGGGGGGATTTTTCGCGCACTGCCGCGCAATCCCTGATGAAAGGATCAGATGATGTAGACATAATTCCCTACGCTGTAATTAAACAAATCAGGTTCAAAGGGTATGATCTCAGCTCCAGGTAAATCCCGGCGCACCCCTATTTATTTCTGGTACAAATATAGCCGATTCGCGGATATATGCAAAAAATAAAGCGCCGGGATTCCGGCGCTTTCATCTTCTAGTAGATCAGGCTGCTGATGAGCATGGCGACGAGCGTGGAGACTATCACGCTCACGAGACCCGGCATCATGAAACTGTGGTTGAGCAGGTACTTTCCGATCTTGGTGGTGCCGGAACGGTCGAAGTTGACCGTGGCGATATCGGAAGGATAATTCGGGATGAAGAAGTATCCGTACACGCTCGGGAGCACGCCGAGGAGGATAGGTCCCGGTATGCCGAGGGAGTATGCCAGAGGAAGCATAGCTACCACGACCGCTCCCTGGGAGTTGATCAGCACGGATACAAGGAAGAACACGAAGGCGATGGCCCACGGGTATTTACCAACGAGACCGCCGAGGGAGTTCTGGATGAGGTCCATGTAGTTGCTGAAATAGGTGTCGGCCATCCAGGCGATACCGAAGATGGCGATAACGGCTACCATACCGCTTTGGAAGACCTTTCCGCTGGTCGCCACTGCAGGTTTGGCCTTGCAGAGGATGATCATCAGGCCGGCAGCTACGAGCATGATGATCTGGATGACGAGGTTCATCTTGACGGTCTTGTATCCGCATGCGGCGAGGATGACGATCGCGAGGATCGCGCAGAGGAAGAGCAGCACGGAAGCCTTGGCTTCCTTGGAAACTACCTTGTCAAGCAGGGTGGCATTCTCACCGTACATGTACTTGTACATCTCGGGGTCCTGCAATCTGGCCTGGAACTCGGGATCCTTGTCGAGGTCCTTGCCTCTCTTGTACGAACAGGCGGCTGCGGCGAGCAGGCCTACGAGGCAGGCGGGGATGGTGACTAACAGCACCTGGGGGATGGTGATGTCGAAGCCGTTGGCCGCGGAAATGGTCGTGAAGGCCACGACGGCCGCGGCGATGGGCGAGCAGGTGATACCCACCTGCGAGGCGATGGACGCCACGGCGCAGGGGCGCTCCGGGCGTATGCCCTTCTTGAGCGCGATGTCCGCGATAAGCGGCATCAGCGTATAAACCACGTGGCCCGTACCTACGAGTACCGTCAGAAGGAAGGTACAGATCGGAGCGTAGAACGTGATATGGTCCGGATGCTTGCGCAGCGCGCGCTCGGCGATCTGGATCAACCAGTCCATACCACCTGCAGCCTGCAGCACTGCGGCGCAGGTGACGGCTGCTATGATAATGTAGATAACATCGGTGGGAGGCGTGCCGGGAGTCATCCCGAAACCGAATACGAGGATGGCCAGGCCTATGCCGGAAATGGCGCCGAGAGCCAGGGAACCGTAGCGGGAACCCACGTAAAGGGCTGCCAGTACGATCAGAAGTTGGATGATCATCAATACCATATGGGTCTAGTTTCAGTGTTGTATATGGCAAAGATAATCAAAAAAAGGCTATTACCTCTGCAGAACTATTACATTTTCTTGTTCGAGCCTTGCTTTCAGCCATCTTTCAAGCCTGTCGGTCATCTCTGCGTCCAGTTTCTCACTGCTTGTGACCAGAGCCACTATCTGCTCCTTTCCGGCTTCTCCCGAAGCGGTGGCGGTCCTGCCCCCGGTGAGGCTGATCGAACGGATGGAAGGATACTGCGCAAACAGCTCACGGGCAATGGCATCGACCGGAATGTCGTGGTCCTTGTAGGTTTCGAGCTGTCTCTCCAACGTAGCGATCGAATCTGTCAATGCTTTTATCTGCCGCTCATTATACTCGTAAATACCTTGGATCAGGTCAGATTCCGAAAGGACGTCCCGCGTCATGGTCGCATCCTCATGGAAGACAATCTGGTTGCGGGTGATGCCGTACTCTTCCGCATCCTTGAAGAGCACCTCCTTGAATTCGGGAGTGAGGGTTTCTCCGGCCAGATAAAGATCTATCGTGGCCGGTTTTACCGACATGTCGGTCTTGTAGTCGTAGATGAAACTCTTGCCTATGGATTTGTTCTTTGAGACGAGTTTCTCCGCATGGATGTTGAAATTGTTCTCCTGGACCATACGGATAGCAGAGAATATGCTGGGCACTATCATGACCAGCAGTATGAATGCGATAGCGCGTTTGGACAGGCGCTGACGCATTCCATCCACTTCTTCCTCCATTACAAGCGGGAAGCGAAGATACTTGGTCGTGAGGAAAGTGGCAAGGGCGATGAAGATGCTGTTTATCAGGAACAGGTACAACGCTCCGAGGATGTAATGCCAGTTGAGCAGGGAAATGCCGTATCCGACCGTACAAAGAGGGGGCATGAGGGCTGTCGCTATGGCGACGCCGGAGATAACGGTACCACGCTCCTTGCGTGATGTCTCAAGCATGCCTGCGATGCCGCCGAACAAGGCTATCAGAACGTCGTAAATTGAAGGATTGGTCCTTGCGAGAAGTTCCGAAGGATTGCCCAGGTTCAGCGGACTCAGGATGAAGAACAAGGTGGAGGCGGCGATACTGATGGCCACCATGATGAGATAGTTCTCCAACGAGTCCTTTACCAGGCGGTTGTCCCGTATGCCCAGGCCGAAACCGAAGCCGAGTATGGGTCCCATCACCGGCGAGATAAGCATCGCGCCGATGATGACCGGTATGGAATTGACATTCAGGCCCACGGACGCAATGATAATCGCGCAGGCGAGGATGAATACGTTATGGCCCTTGAAAGCTATGTTCTTCCTGATCGAAAGGTTTGCTCCGGAGTGGTCCACGTCTTCCGACAGGTTGACGTGATCCTTCAAATATTCTGAAAACTTTCCCATAATGGCTCTCTTATATGAAGCGCTTCGGTTCATTTCAGCGCTTGTAATTTCCAAATATCATAAAAAACGGATAGATTTCCAACCTCCCCAGCAGCATCAGCACCATCGAATTGATCTTCAAGGCATCCGGAAGTGCCGAGTAGTTGCCCATCGAGCCCACGATTCCGAATCCGGGACCGACATTGCCCATGCATGCTATCGCCGCTGAAAGGCCGCTTCTCAGGTCCATTCCTCCGGCCGCGTTGATAAAACCTCCTATGGTGGTCAGGCCGAGAAAGAAGAGGATGAATATACAGGCGTCTTCCATCTCCTGCCATTTACGGATATGTCCGTCGATCCGAATGCATTCGACCCTGGTAGGGTGCATGGTGGAACGGATTTTCTCCCTCATCCCCTTTGCCGCCAGCAGGGCCCTGTCCACCTTGATACCTCCGGACGTCGATCCCGTGCATCCGCAGATGACTGAACACAGGCAGATTATCGTGATGCTCAAGGCCGGCCAGGTATCTGTGTCGGCCGTCGCGAATCCGGTCGTGGTGGAAATGGACACTATCTGGAACAGTGACTGGCGTATCGCTTCGTAAAATGAACGGCACCTTCCGCTCACCAGGAGATTCAAGGCGGTCACGGATGACGCTACCATTACTCCGGCAATGAAGGTTCTGAATATCTCCGAACGGAATACGGTCCTTCCTCCGTTCCTGGGCCTGAAGGTTGACTGGAGCAGCGTGAAATTGGTGCCTCCGAGCAGCATGGCTATGATAAGGACCGCTTCGATGCCGGGGCTGTCGAAGGCCGCTATGCTCGCATTCCGTGTACTGAACCCGCAGGTGCTGCACGCGGACATGGCATGTGTTACGGCATCGAACCAGCGCATCCCGCATATTTTCAGTGCCAGGGCAGATACAGTGGTAATGCCGATGTAGATCGTCAGCATCATGTTGACGAAATGCTTCTTGCGGCCACCGTAGTATCCTCTGGCGAGGTCGGAAGATTCGGCTGAGGCCAGGACGGACTGCATGTCGTTTCTGGTAGGAATGAGCATTGAGATGAGCGTTACTATCCCTATGCCGCCTATCCAGGCGGATGCTATCCTCCAGAACTGGAGGCCGTTGGGAAGGGCTTCGATGTCGTTCAGGATCGATGCCCCGGTAGTGGTGAATCCGGACACGCTTTCAAAGAAGGCATTGATCGGAGTGAACTCACCTCCGTACATCAGGTAGGGGAGAGCGCCGGTTATGCATGCGGAAATCCAGGAGAATGTGACGATGAAGAAGCCTTCGCGAATCCCGACACTTTTCTGCCTTGGTACGAAAATAAGAGGGAAAGCCCCTATGACTGCGGTTACGATCCCTGCATATGACAACGGCAGCAGGGCCTCCTCGCTTTTCTCATGCAAGGCGACTCCGGCGGACACCAGCATCAGGAGGGACACTCCGAGCAGTGAGATGCCGCAATATCGCAGGACGGTTGCAGTCTTCATCGTTTCCAATTACGGGAGCAAAAATATCCAGACGAGGATTATTTATCAATACAATGTTTTCTATATTTGTATTGAAAATATCAATAGTATGACGCTTCAACAGTTGGAATATATTGTGGCAGTGGACCGTTACGGGTATTTCGTGGCTGCCGCGGAATCATGCGGAGTCACGCAGTCTACCCTCAGCCTGATGGTCCGCAAGCTGGAAGATGAATTGGATGTCAGGATTTTCAACCGCGACACCCATCCTGTCGAGGTCACAGAGGCCGGGCGTATGGTCATAGACAGGGCAAAAATGATACTGTATCACTGCGGTCAGCTCCTGGAAGGTACAAAGTCCGAGCGGGAACTCCTTTCCGGAACCCTCAGGGTAGCCATGATCTCTTCTGTAGCCCCTATCCTTATCCCCGGCATGTTCCGTTTCATCCGTAACAATCACCCGTCGATAGACCTTCGCGTTGAGGAGATGCTTTCTTCCACCATTATCGCTCAGTTGCGGAAGGGCGAGGTAGACATGGGCATCGTGTCATCTCCTGTCAGGGAAGCTGATATGCTGGAACTTCCTCTCTATCACGAGTCATTCATGGCCTATGTGTCTCCTCAGGAGCCGGCATATTCGTCGGAGAGCATACGCAGGAGCGACGTCCTCGACAATCCGCTTTGGATCATCCGTGACGGCGTACGGCTCTTCGACCGCTCGATGCTCCGTCCGGGAGAGCGTTTCGAGTACGATGCCCAGTATGAGGGAGGTAGGGTAGGAATGCTGATACAATTGATCAATGAGAACGGAGGGATGGCCATCATACCTGAGACCCACGTCAATCTGATCCTCAGGAGCTGGCAGGCCCATATCCGTCCGATAGTCGATCCCGTCCCCATGCGGACAGTCTCACTGGTGTTCCGTAAGGATTATATCCACGAGCAGCTTCTGAACGTCGTGGTGGATGCAGTCAAGACCATCATCCCTTCGGGGATGCAGGAACAAGTCATAAAGGGAGAGCGCATAAAGCTGTAGGAGGCTCCGCAGATCGCGCCCCAAACAATTCTTTTGAAAATCACGCGTCCTGGTAGGTAAAGCCGGGAGGATTTATTATATTTGTGTCCCAGAATACTTTTTACAATTCTGGTATGGCACAGCAAAACGCGATCTATGACGCCCGCACCCTTGGGCGTCCGAAAATGTTGGTTCTGGGCTTCCAGCACATGTTCGCCATGTTCGGCGCCACTGTCCTGGTCCCCGCTCTCACGGGTCTGTCCGTAAGCGCAACCCTCCTCTTCGCCGGTATCGGCACCCTCCTCTTCCACCTTCTCACCAAGATGAAGGTTCCGGCTTTCCTCGGTTCGTCCTTCGCCTTTATCGGGGGATATGCCGCCGTGGTAGCAGTAGGCGCCACCTATGGCCTCGATCAGGCGCATTCGCTGCCGTATGCCTGTCTCGGCGTGTTCTTCGCCGGCCTGATGTACTTCATCCTGGCGGCCTTGTTCAAGGCTTTCGGCGTCAAGAAGGTCATGCGTTACTTCCCTCCGGTCGTGACCGGCCCGATCATCATCGCCATCGGACTTACGCTTTCCGGTTCGGCCATCAACAACTGCATGGCCAACGTTTGGATCGCCCTTCTCGCCACCGTGATCATCATCGTCTGCAACATCTGGGGTAAGGGGATGATACGTATCATTCCTGTGCTGCTCGGCGTCATCGGTTCCTACATCGTGGCGGCGTGCTTCGGCCAGGTGGATTTCAGCGGCGTCCATGACGCGAGATGGCTGGGAATGCCGTTCAGCTGGGAGAATACCGCATTCGCAGTGTTCAAGAGCCCTGACTGGGGACTTGTCGTCACGGCCATCATCACCATAGTCCCGATTTCGCTTGCCACCATGATCGAGCATATCGGGGACATGTGTGCCATCTCCTCGACCACCGGCATCAACTATCTCGAGGATCCCGGCCTTCACCGCACCCTCATGGGTGACGGTCTTGCTACCGCACTGGCTTCTCTCTTCGGAGCTCCTGCCAATACCACTTACGGAGAGAACACCGGCGTGCTCAACCTCACCAAGGTCTTCGATCCCCGAGTCATCCGCATCGCGGCCGTACTCGCCATCCTCTTCTCGTTCTGCCCCAAGTTCGCCGCCATCGTCGCAGCGATGCCCGCCGCCACCATCGGAGGCGTATCCCTGGTGCTTTACGGTATGATTTCGGCCGTCGGTGTGCGCAACCTCGTGGAGAACCAGGTTGACCTGACGGTCTCCCGCAATCTCCTGATCGCCGCCCTCATCCTCGTGCTGGCCATTGGTATCAACTACGGTCCCGGCAGCATTTCCTTCAGCATCGGAAAGTCCACCATCGCACTTTCAGGACTTGCAGTAGCTGCCCTCGTGGGCATCATCCTCAATGCCATCCTCCCTGGTAAGGACTATGAGTTCGGTACCAGCAAGAGCGGTGACATGACCGTGGACTTTGGAAGCGACGAGCGTCCGAGAGCCTAATCGGTCCCGTGGTATTCGAGTCTGTTGCAATGTGAGCAGGATGGGACGAAGAACAGCACGCCGTCCGTGCATGTAAGCACGTATTCGTCGCGCTCAAGGTCCGCCCGGATGGCCAGAGGAGCCTCTCCGAGTTCGAACAATTCCTCACCCTGCGAATAAGTGAGCGTGCGCTCCGACCAAACGCTTCCCCTCTGGGAGACGAACATGGCCGGAGCGCCGCTTTCTTCATATGTGCCGACTACGGCAACGCTGCCGGCGCCGGCGGCGATCCCCACGAAATGTACCGGGGCATAATAGCCGCGGTACATCTCGTTGAAATCGATAACTTCCCATTTCTTCTCGTCCCTGGACCAGAATATCTCACCCTTGTCGGTAAGCCCGAAAGTGGCGTATTCGTTGGTCGCGGTCCCGATGACTTCCCCTTTCACCTCCGGAGCGGGGGTGAAAGGAGAAAGCATCAGAAGGAGTATGGAAATAAGGTTGAACATTACTTGATGTGGAACCAGTCGAAACAGGCGGTCATCGGAACGGTCGGCTGAGGCTGGGCCTGCTGTGCACCGAACCCGCCGCGGCCGGCCATCGCAGGACGGACTCCGTCGCAGGCGATCACGCCGGCGCAGATGTCCTTGAGCAAGAGATCGGCTTGGCCTACCTTGGTGAATTTCTTGCCGTCGACGGAGTAGTATGCGGTGTACCTGCTGCCCTGCTTGACAAGGCGGAGCCAGATGGTGTCGGCCTTGAGGTTGACGCCGGCGAGGCTGACATTGACCGTAGTCTTGTTGTTGCCGTTGTCCTCGGCTACGAGCTGGACGCTTCCGGGCATGGTCTGTCCGGGCTGGACCTGAGGCATTCCGCGGCCGAATACGGGAGCGCCGTATACGAGCTTGACAAAGTTGTCGTCATCCTCGTAGGCGATCAGACCCGCGTTCTGGGCAGGGTTGGAAGGAACTGCGGAGGTGGTGAGCTTGGTCTCGGCGGTCCAGTCGCCGTTCGCGCTCTGGAGGACGATGTTCGAGGCGTTGTTGTTGGCCAGGGTGACATCTCCGGCACCGGTGGTGATCTTCAGCATTCCACCGTCCACTGAGCATGCGGAAGCATCGGGACGGACTACAGTCCACTGCTTTCCAAAGGCCTTGAATTCATCGGAGACCGGCTTGGTGCCGAAGTTGACGGCATACTCTGCCTTGTCACCTGTGACATTGTCGAGGACGGTGATGAGGGCGGTTCCGGGAACGGACTTGGCCTGGTCGATCACGAGGTCGAGGGACGGGTCGGAAGATGTGGCGGTGACAACGGGGGCGGCACCGGCCTTGCCGACGACACTGTACTGGTCGGCCCCGGCCTTGAGGATGGATTTGCCGTCAACCTTCAGGCTGGAGAGGCTGAGCTCGGGCATCACCTTTAGGGCGAAGGATCCGCAGGCGACGGTGCCCTTGTAAGTGACCTTGGCGGTAATGGTGGCGACACCCATCCTGCCGGCGGTGAGCTTGCCGTCCTTGCCGACAGCGACGACGGAAGGATTGTTGCTGGTGTACTCGACCTTGGCGTCGGAGAGGTCGATGAACGAATCGTCATTGAGACAGGCGGTCACGGCAGTCTGGGCAGTCTCGCCTCCACGGAGGACGGAGAGTCCGCAGTCTGCAACGACGGTCTTGAGGGCAGGGGTGAGCTGTCCGCGCATGGTGGTGGTGACGGTGCCGCGGATATCCTTGGAGGAGGAACCGATCTCGAATACGTAACGGCCCTGGTCGTAGGTCATCTTCTCAGCATCCATGTCCCAGAACCAGAGGTCGGAGCAGTCGATCGGAATCTCGACGGTCTTGGTCTGGCCGACGGGGATGGTGACACGCTGGAAACCCTTGAGGCGCTTGATCGGGCGCTGGAGGGAAGCGGGAGCATCGGGAGTGGTCATGTAGACCTGGACAACCTCGTCTCCATCGTAGTCTCCGGTATTGGTGACATTCACCGAGATGACGATCTTGTCGTCAGGGGTGACGGTGCTCTTGGAGATACTGAAGTCGGAATACTTGAAGGTCGTGTAGCTGATACCGTAACCGAACTCGTAGGAAACGGGCTGGTCGAAATACCAGAGGGTACGGCCGTTCTTGCCGGATCCGCCGCGGAGGGTGTAGTCGGTGATGGCAGGCAGGTCATTAACGCTCTTGAACCAGGTGGCGTTGAGCTTGCCGCCAGGGTTGACGTCGCCGAAGAGAATCTTGGCGATGGCCTCGCCCTGGGCCTGTCCGTTGTAACCGGTCCAGAGGATACCGGGCATGAGGTTCCTGAAGTTCTCGACCTCGACGCAGCCGAGGGTCTGCATTACGACGATGGTGTTCTTGTTGGCGGCAGCGACTGCCTGGATGAGCTTCACCTGGTTGCCGGGGAGAAGGAGGGTGAGGCGGTCAGCCTCCTCGGTGGCGGTGTTCTCGTCGGTTCCGACGAAGACGACGGCGACATCGGCATCAGCGGCGCTCTTGACGATGGAGGGATCGATCTCTTCATCCTCGGGGGCCTTGTAGACGAGGTAGAGGGTCTTGAGCTCGTTGATACCGAGCTTGAGGACCTTCTCGGTCATAGGGGTGCTGGTACCATAAACACCTCCGACACGCTTGCCGGAAGCCCTGGTGGCCTCGATGGTGCAGATGAGGTTGCCGTCGGGACCATCGACATGGGCCTCGATGATACCACCCTCGGTAGGGATGTTGGCACCTACGGTGAGTTGCTCGACATCAACGAGGTCGACGTTCTCATAAGCGGTCCAGGAACCGTCGTCGATGGTACGGACCTGCTCCTCGTCACCCATTCCGGATCCGACAGTGATGCCGTCGGAAGAAGAGCTGTACTGGGTGGCGTCGTACCTGCGGGTGGTGCCGTCGGCCTTAACGGTCTCGAAGTAACCGATATAGAGTAGGTTGCTCTTGCTCTTGGTGCTGGCGCCGGAGGCTACGGTCACATCCACGTCAAGACCCTTGTCGGCGATATACTGCTTGATGCCCTGATATGGGGTGATGCGGCTGGACTCCTCAGGCCTGCCGGAATAAGGACCAAGCTCTACCTTGTCGGCCTGGGGACCGATCAGGGCGATGGACTTGATGGATGAGAGGTCGATAGGGAGGGCCTTGGAGGTGGTGCCGGGAACCACTTCGTTCTTAAGAAGGACGGGGGTCTTGGTGGCGACTTCCATGGCAAGGGCGCGGCTGCGCTCCGAGTTGACCGTGCTGGGGGTCATGAGGGTGTAGGGAACCATCGGCTCGGGATCGAACTCTCCGGTGCGCATACGGACCGTGAACATGTTCACGAGGGCCCTGTCCATGTCGGCCATGGCGATGAGGCCCTTCTCATAAGCGCTGATGGCGTAGCGCTGGTAGATGCTTCCGCAGTCGGAGTCGACTCCGGCGATGAGGCCTTCACGGGTGGCTTCCTCAGCGGTCTCCACATAATAGTGTCCGGTGTAGATGTCCTCGATGGCGGCGCAGTCGCCGGTGACATAACCCTTCATGCCGTAGGTCCTGCGGGCGATCTTGTCCACGAGATAGACGCTGGCCGATACGGGAACATGGTTCACGGCGCTGTAAGCGGTCATGATGGAAGGGAGGTTGTCATTCTCGATGAGCTCCTTGTAAGGATAGAGGTAGAACTCGCGCATGTCGCGCTCATCGATGTCTGCGCTTCCGACGTGGCGGTTGAACTCACTGTTGTTGGCGAAATAGTGCTTGGCGGTCGGGACAGCCTTCATGTACTTGGCATCGGGTCCCATGAGGCCCCTGACATATCCTCCCGCCATGACGGCTGCGAGGAAGGGATCCTCACCGAAGGACTCGCCGGTACGGCCCCATCTGGGGTCGCGGACGGGCTCTACGACCGGGGACCAGAAGGTAAGGCCCTTGGTGCCGGTCTGGAAGATGGCGCGTGCCTCATCTCCGATCATCGAAGCCTCACGCTCCAGAAGGTCGGGATCCCATGACGACCCTGTAGCGACACTGTTCGGGAAGGAGGTAGGGCCCTGGATGCCGACGGAAGGGTTGGCTCCGGAGAGAATGCCGTGAAGGGCCTCGCTCCAGACATTGTACGCCTTCACGCCCAGACGGGGGACGGCGGCCATGCTGTTGCCGAGCAGGCTCTGCTTCTCCTCAAGGGTGAGACGTGACACGAGGTCAACGGCACGCTCCTCGAAAGAGTAGCTGGTGTTCATGTAGATAGGTGTCTTGGTGTCCTTCTTCCGGTCCGCGGACGGCTTGGAAGCCATCATTAAACCGAGGGACAGGACTGCCGCCGAGAGCAGCAGTAAATTCAAAAAGCGTTTCATGATCATTTATGATGGGTTTGGTTATTAGCTTATACAAAGCTAATGTTTTTATTTGAAAAAACCTTTTTTTTCGGGCTCTGTGCGACGTATATGTGATAAAATGATACGTATCCGGAGGTGTCGTGAACCGAATATTAAAGCGAATGAACGGAAAAGGATAGCATTTCAGACGGGAAATTCGTAACTTGCGAAAAATGCAATCCTAATTTCAATAACCAATATGCAATTCAAGAAACTATCCCTGATCGCGCTGGCGTTCGCCGCCTTCGCTCCTGCGCTTTCCGCGCAGAATCCCATCATCAAGGACGCCTTCTCGGCCGACCCCTCGGCCCATGTTTTCGAGGGCCGTGTCTATATCTATCCTTCGCATGACATTCCCGCCCCGGCGGACTATGCCCGCAAGGACTGGTTCTGCATGGCGGACTATCACGTGTATTCTTCCGACAACCTCGTTGACTGGGTCGACCACGGTGTGATCGTTGACCAGGACAATGTTCCATGGGTCAACGCCGCCGGATACAGCATGTGGGCACCTGACTGCAACTACAAGAACGGCAAGTATTACTTCTATTTCCCGGCTCCGCAGAAGCCCCAGCCCGGACAGCGTTTCGCCGGCAACGGTATCGGAGTGGCCATCTCCGAGACCCCCTATGGCCCGTTTATCCCTGAGGAGAAGCCCATCCAAGGCATCGGCGGCATCGACCCCTGCATCTTCATCGACGATGACGGTACCCCTTACCTTGCCTGGTCCGGCCGCGGCCTTCAGCTCGCAAGGCTCAAGGACAATATGCTTGAGCTTGATTCCGAGCCCATCACCATTACCGGCATTCCGAGGGGACAGACCGAAGGACCTTTCCTCTTCAAGCGCAACGGCAAGTATTATTACACCTTCCCTTGGGTTGAGGACGCCCGCGAGACCCTTGCATATTGCATGAGCGACAGCCCCATGGGGCCTTACACCTTCATGGGCAAGTTCATGGAGCAGTCCGAGACCATCTGCTGGACCAACCACCATTCCTTCATCGAACTGGACGGCCAGTGGTATCTGTTCTATCACCACAACGACTATTCCCCGTATTTCGACAAGAACCGTTCGGTATGCGTTGATTATGTTGAGTTCAATGCCGACGGCACCATCGTCCCTGTGGTTCCCACCCTTCGCGGCGTAGGTGTCACCAAGGCCAATTCCCTCATCCAGATCGACCGCTATTCGGACAAGTCCGACAAGTATGTGGCGGTGGACTTCCTCAACTCCGATTTTACCTTTGACGGTTGGAAGGCCATCCTCTGGAACACTACCCAGGAGCGCGAGCCCCGCTGGATCAGCTATGACAGGGTGGATTTCGGTCAGGCTCCCCTCAATACGGCCACCATCAGGGTACATTCCCTCGCCGGCGGTACCGTCGAGCTCCGTGCCGATGCCCTTGACGGGCCGGTCCTCGCGACCATCAACGTTCCCGGAAGTCCCGTTTGGGCCGAGCGTTCCATCCCTGTGACGGAGTCGGTGAAGGGTGTTCACAACCTCTACCTGCTCATGACAAACGGAAACCACATCGAGGTTGACTGGGTCAACTTCAAATAAACGCCAACACTAAATCCAAAACCAATATGAGAAAGATTTTGATATCAGCGCTTCTGGCTGCCGTCGCTTTCATGGCGGTCTCCTGCGGTGGAAAGAATGATTACGAGTATCCTTTCCAGAACCCCCGGCTCTCAAATGAAAAGAGGGTCGAGAACCTTATCTCCCTCCTCACCCCCGAGGAGAAGGTCGGCCTCATGATGAACAAGTCCGTCTCCGTCGACAGGCTCGGCATCCCGTCCTACAACTGGTGGAGCGAGGCATGCCACGGCGTCCGTCAGGACGGATACACCGTGTATCCCCAGCCTATCGGCATGGCCGCAGCCTTCGATCCCGACCGCATCTACGAGATTTTCTCGACCGTATCGGACGAGGCCCGCGCCAATTGGAACCGTTCGGACCACGACATCTTCAATGTCGGTTACAAGGCCCGCTACTATCCGGGCAATCCCGAGTTGACCTTCTGGTGCCCGAACATCAACATCTTCCGCGATCCCCGCTGGGGCCGCGGCCAGGAGACCTACGGAGAGGACCCGTATCTGATGACCGTCCTCGGTGTCCAGAATGTAAAGGGCATGCAGGGTAATGACAAGAAGTACTACAAGACCCATGCTTGTGCCAAGCATTATGCTGTCCACAGCGGTCCGGAACCGATGCGTCACCGTTTCGATGTCTCCGTTTCCATGCGTGACCTCTGGGAGACCTACCTTCCTGCTTTCAAGGCCCTCGTGAAGGAGGCTGATGTCCAGGAGGTTATGTGCGCCTACAATCGCTATGAGGGTGAGCCTTGCTGCGCCAGCGACAGACTCCTTACCAACATTCTCCGCGACAAGTGGGGCTATGAGGCCCTGGTCGTCACGGACTGCGACGCCATCAACAACTTCTACAACAAGAACCAGCATGGCACCCATCCCGATGCTGAGCATGCATCCGTTGACGCCATCCTGTCCGGTACCGACCTTGAGTGCGGTGTCAGCATGGTATCCCTGCTCGACGCTCTCAAGGACGGCTTGATCAGCGAGGCCGACCTCGACGTCCATCTCCGCCGTACCCTCATGGGCCGCTTCGAGCTCGGTATGTTCGATCCTGCCGAGAACCTTCCTTGGGCCAACCTCGGCGAGGATGTCATCAGCAGCGAAGCCAATGACCAGCTCGCCCGCAAGGCCGCCCGCGAGGCCGTCGTCATGCTGAAGAACAACGGTGTCCTTCCTCTCTCCAAGAGCATCAAGAAGATCGCCGTTGTCGGTCCCAATGCCGACGACGCCTCCATGCTTAACGGAAACTACGGCGGAACCCCTACCGCCGAGCATACCCACTCCATCCTCGAAGGCATCAAGGCTGCCGTTCCCGGCGCCGAGGTGTTCTATGCCAAGGCCTGCGAGATCATGGACGATTATTCCACCACTTACCATATCGGTGACTTCAATGACGGCAAGGGACTCTATGTGGAGTTCTTCAACAACCGCAAGCTCTCCGGCAAGCCCGCAGCAGAGGGTTATTATACTTCCACCCTCAACTTCAGCACTTTCGGTGGCTATGGTTTCGCCGACGGTGTCAATACCGATGATGTCTCTGCCCGTGTCACCGGCCGTTTCGTCCCGGATTTCACCGGCCCGCTCAACTATTCCGTATCCTCCGACGGCAATTATGTCCTGACCGTCAACGGAAAGGTCATTGACAAGACCGTTCCCGGCGCTCCCGCCGCAGGCCGTGGATTCGGTTTCCGCGGTGCCGTCCCCACCAAGACCTTCAACGTCGAGGCAGGCAAGCCTTACGACATCAAGATCGAGTATTCCCAGGGTTCCGGCCAGTTCGCCATGCTGAACGCCGAGTTCTGCGAGCGCAGGTTCGCGGAGTTCGACGACCTTGCCCAGCAGGTCAAGGATGCTGACGCCATCATCGTCGTCGGTGGTATCTCCGCCCGCTTCGAGGGTGAGGGAGGCGACCGCAGCTCCATCGAGCTTCCCGCTGTCCAGCAGCGCCTTGTCAAGGCCATGCACTCCACCGGCAAGCCTGTCGTGTTCGTCAGCTGCTCCGGCTCCGCCATCGCATTCGCGAGCGTTGAGGACCAGTATGACGCCCTTCTCCAGGCTTGGTACGGCGGTCAGGGCGGCGCAGCCGGCCTCGCCGACGTCATCTTCGGAGACTACAATCCTTCCGGAAAGCTCCCCGTCACGTTCTACGCTTCCGACTCCCAGCTTCCTGACTTCCTCGACTACAACATGGAGGGTCATACCTACCGCTATTTCCGCGGCGAGCCCCTGTATGCCTTCGGCTACGGTTTGAGCTACACCACTTTCGGATACGGCGAGGGCAAGCTTTCCAAGTCTTCCGTCAAGGCCGGAAAGAGCGTGGACATCACCGTTCCCGTTACTAATACCGGTTCCGTCGAGGGCCAGGAGATCGTCCAGGTATATGTCAAGCGTCTTGACGATGCGGGCGCTCCCATCAAGTCCCTCAAGGGATTCAAGAAGGTCTCCATCGCCCCCGGTGCCACCGTCAAGGTGAAGATCACCCTCGGCCCCGATGCTTTCGAGTACTATGACGAATCCATCGACGAGCTTTCCGTGATGCCCGGCCGCTATCAGATCCTTTATGGCTCGTCTTCGCGCGACAAGGATCTCAAGGCTATTGACTTTCAGGTTATCTAAATGATGTCGAGATGATTAGAAGACTGATTACGACCGCAGTCCTGGCGCTTTGCGTATGCGCCGGGCTGCGGGCGCAGCCAGGAGGGATGTCGTCTGCCCAGCTTGCGGGGTTCAATTTCAGGATGCCTGAGGTACGTTGCGGCGAGAAGTTCATGGATGTGGACTATGCTGGAGACGGCCAGGTATACCACAAGCTGGACATATACCTTCCTGCTGAAAGGCGCGCATCCTATCCCGTCGTGGTGCATATCTACGGAAGCGCCTGGTTTTCGAACAGTTCCAAGGGCATGGCCAACCTCGACAGTATCTGCCAGGCCCTGCTCGATGCCGGATATGCAGTCGTAACGCCCAACCACCGCTCAAGCGGGGACGCGAAGTTCCCTGCCCAGATCCAGGACATAAAGGCTGTGGTACGTTTTGTCCGCGCCAAGGCTGAGGAGTACCATTTCGATACTTCCTTCATCGGCATTTCCGGATTCTCATCCGGAGGCCATCTGTCCTCGCTGGCTGGCGCTACTTCCAATGTCAAGAACGCCAGGGTAGGGAAGCATGATGTTGACCTTGAAGGCTCCGTGGGGCCTTATACGTCCTACAGCAGTGCGGTTGACTGTGTGTGTGACTGGTCCGGTCCCATCGACCTCCTGAACATGGAGTGCGAGTGGGAGCGCCCTTGGGGCGGTACCCCCGAGGAGGCTTTGCTTGGCGTTGACTACAACGGTGACGATGACCTTTTCAGAACCATTTCCCCGATCACTTATCTCGATCCTTCCGATCCTCCGATCATCCTCTTCCATGGCACCAAGGACAATGTCGTCCCTCATTGCCAGGGCGTGGAGTTGTTCGAAGCCTGGGATAAGCTCGGTGTCAAGGCTGACCTCAACCTTGTCGAGGGCGCCGGGCACGGCATCAACCTCTTCGTGGAGCCCTGGCTCTCAAAGATGGTTGATTTCGTGAATGCAGCCCGCACGGCCAAGTATCTCAAGGAGCTTGAACCTAAGCTCTCCTCGGCTTATTCTCCCGTAACGAACATCAATGCGGGTGGTTTTCCCAAGATCCTCGCGGACAACTCCGTAGTGTTCAAAGTCCGTGCGCCTCAGGCTGAGCGCGTCCAGATCGACCTCGGAGGCCGTAACGACGGAGTGAAGGATGAGACAGGCACTTGGACGATAGTCACAAAGCCCCTCCTTCCTGGATACCATTATTATTCATTGATCGTAGACGGAGTGTCGGTGGCGGATCCCGCCAGCGAGTCGTATTTCGGCACCAGCCGCATGGCCAGCGCGATCGATATCCCCGAGCCCGGAATGGATCTTTTCGAGACCCAGGACGTTCCGCACGGACAGGTAAGGGAGTTGACCTACTGGTCGAAGTATACCGAGACATGGAGGCCGGTGTTCGTCTATACTCCTCCGGGATACGAGAAAGGCAAGAAGAAGTACCCCGTGATGTACATCCACCATGGCGGTGGCGAGGACCATCGCGGATGGATGCAGCAGGGACGTACCGCTACTATTCTTGACAATCTCATCGCTCGCGGCGAGGCTGTGCCCATGATCGTGGTGAGCGTGAATTCCAACGTTCCGCGCAAAGCGGGAATGCCTGCCGGATCAGGTACTTACAGCTGGGAAGGCATGCAGCCTTACCGCGAGGAACTTCTCGGCAGCATCATTCCGTTCATCGAGTCCACTTTCCGCGTGAAAGCCGATGCCAAGCATCGTGCCATGTGCGGCTTGTCCATGGGTGGCGGCCAGTCGTTCTTCATCGGTCTGCGCGAGCCGGGTGTCTTCGCAAATGTCGGTATCTTTTCGACGGGCGTGTTCGGCGGCATCAACGGATCCTCGAACTTCGACCTCGAGGCCAACATCCCCGGCATGCTGACGGCTCCGGATAAGTTCAACTCCGGACTCGACTGCTTCTTCATCTCCTGCGGAGAGCAGGATCCCCGCATCGAATACACCCGCGCCATCGTACAGAAGATGCGCGATTCAGGTGTAAAGGTGGAGTTCCAGTCCTTCCCGGGTGACCACGAGTGGCAGCCCTGGCGCAAGTCCGTGGCTGCTTTCGCCAGAATGCTTTTCAAATAGCTTATAAGATGCGAAGCAAACTTAAACTTATCACTTTGTTAGTCCTGGGTGCCTGCTTCAGTGCGGCCGCCCAGGACCGTTTATATGACAACGAGTTCCCGATAGGGGACGTGAAATTGCTGGACGGCCCGTTCAAGCATGCCCGCGACCTCAACCTGGAGGTTTTGCTCCAATACGACGTGGACCGTCTCCTCGCCCCGTTCAGGGCAGAGGCCGGATTGCCGAAGAAGGCCGAGTACTATCCCAACTGGGCTGGCCTGGACGGCCATATCGCCGGTCATTACCTGACCGCCATGGCCATGAACTGGCAGATGACCGGCAACCCCGAGTGTCTGCGCAGGATGAACTATATGATCGACGAACTGGCCGAAGTTGCAGCCGCAAATGCCCGCAACAACGCTTCATGGGGAGTGGGCTATATCGGCGGCATTCCCAACAGTGCCTCGATGTGGACGGACTTCAAGAAGGGCGAGTTCAGGCAGTATTCCGCCGCCTGGGCGCCTTTCTATAATATCCACAAGATGTACGCCGGCTTGCGTGACGCGTGGCTCTATTGCGGAAACGAGAAGGCCAGGCAACTGTTCCTCGGCTTCTGCGACTGGGCCATCAGTATCACTGCGGACCTGACGGATGCGCAGATGGAACAGATGATGCGCAACGAGCACGGAGGCATGAACGAGGTGCTTGCCGACGCCTATGCCATGACTGGTGACGCCAAGTATCTCACGATAGCCAAACGTTTCTCCCACAAGCAGATAATGGAGCCGCTCGCCCGTGACGAGGACCGCTTGGACAACCTTCACGCCAACACCCAGGTGCCGAAGGCGATCGGCTTCGTCCGTATCGGTGAACTCAGCGATTCTCCGGATTATGCAGAGGCGGGACGTTTCTTCTGGCAGACCGTCTCGCAGAACCGCTCGCTCGCTTTCGGAGGCAACAGTCGCCGGGAGCATTTCCCGAGCGCCGAAGCCTGCATAGACTTCGTCAATGACGATGACGGACCGGAGACATGCAATTCGTACAACATGCTCAAGCTCACGGAGGACCTTTTCCGTGTTTCTCCCAAGGCTGAGTATGCCGATTTCTACGAGCGTACGATGTTCAACCATATCCTGTCTACGCAGCATCCCGTGCATGGTGGATACGTCTATTTCACCTCCGCAAGGCCAAGGCATTACCGCGTATATTCCGTCCCGAATGAAGCCATGTGGTGCTGCGTCGGATCGGGCATGGAGAATCAGTCCAAGTACGGGGCTTTCATCTATACGCATGTGGATAATGACTTGTATGTCAACCTTTTCGTGGCTTCGGAGCTTAATTGGAAGGACAGGAAGATCGTCATCCGCCAGGATACTGATTTCCCTTCACAGGAAGGTACAAAACTTACCGTTGTTTCGGGTAAGGGCAAGTTCAAGGTCTATGTGCGTTGCCCCGGATGGCTGAAGCCCGGCACCATGACTGTTTCGGTCAACGGCAAGCCAATGGCGGTGGATGCCGCTCCGTCTTCCTATGTCGCCATCGACCGCAAATGGAAGAAAGGCGATGTCGTGGAAGTCGGCCTGCCTATGCCGAACAGGGTTGAGCACATGCCGAATGTTCCTGACTATATAGCCATCATGCATGGTCCCATCCTTCTGGGAATGCGTACCGGTACGGAAGACCTGGCCGGCCTGCTGGCCGACGACGGCCGCTGGAGCCAGTATGCCGCCGGCACCAAGCTGCCGGTCGACCAGGCCCCTATCCTCGTAAGCCACAATGTCGACCACATCGGCAACCACATCCGTCCGGTGGCCGGCAAGCCCCTGCATTTCCGTTTCGATGGCATTCAGATGCTTAATCCTATCGACGCTGAGCTTGAACCTTTCAGCGGCATCCATGATTCCCGTTATCAGATCTACTGGCTCGCCTTGAACGAGGAAGGGTACAGGGAGTATGTGGATTCGCTCGCCCGCAAGGAGAAGGAAATGCTAGCCCTTGAGGCCCGTACACTGGATGCAGTCGCACCTGGTGAGCAGCAGCCTGAGACAGACCATCAGCTGAAGTTCGTGCGCTCCAATACCGGGGTTACCCGTGACGTCCATTACCGTGACGCATCGCGTGGAGGATGGTTCAGCTACAATCTCGCCACCGGCGGTGTTACCGAGGGCGTCACGCTCTATGCCAAGTATTGGGGTGCGGCCGAATGGGCCACACGCAGGTTCGACATCTTCGTGGATGACGAACTCCTCCTGTCGGTGGACAATACCGGCAAGTGGATGCAGTCCCAGTTCAAGGGTGTCGAGTATCCTGTCCCTGCCTCGATGCTGGAAGGGAAGGAGTCCGTGACAGTCAAGTTCCAGGCTTCCACGGGAGCCTCTGTCGGAGGTATATATGACCTCCGGCTTCTTAAACCTTAGAGTTGGGAAATAATAACTAAAGAGCCTGTTCCGGGGTGTCATAGGCGCAGAACTTCGAGTTCTGGCTGATGAACTCCGGAACGGTTTTTTTCATGAGCCGTATCATGTCCGGTATCTCCACGCTCCGTGAGAGGACCTCCAACCGGTTCACGACGTCAAGTGCGTCCTTGTAGCCGTATTGGCGGACGCGGGCTATGCGTATGCGTTCATGCGTCGTCGGTTCAGTGTTCTCGGCGCTTGAGAGCACTTCTTCGTAGAGTTTCTCGCCGGGCCTCAAGCCGGTATATTCGATCTCTATATCCTTGCCGACCTTGAGACCGGCCAGGGTGATCATCTTCCTTGCCAGATCGTCGATCTTGACGGATTCGCCCATGTCGAACACGAAGATGCGATTGTCCAATGGCATGGCCGCAGCTTCCATGACCAGGCGGCAAGCCTCGGGTATGGTCATGAAGAAACGGGTGATCCTCGGGTCGGTAACGGTCACCGGGCCGCCTTTCTCTATCTGCTCGCGGAAACGGGGTATGACTGAACCGTTCGATCCCAGGACATTGCCGAAACGGGTAGTTACGAACTTTGTCCGTCCTTTCATTTCACCATTTTCCAACGCAAGCCCCAGTGACTGGACATATATCTCGGCGAGGCGTTTGGTACATCCCATTACGTTGGTGGGATTGACGGCCTTGTCCGTCGAGATCATCACCATTTTCTCCACATCGTATTCGATGCACTTGTCCGCGACGTTCCTCGATCCATGGACATTGACCAGTACTGCCTCGCAGGGGTTCTCCTCCATCAGCGGGACGTGCTTGTAAGCTGCGGCATGGAAAACAATCTCAGGATGGAACTTCCTGAATACGTAGTCCAGGCGGGCAGGTTGACGGACATCTCCTATGACGGGGACGAAATCAAGGTCAGGGAAGCGTCCTTCAAGTTCGAGCCGGATATTGTGCATCGGCGTCTCCGCGTTGTCATAAAGGATCAGTTTCTTAATACCGAAAACAGTCAGCTGTCTGCAGAGTTCGCTCCCGATCGATCCTGCAGCTCCGGTGACAAGGATGGTCTTGTCCATGAATTCGCGGCGGATCTCATCAAGGGAAAGCTTGATCTCCTCACGGCCGAGAAGGTCCTCGATTTTGATCTGGCGGACCTTGTTCTTCATGATCCTTCCGCCGACAACCTCATCTATGGTAGGGGCGAGCAGAACCTTGACCCCGCGTTCAGTACAGAACTGGATGAGGGAGTCCTTCTCCAGCTGAGCCTCTGATTCGGTGGCGAAGAGGATGCAGTCCAAAGTGAAGCGGTCGAACAGTGATGCAAGCTGCCTGACGCCGTTATAGCCGTAAACCTGAGTGTCCGCGACCTTATACTGGGCTGGGAGGGAGTGCGGGACGAGGAAACCGATGATCTGGTAGTGGGGCGAATCCTTGAGCCTTGACACCATGGATACGGATTTCTCCGTTGTGCCGTACACCAGTACCCGCTGGCAGTTCTGCCTTGCCTTGATCTGACTTTTGTAAATGTCGTAGACGAATATCATGGCGATGCGGACCCCGATCAGCAGGACGGATGTAAGCAGGAAATCCGCCAGAAGGGCAAGGAGTACGGTGCGGTTGACCATGGAACCGGAAACAATCACTGGCAGCATCAGCACCACCTTGACGGTAGACACCCTGAAGATACCCAGCAAGTCGCGCAGCTGGGAATACCTTATGACTACCTTATGGTTCTTGAAGATGAGGAGCGAGATGATACTTGCGAGGACGGAAGCCCCCATCCACCATAAGGCGAAACGTCCCAGGTAGAATGTCTCACTGCTTGACAGCAAAGAGACGAAAAACAGGATAAGAACGGACGACAGGAATGACAAAGCCAGGTCAATGATGAAAATGACCTTGGTGTCGAGATACTCGAACATATACTTCTTGAGCCTTGAGGGCAGCATCCTCAGAAGTCTGCCGGGCTCAGTTGACTTTGATTCCATTAATCCGATGCGTACTATTACATTTACAAAGGTAGGATATTATTTCGATTTATTTGTTTTTTTCAGTTGGATTGCCTTACTTTGTAGAAGAATGAGAAACATGAACGCATACGCTTGTCTCTGTTGCACCGGTCCCGAGGACAGGTGAGGAGCATCGTATATGTATGACGCATATTCCCGAAGTGCCCTGCCGGTCCATTCCTGCAGGGCACTTTTTTATGTAAAACACTTAACAGATTCAATTATGATCCATGATTCATTGACAAGCCTGGTCGGCAACACCCCTCTGCTGAGGATCTCCGGCCTTGATGGCCAGAAGGCCGAAATCGTGTTGAAACTCGAGTATTTCAATCCAGGAGGAAGCGTGAAGGACCGCGTAGCGCTTGCTATGATAGAGGATGCAGAGGAAAAGGGCATCCTTCGCAAGGGCTCGGCCATAATCGAGCCGACCAGCGGCAACACCGGCGTCGGACTGGCCTGGGTCGGTACATCCAAGGGTTACAAGGTGATCCTTACCATGCCCGAGACCATGAGCCAGGAGCGCCGCAGCCTGCTGAAGGCACTTGGTGCGGAGCTGGTACTCACACCCGGAGCCGAGGGCATGAAAGGTGCCATCCGCAAGGCGGAGGAACTCCGTGACGCCACTCCCGGCAGCGTGATACTCGGACAGTTTGTCAATCCTGCCAATCCGGCGGTACATGAGAGAACCACCGGAGAAGAGATCTGGAGGGACACCGACGGAAAGCTTGATGTATTCGTCGCCGGAGTGGGTACCGGAGGTACCGTCAGTGGAACGGGCCGTGCGCTCAAGCGCCACGATCCTTCCATCAAGGTCGTGGCAGTGGAGCCGGCGACTTCCGCCGTCCTGTCCACCGGAGTTCCAGGTAAGCACGGGATCCAGGGCATCGGCGCAGGATTTGTTCCCGATACTTACGATGGATCTATTGTGGATGAGATCCTTACGGTCAGCGACAAGGAGGCAGTGGCGGGCTCCCGCCTGCTGGCCTCCCGTGAAGGCCTGCTCGTCGGTATAAGTTCAGGAGCTTCCTTTGCAGCTGCCCTTAGGCTTGCCAGGCTTCCGGAGAATGCTGGCAAGCGCATCGTGGCACTGCTTCCCGATACCGGTGAGCGCTATCTCTCAACCATCCTTTTTGCATTTGATACTTATCCCACAGACTGAAATGAATATCTCCCTCAACCAGACCGTTGAGCATCTCAAGTCACTGATGGCCAGCGTAAAAGATTATGTGTTCCCGGATTACAGCGAGATCAGGACGGAGAACGCCGCCTCGAATATCGCCGGCCGGATAGAAGCCGTCAGCCAGCCCGGAACGGCAGCCGCTTTCATGAAGCGGCTGCCTCTCATCCGGGAGATGCTTGCCGCGGACGTTGAAGCTATTGCGCACAACGATCCTGCAGCCTCGGACACCCGTGAAATCATCTTCTGTTATCCTGCAGTGACTGCCATGCTTTATTACCGCACGGCACATGAGCTGTATGTACTAGGCGTGCCAGTCATACCGCGCATGCTGACCGAGTATGCCCATTCGGCCACTGGGATAGACATACATCCGGCCGCCGTGATCGGAGATCATTTCGCAATAGACCATGGAACGGGTGTGGTTATTGGAGAAACAGCTGTTATAGGCAGCCATGTCACACTTTATCAGGGAGTTACACTCGGTGCAAAGAATTTCTCCTATGATGCCGAAGGTCGTCCGCTCAACATACCGAGACATCCTATACTGGAGGACAATGTCACCGTATATTCCAACGCTTCCATTCTAGGCCGGGTCACGATAGGGGAGGGCTCGGTCATCGGCGGTAACGTCTGGCTTACGCATTCAGTTCCCCCTCATTCACGTATACTGCAGGGTAAAGCGCAGGATCTCAGTTTTTCCGACGGGGCGGGAATCTGATTTTTTCGACCGATTTCTTGGACATTGTACGGAAAATGGTTTACTTTGCATAAATTGCATAAGAAGGGGCTTTCCCTTCTTGCAGAATAAACCGTTGGTTATGAAGAGATTTTTCCTGCTTGTCACCGCCCTGGCACTCCTCCTGCCCGGCCGTGTTTCCGCCCAGACCGACATGCCATTCAGCATGGCGGCCGGTGTATCTTTCGGCGTCATGGACGGAGCCGGAGTCGATCTGGCTTTCGGCGTCATCGACAATCTCAATGTCCGTGTCGGATATGGCCTGATCCCCTCATTCCTCATCAAGGAGTATGGCATAGCCCTTCCCGAATGGGGCAACAATCCTGCGACAAGCACCGCTATGACTGGAAAGCTTCCTGGCAATGGCAATCTCCTTGTGGATTATCATCCCGGCGGCAAGTCATTCAAGGTGACTGCCGGATTGTTCTTCGGATCCGGGGATTTCGCCAAGGTCTACAACACCAAAGCCTTACCCGAGTCTTATCACTCGGCTGGCGTAAGCTATTATGTAGACGGGGACACTGATGACATCACCAAGTTCTACCGTATTCAGACCGATGAGAAGGGCATCGTTTCTGCTACTTTCAAGTCAGGAGCCGTAAGGCCTTTCATCGGTGTGGGCTTTGGTTCCGCGATACCTAAGAACCGTGTCGGTGTGACATTTGACCTTGGCGTAGAGTATACAGGTGGTTTCGACCTCCGCACTGATGCCCGCAACAGAAAGGGTGACATGGAGAATATTTCTCTGACTACCAAAGGTCTACTGCAGACGATTTATGAAATCCGCGGGCATAGCCGTGAGATGTCTTATGATAAGTATGTGTCCTATGTGGACAAACTCCGCGACCTTCCCATCCTGCCGGTCGCACGCGTCAGCGTCTTTGTGAAATTGTTTTAGTTGGTTATAAAGTGTAGTTGGTTATGAAAAGTTACCATTACCTGGTTGCAGCGCTTCTTGTGCTGCCCATGCTCTTCTCCTGTGGAGGGAAGAACAATCATACCCCCGATAATCCCACTCCCACTCCGGTTACTCCGGTTACTCCTGTAGATCCGACTCCTCCTACTCCTCCGACACCTCCTACTCCTCCGGAGCCGGAGCCGGAACCGCCGATCGAGTTCCGCAGGACTATCCGTTTCAATCACAACATCATTTCCTTCAACAGCAGCAAGGATTTCGTTGCCGTCTATGAGGAATCGCTCCTGACTAAGTCCGGAGATTCCCGCAAGATCGTTTCGTCGTCATATACCTATTCAGATGACGACAAGACTTATGTCCTTAATGATTTTGGAAAACTGGAGGTCGTCGATGACAAGCAGATCGCTTTTACCCCTAATGGCGGTAGCCGCAAGGTTTATGATGCGGAGACGACATTGATTGTCGACAACGAGAAGGCCGCCGCTTATCTTGTCAACAAGAGTTGGACGATTAACGAGTGTATTCTTAAGTTCCGTGGCGTTAACTATTCTTTCGACGGCCTGGATCTCAATGAGGTAGAGAAGATAGCCAGGGATCAGGGCATTGAGTTCAAATACCACATGAATCCTGATATGGTTGCCAAGAAGCTTGTCTTCACGGATGCTTTGGCTGCAGCTCTGTTCAAGAATGGTGAGTGCTATGCAGCCGAGCATAGCTTGCGTTCTGGAACAAGTTTCAATCTTGATGAGTTTACTTATGATCTCAAGGGATCTGCTGTAATCCAGTTCGATCCGGATGACTCTCAGTGGTGCTATATCACGATCAAGACTACGCTTGACCAGTCTCCGGCCGAGGTCCTCTTTACTCTCAAGGAGATTAAATAATAGGTTACAATCATTCTTTGTGCATGGTTTTTGCTTCTGCCGAAGTGAAAACCATTTTTTATACGCTATGAAACAAATATTGAAATCCTTGTGCTGCATGGCGGCCTTTGCCGCAATGCTCGCAGGATTCGGTTCCTGCGATACATCTACCCGCCAGCATCGTGGCGGTGGCATAGAGCCTGAAGTCCCCGTACGTCCCGGCGAGTCCACCGATGATCCTTACAACGTCGAGCTCATCGACGGTTGGGGAGAGTTCTACGGTGACCACTATGAGAACAATACGGACAATTATCTGATCTACCTCTATGAGGGTGAGACTGATAATGACGGTTATTTCACCAAGTCTGCTCACATGCTGAGGCTGGACATCATCCTTCCGCAGTCAAGCAGCATCGCTTTGAAAGAGGGTGTTTACAACTGTTCGGACAGGGGATCCACATTCTCCTTCGTGCCGGCTTACATGGCCAAGGACGAGGATGGGAATCCATTCATGGATGGTTCCACACTATACATCCAGACGGATTCGAAGCATTACAATACCTTTGCTATCACGGATGGCAGAATGGTCGTCGAGAAGTTGATCGGTAATCGGTACGACATCACACTTACCGTCTCTTCGAACGGCAGTGAGTATACTTTCCATTACAAGGGCGCCATCGACATCCAGGACATGACCTCCGGATCTTCCGAGATCGATCCCAGCTTCCCCGGTGAGGATCAATACCAGTTGAAGGCGAAGGCTCTTTATTTCGGCGATGTCCAGGAAGGCAGTGACGAGTATTCGCTGTATCTGTATTATGGTGAATACCTCGACAACGGAGATTTCAAGACAGTGGGTACCGAGATGGTGTTCGACCTGTTCACCAAGATTGACGGAGGCAAGAGCATTGCTGCAGGCAAGTATACTTGCTCAAGCAGCGATGTCACTCCTTTCCATTTCCTCGACGGACTGGAGGAGGACGGGACCGTCTATCCCTCTTATGTTTACCGCCAGTATGACAATTCCGGGAACAATTGGAGTACCGAGCTTGTAACGGACGGAAACATGGAGATATCCCGTTCCGGTTCCGATTACAGGATAAAGGTGTATTTCACCACTCCTTCCGGCTCGTATTCATGCGAATACGAAGGTCCGCTCACGATCATCGACAGCCGTCAGGATACTCCTTCCGGGGATGACATCCCGAAGAATGTCGAAATGAAGAATATCGCCCGCGTGGTGGCCGAGGACTGGGGCAAGGTTTGGGATGGCATCGAATGCACGGACTACCGTGACTGGATGCTGTACTTCTATGACAAGGATGCGGAGTCCACCAAGGAGTATACCTGTGTGGAGATCCTCACCGAGGAGAAGTATGACAAGTCTCTGCCCGAGGCCAAGTTTACCAAACTCATCAATCCCGATGTCGCTAAGACCACGGAGTTTGTTCCCGGAGTGATTATCGCCGGATACACTGACAAAGACCAGAATGCCTGGGGCAGCTGGTACTGCAAGGGCGGGACGGCCTGGTACGCTGCTTCCAAGGGAAGCCTCGACATCAAGCAGAAAGGCGATAGCTACGGATTTGTCTTTGACTTCGTAGATGAAGACGAGACATACGGCGGCACTTTCAAAGGCGAGTATGACGGCAAGGTTGAGTTCACGGTCGCTTCGACCCAGTCTGCGGCGGCCAGGCGGTCCGCGGGCAAGGGCTTCAGCCTGCACCGCGGAGCCACGGCGCCGCGTGCGGCTGCTCCCTCCGGGCTTTCGCGGACTGCCGGGCAGGGCCGCAAGGCTGCCGCAAAGGCTCCCGTCCGTCGGGAACTCGCACAGCCCAAAGCGAAATAATTCTTGACTCGTGGTGCAAAGTCGGCGAATCTTGCTAACTTTGCACCACTTCTGTTACTGGGGATGTTTTGGTTTTGACAGCATCGATGCGGGACAGTAAGCACGTCGTGAGTCGGAAGCCCTCACGTAAATACCAGTTTCCAAAAAACTAGTTGGCAACAACAATTTCGCACTCGCTGCTTAATTTGACCAAGTCAAATTGCTTAATCCGGTCCGCCTAGGCTGCGGGCCAGACGAGTATCCCTCCGAACTTTACGCCGGTTATGGTCGGGTCAAGGGGTATCATTCAAACCGGACGCGTGGGGTAATTCCTCTGAATCCTCACTAAGACGCAGGGGATAAGCTTCAGGTGGCCCGCCTTCCGGCAGCCTGTCGCCGACAATCAAAGGACGGATAAGCGTGTAGAAAGCTCTCTTGTGCGTTGTTTGGACGGCGGTTCGAGTCCGCCCATCTCCACGAAAAGCCCTCTCAGAGAACTCTGAGAGGGCTTTTTCATTCACAATGTATCAATTTGTGTGACAAATTATTATAAATATAAGCAGTAATCTCTTCCTGACTTTATTCATTATTATCACAAATCTTTCACTTACCTTATAGGGGTGAAAAGAATGGTTGATTCCCAAAGGGTAAAAGACTCATAGTCCCACTGTCCTTTCTCAAATCCGAGTCCGAGAAATTCTCCTTCCGGAGTTTCAATGCTATAGAGACTGGTGAAGCGGAAACCATCATTTTCGCTAAGGAAATCTTCTTTGACCTTTGTGGCAGATTCACTCAAGGGTGTATCAGGATCCAATTTGTGCCGTGTCTCTGTCCATGCCCAACCACGACCTTGACGGGATCGTGCAGTCTTGATAATGCCACTATCAAGGATAAATACCAGGTTGTCTCCGCTCTCATTGACAGCCCCCAGGATCTCCGCATATGGATATCGCGCCTTCACAGCGTCTAGAGACTGAGAAATATCTCTCCATGTAAACGACGGATTGATGGATCCTCCATGGGAATCGTATAAAAGGGTACCATTCTCGCTGATCACGATATATTCCGTCCTGTGGACAATCCCATCCGAACTGACACCTTGAGTATCCTTCAGAGGCACATCGAAGCGGAACTCGAATTGCTTGTGATCTATACCTCTACGAGATGTTTCAATAACATAGCGGCCCGGCCAACTTCCTGTCTCAGAGTAGTCCTCATTCTCAACTCCTGTGCTTAGATAAGCCCTGGCGACCTTCCTTGGCAGCTGAAATAGGAAATCGTCAGTCGAGTACATCTTATTTGTCATCATCCAGACCTTGTCCTTATAGTGTGCCTTCGCCTCAAGGCCGTCACTGTCAATGAATTCCAGTTCCGCCCAACCATCGTAATCCTCTCCATAATGGTTGCTTTGCAGGGTTGCCCCAGGATAGCGTGCCTCGAAATCAGCACGCACATAGTCCGGAATGGGATCGTATGGCACCTGCGGTTCTTTTTCACACCCCGTCAGGGTTACCAACCCGATGGTTGCTAATAATATGGCTATTTGATGATACCTAAGAATAGTATTAAACATGATCATATTCCCCTTTGTTTAATACACTTAGAAAGCCCAGCCGAAGCCCAGGTGTGGCCAGAATACGAAGTTGTTGCCGCCAGTATCGTACAACGTGAGGAAGCCGGCACGCAAAACGAAGCCCTTTTCGGTCACAAGCCTATAGCCAGTGCTTAGGTAAGGAATTGCTCCCATTTCGTTATGTGGTTTAGCTCCTGTCTTCGACGTATATCTGTCAGCACAAAGAATCGCACCGGCACCAAGATCGAATTTCGAAGCCCTTTTGCCAAAGAGGTAGTTGATCTCCAGGGGAACGGCGAGCCTGAAGGATTGGTCATAGAAATCATATCCCGAATCGGAAACACCAACAGCCGTGATGTTTGAGTTGCTGTACCCGAAGCCCAGACCAGTGCGCCAGCCCCATCCGAAAGAACCGTCTTTGTTGAATCTGGCGTCGTAACCGACTCCGATCCCATTGGATGCTCCGAGGAATTCGAGATAGACGGATCGGCTGTTCTGGCTGTATAACAATGAAGCGGATAGAAAAGTGGCCATAATGGTCACTATTATGTGAACCTTTTTCATGAACTAATTTTTTTTTTGACGCGAAAATAATCATGTACGCGTGCATAAACAAAAGATTGTCCGTGAACATGACATAATTGGTCACGAAGCCGACATCCCGATTGAAGAAGCATCTAAGATGACAGCAAATCCAGAAGCAGTTTCTTGGTTTCCTGGGTTATCTTGAATTGGATCTTTGCAAAGGGATCCTTCAAGAAGACCAGGGAATCGCGCCCCGGTCCGGGAGCAATTTTATCGATGTAGTCGATATTCACAATGGCCTGACGGTTAACACGGCAGAATGCAGGTGGAAGACTCTGATTGATTTCGATAAGGGAGTCATCTACACTTCCCCACGAACCGTCAGAAATGAATACGCGTGTATTTCCTTTCTCGGAATAGAAATAACAGATGTCTGATACGTTTCTGATCATTGTCTCGCGGCCCACTTCCAGGAAGACCCTGCTCCGGTATTTAACGTTATGATTGAGGATAGCCGCGGAGGTCTCTTTGATAATACTTTTGTCCGCTCTTGGCTGGAACGTCTCGCACTTGGTCAAGGCTCGCTGTAGAGCGTCAAATGAAACAGGCTTGAGCAGATAATCGACACAATTGTAGTCGAATGCTTTCAACGCATACTCGTCGTATGCGGTCGTGAACACGACCATGGCCCAGGTTTCGACCCTGTCGAAAACAGAGAAAGAAAGACCGTCATCAATCTTAATGTCCGAGAAGATGATATCAATATCGGGATTAGATGAGATAGCCTTGATAGAGTCCCTGATATTAGTGGTAACACCAACAATCTCAATTCCAGGTCTTAAGGAAACAAGAAGAGCTTTCATCGTGTCGGCTATCAGCCGTTCATCTTCAATAATCAATGCTTTCATCATTTAAGTCTTCTAGATAAAGAATTGGAATGCCGACCTCAAATATGTTCCCATCATCAAATACCGTTACCTCTCGGTTAGTTAGAAGGGAGTACCGTTCTTTAAGATTGGCAAGTCCGATTCCAGTACCGGACGCTTGATCTACCCTAGGGAGTACATTATTCGTGACAACGATATAATCATCCATAAGCCTTATTTCAATTGTCAGGAGGTTTTCCTTACCGTGACGGTTATGCTTCACTGCATTCTCAACAAGGCTTTGGACAGAAACTGGGGTGACGAATCCATTTGCATACGACAGATGCGGATCAATACTAATAGAGATGCCGGAATATCTGTAATGGACCAGTCGTGCATATGCTCCTATAAACGAAAGTTCCTCTTTCAATTCAACGACAGTTTTGTTCCCGTTTACTACCAGGTATCGATAAATATTTGATAATCCTTGAAGAAAGTCCTCGGCATCATCAGGTGCTGTCTTGATAAGTCCGGAGAGAGTGCTGAAACTATTAAAAATGAAGTGATTATTCGTCTCTAATGACAGGTTCTTCAACTTGGATTTCAAAAGAATAATTTCTTCGCTTTTCAGCTTATCTTCAGCTTTAATCTTTGCCTCTGTCTCTTCACGATATCGATTCATTAAGAATATGACCAGATAAGCCGTTGTAAGTACGGAAAGATTAAGATAATCCGTAAAAGCAATACGGGCAAACAATCCCTCCTTCGCGGGATAGATATTATGGTAAGCAAAACCGCAGACAAACGCTGATATGCCGTTCAAGAATGCTAGGAGCATCACCTGAAGAATCAGATTCTTCAGATTCTTTTCTTTATCCCAGAATAGCTTCACTATAAGACGGATGTAGACAAGGGCCAATTCAAGGAGAATGGTGGTTTCAATTATCTGTTCTCCGAAGTTCTTCAGGATCTCCCAAATCAGAGACCATCCGCTCATCTTGGTAAATACCGGGAAATTGACGATACACCATAACACCCAACTGAACGCAATGGAAAGGCATAGTAATGCCCCATGGGAAAGATGCATCTCCCCTTTTGAGGAATCATAAGACTTACCACTATCTCTTTCCATATACTTTTTATTAGTACTATGCAAAGATACTGCAATTTTGATCAGTCTCCATTCTCTTCAACAGACAAAAAGGCAGATTCAACGTCTATTATGTCCGGTTCACCAATTATTATTTCATAACTTGGATTAAGTTGTGAAACTTTGTACTCAATTATAATCTATAATACAAACAATATTAATTATGGAAAGAATAGCAGTAGTATTAGGGGTTATGCTGTCAGTATTCCCTATGTTTGCCCAAGGTACTATATCCTTTAGCGCAGGATATAATTTTAACGGAGGTCATGAAGTAGCACTCGAATCAGAGAATTTTTTCAGATCTGGACATAGTTATTCACTATATGGCCTTTTCGATTATCACTTCGCAGAAGAGGAATGGCTCGGTGAAGCCATTGACTGCAAAAAAGCAATGGCTGAAGTTGGTGTTAAGAAGTTTTTTCAAGTAATTGAGAATAAAATATATCCTTACGTGGGGCTTGGAATGACAGCAGGCATACAGAACATGTATCAAAGTACAAACAGAGACAGAAGCATTATTGATGAGGACACGGATCCATTCCTTTTGGGAGGAACCGCAACAATTGGATCTGAATTTATGCTGTCAGACCGAATGGCATTTCGTATCTCCTGCCGACTGAAATATGACGATTTCATGCATTACGTCCTAGGAGGCGGCCTTACATTCTCACTATAGTTCCACATATACTCAATAAACGGGGAGCGAGGTGTCTAAAGCGGAATTAATTATAACTCTTGAACATACAATGAAAAAGATCATCATACAGATTGTTTTCATTTGCTCTTTTGCGATCGGAGCAAAGGCACAAGAAAACGTAATAACTGACATACTCGTCCCCGAAATCCAGAATCTCAGCCTTCGCGAGCCGAGGTTTAGGCTCTACTCCACCAATCAACTATGGTACTACCTGGAACTTGATACCGCCACCGGAAAGGTTTATTCGGTACAGATCAGTTACGGGAACAGTCCCCGGAAGGTAGATATCATCGATGATACCTCTAAGATCGGTTCCGATGACGAAATCGTCAAAGGGAGATTTATACTCAAGGCGACAGGAGATTCACGACTGTATATCCTCCTGGACTCTGAAGACGGCAGATGCTGGCTTCTGAAGTGGAGCGTTAATCCGGAAAACAGAAACATTGAAAGACTTGAAATAAGTCAGGAGCCCTATACGTATTAACACAGCTAATTCCGCAGATTCTTTACTGACTTGTGAGCTATAACGATCTTTTTGTTATTTGAAACTTATCCTTATCTTTGCATATAATTGCAACATGCGTTACAGTAACGGTTGTTGCTAAAATTGATGCACCATGAAGTTTTACGATAGGGAAAAGGAAATGGTGGCGCTCCGGAAGATTGAAACGCTATCAGCCCAATATGCACAGATGACGGTAATGACTGGTCGTCGGCGTATCGGCAAAACCACACTCATCAAAAAGTCTTTCACGGATATACCGTTCGTGTATTTCTTCGTAGGGAAGAAGAGCGAAACGCTGCTATGTGGAGAGCTGGCCGAAATCGTCAGGGAGACCCTTGGCGAAGATTTAGGCTCTTTCAGCGACTTTCCCCGCCTTTTGGGAGCGATTATGGGTATTGCCAAGCATCGGAATTTCACTCTGGTGCTGGATGAGTTTCAAAACCTTTCGCATGCACGTGAGTCCATATTTTCTGACATACAGAACGTATGGGACACCAACAAAGAAGATAGCCGGATCAACCTGGTGGTCTGCGGTTCCATCTACTCCAAGATGAAGAAGATATTTGATGACAAGGAAGAGCCTTTGTACGGAAGGGCCACCGCCCGGTTCAAGATTCGTCCTTTTAGCATCGTTACCTTGAAGGAGATTATGCGTGACAACAATCCCGCCTATACAAACGAGGACCTTCTGGCCATGTATATGATTACTGGGGGCGTCGCGAAGTATGTAGAGCAATTGGTGACACGAGGGGCGCTCACCAAGGACGGGATCATCCGGGACGTCCTGTCGGTAGGTTCCTACTTCCTGGATGAAGGTCAGGAAATGCTCCGGGATGAATTCGGGAAGGATTATGGTAACTACTTTTCCATTCTTTCGGCTTTGGCGACGGGTGAGACATCCCGCGGAGAAATCAAGAGCTATACGGGAGTGGAAGCAGGGGGATATCTGGACAAACTGGAAAATGATTACGGCATCATAGATCGCAGGCGTCCCTATCTGTCAGGAGAAAAGTCCAAGAACGTAGAATACTCCATATCCGACAATTTTCTCAATTTCTGGTTCCGCTTCATCTACCGATACCGCAGTGCCGTGGAAGTAGGCAATCTGGAATGGCTCACTGACAAAGTAATGGCCGACTATGATTCATATTCCGGCCTGGTCCTTGAGCGCTATTTCCGGCAGTCGTATGCCGAGACCGGCCGCTACAACCTGGTTACCAACTATTGGAAGAAAAAAGATGGGAAGGACGAAATCGATCTCATTGCCGTCAATGAGGCCGACAAGGAACTCGTCCTGGGTGAGATTAAACGCAATCCAGATAAGATAAACCTGACCGAGGTTAAAGAGAAGGCCAAAGGGATTGTCCTGCATCACAAAAAGTGGGACATGCGTTACATTGGCTTGTCGTTGGAGGATATGTGAAGAGTCTAATGACGGATCTGTATGATTACACCATATTTGGACTGAATCTTATTCCGTAGTTCAGTATCGATGGTGTCTTTTCCGCTATAGAGGGCACCGCCCATCTCCACGAAAAAAGAAGGCGACTAAAAAGTCAGGATATCTCGCTGAGAATTGAATATTTGAAAACGAGGCTGACTTCAACCACGAATAAAAACGACAAAAATGAGGCCGGCTAATACTTTTTAGTCGGCCCCTTTTTCGTGGATAACAGGACCCTTTATTGCATCGGAACGACGGCGTCGAAGGTGAGGTCTGTGTCGGTGGAGTCGTTGACGAGGGTGTGCGAATGGCCTTTCGGGCAGTAATGCACGACACCGGCACGGACGGGAAGGCGTTCACCGTCACAGATGACATAACCGCTGCCGCCGGTGAAGAACATGATCTCGCTGCTGTCCTCGTGCGTGTGAAGCCCTATCGATGCACCGGGGACTAAGCGTCCCTTCGTAATGCGGTTGAGCCCATCCTCGTATCTGCGGGCAGCATAATACTTCTCACCTCCCTTGAAGTTCGGAGTGCAGGTCTCTTCTATCTTGCTGAAATCTATATTCATGACTGTAGGGTAGTTAAATGGTTTATTCTGAATACATCTTGGAAAAAGTCATGAGGCCTTCGTAGCCAAGACGGGGGAGAGAACTCCCGCAAGTATAAACGAAATCGGCGGGATAACCGTCTGCAGTCCCAGCCGGAACAGTGGCTACGAAGTCGTCGGTGAAGGTCTCGTCGACTATCCTGCGGACTGTTTCCCCGGCGGGGGAGTCCGGGACCATGACGACGGCGGTATTGCCGGCTGCAAGGGCATAAGCCAGTGCGTTGAGCGCCGGTTCGGGAGTCTCCGTGCCGGAGGCGTCGATAAGGACCGTACCGTAAGGGACTGGCCCGTCAGTGGAAGGACGTGCAAAGAGCGAAAGCAGCATCCGTAGTTTTCCGGTCCCCGTCCATTTGTACAGGTGCTTGCGGATATCCTGGGCCAGTGAGTTGAAACTGTTCGCGGCAGGCCCGTCGCCGCAGACATCCTTGACGGTATTGGCAAGAATCTGTATGATGGCTCGCCTGCTGCGGGTGTCCAGGGTATTACCGGCCTCGAAGAATGCCTTCTGCTTTTCAATGATATCCGTCGTCATCAGAGGCTGTATTTGGCTTTCTGCTCCTCGATCAAGGCTTCAAGGACTCCCTGGTCGAAATAGTTGATGCGCATGCTGCGCTTGACGTCGGCGAGGGTCTCGGCCGCTGCGGCGCGGGCGACCTCGCTGCCTTTGCGCAGCACTTCGTATACGTAGGGGATATCCTGCTCAAGCTCCTTCCTGCGCTTGCGGATGGGCTCGAGAGTGTCGTTCAGGACTTCGTTCAGGAAGTTTTTGATCATCACGTCTCCAAGACCGCCGCGTCGATACTGGTCCTTGACCTCTTCGAGGTTGTGGAACTCGAAACTGACTTTCTTCCCGACGAAGCATGAGGCGAACTTGTCAAAATGCTCGGGCTTGCAGAATGCATCGAGATAGGTGAATACGGTATTGCCCTCGACCTTGCCGGGGTCGCTGACCTGCAGGTGCCCGGGATCCGTGTACATGCTCCGGACCTTGGCCTTGACCTCCTCCGCACTGTCGGACAGGTAGATGCAATTGCCGAGGGATTTGCTCATCTTGGCCTTGCCGTCAGTACCGGGGAGCCTCATGCAGGCGGCGTTGTCCGGAAGGAGGATATCGGGCATGACAAGGGTAGGACCGTAGACGGTGTTGAATTTGTGGACTATCTCCCGTGTCTGCTCGAGCATCGGAGCCTGGTCCTCGCCTACGGGGACCGTCGTCGCCTTGAAGGCCGTGATGTCCGCGGCCTGGCTGATGGGATAGCAGAAGAATCCGACCGGCGTACCGGCTTTGTTGTCCTCGCCGCTGTCGGAGAAACCGCGCATCTGGATCTCCTGCTTGACAGTAGGGTTGCGCTGGAGGCGCTGCACAGTCACGAGGTTCATGTAGAAGAACGTCAGCTCGGTCAGTTCGCTGACCTGGGACTGGATGAAGAGGGTGGACTTCTCCGGGTCAAGACCCGCTGAGAGATAGTCCAGGGCAACCTCTATGATATTCTGCCGCACCTTCTCGGGATTGTCGGCATTGTCCGTGAGCGCCTGTGCATCGGCGATCATGATGAATATCTTGTCGTACTTGCCGCTGTTCTGCAGCTCGACCCTCCTGCGGAGGGATCCTACATAGTGTCCAATGTGGAGCCGTCCGGTCGGACGGTCTCCCGTCAAAATGATTTTTCCCATCGTTAATCGTTGATTTTGGCCATCTCCTCACGGATCTTTGCTTCGATCTCGTCGCAAAGCTCCTTGTTGTCCCTTAGCAGTTGCTTGACCGCGTCGCGTCCCTGGGCGAGCTTCTCGCCGTTGTAGCTGAACCATGAGCCGCTCTTGTGGATGATGTCCAGCTCGACCGCGAGGTCGCAGATCTCGGCGGTGTGCGAGATGCCTTCGCCGAAGAGGATGTCGAACTCGGCCTTTTTGAAAGGCGGGGCCATCTTGTTCTTGACGACCTTGACACGGGTGCGGTTGCCGGTGGCCTCGTCGCCGTCCTTGAGCTGGGTGGTGCGGCGGACGTCCAGACGGACTGAAGCATAGAACTTGAGGGCATTGCCGCCCGTGGTGGTCTCAGGGTTGCCGAACATGATGCCGATCTTCTCGCGGAGCTGGTTGATGAAGATGCAGCAGGTATTGGTCTTGGAGATGTTGGCTGTAAGCTTGCGGAGGGCCTGGCTCATGAGGCGGGCCTGGAGGCCGACTTTGTTGTCACCCATCTCGCCCTCGATCTCGGCCTTGGGAGTCAGGGCCGCTACGGAGTCGATCACGACTATGTCGATGGCGCCGGAACGGATGAGGTTGTCAGCGATCTCGAGGGCCTGCTCGCCGTTGTCCGGCTGAGAGATAAGGAGTGTTTCAAGATTGACTCCCAATGCCTTGGCATAGGTGCGGTCGAAAGCGTGCTCGGCATCGATCATGGCGGCTATGCCTCCCTGCTTCTGAGCTTCTGCGATGGCGTGGATGGCGAGCGTGGTCTTGCCGCTGGACTCCGGTCCGTAGATCTCGATGATGCGCCCGCGCGGATAACCGCCGATGCCGAGGGCGTGGTCAAGTGCCACCGATCCGCTGGGTATGACCTGCACGTCCCACTGCGGCTGGTCGCCGAGCTTCATGATGGTGCCTTTACCGTAATCCTTCTCGATCTTGTCGATCGTCGCCTGCAACGCCTTCATCCTGGCGGCATTGACATCCGCGGCGTTCATTTCAACATCTTTTGCCATGTCTGTATTCTGTTTAATAGTTACCGTTACTGTGGTCCGGAGGAAACCGGCTTTGACAAAGATATCAATAACCGCAGAGTCTCCAAAACTTTTGCAAAGATAAATCGACCTTGGGCCAAACCAAGGCACAAGGTCGATTTTATTGTTCTAGTTCCGCCAGTAAACGGTCGACGGCCGGGGCTACTTCGTCATAACGGTACCCCCTGGACAGGGCATATTTGATAAGCTTGAACTTGATGAAGGCATCGCCTTGAAGGGAATGGCATTTGGTGGAGAGGAGTTTCATGAGTTTCCTTTCCGCCGCATCTGGATCGACCTGATCGAGAGCGGCGGCAATGTCAGCCTTGGATATTCCTTTCATCATCAGGGAATACCGGATCTTCTCCGGTCCCCAGCCGGTCAGTGACGAACGCTCCCGGGCAAAGGCTGCCGCATACCGCGCGTCGTCGACGAAGCGGTCTTCGACCAGCGAGGAGAGGATCTCCTGCGCGGCATCCTTGTCCCCTTCCAGCGCTGTGACAGCTTTCTTCAGTATCTCGGAACGGCAGTATTCGCGTTTGGCGCAGAGATCCTGCAGGTATGGCAGCACTTTATCCTTTTCCATGATCAGAAGTCATAACCGAAACTCACGTATGCTCCGACCTTGTTCGTGAGATTGGAGTAATGGACATTGAACTTCAAGGGCCCCATGATGGTGTTGTAAGCGTACTCCGCTCCCACACCCCAGACAGTGCCTCCGGTCAGGAGAAGGTCGGAATCGAACTGGTCCGAATCCTTTATGGCGCCTGCCAGGAAAGACAGCCAGTTGTTGCTGGTCAGGTGGAAACGGAAGTTGATGTCCGCCTTGACCATCTTGTCACTCAGAGGAGTCGCGTAATTGATGCCTATGAACGGCACCTGCTGTTCGATGTACCTCCCTGCAAGCCTGCCTCCGGCGATGTTCATGTATGCCACGGGCAGGCTTTCGCCAATGGCGAAACGGGCATAAACGGAAGGGATTATGTCCAGGACCTTTCCGGTATGGAAAACCTTGGAGGCATCCAGCTGCACGATGTGGACGGGGTCGGTTTCGCTGATAAGACCGCCGACGACATACTGGTACGAACCTCCGAAGCTGTATCCTCTGGTAGGGAAGTATCCGCTGTCGAAGGTGTCGTTCCTGCCTTCGGCAAAGAAGGCAAGGAAATCGTTCCGCAGGTTCTCCCTGTCGTATTCGGCCGGTATATAGTTCGAGGCAAGCATCGAAGTGACGTCGAAGTATTCGTTCTTTATGCCGAGCTTGAAGTCGGCGCGTTTCCAGTTGAGGTCGGAGAAATAGAACCGCTGGGCGAACTTGCCGTACTTGAAGTTCACTCCTCCCTCCGAGCCCCAAGACGCCGGGGTGACGATGGTGGCATTGGTGAAATTGCCGTTGATGTCAGCGTTGAGTGTAGGGAAGGATGGGAATCTCAGGCTGTAATGCACCCCCGCATAGGGATTGGAGGCGATCTTGAGCGTGAAGTCCCATGCAGAACCCCGGATGCGGTGCACGTTCAGGCCGAGGTTGAAGAGTGCTGACACGACGGTCTCCGTATCGAAGCGCATGCCTATGCCGGCCTGATGCACGGGACCTTTCTGGCATATGATGTTCAGGTAGAAATTGTCTCCGTCCCTCTGGAGTCCGTAGCGCACGAAGTCGAAGGACCCCGTGGCGAGTATGGTGGATACGGCCGACTCCAGGTCGGTCTTGTATACCTTGTCCCAAGGCTTTATGTCAAGTTTGCCCATCAGGTAGTCGGCTTCATCCTGTGTGATCCCCTTGAATCCGATGCCCGAAAGCACTATGGGTATCTCCCCGATGTCGACGGCGGGAGGGCTCTGGAACTCCGTGACATCCGGACCGAGCCTGCGCTTCAGTTCCTCGAACTCCTCTTTCTTCGCCGAAGCGGCATCATATCCGCGCTGGATGATGACCGCCACGCTCTCGGTATCGAAACTCATCATGTTGAATTCGTGCAGGTCGGGCTTGACGGTGATGTCCGGTATGCCGACATTCTTCTTGAAGGAGTCCCTTCCCAGGATATCGACTGCCTGCCAGACGAGGTCGGCAATGTTGTTGATGTCCTGGTATGTCATGTCCCTGTCGGAAAGCTCGACACCGATGATGATGTCCGCCCCCATCTCCTTGGCTATGTCGGTAGGGTAGTTGTTTCGCATTCCGCCGTCTACGAATATCTTGTCGCCGGTCTTGACGGGCGCGAATATGCCCGGAATCGACATCGTGGACCTGAGAGCAGTGTTGAGTTCACCCTCGTGCCATAGATAAGCCGTTCCTGAAACCATCTCGGTCGCTATGCAGAAGAACGGGATGGGCAGAGTCGTGAAATCGACATCGTCCTGGTAGCCGACTGTCAGTCCGCTGAAGATGTTGTTGACGTTGTGCCCGTAGATATATCCTGAAGGCAGGCTTCCGAAGAGGTTCTCGCGCAGCGTACGCTCGCCCGATTCGTCCCCGGCACCGAAGTGGAGGCCACGCTCGCTGGCCCGGAGTATCTCTCCCGGATCGCGGTTGAACAAGTCCTTCACATCATAATAGAATGGGACCGAGACGAAGTATTTTTCCTTGTATTTCTTCTGCCTGTAGGCTATAAGCTCCTGCGGGACCTTGTCGCTCAGGGCGAGGTCCCAGTCCGCCGTCCGGACAAGGGAGTCCAGGAAGTCCGGACTGTAGCCGATGGAATACAGGCCTCCGACGAGGCCTCCCATGCTCGTTCCGAGCACCATGTCGATAGGGATGCCTTCTTCCTCCAGGAATCTGAGCACTCCGACGTGTGCGGCGCCCTTGGCCCCGCCGCCGCTGAGGACAAGCGCCACGGTGGGCCGGCGGCGCCTGATACGGTCCATCTTGGACCGCATGCGCGCCACTACGACCGAGTCTCCGACGGGATCGTAGCTCTGGAAACCGACCTGCCCTTCAGCGGGCACGGCGCAGTAAAGCAATATCCCCAGGAATATGGATACTTTAAGGATTCTTCTCATGGCTGTCGGCTTTTCAGGATTGTCCGTGCTTTCCGGCAAGCATGCCGCAGGCGGCGAGGATGTCCTCTCCGCGGGAGGCGCGGATGGTACAGGTGATTCCGTGGGCGTTCAGCCTGTCGCGGAATCCCTCCATAATGGAGGCAGGGCTGGAGACGTATGGGAAGTCCGGGATGCGGTGGAACCTGATGAGGTTCACGCGGCATTCCAGGCCACGAAGCAGGCGTATGAGGGCATCCTCGTGACGTTTGGTGTCGTTGAGCCCCGAGAACATGATGTATTCGAAACTCACGCGGCGCTGCCCGGAGAAATCGTATCTGCGGATCAGGCGGATGACATCTTCGACCGGCCATGCTTTTTCGACAGGCATCAGTTCACGCCTCTCTTCGGTAAAGGGATTATGGAGGCTGATGGCAAGGTGGCAGCGGGACTCGTCGAGGAAACGCTTGAGGTTGGGAAGGTCGCCGACTGACGAGAGCGTGATGCGCTTGGGACTCCAGCCGAATCCCCAGTCCGCAGTCAGCACCTCGATGGCGCGCATGACATTGTCATAATTGTCGAGCGGCTCTCCCATGCCCATGAAAACGGCATTTGTCAGTTCGTGGCTCTCGTCCACCGCAATGAACTGCGAAAGGATGTCGGCGGCGGACAGGTGTCCGTGGAATCCCTGCCTTCCGGTCATGCAGAACTTGCATCCCATGCGGCAGCCGGACTGGGAGGACACGCACAGAGTGCGCCTGTCCTCGTCAGGGATCATGACAGCCTCCACGGCCGCGGTCTCAAGCTCTTCCGGCCGCGACTGTTCGTATGCGTCCAGGCCGGAAGCCTTCGGACAGATCACAGGGAACAGATACTTCTTCGTCCCGTCGGAAGACACTGCTGCTCCGATGGATTCGCTGACGCCCAGGTCATACTTCCCGGCGAGCTTCTCGCGTCCTGCCTTCGAGATGTTGGTCATCTCGTCGAAACTGCGTACACGCTTGGCATACATCCACTGGGCGATCTGCCGGCCGGTGAACGCCGGCAGGCCGACGGCTGTCGCAGCCGCCTTCAACTCATCGGGTGTCTTGCCGAGAAGCTTCGTCTTCATCATCCTTCCTTTTTAAGCCGGGATATGCAGTCTTCAAGTGAATCGAGCCAGTAGGGGATGGACACTCCGAATGTCTCCTTGACCTTGGTCTTGTCAAGCACGGAGTACTTCGGCCTGCGGGCCTTGGTCGGGAATTCGTCCGTATGGCACGGGGTTACAAGGCATCCGTGGCCGAAGAGCCTGTTCACCGCTACGGCAAGGTCATACCACGAGATGCAGCCTTCGTCCGTGAAATGATATATACCGGTCCGGTCAAGCTTGCCCCCGTCGATGATCCCGACTATCAGGCGGGCGAGGTCGGCGGCATAGGTCGGGGTTCCGACCTGGTCGAAAACGACCTTGATACTGGGATTGTAGCCTGTCAGGCGGGCCATCGTCTTGACGAAATTCTTTCCGTAGGGCGAATAGAGCCAGGCCGTCCGGAAAATGAGGTACCGGCAGCCGGAGTTCATGATGGAGCGCTCCCCGGCGTATTTGGTCATGCCATAAGCCCCGAGGGGGCTGGGGGCGTCGCTTTCCCTGTAGGGGACATTGGCCTCTCCGTCGAACACATAGTCGGTGGAGATGTGGATGAGCGCGGCGCCGCGCTCGTTCGCCACCGTCGCGAGATGCGCGGCGGCGGTATGGTTCAGCAGGTCTGCGAAAGTGAGGTCGCTCTCGGCCTTCTCTACGTCGGTGTAGGCAGCGCAGTTCACGATGACATCGATATCCTCGGAGCGGCAGATGATGCGTATCGCATCGGCATTGGTTATGTCGAGGTAGACCGTCTCCACATCCGGCGCCTGCGAGACGTCGGTGAAAATGAAACGGTGTCCGCTCCCGCTGGAAGCGTTGCGTATCTCCCTGCCCAACTGACCGTTGGCGCCAGTAACCAGTATATTCATGTTCAAACGGTTAAGATACTTCTCAATGCTTCGGCAACGTCCTTTTTCAGGACCTTGTCCTGAAGCTGGTGCCTGATGGCGCGAACGCGGTGACAGTCCGACCCGGCCATGTCGTACCAGCCTTTCTTCAGTATCATGGCGGCTTTCTCCTTCACGTGCTCGCCATAGTATCCGAGCAGGGAAGGGTAGTTCATCTGGAAACGCACCCCCATGCCGCGAAGGCGGGAGTACTCCTTTTCGCCCATGTATTCGTAACGCTCCGGATGCGCCAGGACCGGTCGGAAGCCGGAGCGCATGGTGCGGTCTATCATGTCCCAGAAATTGTAGGGACCGGACCATGTGGAGGTCTCCATCAGGACGGAACCTTCCTCCCTGTGGAAAAGGAAGTCCTTGTCCGCCAGGTGTTTCTCGAAGAGCTCGTCCATCATGTATTCGGAGGCGAGATGCAGCTCCACCGGTCCGTGGTACATCGCCTTGAGCTCTTCGAAGCGCTCCTTCAGCCCGGCCGTGGTGTTCGGGACGTCCTCCATCGTGTGCGGAGTGAGCCAGAGGGAACGGAGGCCGGCCTCCTCCAGCATGGAGAGGATGGTAAGGGAATCCTCAGGCTTGGAGACACCGTCGTCCACTCCGAAAAGGATGTGTGAATGATGGTCCGTGGCTCCCTCCAGGAGCCTTTTGTCCAATATAGAGTATTTGCGGCTGAACAATCCCATGTCGAAGCTGATCCGTGAGTGATATAATATGCAAATTTACGCAAAAGATTTAAAGACTATGGGATAAATTGCCTATTTTTGTGTTATGGCAGATGATGTACGCAAGGCTCCGGCGTCCGGGTCCCGCCCGGTCATACGGCTGTACACCGACGGCGCGTCCAGCGGTAATCCCGGGCCCGGCGGGTACGGGGTCATACTCAGCTGCGGCCCCCTGAGGAAGGAGATGTCAGGCGGTTTCGCCTGCACCACCAACAACCGAATGGAACTCCTGGCGGTGATAACCGGCCTGGAGGCCGTCAAGTGGGACAATGCCGAGGTCGAGGTGTACAGTGATTCCAGCTATGTCGTCAAGGCCGTCACCGAGGGGTGGCTACAGAATTGGCAGAGGAAAGGATGGAAGAAGGTCAAGAACGTCGATCTCTGGGTCCGTTTCCTGGAAGTTTATTCCCGTCACCGCGTGACATTCCACTGGATCAAGGGACATGCCGGCCATCCCGAAAACGAGCGCTGCGACGCCCTTGCGGTGGAGGCCGGAGCGGGAGCTGCCGCACGCGGCGAGACGCTCCCCGAGGACGCGGGATACCGCTCTGAGGAAAATTTGTTAACTTTGTAAATCAATACAGACAGATATGCACAACAACAATAGGAAACTCGTGGTGGGCATCACCCAGGGAGACGGCAACGGCATCGGATACGAGGTCATCATCAAGGCACTCGCCGACGCGCGCATCCTTGAGTCCTTCACTCCGGTCATATACGGCTCGTCGAAGCTTTTCGGCTTCTACCGCAAGACCATCCACAATCTCGAGCAGATCGATACCAATGTCATATCTTCGGCGGCGGATGCGCACCAGCGTCGCGTCAATATCGTCAACTGCCTTCCGGAAAATGTCTACGTGGAGCCCGGACAGCCCAATCCCGATGCCGCCAAGGCGGCCATCACCTGCCTGGAGAGCGCAGTCGAAGACCTCAAGAAAGGTGACATCGACGTCCTCGTGACGGCTCCTTTCAACAAGAAGGTCATCTCGTCCCAGGGGTTCGGCTTCACCGGCCATACCGAGTATCTCCAGAATGCTTTCGGGGTGACTGACGTGACGATGTTCATGGTGAGCGAGCGCCTCAAGGTGGGAGTGGTGACCGGACATATCCCTCTCCGGGAGGTTCCGGACAGCATATCTGAGGAAAAGATCCTCAGCAAGCTCCGCCTCATGGACGCCTCGCTGCGCAGGGATTTCGGCGTGGATTCGCCCAAGATCGGCGTACTCAGCCTCAACCCTCACAGCGGTGACGGCGGATTGCTCGGAGACGAGGAGGAGCGCATCATAGCCCCGGCGGTGGCCAAGGCCGTCGCGGAGGGCATCGATGCCTTCGGCCCCTATTCTCCGGACGGCTATTTCGGCGCCGGGCTCTATACCCGCTTCGACGCCACCCTGGCGATGTACCATGACCAGGGCCTGGAGCCTTTCAAGGCCATAGCCTTCGAGGACGGCGTGAATTTCACCGCCGGACTTCCCATCGTCCGCACTTCGCCGGACCATGGCACCGCATTCGAAATGGCCGGAAGGGACGAGGCTGACCCACGCTCAATGATGTCCGCCATCTTTACCGCCATCGACATTTACCGTAACAGGGAGGCCTACGATGAACTCCAGGCCGGCAAGATGAAGGAGAGGGTCCTCGATGATGCCGGCCGTCCCCAGCGTCCCGGCCGTCCCCAGATCGCATAGCCATGGAGGTCATAAGGACAGACATCCCGGACGTAGTGATCATCGAGCCCAGGGTTTTCGGGGATTCCAGGGGTTATTTCTTCGAGTCGTGGTCACAGCGTGAGTTCGACGCCCTTGTGCGTCCCGTGCGTTTCGTGCAGGACAACGAGAGCAGTTCCTCATACGGCGTAGTCCGTGGCCTTCATTTCCAGAAAGGGGCTTTCAGCCAAAGCAAACTGGTAAGGGTAGTCGAGGGCACTGTACTGGACGTCGCCGTTGACATCCGTCGCGGCAGCCCGACTTTCGGCCGTCATGTTGCAGTCGAACTGGATGCAAACAGCCACAGGCAGCTTTTCATCCCGAGGGGATTCGCACATGGTTTCAGCGTCCTTTCACAGCATGCGGTGTTCCAGTACAAGTGCGACAATTACTATGCTCCCCAGGCCGAGTCGGCCATCGCCTGGAACGATCCGGCGCTCGGCATAGATTGGCGCGTTTCGGCAGAGGATGCCATCCTCTCGGAAAAGGACAAACGTCATCCCCTCCTTGCCGACTGTCCGGACCTTTTCGATTACGGATCCGACCTGTATCAAGAGTGAAAGCTTATGCAGCAATCTCATAGCTAAATGGTTTTTTATACGAAAAAACTTGTTAATAAAATTTTTTATTATTAAAATTGTAAAAGTAGTGTAAAACCAAGGTTAGTAATGAAGATTGCGCTCATAGGATATGGCCGCATGGGCCATATGATAGAGGAGATCGCCGTGTCCCGCGGCCACGAGATAGTCTGCACAGTCGACGTGGGCAACCCTGAGGCTTTCGACTCCGAAGCATTCCGCAGCGCGGACGTCGCCATCGAGTTCTCGATGCCTTCCTCCGCTTATTCCAATGTCAAGAAAGCCTTTGTCGCCGGCCTCAAGGTCGTGAGCGGCACGACCGGATGGTTCGCGGATCACCGTGAGGAGATGGAGGCATTTTGTGCGGAAGGACATACCCTTTTCTGGAGCAGCAATTTCAGCATTGGTGTATATATATTCTCCGCGGTGAACAGCTATCTCGCAGGCATCATGGACAAGTTCGACGGCTATGACGTCGCCATGGACGAGGTACATCACTGTCACAAGCTAGACTCGCCGAGCGGCACGGCCGTTACCTTGGCCGAAGGTCTTCTGGCGAAGCTCTCCAGGAAGGATTCCTGGATCAACGAACTGGCCCCCCTCGGCGAGATCGAAAGCATCAAGACCCCCGAGGCCGGTCCAGCGCTGAAGATTTTCAGCTACCGCCACGACGAGGTCCCCGGCATCCATTCGGTGCGGTACGAAAGCGATGCCGACCGCATAGTCATCACCCACGAGGCCAAGTCGCGCAGGGGCTTCGCCCTTGGCGCAGTCCTGGCCGCTGAGTATGCCGTCTCCCATTCCGGACTGCTCGGAATGGATGACCTTTTCAAGGATTTGATTTAATTCCCCGAGATAAGATGAAAGTATTGAAATTCGGAGGCTCCTCAGTGGGCTCCGCACACAGGATGAAGGGCGTTGCCGGCCTTATTGACGACGGTGAGAGCAAGATCGTAGTCCTGTCCGCCATGTCCGGAACGACCAACTCCCTGGTCGAGATCGCCAACTATTACACCAACGGAAACGCCGAGGGCGCTGCCGACACTATCGGTGCGCTTGAGATGAAATATACCAAGCACGTCTCGGAGCTTTATGCCTCGAAAGAATATGCCGACAAGGCGCGCGAGGTGCTCGCAGGAGTATTTGCGTTCCTGCGTTCCTTCGCCGGCAAGCATTTCGGTCCTGTCGAGGAGAAAGAAGTCCTGGCCCAGGGAGAGATCATGTCCACGAACATGTTCACCTTCTACTTGCAGGAGCAGGGCAAGGACGTCGTTCTCCTGCCCGCCCTGAATTTCATGCGTCTGGATCCTGCCGGTGAGCCCGACCTCCCGTATATCGCCGACCATCTCGGCGACATGCTGGAGCAGAAGCAGGCTTACCTTTACATCACCCAGGGCTTCATCTGCCGAAACTCCGCGGGGGATGTCGACAATCTCCAGCGCGGCGGTTCGGACTATACCGCGTCGCTTATCGGAGCTGCCATCGGTGCTGAGGAGATCCAGATATGGACCGACATCGACGGTATGCACAACAACGACCCCCGCGTGGTCGAGCATACCAGTGCCGTCCATCATATCCATTTCGAGGAGGCTTCCGAGCTTGCTTACTTCGGTGCAAAGGTCCTTCATCCGACCTGCATACTTCCTGCCAAGAACGCCAACATCCCCGTGCGCATCCTCAATACCATGCAGCCCGATGCTGAAGGCACGCTGATCAACAACGAGCTGGAGGAAGGCCTAATCAAGGCCGTCGCCGCCAAGGACAATATCGCCGCGATCCGTATCAAGTCCTCCCGCATGCTCATGACCTACGGCTTCCTGCGCCGCGTGTTCGAGATATTCGAGAAGTACAAGACTTCGATCGACATGATCTGTACCTCGGAGGTCGGAGTCTCCATGTCGGTGGACAACACCTCCCACCTCAACGAGATCGTGCATGAACTCAAGAAATACGGCACCGTCTCGGCTGACCTCGACATGTGCATCATCTGTGTGGTCGGTGACATGAACTGGGAGAACGTCGGTTTCGAGTCCCGTGCCATGGAGGCGATGAAGAGCGTTCCCGTGCGTATGGTCTCCTACGGCGGAAGCAACTACAATATTTCCTTCCTCGTGCGCGGGGAGGACAAGAACCGGGCTCTCAGGGCCCTCAGCGCCAGTCTTTTCAATACCCAGAAATAATTAAACCTATTACTCCATGAAAGCACCTGTTTTCCGCGGCTCCTCAGTAGCCATCGTCACTCCCTTCACCAAGGAGGGCAAGGTCAACTACGCCAAGTTCCATGAGCTCGTGGATAAACAGATCGCCGGCGGCACCGCTGCCATCACGGTCTGCGGCACCACCGGCGAAAGCGCCACCCTCAAGGATGACGAGCACGTCGCACTCATCAAGGACTGTATCGATTACGTTGCAGGCCGTGTGAAGGTCGTTGCCGGGACCGGCAGCAACGATACCGGCCATGCCCTGGAGCTCAGCCTCGAGGCCGAGAAGGCCGGCGCAGATGCCCTTCTTGTCGTGACTCCTTATTACAACAAGACCTCACAGCACGGCCTCGTCAAGCATTATGAGTACCTGGCGGACAATGTCCATACCCCCATCATCGTTTACAGTGTGCCGAGCCGTACGGGCATGAGCGCTTCGGTGGATACCCTAAAGGAGCTTTCCAAGCACCCGATGATCAATGGTGTCAAGGACGCCAACTCCAACATCGGAGGCGTAGCGGCGACGCTTGCCGCTTGCGGAAACGATCTTAACGTATGGAGCGGCAACGATGACGAAACCGTTGCCATGATGGCGCTTGGCGCGCAGGGAGTCATCTCTGTCTGGGCAAACATCGACCCGCGCGGTGTCGCCGACCTGACGGCCGCCTGCCTGCGCGGGGATTTCGCTGCAGCCGCAGCGCTCCAGCTGAAGGCCTACAGCCTGATAAAGTCGCTTTTCATCGAGACCAACCCCATGCCGGTCAAGGCTGCCATGAACATGATGGGCATGGAAGTAGGCGGCGTGCGTGCCCCCTTGTGCGAGCTGCTTCCTGAGAATGAGGCCAAGCTCCGCGCAAAACTCCTCGAATACGGTTTGATCAAATAAATATGCAGTTAATATGAGAAAATTATACAATGTGGCCGTGGTCGGTGCCAGTGGCGCCGTCGGCCAGGAATTCCTCAAGGTTCTCGAAGAGCGCGATTTCCCCATCGCCGAACTCACCCTTTTCGGCTCGCCGCGCAGTGCGGGCAGCAGCTATAAGTTCAAGGGAAAGGATATTACCGTCAAGCTCCTCCAGCACAACGACGATTTCAAGGATATCGACATCGCCTTCACTTCCGCCGGTGCCGGCACTTCCAAGGAGTTTGCCGAGACTATCACCAAATACGGTGCTGTCATGATCGACAACTCCAGCGCTTTCCGCATGGATGAGGATGTCCCCCTCGTCGTGCCGGAGTGCAACGCCGAGGACGCCCTCGTACGTCCCCGCGGCATTATCGCCAACCCCAACTGCACCACCATCATGATGGTAGTGGTACTCAAGCCCATAGAGGAGCTCTCGCACATCACACGCGTGCATGTGGCCAGCTATCAGTCCGCTTCCGGTGCCGGTGCCCAGGCCATGCTGGAGCTCGAGCAGCAGTACAAGGAGATCGTCGAGAACAAGCCGGTGACTGTCAATAAGTTCGCATACCAGCTTGCTTACAACGTCATCCCTCAGATCGATGTGTTCACCGACAACGGTTACACCAAGGAAGAGATGAAGATGTTCAACGAGACGCGCAAGATCCTTCACTCCGACGTGAAGTGTTCCGCCATGTGCGTACGCATCTCCGCGCTCCGTTCGCATTCCGAGGCAGTCTGGGTGGAAACCGAGCGTCCCCTGTCCGTCGAGGAGGTCCAGAAGGCCATCACCGCTGCGCCGGGCGTCACTCTCCAGGACGATCCGGCCACCAAGACCTATCCCATGCCTTTGTTCACCGGCGGCAAGGACGATGTCTATGTCGGTCGCGTCCGCAAGGACCTTGCGAACGAGAACGGTATTACGTTGTGGCTCTCGGGAGACCAGATCAAGAAGGGCGCTGCGCTCAACGCCGTCCAGATCGGAGAATATCTTGTCAGCAAGGGGCTTTAGCCCCACGGTCTGCTACTTGCAGACCATGATATCGAGAATGACCTCGTCCGTCTGCTCCATCCCAACGGAGCCTACACGGCCGAGGTTTTCTATTGTCTGCTCTATGTCGCGGTCTATGATGCCGTCATGTTCGCTGACGCAGTGCCCGTCGAGGGAGAGCATGGCGGACTGGATGGCGCTTGACACGCCGGAGGCTACCTTCATGGCGCATCCTACCTTGGCCCCGTCGCAGACCATGCCGGTGATGCTGCCGCTCATGTTCTTGATGGTGGCACAGATCTCGGGATAGCCGCCTCCCATGAGCCAGGTGATGCCGCAGGCTGCTCCGGTCGATGCGACCACGCAGCCGCACAAAGCTGAGAGGGGACCGAGGTAACTCTTGATATGTATGGCTATCAGGTTGCTCAGTATCAGCGCCCTGGACAGTTTCTCGTCATCGATGCCGTAGCGTTCTGCATAGGCGATGACGGGGACGCTGACAGTTATTCCCTGGTTGCCGCTTCCGGAGTTGCTCATGGCGGCCAGCGTGCATCCGGCCATCCTGGCATCAGACGCTGCTGCAGTCATGGCCATGGCGTATGCCATGAAATGATCCCCGAAAAGACCGGAATTGTCCTTCAGTATGGTCCTTCCTACGCAGAGCCCGTAGTTGCCGGTCATGCCTTCCTTGGCAAGCGGGATGTTCAGCCGCTTGTCATCCAGGATGAATTCGATGTCATCAGCCGCAACGGAAGTGGCGAAATCAAGGATTTCGCGTACAGTCAGCCCATAGTCTCCAGTCTCTTCTTCGGAACCGCTTTCTCCGCTCTCAGTCAGCACTTTATCTCCGAGCATGGTCATGACGATATTGTCATGGCTGTCTTCGATGACGGTTGAGGCGGAGCGTTCCCCGGCGTAGACCTCGGCCTTGACATACAGTTTGTGCTTTGTATCGGCTATGCAGATCTCCGTCGCCTTCTCCTGTACAAGGACCTTGGCGCGCGCCAGGGAGGCTTCGTCCATGTCCCCGAGGACTTCCAGACCATAGTCTGAGCGTCCGCATACGGCGCCAAGGGCGGCTGCGATGTGCAGTCCGGTCATCCCCGTCCCCGGTATGCCCACGCCCATTCCGTTCTTGAGGATATTCCCGCTGACGGCAACGCGGATGCGGATGTCATCGTTGAGACGGTCCAGGCCGCAGTCGGCCTGGAGTATTTCCGCAGACTTGGACACTGCGAGTGCCACGGCTATTGGTTCGGTACAGCCGAGGGCAGGCTTTACTTCCCGGTGTATAAGTCCGATGATTTGTTTTTCCCTGTCGTTCATTTCTTTTCGCTGATATATTCTACGGATCTGTGCAGTAATGTTTCCATGATATTTGCATCCTTGAGCACTTCGAGCGGGAACCCGAAGCTGACCGTGCGGTATTTCCCGGGGTCGTAGGCGACGGCGGCGGGTACCCCGTTGTCGGAGTAGCGGAGGATGGCGGTTCCATTCTTGTCGGCAGGCTGTATCCCGTCGGGATTCTCCACGCAGTATATGTCTGGATTAAGGCTCTGGTGGAACTCGAACGGATGCTTCAATGATTTGAGGTTCAGTGCTTTGGAAGAGGTGTGCTCGATCCGCCCGTTGTAGCAGCCATGGTCGGTGAGCCATTTGTATCCGAGAACTTCCTGTACGAAAGCCTGGGATTCGGCACGCCATGCTGCACTCTTTTCCACAGGATAGATACCGTCTCCCCAAACGTCCGTACCTATGTAGGCCCCCGATATGATGATGCCGCCGCCCATGGAAGTGTGGCCTCTAAGGGCTTTCTGCAGAGCCGGGGGGAAGACTTCGTAACGGTCCGGGACGCGGCCGTTGCCTATCACGGTAGTAACCTGCTTTCCGCAGACGAGGTCGACGATGCTCCCTTCATCGGCTCCGCGTGCGGTGAAGTCGTCCAGGGAAGCAGAATCGAAACTGTATCCTGCCGCGAGCAGCGCCTTTCCGTGGATGCTGATGAAATCGAAGGTGTTTCCGGGAACGACGGTGCCGGTCTTGTCCGAGAAGGACCCTCCGAAACCGGGCTGGCTGTTGTCTGTGAAAACGGACGAGCGCCGGAAGTCGTACATGTCCCCGATGTAGTTGATTTCGCGTATGTAGCCTACTCCGCTGTCGAGGTTGCGGTCAAATCCCGCATACTGCGGAGAGTCGAACCACGCGGGAGGGGAGACTCGATAGAAGTTGTTGACCACCAGGACCTTGGTGCTGCGCCTATGGCTGCGTCCAACGCTCATCGTTTCCGAAGGGAAACTCTTCCCGCCCTCGTTTTCTGCTACGATGCGGTAGCTGTACACCATGTCGGGGTCTATCCCGACCACCACGGAGAAACGGTCACCTTCCTTGCGGACATCAGTCAGACGGACTCCCGAATCAAAAGATTCATCGCCGACACGCGTGTAAAGTATGAAGCTCTCCGGATCGGCGGTGGGCTCATGAGGGTCCGGCGTCGCCTTCCAGCTGAGCGTGACCTCACGCTCTCCTGTCAGGCGGGCCGACATTGCGCTGACAGGCAGCGGCTGGACCACGTACGGGATGCCGTGCTCGTCGCTGAGGAATTTCAGCATGCCCTTGTAGACTGCCCTTGACACCTCGAAACGGAAGCTCGGATCGAGACCGTATTTCATGTCGGCGAAGTTCTGGTGCGACAGGAGCTCCAGCAGCATGCCTGGAACCGAAGTGGTACGGGATTCGCTGTAGCTGCGGTTCCATAGTTCCCTCCGGGTCCATTTCGGCTCGAAGTCCTCCCGTATGTCGGAGCAGACCTGGTCCTGTACGATGCCGGCGAGGTGGCGGCCGAGCTGGCGGTTACGGCCGTCCGGATACTTGGACTTGCCGTCGGCCATCAGGGTGTAAATGGACAGGGTTCCGATGATACTGTCGTTTTGGGTGAGTCCTGCATCCGAGTGGAAGCCGAAAGACAGGTCGAACGGTATGTGCTTGCCCTCACCCTCATAGTCGGGATTGACCGCTGAGCCTCCGGCCATCATGGTGACCCAGGCGCCGCGGCTCGCAAAGTCTTGGGTGTAATCATCCTCCCAGTTCCTCGTGACGGTGGTGTCGACGCCCGCCCATTGTTCCCAGTAGAGGGCTCCTTCTATGTAGCTCGGTACGCCGGAAGTGGTCCATTCGTCCTTCGGACTGTCGGCGGGGCCGCGGGCAACCTTGCCCATGCCGCCGCCGATCTTCACGGCGTCAGCCGAGACGACAGTACCTTCCGCCTTGCCGTCTGGAACAATGTTGTCGAGGATCACGGAACCGTCGCCGCCGTCAGTGAAATCGAAGGTCCCCAGATAGATCCAGGTCCCGCCTCCCATTCTTTGGTTGACGAGGAACTCCTCCTCGCCGTTACGGTGGCGCACGGTGTAATGCGCGGCATCAGTGCTGTTCCCGAGTGTTTTGTATGAGACATAGACGGCGTATCGGCCGGTCTCGGGGACGCGGAAACTCCATGTGGCTTCTGCCTTCTGCCCTTCCTCCTCTGTGGCGCATTCCGCCACGCGGGCTGTGCCCATCGTGAACGGATTCTCATTGTCATAATACACTTTCCTGGAGTCGGCGAAGCCTTCTCCGGCTGAGACCCAGTGTCCCCGCTCGTAGTAATCACCCTTGCGCCTCAACAGGCCTTCGCGCTCGCCTCTGAACGCGGGATCATTGTCGGCGATGATCTCATACGGCTGTATGTCCCGCTCGCGCGGGGTCATGACATATGCTCCCGCATTCTCCAGCATAGGGATCAGGAATGGGAGTACATAGCTCTGCGTGTACATGTCTTCAACCGTGGTGAAGAGCGGCGCCCTTTGCCATGTCCATCCGCCCCATCCTTCATCATAGTAGCGCCCGTGGCTCTGCCAGAGGGCTATGTGACGTCCTCCGAGGCCTTTCGAATAATCCCTCTCGCCGATACGCGTGACTAGCGGCCTGACCTTTCCTCTCCTGTCGGCATAGCGGTAGACATAGGAAGATGTCTTGCCCTTGTTACCCCTCGCGGGGGTCACAAGGTCCTCGATGGAATCCTTCTTGCAGTAGATGCCGCCGACCGTACACTCGGAATACTGCGACGGCATAAGGTCGTAGATCTGATCCTTGAACCAGTCCAGACCGGACTGCGTCCATGGATAGTCGCTGAGCTCCTGGCTGAAGTGGAAGTCGAGTGAAGAGCCCCTCTTCATCACGCTTTCTATCCTGAGCCTCGTCTTGACGGTGGTCCGTCGCAGCAGGCGCGCCCGCAGGGAATCGCTTGCCGGCATGAAATCCTTGGTGGGATTCTGTGCGGCAACTGTCAGGGCCGATAGTATGAAAAGTATGGAGATCAGTATCTTACGCATGGTGTGCAGTTCTGTTCAGGTCTATGATGAGGGTAACGACGGCCGAGATGCACAGCGCCAGGAAGTCAGCCAGGAAGTCTACGATATCCGAGGCGCGGTAGGGGATGAGATCCTGTACCAACTCGGTTCCGGCCGCGATAATGCTTCCAAGGGCAAGTATGGCGACAGCCAGCAGTATGCTGTGCCATGGATTGCAGGTCCTCCAGCCGAAGGCCATGTAAAAGAGGACGGGGAAGGGGAGGAACATCAGGAAATGCACCACCTTGTCCGATTCGATACCAAGGAAATGCTTCGCCACCGACGACATGTCGGAGAAATTGCCGAAGCACAGGTAAAGGACTGCTGCGAGGTACAGCAGGAATACTACCCTGGCTATCAATCGTCCGTTCTTCATGTCAGAGTGCCTGCATGTCGTTAAGCTTCTTGTAATATCCGCCCAGGGCGAGCAAGTCTTCGTGCCGTCCGCGTTCCGCGATGCGCCCTTCGTGCAGGACTATGATCTCGTCGGCCGCCTTGATGGTCGACAGGCGGTGGGCTATGGCTATGGTGGTGCGGCTGGCCATCAGACGGTCCAGGGCTTCCTGGACTATCCTTTCGGACTCGGTGTCCAGGGCGGCCGTCGCCTCGTCGAGGATCAGGATCGGAGGGTTCTTCAGGACAGCCCTGGCAATGCTGATGCGCTGTCTCTGGCCTCCGGAGAGTTTGCAGCCACGGTCGCCGATGTTGGTGTCGTAGCCCTGCTCCTTCTCCATGATGAAATCATGGGCGTTGGCTATCTTTGCCGCCTCTACGACCTGCTCCATCGTAGCGTTCTCCACGCCGAAGGCTATGTTGTTGAAAATGGTGTCGTTGAAAAGTATAGGATCCTGGTTGACATTGCCCATCAGGGCGCGGAGGTCCTTGATCTTCACGTCCCTTATGTCCTTGCCGTCAATGCTTATCGAGCCTTCATCGATGTCGTAGAAGCGCGGGATGAGGTCCACCAGGGTGGATTTTCCGGCGCCGGACGCACCGACAATGGCTATGGTGCGTCCCTTAGGGATATCGAGGTCGATGCCGTCCAGTATCTTCCTTCCTCCGGGTACATAGCTGAATCCTACGCCCTTGAAGGAAATACCTTCGCGGAAGCCGTCGATCGGGAGCGGATGCTCAGCTTCGCGGATGTTGTTCTCAGTGTCCAGGATCTTGTTGATGCGCTCCATGGATGCCATGCCCTTGGGAATGCCGTATGCGGCCTTGGACAGGTCCTTTATGGGCTGGATGACGCTGTATAGGATCACAAGGAAGAAGATGAAGGTCGGAGCGTCGATGGGGGCGTTGTCCTTGAGGATAAGGGTGCCGCCGAACCAGAGCACGATGGCTATCATGATGGTTCCGAGGCATTCGCTCACCGGATGCGCCAGGGCCTGGCGTGTGGCGACTCGCGTGTTCTTGACCTTCATGGCCTCGGTGACGCGGTCGAAACGTCCGCCCATCTTGCGCTCGGCCAGGAAGGCCTTGATGATGCGCAGGCCCCCGAGCGTCTCCTCGACCTGGCTCATGGTGTCGCTCCACAGGGCCTGCGCCTCGAGGGACTGTTCCTTGAGCTTGCGCCCTATCTTGCCCATGATCCAGAGCATCACTGGGGCGAAGAGGATCGTGAAGAGGGTCATCTGCCATGAGATGAACAGCAGCACGGCGAAGTAGCCCACGATGAGGATGGGGTTCTTGATGAGCATGTCCAGGGTGCCCGTGATGGAGTTTTCGACTTCCTGGACGTCCCCGCTCATGCGTGCGATGATGTCACCTTTCTTTTCCTGTGAGAAATATCCTATAGGAAGGGAGAGGATCTTGTTGTAGATGTCCAGCCGCATGTCCTTGACGACTCCCGTGCGTATGGGTATCATGACCGCGGCGGAACCGAAATAGCAGGCTGTCTTGAACACGGTCATCACGCAGAGGAAGAGGCATAGAAGCAGAAGCGTGCGGGAGGCACCGTATGATCCGGTGAATTCAGCTACGTAATAGTAGAGGTTGTTGATGAGTTCCTTGGAGGAATGGACGGACTCCCACGGGATGAACGTGTACACTTCGTCGTCCAGGCTGAAAAGCATGTTCAGTATCGGCATTATCATGCTGAATGAGAACACGTTGAATATTACGGACAGAAGGTTCAGCAGCACCGAGCCTCCGAGGTATCTCCTATAGGGTGCGACATACTGCCGCAGCATTTTCCAAAAAGCTTTCATTTGTCAAAGTACATACAGTGGTGACGGCGTGCGCCGGGGGAGCGCCCGCAGGATAACCCTGCGCTCCTGTCCTTCTTCTGTGTTGACGAATACCGCCGAACGGTCGTAGGTCTGATGGAAGCCGATGGACTCGAGGGCGTCGGCGGACGCCCGGACCGCCAGCTCCGGGGTGTTGTTGTTCTCGCTTAGGTGGCACAGGAATACGTTCCTGAGCCCGTCATGCATGAATTCCTTAATAGCGCTGGCGCACTGGTCGTTGCGCAGGTGCCCGCTGCCTCCCAGTATGCGCATCTTGAGCTCGTATGGATAGGATCCTGTGAGGAGCATCTCCTTGTCATAGTTGGACTCTATGACTACAGTGTCGGCATTGCGGGCATAAGCGACCGCTTCCTTCGTCATCTCTCCTATGTCGGTCATTATCACGAACTTGTAGCCTCCGATCCACAAGGCGTAGCCGACTGTCTGCGACGCGTCGTGCGGTACGATGAAATACTTGGCGAATAGCTTGTCCGGGACGATGGTGTTCCAGTCCCCATCCTTAAGCTCCCTGCTGCATCCGCCTATCCACGGGGAGGTGAAGGGATGGCGCGACAGGGCTCCGTGCAGGACCGGAGTGGCGAATACGGGCTTGCAAAGATGCTTGCAATAGGCTCCGAGATGACGTATGTGGTCGAGGTGGTCGTGGGTGACGAGTATGGCGGAGAAGGAGTCCATGTCGTAGCCGTTGGCCGCAAGCCCCTTCTTCAGCCTTCGGAGGCTGACTCCTGCGTCGATGATCACGCCGGCGCTGTGGGCGCCGTCCTCTTCGAGCGAGAGGAAATAGCAGTTGCCGCAGCTGCCGCTGGAGATACTGAAGAACTTGACCGTGCTATTGCTGTTCATCTTCGCAGTATTTGGCAATGACGCTGTATGAGTCGGCGACTCCAAGCTCTCCGGCGCGGGACAGGTCTATGCAGCCCTTCTCCTTGTCCTTGAGGTAGATGAGGACTAGGCCACGGTTGTAGTAGGCATCTCCCATGTAGGGGTACAGGTTTATGGCCCTGTCATAGCTCTCGATGGACTCCACCAGCCTGGACGACAGGCAGTAGAGGTTGCCGAGGTCGAAATGGAAATACGGGATGTCCGGGACCAAGGCCACTGCCGCCTCGATGTCCGCTATGGCTTCGGAATAATCGTATGTCATCGTGACCTGGTCGCTTACGCGGGCACGCGTGGTGCCCTGGTCGTCCATCGTGAGAGTCTGGACATTGCTCTGCATCGAGGCGATGAAGTCGATCATGTCCGCGCGCAGCACTCCCCGGTTCAGCAGGAAGAATGCGCTGTAGAACTCGGAATACCGGTCCTGTGCGGTGTCTTCGGACGATGTTCCGACAGCCTTGTCGAAACTTCCGAGAGCCGCATTATATTGCTTGTTCTGGAGTTCGTACAATCCGCGTATGAACTCGATGCGGGATTGTGTGACCCGCACCGATCCTGCGCCGGCGCTGCTGTCCCCGTACAGGGCGTTCTCCAGACGCCCCTGTATGGCGGGGGCGCCGGCGCCTTCCTCGTTGGAGATGCGCATCGGGACGGGGGAGTCCGCGATGAAGCGGTCGAGGAGCGCGTTCTCATATCGGTTGCGGAGCGCGTAGGTGACGTCATCCCGTTCACGGGTGAGTATGAAGCGGTAGAGCGGCTTCAGCCTGATGTCCACATCGCGGTGCTGAAGCAGTTCGTTGTCGAAGTCTTTCTTGGCGAAATCCGCATCGAGCGCTATAAGCGAGTTGTATTTCTTCGTCGTATCGGCGAATGATCCGGCGTCGGATTCGTTCGTGGCGCGATACTCGCGCACCTTCCTCTGCGCAGTCTGGTAGTCCTCCCTCGACTTCTGCATCATTCCGAGCATGTTCTCGACATATGAGCGGTTCATGTACGCCTTGGCGAAATCCGGGTATAGCTCGATGGCCTTGTCATAGTCTTCCAATGCGTCCCTCCACCGGGACATTTCGATGAAATATGAGGCGCGGTTGAAATATGCCAGTACGTTGTTCGGATTGATGCTGATCACATGGTCCATGTCGGCGAGCGCCTCCTCGAAATTGCCTACCTGGGCGTGAATAAGGCTGCGGTTATAGAGGGTGAGGGCGTTGCCGGGCTCATCCTTCAGCACGCGGTTGAGGTCCCGCATGGCGGAATTGTAGTCCTTGAGCTCGTAGAACATCAGCGCACGGTTGAAATAGGCGAAGGTGTTGGTGGTGTCGAGCTCGATGGCGTGGTTCATGTCGGCGATGGCTTCCTGGAACTCCTTGCGCTCGGCATGGAGCCGTCCGCGGCGTATGAATCCTTCCGGCTCGAAACGGTCCAGTGAGATGGCCTTGTTGTAGTCGTTGATCGCCTTGAGGGTGTCTTTGAGGAAGAGATAGGATGCGCCCCTGTTCAGATAGGCGGAAGGGTCCTTCGGCTCTTTCTTGATATAACGGTCGAAATCCTCCACGGCCGGCTCGAACTGCTGGGCAAGGAAATAGGTGACCCCCCGGCTGAAATATATGCCGATGTTGCCCGGACGGAGCTTGATAGCGGTGTCGAAATCCTGCAAAGCCTCGTCGTAGCGGCCGAAACGGCTCAGGGTGATGGCGCGGTAATGGTATCCGTTCGTGAAGATGGGATTGATGCGTACGGAAGCGTCGAAGTCCTGCTGGGCCCCGCGGATGTCACCGAGGTTGTATTTCGCGATGCCGCGGAAGAAGAAAGTCCAGTAGTCAGAAGTGTCCAGCCGCGCGAGGATGTTGAAATTCTCGATGGCCTGGGAATACTTCCCGTCCGCCAGGGCGTTACGGCCGCGGAAGTAGAATACATCCCTGTCATATTGGGCTTCCGCGGCCTGTAAACCGCAGAGAAGAAGGGTCAAAATGATGAGGATGCGCTTCATAAAATTTCCGTTTATGGCCGGAATTCCTTAAATTTGGCCATATTTGCAAATATAATCATTTATTGTGCCTAAAACGTGGATCCGAGCCGTTTTTTCTCACATATCCTGGCCTTTTTCCTTCTGATCGCTCCGGTGCTGTGCCCGGCACAGAACACCGTCACAGGCAACGGGATCGCTGAACGGCTCCTGACCGAGAATTCCCTGCGGCAAAGTGTAGAGTTCCTCGCGGACACCGTGTGCGGTGGCAGGGCCACTGCGTCGAAGGGAGCGGTCGAAGCCTCGTTCTGGCTTGCCCGCCGCTTCGACCGCCTCGCACTGCTCCCGGCAGCCTCGCGCCGGGGTTCCGCTTCATACGTCCGCTCGTTCCGCGTGGAAGGCCGTGCAGGGCACAATGTCATCGGGATCTGTCCCGCTTCTTCCTCTTCGGACCGGTACGCCATCGTTGCGGCCCACTATGACAATCTCGGGATCCTGGCCGACAATATGTATCCGGGGGCTGACTCCAATGCCTCGGGAGTGGCCATGTTGCTCGAACTTGCGCGGGCTTTCAGCAGCCTTTCGGTGCTGGGACTCGGCCCGGACCAGAACATCCTTTTCGTAGCCCTGGATGCCAAGCAGCTCAGCATGGCCGGCTCCGAATCGCTGTATTCGATGATTTCCGACGGTTCTCTCTTGGATCCGCGCACTTTCCGGCCGATCCGCCGCGACCAGGTGTCCATGATGGTGAACCTGGACATCGTCGGCAGCACCCTTGAGCCGGTTACCAAGGGCAGGGAGGAGTACCTGATCATGCTCTCCAATGACGATGCGCTCAAGCGTCGCCTGTCCGAGGTCAATTTCAGCTCCAGGCTCAACCTCGACATCTCTTTCGACTATTACCGCAGCAAGGATTTCACGGACCTCTTCCTGAACAAGATCGGCGACCAGAAGGTTTTCGTGGAGAAAGGCATACCGTCCGTGCTCTTCACTTCCGGCATTACCATGAATACCAACAAAGTGGAGGATACGCCCGCCAACCTTGACTATTCGGTCATGCGGAAACGTACCCTCCTCATATTCAGGTGGCTGGACCGGGCCCTCCGTTAGGCCCGTCCTGTATCAAAGACTTTACTCTCCGATGCGCTTCAGGATGGCAGCGGTCTGCTCCTCGTATCCGGGCTTGCGCAGCAGTGCGAACATGTTCTTCTTGTATGCCTCTACGCCCGGCTGGTTGAACGGGTTGATGCCGAGGACATAGGCGCTGATGCCGCATGCGAACTCGAAGAAGTAGAAGATGCTTCCGAGATTGTAGGCATCGATCTTCTCTACTGAGACTTCCATCTGGGGAACACCTCCGTCGATGTGTGCGAGCTTGGTGCCGAGCTGGGCCATGGCGTTGCAGTGCTCCACACGCTGGCCGGCGAGGAAGTTGAGGCAGTCGAGGTTCTGCTCGTCCGTGCCTATGACGACGGTGCGGCTGCTGGTGCGGGCGGTCACGACAGTCTCGAACATGATGCGCGAGCCTTCCTGGATGAACTGTCCCATGGAGTGGAGGTCGGCGGTATTGTTGACCGAGGCGGGGTAGATGCCCTTGAATTCCTTGCCCTCGGACTCACCGTAGAGCTGTTTCCACCACTCTGCCAGGAAGACGAACTTGGGGTTGTATGTGACGAGGATCTCTACACTCTTGCCGAGGCGTGCGTGCAGGAGATTGCGCATTGCAGCATATTGTACGGCGGGGTTGTCGGCGTTGCGTGCCTTGAGGGCTTCGCGGGTGTCGGCGGCTCCGGCGAGCATGGCACGGATGTCAAAACCGGCGATGAGGATGGGGAGGAGTCCTACCGGTGTGAGAACTGAGTAGCGGCCGCCGACATTGTCGGGAACGACATAGCTCCGGTATCCTTCCTGGGTGGACAGAGTCTTGAGCGCGCCCTTCTTCGCGTCGGTAACGGCTACTATGCGCTCCGAGGCCTCCTTGCGGCCGTAGCTGCCCTCAAGATATTTCTTGACGATACGGAAGGCGACGGCGGGCTCGGTGGTGGTGCCGGATTTGGAGATGACGATGCAGGCGCAGTTGCGTTCTGCCATCAGGTCCATGAGCTCGCTTATGTATTCCTCGGAGAGATTGTTGCCGGCGAATACGACCTCGGGGGCGTCGCCGGGCTTGCGGAGCTGCCTTGCGAAATTGTGCGAGAGGGCCTCGATGGCGCAGCGGGCTCCGAGATACGAGCCTCCGATGCCGATGACAACCGCCAGATCCACGCCCTTGGTCTTCCAGTCGGCCTGAATGGCTTCGAATTCCTGGATCAGTTTTTCGGGAATATCGACGGGAAGTGTCTTCCAGCCGAGGAAGTCGTTGCCGGCGCCGGTCTCGCTTTCGAGCACGTCGAAAGCCTGCAGGGCCTTGTCCACATATTCTTTGTAATCACCTTCTTTTACAAAGGAGGAGCATCCTCCGAGATCAAATTTAACCATAGTGTTATCGAGATAAAATGTTTGTTTCAAATATGGTAGTCTACAAAGATAAGCTTTTTCCGGGCACGTATGAATAAAGGGAGAAAAAACTTAAATAAAATTTGCAGGTTACGAAAAACTATGTAACTTTGCACTCGCTTCCGACGGAAGTACAGCATACCTGGTGCGGTAGTTCAGCTGGTTAGAATGTCGGCCTGTCACGCCGAAGGTCGCGAGTTCGAGTCTCGTCCGCACCGCTTAAATGCCCCGCAGATTTCTGCGGGGCTTTTTTTGTGGTATACCACATTCACGGCAGATGCTTCTCAAGGGATGGTTTTGCCGGATGGAAACCTTCTTTTACACCACATCTTCACGGGCTCCCAGCATCGGTTTTCGGTTGATTAAAAGAAATAATCGGAAAATTATATCGAAATAGTTGCACAGCTAAAAATTTTAGCTATATTTGCAAAAAACCGATTCTCTTATGAAACGACTCACCAAGAAAGAGGAAATCATCATGGAACACTTCTGGGAGAGGGGACCCCTGTTTGTCAGGGAGTTACGTGAATTGTACCCGGAACCCCGACCGCATTTCTCTACCTTGAGCACCCAGGTCCGGACGCTCCAGGAGGAGGGTTTCATCGATCACAAGTCCTATGGCCCTACTTATCAGTATTTCGCCAAGGTGACTAAGGAAGAGTATAAACAGCGCTCGCTCATCGGCCTTATCGACAAGTATTTTGACAATTCATACCTGAGCGCGGTTTCGGCTCTTGTAAAGGAAGAAAAGATCACCATTGAAGATTTGAAAGAACTAATCGAACTGGTTGAGAAAGGAGAACAGAAATGATGGACTTCCTGATTTATGAAGGTAAGGTGGCGGTTGCGCTGCTGGTATTCTACCTGTTTTACCGTTTCCTTTTGAAGAAGGAGACGTTCCATCGGTTCAACCGCGTGGTGCTGGTCGGGACGGCGGTACTCTCGTTCCTGCTTCCGTTATGCATAATAACTATCCATAAGCCGATGGAGGTGGCACCCGTGGTTCAGGAACCGGCTGTTGCGGCAACAGAATTGCCGGTCCATGATCTACAGCCACTTGTTGTGTCCTCCATCCCATGGTGGCCGACGGTCCTGGCAATTCTCTTCTGGGCCGGCGTGGCTTTCGTTCTTATCAGGATCATTGTCTCCATTCTTTCCATCGTCAGGATCATTCGCCAGGGACAATTGGTCCGGGAGGAGAACGGCTGCAAGATTATTGTCACCGAGCGTGATATCGATCCTTTCAGCTGGATGCACTATATCGTTTTGCCCCGAAAAGACTGGGATGCCCCGCACGCGTCCATCTTGGAGCATGAGAAGGCACACATAGGATTCGGGCATTCCATCGAACTCCTTATGGTGGATGTCCTCTCGGCCCTGCAGTGGTTCAATCCCGCCATCTGGATGCTCCGTGCCGACCTTCAGGAGCTGCATGAATATGAGGCTGATGATGCTGTCCTCCGTGCCGGTGCCAATATCAAAGAATACCAGTATCTGCTAATAAGAAAAGCTGTCAGCAAGAGCGGCTACTCAGTTGCCAACAGCTTTAATCACAGTATCCTTAAAAATCGTATTACTATGATGTCAAAAACCAAATCGCCCCTCGTGAGGGGCCTGCGGGTGCTCTGGCTGCTCCCGCTCATCTGCCTGGGCATAGGCTTGCAGGCAAAGACTGTCTACGTCCCGTCGGACAAAGATGGCAATAATCTTCAGAATCCGCTGATTATCTTGCGGTCGGCTTGGGGAGAGGAGACAGAAATTACCAAGGCGGAGTACGATGCCCTTTCTCAAACCCGGATCCAGTCCATCCAGATGCTTAAAGACGATGCTGCGTTTAAAAAGTATGGTGACAAGGCGGCTCACGGCGTCATCGTCGTCAATCTGAAGGTGCCGATGGAAATGGAGGAAATCGTAGTGGTCAGTTATCGGGATAAAGAGGATGAATCAATACCTTTCCGCTTGATTCCTGATCAGATGCCGAGATTCCAGGGCGGCGATCTCAACGAGTTCCCCAAATGGCTTAGCCGTCAGATAGCGGCTCCGAAAGATTGCAATCACGCAGGAACTATGAAGGTCTCGTTCGAAGTGTACGCGGACGGGACGGTCGGAGACGTCGAGGTCACGGAAAGCGTCTGCCCGGAGTTGGATGCAACGGTAACGGCTGCCATCATGAAATCTCCGAAATGGGAGCCCGGAACGGCGAAGGACGGAACGCCCATCGCTACGAACCTGAGAATCCCTATCGTATTCCTAGTACGTTCTGTTCCGAAGAACTGAGCGGCTGTCAAATCCATCCGTTGAATTATGTCATAGGGTCGGTCTTGGGGCGTTTTGTTATTTCGTGGCAAATGCGTACATTAGGGGTAATAATCCGCTAAAACCAATCGATCCGTTATGAAGAAACACTTTATCCTCGGGCTGTGCGCGCTCCTGCTGGGGGCAACCGCAGCCTTTGCGCAGTTCCCCGGTTTCCGTCAGCAGCCGATCACCAACGGTATGAAGGACACCTACAAGGACTATTTCATGATCGGTGTCGCCGTCAACAACCGCAACGTCACCGATCCCGACCAGATGGCCCTCATCAAGAGGGAGTTCAACAGCATTACCGCCGAGAATGCCATGAAGCCCCAGCCTACCGAGCCGGAGAAAGGCGTGTTCAACTGGGAGGAAGCCGACCGCATCGCCAATTTCTGCCGCGAGAACGGCATCAAGCTTCGCGGCCACACTCTTATGTGGCACAGTCAGGTAGGACGTTGGATGTATATGGACGACAAGGGCAACCTCCTTCCCAAGGAGGAGTTCTACGCCAACATGAAGCATCATATCGACGCCGTGGTCAACCGCTACAAGGACGTCGTCTATGCATGGGATGTCGTGAATGAAGCGGTCCAGGACAGCCCGGTCCGTAACGGCCAGTCCCCTATGCGCCAGTCGCCGATGTTCCAGATCGCCGGTGAGGAGTTCATCTACAAGGCCTTCGAGTATGCCCACGAGGCTGACCCGAACGCCCTGCTGTTCTACAACGACTACAATGATTCCGAGCCAGGCAAGAGCCAGCGCATCTTCGAGCTCGTCCAGAGGATGAAGGCTGCCGGCGTTCCGATCGACGGTATCGGCATGCAGGGCCATTACAACATCTACAGCCCTACCGCAGAGGAGATCGATGCAGCTATCACAAAGTATAAATCCATCGTCAAGCACATCCATATCACCGAGCTTGACATCCGCGTCAACACCGATCAGGGTGGCCAGCTGAACTTCAGCCGCGGCCAGGGTGCGCCTGTCGCTTCATGGCAGAATACTCTCCAGACCGACCAGTACGCCAATCTCTTCAAGGTGCTCCGCAAGCATGCGGATGTCGTCGACTGTGTGACCTTCTGGAATCTCAGCGACCGCGACTCCTGGCTGGGTGCAGCGAACTCGCCGCTTCTTTTCGACTCCAATTACAGACCGAAGCAGGCTTACAACGTCGTCAAGAACTTCGATCCCGCCCAGGACAAGGCCGTTGTCCGCGAGGACTTCCGTCCTTCCGAGCTCAATCAGCCTGGCCAGCAGTATCCGATGGTCAATTCGCAGGGCTATGCCCGTTTCCGCGTGGATGCCCCCAAGGCGCAGTCGGTCATCGTGAGCCTCGGCCTTGGCGGTTCCGGCGGCACTGTCCTCCACAAGGCTCCGGACGGCAGCTGGATGGGCACTACCTCCGGCCCTATGGACGAGGGCTTCCATTATTATCACCTGACGATTGACGGGGGAGTGGTGAACGATCCCGGTACGCACAACTATTTCGGCTCATGCCGTTGGGAGAGCGGAATCGAGATCCCCGCCCACGACCGCGCCTTCTACGAGGAGCGTGACGTCCCGCACGGAACCGTGCAGGAAGTCCGCTTCTGGTCCAAGAGCCAGAACAAGCTCCTCAGGGCATTTGTCTATGTTCCCCCGACCTACGACACCTCCAAGAAGAAAGCCAAGTTCCCCGTCCTCTATCTGCAGCATGGCTGGGGTGAGAACGAATACGCCTGGTTCAATCAGGGCAAGGCCAACCTTATAATGGACAACCTTATCGCCGAGGGCAAGATCGAGCCGTTCCTCGTAGTCACGACCTACGGAATGATCAACGACGTACCGATGGGACATATGAACGACTACACTGCCGAGGACTTCGAGACCGTGCTCTGCGATGAACTCGTCCCTTACATCGATTCGCACTACAAGACCCGTACTGACAAGTGGGGCCGAGCCATGGCCGGCCTGTCTATGGGTGGATATGAGACCTCCATCATCACCCTGCGCCGTCCTGAAGTGTTCGGATACTATGGCCTCCTCAGCGGCGGCTCATATTCTCCGAAGGATATCAAGGACCCGAACCAGGTGAGGGGCATCTTCATCGGTTGCGGCAGCAAGGAGAATCCCGATGCTGTCAACAAGTCCGCTGCGGACCTTAGGGCTGCGGGTATCAACGCCCAGTCATATGTCTCTGAAGGAACGGCGCATGAGTTCCTGACTTGGAGAAGGATCCTCCGCGAAATGGCACCCACGCTCTTCAAGTAAGAGTCTCTACAATAATACTAAAATGCCCCTGCAGTAAGCTGCAGGGGCATTTTAGTGTGACTGTATCTCGTTTCAATCGGAGATGTAATGGATGAATTCGGAGGGAAGGCAGCCGTATTCATCCTTGAAATATTTCGAGAACTGTTTGGGCGAGAAACCGACGCTCCAAGCGATCTGCGAAACTGAGGTTTCACCGTTTTCAAGCATGGCACGCCCCATCTGCAGGCGCTTGATGCGGAGGTATTCGAGAGGTGACCGTCCGGTCAGATAGATGAGTTTCTTGTAAAGGCCGCTGCGGGATATGCCGAGCTTCATGCGCAGGGTCTCGATGGAATACTCGCTGTCCTGGATGTTTGCCTCGATCTCGGCGTCTATACGGGCAAGCAGTTCCCGATCAAGCTTGCTGATTTTCTTGCCATGCTGCCAAATGTCCTCAGAGTTTTTGGCTCCAGTGGGGGTGTCGGGGATAGGGGCGTCAAGATCCGGCCCTTTATCGTCTCTGCTTGCGGCGGACTCAGCATCAGCCAATGCCTCATCCAGGCCTCCAGTCATTGCAGTCTGGTCAAGGATCTGTTCGATCTTGTCCTTCATCCGGCGGGTCTCAAGCAGAATCCAGATCTGGATTGCAATAGCTAACAGCAACAGAATGGGCAGGATAACCCACCAATGCCGGATTGCAACCATTGGCAGTATGCATAGTGAATACTGGGGAATCATGTACGTCGTCAACTGGATAAGTTTGGTTGATACAAAATAAATGATTTTTCGTAACGCGTAAGTTCCTATTTTGTCCAAATTGTTTCCTTAATGTATAATTTGGTGTCCATATTTTTTTCCGCATCTGCTTGTTGGTGTATTGCTTTTCAGTTTTGCAATCATTTGTATATAGATTTGATACATTGATTCATCAATGAGTGAATATTCATTACGGAGTACGCGGGTGATTGAAAATTTGGACTATCGAAGAAAAAAGCGTATCTTAGAACAAATTATAACACCAATAACCATTTTAATATTATGAAAAAATCATTGATCCTTGGCCTCTGCGCGCTCCTCGTGTGCCCGTTCCTGGCCAATGCCCAGCGCAACAATGCTCCGGTAGTCCTCACCGACGGCCTAAAGGACGCCTACAAGGACTATTTCATGATCGGTGTCGCTGTCAATAACCGCAATGTCACCGATCCCGATCAGATGGCCCTTATCAAGAGGGAGTTCAACAGCATTACCGCCGAGAATGCCATGAAGCCCCAGCCTACCGAGCCCGAGAAAGGCGTATTCAACTGGGAGGAGGCTGACCGCATCGCCAATTTCGCACGTCAGAACGGCATCAAGCTCCGTGGCCATACACTTATGTGGCACAGTCAGGTAGGACGCTGGATGTATATGGACGACAAGGGCAATCTCCTTCCGAAGGAGGAGTTCTACGCCAACATGAAGCATCATATCGACGCCGTGGTCAACCGCTACAAGGACGTCGTCTATGCATGGGATGTCGTGAATGAAGCGGTCCAGGACAGCCCGGTCCGTAACGGCCAGTCCCCTATGCGCCAGTCGCCGATGTTCCAGATCGCTGGTGAGGAGTTCATCTACAAGGCCTTCGAGTATGCCCACGAGGCTGACCCGAACGCCCTCCTGTTCTACAATGACTATAATGATTCCGAGCCTGGCAAGAGCCAGCGCATCTTCGAGCTCGTCCAGAGGATGAAGGCTGCCGGCGTTCCGATCGACGGTATCGGCATGCAGGGCCATTACAACATCTACAGCCCTACCGCAGAGGAGATTGACGCTGCCATCACGAAGTATAAATCCATCGTCAAGCACATCCATATCACCGAGCTTGACATCCGCGTCAACACCGATCAGGGTGGCCAGCTGAACTTCAGCCGCGGCCAGAGCACTCCTCTCGAGGCTTGGCAGACCGCTCTTCAGAACGACCAGTATGTCAACCTCTTCAAGGTCCTCCGCAAGCACGCCGACGTGGTCGACTGCGTGACCTTCTGGAATGTGAGTGACCGTGACTCCTGGCTCGGTGCCAACAACTCGCCGCTCCTCTTCGATACTGAGTATCAGCCCAAGCGCTCCTATTTCCTCGTGAAGGGCTTCGATCCCGCTCAGGACAAGGCCGTTATCCGCGAGGACTTCAAGCCTTCCGAACTCAACCAGCCCGGCCAGCAGTATCCGATGGTGAACTCCCAGGGCTATGCCCGCTTCCGCGTTTATGCCCCTAAGGCTCAGTCAGTCATCGTGAGCCTCGGCCTTGGCGGTTCCGGCGGCACCGTCCTTCATAAGAACGACGACGGTTACTGGATGGGAACCACTTCTGGTCCCATGGATGAGGGCTTCCATTATTATCACCTGACCATTGACGGCGGTGTCGTCAACGATCCCGGTACGCACAACTACTACGGTTCTTCCCGTTGGGAGAGCGGTATCGAGATTCCCGCCCATGACCGTGCCTTCTACGAGGAGCGCAGCGATATCCCTCACGGAACTGTCGAGCAGGTCCTGTTCTGGTCCGAGAGCACCAAGCAGATGCGCCGCGCCTTCGTCTATGTCCCTCCGACCTACGACACCTCCAAGAAGAAAGCCAAGTTCCCCGTCCTCTATCTGCAGCATGGCTGGGGTGAGAACGAGTATGCCTGGTGGAACCAGGGCCATGCCAACCTCATCATGGACAACCTCATCGCCGAAGGCAAGATCGAGCCGTTCCTCGTCGTCATGACTTACGGTATGACCAACGAGCAGCGCCTCGGCATCCCCGGCCCGACCAGCGCCGACTTCGGCACCGTGCTCTGTGACGAACTTGTTCCTTATATCGATTCTCACTACAAGACCCGCACTGACAAGTGGGGCCGCGCCATGGCCGGCCTTTCCATGGGTGGCGGTGAGACCCACACGATCACGCTGGCCCGTCCCGAGGTATTCGGATACTATGGCCTGCTCTCCGGCGGTGTCTATACTCCCCAGGAGATCCAGGATCCCAAGCAGGTGAGGGGTATCTTCATCGGCTGCGGCTCCAAGGAGAGCGCCGAGCGAACGCTCAATGCTGTCGCAGACCTCAAGGCTGCCGGCTTCAATGCCAAGGACTATATCTCCGAAGGTACCGCACATGAGTTCCTGACCTGGAGGCGCTGCCTCCTCGAGATGGCTCCGATGCTCTTCAAATAGAGATACTTAAGAGGGTGACTGAGAAGTCACCCTCTTTTGTTTTATATTGCTTAAGTCTGAAAAGCTTAGCGTGAATTATATACCTCGAGGGCCTTGGCAAGGACTTCCAGGGCCTTGCCGAGATCCTCGCGGTTAAGCACGTACGCCAGGCGTACTTCGTCCCTGCCTTCACTCGGATCGGTATAGAAGCCGGATCCCGGAGCCATCATGACGGTCTGTCCATTGTACGAGAAATCAGTCAGGCACCACTTGCAGAAATCCTCAGCATCCTCTACGGGAAGGCGTACCATGGTATAGAAAGCACCCATCGGTATCGGCGAATAGACGCCGGGAATCTTGTTGAGCCCGTCTATAAGGAAATTGCGGCGGGCAAGATACTCGTCATATACCTGTGACATGTACTCCTGTGGAGTACTCAGGGAAGCTTCGGCTATAATCTGCCCGATGAGCGGCGGACTGAGGCGGGCCTGACAGAACTTCATCACCGCTTCACGTATATCCTTGTTCTTGGTAATGAGTGCCCCAATGCGTATTCCGCACTCGGAATAACGCTTTGATACCGAGTCGATGAGAACGACGTTCTGCTCGATCCCTTCCAGGTGGCAAGCGGAAATGTAAGGCTCCTTCGAATAGATGAATTCGCGGTAAACCTCGTCGGAAAACAGGAACAGGTCGTGCTTCTTCACTATGTCACGGATCCTGCGCATCTCCTCCTTAGTGTAAAGGTAACCGGTAGGATTGTTCGGATTGCAGATGAGGATGGCCTTGGTCTTGGGTGTTATCTGCTCCTCGAAACGCTCTACAGGCGGCAGCTTGAAACCGTCTTCGATAGATGTGTGAATCGGCTTCATGACGGCACCGCAGCTCTGGGCAAAAGCCATGTAGTTGGCATAGGAGGGGTCGGTGACGATTATCTCGTCTCCCGGATCCAGACATGCCATGTATGCGAACTCAACCGCTTCCGATCCTCCGGTAGTGATGATGATCTCATCCGGACTAAGGTCGATGCCGTATTCGGCGTAGTATGACACCATCTTTGCCCTGAGGCTCAGCATTCCCTGGGAGGGACTGTACTCCAGTATACTGCGGTCAACTCCTTTCAAGGCCTCCAGTCCGCAGACAGGAGTCTTGATGTCCGGCTGACCTATGTTCAGATGATATACGTGGATGCCCTGGCGCTTGGCGGCGTCGGCGAAAGGGGCGAGCTTGCGTATCGGCGAGCTCTGCATGCTCCTTGAACGGTTGGAAATCTGCATATCCTTGGCTTTAATCAGTGACAAATATAATCAATATCCCTTTAACATTATTCTTCATTGGAAAGAAAGAACAAACTGTCCGTTTTTGTTCTTGTACGGCGTGAAATTACTTAATCGAAGAACAAAACGGCACGATTTGTTCTCAAAACGAGGGAATAACACAAAAAAAAGAACAAAACAATGCGTTTTGTTCTTTTTCGCTTATAAAACGATTCTTTGGAGAGGACAGTTCCCCTCCGAAAAGAATGATTAGAACGCGAGGGCGATGGCAATGAAATCATCAGCCTTGAGGGAGGCGCCGCCGATGAGGCCGCCGTCGATGTCGGGCTGGGCGAAGAGTTCCTTGGCGTTGGAAGGCTTGCAGCTGCCGCCGTAGAGGATAGTGAGGTCGTCGGCCACCTGGGCGCCGAACTTGTCGGCAACGACCTTGCGGATGAAGGCGTGGATCTCCTCGGCCTGCTCGGAAGTGGCAGTCTTGCCGGTACCGATGGCCCAGACGGGCTCGTAGGCGACGATGATGCTCTTCATGTCTTCGGCGGTGAAGTTGTAGAGGACGTTCTTGATCTGGGCCTCGCAGACGTCGAAATGCTTGCCGGCTTCGCGCTCGTCAAGGTTCTCGCCGACGCAGAGGATGACCTTCAGGCCTGCGCCGAGGGCGAGTTTGGTCTTTTCGACAAGCTTCTCATCGGTCTCGCCGTAATACTGACGGCGCTCGGAGTGTCCGAGGATGGTATATTCGCAACCTGCAGAAACGAGCATATCGGCCGAAACCTCGCCGGTGTAAGCGCCCTTGGCGTGGTCCGCGCAGTTCTCGGCGGACAGGCCCACGACGGTACCCTTGACGACCTCTGCAACGGGATACAGATGGGTGAAGGGGGTGGCGACGATCAGTTTGACTTCTGCAGGGACCTCTGCGGACCTTGCGACGACTGCCTTGGCAAGCTCGATGCCTTCAGGAACTGTGGTGTTCATTTTCCAGTTACCTGCTACAATGTTCTTTCTCATAATTGTGTTATAATAGTTCGTTGATTTCCGTAGACTGCAAATATACTCAATATTCCGGAAATTATGTCTATCTTTGCATGATTGTAAAACTCAGAATCAATTCATTCGATGAAGAATTTCGTAGAAGAACTCAGGTGGAGGGGCATGATACATGACCTTACCCCCGGGACAGAAGAAGAACTCAAGAAAGGACCCATGTCTGCATATGTCGGCATCGACCCCACGGGTGACAGCCTCCATATCGGGCATCTGGTCAGTATCATGATACTCAAGCATTTCCAGGCCTGCGGCAACAAGCCTTTCGCACTTGTCGGAGGGGCCACGGGAATGATAGGCGACCCTTCGATGAAGAGCCAGGAGCGCAACCTTCTGGACGAGGAGACCCTCGCTCACAACGTCGCTTGCATCAAGGCGCAGCTGTCGCGTTTCCTCGACTTCGAGTCGGACGCCCCCAACAAGGCGGAGCTGGTGAACAATTACGACTGGATGAAGGACTATACCTTCATCAATTTCACCCGCGACATCGGCAAGCTTATCACCGTAAACTATATGATGTCCAAGGACTCCGTCAAGAAGCGCCTCAGCCGCGACTCTTCGGAGGGCATGTCCTTCACGGAGTTCACCTACCAGTTGCTTCAGGGATATGACTTCCTGTACCTCTATGAGCACAGGAACGTGCATCTTCAGCTCGGCGGCGCCGACCAGTGGGGCAACATCACCACCGGCACGGAGCTTATCCGCCGCGTGCTCGGCAAGGAAGCCCACGCCCTTACCTGCCCTCTCATCACCAAGGCTGACGGCGGCAAGTTCGGCAAGACCGAGAAGGGCAATGTCTGGCTCGATGCCGAGCGCACCACCCCTTACCAGTTCTACCAGTTCTGGCTCAACGTATCCGACGCTGATGCGGAGCGCTACATCAAGATATTCACCATGCTTGATCGCGAGACTATCGAGTCCGCCATCGAGGCCCACAGGGCCTGCCCCGAGCGCCGCGAGCTACAGAGGCTGCTCGCCAGGGAGGTGACCATAATGGTACATGGCGAGAAGGAATACGACAATGCCGTCAAGGCTTCGCAGATGCTGTTCGGAAAGGCTACAGCCGAGGATCTCCGCAGCCTGGACGAGAAGACCTTCCTTGCCGTGTTCGACGGCGTTCCGACCTTTGATATCGAGCGCTCGAAGCTCCCTTTGGGGCTGCTTGACGCGCTGGCGGTCGAGACCTCCGTGTTCCCCTCCAAGGGCGAGGCCCGCAAGATGATCCAGGGCAACGGCTTCTCGCTCAACAAGGAAAAGCGCACGGATCCCAACGGCATGCTCACCGAGGATGACATCATCGACGGCAAGTACATCCTGGCCCAGAAGGGCAAGAAGGACTATTATATCATAAACGTGAAGTAGGCATGGAGAAGGCACCGAGTACAAGGCAGCTCAAGGTCGCGCGGGAGATCCAGAAGGACATGGCCGAGATCCTGCGCAGCAAGGGCATGGCCGCCTTCGGTGGCGCCATGGTGACCGTCAGCGAGGTGCGCGTGAGCCCCGACCTTTCGATTGCCAAGACCTATGTCAGCATCTTCCCTTCGGCCAAGGCGGAAGAGGTCATGGGCATCCTGAACGACAATGTCCGTACATACCGCGGCGAGCTCGGCCACATGGTGGCCAAGCAGCTCAGGATCGTCCCTGAGATAGTCTTCTATCTGGACACGTCGCTCGACTATGCCGAGCATATCGAAAAGCTGCTCAAGATGTAATGAACCTGCCGTTCTTCATAGCCGGCCGTTACCTTTTCGCCAGGAAGTCCCACAATGTCATAAACATCATCTCGGCGATAAGCGTCATCGGCATGGCCATTGGAACGGCCGCCCTCATCATTTTCCTGTCCGTATACAACGGCTTCGACGGCATCATCCGCAAGTCTCTCAGCGACCTTGACCCGGATTACCTCGTCACACCCGCACGCGGCAAGGCTTTTGTTCCGGAAGGGGAGGCCTTCGACTGGGCGTATTCATGCCCGTATGTACTGAACATGAGCGAGGTGCTGCAGGAGAATGTCTTCGTCAGCTACGAGGGACGTCAGGGAGTGGCCAAGGCTAAGGGAGTGGACGCAGTTTTCGAGGAAGAGTCCGGCATACGCGGGCATGTAAGGATAGGGGAGTTCCGCCTCCACAACGGCTCCCTGCCTATGGCGGCGGTGGGCTCCGGTTTCGCTTACAAGATGGGCATCAGCCCGAACTTCATCGCACCGTTGGAGATTTGGTTCCCGGACAGGTCGGGGAACATTTCCCTTACCAATCCCACCGCTTCCGTCCATTCCGTCAAGGCGAGACCGTCCTGCGTGTTCTCCATCAACTCGGACGTCGACGCTTCCCTGGTGATCCTTCCGATGGAGTCCATGCGTTCCTTACTCGGTTATACAGATGAGGTCACGGGCGTGGAGATACGCCTTACTCCCGATTGTACCCGCCGTCAGCGCAAGGAGTTTGAAAGTACGCTCACGTCACTTCTGGGTGACGGTTTCAAGCTTGCTGACCGCATACATCAGAACGAGTCCCTCTATAAAATGATGAAGTATGAGAAAGCATCTCTCTTCCTCATACTCGTTTTCATCATCATCATCATTGCCTTCAATATTTTCGGAAGCCTTTCGATGCTCATCATCGAGAAGCAGGAGGACATAGGGACTTTCCGCAGCATGGGCGCTCCGGATACCCTGATCCGCAAGTTCTTCGTACTCGAAGGATGGCTTATTTCGCTCCTGGGACTGGTCATAGGCCTCGTCCTCGGCATAGGCATTACGCTCATCCAGCAGAAGTTCGGACTTATACCGATGCCTGGCAATTATCTCGTATCCACATACCCTGTCCAGCTGCGCTGGAGCGACGTGCTCGTCACATCGCTGAGCGTAGCTGTCATAGGTTATCTGATAGCGCTTATACCGGTCTCTACTTCTTTTCCCAAACGCCGGTAATCTCCCCGATATACATCGTGTGGACACCCATCTCGCCGTACATGCGTTCGCGGATGTCCTGCGGCACCCTGTTGAGGTCGAAGGGCGCTGAATACATCTTGCGGCATTCAATGGCCAGCCGGCCTTCCGCGAAGATGGGATTGCCGGCCTCGGTGAATTCCACTGTCAGGCCGGCGTTGGCGGTCTTGTCAGGGTCGTCGCGCAGCGAGTGCGTGCCGATATAGACGAGCGCGTCCTTGCAGGCCTTGGTGCGGGGGAATCCCGTCACGGTGAAATACTCGCTCTCGTCCATCATTTGCTTGGAAGCCCTGTCGGACGAGACGAAGACGATCACGACGGGCTTGTTCCACAGCTCTCCTATCGTTCCCCATGATATGGTCATGGAATTGAAATGGCGGCTGTTGCCCATGGCAAGTGCCATCCAGTCCTGGGCGAAATCGGAGACGGGATTCATATTGAGTTCCATGGGGTCGACGGGCGTCCAGGCGTGCTCCGTCAGTACGGTGTCAGCCTGGATGGCCTCCTCCGGGACTTCGTGCTTCCTATCCTTGCAGGAGATAAGACATGCGGCCGCCATGGCGGCCGCAAAAAAAGCCAAGTGTTTCATACTTCTATTCTTCGGGAAGGAACATGGGATCCCAGGCGGGCAGGAGGACAGGCTTCTGCTCGAGCATCTTCAGGACGTCGGCGGGGACGTATTTCTTCTCGAGCACGAGGCGGAACATGTACTCGTTGAACCACTCGTCTGTCATGATGATATGTCCCTTGTAACCGGAAGATGCACCCCAACTGTTCTCGACCATCCATTTCCTGGGCTTTCCGGAAGCGTCAAGGTCTACAGCCATGAGTGTCATCGCGTGGGTTGAGCCGCTCGCGTGCGTCATGATGCGCTCACGCTTGTCCATGGTGAATTCCACCCCCATGAGAGAGTCGTAATCGAAGTTGTTGAGGTCCGCGACACCTTTGCTGCGGTTGAGGAACTTGTTCACGTCGCAGGAGAAGTACATCGCGGTATTGTCCTTGATGGACGCGATGGCCATCTCCTTGATCCTCTCGATGGGGAGGTTGATGTACAGCCAGTTCTGGCCGTCATAGACATGGCGGTCATAGTCGATCTCGTATACCTTGCCATACTCGCGGGTAGGGTCGTTCATGACCATGATGTAGTTGTTCTCCAGATCAGCTCCGATGAACTCCTCATAGAATGCCTTAGGCGTGTACACCTTGCTGCTGACGAACTCTCCCTTGGAGTTGTAACGCGCCCATTCGAACTCGGTGGGCGGTACTCCGAGGCAGAGGGCGAGGATGTGGTAGACATCCTTCAGCATTTCGGTCTTCATAGCCTGGAGATCGTCCCTGCGTCCTGCGGCGCGGAGCTTCAGGCCGTCCTGGCGCAGCAGGGTCTTGATCTGGGTGGACATTGCGGAGGTGCTGTTGGCGTTGAGCGTCTCGGGCATGACCTCTGCCGGCACGAGGCCGTACTTCATGATAAGGTTGGAGACGCCGGTGAACTGGCCGCCGTCACCGATAGGGTTGGCGAAAAGCCAGTCGACCTTGCGGTCCTCGAACGGCAGGTCGCGGGTATCGATGACTCCCTGGAGGAAGAGGTTGGCTTTCTCCAGCTGGTCGTAGAAGAACAGGTAATTCTGGGAGAACGCGAAGTCACCGAGGTCGAACTTGTCGATCATCCTGGCCCTCAAGACGTTGAGCCCGGAGAATAGCCAGCACCTCCCGGAAGACTTCTGGTCCGTTATGCCACGTGTCTTCACCTTGTCGGAGAAATGCGTGTCGATCATGGCGAGATTGTCTGCATTCTCGGCGAGGACGGTGATAGAGGTGGTGTTGAGGGCGTTGCGGAGCGCCTTGTCGGCGGCTGTACCAGCGTATCCCTTGCTGATCTCCTTCAGCATGTCGGCGGAGATGCCGCCGCCGGCGGTCTGGGCGCTCATCCCGGCCGGGATGAGCATGACGGCCGCGGCTGCGATGGCTAGTCTTTTCATCTTCATGTCGTTATGTTTTTCAAATCAATCCAAAACCTGTATGACGGCGCCTATCCTTTCCTTGCGGCACCAGAGCCACATCTTCCCGGACCTGTCAACCTTCTTTACCACGAAGGTGAGGCCGCTCCTGGTGACCACGTCGCTGCGGCTTGTCCAGGTAATGCCGCCCTTTACCTTCTGTCCTTCTCCTGTCGGGACGTAGCTCAGGTTGAGACAGTAATAGTCGGACATGTTGTCGGTATGCACGCGGAATTCGCCTTTCTCACGGTTGAAAGCTACCTGGCAGGTAAGGGGATCGTATCTGAACACCATGTCGTCCTTCACCTTGAGGCTGAAGTCTGAAGTCGCCACGAACTCGGGATCGACCTTATTCCCTGTACACGAAGTGATCAGGGACACCGCAAGCAGGAAGAGTGCAATATATATAATATTGAGGCGTTTCATTGTACGGTGATTGTTTTAGAGATGATGTCGCGCGTGCCGTTGTTGTAGTCTATGATGGCCTTCAAAGTACCGTTGCCCAAGACGGTATAGTATCCGGAACCATCGGTGCTTAGGACATTGCTTCCGAAATCCCAGGTAACCTTTGCGGCATCGGGCGCATTGAAGACGCGCAGCGGCATCTTGCCGTTCTTCTTGAATGATCCGTTCGAGTTGCGTTCGGCGGAGTTCAGATAGATGAAAGGATAGCCGTCCTTGTAGTACTTCTTGGTGGTAAAGCTGGCGGAAACGCTCTTCTTACGGTCTCCAGGCTTGAAGACGGTCACATTGTAAGTGGTGTTTGGCTGGAGGCCCTCGAAAGTATAGGAATAGCTTCCTGGAGCGTAAGGCTTTACGGTGAACTCCTTTCGGAGCGAGCCGCCTTCTATGGATATGCTGGATCCGCTTTCAGACTGATCCAGCATCGTCCACAGGACGATGGATGCGTCCTGGAATTCCTCGACCTTCTCGATGGACAGTGAACCTGTCACGGTGAACTTGATGAAGTTGCCTTCCCTGCTTATGCCGTTGAGGCCTATCTCCGCTTCCTTTCCGCTCCAGGATACGAAGGACGGAGTCGTGCCTGCATTGAAGGATGTATGGGTCCCGTTTGGCCAGAATACCGAATAGACATCCTTGGCGATGGGAACGGCCTCGATAAGGTCGAAGCAGGGGTGGTCTGGATTACAGTTGGCTTGATTGTACCACCATCTTTCCCGGGCGGTAAGGTTGTGACGTTCAGACGTTGAGTATCCCGCATCGTTGTCCGAAGCATCATAGTGATAGATGAGCATTCCGGAACCGCCCACGAAACTGTCCCAGCCTTCGGCTGCGCGGCATTCGAAGAAATAGTATTCTCCCTCCGCATCGGTTTCCGATATGAAGTAGCGCTTCTGGGAACCTAGGGGAGCAAGTATCTGCTGGCCGATTTCAAGGGTCTCGGCATTGCCAAGGCCTAGGGACCAGAGTTCCATGGCGTTGTAATTGGGAGGGGTGTTGCCGTTGTTGTTATAGTTGCCGTGGTCCATAAGGCTGGTATAGCCCCAAACGGCTCCCCGGCTTTTTTCATCTCCGAACTCATACAGGCCGCCGCTGTCTTCGCCGTCGGTGTCGTACAGGTCCCAAAGCCCGAGGGCATGGCTGTATTCGTGGCAGAATGTGCCGATGCCTGTGAATATTTCTTTATGCGTACCGTGGTCGAAATCGTAAGTAAGTTCGGTCGAGATGGCGTAGGAGTTGATCTTGGTACCGTCCAGGTTGAGCCTTAAGCCGGCTTCGTCCAGATACCACTGGTGCGACCAGATATGTGCCGGACTGGCTCCTTCGGCTTCGTCATGCCCGGCAACGAAAACGAACACGTTGTCGACCTCTCCGTCTCCGTCTCCGTCGAATTGTGAGAAGTCTATCTGCGCGTCGACAAGGCGGCAGGCTTCGGCAACCGCTTCGTGCGGCCGTTTATCCAGTCCCTGGCTGTCATTCTCGCCATAGTAGGCGTAGCCCTTGGAAAGGGTGATGACCGGGCTGACGATGAACTCGAAATCGCACGCTCCCTCGAACTGGTCATTGAAATAGTCCATGGCGCTGCCCTGGGCCCCTCCGTATGAGTATCCCTTTTGGGTGAGCATGTTCACGAAATCATTCCTTCCGAACTTGAAGCTCAGGTCCGTGAACTGTGCAAGTATGATGATGGCTTTCCTGGAAACTGCTCCCGCTTTGGTTCCAGGAGGGACGCGGAAGCGGTGCTCGGCGCGGAGGCGGTTCACTGCCGCGCGCCTGCCGGCCGCTGCGGCGCGGAGAGTCCCGTAGGGGATGATCCTGGCCGCGCCGGCTGCCGCAGTCGCCCCGTTAAGAGGGCTGACGCGGACTCCCGAGCTTCTCTTGGCGCCGTTGATGTCATAGGCTGCGTAGTACCAGTATCCGTCCTCACCTTGCGTGACGGCGCATCCGTCCTCCGTCCTTACCATTCGGTAGAACTCGTCTCCGGATACTATGATGCGCAGTTCGCTGCCGTCAGGCTGCCGGACGGTCATCGGGATATTCCGCGCCGGAATGGCGGAAACGCGCAAGGATGCCGTCAGCAGCAGGAGCAAAGAGAAAAATACGATTCTTTTCATACCTTAAGCACACCGCAAAAAGTATGCATAGTTACGAAAAATGGGGGAGAATAACAAAAAAAGAAAGAGCCGGACACCTCACGGCTCCCGACTCTTAGACGTGTACTAAAACCTAAACCTGCTATATAGATGCAAAAGGTCTTAGAAACGTTGCACGAATAATCAATTTTTTTTGACTTTTTTATTTCTTGGCCTCTTCGACGGAAACTTTCCTGAATTCCTTGAGGTCCTTCATCAGGTCAAGGGCGACCTTGCGGGCGCGGGCGCCGGCGGCTTTGTTGCCCTTGGCAACCTGGGCGCAAGCGTTCTCCTGGAAAGCTGCTGCCTCGGCAATGATCTTTTCAACAAGCTGTTTCATTTTAGCAAAATTTTAGGGTTAATATGTGAATAATTACAAAAAAATCAGGTTGTCTATAGTCTCACGGAGTGCAAGATAAAAATTATTACACTCAAATCCAAATATTTAGGAACTTTTTGCATTAAGAAGATTCATTGCCCTTTCAGGACCGGCCGTAGTAAAGGTCTCGATACCTGAAACAATGCGTACACTAAGTTCCTGTACCGTTTTTTTCTGTTCTTCACTTATTTCCCCGAGCACGAAATCGATCTGTCCTCCCTGCTTGAAATCGTTGCCTATGCCTATGCGTATCCTGGCGTACTGCTGCGTACCCAGGGCGTCTTCGATGTCCTTGAGGCCGTTGTGCCCGCCGTCGCTGCCGCGCATGCGCATCCTGACCGTACCGAACGGCAGGTTCAGGTCGTCGCAGATGACGATGATCCTCTCCGTCGGGATGTTCATCTTGTGCATCCAGTAACGGACGGCGTTGCCGCTGAGGTTCATGTATGTGGAAGGCTTGAGGAGGATCAGTTTCCGTCCCCTGTAGGAGCACTCGGCTACGCTGCCGTAACGCCTGCTTTCGAAAACAAGATTGGATGCCTGGGCCCAGGCATCCAATACCATAAATCCCATGTTGTGCCTGGTAGAAGCGTACTCAGCGCCGATGTTTCCCAATCCGACGACAAGATAGTTCATACCGGGTTCAACGGGTTTCTGGCTACTCAGCAGTCTCCTGAGCCACCATGTTGCGAGTAGACTTGACACCGCAGATGATAGTATCCTTGTCGGAAATTACGGAAATCTTGTCGAACTTGAGGTCGCCGGCCTTGATCTTCTTGTCCAGTCCGAGGTTTGAGATGTCGACGGTGACATCATCGGGAAGATCCTTCATGAGGGCGCTGATGCGGATGAAGCGGGAGTTCTGAGTGAACTTACCACCCTGCTGTACACCGACGGAGTGTCCTGAGATGATCACGGGAACCTTGATGGCGATGGGCTTCTCCTCGTTGACTGCCAGGAAATCCACGTGCAGGCAGCGCTCGTTCACGGGATGGAACTGAAGCTCGTGTACAACTGCGTTGTAGGTCTTGCCGTTGTCGAGGACGAGGTCCACGATGAAGGACTTGGGAGTGTGGGTGAGACCCTTGAGCTCTTTCTCGTCCACGGTGAAGAGGATGTTCTCCATACCGAGACCATAGAGGTTGCAAGGGACGACGCCCTGCTTGCGGTAAGCCTTGACGACCGCTTTGTTGCCGACCTGACGGATCTGGCCTTTCAATTCAAAATGCTGCATTTTTTAAAGTATTAAAATGTGTTACTCAGCCCCGGACCTGCCGGGGCCCCATTGCACCAAAAGCCACTGGCTTTTAAAATGCGGGCGCAAAGATAGGAAAAAAATTGTTAATCAACAAGTCCCGTCGCCTTGTTCCAGGCGAGAGCCTTGTATTTGTTGTCCAGAAGCGTGGACCCGTTGCAGGGAAGGTACATGGTCATACCGCAGAAAGTGTCTATGGCAAACCCTCCGTAGGATTTCAGGAACTCTTCCGTGGCAGCCTTGTAGAGGATGCAGCTGTTGAGAGCGGAGGAGAGGCTGCTGTGCTCCGCGGAACTGATACCGGCCTTTACAAGGATATCCTCCAGGTCGTAGAACCAATGCTTGTCGTAACGGTAGAAGCGTTGGACGGAAGACGGATTCAGCCCGTCGATCTCGGAGGCATACTTGGAGAAAAGAGTATTGCAAACGGAAGCCAGCCCGTCCAGCTGCTTGCAGTCTACCAGTGAGATGGTCGCTGAACGGTCGTTCTTGTCCTTCTTGGCTGCGTAGTATTGGTAATAATCGTCCACCACCGCGCGGGTATCCGCCTTGTCCGAGCCTAGCAGGTGTCCTGCGAGTTCCTTGTAGTTGAACCCGTCTGCGAGGATCTCAGCCGGCGAGAAGCCTATCTGGTCGCATACATCCTTGAACTCATATGCGACTTCTATCCCTCCTGACAGGCATGCGTCCATCAGCAGGTAATCCAGATGCATGGGGATGGCATTCTTGAAGTCTGTCATCTCCATCTCGGTCGCGGTCTTGGTCCCGTTGGTCAAGGTCAGACTCTTGGTCAAGGGCTCGCCCGGGAGCAACTCAGGCTCGATATAGGGATAGGCGCCGTCAGGCAGGCTGACAGGCGCGCTTCGCTTCCTTCCGCCTGAGTACGAAGGCTCGTAGGAACCGGGATTGTTGTAGTAGCCGACAGGCATCCAGCCTGTGGCGTGCGAGGAGAAAACCATTCCGTAGTGCTCGGAAGGGAACTGCCTCTTGATGTCCGAGAGGATGATGTTCATCGTTGACTTGTCCGAGAGATCACCCGTGTAGGACTTGAGCGTGTCCAGCACAACGCCCTTCTTCTTGTCGGAATAGACGCGTATGAGCTGGGGGGAAGTCTCGGTACTGTAGTCGCCGCGCCTGACTGAGAGATGGCTGACCACCAGGAAAGCCCGGCTGTCCCTGATGCCGGGTGCATAGCCTTTCTTCAGGTCCTGGATATCTTCATAAAGATAGTCCCTGAGAGAGTTGTATCCGGCCGAATACAATATCAGCACCCGGTTGTATCCTGTCTTTTCGGGATTGTGCCTGTCGCACTGGCATCCGCTCACCAACGAGAAAGCCGTGGCGAGAGCGAGGAGTATCCTGGCTGCAGTCTTGTTCATAACAAGGACAAAGTTAGATATTATTTTTCTTTTCTGCGCGGATGATGTGCAAGAATCGAGCCTTGCCATGAGGACGAGTCCATGTGGGTGTAAATCTCCGTGGTCAGGATGCTTTCATGTCCGAGCATCTCCTGGACGACGCGCAAGTCTGCACCGTTCTCGACGAGATGCGTTGCGAAGGAGTGGCGGAAGGTATGCGGGGAGATCTCCTTCCGCACCCCCGCCAGCATCGCCTGCTTCTTGACCATGTTGAATATGGAAACGCGGCTCAGGGACTTGCCGGAGCGGTTGAGGAAGACAAAGTCCTCGTAGCCGCGGCAGGGCTCGGGACGTGCGCCGTACCAGGCCTCCAGGGCCTCGGCGGCCATTTCCCCGAGGGGGATGATGCGTTCCTTGTCACCCTTGCCGACTATTCGGAGGAAGCCTTCCTTGGCGAAAATGTCAGACATACGCAGGCCTGCGGCTTCGCTGACGCGCAGGCCGCAGCCATACAGGACCTCAAGTATCGCCCGGTCCCTGAGGCCTGCGGGCGTTGACGTGTCGACCGAGGCGATGATGTCGTCCACTTCCTGCACGGAAAGGACTTCCGGCAGGTAACGGCCGATCTTGGGCGGATCGACGCCGTCGCAGGGATTCTCCTTCATGGCACCTTCCAGTATCATCCAGTCGAAGAAGGAACGGAACGCGCTGAGCAGGCGGGCCTGGGAGCGTTTGGAGAGGGTATCCGAGCGCTCGGACAGATAGTCGACGATGTCGGCCGGAGCGACCGAGGCGGGCTCGAGCCCGCTCTCCTCGAAGAAAAGGGAAATATCGGAAAGGTAGCCTGCCACCGTGTTCGGTGACAGGCCACGCTCTATCTTCAGGTAGTAAGCGTAGTCCTTAAAGAGCCGAATACTCCCGTCCATACTTGAGCATCTGGCCGAGATAGTCGTCGGTATACTCCACCTTGTAGTCGGTTACCTTGCCGTTCTCCATGACGGGGATGATGTCGGGATTGACGAAACCGCCGTAAGGCTTGAGGTTGAGGGATGCGTAGCGCTCGAGGACTTCCTTGTGCAGGACGGGGTCGATGTGTACGGCATATTTCTCCACGAGAGCCTTTCCGGCCTCGTAGTCGCCCTCGGACTTGATCCTCTGGATTTCTGCCAGCAGGTCTCCGAACAGTCCCCGCAGGGCCTTGTAGTCGTTCACGACAAAGTAGGTCTTGCCTTTGCGGACTTTCTTCTCGATGACCTTGTCAGCGAGGCCGCGCTCATAGCACCATTCGGAGATGAGCTTGCGGTTCTGCATGTGAGCCTCGGTGTTGGGGCGGCCGAGCTCAACGCGGCTGAACTGCACCATCAGTCCGTTGCGGATATAGTTGGCATATTCGGCCTTGTAGGCTTCGGCGTCCGGCATGATGCCGAGCTCGACCATCTTCGGGTCGGCGCAGTAGTAGAGGCCGAACAGGTCGGCCCGTGCCTCTTCGAGGGTGGAGCTGTATTCGCCGAGTGCATTGGGGGAAGTGCCGGGCAGAAGCTGCCCGGAAGCGTGCCCGAGGCACTCGTGAAGGTCGGTGTGTATCTCGTCGGTGATGGTGAGGTACTTCTTGGCAAGCTCGATCTCCTTCTCGTTCCAGGCGAACTCGGTCAGCGTGCTCTTGGGGCACTCCTGCGCGGCATAGTCATACGCATGTGTGATGTTGGCGATGGTCACACTCTTGGAGCCGTGCTCCTTGCGGATCCAGTCGGCGTTGGGAAGGTTGATGCCGATGGGGGTGGAGGGATAGCAGTCACCGGCAAGGCACGCTGCGTTGATGACCTTGGCGCTGATGCCCTTGACCTGGGATTTCTTGAAGCGTGGGTCGACGGGTGAGTTGTCCTCGAACCACTGCGCGTTCGCACTGAGGATGTCGCTGCGTCTTGATGCCTGGTGGTCTTTGATGTTGACCAGGGCCTCCCAGGCGCCCTTGCGGGCGAGGGGATCGTTGTAGTCTTCGACGAAACCGTTCACGAAGTCCACGGTGCCGAGGGTGTCATTCACCCATTCGATATTGTACTTGTCCCACAGGCGCAGGTCGCCGGTACGGTAGTAATCCACCAACGTGGCGATATACTGCTTCTGGAGGTCGTTTTCAGCAAAGGCGGCGGCTTTCTCAAGCTCATCGATGATGCGGTCGATGGCGGGGCCGTACAGGCCGCCCGACTTCCACGGAAGTTCGACGATGCGGCCGTCGGCGTCCTTCACGACCTTGGTGTTGAGGCCATAGGATATGGGCTCGGGATCTTTGGGATCTGCAATGGAGGCGTAATAACGCTCGACTTCGTCGCGGGTTACGCCTTCATAGAAATTGACTGCCGAGGCGGCGACAATATCGGTTGCGGGATCTGTCGATTTGCGTGAAGGCAGGAAATCACGGTCGTATATGACGTGCATCATTTCACCGCACTTGTCCCCGTCACCGACGGCCTGCATCAGGCTCATGAAATACTCCTCGGAACACTCCGGGAAGAATTTGTCCTCGGCGTAGTGATGATGTATGCCGTTCGAGAAGAACACGCGCTTAGCATAGACGGTGAATGCCTGGAACTCGTCGCAGTCGCGGTCGCCGTCATAGTTCTCGAGTATGTTCTCCAGGACCCGGCGGACACCGAGGTTATAAGCCCCGTTCTGGTCCCAATATATGTCGCGGCCCCATTTGGCGGCCTCGGACAGGTGATAGACGTAAGCTTTCTGCTGGAGGCTGAGGTCCTCCCATCCTTCGATCCTGTACCTGATGATGCGGAGGTCCGCAAACTGGTCTATGAGATACTTGAATCCGTCTCCGCCGGCGGAATCCTGCCGGCATGACGTAAGCGCGAGAAGCGCGCCTGCAGCTATAAATGCCATCCTTGCAAATCTTTTCATGATGAACAACAATTTAGGCAAAGATAGGAATTTTGAGTAAATTTGCAGTTCCAATCATCCGGAATATGGCAGACAACGGCAGCATCGTCATCAGAAGGGCCAAGGTCAACAACCTCAAGGACATCACCGTGGAGATACCACGCGGCAAGTTCGTGGTCGTGACCGGCATCTCCGGCTCCGGCAAGTCCTCGCTGGCCTTCGACACGCTTTTCGCGGAGGGCCAGCGCCGTTTCGCCGAGAGCCTCTCGTCGTATGCCCGCCAGTTCCTTGGCAGGATGAGCAAACCGGATGTCGAGAGCATCGACGGCATCCCGCCTGCGGTCGCCATCGAGCAGAAGGTCAACATCCGCAATCCCCGGTCGACCGTCGCCACCACCACCGAGATATACGATTACCTCAGGCTTGTTTTCGCCCGGATAGGTCGTACATTCTCGCCCGTCAGCGGACGCGAAGTCAAATGCAACAGTTCCGCTGATGTCATGGCTTACCTGTTCGACGGTGAACCCCATGTCGTGTACCTTCTTTCGGACATAGGATGGAACGCCCGCGAAGACAAGGTGGAACTGATGCTGAAGCTCAAGGAGGAGGGATATTCCCGCTTCTTCTCGGACGGGAATGTCATCAGGATCGAGGATATCATGCAGCGCTCCGCTACCGGCGATTTCCCCACGGACCTTTATCTGCTTGTCGACAGGATGAAGCTGGACGGCGGAGAGCCCGATGCCGACCTCCGCACGCGCATGCTCTCATCGGTGGACACCGCTTTCTCACGCGGGGAAGGTACGATGCTCGTCTCCCGTGACGGGGAACTCCACACCTTCGTTAACCGTTTCGAACTCGACGGGATCACCTTCAGGCGTCCCGACGAGTACATGTTCAGCTTCAACAGCCCTTTGGGCGCGTGTCCGACCTGCGGGGGCCTTGGCAAGATAATCGGCGTCAGCGAGGACCTCGTGATCCCTGACAAGACCAAGAGCATTTACGACGGCGCCATCGCGTGCTGGAGAGGTGAGAAGATGGGCTGGTTCAAGGACCATCTTGTCGCCGTATCGCAGCGTTACGGCATCCCTGTGTTCGAGCCATACTGCCAGCTCTCCGACGAGGTCAAGCGCAAGATATGGGAGGGAGTTCCCGCCGAGCGGGAGGAGGATTCCCTTATCGGCATAGATGAGTTCTTCCGCTGGATCGAGACGCAGAGATATAAGATACAGTACAAGTACATGCTCAGCCGTTTCTCGGGCAGGACGACCTGTCCCGACTGTCATGGCAGCAGGTTGCGCAAGGACGCGCTTTATGTCAAGGTCGGAGGACTGAACATACATGAAGTACTTAGCCTGAACGTCGAGCAGGCCATCGATTATTTCAGCGGGCTGGAGCTCAATGCATATGAAAGGTCCGTTGTCAAGGGGCCTCTGGACGAGATACTTTCACGCCTCCGCTGCATCGGGGATGTCGGCCTGGGTTACCTGACGCTCAGCCGTCCCTGCAACACTCTTTCTGGCGGAGAAAGCCAGCGTATCAACCTCGTGACGGCCCTTGGCTCGTCCCTCGTGGGCTCGATGTACATCCTCGACGAACCGTCCATCGGTCTTCATTCGCGCGATACCGACCGCCTGATAGCCGTCCTGAAGCGGCTCAGGGACCTCGGCAATACCGTCATAGTGGTCGAGCATGACGAAGAGATCATCCGTGCGGCGGACCTGCTGATCGACATGGGGCCCCGCGCCGGCGTGAACGGCGGAGAGATCGTTTTCCAGGGGAGTACTGCTTCGGAGATAAGTGAGGAGGATTATAAGCGTTCGCTGACACTCCAATACCTGTCCGGACGCCGTCCCCGCCTGACCCGTGAGAAGCGCCCTTGGCATTATTCCATCGTAGTCAAAGGGGCGATGGAACACAATCTCAAGAACATCGACGTGAGTTTCCCCCTCGGAGTGCTGACGGTTGTCACGGGAGTAAGCGGAAGCGGAAAGTCCTCCCTGGTGGGCGATATCCTTTATCCTGCCATGTACCGGAGGCTGAACGACAGCGGAGACCTGCCCGGAGTGCACAGGGGACTGGCCGGAAACCTGGACCGCATCTCACGCATCGAATATGTGGATCAGAATCCTATAGGCAGGAGCACTCGTTCCAATGCCGTCACCTACCTTAAGGCCTTTGACGACATCCGCAAGCTCATGGCAGAGCAGCAGTACGCGCGCATCAACGGATTCGGCCCCAACTATTTCTCGTTCAATCAGGACGGAGGCCGCTGCCCCGAATGCCAGGGCGACGGTTTCGTCAGGATCGAGATGCAGTTCATGGCTGACGTGACCATGGTCTGCGAGTCCTGCGGAGGCAAGCGCTTCAAGCCCGACGTGCTTGAGGTCCGGTACAACGGCAAGAATATCGACGATATCCTGAACATGAGCGTGGATGAGGCGATCGAGTTCTTCTCCGCGGGAAAGGAAACGCTTGCACAGGGGATAGCCCGCAAACTGAAACCCCTCGTGGACGTCGGCCTCGGGTATATCAAGCTCGGCCAGAGCAGCAGCACGCTTTCGGGAGGCGAGAGCCAGCGTATCAAGCTCGCTTACTTCCTCTCCATGAGCGAGAACAGTTCGTCGATGGCTTCCAAGAAGATCCTGTTCCTCTTCGACGAACCTACTACCGGCCTGCATTTCTACGATGTGGAGAAGCTGCTCAAGGCATTCGACGTCCTGCTCTCTAAGGGTCATTCCCTCATCGTCGTAGAGCACAACCTGGATGTGATCCGTGCCGCAGACTGGGTCATCGACCTTGGCCCGGATGCCGGAGACAAAGGCGGGGAAGTGGTGTTCGAGGGTACGCCCGAGGATCTTGCCGCCCGCGGTGATACATTTACCGCGCGTTATCTGAGAGAATCTTCCTCATAGGATGGATGCAGTCATAACATATGTAAACGGCCTTGATCCGGTCTGGCAGGAAGCGTACCGTTCCCGCCTGGGGGAGGACATTAAACGCAAGCATTTCCGGGACTGGGGCACCTTGAAGTATCTCCTCAGGGGCATTGAGGCCCATCTCCCGTTCGTACGGAACGTATTCCTGGTCGTATCGGGGGAGAGTCAGGTGCCGGAGTGGGCTGACCGCGAGGGGCTCAAGATCGTATTCCACCGTGACATCATTCCTGCGCAGTTTCTGCCTGTGTTCAACTCCACTGCGATAGAGATGTACCTGCACCGTATTCCGGGTCTTGATGAGGAATTCATATACCTGAACGACGACTTTTTCCCAGTGAGGGACTGCAGGCAGGAGTACTTTTTCCGTGACGGGAAGGCGGCAGCGGCATTCCACCGGCATCTGTTCGCATCAGGACTGTACAAGAGCCATTGCCGCAATTCCGACCGGCTGGCCCGCGAGGCCGCGGGACTGGCTCCGTCGCCGCTATACCTGCGTCCGCAGCATACTTGCGGATCCTTGCTCCGTAGTGTCTGCGAAGATCTGTACGCCAGGGAAGGTAAGCGTATAGAAGAGTCTGTCTCTCCGGTCAGGAGCATGGCCAACTACAACTATTACCTGTTCATGGACTATGCCTTCCATACAGGAAGAACATTCGCCCGCAAAGTGTCTAACCGTCATTTCTCGACGGCCGTGGCTTCCGCGGACAAAGTCTGCGGCTTCATCGCGGAACCGACCGCTGATTTCGTTTGCATCAACGACGTGAATATGTCTGAGGACAAGTTCCGGGTCTTCCGTGACCGTCTGCTGGAAGCATTTGCTGCCGCCTTGCCCGTCAAGTCGCGTTTCGAACTCTAGGGGTTTACTACTATTATAACCAGGAATCCGTCGTTCACCGGCGGACCTGCGTCGATGGTGAACATTCCCGTACCGTTTTCCCTCAGGGTGAGTACGAGTCCGTGCCCGTCCGGGTCCATCTCGTAGGTGTAGATGCCCCTTTCTACATCGAAATCAAGGTCTTCGCGGCTGATGTCTATGGGAGTATCTTCAGGATAGACCTCGCACCATACATGGACTTTTTCCCCGTTCGTACCGGTGATGAACTGGCCCGGATAAAGCCTTATCCATCCTTCGCCGATGACTTGTGCCGGGGGTACGGGAGTGTCCGGATCGGTGCTGCCCTTGCGCGTGATTAGCAGGCTGTATGAATACTTGACATTGCGGCTCAGACCGTGAGGCCCTGACGTGTATCCGAATCCCTCTCGGTTGATGTCTACGGGATAATAATAGGTGGCGCCGTCGATGTCACCTTGCACCACCATGCGCGTGGGAGGGCTTCCCATCATGTCGTCGTCCGAATCATTTGGATAGCAATAGAGGTCCACTGGGCTCCACTGGCCGGGGGTGACCGTACGCCTTATCATCTCGGGATGCTTCATGCTTGCAAGATACGCCGGATCGAGCCTTCCGGCGTTTTCCAGCTCCGACACGCGGAAGCCGTCCTGTCGGAGTATCTCGGTGCTGCCGGAGAGGTTGGTGAGGAATACGCTGCAATTCTCCAGCGTGCGGCTGCGGTATCCCCGCCCCGAGAAATCGCATTTCAGGAAGTCTAGGCATACATCAGCCATCAGAGGTGTCAGTTTGACGGAAGTGTAGCCTTCCGCCCCTGCACTGATCTGGCATTCGCCGCTCATGACCGGCCTGGCGGGGTCCTCGTCCTTGAGCCTCCAGACGACGCTCTCGAGGGAAGAGTAGCTCTTGAACTCGTCGTACGTGAAAGACCTTCCCGTGCAGTTCGCAAGGATGACGACAAGCTTGTCACCGGCGCTGGAATTGACTTGCAGGTAGGCCGTCTCCGGCGTCCCGATGCTGCAGTAAGAGTCCAGGCGCCGGACCTCGTCGTCATTGTACACGAAGATGTCCAGCCGGTCGATGCCGGAAACAGCTGCCTTGGTAGGGTGCTCTTCCAGCGCCAGGATGTCGGGAAGGAAGATAGTGGTCTGTACTTCAGTACTTGAAAGAAAAGGATCGGCGGTCCCGCACGAAACCGCAGCTCCGGCCGGGAATAGCAAGCATAAGACTGAAAGATGAGCCAGAATCGGCAGATGGGTCCTTCCGGACCCGGGCGACCGCCCGAAGAGAAGCGATGCCGGGAAGTGAGGTTTCATCATAGCGTTGAGGGTTGAAGGTCGAGGTGACGCCTTGCGGCCACCGCCGGTCTTTTCTTCGGCAAAGCTAATCAATCATCTTCCCGCCGACGTACAAAAAGATATCTTTCGGGGGGTACGGCGATATTTTTATATGGTATGTTTTTAAATGAAAAGGATCCGGTCAGCATGGCTGGCCGGATCCTTTATCCGAATAGGTATTTTAACCTCCGAAGTTGTCGTATAAGACATTCGCGGGATCGACTCCGAGCGAATCAAGCAGGTTGTTCACAGAGGAGACCATCATAGGAGGTCCGCACATGAAGTACTTGATATCCTCCGGAGCCTCGTGGTACTTGAGATAGGTCTCGTTCATCACGTTGTGGACGAAGCCGGCGGTGTAAGGCACGCCTGCTGCGTCAGCAGCGGGATCCGGACGGTCGAGGGCAAGGTGGAACTTGAAGTTCGGGAACTCCTTCTCGATCTCGGCGAAATCCTCGAGGTAGAAGGCCTCGACGAGGGCGCGGGCGCCGTAGAAGAAGTGCACCTTGCGGTTGGTCTTCATGGTCTTGAACAGATGCATGATGTGGCTTCTGAGCGGGGCCATTCCGGCGCCGCCGCCGACGAAGATGTACTCCATATCCTCCGGGTCGTTCTTCGGGAGGAGGAACTCTCCGTAAGGTCCGGAGATCATCACCTTGTCGCCCGGCTTGCGGGAGAAGACATAGGTCGATGCGATGCCCGGGGGAACTCCCGGCACGAACTTGAACACGCCCTTGGGCTGGGTCCTGTCGAAAGGAGGAGTCGCAATACGTACGTTGAGCTTGATGACATCCTTCTCGGCCGGATACGAGGCCATGGAATAGGCCCTGATGGTCGGAGTGGTGTTCTTGAACTTCAGGCCGGTGATGCCGTACTTGTCCCAGTCGCCCTTGTAGATGTCAGCCACGCCCATGTCGGAGAAGTCGGCTTCGTACTCGGGGATGTCGATCTGGATGTACTCGCCGCTCTTGAAGTCGATGTGCTCGCCTTCAGGCAGCCTGACGGTGAACTCCTTGATGAAGGTCGCAACATTCTCGTTGGAGATGACTTCGCACTCGAGCTTCTTGACGCTCAGAGCGGACTCCGCGACCTGGATCTTGAGGTTGTCCTTGACCTTGACCTGGCAGCCTAGCCTCCAGTCGTCCTTGATCTGCTTCTTGTTGAAGAAACCGACCTCGGTAGGGAGGATGGTGCCGCCGCCCTCGTGGACCTGGACCTTGCACTGGCCGCAGTTGGCCTTGCCGCCGCAGGCGGAGGGGAGGAAGATCTGGTTTTCGGCGAGGGTGTTCATCAGCGATCCGCCGGGAGCGACGCTGAGGACCTTCTTGCCGTCATTGATGTCGATCTGGACAGTGCCCTTCGGAGTGAGTTTCGCCTTGACGAAGAGAAGGATGGCCACCAGGAAGAGGATGACCAGAACCATGAAAAGCATGGAAGAAATGATAGTACCTGTCATAATCTTGTCCTCCTTCGTTTACAGTGAAATACCCATGAAGGCCATGAAGGCGATGCCCATCAGGCCGACAGTTATGAACGTGATGCCGATGCCCTTGAGGCCGGCTGGGACGTTGCTGTAAGAGAGCTTCTCACGGATAGCTGCGAGGGCGACGATGGCAAGCCACCAGCCGATGCCGGAACCGAGAGCATATACCGCAGCTTCTCCGATGTTGCCGAAATCCCTCTGCTGCATGAAGAGCGATCCACCGAGGATGGCGCAGTTCACGGCGATCAGCGGGAGATAGATGCCGAGCGAAGAGTAAAGCGCGGGCATGAACTTCTCAACGACCATCTCCACCACCTGGGTGAAGGCGGCGATGACGGCGATGAACAGGATGAAGCTGAGGAAACTCAGGTCCACGTTCGCGAAGCTGTCACCGAGCCATGAAAGGGCGCCCGGGGTGAGGACGAACTTGTTGAGGAGATAGTTCAGGGGAAGTGTGATGATCAGCATGGCGATCACGGCGATGCCGAGACCGTTGGCCGTCTTGACATTCTTGGATACCGCCAGGTATGAACACATACCGAGGAAGTATGCAAAAATCATATTGTCAACGAAGATTGACTTTACGAATAAGTTTATATACTCCATAACCGATACGTGTTAATTAGTTTTCCTGGAGATCCTTCTGGATCGAACGCTGGACCCAGATGATGCAGCCTATGAGGATAAGTGCCATGGGCGGCAGGATCATGAGACCGTTGTTGGTGTAACCGAGGGCCGAGAGCACCGGCAGTCCGAAGAGGGTGCCGGAGCCGAAGAGCTCGCGGAAGAACGCCACGATGATGAGGATGAGACCATATCCCACGCCGTTGGCGAGACCGTCAAGGAGCGAAGGGATGGGCTTGTTGCCGAGGGCGAATGCCTCGATGCGTCCCATCACGATACAGTTGGTGATGATGAGGCCGATGTAGACCGAGAGCTGCTTGTCCAGGGGATAAGTGCCCTCGAAGGACTTGAGCACCTGGTCGACGAGGATGACCATCATGGCCACGACCACAAGCTGGATGATGATGCGTACGCGGTTGGGGATGGTCTTGCGGAGCAGGGAGCAGATAAGGCTCGACATGCCCGTGACGACGATGACAGATAATGCCATCACGAGTGCGCCCTTGAGCTCGACGGTCACTGCCAGCGAAGAGCAGATACCGAGGACGAGGACGGTGATGGGATTGCCCTTAAGAATGGGGTTCAAGATGGTTTCTTTCATTTTCGCATTCATAACTGTACCTCCTATTCTTCAGGGTTGTTCTTGGTCAGGTATGACTTGTAGGCTTCGATCCAGACGTTGATGGCCTCGTCGAGTCCCTTGGAAGTCATAGTGGCGCCCGAGATGGCGTCGATGGCATTGGCCTTGCCGGCGGGAGCGCCGCCCTTCACGATGCTGAAGGCAGCCTTGGGATCGTTGAAGTCAATGGATTTGCCCTTGAACTGGGCGCGGAACGAAGGATCGTCCTTGATCTTTCCGCCGAGACCGGGGGTCTCGCTCTCATGGTCGAAGTATGCTCCGGCGATGGTCTTGAGGTCGGAACCGAGGGCGAGATAGCCCCAGACCGGTCCCCAGAGGCCTGCTCCGTACACGGGGATGACGGATACGCCATTCTTGAAGATGTAGACGGGAAGCTTTGCGGCGCTTCCGTCCTTTATGTTGTAGTTCTGGGCTTTGAGCTCGGACTTGCCGTAAACGGTGGCGTCAGCTGTGCCGAGGTCGCCGACCTTGTTGCCGGAGGCGTCGATGAGGACGGCCTCGGCGACATTCTGCTTGTAGAAGTCAAGCACGGCCGCGTTGCCCTTGGCCTGCCACTCGGACTTCTCTCCGAACTGTGCCGCCGTAAGGATCTGGCTTATGGTCTCGGCTTTCTCGTTGGCGTCCTGCTTGGGCTTGAGGGACGACGATACGAGGGCGAGGAGCGCAGCCACCAGGACACACACTACTGTAGTGTATATCACTGTATATACGTTGCTGTTTGTATTCATATCCCGATAGGTTTAAGCGGCTTTGACAACTCTGTTCTTCCGGGCGATGTGACGGTCGGTGACGTACCAGTCGATCAGCGGGGCGAAGGTGTTGCCGAGCAGGATGGCGAGCATCATGCCTTCGGCATAGCCGGGGTTGAAGAGCCGGATGATGACGCAGACCGCACCGATGAAGAATCCGTAGATCCATTTACCGCAGTCGGTCTGGGCCGAAGTGACGGGGTCGGTGGCCATGAAGACGGTACCGAAAGCAAAGCCGCCCATCACGAGGTGATAGAGGCAAGGGATGTCAGTGCCGCCGCAGAGCTGGGCGAGCCCGCCTACGAAGATGGCGCCTGCAACCGAGGATGCCATGATCTTCCAGCTGGCCACACCGGTCCAGAGAAGGATGACCGCGCCGATGAGGATAGCGATGACGCTGGTCTCGCCGACCGAACCGGGAACCGTTCCGATGAACATGTCCCAGAATCCGGTGCCGTACTGGGCTCCGGAATTGGTGAGGGCGTCCATGCCGTCTCCGAGGAAGGAGAGCGGAGTGGCGCCCGTTGCGCCGTCGACGAGGGTCTCACCCTTGCGCATAGCGATCCAGGTCTCGGATCCGGACATGCTGTTCGGATAGGAGAAGAACAGGAAAGCGCGGGTAAGGAGGGCGGGATTCCAGATGTTCATGCCGGTGCCGCCGAAGACTTCCTTGCCGAAGATGACGGCGAAGGCGACGGCGACTGCAAGCATCCAGAGCGGAACGTCCACGGGAACGATGAGAGGGATGAAGAATCCCGATACGAGGTATCCCTCGTTCACTTCCTCACCGCGGATCTGGGCCGAGGCGAACTCGATGGCCAGACCGACCACGTAGGAGACGACGAACAGGGGAAGTACCTTGAGGAAACCGAACCACAGGTCGGCCCAGAATCTCGGGTCGGCGCCGGTGGCGAGGGCGTGCTGGTAGCCGGTGTTCCACATGCCGAACAGGGCGGCGGGAACGGCGGCTATCACGGCGATGATCATGATGCGCTTGAGGTCGACGGCGTCCCTGACGTGCGCGCCCTTCCTGGTGACGGTGCCGGGCACGTGAAGGAATGTCTCGAAAGCGTCTACGGTCGAGTGCAGCCAGTAAAGCTTGCCGCCTTTTTCAAATATCTTGTTCATAGTACTACTTTCTTTAAGCCATTTCCTTGAGCATCAGGTTGATGCCGTTCTGAATAATGTCCTGGACATAGTTCTTGGACGGGTCCATGAACTCGACCAGTGCGAGGTCCTCGGGAAGCACTTCGTAGATGCCGAACTTCTCCATGTTGTCAATGTCCCCGGCAAGGCAGGCCTTGATGAGATACAGGGGATAGATATCCATCGGGAGATGTTTCGCATAGTATGAGTCAGGCATGACGAACGCACGCGGGCCACCGTGGAGGTTGGTGTCCATGGCGACTTCCTTGTCCAGACGGCCGAGGCACCAGTTGAAGTAGCTGTGGTCGGCGCTGTACTGGTTGAAGCGGAACGGACGGGCCCAGCCGAGGAGTTCGGGCTCGGTGCCTTCCTTGAGGAGGGTGACCTGGGTGTCGTAGAAACCGAGGTAGCCGTCCTCGCCGGCATTGGTGCCGCTGAGGACGTCTCCGCTGATGATGCGGATGCCGTCGGCAGAACCGTAGCACTCCTTCAGCGCGGACATCGGGATGCCCGGGAGGGTGTCGATGTACGCGGGCTCGGCCGCTGCAGGGCCTCCGACCGCAACCTTGCGGCGCACGTCGTAGCGGCCGGTGGTGAACAGGCGGCCGATGGCGGCGAGCAGCTCGAGGGAAACGGTCCAGACGGTCTCTTCCTTGCGGATGGGACTGATGTGCGAGATCTGGACTCCGACGTTGCCGGCGGGGTGCTTGCCCTTGACGACGTGGATCTCAGCGTCGCGCAGCTTTGCGAACGCGGAATCCGCGGACTTCACGGATACGTGTACCTTCGCAAGCTTTGCAAGGGCGCTGACTCCGGCCTGGAGCGCTGCCGTTTCATTGCCCAGAGTGAACTCGGTGTCGGCGGCGAGAGGGGCGGTGCTGAACGCGGAGACGAAAATGGCCTTCGGCGTGGCGGCCGGATCGGCCACGATGCCGTAAGGGCGCTGTACGAATGCCGTCCAGAGGCCGCTCTTCAGGAGCCTGTCCTTGACGTCCCATGCTGAGAGGCCGTCTTTGGCGGCGCCGAAATCCAGGTACTCCTGGTCCTTGTCGGCGTCGACGAGCACTGCAAGCAACTTTCTCTTGTCTCCGCGGACGACTGCCTTCACCGTGCCGCTGACGGGCGAGGTGACGAGCACGTCGGGATTCTTCTTGTCAGCCAGGACGGGCGATCCTGCCAGCACTTTGTCGCCCTCGCGGACGAGGAGTCTCGCGTTGAGCCCCTTGTAGTCCGAAGGTTGTACGGCGACGGTGTCCGGCAATATCGTTCTCTTGACTACGAGGGCCGGAACTCCTGCCAGAGGAATGTTCAGGCCTTTTTTCAAAACGATGTTGTTTGACATTATGAGTAACTAGTTTGAGTATTTACGAAATGCGATGCGAAGATACGCATTTTTTAGTAATTTTGCGGTAATTATGGAGAACAAAGTGAATGCTATACTCGAGGGGCTGAACAGTGAGCAGAGGAAAGCTGTAGCCTGTGTGGACGGACCGGTGCTGATAGTTGCAGGAGCAGGCTCTGGCAAGACAAGGGTGCTGACCTGCAGGATTGCCAATATCCTTGACCAAGGCTGCGAGCCGGACCGGATCCTGGCACTCACTTTTACCAAGAAAGCCGCGGGGGAGATGAAGGAGCGTATCGCTGCGATGGTGGGGGAGAGACTGGCCCGCAGGCTGTACATGGGGACCTTCCATTCAGTTTTCATCCGCTTTCTCAGGGAGTATGCCGCCTCCCTCGGATATCCTTCGAATTTCACCATCTATGACACCTCGGACTCCGTGAGCGCCATCAAGGCCTGCATCAAGGAGCTCGGTCTCGATGACAAGGTCTACAAACCCAGGGAGGTGCTCGCCCGTATTTCATTGGCCAAGAGCAACCTTGTCACGGCCGGGAAATACCGCTCCGACCCCAATCTCGTCGCCAACGACACCCGCGCCAAGAAGCCGAAGATCTGCGACATCTTCTCGCGCTATGCCGACCATTGCAAGCAGTCCGGAGTGATGGATTTCGATGACATCCTTCTGAACATGAACATCCTGCTCCGGGACAATCCCGAGGCGTTGAGGGATATTTCAGGCAGGTTTTCCTACATCCTAGTGGACGAGTACCAGGATACGAACTTCGCTCAGTATCTGATCCTCAAGCGCCTGGCGGAACCGCACCACAACATCTGCGTCGTGGGTGACGACTCTCAGTCCATCTATGCTTTCCGCGGGGCCAAGGTCGAGAATATCCTGAGTTTCCGCAAGGATTATCCTGAATGCAAGGTTTTCCGGCTGGAGCGCAACTACCGTTCCACCCAGGTGATAGTCGGTGCGGCCAATTCGCTGATAGCCAGGAACGAGAACCGCATCCCGAAAGAGTGCTACGCCGTAGGCGAAGAAGGGGAGAAGATACGGCTTATCAGCGCGTACAACGAGCAGGAGGAGGCTATCCTGATCACCAGCGGCATCATTGACCGCATGCGCGAGGACCGTGCAGAGTATCAGGATTTTGCCGTGCTCTATCGGACCAATTCGCAGTCGCGCGCCATCGAGGAGGCCCTGCGCAAGCGCAATATCCCTTACATGATCTACTCCGGCAACTCCTTCTTCGACAGGGCGGAGATACGGGACATGATGGCTTATTTCAAGCTTGTGGTGAATCCTCACGATGACGAGTCGTTCAAGCGCGCGGTGAACAAGCCGGCGCGCGGCATCGGCGACACCTCGATGGAAGCGCTCGGCGCCGCAGCCCGCGCGCATGGGGTGTCGCTCTTCAAGGCCGCCTATGCCCAGGACCTTATGGAGTTCGGCCTCAGGGCTGCGGCCATCACCAAGATCAAGGCGTTCTGTGACATGATCAATGCTCTTGCTGCCCGTGTCCGGTCGACCGATGCCCTTGAACTCGCTCAGCGTGTAGCCGATGATTCAGGGCTGTACGCCTTCTTCAAGTCCGACACCTCCATCGAGGGCATCTCCCGCACATCCAATATCGAGGAGCTCATAAGCAGCGTCGCGCACTTTGTCGAAGACCGCCAGAACGAATACCTCGCGGAGATTGAGGCGATATCGGTCGAGGGGAGTACCCTCGGAAACCGTGCCACCCTCGGCATCGTAAGAGGGGGGGACCCAAGCTCGCTTGGGGGGGGTCCTGCGCAGCAGGACGTTTCAGAGGGTACTTCCCTCGCCGATAGGATCCCGATCGTGACGCTCGGGGATTATCTGGAGAACATTTCGCTGTTGAGCAGCGTGGACATGGCCGATGAGGAGGATACCAACAACAAGGTCGCGCTGATGACAGCCCACTCTGCTAAGGGGCTTGAGTTTCCGTACGTATTCGTGGCCGGAATGGAGGAGAATCTCTTCCCTTCCGTCAACATGCTGTCCTCCGCCACCGAGATAGAGGAGGAGCGCCGTTTGTTCTATGTCGCGATGACGCGTGCCAAGAAGACCGTCGGTCTGTCCTTCGCCTCCTCCCGCATGAGGAACGGAAAGCACGAGTCCAATTCCCCCAGCCGTTTCATACGGGAAATAGATCCGAAATACCTGGCCAATCCCTTGAGGGAGAGGGATTTTGAGGATGATGGGGATGATATGTATGGATTCGGTTTCGGCGGTTTTGGCTCACGTTTCGGCAGGACCCAGACTCCCCGTCAGAATTACAGGTACGGTGCGTCGTCCGGGGTTACTTTCTCCCGTGGGGAGCGGCGTCCCGAGCCGGCTGCGTCGGCCCGGCCGGCACAGCCTGTGCCGTCTCGCCGGCCAGTGTCTTCCGCGCCTGCGGTTTCCCGTTATGACGACGCCACCTTCGTACCGTCGCCCATGACCGATTTCAGCATCGGGCAGCGCATCGAGCACAACCGCTTCGGCCCCGGACGGATCCTGGACATAACCGGAACCGTACCCGAACTCAAAGCCAAGATAGCCTTCGACGATTATCTGGAGCCGAAGACCATACTGCTCAAATACGCCAAGATGCGTCCCGAGCAGAAGGGATAATCTTTTCTAGAATAAGTAGTTGGATCCCATGATGAGGCCGAATCGCCCGTCATCATGGTAGAGCGGACGCGCCACTTCGACCGACATGATGAAATTGCGGTTCATCACGAGCTTGAGTCCCGCTCCGAAACTTCCGTGGAACTTGGTCGCATCCTGGTACAGCGAAGAACCTCTCTCTGCTCCAAGCCGGAAAGGCGTGACGATGGCCCCGCAGTCGAAGAATGGATTCGTGGCGATGTAGAACGCCTGGTTCCTGGCAATGAAGCTGAACAGTTTGATCCTGGTCTCAAAGTTGGCCCAGACATAGCTCTTGCCTATAAAGCGGTTGTAAAGGGTACCGCGTATGGTGTTCTTGTTACCAAGACCCTCGTTGACGGTCTTGTTCACGACCAGGGAAGTGATGTTCTGAAGGACATAGAACGGAGGTTCTCCTCCGATGATCCCCTGGTATGCAAGGTGGTAGGCGAATGTGAGCCTGTCGTTGTCCACTATGCCGACATAATGCCGGAAATGAGCGCTGAGCCTGTTGTAATGGTATCCCGTTCTGAACAGGTCCGGGGCATAAGTCAGATAAAGTTCGGACCAGATACCCTTGGAAGGTATGGAAGTGGCATTCCTGGTGTCGTATACCAGCCCGGCATTGAATTCCAGGACGTTGCCGCCGCCAGCCTCGTCGGGGCGGATGACTCCCGACTCGACATAGCGGTTGTACAGGGAGTTCTGAGGGTCGTATCCGTATTTGGGGTTGAGGCTTCCTATCCTGTATGAAAGGAAATTGACTCCCGCCGCCCAGTCGAGTTCGTCCAGGATGCTGCCTTGGAATGTCGCTACAGCCCGGATGAACTTCCTGTCAATGTCATAAAAAGCTGTACCATCCTTGCGGTCCAATGCGCGGTTGACCGGCGTGGCGGAACCGTTGAACCCGTAGAAATGGTACATTGGGTTCATATTGTAGGCCAGGGCGGTGGAAAAACGTATGCCAGGGATGAGGTATGCTGACTGGTAAGTCAATTTGATCCCGGTCTGTCCCCTCGTGTAGCGCGAAAGCTCCACGACGGCTTTGTGCCTGTAATTCGGGAAAATGGATCCGTCGCCGTAGTCGAAGAAAGTATAGTTGATGCCATACTGTATGCCGAGGTCGTCACTGTATCCGACCACAGGGTAGGGGACGGAGTTGAATCCGTGCTTCACCTTGTCCTGGGCGAATGCAGTCGCTGTTGCGAGCAGAAGTATGATGGCGACAAGCGGTCGGTTCATTAAGCGGCGTTTTGGGAGACCAAAATCGCACTAATTTATCGATTATTTTCCGGAAATGGATGGAAAACATAGAAAAATCCCCGAAAACTTATGTTTCCGGGGACTTATCAGGTGTCAAGACAATTCTTTGGAAAGACTAGAAACCGCCTCCTCCGAACTGCTCCCTCATGCGCTGCTGCTCCTCGGAGTAAGCCTTGTACTGCTCGGCGGTGAGGATCTTCTTGATCTCCTCGTCCTGCTTCTTCATGTTCTCCTGCATCTTGCTCATGTCGGGCATTCCGCCTCCCTCGAACATCTTGGCCATCTCCTCGCTCTGCTTCTTGAAGAGAGCGGTGAGCTTGGTCTCCTGGTCCTTATTGAGCTTGAGGCTCTGCTTCATCTGCTCGACGCGCATCTTTGCCATCTCATCGGGATCGAAGCTGAATCCGCCCGGGCCCTGTGCGCTGGCGGAGGACATGCCTGCGAAGAGCATCATTCCGGCCGCCATAAGAATCATCAAAAATTTTTTCATGATTTTTGGGATTAATTAATTATGTTTTTGTAACGCAACCCATCCTTCCGGGTGGATCCGATACGTTTGACAATAAATCACCGGCAAGGTTTAAAAAAGGACCGTGATTTTTCTCAAAGGTACTAAAAAAAGCCTTTATATATCCATTTTGACAAAAAATCGTAAAAAAAATGATAATTTTTCCGGAAAACCTTTGCGAATTAGATTAGAATCACTAATTTTACATCGAAGTTTTTCATAGTTTAAGTTTAGGTTAAGTAGCGGGGCGATCGCAGTGATGCGATTGCCCCGTGAAAATTTCCGCCCTATAGCAAAAACATACTCATCCGTAAAGATTCTTCCGCGACCCCAGGATTGTTATGTTTTTGTATGTCTCGAACCTTTTTTCTTCATAGATTTGTTTTGGACTTAAACTGTATCGCGCTATGAAGAATACCTTTTCCCGGTTGCTGGCTTTTTCTGCCCTCGCATGCATGATGGCTTCCTGTGAAGCGTTCATCCCGGAGCGGTCCCAGGGCCGTCTTATCGTCCGGTTTTCTGAAGATGTCTTTTTCTCTACCCGTGCCTCAAACGAGATCCCTGACACAAATGACTTCATCCTTACTATCCTTGATTCCGGGGGGAAGGAACTGTATTACGGCAAGTATGGCGATTCGCCTACCTCGCTGGAGCTTCCTTCCGGCAGTTATTCCGTCTCTGCCGTTTCTTCCGAATTCAAAACGCCGAAGTTCTCCGCTCCCCAGTACGGGGACCGTCAGCTCGTTGTCGTTTCTTCCGGAAGGGACTGTTCCGTGGAGCTTATATGCCGTCAGTTGAATTCAGGGGTCAAGCTCAATATAGCCCCCAGCTTCCTGAACTCTTATCCCAACGGCTCGCTTATACTCAAAAGTGATGACGGCAAACTCCTGTACAGCTATTCCGAAAAGAGGATAGCGTATTTCAACCCGGGCAGAGTCTCCCTTATCCTCAGCGATGGTGGAACGGACGAGTCCCTCCTCACACGCGTTCTGGAACAGCAGGAGGTACTCGTCCTGAATGTTTCAGCACCGGATGGCGGACCTTCTTCGGCCGGAGGCATACGCATCGCCGTCGACACTACCCGCTACTGGTCGGTTGAGGACTTTGTCATCGGGCAGGGAGATTCAAAGGGCAAGGAGACAGACAGCGCCTATAATATAGGTCAGGCGCGTGCCAATGTCGGCGAAGAGGATGTCTGGGTATGCGGATACATAGTGGGAGGTGATTTGACATCGTCCTCTGCTTCCTTCGAGCCTCCGTTCAAGTCGCAGACCAACATCCTGATCGGATCACGCTCATCCGTCACGGACAGGGATGCCTGCCTGTCGGTACAGCTCCAGAAAGGAGATATCCGGGATGCCCTCAATCTTGTGGACAACCCGGATATTCTGGGACGTTTCGTATACCTGAAGGGTGATATCGTCGAGGCCTATTACGGAATGCCCGGGGTCAGGAATATCACCGAGTTCAGGTTCAAGGATGACTAATAGCCGAATATGTCTTCAAGCGTGACCTGTTTTACAGGACCGAGGGTCCGGAGGTAGTCCAGGTCGAGCAGGGAGGCGTCCCCAAGGATGCCGTATACATAGGTGCGTCCCTTGACCCACTTGCGCTGGGTGGCTGCCAGGTCCTCCAGGGTGACGCCGTCGAGCTTGCTGAAGATGTATTTTTCCACAGGTTCGTCGAGTCCGAGCTCCTTGGAGTTCAGGTAGCTGTTCAGGACGGACATTCCGGTAGTCCTCCGGGTGCGGAGGCTACCGTCAAGTGAAGACTTGGCTATATCGAATGACTTCTGCGATTCGGGCATGTCGTTGATGATCTCGTCGAAAGCTTCCACGGCCTGGCGGAGCTTGTCGCTCTGCGATCCGATGCGGGCGTAGAAGGAGTAGCTGTCATCCTTGAACGAAGGCGAAGACAGGTATGCGCTAGCAGAGTAAGCGAGGGCCCTGGCCTCGCGCATCTCCTGGAACACGATGGTGTTCATGCCACCGCCGAAGTACTCGTTGAACACTTCGATGGCGGGGGCGTCCTCGAGGGCGAACTTCTCACCGCGGTCGGAGTACTGTATGTAATTGAACTGGCGGGCATCGTAAGGAGCGATGAATACGCTAGCCTCAGGAGTAAGTACTTTCTGCGGATATTTGCGCTCCAGGGGCTCCAACTCTCCTGCGACATCGTGATGCTCGGCAAGCAGGTTGCGGACTTCGTCCTCGCTCATGGGACCATAGTAGAGGACCTTGTGCTGCTTGGTCAGCAGGTTGGTGACCTTGGCAAGCAGTTCCTCGGAGCTCAATGCGACCAATTGGTCGTTGGTCAGGGTAGTGGAGCGGATATAATCCGGGCCGTACATGACATAGTCATTAAGGGCAGAATTGCAGCTGCGCTGGGTCATCTTGTTGACGGCACGGCTCTGGAGCATGTCAGCCTTGAGCTCGGAGAGGATGTCCTCGTCCGCCTTGGCATTTGCTACCAGGTCCTCCATGATGTCAAGGGCATTGCCGATGTTCTCGGAGAGTCCTGTTACACCGAACGAGGTCTGGCTGGTGGAGGAACGGAAGAAATGGCTGCATGCCAGTCCGTACATCTCGCTGGCAATCTCTTCAGCACTGCGGGTCTCGGAACCGAGATAGCTCACATAGTCCGTTGCGAACGAAATGGCCGGATCGGTGAGGGCGCCCTCGTCGAAAAGGAACTGCAGGGTGGCTATGTCGTTGATGTCATTATGTTTGTAGAGGACTTCGATGCCGGACTGTGCCTTGAATACCGACATGTCCTTGGAATAATCCACGAATACGGGCTCGATCGGCTTGACCTCACTCTCCTGAAGGGCGGTCAGGAAGTCGCTCTGCTTGTCACGGTTGGTGACGATGGGGGTAATCTCCGGGGCGTCGATCTTCTCGTTCTTGGGATTTGGACCGACGCGCTTGTATGCAACTACGTAGCTGTTTTCACCGAGATACTGGTTCGCCCAGTCCACGATGTCCTTCTTGGTGAGTTTTGAGAGGCGGTCGAGCTGGTGGACGTCATCCTTCCAGTCGTGGCCGTCGACGAAGGAATTGACAAAAGCCATGGCGCGGTTGCTGTTCCTCTCCAGGGCCCGCATCTGGCTCAACTTGAAGTTGGCGACGGAAGCCTCGACGAGTTTCTCGTCGAAGTCTCCGCTGCGAAGCTTCGCCACGGAGGCGAGGAGCAGGTCGCGGACTTCCTCGAGGGTCTGGCCCTGTTTCGGGTAACCGTCGAGCAGGAACTCGCTGTAGTCGGTGCGTGCGTAGGCCATGCCTTCAGCGGCGAGGACTTTCTGCTGCTGGATGAGGTCGATGTCCATGATGCCGGCCATGCCGTTGCTGAGCACTGCGGCTACGATGTCGGCAGTCTCACTCTCGATTACACTGGAGCCGGGATATCTCCAGCCGATCATAACGAATTCGGCTTCAGTCCCATAGACATCCTTCTCGACTGGGGAAGTGATGGGATCCTCGGGACGGCATGTGAATACCGGAAGCTCGGGATTGGGCTGCCAGTCGCCGAAGTACTTCTCGACTATCTTCACGAACTCGTCCGGATCGAAGTCTCCGGATACGCAGATGGCGGTGTTGTTCGGAACGTAGTAGGTGGCTTTCTGCTTCTTGATCGCCTTGATGGAAGGATTCTTCAGGTGGTCGGATGTACCGATGACGGTCTGGGTGCCGTAAGGATGATTCTTGAACAGCACGGAGTCAATGGCCATCATGGCATTCTCGCTGTCCTCGTTGAGGTACATGTTGTACTCCTCGTAGACAGCCTCCAGTTCGGTGTGGAATCCGCGGATGACCATGTTCTTGAAGCGGTCGGACTGGACCTTCGCCCAATTCTCAATCTGGTTGGAGGGGATATCTTCGGTATAGCATGTCACGTCATTGGACGTGAAAGCGTTGGTACCGTTTGCTCCAATGATCGCCATCGACTTGTCATACTCGTTGGGTATGGAGATCTTGGAGGCTTCATAGCTGAGCGAATCTATCACGTGATAGATAGTCCTGCGCTCCACGGGATCGGTCTTGGTACGATATACCTCATACAGTTCTTCAATCTGGTCGAGGATGGGTTTCTCGGCGGCATAGTCAGTAGTGCCGAGCTGCTCGCTACCCTTGAACATCAGGTGTTCGAGATAGTGTGCGAGTCCGGTATTGTCGGCCGGATCGTTCCTTCCGCCTGAACGGACTGCGATGAAAGTCTGGATTCTGGGCTCTTCCTTGTTGACGGTCATATAGACCTTGAGACCGTTTTCAAGCGTGTAGATCTTGGTTTTGAGCGGATCTCCCTTGACTGTTTCGTACTTGGATCCGCAGGAGGTGAGGGCCAGTGCGATCACGGCCATCACCAGGATGATAATTCGTTTCATACTGCCTTGTTATTCTGGACGAATGCAAAGATAACTATTTTCAATTATTTTAAAAATAAAAGGACGGCCGTGAGACCGTCCTTCATGCAATGTGTCAACCAGCTATTCGTCAAGACCTTCGATGGTACGTATCGTACCGTCTTCGTTGTATTTCAACTCGCAGACTTTCAGGCTGCGGAGACGGTTGATGCCCTTTGACGGTACGCTGTCGTGGTGGAAGAGCCACCATTTGCCATTGAACTCAACGATGGAATGGTGGGTGGTCCATCCGAATACCGGGGTCAGTATCACGCCCTTGTAGGTGAACGGCCCGTAAGGATTGTCACCGATGGCATAGCATAGCTTGTGCGTATCTCCGGTGGAATAGCTGAAATAGTACTTGCCCTTGTACTTGTGCATCCAGCTGGCCTCGAAGAAGCGGCGGTCGTTGTCGGCGACGGTGATCGGCTTGCCGTCCTCGTCGAGAAGGACCACCGGCTTGGGATCCTCGGCAAACTGCATCATGTCTTTCGCCAGCTTCACGACGCGTCCGGGGATAGCGGGCTCATTGTCCGCAGGGTAGGAGGTACCGCAGTCCTTGGCGAGGTTGTCCTCGTAGCGTTGGAGCTGTCCGCCCCAGATGCCTCCGAAATACATATAGTACTCGTCGTCGTCATCGTGCAGGATGGCATAGTCGATGGAGTAGCTTCCGCGGATCGGGTCCGGCATGGCCTTGAACGGTCCGGTAGGGGAGTCGGAGACTGCAACTCCGCAGCGGAATATGTCGGTCTTGTCCTTGGCGGGGAAATACATGTAGAAGCGGCCGTCGCGACCCTTCACGACTTCGTTGTCCCATAGCTGGCGGCGTGCCCAAGGAATGTCCTTGATGTCGAGGACGTTACCCCAGTCCTTGATAGGGGAGGTCATGGGATCGTCGCCTTCAAGCGAGAGGACGTGGTAGTCCTTCATGTCGTACTCGCTTCCGAAATCATCGTCCGGAGCTGCGGACTCCCAGTCGTGCGAGGGATAGATGTAGAGCTTGCCGTCGAACACATGTACTGACGGGTCTGCCATGTAGTCTCCGGGGAGGAGGTATCTTTTCTTGACTTTATCTGCCATAACTTGTTGTGTTTATGTGGTTTGTTATTCTGCGAGGTGCTTTGCCTCGATCGCGGTGTTGATCTCGTCCATGCGCTCGTCGGAGAGCTCGTACTTGCTGATAATCCAGATGGCGAGGAGGAGGAGGATGGCGGGGATCACGCAGACCAGCCAGAGGATACCCTGCTCAGCAAGCGGGGTCTGCTTGACGGCGTCGGCGTTGAAGCCCACCCATGCGAGGACGAGTCCGGGAACGACTCCGCCAAGCGCCATGCCGGCCTTGAAGAAGATGCCGGTAAGGGCGTTGACGATGCCGGAAATGCGCTTGCCGGTGGTGTATTCGCCGTAGGAGATGACCTCAGGAACGAGGGCCCACATGTAGCCGGTGGCGGTGATGATACCCGTGGACTTGACGAACTGTGCCAGGCAGAGCAGGAAGAAGTTGGTCTTGAGCGTGGGGATGGACACGAATGTGTACATCATGATCATACCGATGATAGCGACGCCGAGGAAGAGGTAGAACATGCCCTTCTTGCCGATCTTGCGCTTGATAGCGGGGACAAGAGGCATGAAGATGAACGCAGGGATGGTGCCGAGCCACATGAAGAGGGTGGTAAGGAGCGGCGTAGCACCCACGTTGAAGGTCATGAAATAGGCATCTGCGGCATTGCTGACGGACATCATCGCAAATGCGGTGATGAAGAAGAACGCCACGATGCGGAGGGGCCTGTTGCGCACGAACTCCATCCAGAGGTCACTGACCTTGACGTTGGCGGACTCCTTCTCATCCATGACGACCCTTTCCTTACACTGCGTGAAGCAGAAGATAAGGAGCGCGAGGCCTGCGAGGGCGAAAATGGTCATGGTGATGAACCATGCACCCGCGGCATCGGGAGTATTGTAGACAGCAGTCTGCTTGCCGGTCGCGGGATCAAGGACCTTAGGAGCGAAAATGGCGATGATCAAAGGCAGGGACTTGACGCAGAGGGCGCCGAGGTTAGCCATGAACATTCGGGTGGAAGTGAGGATGGTGATCTCGTTGGTGTCCCTGGTGAGGGAGGCGTTAAGGGCTCCGTAAGGTACGTTGACGAGCGTATAGCACATGGACATGCCTACATAGGTGATGTAGGCGTAAAGAAGTGAGCCGCTGAATCCGTTCCAGAAGCAGAGGATGGCGAGACCGACCAGCGGAATACCGCCGAGGATAAGCCACGAACGGTACTTGCCCCATTTTGGGGTGCGCTTGTCCACGATGGTACCGACCACCGGGTCCCATAGTACGTCTACGAGACGGACTATCAGGAACATGACGGCGGCTACGCTGGGTTTGAGGCCGAATACGTTGGTGTAGAAGAAGAGCAGCCAGATGCTGATGGTCTGGTAGATCAGGTTCTGGGCCATGTCACCGGAACCGAATCCGATGCGCTGTGCCCAGCTGAGCTTGTAGAAGCCTTTTGCTTCCGATTTGATTGCGTCCATATCTGAAATTAATGTATTGGTTTCAGTTTGCGTGTCCCACAAATATACGAAAACCCTCCGTATGGAACATCAATTTTTGACGCAAAGTCTTTAAAAAAGTCAGATCTCAAGCAGTTTGTTGAGTGCTTCCTCCTGCCCCGGAACCGAGTATTTGCTTACGAACTCCTTCGGTGACAGGCCGAAATACTCCTTGAATGAACTGGAGAAATACGAGTGCGTGGAGAATCCGACGCGGTATGCCACCTCGGAAATGTTGACTTTGTTGTTTACAAGGAGATATGCTCCCTGCTTGAGTTTTATGGATTTGATGAAACTGCTCGGCGATATATTGATGCTCTCCTTGAGCTTCCTGTTCATGTGCACCCGGCTCATGCCGATCTCGCGGCTCAGCTCCTCCACGCCGAAATCCGGGTCACTGATATGGGCCTTGATGGTCTCGACTACTTTTGGCAGGAACATCTTTTCAGCGGAAGGGATCGTGATCTCCTCATAGTCGTAAGACATGTCGCTGGTATACTTGTTCCTTATGGCTTCCCTCGTAGAAATGGCCTGCTGGATCGATGTGCGCAGCAGGTCTACGGGAACCGGCTTGACCAGGTAGCGGTCGGCGCCGTTCTCCGTACATTTGCGGAGAGTCTCCTCATCCCATTGGGAAGACAGGATCAGTACCGGGACGAGATTCGTGCTTGGATTGTGCTTGATCTTGCCGCAGAGGTCGGCTCCGTCCATCTCTCCACCTGTGATGAAGTCGGTGACGACGGCATCGGGGATGGTGCCCACGATTCTCTTCCAGGCCTCCTCGGCACTTGCGCAAGTCTCAATGTTGAACTGGTTCCTGAGCTCCATCTTGAGATATCTGCGCATCTCGGCATTGTCGTCGACGAGAATGAGGTTCTTCTTGGACTTCAAGGCTTTTTCCTCCATCTCTTCGGCGGGACCGGTCACTTCCGGTACCTTGTATTCGGGTATTTCTTCAGCCTCAGCCAGCCTGGACTCCTCGAGCCTGTTCATGTGTTCGAGTATCTGGGATGCATTCCTGTACATCATCTCGTAACTCTCCTTCTTGTCCGCATCTTCTTCTTTATCAAGGAGTTTGCGCAGTGGAGCCATCACCAGGTTGAGAGGGGTGCGTATCTCATGGGAGATGTCGGTGAACATCTGGAGCTTCGTCTCCTTCATTGCGGACTCCCTCATCTCCTGCTTGTGGAGACGGTCCTTCTTGAGGAGTGATACTATCAGCAAGGCAGCTCCTGCGAGCAAAGCGCCATAGATGAGGAAAGCCCAGAAACTGTGGTACCAGGGAGGAAGGACGCGGATAGCGATCTCCCTGATGGAATAATTGTCCTCGTCTCCGTCGAAATAGGCCTTGACGCTCATTTTGTACCGTCCTTCGGGAAGGTTGGTGTAGGTGGCGGTGCGGCTCATGGGAGAAACAGTCGTCCAGTTGACATCAAACCGGTCGAGCCGGTATGCATATCGGATGCGGTCCGGGTTGGTGAACTCGGGAACGGAATACTCGAGCGAAAAGGAATTGGCGGTAAAAGGCAGGACGATTCGGGTGGCTTCGGTGATGTTCTTGTCGAGGATGTTGTCTTCGCTTGTGGCGTCATACTCCACTTCCTTGTTCGCTACCGTCAGGCGGGTGAAGACTACCGGTGGTACATCGTGCAGTTTCTGGCTGACAACCTGAGGGTAGAAGGCGGTCAGGCCTTTGGTCCCACCGAAGAAGAGCTGCCCCCTGGCGCTCTTATAGATGGCATTCGCCCTGAATTCGTTGCCCTGGAGACCGTCGTATTCGTAGTAACGGGATATCCTGCCCGTTTGCTGGTTGATGCGGTTCAGGCCGTATGCCGTTGATACCCAGATGGATCCGTCATCTCCTTCCAGTATGCCGCTTATCATGTTGCTGGAGAGTCCGTCGTTAACTGTGTAAAGCCGTGTTTCTCCTTTTCCTTGGTCGAAACGGGCCAGTCCTTCTCCCGTACCGATCCAGAAGATCCCTTCTTTCCCTTCTTGTATTGAATACACCTGTGTGCGTAAAAGCGCCTGGTTCTTGAGGTCTGCCCTGAAGAGCTGCCCTGTCTCGGGGTTATAGCACCAGGGACCGCTGTAAGTCCCTATCCACAATGTTCCGGATTTGTCGAAGGTCAGCGAATTGATCCAGTTGTTCATTCTCTCCGACAGTATCCTGACGACTTTCCTGGTTGCGGGATCGATCACGGCTACGCCATTGCCGTGTGTACCGGCATACAGCAGGTCGTTTCCCTCGTCATAGATCAGGCAGTAAATCTTCTCGGATCCGATGCTGACATTGTCCTGGAAACTTTTGAAACCTCCTGATGCATTGTATGTTACGATGCCGTCAAGGTATGTTGCTACCCAAAGCGTTCCGTGCTTGTCGAATGCCACACCCATGACAGAATCGTCCGGCAGGCCGGAGTTGCTGCTGTTGTAGTTGACTGAATTACCGTTGCTCTCAAGGCGGAATACTCCGTTGCCGTCGCTTCCGAGCCAAGTGTATCCTCCTTCCGTGTCATGGCACGCTGATGTGAGGCAATAACTTTCGTCACCAGGACGGTCTTCTGGCCTGAAACTGTAATACCTGAATCCGAACATGGACTGTGGGATTATCATTAGTCCGGTCTGATAGGCTGAAACCCACAGGTTCCCCTGGTTGTCTTCGAGCAATTTGTGCACTTTCCAACCGTCTGTCTTGTATGGGATATTGGGGAAAGAGACAGGATTGAGCGCTCCGCTGCCGGGAGAATACAGCTTTATACCTTCGTTTTCCGTCCCGACTAGCAGAGCTCTCCGGTCCGGTATCTGGAAACTCCGGGGTGAAAGCAGTGACATTACCTTGCAGTTCCTTGCAGCTGCATTCTCCGCAAGGAGTACCCTTCCCAAGCTTTCCTTATATGTAAGAATACCATAGTTGGATGTCCCGATGATGATATCGCCGGAATTGCGGTCCTCAGCGAAAGATGTTGCAATTATCCTCTGGGGAAGAGAAGGGTCAAGTCCTTTCCACATGTCCTCAAGGAGAAGGTCGCCGTTGGCGTTGTACACATACATCCCGCCAAGTTCGGATCCGGCCCAGATACGGGATTTCGAGTCCACGAAAAGTGTGTTCAGGTTAACCGAGTGTTCTGGCTGCGTGAACCGCCTGCGCCTCGTGGAGTCAGTCTGGTGAGTATCCGCATCTATGAAATAAACCCCGAACTGGGAAGCTGACGCGAGAATGCCGCTCCTGCCTTGCTCCAGCGGCACTTCGGTAAGCCCAAAGATAAAGCGAGAGACATTCCTTACTCCCATTTGGAAATCGGTGAATGTGTTGTACTCGGGATCGAAGACTTGAAGTCCGGTGGAAGTGCCTATCCAGATGACTCCCTTGCTGTCTTCGTATACTTTCATAACGAGGTCACTGCCTATGGAGTTGGGATTGGACTCGTCATGGTGGAAATCCATGAAGTTTATCCCGTCGAACCGGTACAGTCCGTTGTTCGTCGCTACCCACAACAGACCGCTGCTGTCCTGGAACAGGTCGTTGATCTGGGTGTTGGGCAGTCCCGACCCTGAATCGTACAGGCGTGCCGTTTGTGCTTTCGTGCCGGCTGCAATACAGAAAAACAGTGTTGCAATTAATAGACAGCGGAGTTTCATTTGTCGTAGTGTGGGTTATATTGGTTACAAATTTAATACATTTATAGTGAAAACTTGAGTACAAATTTGATAATTGCTGTCAAATATGAAACAAATGGATGCTTTGACGTCGGTGTTTCTTTTTTGATAAGTGATTCCGGACTCTTATGCTGTTTAAAATGTTTTGTTTTTAATTTTGTTTTATCGGTTTAATATTCTTACCTTTGACCGTTCCCGTTCACGGAATCAGCCGTGCCCGGGCGCAGACAACCATTAACTAATAATTAATCACAGCAGTTCTATGAGATCAAAAATCGGATTGATTTTCAGATTCGCAATCCTTGGCATGCTGGTATCCTTGCAGCTTAACGCTCAGAATATCAATGTCAAAGGAACGATCGCTGACTTGAACGGAGACCCGGTTATCGGTGCAGCCGTACAGGTTCAGAACACGACACAGGGCGTCGTTACGGGCGCAGATGGAACATATTCCATCTCAGTGCCCCGGAATGCCGTTCTTGAGATTTCTTCACTGGGTTTCCGTACCCAGACCGTGCCCGTTGACGGCCGCAGCCTGATCGACATTATCCTTGAGGAGGATACAGAAGCCCTGGAGGCGACTGTGGTCATCGGTTATGGTACAGCACGCCGTTCTGACGTGACGGGATCCATCGCTTCAGTCGGTGGAGAGACCCTCCGCGCCATCCCTGCCAACGACATTTCCCGTGCCATCGAAGGCCGTGTCGCAGGTGTCGAAATGACGCAGACCAACTCGAAGCCGGGTTCCTCCATGCAGATCCGCATCCGCGGTCAGCGTTCGCTCTCCGCTTCGAACGATCCTTTGATCGTCCTCGACGGCATGCCGTTCATGGGTTCGCTTTCCGATATCTCCCCGAACGACATCAAGAGCCTCGACATCCTCAAGGATGCAGCATCGACCGCCATCTACGGTTCCCGCGGCGCCAACGGCGTCATCATGATCACTACCTACAAGGGTGTGGAGGGACAGGACGCCCGCGTCTCTTTCAACGCATATACTTCCATAAAGAAGGCCGTCAAGTATCCCATGATGCCTAAGGACAAGTACATCCAGATGCGTGAGATGGCCCACATCTATTCCAACTCGCTCGACGAGTCCAACGATGTGTTCACCGATTGGCAGGATATGTTCTACCGTACCGGCGTCACCCAGAACTATGACCTGAACGTCACGGGAGGCACCCGTACAGGCAACTACCGTTTCGGTACCTCTTATTATAAGGACCAGGCCGTCATCCCGACCCAGGAGTACAACCGTATCTCCCTCACTGGAAGCGTGGACCAGCGCATCGGGAAATGGTTCCGCATCGGTTTCACGACCAATACGGGATACAATACCAATGACGGTAACCAGGTCGATATGTATTCCGTCCTCTCGAAATCCCCTATTGTCAATCCTTTCAACGAGGACGGCTCCTTGAAGGTCCGCGTCAACATGCCTTCGGACAACGACCAGTACATCGTTACCCGCGAAGTCGCGGAGAAGCTCCAGGCCAACGGAACCTGGGTAAACGAGACCCGTTCTATCTCTACCTACAACACCGGTTACGTCCAGTTCAGCTTCCCCTGGATCGAAGGCCTTTCCTATAAGCTGAGCGGCGGTCTGAACTATCGCAACTCCAAGGGCGGTTCCTTCACCGGCGTCGGCGTCAACGGTTCCGCCACCTCCAACAACTCCGCTTCCTGGTCTTTCAACCAGACCACCAACTGGACGGTCGAGAACCTCCTTACCTATGACCGCATCTTTGCCGACAAGCACCACGTGAACGTCGTCGGACTCTATTCCGCGGAGCAGACCACTTCGCAGGGCCAGTCCCTTTCCGGAAAGAACATCCCCAACGAGCTCTTCCAGTATTACAATATCGGAAGCGCCGTGGCGTCCGACATCACCGTGAACGGCGGTTCGCATAGCCAGTACGGACTCCTCTCCTACATGGGACGTCTGATGTACACCTATGACGACCGCTACATGCTTTCCGTCGCCGTCCGTTCCGACGCCTCCTCGCGTCTGGCTCCCGGCCATCAGTGGCATACCTATCCCGCCGTTTCCGTCGGTTGGAACCTCCACAAGGAGAATTTCATGGCCGACACCCGCGGCTGGCTCGACGAGTTGAAGCTCCGCGTCGGTTACGGCGAGACCTCCAACCAGGCCATCAGTCCGTACGCCACCCTCGGTTCGCTCAGCACCACCGTTTACAACTTCGGTGACGAGAAATATGCTACCGGATACTATGTGTCCACCCTGCCGAACAGCGAGCTCGGATGGGAGTATTCCAAGACCTGGAACTTCGGTATCGACTGGTCCGTCCTCCGCGGCCGTCTGCGCGGTACCATGGAGTACTACTCGGTTCAGACCAATGACATCCTCCTTTCCCTCGGCCTTCCTTCGACCGCTGGCGTAGGTTCCTTCTCGGCCGACACGGCCGCCACCGAGAACAAGGGCTTCGAGTTCACCCTCAACGCCACCCTGATCGACAGCGGCGACTGGAACTGGACCGCGGGCCTGAACGTCTATACCAACCACAACAAACTCATCGCCCTCGCTGACGGTTCCGACCGCAACGAAGGCCAGGCTTGGTTCGTCGGCTATCCTCTCAACTGTCTGTATGACTACGAATACGACGGCCTGTGGAACGAGGGCGATCCCTATATGGACATCCTCGAGCCCAGCACCTTCAACTCCCTCACCGGATACAAGGACGCCATCGGTACCATCAAGGTGAAGTATCACGGCGAGTATGATGAAAGCGGAGCTCCCGTCAGGGCATTCTCCTCCGACGACCGTGTCCCGATCGTAACCGATCCCAAGTTCGCCGGCGGTTTCAACACCAACGTCAGCTGGAGGAATTTCGATTTCTCCGTCATCGGTGCTTTCCAGTGCGGAGGTATCCTCCTGTCCTCGCTCCATACCGGCAACTCTTATCTGAATATGCTCACCGGCCGCCGCGGCCAGATCGACGTGGACTATTGGACTCCCAGCAATACCAACGCCCGTTACCCGAGGCCGGGTTCGATCCTCAGCGGTGACAACCCCAAGTGGAATTCAGTCCTTGCCCAGTACAACGGTTCGTATGTCAAGATCCGCACCATCACCCTCGGCTACAGCCTGCACAGGATGGCAGCCCTCAAGAAGGTCGGCATCTCCAACTTCCGCATGTACTGCACCCTTCAGAACCCCGGCATCGTCCTCTTCTCCGACTTCTTCAACGAGACGGGGCTCGATCCGGAACCGAACGCCAATGGCGGCTCCACGGCCTCCGGCCGTCCCGGTCCCAGCCGTCTGTCCTATGTCGGATACAATACTCCTAATACCCGCAATATCCTCTTCGGCGTCAACTTAACCTTCTAATTGCACAGGAATATGAAAAAGAACAGAATCATCATAGCCCTTGCAGGCGCGGCCCTTCTCCTTTCCTCTTGCAACTTCGTTCTCGAAGAGCATCCGAAGACCCGCTATACGCCTGACTTCTTCACGACCCAGGCCGGCGTCGAAGGCGGTCTGACCGCACTGTACACCCATATCCGCACCATCTACGGAAATGCGTACACGTACAACTTCCTGACGACCGGTACCGACGAGGCCACTTACGCCCAGTCCGCCGACGGCAACTTCAAGACCGCCGACATGTCCGGAAACGGTCTCATCTCGCCTTCCAATGGCAACCAGGGAAGCTTCTGGTCCTTCACCTACATCAATACCGCGAACGGCATCATCGAGAACGCCGCTTCCGTGGGCCTGGATGCGTCCCTGATCGCCGAAGCGAAGTTCTTCCGCGCGTTCGAGTATTTCACCATGGTCCAGATGTTCGGCGGCGTACCGCTCGACCTGGGTTCCGGCGAGCTTGCCTTCAACTCTTCTCCGGTCCGTACTTCCGTCCGCAATACCGTACCGGAGGTATATACCAAGTGTATCTTCCCCGACCTTAAGGAAGGCGTTTCCGCCCTCCCGGCCAAGGGACGCGTGAGCGGTGCCGTTACCAAAACCGCAGCCCGCATCCTCCTCGCAAAGGCTTACCTGACCTATGCATGGTGGCTCGAGAATCCGAAGAACATTCCCACCTATCCGGAGTGCTCCCGCACCGATCCTGACGGACACGATGCAAAGTGGTATTTCCAGCAGGCCTACGACCTCGCCCTCCAAGGGATCAACGATCCCGGTCCGTTCGGCCTCGAGGATTACTATTATAAGGTGTTCCTCGGCTCCAACGACCGCAACAAGGAGCAGGTCTTCTATGCCGACCATACCGAGAACAGCGAGCAGTACAACGGAGCGAGCCTTTCTTACGGTTCCGGCGGCGGCCAGGACAACTTTGCCAGCTGGATGCTCCAGTGGAACTATCCCAATATGACTGCGGTCAGCAACACCGGCGCAAAGATCAATCCTGTGCTCCGTACCGACAATCAGTTCCTCGGACGTCCCTGGACCCGTATGGCTCCTACTCACGAGGCCCTTGCAAGGTTCGAGCACAGGGACAAGGACTCCCGTTTCGACGGCACCTTCACCTGGATCTACCGTACCAACTGGGCCCAGGGCGGCAACAAGTCCGAGTGGGTGGAAGGCCCGAACGGCAGCCATATCGGGATGGGCGAGCCTTTCCTGGTGTTCCTACCCGATGATGATCCCACTGTCCAGTATACCCAGGACGCCTCCCAGGAGGTCGTCGGCGTCTCTCCTAATTACAACTATTATGTGATTAACCCGAGCGGAGTCAGCCGCAACGCCTATCCCGGCATCTGGAAGATTGGCCCTTACCGCACCAACACGACCGGTACCGGCCAGCCCAATGCCGCTTCCACCCGTCCGTTCATCATCCTCAAGTTCTCCGAGTTCTACTTCATCGCCGCCGAGGCTGCCGTCAAGGGAGCTACGGGCTCTATGAGCGCCCGTGACCTCCTCAACGTGCTGCGCGCCCGCGCCGGCAAGTGGGAGTACAAGAACAACGAGGGTGTGGAGTATGTCGCCGATTTCAGCGCCGAGCTCACCGCAGAGACTCCTCGGACCATTACCATCGACTATCTCCTCGACGAGAAGATGCGTGAGAATTTCGGTGAAGGATTCCGTTGGTTTGACCTGGTGCGCACCCAGACATGGGCCGAACGTGCCGGTTCCTACACTATCGCAGGAGCGGGAAAGGCCGACCACACTCCCGTGGTCACCAAACGTGATATCCAGCCTTACCAGTATCTGCGTCCCATCCCGAAGGGCCAGATCGACGCCATGATGATGGATGACACCGAGAAGGCGGCTTATCAGAACCCCGGTTATCCGACTGAATAGTATCGATATACGGAAAACCTAGACCTGTCTTGACGGACGGAGGGCCAGAACGGCTCCCGTCCGTCTTTTTTTGCGAATGATTCAAAAACGAAAAGAATGATTCCCTTTCATGTTCGTTTTTCAGGAAAAATCACTATCTTTATCCAATGAATTAATAACACCATAACAAGTATAGGAAAACAATGTATTCTCTAGGTATTGACGTCGGTTCATCATCCATCAAAGTCTCCCTCCTTGATATTGAGAAGGGTATCTGCGTGACCTCATCTACCAATCCCAAGGTTGAAATGCCCATCTCCGCACCCGAAAAGGGTTTTGCTGAGCAGGATCCGGAGATGTGGTGGAAGTATATCCGTGAAGGAGTCGAGGATATCGGCTCGCGCTGCGATCTCAAGCAGCTGGCCTCCATCGGTATCTCGTACCAGATGCACGGCCTCGTGGCCATTGGCCAGGACGGCCGTCCCGTACGCGATGCCATCATATGGTGCGACTCCCGTGCCGTCTCGACTGGCGCGGAAGCCCTTCAGGCCATCGGTTACGACCGATGCATGACGCACCTGCTCAACTCCCCGGGCAACTTCACGGCTTCCAAGCTGGCCTGGGTCAAGCGCAACGAACCTGAGATCTACGCCAAGATATGGCGCTTCATGCTCCCCGGCGATTATGTCGCATACCGCCTGACGGGCGAGCTTACGACCACTGCCACCGGTATGTCCGAGGGTATCCTCTGGGACTTTGTCGACAAGCGCCGCGCACACTTCGTGGCTGACTATTTCGGCATCGAGTCCGACAAGTTCTGCCCCGTCGTCCAGGCTATCGGCATCCAGGGCCGCACCACCCCCGCCATCGAGGAGGAGCTCGGCATCCCTGCCGGCACTCCCGTTTCATACCGTGCCGGCGACCAGCCCAACAATGCTTTCTCGCTCGATGTCCTTGAGCCGGGAGAGATCGCTGCCACGGGTGGAACCAGCGGTGTGGTATATGGCGTCACCGACGTGCCCAAGGCCGACCCCCAGTCGCGAGTCAATACCTTCCTGCACGTTACTTCTGCGGATGCTTCGGAGCCCCGTCTCGGAGTCCTGCTCTGCATCAACGGTACAGGTATCATGAACTCTTGGGCGCGTCGCAACATCTCCCCGGAGCTCTCCTATCCTGAAATGAACGCCCTGGCCTCCACGGCTCCTGTCGGAGCGGACGGCATGCTCGTCCTTCCTTTCGGCAACGGTGCCGAGCGCGTCCTTGCGAACCGCTCCACTGGCGCCCGTATGATCGGCATCGACCTTGTCCGCCACAGCAAGGCCCATATCCTCCGCGCCATCCAGGAGGGCATCGCGTTCTCGTTCCGCTATGGTATCGATATCATGAAGGACCTCGGCCTCAAGCCCGACGTGATCCGCGCCGGCAAGGCCAATATGTTCCTCAGCCCCTTGTTCCGCTCCACTCTCGCCACTCTGTGCGATTCCCGTATCGAGCTGTTCGACACCGACGGCGCTCTGGGCGCAGCCCGCGGCGCCGCGCTTGGCGCAGGCATCTACAAGTCTACGAAGGAAGCTTTCGCCAACCTTGAGAGGCTCGACGTCATCGAGCCGGAGGCGACTTGGAAGCAACCTCTCGAGGCGGCTTACAACCGTTGGAAACAAGAAGTCAGCAATTCACTCAAATAATCTTATCAACACTAAATTATGGCTAACAAAGAGTACTTCCCGGAGATCGGGAAAATCAAGTTCGAAGGCAAGGATTCCAAGAACCCGCTTGCATTCCATTATTACAATCCCGACCAGGTCGTCTGCGGCAAGCCGATGAAGGACTGGCTCAAATTCGCCATGGCTTGGTGGCACACCCTCTGCGCAGAAGGTGGCGACCAGTTCGGCGGACCTACCAAGTCGTTCCCTTGGAACGATGCCGAGTGCCCCATCTGCAAGGCAAAGCAGAAAGTTGACGCTGGTTTCGAGATCATGCAGAAGCTCGGCATCGGCTACTACTGCTTCCATGATACCGACCTCGTAGACGAGGCCGCTACCATCGAGGAGTATGAGGCCAACCTCAAGGAGATCGTAGCTTATCTTAAGGAGAAGCAGGCCCAGACCGGTATCAAGCTCCTCTGGGGCACCGCCAATGTCTTCGGCCACAAGCGCTATATGAACGGCGCTTCCACCAACCCTGACTTCGACGTCGCAGCCCGCGCCATGGTCCAGATCAAGAACGCCATGGATGCCACTATGGCTCTCGGCGGCGAGTGCTACGTGTTCTGGGGCGGCCGCGAGGGCTACATGAGCCTCCTCAACACCGACATGAAGCGTGAGAAGCAGCACATGGCCACCATGCTCGGCATGGCCCGTGACTATGCACGCGCAAAGGGCTTCAAGGGCACCTTCCTTATCGAGCCCAAGCCTATGGAACCTACCAAGCACCAGTATGACGCCGACACCGAGACCGTTATCGGTTTCCTCCGTGCCAACGGTCTTGACAAGGACTTCAAGGTCAACATCGAGGTCAACCACGCCACCCTCGCAGGCCACACCTTCGAGCATGAGCTCCAGTGCGCCTCCGACGCCGGTCTCCTCGGCTCCATCGACGCCAACCGCGGTGACTACCAGAACGGTTGGGATACCGACCAGTTCCCGATCGACCTCTATGAGCTCACCCAGGCCATGATGGTCATCCTGAAGAACGGCGGCCTCGTCGGCGGTACCAACTTCGATGCCAAGACCCGTCGCAACTCCACCGACCTCGACGACATCATCATCGCCCACGTCAGCGGCATGGATGTCATGGCCCGCGCCCTCCTCGTGGCTGCCGACATCCTCGAGAAGTCCGAGCTGCCCAAGATGGTCAAGGAGCGCTACGCTTCCTTCGACTCCGGCAAGGGCAAGGAGTTCGAGGAAGGCAAGCTCACCCTCGAGCAGGTTGTAGAGTATGCCAAGACCAAGGGCGAGCCCAAGGCCACCAGCGGCAAGCAGGAGCTCTACGAGTCCATCGTCAACATGTACATCTAATTTTGAATTAGATACTTTTTCACTTTGTAAAGCGGCCGTCCCTTCCGGGGCGGCCGCTCTGCTTTCCTATTTGGCTTGCGATGATCAGAACAACCCGGTCATCCAGCGCATGACGCTGCCTTCCGAGTAATCGTCCAGAAGCGGAACCCAGGAGAAATGCGCAATCATCGGCGGGATGCCGTAGGCTTGCATCTCTTCATCGGAATAGATCCTAAGCCTGTCCTGCGTCGCCCCAAGGCGCTTACGTGCTTCGGTGTAGACCAGGGAACTCGTGAGCTTGCAGGTCTGGTCGGAAGCGGCATGGACGAAATACATCGGTAAACGTACGAAGGCTTCGGTGTCTATGTCGGCAGGTTCCATCGCATCGCCGTTCCATTTGTATACCTTTCCCTGGAAGGCAGCAACGAGGTCATCGACGAACTGTCCGTCGTATTTCTCTTCCACCCTGTGGATTGGAACGATGGGGTCCATGGCACAACAGGGGACAGCCGCCTTGAAACGGTCCGGGAACTGCATCATGAAACGCATCGTGCAACCTCCGCCGCTGGATGCGCCGGCGCAGAACAGTCTGTTGCCGTCGACCTTGCCCTCTGCGACCAGAGAGTCGATGAATGCCATCTGCAGGGCATTGTTCCTGTCGATGAGCTCGATCTTTTCCGGATAAAGGGATGCGCTGTAAGAATAGTTGGGATTGGCTATCGCGAATACCAGGGCTGCGCAGGGTATGCCTTCAGTAGCCAGTGAGACCAGGCAGCGGTTGGCTGTCGCGGCGGTCATCAGGTCCTTGTCGTACTCGCCTCCGCCGATCTGCCATACCATGAGCGGTACGTTCAGGATATAGTTGCCTTCAGCATCCTTTGGCAGGTGAAGCATGTACTCGCGCGTGATGCCTGCGAATGTGAAACTGCCCTTGATGCAATCATCGATGACAGCTATGTGCTGCTGTCCGTTCACATCGGCTGCACCGAGGGAGAGGGTGGAGTCCGCCGCACAACGCAGCTCCCATGGAATATGCCTAAAGTAGCCCTCGGAGCGGCCGGCCATGTTGAACGGCTTCGCTTCGATGCGAAGCACCTTGCCCTTCCGGCTGATACTTATGCCGTCGTCGGCGAATTCGGCAGGAGCCTCTCCGGTGACGGGATCGATGAAACCGCCTGCCACATTATTGATGATGTCGAAGTCGGAAGGAGTGAGACCCTTAAGCGACCGTGCATCCTGTACGGTAACTTCCAGGGCATCCACCATTAAACCGTTGTCGCCCACGGATGTGAAGATATCGACATTCTCCACAACCGTCTCCGGACGTTGTCCGCAAGAGACGGCGGCCAAGATGGCCGCCGTCAAAAGAAGCTTTCCCGTTCTCATGGTCTCAGATCTTGGTTTCGGCCTTCTGGCGGATGTCATCGGATGCGGAGCCGAGCAGCAGTTCAAGCTGTCCGTGCTCGAGAGTCCAGGAGTTGGTATCGACATTCCAGTAACGCAGGTCGTCAACGGGGATCTCAAGGGTAACGGTCTTGGTCTCCCCGGCGCCAAGGCTGATGCGGTCGAAGGCCTTGAGTTCCTTGGCCGGCCACTCTACCTTGGAGCCGATGCGGCGGACATACAGCTGGACGACCTCCTCTGCCGGCATGGATCCGTTGTTGGTGAGATCGAAGGTCACCTTGACGGCTTTCTTCTTTGCGGAAACGCTCATAGGACCGTATGCAAAGTCAACATAGGACAGGCCGTGGCCGAAGGCGTACATGACCGGAACGTTCTTGGTGTCGAACCAACGATAGCCTACGAGGGAGCCTTCCGTATACTTCGATTCCGGAGAAGGCCTCTGCGCGCGGCGGCCACCCTGCTGGCCGGCCATGTCCTGACGGTAGCGTTCGGTGAATAGGTCGCCGCCGGTGGGATCTGCATTGGGGAAGTTGCCCAGCGCAAAAGCGGGGGAGTCCTCAAGTTTGACAGGGAACGTGAACGGGAGCTTGCCGGACGGCGCGATGTCGCCGAAGAGTACTTCGGCCAGCGCCGTTCCGCCCTCGGTGCCGTTCCACCAGCCCTGCACGATGGCAGGGGAGTACTGATCCAGTACCTGCAGGTCGCAGGGACCTCCGGAGATCAGTACAGTGACAAGGTTTGGATTGGCCTCGTAAAGGGCCTGGACTACGGTCTCCTGTCCGACAGGGAGTTTGATGTCACGACGGTCGCTGCCCTCGGTCTCGATGCTCTTGTTGGTACCTCCGAAGAAGATGACTACGTCGGCATCCCGGGCGGCTGCGACGGCTTCGGCGAGCAGGGCCGGATCGGCGGGTTCGTCAATTGCGGTTGCCACGAGCGGATCGACCGTTGTGGGGGCGGGACCCCAGCGGCGTCCGGGGAAGTTCTTGTAACCGGGAGCATAGACCACTTCTATGGAATTGCCGGCGCGCTTCTGGATACCTTGGAGGGGAGTGATCTCGTAGAGAGCCTTCACACCGGCGCCGACACCGCCGGACTGGGTCTTCAGGACGGCGTTCTGGCCGATGACGGCGATCTTCTTTATATCCTTTGAAAAAGGCAGGACGCCTCCCTGGTTTTTGAGCAGGACGATGGATTTCTCAGCCACCTTGAGGGCGATCCTCTGGCTCTCCGGCTGTGAGGTCATCTGGGTGTTTGCCACATCGGCGGGGATGGCTTCGATGGCATAGCGGACGCGGAGGATCTGACGCACCTTCTCATCCACGAGGGATTCGGTGAGTGCACCGGTGGCAATGGAATCGATGACGGGCTGTCCAAGATAGTTGCTGCCGGTCATCTGGACGTTGAGGCCGTGAAGCATGGCTCCCATGGTGCTGTGTGTGCCACCCCAGTCGGAGACGGTGAAGCCCTTGAATCCCCATTCCCCACGGAGGATCTCGTTGAGCAGGTGCTCGTTCTCCGAGCAATAGTTGCCGTTGACCTTGTTGTAGGCGGGCATCACGCTCATCGCCCCGCCTTCGCGCACGGCGCGCTCGAAAGGCTTGAGATAGATCTCGCGCAGGGTGCGCTCGTCGACCTGCGCATCGACGCTGCCGCGGTTAGTCTCCTGGTTGTTCACTGCGAAATGCTTGATGCACACGGCAGTACCCTGGTCCTGTACGCCCTTGGTATAGTATAGCGAGAGGAGGGCTGACAGGGCCGGATCTTCGCTGAGATACTCATAGGTGCGGCCTCCTACGGGCAGGCGCTGGATGTTGACGGCGGGGCCGAGGATGACATCCTTGCCGCGCAGGCGGGCTTCTTTGCCCATACCCGTGCCGTAGAGGTAGGCCATTTCCTTGGACCAAGTGGCCGCCAGTGCCGAGCCAGTAGGGAAATAAGTGGCTGAATCGAGAGTCCAGCCGGCGGGCTGGAATCCGTTCGGCACGCCTTCCTCGCGGATGCCGAACGGGCCGTCCGCGTAGTTCATGTCGGCTATACCCAGACGGGGGACGCCGGCGGAGGACATATTGGTCTTGCTGTGGAGCATCTCCACTTTCTCCTCCAGAGTCATCTGGGCGATGATCTTGTCGATCTGCTTGTCATTGACCGTAAGCCGGTCCTGAGGGGACTTCGGGCCCGCGCACGCCGCGACCAGCAGGGTGAGGCCGAAGAATTTCATGATGTTCTTGTACATGTCTATAGGGTGATAGTTGTTTCAGGTTACTAATTTACTTATATATATCTTAATTGGCAAATGCATGAATATACGGAACAGCCCGATTCCGAAGGGAACCGGGCTGATCATGTGTCATGCTCCGATGATGATTACATCTGAGGGATGAATGGGGCGGGAGCCTGTCCCTGCTCGGGATTGTTGTTCTGCTCGTGATACCTGCCCCTGCGGATGCGCTCCATGAACTGCTCGCGGAGTTCCTCCGGGATATTGTCGAGATCGAACTCAGCCTCGGGACGCAGCATGAAGTTGTGGCGTCCGTCGCGGCGGGCCGACCAGCGCGCATACTGCTCTTCAGTGAGGATCTTCTTCATCTTCTTCTCGATCTTGATGCGTGCCTTGATGTCGGCCTGGGTCTCCTCGAGGGCTTCGAGACGGCTCATGGCGACAAGACCCTGCTGCAGGTCGGGATTGTTGGCAGCCTCGGGAGGGAGGTCGATCGTCGGTGCTGCCGCTGCTGTTGAGTCAGGCATCATGCCGGGGAAACCACCGCCGGGGAATCCGCCGGGACGTCCACCACCCATACCGGGTCCGCCGGGACGTCCGCCACCCATGCCGGGTCCGCCAGGACGTCCGCCGCCCATACCGGGACCACCCATGCCGGGCATTCCGCCCATGCGGGGAACTCCGACGCTATGCATGTGGTTCATGCGACGGTCGAGCTCTTTCTTGTTGAGTTTGGCGATCTTCTTGACCTGCTGGGGAGTCAGTCCGAGTTCGCGGCCCATACGCTCAGCCTGGTAGTTGGCAAGGGCGGTCATGTCGACGACACCACCGGCATACGACATGTTGAATCCGCCGCCACCGGGAAAACCGCCTCCCGGCATTCCTCCTGGAGGTCTGCCACCACCCGGGAATCCGCCGCCGCCCATAGGCGGCTGCGCTGCTGCGGATGCGCAGATAAGAGCGACTCCGCAAGCAATCGAAATGAGTAATTTAGCTTTCATCGTGTTATTGCTAGAAAAATTAACGCGTTTTAGTGGTTAGATTGGTCAAGCCTTCCAAAGTTTAAATCCAGTAGAGCAAAAAGACCGCGAAACAGCGCGGTCCAGGTAATAGAGCGGGATACGGGAGTCGGACCCGCCTCCTTGGCTTGGGAAGCCAATGCACTACCGATGTGCTAATCCCGCATTGCGATACAAATATAACGATTCTATCGAATATCGCAAAAATCTTTGTACCTTTGAAACAACCGTAAAACGCACTGTCATGAGATTCCTGCTGATCAATCAGCCTATGTTCAACAGGGGCGACGAGTCCGCACACAAGGCGCTCGTGTATGCCCTTCTGCAGCATTTCCCCGACTGTACCATAGAGGTTCTTTTCACCGGCCGTCCGCAGGAGGCTGTGGAGGAGTGCAGGGTTGACGACCAGAGGATGATATATACCAATCTCCCGGTGGACGACAGGTATCTGAACAGCTATCTTCGCCGTCTGGAGCGCAATACCCGGTTCCTGTGGTACTTCAATCCCATTGCCAGGGATATCGCCAGGCGTTGCCGCAAGGCAGACTGGATCATCTCGTCCCCCGGCGACAACAGTCTCGGTGCGCGTTATGACTGGGACCATCTTTTCTTCGCCACCATAGCGGAGTATGCAGGCCGTCACATGGCGTATTACGGCCGTTCCATAGGCCCGTTCCTGGATGACAGCCCCCTTCACAAGAGGTTCAACTTGCTGTCCCGCAGGGTTTTGAGAAAGGCTGACTTCGTATCGCTGCGCGACCCGGAGTCATGCCGTATCGCGGGGGCGCTGGGCGCGCAGTATGTCCCGACTCTGGATACCTCTTTCCTCTATACGCCGATGGTGCAGCTGCCTATGGAGGTAAGTGATGCACTTGGAGAAGGGGAGTATATCGTGCTGGTTCCCAACTATTTGATTTCCAATTCAAAGGATTTTGGGGGACATTCCTCTCCGATGCAGGTCAAGCTCTTCTTTGCTGAGCTTTCCAGGCGCATCCTGGAGCAGTTCCCGGAGTGCCGGATCGCCATGCTTCCGCAGCTTTTCTGCGGGCGCGACTATGCCTCTACCGATTACGCCTTCTTCAAGGATATAGCGGAGGATGTGTCTGACAATAGGGTGGTGGTCCTTCCGGATACCCTGCCCTCCGAGTGTCATCAAGCCGTCATCTCGGGAGCGAAGTGCGTCGTGGGAGCCCGTTACCATTCGATAGTCTTTGCTATCAACAACAACGTCCCGTTCGTGACCCTCAATTACGAGGGCCGTATCCTCGGAATGCTGGAGGCTCTGGGCAAGCAGGACCGTGTGGTGGATATCACGCTGGCGCTGGAGCCGCCGCGCGGCCGCAGGCCTGCGGCCGAGTCGCGCGTCGGCGAGCCCGCTGCGGGCACACTTACCTTCGAGGCCGAGGTGGCGATTGCACGCATCCTGGACAGGATGCAGCGGCTCGCCCCGGACGACGAAGCGCGCCGCAAGGCCAAGAATGCCACGGCGGAATGCTTCGAACGTTTCGTTAGTGTCGTCAAGGATTCCTCCCGTTCCCGGAGGAGATAACTACTTTCTTGAATCGTAACGTTCCAATGCTGCCCAGGCAATATCATTCCTGCCTTGGGCGACATTTGAAGACGACAGGCTTACGCTCTGCGATGACGGTAACTCTGGTGGGACTGCCATGAATGCTCCAGTAGCGACACCGGTACCTGTTTTCTTCTCGCATCTCTTCAACCAAAGGTCATCCGCTTTAAGACATAGTTCGCGGATCGCATCAAGGTCATAAATACACTCTGACCGGTAGAAAGAACAGGGATACAGGACGGCCCCGAATCCTAGTGCAAGCAATTCCTCGTCAGGAGAATGGCTCTGTGTCTCAATCTCCCATGCGTTGTACATTGGGCCCTTTATGCGCTTGGTTATGTTGGCGCACACAGCATCGGGGTACTTTTTATGAAGCCTCATCAACCTCGTTGTCATGTCGATTGGATAGAAGAGGTCATCATCGACGGTTATTACGGGTCGTTCCCTGCCTTTCATTTCCTCCTTGAAAGTGTAATGGTATTTGAGGTGCGGCTTAAGATTATCATCGGCCCAGATGATCCTTAGACCCCGTTTAAGGTACGGTGCAAGGGACTCAGGCAGTTTCCTGTCAGGAAAATCGCCATTGTAGAGACACAGATTGATACATGAAGGTTTTGTCTCCTGCCGCATCAGCAAATCTATCACCATCCATAGGTGTTTCATCCTGGGAGGAAAGGAAGTCATGGATATGACTGGCCCATCGCCACCAGGTAAAGCATTGGGAAGGGGTGGACGGAAGAGTTTGTAATTCAAGAAAATACGGAGACCGGTAAAGGAAGCCATGGCGCCAGCGAATGCCCGTGATACGGGGTTGCCTTTACGCAGCCTTGTGGTTTCCTTGTAAGCCTGATGCAACTTCAACAGTTTTTCTATCCTCATTTCCCGCTCTCCTTTTGTATCTCGTTATAATACTTGGTAAAGATATCCTTCGGCATCTTCCCGGTGAAGATGCTCCGGGTGATGTTGCGGTATGTGAGCAGCTCCGTGCGGTGCGCGGGGCTCGGCCGCAGCGCTTGAGCGACGGCGGCCTTCACGCGCTTGCCGGTCTCTGCGAGCCAGACCGGCACGGCCAGGAGCGCGTATTTCCATGGCTTGAAGTCAGAGAAATGCATCAGCGACCCGCGGACCGCCGTCGGCCTGATGGCGCGCATCATCCGCGAAGCGGTCGTGCGCCATTTGTGTACCACCTGCGCCGATGTATCGACGTACAGACTATATCCTTTGCGGCAGGCCAGTGTGCCAAGTGCGATATCCTCCGGCGTAAAGAAAAACCTCTCGTCAAACCATCCCAGCTCCCTGAACAGGTCGGTTGGGATAAGGAACGCAGCTCCTGTTATGTTCCAGGACCTGAATAATTTACGCCCGTTAACTTCTGCTGCAGGCTCCTGCCCGGCGGTACTGTCCTTCGGCTCGCTGAAGAGATGCCACTGCTGCAGCACATAGTGCCGGGCAGGGTATGGCGGCCGGCCGCAAAGCTGAAGCGTGCCGTCAGCATTAAGCAGCGTCGGACTCACTATCGCCGTCCCATCCGGCAGCGTCTCGAAATCCTCCACCAGCCGGTCAATCGTCCCCGGCACTTTTTTCATAGTCTCCTCATTATCTTCAGCCTTTATCCCGGTCTCTTCCCAAACACCTCCCTCCGGCAGTTCTGTGTCATCGTTCAAAATGAAACAATATCGGCCTTTCGCCTGCTTCAGCGCAAGGTTGTTATTCTCCGAGAACCCACGTATCTCATTGCTCTCGATAAATCTCACCCAAGGGAAATCCTCCCTTGCCTTCGCCAGCCCTGCCGGATCGTACATATACGCCACCACCAGCACCTCGTAGGAGACTCTGACGGTCGTCCTGCGGATACTCTCAAGGCACGGATACAGATTGTCCGGCCTGTTCATGCAAACGATGATGATGCTGACGTCGAACATGGAATACAAATATAGCGTTTATGTTGGAAACTTTGGGCAATGATTTTGTTAATGTCGGGTAAAATGAGTAATTTTGCATGAATATGGTTTATTGAGTCCGGAGGGGCTGTAACACTGACCGTCCGGAGTTGAAGATACGACACGTTTATTATGGCATTTGCAAGCATTATAGGAAAATTATTCGGTACCAAGGCAGACAGGGACATGAAGCAGGTCAAGCCTATCCTTGACAAGATCCTGGCCGGGTACGACGGTATAGACAAACTCTCAAACGACGGGCTCCGTGCCCGTTCAGCCGCCCTCAGGGAGAAGCTCCGCGAAGTTGAGGCTCCGTTCGAGGCGCGCATCGAGGAGATCCGCCAGGCACTGGAGGGCGACCTCCCCGTGGCCGAGAAGGAAAAGCTCGCCACCGAGTCTGACAAGCTTGTGAAGGATGAGGACGAGGCCATCGAGAAGTGCCTCGACGAGATCCTTCCGGAGGCTTTCGCCATCATGAAGTCCACTGCACGCCGTTTCGCGCAGAACGAGTTCATCGAGGTGACCGCCACCCAGTTCGACCGTGACCTCAGTATCAATCACGACTTCGTACATATCGAAGGCGACACCGCTGTATACCAGAACCACTGGGTCGCCGGCGGCAATGAGATCACCTGGGACATGGTCCATTATGACGTGCAGCTCATCGGCGGTACCATCCTGCATCAAGGCAAGATCGCCGAGATGGCCACCGGCGAGGGCAAGACCCTCGTCGCTACGCTCCCGGTCTTCCTCAACGCCCTCGCCGGCAAGGGAGTCCACGTGGTTACCGTCAACGACTACCTGTCCAAGCGTGACTCCGAGTGGATGGGACCGCTCTACATGTTCCATGGCCTGTCCGTGGACTGTATCGACAAGCATCAGCCCAACAGCGACCAGCGCAAGCGCGCATATGACTGCGACATCACCTTCGGTACCAACAACGAGTTCGGTTTCGACTACCTCCGCGACAACATGGCCACCCGCGCCCAGGACCTTGTCCAGCGCAAGCACCATTACGCCATCGTCGATGAGGTCGACTCGGTGCTCATCGACGACGCCCGTACCCCTCTCATCATTTCCGGTCCGGTAGCCCAGGCCGAGGATGACGCCCAGTACATGGAGTTCAAGCCCTATGTGGAGCGTCTCTACACCAGCCAGCGCACCCTCGTGAACCAGTGCCTTAACGATGCCAAGAAACTCATCGCAGCAGGTGACGAGGCAGAGGGCGGCAAGCTCCTCCTGCGTGCCCACAAGGGCCTTCCGAAGTACCAGCCCCTCATCAAGTACCTAAGCGAGCCCGGTATCAAGACTCTCCTCCAGAAGGTCGAGAACTACTACATGCAGGACAATGAGAAGGAGATGCCCGTCGTCACCGACGACCTCTACTTCGTCATCAACGAGAAGCAGAATTCCGTCGTCAAGACCGACAAGGGCGACGCCATGCTGGCCAAGTCCGTCGGCAACGAGGACTTCTTCATCCTGCCAGACGTAGGCGCACGTACCGCCGAGATCATGGCCGAGAACATCTCAGCCGCCGAGAAGCAGGAGAAGAAGGACGCACTGATGGAGGAATTCTCGCTGAAGAGCGAGCGTGTCCACGTAGTGGAGCAGCTCCTCAAGGCCTATGCGATGTTCACCAAGGACATCGACTACATCATCTCGGATGACAACAAGGTCAAGATCGTCGACGAGAGTACCGGCCGTATCATGGAGGGACGCCGCTGGAGCGACGGTCTCCACCAGGCCGTCGAGGCCAAGGAGAACGTCAAGGTCGAGGCGGCCACCCAGACCTTCGCCACCATCACCTTGCAGAACTACTTCAGGATGTACCACAAGCTCGCCGGTATGACCGGTACCGCAGAGACAGAGGCGGGCGAGTTCTGGAGCATCTACAAGCTCGACGTAGTCGTCATCCCGACGAACCGTCCGGTGATCCGCGACGACCAGGAGGACCTTATCTACAAGACAAAGAAGGCAAAGTACGCGGCCGTTATCAACCGCGTAGTTGAGTTGTCGAAGGCCGGCAGGCCGGTGCTCGTCGGTACCACTGACGTGGAGACCTCCGAGCTCCTCAGCCGCATGCTCCGTCTCCGCGGCATCAAGCACAACGTGCTGAACGCCAAGGAGCACGCGCGTGAGGCCGAGATCGTCGCCCAGGCGGGCCAGACCTCGGCCGTCACCATCGCCACCAACATGGCCGGCCGTGGAACCGATATCAAACTCTCGCCGGAAGTCAAGAAGGCGGGCGGTCTCGCCATCATCGGCACCGAGCGCCACGACTCCCGTCGTGTCGACCGCCAGCTGCGCGGCCGTTCCGGCCGCCAGGGCGACCCCGGTAGCTCCACCTTCTACATCTCGCTCGAGGACAAGCTCATGCGCCTTTTCGGCTCCGAGAAGATCGCCGGTGTCGTCGACCGTCTCGGCATGCAGGAGGACGAAGCCCTCGAGGCCCCGATGCTCTCAAACGCCATCGAGAAGGCCCAGAAGAAGGTCGAGGAGAACAACTTCGGCATCCGTAAGCGCCTGCTCGAGTATGATGACGTGATGAACTATCAGCGCGAGGCCATCTACTCACGCCGTCGCAATGCCATCTCCGGAGAGCGCATCGAGATCGACGTCATGAACATGATGACCGATACCGCCGCCATCATCGCCGAGTCCGCCAAGGGCATGCCTTACGAGGATTTCGAGCAGACGGTGATGGCCAAGCTTTCCATTGACCTCGGTTTTGACGCTGAGTTCTACGAGAAGGCCAAGGAGCAGGAGATTGCCGACAAGCTTTGCGAACACATGTACGAGGTGTACAACCGCCGTATGGACGCGCTTGTGACCAAGGTCGCCCCGATCATCAAGCAGGTCTACGAAAAGCAGGGCTCCATGTACCAGAACATCGCCCTCCCGATCAGCGACGGACGCAAGATGCTCAACCTCTCGGTCGACCTCAAGAAAGCCTATGAGACCGAGTCCCGCGAGGTCGCCAAACGCCTCAGCCAGACCATTATCCTCTACCAGATCGACGAGCACTGGAAGGAGCACCTCCGCGAGATGGACGACCTCAAGCAGAGCGTCCAGAACGCCACCTACGAGCAGAAAGACCCTCTCGTGGTCTACAAGCTCGAAGCCTACAACCTCTTCGCTGCCATGCTCGAAGAGTTGAACCAGGACGTCCTGTCCTTCCTGCTGCGCGCGTTCATCCCGCTGCGCGACGATGTCTCGGCGCCCCGCCAGGCGCAGGCTCCCCGCCGCACGGACATGAGCCAGATGCGTACGCAGCATGACAATCTCTCCACCAACGGAGAGCAGAAGGCCAACACCCCGGTCAAGGTAGACAAGCGCGTCGGCCGCAACGACCCGTGCCCCTGCGGCAGCGGCCTGAAGTACAAGAACTGCCACGGCAAGGGCATAGTATAACGGAACAAACAAATAAAAAGATATGGCTAAAACAATGGAACCTACAGTAAATGTGAACGAAGTCAGCAGGATCTCCACCGGCACCGTCGTCAAGGGTGAGATCTCCTCTTCCAACGACATCCGCATCGACGGCACCTTCGAAGGAAAAATCAAGTCCAAGGGCCGCGTGGTCGTCGGCGAGAAAGCCCTCATCAAGGGAGACATCATCTGCGCCAACGTCGACTTCTGGGGTACGATGGAAGGCAACTTCTATGTCAAGGATACCCTGTCGCTCAAGAGCTCTTCCAAGGTCAAGGGCGACCTCCATATCAAGCGCCTGCAGGTCGAACTCGATGCAAGGTTCGACGGCACCTGCCAGATGATCACCGAGTCCGATTTCGACCGTCTGGCCGGCGCGGCCCCCGCGGCTGCTCCGCAGAAGCCGGCCGCCGCTCCCCAGCCCCAGCCGGTCCAGCCCAAGTAATCATTATTAAACCATCGATACCATGACACTCCTTATCATTCTTGCCATTGTCGCCTTGTTGGTGCTTTGGGTCATCGGTGTTCAGCGCAAACTCGTCGAGAAGGACGAGCTCTGCAAGAACGCGCTCAGTCAGATCGGTGTCCAGCAGGCAAGCCGCTGGGATGCCCTTACCGCCCTCGTTGAGCTCGTCAAGTCTTACAACGAGCACGAGTACAATACTTTGCGTGACGTCATCGCCCAGCGCAAGAACATCACTGGAGAGAGCACGGTCGCCGAGGCGCAGGCTCAGGAGCAGGTCCTCACCGGCCTCGTCCGCAACATCAACCTCGTAGCTGAGCAGTATCCCGAGCTCAAGGCCAATGAGAACTATGCCAAGGCGATGGACAGCGTCAACCTCTACGAGAACCAGGTCCGCCTCAGCCGCATGACCTTCAACGACACTGTCACCAAGTTCAACAAGGAGATCCGCCAGTTCCCGACCTCGATCGTCGCCGGCATGCTCGGCTTCAAGACCCGCGACTACCTCGACGAGGCGGTCGGCAAGTCGGATATGCCTTCGATGAAGATCTGATGAGACGTCTGATAGGCTCCCTGATAGCAGCATTGGCCTTTGCCAATGCTGTTTTCGCTGTGGATTGGGACATCCATGACATAAATGTCAATGTCCGGCTCTACCGCGACGGCAGCGCCATTGTCAGCGAGATATGGAACATTTCGGCCCAGGAAGGTACGGAGGTATATGTGCCACGCACCAACCTCGGTGACATCGAGATTTCTGATTTCTCGGTCTCTGACGAGACGGGCGAGATGTATGAGTTCGAGAACCGATGGGACGTGGACCGCAGCCTGGCCCGCAAGGCGGGGCGCTGCGGCTTCCACCGCGTCCCGGGCGGAGTCGAGCTCTGTTGGGGCCTCGGCAGTTACGGTACGCATACCTACAACGTCCGTTACAGGATGTCCAATGTCGTCAAGTCGCTGAATGACTACGACATGCTGCATCTCCAGCTCATCAACGAAGAGATCTCCGCCCCTCCGCAGCACGTCAAGGTGACGATCGAGGCGCAGAATGCGCCGATCGACACCTCGTGGGTGCGCATCTGGGGCTTCGGCTTCCACGGCAACGCTTCTTTCGAGGATGGCAAGGCCGTGTATGAGTCCACGGACCGTTTCCGCTACGAGAGCTCCCTGATCGCCCTTATGCGTTTCGACAAGGGCGTGTTCGAGTCCGAGAGCGTCCAGGACCGTGACTTCCAGTCCGTCCTGGACCGTGCCATGGAAGGTTCCGACTATCTGGATGTGCCCGAGAAGAGCTGGAAGGAGAAGCTCTTCGCTTTATTCATGTCCATGATCACGATCCTTATCGGTTTCCTGCTGATAATCCTTCCGTTCCTCAGGATGCTCAACGGAGACAAGCTGTCGCGACGCCAGAAACGCAAGGTCCTCGGAGGTCCGGCCGACAAGGTCATGTGGTACCGCGACCTTCCTTTCCAGGGAGATATCTACAAGACCGACTATGTCCTTGACCTGCTCGAGACCAGGCGCCAGAGCAACGGCGTCGCCTCGGCGCTCATCCTGCGCATGCTCGAGAAAGGGTATCTGCTCGTATCGAAGGATGAGAAGGGCAAGGTCGAGATCCGTTTCGACGAGACCAAGGATATCGACCAGCTCGATACCCAGGAGAGAGGCCTTTACGACATGATGAAGGCAGCCAGCGGCACTGACCTGGTACTTCAGGACAAGGAGTTCTCACGCTGGTCGCAGCGTACCCGCAACCAGGATACCATCCGCCTCTGGGCGAACGGCCTCAACCTGGATGCCAGGCGCGAACTCCGCAGGGACAATATCGTGAACGGCAAGAAGTTCTCCGAGCAGGGCAAGATAGAGGCCAGGCACGTGATGGGCTTCAAGAATTTCCTCAATGACTTCACTCTCAGCTCCGAACGCGAGTCCGTGGAGGTAGGCCTGTGGAAAGATTACCTCGTGTACGCGACGTTGTACGGTATAGCGGACAAGGTGGCCAAGGAGCTCAAGGACATCGATCCGAGAGTGTTCGAACAGGTCATGGCGTACGACTATACCATGTTCAACGACGTGGTCCGCATGACCAACAATCTCGGCAGGAGCATCACCAACGCCCGCTATGCACCCCAGTCGTTCTCCGGTCCTTCGCGCGGAGGCTTCGGAGGTTTCGGCGGCGGCACCTCCTTCGGCGGTGGCGGCGGCTTCTCCGGCGGCGGTTTCGGCGGCGGAGTCAGATAGACTGTAAAAGGATGGGATTCAAGCACCTGATAATCGTTTTCGCTCTGGCCGCGGCTATTCCAGCCGGTGGTCAGACGAAATTCGTCTTCTCCCCGCAGTGGATGGCCCAAGCTCAGTTCGCAGGCTACTACGTCGCGAAGGAGAAGGGCTTCTACGACGAGGAAGGCCTGGACGTGGAGATCAATCACCCCTTTGCCACCCAGACGCTTGAAGACCGTGTGCGCTCGGGGGCCAGCCAGGCTTATTCCATGTTCCTGACCGAGGCCATGGAACTTGTCGACAAGGGCATTCCGGTGGTGAATATACTCCAGACATCCATGAACAGCAGCATGGTGATCGTCTCCCGCTACGGCGCCGATCCCCTCGGGCTGCGCAATGCCAAGGTCATCACTTGGAGGGTAGGATTCGGGCAGGTCCCGATGTGTATGGCATCCCGTGAGCATCTTGACTACAAGTGGATTACGGCTTCTTCCAGCCTGAATCTCTTTGTAGCGGGGGCTGTAGACGCGACGCTCGCCACCAGCTACAACGAGTATTACCAGCTCCTTCAGACGGGACTGGTGACACCGGGAAAGGGCATTTACCGCTTCTCCGAACACGGGTACAACATCCAGGAGGATGGGGTGTACATGACCGCCGCGGCGTACAAGAAGGACCGCGACAGCGCGGAGCGCTTCGTGCGGGCCAGCCGCCGCGGCTGGGAATGGGCTGCGGAGCATCCGGATGAGACCCTAGAGATCGTAATGAAGTATGTCAAGGAGTTCCGCATCCCTACCAACCGCATTCTTCAGCAGCTTATGCTCGAAGAGGTACTGCGGCTCCAATTGGACCCGGACTCCGGCGAAAGGGAGTTCCGTCTCCGGCCTGACATGGTCAGTCAGGCCTCCTCGTTGATGCTTGAAGGCGGAATCCTGAAGGATGAAGTGACTGTAGAGCAACTCCTGCCATGAGAAAGCTTCTGGAAATATTCCGTACTTCGTTCCCTGTCAGGGTGAGTGTGTGGGTCGTCCTGACCGCTGCATTCATTTTCCTTGCTGCGCAGCTTTACGTTTCCTATGTCTCCAGGAAATCCGTCTGGAACGAGGCCGTGCAGCGTGCCACCCAGGTGCTGGAGAACAGTGAGTTGCGCCTGACGCGCATACTTGATGATGTTGAACAGACGGCCGACAATGTCGAATGGCTGGTCTACCGCCATCTGGACTCTCCGGATACACTATTCGAGTATACCCGCAATGCCCTTCAGGGCAACAGTGACCTTATCGGATGCGCTATAGCCTTCGAGCCTTACTACTTCGAAAACCAGGAGTATTTTTCAGCCTATTCGAGCAATACCGACGGTGTCATCAAGACCAGCCAGGAAGGCGATGAAGACTACCAGTATTTCTATCTCGACTGGTATCTGATGCCCAAACTCCTGAACCAGCCTTGCTGGACAGAGCCGTATTGCGACTGGGATTACGACGATGACTATTCCTTGCAGACCGATATGCTGATTTCGTACAGCAAGCCTTTGACAGATGCCAACGGGGATTTCATCGGTGTAGTCTCACTGGACGTGTCTCCTAAGTGGCTCTCCGAGCAGTTGTCCTCCGTCAAGCCTTATCCGCATTCCGGTTGCGTGCTTATCAGCAGGGGAGGTACCTTCCTCATACATCCCGATTCGGAGAAGCTTTTCTATGAGACGATATTCACTCGTAACCTCAAGGGGGATGATCCTTCCCTGGAGCATGTCGGGCACGACATGCAGGACCTCAAGGAAGGATTCCAGGAGGTAAGGGTGAACGGTGAGGACACATACGCATTCTACAAACCGTTGAAGAACACCGGATGGAGCCTGGCACTCATCTGCCTGGAGAAGGATATATTCGGGGCGTTCGACAGGCTGCGCATCATTGCGAGCCTCCTTGCCCTACTCGGTTTGCTGCTGCTTTTCTTCTCGAACTTCAAGGTGATCGAACGGACGATGATCCCGTTGAAGGAACTGGCCATTGAAGCCGGCAATATCGCCGAGGGCGATTTCGACCGGCCGATTCCACAGACAGACCGCGAGGATGAGATTGGGACGTTGTCCCGCTCTTTCGCCCACATGCAGTCCTCCCTGGTTTCCTACATCGACGAATTGAAGGTGACCACGGCTAAGAAGGAACGCATCGAAGGGGAACTCCGCATCGCGCACGATATCCAGATGGGGATGGTTCCGAATGTATTCCCGCCTTTCCCTGAAAGGAAAGAGTTGGACCTTCACGCCTTGATGGCCCCTGCAAGGGAGGTCGGCGGTGACCTGTATGACTATTTGCTGCTGGGTGACAAACTGTTCTTCTGCATAGGGGACGTCAGCGGCAAGGGTATACCTGCCAGCATGTTCATGGCCACGACGCGGAGTATGTTCCGCGTCATGGGAAAGCAGGGTATCCCGCCTTCCGAAATAGCCAGGAGGCTAAATGATACGCTGTCCGAGAACAATGAGAGCATGATGTTCGTCACTTCCTTCATCGGAGTGCTTGATCTGGTGACGGGCAGGCTGGAGTATTGCAACTGCGGCCACAACCCTCCGGCATTGATGTCGGGCGGCAGCGCTCCTGTTTTCCTGGACTGCGTGCCCAACACACCTCTTGGCGTCTTGAATGGATGCGAATACGAAGGACAGGTCCTGGATGACCTCAGGGGTTGCATGCTTTTCCTTTACACGGACGGCCTCAATGAAGCGGAGAATGTCGATCACGTTGAGTTCGGAATGGACCGTATCTCCAGCGTACTCTCCGGACTCAGTACTGCAAATGCCATAACGGTGGTGGAAAGCATGCAACGTGCCGTCGCCTCCCATGTCGGCAAAGCCGAGCCCAGCGACGATCTCACCATGCTCTGCCTAAGGCTTAAAGCAAAGGCGTGAAATAATTTGAAAAAAGTTTGGAGTTGTCAAAGGAAAAGCCTACCTTTGCAATCCCAAAACGGAGGACTCGTTAGCTCAGTTGGTAGAGCACAACACTTTTAATGTTGGGGTCTCGGGTTCGAGCCCCGAACGGGTCACAAGAATAGTATACACAGTTCTTTCAAGATATACAAGCTTCCTTAGCTCAGTTGGTAGAGCACCTGACTCTTAATCAGGGTGTCTAGGGTTCGAGCCCCTAAGGGAGCACAGAGCGGCAGAGATACTTTCTGCCGCTCTTTTTTTTGTCCCTTCCTGCCGGGTGTGGCATCCTTGGCTTTTTGGCCGGATATGAGTATCTTTGTTTGTTTCAAATACATCGAAGACATGAATATTGCAGTAGCAGGAACCGGTTATGTGGGACTCAGCATCGCCACGCTTCTCTCGCAGCGCCACCATGTGGCGGCCGTGGATGTCGTTCCGGAAAAGGTCGATCTGCTCAACAGTCGTGTAAGCCCCATCCAGGACGACTACATCGAGCGTTACCTGGCGGGCACCGATGCCGCAGGCAATCCCGTCTCGCTGGACCTGACAGCCACGCTCGACGGCCGCGCCGCCTACCGGGGCGCGGACTTCGTCGTCATCGCCACCCCTACGAACTACGACCCCAAGAAGAATTTCTTCGACACCTCGCATGTCGAGGAGGTCATCGAGATGGTCCTGGAGGTGAATCCCGACGCAGTGATGGTCATCAAGTCCACCGTGCCTGTCGGGTATACGCGCAGCGCGCGCGAGCGATTCTCGTACCGCGAGCGCCTTTCCGACGGCACCATGAGGGTGGTCACTCCCAGGATCATCTTCGCACCGGAGTTCCTCAGGGAGTCCAAGGCACTTTATGACAACCTCTATCCTTCCCGCATCATAGTCGGGTATGACGACCCTTCCCTCGAAGAGGCTGCGCATACCTTTGCCGGCCTCATCCATGAGGCTTCGCTCAAGGAGGATACCCCCGTGCTTTTCATGGGATCGACCGAAGCCGAGGCAGTGAAGCTCTTCGCCAATACTTACCTTGCTCTCCGCGTCTCGTTCTTCAACGAACTGGATACTTATGCTGAGATGAAAGGACTTGATACCGAGTCCATTATCAGCGGAGTATGCGGAGACCCGCGCATCGGCGGACACTACAACAACCCTTCTTTCGGCTACGGCGGCTACTGCCTTCCCAAGGATACCAAGCAGCTTCTTGCCAATTTCAACGATGTGCCCGAGAACCTTATCAAGGCCATCGTGGAGAGCAACCGCACGCGCAAGGACTACATCGCCGACCGCGTGCTCGACAAGGCCGGATACTACACGGCGTCAAGCGCATACGACTCGGCCCGCGAACACGATGTAACAGTCGGTGTCTATCGCCTGGCGATGAAGTCCGGCTCGGACAACTTCCGCCAGAGTTCCATCCAGGGTATCATGAAGCGCATAAAGGCCAAGGGCGCCAAGGTCATTGTCTATGAGCCTTCGCTGCCTGACGGCACTACTTTCTTCGGTTCGCGTGTAGTTAATGACCTTGAGACATTCAAGGCCGGTTGTGACGCCATCATAGCCAACCGCTATGAGAGTGTCCTGGACGATGTAAAGGATAAGGTTTATACCAGGGATATCTTCAAGAGAGACTGATGTCCTATGATCAAGGCCGTTGCACTGATCTTCTGCGTGGCATTGTGCGTGTCGTGCGCCCGGGCCGGAGGACCGGGCCGGGCGGCGCTCAGCGCCGGCCTGGCCGGGCTTGGCGGCGCGGCCGCCGCCGAGCCCGCGCCGTTGCCGGACGGGGCCCCCGGCGCTTATTCGGCTGCACCGTCTCTGGCCGGCACCCCCGGCGCTTCTGCCCCCGTTCCTCAGGCCGGTCGTACCCTGCGGGTCCTCTCCTTCAACATCCGCGAATGGACCCGCGACCGCGACGAATCCGGAGAATACTATTGGCGCAAGCGGATGGAGGCGATGGGGCGAATGTTAGAGGATGTCGATCCCGATGTCATCTGTCTTCAGGAGGTTCTGCCACCTGCAGGAAGCTATGTCCCGGACGGATATCACCGGGTAGGTGTCGGCGTCAGCCATCCGATCTATGTCCGTGACGGTCTGAAGGCTTCTCGTCATTCTTTTGCAATTTTCTGGGAAGCCTGTACAGTATCCGGTATCCGTATTGTCAATGTCCACTCCCGCTGGGAGAAAGAGATTGTGGAGCGCACGGTCAGGCAGGTCAACGGCCAGCTGACCGGGCGCGACATCGCCTGTGGCGACTGGAATACCGGGCTGCGCAGCATCGAGTCCGCCGGACTGCGGATGCAGTCGGCGCGGACTCTGCTCGGCGCGCCAGAGACCGACACATTCGCCAATTTCACCAAGTCCGAGAGCCACGGCGCAATCGACCATTTCTTCGTTAACGGTATCACGCCAGTATCGTACCGTATGCTCACCGACGGCTACGGCGTTTCTCGCATCAGCGACCACTGGCCTATCCTCCTGGATGTCGAACTCCCTTGATTGCCCATTGTTTCAGGTTTGAAGAAGCATATGAAGATTTACACAGACTCCATACACAAGATAGCCTATTCGACCGATGCCAGCGCGTACCGGGAGATCCCGCGCGGGGTGGCGTACCCGGAGAGCGTGGAGGATATCCGAGAGTTGATCCACATCGCGCGGGAGCAGGGCACTTGCCTCATTCCCCGCGCGGGGGGCACGTCCATTGCCGGGCAGGTGGTTGGCAATGGTATTGTCGTGGATATCAGCCGGCATTTCAACCATATACTGGAAATCAATCCCGACGGGCGCTGGGCTCGTGTTGAGCCGGGCATCGTGCGCGATGAGTTGAACATCGCGCTGAAGCCTTACGGGCTTTTTTTCAGCCCGGAGACATCGACGAGCAACCGTTGCTGTATCGGCGGGATGGTCGGGAACAATTCGTGCGGAACGCATTCTCTCATCTATGGATCCACCCGTCATCATGTTCTGCAGATCAAGGGTTTGCTGGCGGACGGATCTTTCTTCGATACTGATGAGAGGGGAGAAGGGATCCTCGAGCGGAGCATTTATGCGCAGCTCGAGGGCTGGCGCAGAGACCCGGCGGTCCGGGGCCTCATAGAGGCGAATTTTCCGGACCGGTCGCTGCGCCGCCGCAGTTGCGGCTACGCGATTGACGAGGCGCTGGGGCTGGATGACGCGGCAGGCGACTCCTCCGCCACGGGCGGCGCTCCGCCTATCGACCTCTGCAAACTGCTCTGCGGCAGTGAGGGGACGCTTGCCTTTGTGACGGAGATCAAGGTGTCGCTGGACCCTTTGCCTCCGAAGGAAGGGATGGTCTTGTGCGCGCATTGCCCGTCACTCGAGGCCAGCTTCGAGGCGAATCTGGTTGCGCTGCGGCATTCTCCGGACGCTGTCGAGCTGATGGACGGGCGTATACTGGAGTTGGGAAAGGACAACCTCGAGGCGCAGCGCAACCGCTTTTTCGTCGAGGGCGATCCGGCGGCGCTGCTGATCGCGGAGTTCCGCGGAGCGGAAATGGACGCGCGCGCCGACGCGCTCGAAGCGGAGCTTCTCGCGAGCGGCCTCTCGTACACCTGCACGCGGGTGTACGGGGCCGACGTGGCGCGCGTCTGGGCCTTGCGCAAGGCCGGTCTCGGCGTGCTCAGCGGCATGAAGGGCGATGCCAAGCCAGTCGGCGTCATAGAGGACACTGCTGTCGCGCCCGAACGCCTCCCGGCGTATATGCGCGACTTCCGCGCCATGCTGGACCGCCTCGGACTGCAGTGCGTTTTCTACGGCCATATCAGTACGGGCGAATTGCATCTTAGGCCCATCATCAATCTGAAGACCGAGGACGGGCGGCGGCTTTTCCGTGCGGTGGCCGAGGAGACTGCCGCGCTGGTGCGTAAGCACCGCGGCAGTCTCAGCGGCGAGCACGGCGACGGCCGCCTCCGCGGCGAGTTCATACCCCTGATGTACGGCGAGGAATGCTACCGTCTCATGCAGGAGGTCAAGCGCTGCTGGGATCCGTATAACGTGTTCAATATGAACAAGATCGTCGATGCTCCCGGTATGGATGAGTGGCTACGTTTCGAGACCGGACAGCCATACTCCATAGAGGATGCGGAGACAGTATTCAACTGGCGGGCGGCCTTTGACGAATGCAAGGTTGATGGCGCCAGCGGCGTGCGCAGTCAGGCGCACGCGCTCATGTGCTCCATCGAGCAGTGCAACGGCGCCGGTGATTGCCGCAAGTCCAATCTCATCGGCGGCACGATGTGTCCTGCCTTCAAGGCTACTGGCGACGAACTGATGACTACCCGCGCCAGGGCGAATATACTGAGAGAATGCCTGACGCGCGGCGAAGGATTCACTTCGCCGGAGGTCAAGGAAGTGCTGGAAAGCTGCCTCGCATGCAAGGGCTGCCGGGGAGAATGCCCCTCCAATGTCGACATGACACGCATCCGCGCGGAGGTCCTGGAGCAGATCCACGAGCGGGAAGGTACGCCGCTGCGCTCGTTCGCAGTCGCACGGATGGCCGCCGTCGAGCGGCTGGGCCATCTGGTTCGCCCGCTCTACAACTTCTTCGCGCGCTGGCGGCCGTCGGCGGCCCTGCTGAAACGCATCCTGCGTTTCGCCGCCGAGCGGCAGATCCCCGCCCTCAGCCGCCATACCCTCCGCCAGCTTCTCCGCCGCGACGGTTTCGCCTCCACTTTTTCCGCCGCCTCGCCTCAGCCTGTCGCCTCGCCTCTCCCTGTCGCTCCCTCTGGATCTTCCGCTCCCTCCGGCTTATCCACTTCCTCTGGCTCGTCCACTTCCGCCGCTTCTGTCACCTCCGTTTCGTCCGCGGCTCCCACTGCCCCTTCCGCGCACGAATCTGGCGATTTTGTGCGCGCGACGTCCCTTTCCGCCCCTTCCGCGCACGAATCTGGCGATTTTGTGCGCGCAGAGCCTTTTTCTGCCCCTTCTGCGCACGAATCTGGCGATTTTGTGCGCGCGGAGCCTCTTTCCGCCCCTTCCGCGCACGAATCTGGCGATTTTGTGCGCGCGGAGCCTCTTTCTGCCCCTTCCGCGCACGAATCTAGCGATTTTGTGCGCGAGGCCGGTTCTGGAGGCCGCCGCGTTTACCTGTTCGCGGACGAATTCACCAATTATCAGGAGGCGGAGCTCGGCCTGACGTTTGCGCGGCTGCTCCGCAGGCTTGGCTACGACGTTGTCGTGCCGAAGCATGTCGAAAGCGGCCGCGCGGCCATCTCCAAGGGCTGCCTGAAACTGGCGCGGCGCTTTGCCGTCCGCAATGTTCGCCTCTTGGCGGACCTGGTGACGGCCGACGCGCCGCTCGTGGGCATCGAGCCCTCGTGCATCCTGAGTTTCCGGGACGAGTACCCGGACCTCGTGCCGCCGGAGATGCGGCAGACCGCGCGCGACCTCGCGGCCAACTGCCTGCTTTTCGACGAGTTTATCATGCGCGAGGTCGCCGCCGGCCGTATCTCGCCTGATGCCTTCCGGGACGATCCTGTCGAAATCTGGCTCCATGGTCACTGCCACCAGAAAGCCCTTGTCGGTATCGACAAGACAGCCGCGGCGCTCCGGCTGCTGCCCGGCGCCACGGTCCATGTCATCCCCAGCGGCTGCTGCGGCATGGCCGGCTCTTTCGGCTACGAAAAGGAGCATTACCGCCGTTCTCTCGAGATCGGCGAAATGGTCCTTTTCCCCGCCGTCCGCCGCGCCCTTGGTCTACGTAAAAGCTCTGATTCTGCTCGCGTTTCTTCCACTCCCGCGGTGGTCGTTGCGCCAGGTACGTCCTGCCGCCAGCAGATTCTCGACGGTACGGGCGCCCATGCCGTCCATCCAGTCGAGCTTCTTTACAACTGGCTCAAATGAAGACTTGCGGTTTTTAGATGTTTTTCCCCGGATGCTGTTCTTACCGGCGTGGCATTATTTGATGCCCAGGGCGGAAAACAATTGCCGGTAGGAGTCGGCTTTGCGCTCGAGCGGCAGGGGATAAGCGCGTGAGGTTGAGGGCATTCGCCAGAATTCAAGGCTGCGGCCCTGGATGTCCAGGAGGGTGTGGCCGCCGACGCGGGGCTCGTCGCAGCCGAAGGCTCCGACTATGACGTCGGCGGCCTTCTGGCCGGTAGTCACCACCGCCCGGCAGGCGGGAATCAGCGTCAGCAGCCCCGGGAGGTCCGTTGGCTTGATGACCTCCAGGAACTTGTCCGAAGCATTGTCCTGCAGCCGACGGACCTCCGTAGCGGTGTCGAACATCGCGATACCCTTTTCTTTGCAGAATTCCACGATGCGCTCCCTGTCGAACCGCCTCTCACCCGGTACAACGAAATGCTCCTTCTCCCCGAAGAATACCAGACCTATTATGCGCCAGAAATCATTGATGAAATTGGGGTAGAAGAACTCCATCGACCAGCGCTGCCTCGGAGGCGGAAAACTCCCCAGGAACAGTACTCGTGCTCCCTGCGGCAAGAATGGCTCAAGCGGATGTCGTTCTACTGTCATAGCCTGTCTATTAATCGATCTTCTTGTATTAGCTTTCAACCAATAAACTGATGATACCTTCTGCGAAAATAGCCAATTTCCTTCATAAACGCTAATCCTTCCCCTCGCTTCATTCCTCCCGCTGCTCCTTGCTTCTCCGACCGGAGGTTAAGGAGATGGCGGAAGGCGGGAAGGTGATAGAAATATGAGAATAATTCGTATTTTTGTAAATAAGAGCCGTCGACGGCGGCGGCATAAGTACGGTCTGCTATATGAAAGGAATCGTTTTGGCCGGAGGATCCGGCACCCGTCTCTATCCGATTACGAAGGGCGTGAGCAAGCAGCTCCTGCCGATTTACGACAAGCCGATGGTCTATTATCCGGTCAGCGCGCTGATGCTGGCCGGGATCAGGGACATCCTGATCATATCTACGCCGCAGGATCTGCCCGGATTCCGCAGGCTGCTGGGAGACGGGTCCGACTACGGGGTGCACTTCGAGTACGCCGAGCAGCCGAGCCCGGACGGGCTCGCGCAGGCGTTCATCATCGGAGCCGATTTCATCGGCGACGATGCCGCCTGCCTCGTGCTCGGCGACAACATTTTCCACGGCGCCGGTTTCACTGCCTTGCTTCGCCAGGCCGTGAAGGATGCCGAGGAAAATGCCAAAGCCACCGTCTTCGGATACTGGGTAAACGATCCGGAGCGATACGGAGTAGCTGAGTTCGATGCGGAGGGCAACTGCCTGAGCATTGAGGAAAAGCCGAAAGTCCCTAAGTCCAACTATGCCGTAGTCGGCCTTTATTTCTATCCCAACAAGGTCGTCAAGGTAGCCAAGGGCATCAAGCCTTCCGCCCGCGGCGAACTGGAGATCACTTCCGTGAACCAGGAGTTCCTGAAGGACGGCGAGCTCAAGGTGCAGGTGTTCGGCCGGGGCTTCGCCTGGCTCGACACCGGCACGCACGACTCGCTCGCCGAGGCCTCGATCTTCGTCGAGACGCTTGAAAAGCGTACCGGCCTGAAGATCGGCTGCCTCGAGGACATCGCCTTCGAGAACGGATGGATCAGCGCGGACCGTTTGCGTGAAATCGCACGGCCTATGGCAAAGAATCAATACGGCCAGTATCTCCTACAGCTGGCCGACGGCAAACTCAAATGACAAAGCGGCAATAACGCTATAATCCAATCATTTACGCGAATGTATAAGAGAACGATAATGATCACCGGCGGTGCCGGGTTCATCGGTTCGCACGTCGTGCGGCTTTTCGTCACGAAGTATCCTGACTATCATATCATCAATGTCGATAAGCTGACCTACGCCGGCAACCTCGCGAACCTCAAGGACATCGAGGACAAGTCCAATTATACCTTTGTCAAGGCGGACATCTGTGATTTCGACAAGATGTTCGAGTTGATGCAGAAAGAGAATGTCGACGGCATCATCCACCTGGCGGCGGAAAGCCATGTGGACAGGAGCATCAAGGACCCGTTCACGTTCGCGAAGACGAACGTGCTGGGGACCCTTTCGCTCCTTCAGGCCGCCAGGCTCTGGTGGGAGTCCCTTCCGGAGAAATACGAAGGGAAGCGCTTCTACCATATCTCCACCGACGAGGTGTACGGCGCGCTGAAGATGGACTGCCCGGAGGGCATCAAGCCGCCGTTCACCACCAAGGCCTCGTCGGGGGAGCATCATCTCGCGTACGGCACGGCTTTCTTTACGGAGAATATGAAATACCTCCCGCACAGTCCTTACAGCGCCTCCAAGGCGTCTTCAGACCATTTCGTCAGGGCTTTCCACGATACCTACGGGATGCCGACAATCGTGACGAACTGCTCGAACAATTACGGGCCGTACCAGTTCCCGGAAAAGCTTATCCCTCTCTTTATCAATAATATCCGTCATCGCAAACCATTGCCGGTATATGGTAGGGGCGAGAATGTCCGCGACTGGCTCTATGTCGAGGACCACGCCCGTGCGATTGACGTCATTTTCCACAAAGGTACAGTCGCGGACACCTACAATATTGGCGGCTTCAACGAGTGGAAGAATATCGACATCATCAAGGTGCTGATCCGCACTGTGGACCGGCTGATAGGCCGGCCGGAAGGTGCGGATGTGGACCTGATCACTTATGTGACCGACCGTGCCGGGCACGACCTCCGCTACGCCATCGACTCGACCAAGCTCCAGCGCGAGCTGGGCTGGGAGCCTTCCCTGCAGTTTGAGGAAGGTATCGAGAAGACAGTCCACTGGTATCTTGACAATCAGGACTGGCTGGACAACGTCACCAGCGGCGACTATCTGGAGTATTACTCCAAGATGTACGACAACCGGTAGATGAACGACTTTTTTGTCTCTCTGATGCTTCTGGGCGCGCTGTCAGGCGGACCCGGTGAGCCGCTGCCCTTCTGGGCGACGGCGAACCAGTGGGGCCTGATGCCTGAGAACCAGGGCGCGTTTGCACTTGTGCAGGCGCGGACGGATTTCGATGCGTCAAAGACCTTCCAGTGGCGTTGGGGGGCTTCTTTTGCAGCGAACAGTTATATCAATGACCTGGATCCGGGGTCTTCTCCGCTGCATCTTATGACGGACGAACTGTACGGTTCGCTGCGCTGGAAGGCTTTCACCCTTGATTTGGGGATGAAGCACAGGGAATTGGATTTCTACGGGACGGATGAGCGCCTCGGCTCGCTGTCCACCACGGGTGGACACGTGGCCGAGAGCGGCAATGCCCGCCCCATGCCGGGTTATCTCCTTTCATTGGCTCCCGTAGCTGTCCCCTTTACGCAGGAGCACGTATGGTTATACGGAGCATTCGGAGACTATAAGCCTTTGGGTATCAGATATGTCGAGGATCCGCTGGTACACAGGACCAGGATAGGATTCCGTTTTGATATAGGTGCAAGGTTGAGGCTTCATTTCCTTCTGGACCATTATGCTATATGGGCCGGGACGATTCCGAACAAGGGGACCATGCCGGTCACGTTCGGGAACTATTTCCGGGTGGTAACTGGCAGTCATGCTGGTGTCGACGGGACGCGGAGTGACCGGCTCAATGTCATCGGTGATCAGGGCGGCGGAGAAATGTGGGGTGCAGAGTATCTGGGTGGCGGCTGGAAGATCAAGTTCCAGCATGACATACCCTACGCTGACGGCTCCGGGATGGGATTCCAGGATTTCCCGGACGGGGTGACTACGCTGCATTTCAGCTGGGATGACAAGTCCCGCTGGGTTTCGGACATCCTGTACGAGCATACCTATACAATGTACCAGTCAGGGCCTTTCAACGGCGAAAAGTTCGACGAAGAGGGGCACAGCATCACGCCTCCCGGTGTCAAGACTACGGGAGGTGACAACTATTTCAACAATGGAGAGTACCGGTCCGGCTGGACGCATTTCGGGCGGCCGATCGGGACCCCGCTGATGTACCCTGTGGGTACACTCGCGGGGACTTGGACCTCGGCCGTCATGGTCGCCGGCCTCGAGAACAACAGGCTGAAAGCCCATCATTTCGCCCTTTCTGGCAAGCTGTTCCGTCAGCATCCGTACAAGCTGATGCTGACATATTCAGCCAATCACGGCACCTACGGGCGGCCCTATGCAGGCGAATCCGCCTGGAACAAGGAGTGGGGGAGCGTCGTCGAGACGCCGCTGCGGCAGTTGAGCGCCGGTTTCACCGGCTCCGTGTGCCTGCGCACCCGCCGCCCCATGGACCTCTCCCTGCTTTACGGCATCTACACCGACCGTGGCTCCGTCCTCCCGGACACCTTCGGCGCCACCCTTGGTGCTCGCGTCTCCTTCTAATCATCGCGGCCCCATACATGTATCCATCATCCGTTGGGTGAGGGATAAGTATTGGAAAAAGAGGAAAAAAGTTTGCATTCTGTCCGCGTAAGAGGCTGTTAATGAGATTGTTCTGATTTTATCCATTTCCAATTTGTGGAAATGGATAGGCTTCTTTAATTTTGCCGGTAACTTAAATTAAAGAGGCTATGAAAAAGAAGATCAGCGAGGAATCTACTCGCCTGGAAGCCATTCTGGCTCCGCACAGAAGTATCGCTCTGGATGCTCTGACCGATATTATGATTGAAGCGCTTGATGAATTGGCGGGTTACTTAAACACGGATGAATTCATCGACTCGGACGGATGGGAGTTTGACCGGGGTGTCTGTGGATTCCGGCAGGAACAATTGGAAAAGGTATTCCTCAGTGGCGGAGGAGAACGCCTTCTGCACTGGGTAGCTGGGATGAAGGAGCAGGAAAGACTGTTGCTCTTGATGGCATTCCTCAATTGGGACCGCTTGAGAATGAATGATTTCCGTGCCCGATACCCGAATTCTTTCCTGAAATGGACTTCCGCCGATGATGAATCCTTGCTGGAAATGTACTCCTCGGGGAATTCCTGGCGTACGCTTTCAGATCATTTCGGACGCAACGTGAATGCCATCAAGCTACGGCTCCAGCATCTTGGCATCGACCTTGGCGCGGAGGCCGGGCGTCCACGCTTCGCCCGCCGCGCCGATTGACTTAGGCACCGAAAACCCTTAATCTATGAAGACAAGAACAGAATTGAAGTATCAGGCACCCTTGACAAGGACGGTGCTTACTGAGCTCGAAGGGATCATCTGCGATTCCATGCACTATACTGTCACTGTGGATGAACTGTACAATATTGACATTCCGCCAAGCGGCCAGACTTCACCGTCCGAGACCACGTATTTCGAGTTTTAACCCCCTGAACTTGACCGAAATGAAAAAGCTTCTAATCGCATTTCCGACTGTAGCGGCAATGCTTTTGTCCGCATCCTGTGACGATGGTTTCAGGGAGGAAAACGGCTCCGCCTCGATGTCACAAGACACAAATACACTGGTGTTCAGCTTGAGGAACGGTGTTCCTGATACCCGGTCAGAAACGTCCCCTTGCACTGACGCAAGGGGAATTACCATCCCCTTGGACAGTCCGGTCGAGGGGTATGGACTATTCCTGGAGGAGAGAATTACCACTTACGGGGCGGCCTTCGGAGCTCCGGACACCAAGGGCACGCCCATATATACCGAAAACTTCATCGAGATGTCCGGAGGAAAGTTCTACGGGCTGGCGTTCCCTGCTTCGGAAGGCGCTCTGTCCACGGCCCCCGCCATCCCTGACGGCCCGTTCTTAAACGATGGAGACATCTGGATCAGGAAGTTCGCCTCCGATCCCTTCGAGGGTGATGATGTCCTGTACTTCTTTATGCGCGCACAGGAGAACGTGGAAGGAATGAGCGGGCTTCGATATACTCTGAGCGACGGTGGGGGAGTCATCGAATTCGATTACACGGTACCTCTGGATGCCACCGAACAGCAGGATATCCTCTTTGCCAGCCGTCCCGTCACGAAGGCGGAAACCAAGAATGAAATCCCTGTTCTCTTCCATCACGCACTTACCGGGATTAAGTTCGCAACGGACAATGAGAACTCCGACGATGTCAGTACGTTTATCACCAAGGTCGAGTTCCCCCAAGCTCTTACCAGGTCCGCGCATTTCAGGATTGTCTCCGCCTGGGAAAACGGGCAGTGGGTGGATGATGTGTCCGGAGGTGTGGAATTGGACAGTGGAGAGACTTTCACCGTGTCCCTCGAGGACGATGACATAGTCGACTTCGAGACGGGAGGATCGTTCGCGAACAAAGGCCGGTATGCCGACTCTTTCGCCGCCGCCGGTAACCGGAAGAATCTCAACGACGCCGATGCGTCCAAGACTCTCTGGCTCATCCCCCAACAGATGAACGACGATGTCGTGATGGACGTCACCTTCCACGTCATTAGCGGAGGAAAGGATTCCGGCCCGGTCACGCGTCGCATCGAACTGGGTAAAGCCTTGACCGACAATGTTTTCTGGAGAGCCGGAGAAATACGCACGTACACCCTTAAGGCAGGTCTTATGGACGTGGATATCGAGGATAAGGTCAGCGGTTTCGAGAAGACCGACGTTGTGATCACGAACACCGGCAACCTCGACTCCTTCATCCGCGCCCACATAGTCGCCAACTGGTATGGCAACGCTGGGGACGACTATGGTCTCGCCGTCGGATACCGCTCCGCTACCGGCGATGAGTTCATCCCTGCCTGGCGGATGGACGTCTCCATGACAGGCGACAATTTCGGCGGCGTATTCAACGGCCTTCCCGGAAATGACTGGATTTACAACGAAAACGACGGTTTTTTCTATTATAGGAATGTCGTCCCTGCCGGGCAGTCCATTCCGGATCCGCTTTTCATCAAATATGCCTTGGACGCGAACCTGTCCGGTGTTCCCCCCGCAGTCTACTACTTTGACAGGAAGGCAGGAAAACAGCCCTATACCGATCTTGAACTTGTTATGGAAATTCCTGTACAGGCCATCGAGGCCGAGGAGGGCCGGACTTTCCGGCAGGCCTGGGAGGCATTGGGCGTGTCGTTCAATTGATTAATTAATGAAATGATGAAGAAATGAAATGCAAATATAAAACCTTGATAACCCTTGCAGCTGTCATTTTCCTGGTCCCTGCGGCCCATGCCCAGCCTGCTTTCACCCCCGAAAAGTACGTCTCGTTCCCGGATGAACACGTCGGACTGAACAAATACCTTAAATCCACTGAGCCTAACGCTGAGGGAGAGTATACCTTGCGCCTCGAGACTTTCATCACCGGCTCGGTCTCCAAGCGCGTGGTCCCCACGGACTTCGTCCTCGTACTGGATAATTCCGGTTCGATGCTCGAAGACTGCCTTTACGGAAAGACAAGGCCTGACTACATCACGGCGGCGCAGCTGGCGGATCCTAAAGATCCCTATTACAATTTCCTGAGGGAGGCCCATACTTCGGAGAATTGTCATCTGGGTATCCATTGCTACTCATACAATTACGGATATGACCGCGGTGACCCGATGTTCGACGTACCCACAACGAACACAAGTATCGATAGATATCGAATGACCGCCTGGTCCTACTTTGATTCTACGGAAGACAGCCCATCTCCATCCCTGTATTACTATATTGAAGATGATGGTATATATTACAAGATAAAAAGGGAAGAATACATAGACGGGGACGTTGCCTACTACAATCTGTTCATTATCAGGATAAACGGCCAGAAACTGTATCTCATATGCACCAAGGACGGATCCAACTTCAGGACGGAATTGAGCCAGGATGCACTTCTTTCCAATAACAACAGCCCGAACCAGATACTCCTCGTCGGATACACGGGGGACAACATTTATCGCCCGTTGTCACGTGTGGATGAACTGCTGCCGGGAGTAGATGCATTCATACGGTCGATATACTATCATAATACTACGGACAGATTCGAAGACGGGGTAACCAAGCACCAGATTGCAATCGTGGCTTTCGCTAATACTATGTCTTCCGGGACAGTTGCAAATCCCAGCATTGCTCCTTCTTCTTCCGGCATCTCTTTCAGAGCAAAAAGCAATACCAGGGTCGTCAAGGGCTTTGCGGAGATAGGCGATAACAACCTTGACTCCTATTTGTCGGTGATAGACGACCATTTCAATTTCAGGGGCGGAACCTTGACTTTTTATGGTTTGCGTCTGGCAACACGGCTGCTGCAAAACTTGCAAAGACAGACCGGTATGGCACCCGTCAACGGAGAGGGCGAAGTGAACCGTAACAAGGTTGTGGTAGTCTTTACGGACGGAGAGCCTAAAGAGCTTTATGCGAACGGCACTTACCCGGGCGGAACAGGAGGGAGCAGGTTCAATACTGTAAGACTCTCCCTGCAGGAAGCCGGGCTGATCAAGTCTGATTATAGCACCGGAACAGGTAATTCCCAGGGAACGAGTGCGAAAATATACACGATAGATTTCGCTGACACAATGTACGCATCGGAGTTCCTTAAGTATCTGTCATCCAATTACAATGATTCGGCTGCCACAGGAGGACCGAATATGGCGGACATCGTCTATTCCGGTACGGCCATCACCCCTGAAGAAGATCGGATCTATTATATGGACGCCCGTCAGAGCGGCGGTTTGGAAAGCGCATTTGCAGACATCGCAGATGCTACTACCGGAGATACCGGCGCCCACCTGGTCGCGGTGGATGCCATCAGCGACAGTTTCGACCTTCCTGACGGGCTTGAAAGCAGCGGCAAGATACGCTTGTACACCTCTCAATGCATCGGCACCAAGGAGATAGATGGACAGACCTATCTCGCGTTCGCGGAGGATGTTCCGGTCGACTCGAGGCCGCCCCTTGAAGAGATATGGTTCGACAGGGTAGATGAACGTGGAGGGGTTTCCTGGACGAAAAAAACGAACCTCGATATCGACAGGGATATCTCTTTCGTGATAGATGGCAAGCGACTTATTTTCAATGGATTCGATTTTGAAAACCTATGGTGCGGGCTTGACGGTGACACCGACCATCACAACACCAGACAAATCTCTTCGGACGATCCGAATTACGCTTTCCAGCAAGATGGCTACCGTGGGTTCAAACTTGTTGCGGAGTTCCCCATAACCGTGGCGGAAGATGCTGTAGGCGGAGCTGATATACCGACCAATTCGACTGCGGATTCCGGGCTGTTCATCTCTGACGGGGACGGGAATCCCGAGGGCGAAGCGATTGCCAACTATCCGGAACCCGTTCTGACCATCCCAATTCGGCTCATTATCCAGAAGAGCGGTCTGGCAGAAGGGGAGAGCGCCAGCTTTTCCATCCAACGTAAAATGGTTGACAGTGAAGATGATTATTCGGATTTCACTTCTTTCATCCTTACTGGAGCGGCGTCCGGTTGCGATGCCCCGGAGGTCAGGCTGCTAAGTCTCGATCCGCGATACCACTATCGCATCAAGGAGACAGGGTGGAGCTGGGCATATGAACCGGCGGATACTTCATCACTCCCTTCGACGGAAGACAGGGGATTGACCAATCCTATAGTATTTGAAAACCGGCCTGCTGACAATACTCCCAGGCATGCCGAGGCCAAAGCCGTCAACAGGATGAGCTCAGTCGGAGGTGTAGAAGTCGATGATGTCAGCGATGGCTTGCTGGCAGACGGGGCAGAAGGCTGAGGCGGAGTTGGTACGCATACGGCAGTCTTCCGAACCGCGCCAGACGCCCTTGCTCTGGTAGCCGCCGCCCTCGAAGAGGCCTACGCCCTCGATTGAGCGGCGTCTGGCGCGGGTGCCACGGGCAGAGTCAGAACGCGACGAGAGGTTTCTGAGATGGGAGAGGAGGCGGCTGCCGAGCCCGTCAGGTACATCGGCGACGACGCTGCCGTTCGGGAGGACGGTGCCTGCTGGCAGCATGTCCTGCCATTTCGAGGCGAAGTCAGCCAAGGTGGTGATATTGGGCTCCCAGGGCTCCGTATCGGGATAGTACATCTCGGAGTACTGGTCGTCGTAGAAGTATTCGTCGGCCAGACCGGCGAAGCTGTGGCCGAACTCGTGGACGACGACCGGCTTGAACTGTGTGTGATGCGCCGTAGTGAGCATGTAGGAGTTGTAAATGCCTCCTCCTCCGTATGTATCTGTGTTGGCAAGGATGATGATGTGCTCGTATGGGAAGTCTGCCAGTACGTCATGCAACTGCTTGAGTCTTAATGTGGTAAGGTAACGGTCAGAGTAGAAGGTGTCAAAGTGTGAGCCGATGGCGGTCGATTTCCAGACACCTTCGCGCGGAACGCTGACTCCGCTGTCGGCGGAGGGAGCGGCGACCGCGAGGATGTTGAAGCGGTCGCTCAGTGATGTGTACGGCTCGTGGTTGAAGAGTGACTCCGTGGCGGCCTCAGCGTCAGAGAAGAATACTTCCGCTTCCGAGGCGGTATAACCTTCAGCGAGAATGACGACGTCGATGCATTCGGCAGGGGAGCCGCTATAGTGCGTATAGCGCGCCGGGATCCCCTTCGGGGAGCGCGCGCTACCGCCTTCGGCGGCGTAACGGAGGACGTCGTCCTCCTTGAACCCGCCCTTCGGGCGGATCAGTATATCCTCAGGATCCACCGGATGCGTAAGCGACGCAACTACCTTGTTGTGAAAATCATATAGCTCTACTGTGATACTGACCGGGACGGCTGGCATAGGCAGCAGGAAGACATTTTCGAAACTCCTGCTTACCCGCGTCGCTTCCTCTGTCGCCTGCCACTCTTGGAACAGGGTGCTGAACGACATTCTGTACAGGGTGTCGCCGGAGGCCGCCGCTGTCATGCAGACCTGGCCGTTGCCCCGCAACGGCACGTCCTGCATGCGGGCGCGGCGGCCCGCCCACCCTTCTATCCGGTTCAGCTCATCCACCGCGATCCTGCACTCCTTGTCCGTCCCGCTGAAGATATAGTCCACCCGCAACGTCGCCTCCTGCAGCCTGTCGTCCAGGGCTGGAGAGTCCGGGGCGGGGCCGTCAGGCGCCCCCACCACATCCACACAGATGCCCGCCAGAAGGCCGAGCACCACCAATATAGTTCGAGTAAATGATTTCATCGGAGCCGGAATAGTAAGGTCTTCTCACAAAGATAACAATAAAAAAGAAAACAGCCTTTCGATATCACATCGAACGGCTGTCCGGGCATTATTATTATGAAGGGATTTTCGGGATCAAAGTCCCGTGTCGATTATCGACTTTTCAAATTTACAAAATATTTTAAATATACAACTATTTTATTTCAAAAATGATACCATTTTACTCCCTGACAAGCAAATATTGCCTCAAAAGTTGGATCTCGCTTGGAGTAAGCGGGTCGACACTGTCCGAATGCCTTGTGGTCGCCCAGTTCAAAGCCAGATCATTGATGCTTGTACCAGGGGCTCCGAACGTCCGCAGATACGTGACCAGTTCGTAAAGGATATGTGTTTCCTCCTCGGTGGCGCGGTAATTCCTCAGGCGCGTATTGGCCCTGCCGAAAGTAGTCAGCTCGTAATCCTTCGAAAGGTCGCTCTCCGACACGCCCAGCAGAGCCTCGATGAGGAATGCCAGCGAGCCTGTGCGGTCCGCGCCTCCGGCGCAATGGAAAAACACCGCACGGCCCTCGCCAAGCCAACCGATTATAGAACGGATGGCCTGCTGATAAAGCTCCTGGGTGTTGCCTGTGCCCCTTCCGAGATTTTTCTCGACGGGGAGTTTGAGATAAACCGTCTCCGGCATCACGGCCCCGACCTTGAACTCACTCTCCTTGATCCCACGCAGGTCCAGGTCGACTGAAATGCCCAGATCCTTGAGGAATATCTCCCGCCCCTTGTCAGAGATCCTCTCGAGCGCGGCGCCCCTGTAGAGCTTGCCATAGGCAATGTGCCCTCCGGCGGCCTTCCAGCCGCCGAGGTCCCGCATGTTCCCGACCACGCCGTTGATCATGCGCAGGGGCCCTACGGGCACGACGCACGCCTGCTTCAGCACCTTCCCGTCAGCAGCCAGCACCTTGTAATAATACTTCTCACCCGGAACGAGATTGAATACCTCGGCAGGAGAGGCCTGCGCCTCCACCTCGAAAGACTCTTCGAACAGGGGAGAATTGGAGATCAGTATCTTCGCTGCAGTCCCGCCATCCCACGATATCTTCACCGGCAGCGGCTTGTCGTTCGCACCACGCTCCTTCCTGTAATCCCTAGCAAATGACAGGGTATAGTCAGGATCGTTCGAATAATCGACCTCCTCCAGGAACATCCTCGTCCCGGGATTCTCGATATCGCACTCTTCCAGCTCGAATCCAGGCTGGACGACGCTGACGCTGGAAACCCGGTGCACCGACGAGCACGATACACCTAAAAGCATGGCCGCCAAAGCGGCAAGCAAAAGGAATCTTTTTTTCATGATAAGGGAATGCTGATTGGTCCGTAGGCCAAATATACAAATAATAATGCCTGCAAACAAATCGGGCGGCCCGGAAGGGTCGCCCGAATAAGAAACGATTAGTTGAATGTGGTGAAGTTGTTACTAAACTTACCATCCATCCATGCCAACTTCTCTGAGAAAGCAGTCTTCATTCGATTTACGGCAGCCTGGAAATCCAAAGTGTTGTCTCCGTTCTGGCCTTGATCTTGACTTGTATTGGAGTAGCCCCACATCGTAGTGTTAAACTTCTCGGACTCGCGAATCTGATCAGCCATAGAATCAACGTAATCCTCGAATCCCGTCAAGTTGCTCTTGTAAAGGTTCCAGAGTTCAACTAAACGAGTCCTGAAGACCGGATCATTGCAGAGGGATTTGAAGTAGTAGCCGTTTTGGTTCGCTCCTGCCCACTTGGAAGAACGGGAAGTCAAGAATGTCAGATAATCGAAATCCCAGACAGGCCCCATAGTCAGTTTACCTCCTTTATCCTTATATAAATAGGTACTGTGAGGTCCTTTATATTCATCAGAATAATTCTCATTATAGAAATCACCATTGCCGGTAAGCTCGTTCACAAACATGAACCAAATGGCGGAATCTATATCGAAATCGTCCCGGTACAGCCCATTGGAAGCATTTTTGATTTTATCTTCCAAAGTGTTTATGAAGCTCTTCATATAGTCCGTAGCAGCAGTAGTAAGATCATCATCAGGATCTTTGAACATGTACTTGAGCTTAAACTGCGATGATTTGAACTTATTCGCTTCATCATAGTTATTATCAATCTCCATCATAAAGCCTCCGGTGATTTCAGTATCTTTCTTTTTCCATTTGGAAATATTCACACGATTCGCATCGATTTTAATCTGTTCACAGAGGTAATAATTGCCTCTGTGTTCACCATTGAACTCCAACTCAACGAATTGACCACGAACGGTATATGGCAATCCTAAACTCTTAGTCGCATCGTCAGGGTCAGGCATGACGGTCTGACGCGAGAGCCAGAAAGCAGCATCGTTACGAAGGAGAGTACGATCTTTCCAGTTTGCCAAAAGAATCCATCTTTTATGCTCGGGCATAAAAGATACAGGCTTCTTTTCTAAGAGTTTCAATGCATATGGTCTTTTATCATATTTCCACGTCGCGTTGCCGCGGCCCTTGATCTGCGTTTTATACTCCTGAACAAGCTCTCCATCGCTGCTCTCGAATCTCACAAAGACAGATGAATCGACAGATGTCTCAGATGGTCTCCAAATCCTCTCGTCGATTTTTGTACGTTCGCCCCATCCGGAAGATTGGGTATAAACACGATCAGCCTCAATAGTCTCCCTGGTAAAGGTATCTGGCGTAGTTGTAATCCTGACCACCGGCAGGCCGGTATTCTGAGCGATAAGTGTATAATCCTTCTCCGCAAACCCTTTGCATACCTTGATCGTGACAGGGCTGGATGCGTCAATGGGCGTTTCGCCGCTTACTATTACCTGATCGCCGACCATCAGTTTATCACCGGTGAAACTGTAGTCAAAAACAAGTTCGGAGAAGTCAGTGACAGTCGGAAGAGTAATGGTATAGGTGCATGTGCCCTCATCAAAACTGGCATAGTTGTAATAAATCGAACCGTCAGCCTTTTTAACACTGACACCATATCCTCCAGCTTTTGAGGAAACGCTGTCAAGGCTTAAGGTCTGTGGCTTCGGCGTCACCTTGAGCGGAGCCATCTTTTGAATCTCATTGCGATTGATAGGGAGGTCCATAGGAGCTTCTTGAGTGAAGATGCCTCCATCAGAAGTCGCAACTATCAGTGTGAAACCTCCTTTGCTCTGTTTAAACTCCGTAGGGGGAAGGACGAACCAGAATTCAGTATAATTGTCCGCTGACGAACCAATTATCACCGGCTCGTCGCATTTAAGGCGAATAACATTCGTTGAACCTTCCTGACTCATTACGACATTCGGAATGCCATCATTAGAGACCTCAATTGTACAATCGCCAGCAAGAGCCTCACCGCCATTTCCCTGAAGGATTACGGAAGCGACGGAAACATTGTCGCCATATAGCTTGAAACAGAGGTAACCACCGGCATTCTTGAACATAAGGTTCTTGCTTTCCGTCATTGAAACCATCGTGTTCGCCCCTTTACCGAAAGACTTATTCAGATATGTCTGCTCTTCGGGAAGAACGAAAGAGATGACTCCGTCGTCGCTGATTGTCGTCCCCTCTTGATACGGATAAATCGCATAATACATGTTAAGAGGATTTCCTGTGTGGTACTCATTTTCCACCGGCTTAAAACTGGCGTAATTGGCACCATCTTGAATGCCTTCTGCGACTTTAAACTCAGCTCCGTAAGTGTCCTTCTCGAAGATGGTGATATGGTCATCCGCGTTCCAACGGATACGGAACTCATCATTGGCGAAGACCTTGGTCTCCACGCCATATGGATGATCATCGATGGAAGCATAGAAAACTCTGCTTTCCATAGAATGATCATTTACCTTCTCAGGAGAAATGATTTCATCCACGGAACAAGATGCTGCCATAATAGACAGCAATCCGAATAATACATACGAACGCTTCATAAGCAGTGAATAACTATGGGTTAGTAGGCCACGGGTTATCTGGGTTATCATTGCCACCAGGATTCTCTGTATTTCCGCTCCCGTCCAAAATACAGGAGTGGAAAACAAATGAATGTACCTCCATCTCTGGAGAAACATATTCTTCTCTAATCAAGTTAATCTTTTTCATATTTATTTTTTAGAAAACCCTTTCGTACGACCCAGTGGGACGCCCGAAAGGGTTAAGCAAAACTAATTTACGTCGTTCGGAATTAGTCCGAAGTTACTGTTATAACAGTTCTACCATTGTTCTTGTAGTCGTCATATCCGGCTTCCTGAGTCTCGAAGTTATTGCTAGACTTACTCTCAGAGTAGCGTACCTTAGGTGAGATGCCGTTGTTCTTGGAGACGTTGAAGATAATCGGGTTGACTGCGAAATTGTCGGTGTAGATATCTTCATCCGGGCCATAAGGCTCCGTCTCGCCGTCTGTCCGGGTGCCGGACACATTGTCAAGTGTATAGGTCCAATCCCAATCATCATCGATGATTATGTACTGATAGTTACCTTCATCACCTCTCGAAGGCAATCCTTTCAGGTACACTGACGGATCTCCCTGGCCTTTATGACGGGTAACGAACACAGTGGTGACATACTCCCACTCACCTGTTCCAACTCTTCTCTTAATTGAATACTTTGCGCTTTCACCCTCGGAAAGGCCAGTGGTCTGGATCTGGACATTGATAGGAAGGCTGACTGCCGGCGGGTCAAATTTGACAAGCATGTCGCCATTCTTATCCTTGATACCCGAGCCGGGGCCATTGGTAGCAACATTAGGTCCACCGACTGCGTCCGGATTGGTCACAATGGGGATCATGATGATGATCTTGTGGCCCTGAGCATCAACAGTAGTAGTACCCTCCTTCACTGGCCCGCACCAGTTGTCGGCATAATCAAAGCCTGTGACGGTAATCTCATTGCCATTCACTGTGATTCCCCCCGGTGCCATGATGGCATCATCAACATCAACATCCTCTTGAATCAAGGTCTTCTTGCCGTCCACAATATCATAATCATCATATTTATCTTCGCTATTAGGAGCCAAAGTCTCTGTTCCGAAATACAGTTCACCAGTCTCGGAATTGAAGAGATATGGAGCCGTGAAGACCTTGATATCACTAGCATTTGCGCCATCAAGAAGGAAACTGGAAGAAACAATATCTACAGCCTGAGACTCCTCGGTAAATGTCTCTGCCGGTGATCCGCCGGATTGACTGGCAATCGTATCAAAGATATCAGACAGGTCTGTCTCTTCAGTGACAAGCTGGAAATAGTTGCCGGTATTGTCCTTCGTACCGGGTGTAAGGCCTTCGACGGTAATAGCGCCTAAGCTATTATCAGCGACTACCCAGGTATTTGTATTACCCAACTGATCAATACTGGAATCAGGATAATTAGAAGAAAGCAGATCCATAAGGTACTGAACTCTCCTGTAATTCCTGTACTCCCAGTTATTAGCTTGCGCTACAGGAGTAATAAGACCAACTGTAAATAATTTAGCTTTATAGTCTGCTTTAATCTGGTGGGCGTAATAAATCGCGTCATTTGCATATCCATAGTTGAATCTGGTGTTGCCACTACCTTCACCGGGGTCAGTCTGGCTCTGTACGGGATAACCATCGGTGAACATGACAACACTCACACTGGCCCCATCACGAGCCGAATCATCATCGGTAGTACCGGAAAGCAACTCGTCTATCGCCATCTTCAAGCCATACTCGGGTCGAGTACCGGAATGGCCGTCAAGACTAAATTCATCAATGACGTCTTCCTTCAAAAAATCCCGTCCCGTAGCATCGACAGTAACCCATCCGCCGCTTTCAAGATAGACTTGGGTGGAACCGGAATATGTGATGATGGCTATCCTATTGCCAGGATATTGAGGATCCTGAGCCAACGCATCGACAGCATTCTGATAAATGGAGTCGACGAACTTCTTGGTAGCAACCTGAAGTGCATCAAGCCTGTCTGTATAGCCCTCATACGGATCGTCCATCGAACTCGAAAGGTCCAGAACGAGGATAACATCCGAAGGGACAGCCTTGGAGATCTGAGTACCACTACCCGTTGCATAGGCCTCGAGTTTGAGCCAATAGGTACCATCAACAGGTTTTGAGATATTCTTCTTGAACCCGATATTGGCCTCTTCAGCGAATCCGCTGGTATCGCCAGGGAACTCAAGCGGACCAATCTCTTCCTCAATAGTCTGGGCATTCAAGCCCGGGACAAAGACAAACAGAGCAGCAACTGCGAGTAAACAACTATGTATCTTTTTCATAATCTTAATCTCCTTTTATAATTACTCTGTGGGGCCGATTTCAGGGTCATATCCTAAAGCTTTCTTCCAAGCCTCCTTCCAAGTATAATTGGTCTCACCATTCTTTTCTGCAGGCATCCTGGCAGAAACCGCCTGGGTAGAGATCTCAAGCTGGAAATGAATAGGATAAGTATTGGAACCTACTCTGACAAATTGAGGGAAATCAGGATTGATCGTGTAACTGGTAAACAGCGCGTCACCAGCAGCTTCCCCGGTTGCTACCACATTCTGATAGTAATAGAACCCATCAGGACAGAGCATCCAATTGTTAAGAGGATTAGTACCGCCCTTATATCCGGCAAGGCCGACAAAAGTGCCATGCGACACCCTGGAAGTCTCATCCTCACCTGCACCGAACTGGTCATCATACCAACTGTCGGTCTGCTCGTAATCAGTGATGTTGTCGACAAATCCGAACACCGGGTTCTCGTCGTTATCGAGCCACTGACCGATGATGGAAGCGCGGATGTACGCGTCGACACTACCGGTATTGGTGATAACGACGCCATTCTTTGTTGTGTTTGTGACGTTGTCCTCAATCATCACGTTCACGTCATCGATCTTGATGTAGAAGGTGTGGAGCTGGCCGGCCTTGAGCTCGATTTGGGTGTCAGTCTTGCTGAGATAGTCACCGAAATCGATGGTCCACTCACCGGGTTCCTCGACACCGTCGCGGGTGATGGTGTACTTGATGGTAAGCTTGACACCCGAGCCGATAGTCTGAGGCATGATCCAGAAGGTCTGGGAAGCGTTGTCATCGTTGAAGTTCCTGTCGCTGCCTGCGGCGGTAAAGCTCCCCGGGAAGGTAAAGTCGCTGGCAGAATAATCTGCGAAAGCATCAGCGATAGCACCGGTAGAATATGATGTGCCGGAAACGGGGCTGGAAGCCGGAGTCCAAACGGATGTTGATGCAGAAGAATAAATGTCGGGGTCATCCGAGTAAGATCCATCCTCAGCAGCGGGAGTGACAACGCACGTACCCTTGTCCTGAAGTCCCCTGAAGAGGACTTCGTTGATCTTGATCGTCTCGTCATCGTCCGAAGAGTTGGAACTTGCGAACTTCACGCCGGTAAAGACATGGTGGAAAAGGACGTCTGCACCTTCTTTCTCATTGTACTGGCCGTCACCGGTGCCTTTGCCTGAGAAAGACCTGGAGGTGAAGAGCAGGTCGGTCATATCCTTGGCAAGGACAGAATCAGCGCTCGCTGCCAAAAGTCCGGAACCGTCATACGTGAAAGTGATCTTTCCGCCTGAAAGATTGGAAACAGCGATACCGTTGCCGCTATTCACAGAAGCATCCAGATCACCGGGCATCCACATGTAGAAGGTAAGCGCGGCATTGTCCCACAGGTCGTTGTCATATTTCCTGATGAACTTTTTGTAAGCATCGTCATAGACGAACTCGCCGTTCTCTTCATACGTACCGTTTTTGCCGATGACGGTCGCGGTGAATTTGCCTCCGTAAAGGTCGATGACATTCTCGGTATACGCAGGGGTGCCCTTTGTATCGGGACCCATGGCGTCGAGGTCGGTAATGGTCTGCTCAAGGACGAAGCTATGTCCGCGGCCGTCGTTACCGAGGGGAAGGGTGACACCCTTCACGGTAGCGACACCGCCAGCCTTCGTGGTACGGGCTTCCTTGAGGTAGAACCCTACTTCGCCCTTCTCAAGCGGCTTGTAATTAATCTCGTTCTCCTGGCAGGAAACCAGGGCAGCCAATGCAAGGACTGTCAATACGATGTAAGATTTTTTCATAATACTGTCCTCCATAGCTTAAAACTCAAAATAGAAATTCTCTGCTTCCTGAGCATTCTCATCAGCATTCATGTTGTGAAGCTCATCTACCTCCATCAGGTAGAGGACGGATGAACAGATGAGTCCTTCGAGATCTGCCTGCGTCACCGTGGTGAGCGGGTCCTCATACGATCTTTTCTTTTTCAAGGTCATCATTTTGTAAAATTTAATGTTACTATTTTTTGTCTATATACTTCAAAAACAGCTTATGTAGCTTGGAAATCCATCTCCGCCCGTTCCTGACTTACGAAAGAAACAATCCCTTCCACAATACAAATATATAAATATATCTTGAAACTTCATTACTTTTTTGCTCTTTTTTAGCCCTGAGGCCCATTTAAATCAGTTTAGTCGCCAAAGTCCGCTATCATCTAAAGATGATTCGGCGGGGTCGTCTCCGCCCGTTGTTGATAAGATTGTTCAAAAAATAGTCAAAGAAACTTTGGATTCTGAATATTTGTATATAACTTTGTCGGTTGTATAATGTATAGTATGGGATTTGCCGTTTGGGGATTTCGGCAGGTGGGTTTTGAAGGAGGATGAGATGTCGTTTTGTTCCCATAACCGGCACTATCAGAAGGTAGTTTTTGATTGAATAATTTGATTTTCCATTTGTGTAATTATTTTGCCTATAATGATATACGACTAAAGGCAACAAAGATAATATTTATAGCTATAACAATAATATGAAGGCAAAAATTAAATTTGAGACGCCACGGGTCACCCAGAATGTCGAACTTGAACAGGAGTCTCCTATTTTAGCAGGCGCAGGCTCGCAGATTGATTTTCGGGTGGCGGTTGACCCCCTGGAGGAGTATTATTATGATGGGACAGAAGAAACTTCTGACTACCTTATCGAGTTTTAACCTGTAAACGCTAGGAAAGTATGAAAACTAGAAACTATGCATTGATGCTGTTTGCAGGGGTTGCATTACTGGTTACCTCTTGCGTGAATGAGAGAGAAATCTCTGTCGCCCAGATCGGTAAGGACGAAATCGCGTTCAGGCTTGGCAGAGTACAGACCAAGGCTTCTGCCGAGGACTTCTTCATTTCCATCCCCGAGAAAGTCGCTAGCTTCAGGGCTTCAAACGGTGAAAACTATGCTATTGAAGAGACCGTCACGTTACTTGACGGTGCGCCTGAGACCAAAGGTACTCCAGCTTTTACTGAGAACGTTTCCAGTCTTTACGGGGCTTTCAGCGCCATTGCATTTAAGGATGGTGGTGATAAGCTTGATGATGCTGAATTCCCGTTCAATGAGGGCACGGGCTTCTGGTCCCATTACTATTGGGGAGGCATCTGGGACGAAGCGCCGTTCACTTTTTACATGAGGATGCCTTCGGCCCCCGCCGGTGTTACCAGCGCTTACACATATGACAATACTACCAATAAGTCCATAAAGTTTAGTTATACCTCTCCTGAAAAGGCTGTTGATCAGGAAGATATTCTTTTCTCATCTGCTACAATGGCAAATGAGAGAGAGAACGGCAAGACAGTTACTTTTTACCATGCCCTTACCGGTATCAAGTTTGCGAACTTCTATACCAACAGTGGCATTCCCGGTGCTGAAGCCGTGACCAAGACCATCATTAAGGAAGTTACCCTTGCCGGAGTCAAGAACACCGGTACTTGCGAAATGATCTTCAACGGCGTTGATGATGAAACTCGCAGTTGGGACGTGGCAAATTGGACAGGTGTCAGTGGAAGTGTGACCTTCACCTTGTCCAATCTTTCGGATACCACCAATTATAGTGGAGGCCAATATGGACTTGATACCTTGTTGAACAGCACGGCCAAGGCCAGAAATCTTAACGATGCAGATGGTTCCCTTACTTTCTGGATAGTTCCTCAATCGTTCAAGGACAGCACTGTTATGATCACGATGAAGTGTGACCTCGAGTTGGTTAAAGGGGATAACACTAGGAGAACCGTGCAGGACACCACCATTACCGTTTCACTTGGTGCAAGGAATTGGCAAGCTGGCGAACTCCACACTTTCACTCTCAAGCCTGTCATCGTAGGCATTGAGTTGGAAGACCATATGGATGAGGACAAATTCGTAAAGTCGAATGTCCGTGTCGACAACACCGGAAATGTTTTCGAATATGTACGTATCAATATGATCGGCAACTGGGTCGGTGAAGTCCAAACCGCTGAGGATGAATTTGATTCAAACGAGGTAATCCTAATGGGATACACGACATCTGACCCCGAAGACTCGACGGAGGTTGAATTCTGGAACGACAAGGATGGTAAGACCACTTATGGCGAATTCGATTTCCTGACCCCTCAGAGTCATCAAGTACCTGCAGTAAATGGAGTGGCAGATTCAATTGTCAATAATTGGGTAAGGTATGACAAGTACTACTATTATATACTGCCTATCGGTCCCAATGATGCCATTACCGATCAACTCTTCGGAGAATACACGGTTGGACCTTCCCCTGAGTTCTGGATTCCCGACCAGTGGGGCACAAGGAGAAAGGCCCGGAACGTCCACCTTATCATCGACTTGATGGTTCAGGCCATTCCCGCACCGGTTGATGAGAACGGAAACGTTCTTGACAATGAAGACGGCGAAGGTTACATCAGGGCTTGGCTTGATGCGCTTGACAAGACTGATTATGATGATCTGCTTGATCTTTAACAGGTGATGAACGAAAACGGCAATTTAATATCGATACGCATTATGAAGAATATATATAAGTATTTTGCAGCCTTTGTTGCATTTTCCGCTGCAGCTCTTTCGTCCGGAATCACCGTATCCGCCCAAAATCTTTCTGATAACACCTATTTGGTGGATAGTGGAATCGCTTACGCTAAAAGGGCTATACTCAATGACGATGGCACTTATTCCATCGACCTAGAGACATTCGTTATCGGCGAGGTTACTCAGTCTTATGAATCAATTCCTGCCGATGTTGTGCTAGTACTTGATGTGTCTGGCTCCATGGATGAGACTATTACAACTTACACATATTCGCCCGCAAGTGTTTCGTCTTTGTCTTATAGGAATAATAATGGGCAAACCAACTATTATTATTTTTATAACGACGAGTACTGCCGTGTTTCTGTAGGTAGGACTTGGGACTCTACTGGTTGGTTTAGTGGAACATATCATTATCATCTCAGTTTCCAATCGGGTGGTAGGACATATTATATTAATACATCAGGTCAAGTTGTAACGGAAAGGCCCACTAATGTTGATAATGAAAGGACTAATCTTTTGAACTCAAGTGTTCGGTTGTATACCCGGAGTTCGACGTCTTCTGTATCAAAGCTTGATGCCCTTAAATCTGCAGTCAGGGCCTTTATGTCTACGATGAACAAGAATGACCTTGTTGATCCTGAAACCGGAGAGGACCGCACCGAACGACTGGGAAACAGGATTGCTATTGTGGCATTCTCAGGAGCAGGGACTTTAGGCCAGTCCAATCATGATAATTCAATTAAGTTGAATACCGGATGGAAGACCTTAGGAGAAAGTGTTGCTGATAGTACAGGCTTACAATCACTTAAAACCAGTTTGCAGGGCCTTGATGCTGACGGTGGAACACATGTCGAGTATGGTATGCAGGACGCCCTGGCCTTGATACAAAGCCCCAACTCGACGGCTGATGTACGAACCGTAGTCGTGTTTACCGACGGTGTTCCCGGTGCAGGAAGTTGGGACGGAGCTGGACATCAAGGGAATGCTCAGCAATATATTAATGAGACCGTGAACAGTGCCAATGACGCCATTTCCTATTCCAAACAGATTAGTGCCATAACCATTGGCTCTGGGGAGGATGCTACAAATCCTGTCATCTATGCCGTCGGCCTTTTTGATTCCAAACCAGCAGAAGGATCCGATACCTATACTTATATGAATTACTTATCCTCCAACTATCCGAATGCTTCCAGCATGACAAGCAGCGGAGGAACAAAGGAATCTAATGATTTCTATCTGGATGCATCCGGAGGTTCAGCAGAGGATTTGGAGAATATCTTTGTTGCCATCGCCCATTCAGCGGGTGGTAGCGGGAACACCGAGGTATCCGGTGGATCTACCCTTACCGTTGATATCGTCTCCTCTTCCTTCTCCGTTCCTCAGGGATTCGAAGAGCATCCAGAGAACGCTATCACCGTTCTTGTGGCCCCTTGCAATGGCATTACGACTATCGGTGGAAATGATTATTTGGAATTCGGTGAAGCCAAGGATCCCAGTTTCTATGGTCTTGACCCAATTGAGCCTTCCATAAGCGAGGATGACAATAAGGTCTCGACAACGGGATTTGACTACTCGGCGAACTGGTGCGGTCCTGATCCAACATCTACAAGCGCATATCATAACTATGCCTATCATGGTTACAAGCAGATTATCCGTTTCACTATTACTGTAAACGAAGATGCTATTGGCGGGCCTGCCGTTGAGACCAATGATTCAGGTTCAGGTATCTACCTGGAGGGCAGCACAACTCCTCTTATTACGTTCAACCGTCCTACAGTCAAGCTTCCTGTCCAGATCTGGATTCAGAAGAACGGACTTCAGGGTGAAGACTCTGCTGTGTTCACTCTTGCCAGGTCACCGTTCGTTGAGAATTTCAATCCTAAGACAGCCGTTTGGGAGAGCATTACCAAGATTGTCGTTGGCCCCGAAGATTATGACCCTGAGACTGGAGTTTATCTAAAGAAACAGGTCGGTCTTAACCCTGACTACTACTACAGAATCAAGGAAGACGCTTGGGCCTTTGGCTACCAGTATCAGTACGGTGGTGTCTTGTACACCGTTGGAGAAGAGGTTCATAATCCTTTCGTCTTCGACAATACTCCGAAGAACAAGAAGTTCGACGAAGCCCAGGCACGCAATATCTTCAATGAGAAGACGCAGTAGTCAATACTTACTATAACAATAGGGCGACCTTATTAAGGTCGCCCTATTGCGTTATAAACAGTATGTAATGGCTTAAAGATACCCCATGATGCGCCGCCAGACGTGCTGGGATAGGCGGGCGAAGGGAGACCAGAGGATCTCGCGGGGGTAGTACTTCAGGTTGGAGAAGACGCGCTTGTTCTTGCGGCGGAAGCGTGAGAGTTTCGACTCGCCCTTGTGGGAGATGTTCCGCGGGTCGAGAACACCGAAATTGCCCATCTTGATGATATCGTTGACGAGCTTCTTGCCCATTTCGCGGTCGGGAGGGCAGAGGAGGTATTCGTCCTCGAGCCCGAATTCGTGCTGCATGCAGACCATGACGGCGGCGGCGAAGCGGCCCATGCCCAGACGCTTCAGCGTCTGGTATACGGGCCCGCGCTCAGCCGCCGGCAATGCCCTGAGCACGTAGTAGTAATCCATCATCTGCCGCAGGCCGATGCCTCCAACGATGTAGTGGCGGAACATGTGCGCCATGCAGAAAACGGCATTGAAACGGGCGTCCGGATAGACCAGCGTCTCGCCATCCCGGAACGGGGCGTTCTGCTCCAGACAGCGCTGGAGACGCGCGTTCAGGAAGGGATTGTTTAGTTTTGCGGGATGGAAATGCACCTCGACGGTTACGTCATCAAAGATGTCTACCTTGCATTCCTGGTAGATGATGTCGTGTACCTTGTATTTCGAGGCGAATGCCCTGATCGTGTTGCTGCGCGGTCCTTTGATCCAGAGATCTATATCGCCGCTCATGCGGCGCTCGGGGTTGGGGTAGAGATGCGAGAGGCCGGTGCCCTTCAGGATGCAGCCTTGCAGGCCGCGCTCCTTCAGGATGCCCTCGAGCTCCGCGATGCGTCGCTCGTGGTTCCTGTGCATCTCGGCGATCCTTACGGTCAGATGGTCCCATTTATCCAGGACGTGATCGGGCGGGAGCTGATGCTCCGGCAGACGGTGGATGCCGTCGTTCAGAACTCCGAGCAAGGTCTGGATTTTGGCCATGTTGTACATCTTGGCCCACTCCACATGGGTCAGATCCTTCTCGAAGGAGGATTCACGGCCCATGGAGACCAGCAGGAGTTTCCTGAAAGGATGCATTATCGTTTGTCGTCCCAGCCGAAAGGATGCTTGGAGAGCGGGAGTTTGGCGAGAGGGTGATAGTCGCCCTTCAGGCCGATAGGCGTGGCGTTGCGGATCTGGCTTACGATCTCGATGCACGGGCGTGCCTCGCTGATGCGGAAGCCTTCGCCCGCTAGGATCTTCTGGTAGCTGAGGGTGTGCAGTTCGGTGAAACCCTGGCTGAACTCGAACTCGCTGCCGTCGATGTTGAGGGTGCGGTAGGTGCGCTTTTCGCCCTGCACTGCGTTCGGAGGCAGGCAGTCGGCATTGATGCTGAGGAAGTAGCGCACGCGGGCCTTCTCGAGCCCGAGGTAGCCCGCGACGCGGTCAAAGCTCATCACATGGACGATGTTCTCCTTGACCGGGCCGAAGATCCACTGCAGCATGTCGTAGAAATGCACTCCGATATTGGTAGCGATGCCGCCGCTCTTGTGCACGTCGCCCTTCCACGAAGTGTAATACCACTTGCCGCGGGAGGTGATGTAGGTGAGATCCACGTCGTAGACCTTGTCCTTCAGACCCTCGTCGACTTTCTTCTTGAGAGCAGCGATGCTGTCGTGCAGGCGGAGCTGGAGGATGTTGTAGGCCTTGTGGCCGGTCTCCTGCTCGACCTTCTCGAGCGCGTCGATGTTGTAGGGGTTGAGCACCACCGGCTTCTCGCAGATGACGTCGCAGCCGAGGCGCAGGCCGTAACGGATGAAGGCGTCATGCGTGTAGTTAGGGGTGCATATGCTCATCCAGTGCAGGGGATTGTCCGTCTGCATCTGCCTTGAGCAGAAACGGTCGAAGAGCTCGTTCTCAGTGAAGAACGAGCACTCCGGGAAGAAACTGTCGAGGCGTCCGACGCTGTCGAAACGGTCATAGGCCGCCAGCAGGTCGTTGCCGGTATCCTTGATGGCTTTGAGATGGCGCGGCGCTATGTAGCCGGCCGCGCCTATAAGTGCGAAATTGGCCATTATGCCTCAGTCTTTTCTGACTCTATCTCCTTGTGATGCTTGTGGTGGCGGTGGTGTTTCTTCTTGCCGCTATCTTCATCATCATCCTTGTAGCTGCCATAGCCGCCGTCTCCATATCCGTAGCCATAGCCGTATCCGTAACCATAGCCATATCCGTAGCCATAACCATAGCCGTAACCGTATCCGTAGCCATAGCTGCCGTACTTGCCGTAGCCACGACGTTTCTTGTACTTGACGTCGTTGAGGATGACGGTCATGTTGGGGAAGATCTTGCGGTCCTTAAGTTCCTGGAGGTCAGGAAGCATTCGCTTGTCGACCATCCTGGAGCGGATGACGAACACGGTCACGTCCGCGAAGCGCTTGAGGATGTCTGCATCGGCCACGATGCCGGCGGGAACAGCGTCAATGAGGATGAAGTCGTAATGTTCGCGCAGCCATTCGACCAGACGGTCCAGTCGGCTGGAACTGAGGAGTTCGGCCGGGTTCGGAGGGATGGATCCCGAAGGGATGATGTCTACCCCCGGCGCCACGAGATCGTGCTGGATGAGCGACTCGAAGTCATCGGTCTTGCCCGAAAGGTAGGTCGAGAATCCGTGAAGTTTCTCTTTGGTGAAGTTGCGCGTCTGCGTACCCTTGCGGAGATCGAGGTCCAAGATGATAGCCTTCTTCTCCACCATGGCAAGACTCGCCGCGAGATTTGCCGTAAGGAAGGTCTTTCCGGAGTTCTCCATCAAGGACAGGAACAGGTAGGTCGTGCAGGACTTGTCCGCGTTCCGCGTGAACTCAATGTTGCTTCGTAATATTCGGAAGGCCTCCGATATCTGGTCTCGTTTCTTGTCGGCAATAACGATATGACGACCGTCGCCCTTAGGCTTAGCCGGAATCTCACCAAGTACAGGGAGGTCGGTATAGTTTTCAACATCCTTGCGGAAACGCACCTTGGTGTCCAGCATGCGCTGTATTATGAAGATGACCACCGGGACAAGGAGCCCGAGCAGGATGCCCATCATGATGTTGCGCTTGGTATTCGGGGCGATAGGTGAGTTATTCACGCGGGCCTTGTCGATAATCTTGGCATTACCTTCGATCGACGGCTGGCTGATAAGAAGCTCCTCGCGTCTGCCGAGCAGTGTGAGGTAAAGCTGCTCCTTGATACCCTGGACTCGCAATACATTGTCGATATACTGTTGACGGCCAGGAACCTGACGCATCTGGTCAGAAGCTTTTTGACCTACAGCCTCTACATCTGCAACTTTCTGCTGTATAGCACCGATGTAGGTGGTGAGGAGTTTGTCGAGGTTGCTTTTGAGAGTATTCTGCTCGACGAGCATGTCCTGGACCACGGGGTTATTTGTTGTTCCGGTGCTTTTATAACGGTCAAGTCTAAGGACAAGTTCATTGAAACGTGATAGAGTTCCCTTGATATTGTCATCGTTTATGTCTATAACCACCGGGAACAATTTATTATCCGTGTTATTCGCAATTAGTTCCTGGAGATATTGTGCATGAGATATCTGTGCGAGCAAACGATCGACTTCTTCAGATGACTGAATACTTTTGTTCAGGTATGACTGGCCATAGTTGTTAAGGCTTAGGAGCTGGTTGTCACGCTTGAAACTGGCAATCTGCGACTCTTGAACTCCGAGGTCGGCGTCCAACTGGGCGATACGGCTGTTGATGTACTCGGAGGTGAGCCGGATGATATTCATCTTGTCATCGATCGTCGTTTCGTTGTAGACAGCGATCATCTCGTTCAGGATGTCTGCAGCTCGTACAGGAGATGTATCGTGCAGGGAAAAGTTGATGATACCGTCAGACGTGCTATTTCGAATAACAGATACCCTATGCCTGTAGCTTTCAGCAACACTGTTGATACTTGAATGTGTGACGGTAATGGGGTTGTCGTAGAAGAGTTCACGCAGAGCCCAAGTAGGTTGCACCGCAACCCGGCCATAGGTTGTTGTTACAGTATCCCTTAAGCGCCCATGGACGGGTTCATACTCACCAATAGAGATCACGAAAGTCGAATCTTTGTCAATCGTGATAACCATTGAAGCATAGTCGTTAGGGCTGATGTCCAAGAAACTGACTTCAACCGGAGATTCTTTATAGAGGTCTCTGACACGCTTGACAAGCCTAGTCTGGTACTGGTATGTCATGCCTAGATTAAGACGGTTAGCCACTTCGAGCATGGCACTCTCCGACTTGATAACAATGATCTCGTCGTTGATGGCGTTCATCGTCGTCGCCACACGGCGGTTGGTGATGTTCTCGAGCATTGACTGACCGTTGTCAAGGCGGTTTCGGGTAACTGAGGTTACGATGATCTTTGCGTGGCTCTCGTATATGCGGTTCATCTTGTCGCTGCGATACCACGCAATGGCTGCGCCGATAAGAGCGAAGAGGATGAACCAGTGAAGGTTACGCAGAACGGTATAATAGAGGTCCTTGCCCGATAGGGCGTTGGCGTCTTTTTTCTCGATAAAGGAGAGATCGGAGTCGTCGTTTGTATTGTTGATGGCCATGATTGTCAAATTAGAGTTTCTGGTAATAACGGAACATCATAATCAATGACGCAACGCTCGTAGCAGTCGAGAAGATAGAGATGAACGGGCTCCATTGACTGTAAGACTGCTGGAAGTTCCTATAGCGAGTATTGCGGGTAATGATGAAATCATTCTGCTGTAGCATGAAGAAGGGATCATCAAATACTTTCGAAGAGCGAGGGTCAAGGAAACGTGTGACCATCTTACCGTCAATCTCACGCATGACGGCAATCTTCTTGCGAGTGGTATAGACACTGAGGTCGCCGGAAAGTGCCAAAGCTTCGAGGAAAGTACAGCGTTCATTAGTGACACTGATAGCCTTGCCACCATCAGAGCCAAGGAAAAATATTTTGAAGTCCCTGAACCGGACCATGACATAGGGGTCGTCTAGGTATTCCCCATCAATAAGTAATTGGCGGACTTTTTCCTGAAGCTGAAGTCGAGTCAGGCCAGCAGCGTGGATGGTTCCCAAAACAGGAAGTTCTATATTGCCATACTGATCTACAAGATAGCCTAAATTACCTCCTGTACGAATGGCGCTTTCTGCTGCACTGTAGATGTTGAAAGGCCTTGCCAGATCGCTCTCAAACGTGGAAATAATAACTTGAAGCTCGTCGTAAGGAGCAATGACCGCCTCAAAGCGGTTCTCAAGCTCGATCTGAGTTTCGTGTTCCATATCCTGCAGATATGCGATTCTACGCGTCGTCACACATGAAGCAGTCATAGCTGCCAATGCAAGGATGAAACTTGTCCGGATAATCCTCTGTATCTTCATAATCAATGCGAATTTTCGAATAATCTCACAAATATAAGCATTTATTTCAACTTTTCTACAATACGCGCACATGCGTGGCCATCTCCGTAAGGATTAACAGCGTGGCTCATAGCATTGTAGGCGTCAGTGTCGTCAAGCAGACGCGACACTTGGCAGGTAATCATGTCATAGTCCGTACCGACGAGTCTGACAGTGCCTGCGTCAAGTGCCTCCGGCCTTTCCGTGGTGTCACGCATGACAAGCACCGGTTTGCCGAGGCCGGGAGCCTCCTCCTGTATGCCGCCGGAGTCGGTGAGCACGAGCGTGCTTTTTTCCATCAGGAATACGAAGTCGAGGTACTCGAGAGGCTCTATGAAGAACAGGTTGCCGAGGTCTTCCAGCCGCTCGCCAAAGATCTCGTGGATAGGTTTGCGGACATTCGGATTGAGGTGCATCGGATACACGAAATCCACTTCCGGGTATTTCTTCGCAAGATCCCTGATAGAACGGCAAATATTAAGGAAACCCTCACCGAAGTTCTCCCTCCGGTGTCCGGTGATAAGCACTAACCGTTGGGAACGTGACACGTCATATCCAGCGGTTTGAAGCTGTTCTGAGAGTTGAAGCTGTAGAGCCAGGTCATCCTTGATACGGGCCACGACCATGTGCAGAGCGTCGATGACGGTATTGCCGGTGACAATAATCTTATCCTGAGAGACTCCTTCGTCTAGCAGATTCTGCCGACTCAAGGGGGTGGGGGAGAAGTCGTACGTGGCGATGCGTCCGGTGATCTGCCGGTTCATCTCTTCGGGCCAGGGGCTATATATGTTGTGCGTGCGCAGGCCGGCCTCGACGTGTCCGACAGGAATCTGGCGGTAAAAGGCCGCCAGCGCCGCTGCGGTACTCGTAGTCGTATCTCCGTGCACGAGGACCACGTCCGGCCGGACTTTGTCCAGCACTTCACGCATGCCCGTGAGCACCCGCGAAGTAATGTCGTACAAGTCCTGCCCCTGCTTCATTATGTTGAGGTCGTAGTCCGGCGTGACGTCGAAAATCCTCAGCACCTGGTCCAGCATTTCGCGGTGCTGCCCGGTAACGCATACGACCGTCTCGAAATCTTCCGGATACTTCTGGAACTCCTTGACCAAGGGGCACATCTTGATGGCCTCCGGACGGGTTCCGAACACGAGCATTATCCTTCTCATATGTGATAAACTCCTTCCAACGGGCAGATATTATGGCAGTCGAGGATGACCTTGCCCTTGAGTTTGTCCCAGTTGCGCTTGATCTCGTCGTGCTTGACCATGATTACTACAAGGTCGATGTCGTTCAAGAACGCATCGAGGTCGTGATACTGGTTGGGAACCATGTCCTTCTCGATGAACGGGTCGTAGACCTTTAGAGGTTCGGCAAGATGACGCTCTTGACATTCAAGTAGTTGCAGAGTAGGACTTTCGCGGATGTCATCGACATTCTCCTTGTAGGTGAGGCCGTACAGGCCTACGCGGCGGGTGTCGGTGATGCCATTCTCCTTCATGATCTCGTGGATGCGGTTGAGCACAAAGGCGGGCTGGCCATCGTTGGTCTTCATCGATTCGTCGATGACCTTCGCGAGGCTGGGATAGTCGCCCACAAGGAACCACGGATCGACGCTGATGCAGTGCCCGCCTACGCCGGGACCGGGCTGGAGGATGTTCACCCGCGGGTGCATGTTGCAGATGCGGATGATCTCATAGACGTCCATCCCGTCGTGACGGCAGATGCGGGCGAGCTCATTCGCAAAGGCGATGTTCACTGCGCGGAAAGTGTTCTCGACCACCTTGGTCATTTCCGCGGTGCGGATGTCCGTGACCACGATTTCTCCCTGGCAGAAGCTTGAGTAGCAGGATTTTACGCGTTCGCCTACGGTGCGGTCGTCCGCGCCTATCGTGCGGTTGTTGTGCAGAAGCTCATAGACCATGTTGCCGGGAATGATGCGCTCCGGAGCGTGAACGAGATTCACCTTCTTGCCGGAGGCTCTGACCACCGGGCGGACAGACTTGTCGATGGTGCCGGGGGAAATGGTCGATTCGACGACTACGATGGCATCTTCCGGGCAGACTTCCAGAACCTGCTGCACGGCCTTGACGACGTAACACGGGTCGACCTTTTTCGAGAATTTGTCGTAGGGAGTGGGCACCGACACTATGTACATATCCGTGCGTTGGTATTCGGTGGTGAAGGTTATGCCTCCCGCGACTGCAGCTGAAAAGAGTTCTTCCAGTCCCTCCTCCTTGAATGTGGTGCGCCCCTCTTTGAGGGTCTTGACCAGTTCCTTATTGTAGTCCGTGCCTACCACTTCCTGCCCGTGCGAAGCGAGCATCAGGGCAGTCGGCAGGCCGATGTATCCGAGTCCGATTACGTTGATCATTCCAATATCTTTTTTTGTTTATTATCCAGGATGCTTAAAGAGTCGATCGCGTGTGAAAGAGCGACAGAGAACAATTCCGCTCCCTTTGAATTCAGGTGATTCGCGTCCTTGAAATAGTCCGTGTCCGAACAGATGCTCATTCCTGATAAATCAATGATGGGAATATCGTATTTTCTTGACAGATCTTGATAGATCGTCCGTGATTCCTGTTCATCCAAATTGTCCTTAAGTTTCTTATATAGAGGAGCATATACGAATACTACGGGCAAGTTGTCATTCCTTGCCTGAACCAGAAGGTCCTCAAGGAGTCCTACCGCTTTTTCGTTACTTGCATCCTTGATACTACCTTTTTGCAGCATTGCTTCCAGGCGTTCTCCATTCCACGCTGAATCATAATTGGAGTAACCTTTGTAATAATGTCCTTTGGTATCGTGACGGATTCCCAGCAATTCCATCAGTCCAATCCCTATCAGTTTCGGGTCGCCGCGATAACGGTACATGGGGACGTGTTTCTCCGCCCAGGTCAATCCATACAGGTCGAGATAGGGTTTGACTAACGTATCGGTCAGATATGGATAATACTGCTCTTTCTCAAAACCGTTGGTAACTAGATTCAGCTCGCTGTAGTCAATGTTGACGATCAAGAGCTCTGGCAAAACGTTATTCCTGCGATACAGTTGCCACCTCAGCCAGCTCACTCCAAACGGCTGCCCTGAAACCCCCAGGTTGCGGGAATTGACATCAAGGACTGTATCCAATACCATAGGGTTGTATGAACAGGCCGCCCTTGAGTTCCCTATGATAACGATATCTGCATCCATCCTTTCGTTCATCAAGGCGTTCATGGTATAAAAGTGCCCTCTTTCCGTCTTGCGAAGCCCCCTGCTTACACAGACGTCAGCAAGGATCGCCAGCACCAGCAACAATAAACAAAAGGACGCTATATGTTTCAAGAAAACCTTCATCAGAACTGGAAATAAATGAAAGATTCAGATGATGTTCCGAACAGAAAGATCATAACGCAGACAAGCACGTACAAGGCCCATTGAGGAATCATTGTTACTCCCTTCAATTTGAGAGGACAGTCCTTATTCCGCCACAACCATTCAAATATGATCAAGACGGGAAGAGTGACGAGCATCTGGAGAATGTATGTCGCGCTGTTCAGCCAAGGTACAGTCAACAGGCTCTTATTGAAAATACGCAGGATATAATCCCACGCCTGTCCGATGCTGTCGGACCTGAAGATAATCCAGCCGATGACTACGAGAACAAAGGTCAGAAGCATCTGGCCACATTCCTTAAGGTTAGGCAGAAGGCGGTCCTGAGCCACTGTGTCGCGGTACTTGCGATTCTTGCCCATCAGGATAAGCGGGAGGAATAGCAGCGCATGGTATGCGCCCCAGGCGATGAACGTCCAGTTCGCCCCGTGCCAGAACCCGCTCACGAGGAAAATGACAAAGGTATTGCGGATTATTTTTGCCTTGGAACAGCGGCTTCCACCAAGAGGGATGTAAACATAATCCCGGAACCAGGTTGTCAGTGAAATGTGCCACCTGCGCCAGAACTCCGCTATGTCCCTGCTGAAATAGGGGACATTGAAGTTCCTCATCAGCTTGATACCAAATAGTTTGGCGGTACCGATTGCTATGTCGGAGTATCCGGAGAAGTCGCCGTAGATCTGGAATGCGAAGAGAATGGCGGCCAAAAGCAGCGTGCTTCCACTCTGGGTCTGATAAGTCGAAAAGACTTTGTCGACATATATGGCGCAGTTGTCGGCGATGACTACCTTCTTGAAAAGCCCCCAGAGGATTTGCCGCATACCATCGGCTCCGGTCCCGTAATCGAAGGTGCGCGGTTTGCCGAATTGCGGGAGCAGGTTGGTAGCTCTCTCGATAGGTCCGGCGACCAATTGCGGGAAGAAGCTTACGAAAGCGAAAAACTGGACGATATCCCTGGTCGGTTCCAATTTCCCCTTATAAACATCGATGCTATAGCTGAGTGCCTGAAAGGTGTAAAAACTGATGCCGACGGGGAGGATCAGATGCAACAGGAGTCCATCGGCCTTTCCTCCGAGGAAAGCGTCTGCAAACGCAGTGGCGAAGAAGTCGTAATACTTAAAGACACCGAGTATGAACAGGTTGACGACTATGTTAAGGGTGTTGACCATGCGCGCCTTACGCGGATTCTCCTTAAACATTTCAATCAGTAAACCCGCTGCAAAACTGCACGCAGAAGTGAATGCGATAAGGAATAGGAACCGCCAGTCCCACCATCCGTAGAAGATGTACGACACAACGACTACGAAAAGGTTCTGCAACTTTAGGTTCTTGTTGAAAACGAACCAATAGAGCAGAAACACTATCGGCAGGAATATTGCGAATTCTATGGAGTTGAAAAGCACCCTCTTATAGGAATTGTAGTAAAGTGGCGGCATAGGACAGGCCTACGCCGAATCCGCAGGCCATGACTCTCATGCCATGCTGGATTGTCCCGTTTTTCAAGCACTCCTTGAGGCCGATCAGGATGGTAGGCGAGACGGTGTTTCCGGTGTGCTCTATGTCGATGAAGAACTTGTCTTTATCGATGCCGCATACCTTGCGTATGGTGCTGAGCATATATTTGTTGGCCTGATGGAAGACGAAGTAATCGATATCCGCTTTTTGCAGGCCGCTTTTCCGCAGGAGGTCTGCAATCATTGCCGGGACCGCGTCAAGCGTGAAATTGAAGATTGCACTGCCGTTCATGTAGAGGTAGTCATCACGCCGGACGTGGCCGTCATCATCTGTGGATTCAACGCAGGTTGCGTTGCGCTGCCTGGCTCCGAAACTCTTAACAATCAGATTCTCTGCCCCTGAGCCATCCGTCCCGAAAACGAAGTCACCAATCTCGGCGAAACCTTTTTCCTTGGAGATGAGACAAGCTGCAGCACCATCTCCAAAGATGGAGCGGTTACTCTTATCCTGAGGGTGGAGATACTTGGTATATGTTTCGGAGGTGAGCAACAACACATTTTTGGCAAGCCCGGCAGCGAGGAGCCCCTTGGCTGTGGCCATGCCATAGATGCAGCCGGAACACCCGAGGTCATAATCGTAGGCGCCGGCTGAAGTCGGGATGCCCAGACGATGCTGGAGTATGCATGCAGTAGACGGGAGGAAATGGTCCGGGCTTTGTGTGCAGAGCAAAACGAAATCAATCTCGGAAGGGGAAATCCCGTACTCTGCAAAGAGTTTTCGTGCAGCCTTTTCTGCCATGTCTCCGGCAGTTTCATCAGGAGCGGAAATGTGTCTTTCCTTGACGCCGACCTTGTTGTAGACCTTATCAACGTCCCATTCAGGAAACTCCTTGGTCAGTTCCTCATTGGTCAGGACTTGTTCCGGGAGATAATATGATATGCCTCGGATATATGCTTTCATAGCTCGATGGAACCTCCGGTGATATCGATGCATGAGCCTGTCATCCAGGATGATGCATCGGAAAGAAGGAAGACTGCGAGGTTCGCGATGTCCTCGGGCTTTCCATATCTCTTCAGAGGATATTTTGCCTGTTCGGCTTGGAGCTCTCCCTCAGTGACACCTTCATTGAGGACAAGCGTTGTCCAAACCATGGCTGGGCAGATACAGTTGACGCGGACCGCCCTTGGAGCGAGCTCCAGGGAAAGACACTTTGCGTATGACTTCAATGCTCCCTTGGAAGCGCTATAAAGCGCGTTCGCTACGGTAGGGATCTCTGCCGTCCGCGATGAGACAAACACAATGGACGAACCTTTATTAACCTTCTTCTTGGCGAGAAGACAGGCTTGCAACAGGACCGCAGCATTGAAATTGGCATTCATCACTGTCGCAATGTCCTCAGCGTTGATAGCTTTGCAGGGCTTTCTGTGGCCGATCCCGGCACAATGAACGATGCCGTCAAGGGCGGGCGTATCCTCCACGAGCTGTGTCCGCGATCCTTCATCGGTCAGGTCTGCTGCAATCTGTATATTTCCTTCACCAGAAAGGCTGTCAAGCGTTTCTTGGAGCCGAGCTTCATTCCTCCCTGTTATGACTACACGTGCCCCCATCTGTGAGCAGAGGATGGCTGTCGCGCGGCCAATGCCGGAAGAAGCCCCGGTCACAAGGATGATCTTCCCATTAAGGGAAAAGGGATTGAAACAGGTGTCCATTACTTAGAAGAGACAGTATTGAAAAGGTCCTCCACAGTGTTGCAATGCCTGATCTCGGCTCCTGTCAAGGTTTTGCCATATTCGACCTTGACCATCGCGATGACGGAAAAGGCGATGAGCGAACTCCACTCGTCAAGATCCTTGTATTCTGTATCGGCCTCGATAGCCTCCGGCTCCGTATCATCGAACTGCTCACGGAAATGAGCCAGGAAATCATTCAGTTCCATAATCTTTTATTCTTTTGAATTCATATTCTTTTTTTGCCCAAAAAGCGACCTCGCGCTTGAACAGGCGAGTGGCTTCCGGACCAAGGTTCTTCTGTTTCAGTTTCCTTCGCAGCACATCCGAAAGGAGGTACGAGACATAATTGCCGGCTCTCCTTTCCGTTTTCAAGTGAAGGTCTTCCTCTACGATCAGTTCATTGGGATGGATCAGGAAATTGATACCTTTATTCGTCCCTTTAGTTTCCAAATGTAGTAAATCTCTCGTTAAAACCGTTAGGAATGGAGAAATCCTTAGCAGAGTACCGATATAGGGGAACCCGAATGATGACACAGGGACTTCTATGATACTCGAATCTCCCTTCCTTGCAAGGTTGTCAGGACGAGTCCGGTAAGGTACTCTGGGAGCGCCGAACCACTGCAATTTGCCCTTACTTCCCAAAGACATGAACATGTCCATCCTCTGAGGCGCGACAGAACTGTCAAACTTGAACCCTGCTTCTCTCAATGCTTTGGGAGTATCGGAATTGACGCGTAGGGCAGGGGAGCGGAACGACACAACCTCTTCTCCTGCAATGTCTTCCAGAATAGATTTGGCTGTTTTCAAATGTTCCAACTGTTCTTCGTACGGCATACTGTCGAAAGCTTTGTCATGCCGGTGTGTTAGACCGTGACAGGCAATCTCGTGCCCTTTTGCCTGGACCATCTTGACTATTTCAGGACAGTCTTTTGCAAAGTTGGCGATGTAGAAGAAGGTCGCCTTGACGCCGAATTCATCATACAAGTCAAGAAGTGCAGGGAGTCCTTCTTTCCAGACTTTTATACCGGTATCGTCCCTGAGGCCACCGTTGACAATGGAAGTGGTCTCTACGTCGTTTGTCAGGTAGCAGGTCCCTCTCATTTACTTATCTGGTCTTTGTATTCGAATACTTTCTTCGCCGGATTCCCTGCGACCAGGGTGTATGCCGGAACCTTGTTATTTACAACTGAGCCGGCAGAAACCGCGGCATATTCACCTATCCTTGCACCAGGAACCAATGTGCATTTCACGCCTATCCATGCCCCTTTCTCTATCACGACCGGGGCGACTTTCGATTCGAATACATTCTTGAAATGGGCATATGGGTTGATATGCGCGACGATCGTATCTTCGCCGGCAAGCGAAACATCATCGCCGATGAATACATACTCCGGATACGCGTTGTCGATACTGCATAACTGCCCGATATAGACATTGTTCCCGATGTGCACGCCCCTCCTGCGGTGCATCTTAATACGCCATGAATTGATTGGACAAAAATATGCTGCCCGATAGAGGATTATGTTCCGTATCTTTCGGCATACGAACTTGAACTTGCTCATCTTCCGACGGTTACTTGAGTTGCGAATCGTTTCGGAGAGGGATGAACCGTGATCGAAATAGGGGATCTCGATAGGATCCGGGATATTGAAATCGCTTGATGACATAGCTACTTCCAGTACAGCTTTACTAGTTTGTTGTAGATACTTGAAACGAACTTGCTTTTGCGTGACAGGAGTTTAACCCTATTGCGCATGAATTCCCTGAGATGAAGGTAAGTCCATTGTACAATGCTATCTGTCCAGAGGGTGTGGGCGAGGATCAATGCTTGTTGAGGGAACTCTCCTTTATTGATAGCGTTGATTACGTCTTCTGTGCTGTGGTACGACTGTGGAAAACTGCTGCTGACCTTGTCCCTCACAGCATATTTGCCCCCATCCCAGGCATAACCGGTATCGGTCATATAAAAGATCCTTTCGAAGTCGAAAGAAATGTAAGGCTCTCCTATCAAGCCGAAATCCGATAGTTTGGCCGTGGACCAGATATCCTTGTTGTCATATTTGGAGGATGAACTCCCGTGCATGCATACAGTCTTGACTGGATAATACTGCCTGAAATACTCCAGGTTGGCTTTGAATGACTCGATGGCTTTATCCATATCACCTTCCGTCTTGGACAGGTCCTCATAATGATACCCTATCTCGTGTCCCATGGCGGCTATCTGATGAATGATATCTGGGTGGTCGCTCTTAGGAACGCGCCTGAAGTAATATGTAGCTTTCACTCCCAAATCATACTCTGCTTCAGCCATCTTCAGGGCATTCTGCGGCTGCTCATCGACATCGTGTCTGAGGGCGATAAAACTGCCTTGAGGTTCTGATTCCAAGAAGTCCCTTACAGGCATAATGGTAAAACCTCCGTCGAGAAATGCTCTTATCAGATTTCTGTATGTAGCAACAGTGAAGTCTATCACTTTTCCTTGTTGAATTGCTTGAACTTACTTGCGCGTTGGGAAACAATCTTATCGAACTCCTCGGGAGAATAATTCTGCTTCAGGAATCTGGAAAAATCCATAATTACTTTTGCCGGGTTTCCCCCAGCTAAAACCATGGGAGGGATATCTGTGTTGACAATGCTGCCGGCACTTATCATTGCTCCTTCACCTATCTCAACGCCGGGCATGAGAGTAACCCCTGCACCTACCCATGCATTTTTCCTGACTATCACAGGGGCGACATATGAACTCATGCACTTCGAGAAGTATTTGGAAGGTTTAATGTGGGTCAGAACTTGATTGTTGCCAGCAAGTGCTGCACCGTCTTCGACAACGAGAAAATAAGGATAAGGAGCATCGACCGTCACATCTGTGCCCCAATGAACATGCTTCCCGACCTTGACACCTCTCCATCGTTGCATCTGGATCCTCATTCCGTTCCAAGGAAGGTTTTTCCCCAATCTTCCAAGAACATGGTCTTTCCAGCGGATGATTCCATACCAGATGGCAGAATGATATCCGTGCTCCCTTGCCGATTTCTGGACCGTAGTCAACAGACTGTTTGCTTCATAGTTTGGAAGCGGTTGATTTTTCAATTCTAGATAAGCTTTCATCCTTGACTCATTTGAAGCTATACTGATAATCAGGATTCTCTTTCATCACTGTCCTGCTGTTTGGATAATTCTCTATGAACCAGGTGAAGAAAGCAGAAACGTCGATCTTATCGGAAAGCATTTTCTTTTGCTTCTCTTTCCATACTTCCTTTGTGTCAGGGTCCTGAAGCAATTCCCTTGCCTTATCCAGCAGTTGGTCGAACCGGTCAGGGGTGAACCCGAAGGTGAGTCCATATTTATGCTCCTCTTCCTCAAGGTATGCGATCCTACCGACAAAAGTATTACATCTCAATGAAGGCACTCCCAGAACAGCAGCCTCAGAAGCCATCGTCTGGCTGTCCCCGATGTACAGGAAAGAATAGTACATCAGCGAGTGCATGTCTTCAGCAGGCACGGTGAGTTTGTATTTCTCAAACTCAGGTTCAATATTCTTCTCAGAAGTGATAATAACGCGACCATAGCCATTGAGCAATTCAATGAGTTTTTTCTTCTTGCTGAACGAAATGCCTTGCTGTCCAATGTCGTGATATGCGTTCAAAGCGACAAAACGAAGAATAAAGTAACGTTCCCCTTTCTCGATTCCCATTTTTGAAAGAACGGATTCGTCGGGTGTGAAGACATTAGGATGTAAATACGCCAACTCATGATATCCGGCATAGAAAACTGCCTTCGGAGTCTTTCGATGCGCCGTTCCCAATGCCGAGGGTGACAGTACAGCCTCTGCATATGGGAAGCCGTATTTTACCGCAAGCTGAGCTACTTCGTCATCATCATCGCCAAAGATGAAAGACTTCATCCTAGTTATCCTCGAAACATGGGACAGAGAGATCCCGGAACTGATACCGATATCGATCCTATGCCTAATGACAAACCAGAACAAAACAATATCGTTCTTGATTGTCTTCCACGCTTTACCTATGATGGAGTTGGATTTGTTCCCAAGATAAAGGTAAGGCATATTATATACGTCCATCAAATGCAGAGCGACGGGGACGTTCCTGACTGAATAATATACTTTATGTCCGTCCTTCTCCAACTGTTTGCTGAGGTTCTTGTAGAGGTGGACGTGTCCTGGGTGTCCGATGTCAAATAAAACGTTCATTATTCTACAGTCTTTTTCGCAACCATTTGACAGACAGTTTCAAAGCTCGTCATCTCTCCGATTTCCTCCGGCTCCAGTGAGATGCCGAATTCGTCCTCCAGTTCCAGTACCAGGTTGAGTTGTGCCATGGAGTCCCACTTCTCACACGTCTTCTGGGAGCATGTCGCGTCCAGGTCTTCGATGCCGAAGACCTCCTTCATGATAGCTAATATCTTTTCTTCCATGTTATTCGGTTATTGAATAGTAGGGTTTTACACTCAAGTCGGCTGACGTCAAATCAAGGGAGTATGTTTTTGTCCCGTCTTGTTTCTGTCCGGTCAATGTGAATCCACACCTGTCGTAAAAGTCAGCGACTTGAGCATTTTTGGTTGTTGGTATGTACTCCGCCTTGATGGAACGTATTCCTTTGTCCTTAAACCTTTCCAGGACAGTATTGAGGAATGCGGATTCAATGCCCTTGCCAAGTATCCTGCAACTCAGCAGGAGGGAATCGATCTCATTCCCATTCATGAGTAGGCAACCGGTAATGCCATTGTCTCCAAACCTGTCAAAGACACTCATGCAGCAGATATCCCAACCATTTTCCAGTCTCGAGCGGATGTCAGACTCGGAATACCTTCTAGTCGTGAGATTGAACTGGTTGGTCTTCTGGGTCATCTGCGCTATCCTGGGGATATTGAACTCATTGGCCATTTCAATCCGGATATGGATGTCCAGGCTCTCAAGGAAGGATTCCATATCCGTGAAGGTCCGTTGCGATTGGGTGCGGAGTGCGTTAGCCCTATACTGCTCAGACTTTTTCCTGTCTTCCTCCGTTATGGAATAAACACGGAAGTATTGTTCAACCAGCTCCTTGCAGAAATCGGGGAGTTCATAAGGCTGTGCAGGGAACTCAGGGACAGATACCATCGGAAGTGTCTGACGTATAAGTTCCCTTTCAGACGGATTGTCATCGATGAAAACCATGCTGTCCAATCCGATGTTCAACTCTTCTGCTATCTCCCTGATATTCGTCGCCTTGTCGTTCCAGTTGATTCTCCATGAGGAGAAATCGCCCTTTTTCAAGACCATGAATGGATTGTTGTCCAGGGCATCCAGGGCTTCCTCTTCGTTATTCTTGCTGCAGATGGTGAGTATTATGCCATTGTTCCCTAATTCCTTCAAACAATCCTGAAACAGATGATATGCTTTACCTGGATAATCTCCTGAGAGCTTGATTCCATCGATGCCATCCTCGCCAAGGATTCCTCCCCAAAGCGTGTTGTCCAGATCGAGGACAAGACATTTCTTCCTCTTCAAAGAGACTTGGGCAAGTTTACGTTCGAACCATTCCATGAAAGGTTTGGAAAGCCGGGGATTTAATCCCATCTGGGATATGAACCAGAACTTCCAGTCTACCAGTTCATTCTCGGGGTACTGGCGCGTGAATTCGCAGATATCGAGAACATGGACGTTCTTGCGGGCTTTTTGTGCTTCGAATAAAGAGGCATTATACTCGGAAATGGATTCTTTCAATGCTGCTCCGTTCGTCATCGGGATGGAGGGGAGCTCCTCCATTGTCAGAAGAAATATCGGTTTGGAAGATGCAATCTGGTTCAAAACCAGGTTCATCTTATCCGAATATCCATGTATCTCTTCGCAAAGAATGCTCTCATTCATCCTTACAGGGAGCTGGAAGAACCAGACATAGCCGTCTGCGTCGTCCGGAACGATGGAAATGTCATCATACCCGGAGAATGTGTATCCCTTTGGGAAGAACCTCTCTACCGTGTTGTTTCTAAAGACGAAGCAATTCATTGGTATTCAGTCAATTTTGAAATCTTGCACCGTGACAGGTCCAAAAGGACGCTTCCCCATGACAGGCCAGCTCCGAATCCAGAGAGGATGACCTTCTCCCTTACAGGGAACTTGTCATAAAGCTCTGACACGATAGTCAATGGAATCGATGCGGAACTCGTATTCCCAAAGCGGTCAAGGGAGTAGGGGACTTTCTCCACCGCGACTTTCAACCGTTTGGCAAAAAAGTCAGTCATGAATTTATTGGCCTGATGAAAGATCAAAAGGTCGATACTCTCAATATCCTCTCCTGAAAATGTCAGAAGACCCTTGATATCCTTGGGCTCAACTCTCATACCGAAATTGAAGACATCCATCCCGTCCATGCGGAATTGAAATCCGTTCCTTCTATTACCCTTGTCATCCTCGTCCATTTCGAATGCTTCGATAGAAGCGGGATTTCGGAATCCTCCGACGGGAATCATCATGACATCAGCACCGCTGCCATCCGAGTTCAGCGAGAAGAACGACTCTCCATATTCTCCCTTTTCAATAAGTGTGGCTGTTCCAGCGTCGCCAAACAACGGCTTGGACTCCCGGTCATACTCGGAAGTGATCTTGGACATGGTCTCTCCCACCAGCAGGAGGACTCTGTCACATCCCATCTGGGTGCAGAAGGAATACGCGATAGAGAGACCATAGACATAGCCGGAGCATGCAAGGTTGACATCAAAACATAGGGTAGATTTGCTCAACCCCAGCCTGTGCTGAAGAATAGGCGCCGTTGCCGGTTGATGATAGTCCGATGTCTGGCTGACAAATATCAGGGCCTGGATGCTTTCCTTCTCAATGCTATTGTCTTCAATAAGCTGTTCGGCGGCGCTGAGGCATAAGTCTGAGGCACATACATCCTTGTCCGCGATACGTCTCTCACGGATGCCTATGTTGTTGATGGTCTTCTCCAGGTCTTCCTTCGGAATAAGATATTCCAAAGATTCGTTCTTCTCAACCCTGGAGGGAACACATGCCGCTATTGAATGGATGCCGACTCCCTTGAATCTAAGATCTGCCATAATCTACAAAAGTGAATAACCCCCATCTACAACCAATTCCGTTCCGGTCACGAAACTACTCGCATCGGAAAGGAGGTATATGATGGCGTATGCCATTTCTTCCGGTGTGCCGAAACGCTTAAGCGGGAACGCTTTAGCATTCTCCTGAAGCTCTTCTTCAGTGACGTTGGCAGTACGGATGAGCGGGGTGTCCGTCGTGCCCGGAAGGACGCAGTTGACACGTATCTTCTTCGGCGCAAGATCGATAGCCATGTTGCGGGCCATACCCACCAGGGCATTCTTAGATGCTGAGTAAACGGAATTGCCAGGGTGCACAATCTTCGGGCCGTCGATAGAAGATACGAATACAATAGAAGCGCCTTTATTCAGCTTCTTTTTCTTCAGCAATGCCTTGACAAGTAGAACGGGACCGAAGAAATTAACCCCGAACACCTTGTCAAACTCTTCCTTATTGATGAATGTGAAAGGGTTCATATTAGCGATGCCGGCGCAACTGGCGATACCGTCAAGCACAAAGTTGCCGTTCAGCAGATCCTCCCACGAACTGTCGTCGTTCAGGTTGATGGTAAACATCTGGTGTCCCTGACCTTCAAGTTCGGACATAGTGGCAGAGAGCCCGGCTTCATTGAAATCCGCGGTTATGATAGTTGCGCCCATCTTGGCGCATGCCAGAGCCGTGGCCCTGCCCATACCTGAAGCTGCGCCTGTGACAAGGAGAGTCTTTCCTGCCAGTGAAAAAGGGTTGAACTCCATTATAAGTGGCTGTTAACGATGTCAAACAATTCCTGGATAGTATTGGCCTGCCGCATTTCGTTTGCGGATAACTGGACGTCATATTCCTCGTCTACCATCGCCATGACAGACAATGCCAGCAAGGAACTCCACTCGTCGTTGTCCCGGAACACTGTTTCGGGAGAAAACTCGCCTGCTTCGGTTTCTTCGAACTGATCAGCGAAGTTTTGGATGAATTCATTTATATCCATAATCAAAATACAAAGTTACATATTATTTTTCGCCCACTTCAAAAACTCTTCCAGAGTTAATTCATTGTATTGGAGGAATGACTTGGAATGCCCGATCAAGATGACGTCTACGACATCCCTGTCTTCAACTCTCGTTCCTTTGATGCGCTTTGCCGCAGCGATGAGCTGCTTCCCAGTAGCTTGATTGAAGTCCATCTTCCACGGACTCTTGCGGAAGAAAGATTTGATGCTTAGATGCCGATTGTCAGATTTGTTAATAACGCTACCCTTCGATGTCTGGGACGCTGCGCTGTGCTTGTGACGGTGGAACTTGGCCCTAACCATTCTGAATATCCTTATTGGGGAGACAAATGACCAGAATGGTCTCATCTCGGTATAGATGGGATACTCGGTAATGATTCCTTTCTGGCTCGAGGGAGCAATATGGTTGATGTTCCTGGCGTCTGCGGGATAGCTCAGTAGGCAGTCATATGCTTCACTATAGTCGTATGATACATTCCCACCTTGTATACCCCCTTTGTACACGGAAGTATCGGCAGTGATTCCATGCTTAAGAAGCACTTGATAGATATTCTCCGTAGGCATCATACTCCAGTTGGCCGCTCGGAACAGCCAGACTTTGTAGTCCGGTTTGACCGGCCTCAGAAGGTCATGAAGGTAGCCGACGCATTGGCCGACCATCTCATCAATCCTTTCCATCGGCAATGCAGCCATGTTGTACTCGTCAATGCATTGATCCCAACTCTTTCCGTCCCATTTTGCATTGAACCATGACGAGTGTACGTGCAGTTGGACGTCATGCCCTTTTTTGATAGCATCCTGAAGCTGGGATTCGATTTCAGCCACATGGAAATCATCCTTTCCGGTCTCTGCAAAGTAGCGTTTGAACGCAAGGATCTCCGCTACATCTGCCATGATGGTGAGCTTCCTGTCATACTTTTCAAGCATGACCATAAGGCGTCCTGTCGGTTCGACCATCAGTTTCCAAGGATCTCCGTCCCCGTTCCCATGGATCTCATAGTCCAGGGTGAATATTAGATTGTACTTCATATTCGGCTGATATAATCTATCCATGAATCGGCTTTCTGCTTGCACTCCTCGTAGACCCTTCTGTGCCCCATTGTCGTAAGGCCTTCCTTGAGCTGTGTCAGAAGGCACAAGCAGACATCCTTAGCATCAAGCAGGAGTACCTCTCCGCATCCGATAGGGAAGACCTGGGTAGAAGGGAGATTGCGGACCATTTCCATAAGTTCGACAGAGTCGCGCATCCTGCCGCTCTTGTGGGAATGGGCGCGGAAATGGCCGTTGTGCTTTATACCGGACTCATCGATGAGGTCGATGGCGAACCGATGCGGGTCATATACCCTTACTGGGAAAGATTCTTCCCCAATCATGTCCTCGATGACATGGTTGAATGTCAGATTTTTCAGGGATGCTCCGAGCATCAGTATCTTTCCTTTGTTGACGATCAGTCTGAAATACGGGCTCTTCTCAGTGAACGGAGTCTCGTCAAGGTGATGCTCTGCGGTGTAGTAAGCAGACCTTTCTCCAAGTGCAACGACAGAGTGAGTTGGCGACATACTTCTTCTTGCCCCTTCCTGCCGCCCATAGAAAGTTGATACAGTTCCCATTGCATTCGGAGCGGTCCTCACGTCAAACTCCTTGATAGACTTGAGATAGTCAAAAGAACTGCCCTTGATAGGCAGTGCCGGACACAGGATCGTATGGCCGGAGTCCAAGACATACTTTCTGAGATTGTCGGTCACGTGCTTGAGCTTGATGTTCCCGATGTCCGGCAAGGAAGAATGGATCATGACGTCGGAGTCCAGAGCCATTTGGGAAAACAGTTCATCGACTTCTTCCCGTGACACCTTTGTCTTGAAACACTCCTGCCAGTGCGCCATCTTCTTGTCTTCGGTGTATGCGAGGACCTTGCGCTGCAAGGCCTTGGGCGCCAATTGAAAGACAAGGGATTTGATATATGAGACTTTACTCATTGTCAAGTATCTCGTTGTACACTTCGATGACTTTATGTGCAACCACGCAGGAATCAAACTCTTGGATAACCTTTTCCCTTCCATTGGTCTTGCCATGCCTGATGGCTTTGTCAAGTTTCTCCGCAATGTCTTCCGGGGTGCGTTCTGCCAGATAGCACCCGTCCGTCCCCGAAATGACGTGCTTGACATCACCGACATCTACGCTCACGATGGGGCAGTTGCATGCCATCGCTTCCTTGATGAACTGTGGGGAGCCCTCGTGGTCAGAGGTCATGAGTACACAGTCTACGGCATTGTAGAGCAACACTACCTGCTCCCTGGAATAGCCGATAAACTCTAGAAGTTCGGTCTTGGAGCAACCTGCATATCTTGAGTTGAATTCTTCGACAGCCGCTTTGGCCAGAGGATAATTCTTCGCTTTGTTGTGAAACTCCTTGGAGAACAGGATATGCTTCTCTGCTGGATTCCATCCGAGTTTCAGACTTGCTTCTTTTTTGTCGATAGGAACTAACAAGTCAGAATTAACTCCGCATGGGATGACCCTGATGCTTTTCTGCTTGAGCAGGCCTTTCTTTTGTTCATTTGAAACGACGATATTCCTTTTCGACGCGAGAATGGATAACTGTGATGCAATTCTAAGTGATCTATTATGCAAGTCAGTTCCATGATATGTCGTGACCACAGGCACCATTCTCTGCATATTTGCAATCAATCCACAAAGCCCGTAGTGTGCGTGGACGATGTCTGGGGAGAATTCCCGGATTGTTTTTCTGATAATTCTAGGTGAATGGAAATAGTTTTCAACCAAAAGTGCCTTACACTCTACTCCCGCAACCTGTAAAGCCTTCATCTGTTCGAAGACGAACGGTGCCATATAATTAGTGTGGAGGGAGTAGCTCCTTCGGCTACAGACAATCAAGACTTTCATGGATTATCAGAATAAGAGTCTTGTCTTTAATGGAAGAACATGGAATAATCGACAGAGAGTGATCCAAAGCCTCTTGTGCCCCATACACTTACGAGCGACCCTAGTCAATCCTTTCCTTATGACTTTAACAGGATATGTGCCTTCCAAGTTGCTCAGTATAGCGAGGTAATGTTTAGTAGTCGAGACAGGGCAATACTTGAAACTGTTTATCAGTAAACTGAAAACCGCCATATCTCTCCAACCATCTATAACAACAGTGGCTTCTGAACTCAAATGGAGAGATTCATCACTTATCGCGTCTGAAAGCCTTTGTATATAGTGCCATATATGTGTGGCATATTTCTCATAGTTTATTTTTTTCTTATCATGAAGGATAGAGGTTTGGTGCTGTACATAATAATATAATACCACGTTTGCATGTGCTAATCGTTCAACAACCAGAAGAAGATCAAGTTGAAAGATTCTGTCTTCAATGTAGACCAGATTCTCCCATCGGATACCATGTTTTATGATTACTTCTTTTTTTATGAAATAACGCCAGGCACCGAACCCAATATCCATGGGATTATACGTGAATAGACCAAGATAATCCTTGCCTGTCTGAATGTCCGAAATATGAAATGGTTTCTCCTGGCTTATAGCTATAGCATCGGGTTGAACAACACGCCAGTCGCATACCAGCATGTCCAAATCCAAATCCTCGATGGTTTTTAATACAGAACTGAATGCTTGTGGTTGAACAAAGTCATCGCTGTCACAGAAATAGAGCCACTTTCCATTAGCGATATCAATACCCTTGTTTCTAGCTGAGGATGGGCCAGCGTTCTCTTTTCGATAATAATAGATATTGTCATGGGTATCAGCATAGTTCAAAACAGAATCCACGCTTTGTGTCGATCCGTCATCAACTATGATTATCTCATATTCATCTTCAGGAAGCCCTTGATCTAAAAGGGAGTCAAGCATCCTCTCTATCCATGCATTAGCATTATAGTACGGAATGATAACACTTAGCACAATGCTACTACTCATAAAACAAAGATATTAACGCTGCTTATATATTTTGTTATATGCTTTTTTCATGAAACTATATATAGATGAATCTTGCTTAAAAAGTGACTTAATAGCTGTTCTAATCCTTAAAATTAAGTTATCTATAATGATAATCCATGAGGAATATGCGTTAATTCTAATTCCAGTAATAGACTGAAGAGTAGAGATTATTCTTTGGGCAATCCCGTAATACACCCGCGAGGAGAAATGATTGATACCTCCCTCGAAATCAGAGGGATCATGTATACAATCATCAATCTCGACATACTCTACCCTGGGATGATCAACCGCAAAAGATTTGATAGCATCATTCAACTTTCTGTGCCTTTGCTGTACATCACCTTCGGTATCATACATCTTGGTAGTACCAAGGATCAGACAAAGATGTGTTTTCTCCGGCAGCCAGTCCAGGCATTTCTGTAGGAACGAGACATACATCTCTGGAGTCGTAAGCCCGATGCATTCATACTTCTGGGAGAATGATTCAAGAAACTCCCGTTTGAAGTTGTTGCCTCCTTCGTAATACTTCTTATTGATGTACCCATCCCAGTTGTCTGGATCGGTGAGGTCCATCCCGCCAAAAACGACACGCAAGTCCGTGCCCTTTTTCTGATAGATTTGGTAAGTAGATTCTATTAAAGTACTTAGGACAATGACATCGTATCCATTCGTGAAGAAACCGCCGTTCAGCATCGCGGGATCAATGAATACGCAGTCTTCGGCAATCTCTTTTTTATCATGGTCTGAATAGGTGTGCAGACCTTCAATATGGACGGAATGGTTGTGCGCATCGATGATCCGCCCATCGGCGTTGCTTACATATGTAAACTCCGTATCGAACTGGTCGGAACCTTTTATATAGACCAGCGAATGGGAAAGGTCACATGGGCCTTTAAACAGGACTTTGCACTTGATCTCATTTGATTCAGAATCAACTTCCTTTTCTCTGTCTATCACGGAATGGTTGATCCATCCTGGACACTCAGTTGTATTCAGTTGGGTACGGACTTCTCCTACTACGTCCAGTCGGGGAAATCCAAGTTGAGCATAGACCCACTGCTCAATCTTCTGGCCCATTGTCCGGCAGGAAAAGAGGAAGTGTTCCAACTCTTCTCCTTTCTTGGCGAAGAAACCGACGATGCCATAATCGCCGAAACGATCCTTAACTGTGACATAACCACAATCATAAGTCTTATCCTTTAGGATTGCCTCAAGTTCTTCAAAACCGATTCTCTTCTTGGTGTAATTCAGCTGATTGCTCCTTAAGAGTAACTCATGAATGCGCTGTATCTTTTCTAAGCAGTCACGTTTAATCTCCACTTGTATCTGGCTGCTGTACAGAAAGTCCTCGCTGCTGGAGAAGCTTTTTGAAGCTGTGTCCTTTTCTTCCAGGATCTTGTATTGTTTCAGGCGCTTATGCTGGAGGTCTTTCTTCTCCAATGAACTCACCTGCTCGATCAGGTCATCAATGACTTCCGGTCCTGCAACTTGAATGTCGGGGAGATAATGCTTTGCCTCACCTAAGTTGGAAGGATTGTCGTCAATGAACAGGACGTTGACGGGCCGCAAAGCCATCTTGTCAAGTTTATCCTTCAGTTGCGGCCCCTTGCTTTCCCAGTTGATTGACGGGAAGACGAACAGGTTCCATACTCCCAGATCTTGAAGATGCATTCTGGTGGGCTCAAACTCATTCTTCGAACAGATGGAGTTGATGATGCCGCAATCCGTGAGGTCGCTAAGCAAACATGCATTCTCCTTTGGAAGTACAACCCCACCTTCGGACAGCGTTCCTTTCCAGAACGTGTCATCCAGGTCCCAGACAATCAGTTTTATGGAGAGAATATCGATCATCGTCAGAACAATCCGCGGCTACCGAGTTTGAAGTATGCCCAAGCGAATTCCATTAAGAATACGATGATGCACCAAGGTGTTAGAAGCTTGAAGGTCTCTTTTCGTAGAGTAGAGACTCCATATGCCCACATCATTATCAAGCAAGGTAAAGCTGGGAGTAAAAAGCGTTCTGAATTGCTGAATGCGCTGACGGAGACTATACCAAGATAAGCTATAGTAAATGAACCTATCATAGTAAAGTCTCTCCACTTTTTTCTTCGAAAAGCTTCGTATACGGCAAGGAAAACAAAAAACCCCATAAAATTACGGACGTAGTTCCCTCCGGATTTTTCTTGCTGGATATATTGTTCGTCTACATTGACCATAGTGGCAAAAGGCAGTACGAAAGCCATTGGGGCCATAACTGTTCCAGTGGCATAGTGAGCCCACCGATTTCCTCGCAATGTCTGTTCCGTTCTTTTTCGTGCTACATTATCTTCTCTATCTTCCCATAGTCCCTCAACCTCTGTAGCTATAGTTCCTCCACCGAAAACGGATAAAGCAAGGACTCCCCATCCGATTAAGGCGGCTCTCCTTCCATTTCTTCTCATAGTCGGTGCCGTAGAAAACAGAATTGCTGATGCAAGAGCGAAAACTGTGGATGCGCCCAAAGCGGTGCGGAAGAGAAATAGACTACCAATTAAAAGAGAGGATATAATAACGTTTAGCAATAAGTTATTTCGGCTACGTATCACACAATCGATTCTATCTAGACAAGCAATCGTAAGAAATAGCATCAAAGTTTCTTTCAGATGATAACCGCAATAGATAATAAGATTTGGCATGAAAACCATCATTATTCCAGCCAGACGCCCGATCTTTTCGCCAAATGTCCTAGAAGATATACGGTAAACTATAATGCATGTAAAAGCACTGATAAGGGTGTTGAATAATCGAGAAATAATGATAGAAGGTCCGAAAACCCTATAGACTAGTGACAGATAGAAGGGGAAACCACTGTCAGAAATTGCAATATAGTTACCGAATAGATATGCCCAAGTCACTGACCATGGTGAATCTGCAAGCCATTCGGCATCAGCATGGTATGCGCGTGAATCAGCTGCACTGAACTCGAAAGGTTCGCCGGTTGCATTAATATAATAATAATACGAGAAAATGACCCAAATGACTCTCAAAACAAATGCGGTAAAGAAGATGCTCCTGACATATACCTTGCTTGAAGATACCCTCCAGTATTTACTACATTTATTGACTAAAAGAAAGAAACCGAGTACCCACAAGCATCCCAATACGATATAACCAAATTGCATTGAATAACTCATGAATACAATGCTCACTGCGGCCAATGATATCAAATAAATAAGGATAGCCCGGTTGCTGATTTGTTCTGGTAGATATGGAATCATTGCTTTTATCCGAGAATAAATCGTTTTGTTTTAATCAAGAAAATCCTGAGCCATGTTGGTAACAGTTTGAAGACCTTATCCTTAATCGTCAAACTGGCCCATGAGGAATTCCCTTCTTTCTGTTCGCAATAAGTATTGGACGTCTTCATGTATTCTCCCGTTGTTAATCGAGGACAGAAATAATCGACAGGATAGACATGTAGATCCAAGAAAAACTGTTCTTTTCCGTTTGGCAGGAAACCGTTTCTTCCCATCCAGTCGGAGACGAACTTAACATTGGTTGTCAGGTCTGGAACACCGTTTATGATAAAATGCCGTCCTTCATATCGCTCCAACTGTTTGGAAACCCATTGACCACCAGGAATAGAGCCAAGAACACCCATCATCACAGGATTGTGTTTGCTCCCTTCGAATCCGGCGAATGCATCATCCTGAAGAAGGTCGTCAAACGGCTTGTAAACTTTGAAATCGACATCGAAATATACGCCGCCAATTCTATTCAATGCTTCCAACCTGGCCACGTCGCTGACGAATGCATACTTTTTGGCTTCATATGCCTCCTGGGTATATGGATACAACGAAACGTCGAAATTGTCTTCATTCCACAACACATATTCCCAGTCAGGCATAAACTTATGCCAGGACTCAATGCACTTGATAGCCAAATCAGGCATCGGCCCTCTACCGAACCAGCAATAATGTATGATCCTGGGAATCATTACAGGCACTTATTCAACATAGATAACACCGTGTTTCTCGCAAGCCTCCAGCATCGCCTTTCTCTCCGCTTCGCCGAAGGCTTCATTCCTCAGCGTGTACTTCTCTCCGAAAACATTCTCGGACGACATCTTTTGCTTACTCTCTTCCAAATAGGCGGACAAGGCTTTCACGACACGAGCGGGATTCCCTACTGCCACGGAATCATCGGGGATATCCTGGGACACGATACTGCCAGCCCCTATTATGACATTGTTACCGATAGTGACACCGGGTAGGATTATCGATCCAGCACCGACGAAAACGTTATTTCCGATCTTAGTATTCTCCACCCGTGTATATCCCAAGAAAACCTTGGTGCTTGCATCGTGGGCCAGGATATGGACACGAGGCGCCAACGTTACATTATCGCCGATGGTAATGTGCCAGCAATGTGAAGGGTCGATGATGACACCTCCCATTCTCATGAAGCCGGTTCCTACGACCAACCCACGCTGAATCAACTTGTCCAAATCCTGTTCACCCTTCAAACGGGCGACCAAGCACGAAAACTTTTTTTTCATCTCATCCTGTTTTTCAACCATGAGGCGAACGAACGAATTCTCAAATATACTGCAATTATAGGATATGGCAATTTATAGAAATACCAATACTTCCTATCCACATTGGAAAAATCAACCTTCTCGATTTCCCGGTTCACCCTATTTCTGTGCGCGTTGGCGAATCTGAACCGCATCAAAGAATACACTCTAAGGCGGTCAAGCAGGACCTTCAAATCCCGGTTTTTACTCTCTTCTTCCTCAAACTGGTCGAAATGGAACGTCATGAATGTGTCTGGATCATAACCCTTCCGGAAAACGCCCCTGTTCGCCTCTTCCACATCTTGGTTGTAGTATGCCAACGGCTTGTTCAAGAAGGCGACTTGGTACTTCAGTGCGATCTTGATCCACAGTAAAAAATCCTCTCCGAGCTTAATACCTTTCTGGAACCCCTTCATCTCATTAAAAACGGTGCGAGGGATACATACTGAATCTGTACAGAGAGGCATTGCCAATGTCTTCGCATAGACCTGACAATAATTAATGTATCCTATCTTGAAAGTTGGTTCTACACCTATCTCAGCTACCCTGGTTTTATGCTTGGATTCATTGACAATAGTGTAATTGGTTCCGTAAATGCCAGCCTCTGGATACTCTTTGATTAGTTTAGACATTTCTTCCAAAAAAGTTGGCTCCCACCAATCGTCGGCATCTAAAAAACATAGATAATCGCCATGAGACAGTGCGACGGCTTTGTTACGAGCCGTACTGACACCAGCATTCTGTTGGCGGTGAATATGACAATTAATCCTGCCTTCGACAGCTCTTGACGCTATATCATATGAATCGTCATGACTACCATCATCCATAATTACTATCTCATAGTCTTTGAAAGTCTGTGCCAAGACACTTTTGACGGCCTTGGCAACATAAGGTCCTTTATTATATAGAGGGATAATGACGGAAAAAAACATTAATTAAAAACTGTATAGATAATTAAATACTTTATCAACCAATTTAATCACCTTCGAGTTAGATCGTCTTTGAGTTCTTTTCAGATAAGAATGCAGCAATCTATATCTAAAAGGTATTCTCGGTGTGACCCCCGCTTCAATCAGGTAAGGATTATCCCAGATGCAAAGCTTTAAAAATTTATTTGTTCCCTCTCGTCTAAAAACTTGGACCATCTCTTCAATATAGTGTTTTCCATAATCTGATGATTCCACCATAGTTGAACAATCTATGAGATCGCCCATACAACATAGTCTGATAGGACTGTCAAGATGTATGAGATTGTCAGGGTAATACCTATTATATCCGCGATACATATTAATCGGACTCGCTTTCATTGTGTTTTTGTCAAGCCATGTGACTTGATAGAAATCGATTTTTTGACAAACTCTTTTGTGGTTCAATTTTGCCAAATGAACAACCCAAAAGTCATCTACATTTGTGTACTTGCACCTTTCGGTCTCAAGGCAGGGAACCCTACCACAGTGAATAGCATGTTTTTCCCTTTTTCTGTACTCTTCAACGATGTCGATAGAGTCATTATAGTGTGCAGCCCACTCAAAGTGCATGCTAGTATACTCTACCGTAGAAAAATCATCATAGAGGTTCAACCAGTTGAAACAGAAAATCTCATTACCCTTCGAATTGATAATCTGTTGCCAACTGTCAGTTTTTTCAAATCCTTCGGACAAGAACTCATCAGCATCCAACCCAAAGATAATCTTATCCCCTGGGATCCGGGTTGCTTCCTCCAAAAGTCTGGTCCTACAAATATCTTCATGCCATTCGTGAGTGGGATTATCAATCAAGATGACCTTCTCATATTTTGCAGCTATCTCTCTCGACCCGTCATCGCTGTGCTGGTCAGCTAAAATGATATAGTCGGCCCAGGAACTGGTACATGTTAAGAAAGCGTCCAACACCCAAGCCTCATTACGGATGGGGGTGATGACAATGATGGTCGGACTATTATTCATAATGCTTTAATCCGATTCGTTACATATGTTACTATATGCCTCAGTTTTGTCCAGCATACCTTACGATACGAACTCCAATCACACAAGCGGTTCAATTCTTTCCTGTCATAGAAAGATGCATTCGTCAGAACAGCTTGAAAATGATGAGTGATAGCCCGGTATACTATAGCCTTGTCAAATCCGCGTTTCGGGATGAAAAATGCTGCAAGGCGGTTCGCTACTTTAAGCATATCTTTCTTGCGATCTAAAGACACTTGTCCCATTTTACTGCCCTCGCGAATTCGATAGTAATACAAAACATCTGGAATAACGGTTACAGTATCGGAGTTATATAGGACTATCGGGACCCAAAGATTGTCTTCGTACGAAACATCTTCATCGAAATACAGCTCATTATTCGTCAAAAATTCCCTTTTATAAACTCTTAGGACTACACAGACGAACGCAAAATCGCGAGGTAATAGTGCATTCTCATTGTAATAGTCCATCCCCTTTTTAAAGGTCTTTTCTATTATGGAATCGGCGCGGTTAAAAGATTTGGTAGATTCAAAATAACGTTTCCCGTTGAAGCAAAGGATATCTTCTCCGTTAAGTCTATTAGAAATAATACCTAATGCATTAGGCTCCAGCCAATCGTCGCTATCCAAAAAGAAGATATAGTCACCAGCCGCCTCTTTTATTCCAGTATTGCGAGCAGCAGCTGTACCGGCATTTTCTTGAGAAACAATCCTTATTCGCGAATCCTTTTCGGCATACTCTTCCATGATGCCAGCAGAGCCGTCAGAGGAACCGTCATTCACACAGATGGCTTCCCATTCCGAATATGTTTGATGTATTACGCTATCTAGACAGTCACGTAAATACTTCTCTACATTAAAGACGGGTATGATGATGGAGAACAGCACGGAAGATTATTGCTTAGAGGTTTTGCCCATTTTATAGAGCCTCTGTGCCAATAAAACCTTATTGAAGAATACGGATCTCAAATTTGCAAAAAAAACAGGCCACAACTTATCTGGGAAACGTTCTCTGTCTTTCTTGGATAGGGAAGGAAATACAGCCTGGAGGTAATTCTGCTGAACCTGCCTATCTTTCTCTGCGGTAAGATCGGTTCGCGTAGTTGCTTGAGCTGGATGGATCCTATACTTATATAAGACGGCTGGGAGATTAGTGAATAGCAGTCCCTTAACAAATGCTCTTGTCCACAGGTCATAATCCTCTGACGGAACCATCTCCTGGCGAAAACGTAAGCCATTCTCTTCGAAACGCTCCCTTCGCCACATGCTCGAAGCATGAAGAATAGGAGAGTGGAATAGAGCTATGATCTTTATCTTTTCAGGATTCTGCTCACGGATCCAGACTTCTTCTTTTGCCCCAAATAACTGCATTCCGACAGAAACAAGGTCGATTTCCGGATGCGATTCGAGATAATCTACCTGTACTTGAAGCCTGTCCGGCATAGATAGATCATCGCTGTCCATCCTGGCGATATATTTACCTCGCGCCATTCCAATACCAACATTTAGGATGTTGGATAAACCGACATTTTTCTCTCCCTTGTAGCGAACAATCCTGGGATCGATGTATGAATCCAAGATATCTTCTGCATTATCAGGTGAGCAGTCATCGAGGACGATCAATTCAAAATCCCCGAATGTCTGTGCCAATATACTATCAATAGCATCACGGAGAAAAGGTGCCGTTTTGTAGACAGGCATCAATATGGATACAGTGGGTGACTTTATGACCATGAAACGCCGGTTTTAATTACTTTTGCGGGGACACCACCAACCAGACAATGAGGCGGAACATCTTTGTTAACAACGCTTCCTGCAGCAATAATGGAGCCTTCTCCAATGTTTACGCCCTTCAGAATCAACGCATTCATCCCAATCCAGACATGGTCTTCAATAGCGATAGGGGCCGCAATTGGCTTTGACGAATTCTCAACCTCGGATCCGGCTTCACAAATAGTATGATTGTCAGAATCCCTGATCACTACTCGCTCTGATATCACAACACCGTGACCAATCGATACAGATGAGAATACATCTATCACGCAGTCGTAATTCATATAGCCGCTTCCCATCTTCAGGAATGCTCCTTCGTTGACATTGATTCTGCTTCCGGCATAGACATCAAATGCATCGACTTCTAAAGTCGCATTCTGTGCGACATAAATTGACCCTACAATCTTATTACGGAGTATAAGGCTGTTGTCCCACTGTTTGTTAAAACTAAAATAGCCTTTTACCCGGATATCAGAGTGAGGATCAAAGTGTACCATGCATGGTTTGAATACTCGTATACCTTTCCGTGATATCGTCTTTGTATGGAGAAGGCGTGTGAATCTGCTGTATAGGTTCATCTTAGTCATGACAGAAAGCTTCACCATTTTTCAATTCGTTTCACAATCATCAATCGAAGACTATCGTATTGTACCCTCTTTTGCAGAAAACTTATCAGTATCGCTGATAATAAACAAACAGAGAGGAATACAAGAAATACAAGAAAAGAATACCTTGCAGCATAAACTACGTTAGGCATCAAATGAATAAACAGAACATGTGTTAGATACATGATGGTAGCGTATTTACCAAGAAACACTAAGACAGGTTTCTGTTGACTTTCAAAGGAACATATAAAAACAACGATGGAGAACGCTAATAATGCTCGAATCAGAACTGCAATATATGGGTCATCAAGGGTGGTAAGAATCCAAGATAAACCTATACATGACAGAATAGCGGTTAATTGTCTGAAGGTTTTGGTTTTCTTATCTGCCGGAAAAGCTAATTGATAATTCGCGGAAACCATCCCCAGATAGAAAGCTGGAAGCCCCCCTTCAACAATAAAGAAGAGATTTCCGGGAACTCGAGATGCATTTACTTGCATTATCGGTATTAATACTAGGACAAGAATAGCTACCCATTGATTCCGTAAAAGCAGATACAAAAACGGGAAGAAAAAATATAGCTGAATAATTAGTTTATTGAACCACCAGGGCTTCAAATATGAATCATACCCCATCTGGCCAAAAACATCTAAAAGCACACATTTCAAGGTATTTCGGGTGGCAGGATATGCGTCATGGAAGGTAAAGCCTCCTAAATGTCCGATAGCAATAACCAATACGAAACAAAACCAATATGGTAAATAGAAATTGACGAATCTCCTTAGCAAGAACTTGAGAGTACCCTTAAAATATGGTTTCTCAACCTTTCTATACTGTTTTGTGAGACCGTAACCGCTTACAAATAGAAACAGAGCCACACAGACCTTGGATACAATGGCGAGGTTCATGGTCAAACCTCCATATTCTTCCGCCCTCAGAAACAAGTGATGCCAAAGCATAAGCATTATGGCTATCCCTTTTATGGCAGAGGTGTCTGTCCTGCTAAGTTCCATTTTACAACTATACCACCTCACAAATCCGTTCTACATCGCTTTCTGCTAAATCATAGTACATCGGCAGGCGTACAAGACAATTGGCATAACGGTCACATTCAGGTAACGGACGACCGTCATGCTTGTCCTTGTAATACTCGCTGCTATGCAGGCTCAGATAGTGGAAGACCGCGAGGATATCCTTCTCCTTCAGTTTCTTGATCAACGCCGTACGTTCCGCCAGGTTGTTGCAGACCAAATAGAACATGTGGGCATTATTAGTCGCATAATCCGGGATTTCAGGTAAACGGAATCTTCCCTTTTCAGCTAAAGGTTTAAGTAACTCATAGTACTTATTCCACAACAATTTACGCTTGGCTTGTATCTCATCCAGAGATTCCAGTTGAGCCCAAAGGAAGGCAGCAACCACTTCGCTTGGAAGGAAGGATGATCCGATGTCGCACCAGCCATATTTGTTCACTTCACCACGAAAGAACTCTGCGCGGTTTGTACCCTTCTCCCAGATTATCTCGGCGCGGCGTATGAAACGAGCATCATTAATGCCCAGCATACCACCCTCGCCGGAAATGATATTCTTAGTCTCATGGAAAGAGAAGCATGAGAGGTGACCGATGGTTCCCAGTGGTTTCCTTTTATAGAACGAGTCAATTGCCTGCGCCGCATCTTCTACTACAAGCAGATTATGCTTTTCCGCAATCTCCATAATGCGGTCCATGTCACAGGCTACGCCGGCATAATGGACAGGGACAATAACCTTTGTCCGGGGCGTTATCAGAGCCTCAATCCTCTCCGCATCGATATTGGGATTGCGTTCCATGCTGTCGGCGAAGACAATCTTCGCTCCCTGACGTACGAACGCAAGTGCAGATGAAACAAAAGTATAGCTGGGCACAATGACCTCATCTCCAGGCTGGATGTCGCAGAGGATGGCGGCCATTTCAAGAGCATCTGTGCAACTGGTTGTCAGCAGACATTTCTTGAAGCCGTATTTCTCTTCGAAGAATTGCTGACAACGCTTGGTGAATTCGCCGTTGCCGCTCAGTTTACCGTTATATACGGCCTGATACATATAATGGGCTTCCTTGCCGGTAAGATGGGGTTTATTAAAGGGGATTTGCATAATCTGAAATACTAAAAAAAGAAAACTACAATGCCGGTCATGATAATGGCGATGGCACCTGCCTTGCGCCAATTAATTTTTTCCTTGAAAAAGAACCATGAAAGACAAGGAATGAAAAGATAACTCAAAGATTCAATTGTGCTGACTTCCTTGGCTTGCACGCCATGCCCCATACAAAACACATTCAGTAGGAGTGAAAGCCCCAAGATGACATATCCGCTTATTACCCACGGATTGATGTACTGTCTCCAAAAAGCAGAGTATTCTTTCATTGCTCCCTTTTTCAAGAGTATCTGTGCTCCGGCGGCAGCTAGCACGGCCAGTATGACAAGTACTAAATACATTATGACTTAGCGTAAAGGATGATGCCGGAGATGATGATGATTGAACCTAGGACATTTTGCCAGGTGATTCCCTCACCCAATAGAAACGCCGAGAATATGAGCACAAAAACCAAACTCATTCCTTTGAACATGTATGCAGTAGATAGCTGGATGCGGGCAAGGACTTGCTGCCATAAAACAGCATATATGCCCATGATTCCAACAGCTCCGAGTATCCAGAGACCATATTTGACTGAAAAGAAATCATGGACCGATGCCATTTTCATGCAGACATAAGTACACGCATAAATGAGGTTGATTCCTACTAATGCCAACCACATCAACCCGGAAATCTTTTTTCCTATAGCCACCAGTGCCAAATCTTAGTTATCGACTCCAACGAGAATCCGCATCTGGAATACAGTCGGCAGGCTGGTTCATTGTCGATCTGTGTAGCGACGCTTAATCGCTTTCCTTTAAGCTCATGCACATAGGAAATAACATGTTTAATCAATGCTTTTCCAATGCCACGATGCTGATAGTCATCGTCCACCGCCACGAGGCCGATGACACCTTGTCCGTCATGGAAATCAAGGGTGACAAGGCCTCGCGGGCTGCCATCCATCATATAACAGAAGACCTCAGTGGCCATGACTTTATTGACCGACTGCTCGATCCAGCGAGTATATAGCCTTTCATAACTACCAGCTGGAAGACTCGAATCCAACTTGAAACGAGAATACTTTCCGCTTACCAAAGCTAATGGAATAAGAGATTCGACCCCTTGTGAAGGTTCCCAACACATTATATGAGGGTTGACGTCAAAGCAACCGGGATTACTTAAAGAGAATAATGCCTTCTTGTCGATAAGCACTGCCTGCTCAATAGGTGTCTCCAAGTCTGGTTCAGAAAAGATATAAACCAAATCATATCGATCTCGCAGTTCACCGGCCTGCTCGGATAATTCTTTGACATCGCCTTCCGATGCGACGACCGCTTTGGCGATGCGCAGTTGGAAAAAAGCAGAGTCCCAGTCCAGCGGAAAAATCTCCATCTTACAGATTGACTTTGTCTTTGACGATAAAGAGCTGGCGTCCTTTCGCTTGATCGTAAATCTTACCGATATACAAGCCCATGATACCCATCACTAGCAGCAACAGGCCACCGACAAACCAGATAGAAAAGACCGTCGTAGTATATCCTGGAACCTGAATGACTCCCGCCCACTTTGCAATGATGTTGTACAGCGCTAGCAAGAAAGAGAGCGCCGACATACCGAACCCTAAGCCAACCGCAAATCGCAGGGGTTTGTTGCTGTTAGATACGATTACGTCGAATCCAAGTTTGAAGCGTTTCAACAGGCTATACGAACTCTTCCCTTCAGAACGTTCATTATGCTCAACATTAATGGATGTGTCTTTGAATCCCAAGTATCTGATCTGAGACGGGAAGAATCTGGATTGTTCAGGCATCTTGTTGAATTCCTTGATAACCCTTTTATTATAAATTCCAAAGTTCGCGATGGCTTTATCCGACTGAATTCCGCTCAAGCGGCGGAACACTTGATAAAACAGAGCCGACGTACTCTTCTTAATGCCATTATCCCTGCGTACTGCCCGGCGGGCATATACGATATCATAACCTTCTTGGGCTTTTTTATACAAGTTCGGAATCTCTTCTGGCCTGTCCTGGAGATCGCAGTCCATGACGGTCACCCATTCGCCTGTAGCAAAATGCAATCCAGCCGTTATTGCATAATGCTGCCCGAAATTCCGACTCAAGTTGATCCCTTTAACTCTCTCGTCCTTTGTACATTCGTCTTTTATTGCTATCCATGAGTTGTCTGGAGATCCATCACAAACCAAGATAATCTCATAATCGCATGTAATGACTTTGAGACTATTCTGAATGCGAAGAACCAATTCGGAAACAATTCCCTCCGCCTTATATACAGGTGAAACTATTGAGATTAAGGGTACATCCATAATAGTAATCAAACAAGCTATATTTTCAATTTCACAATTTTGTCAACAAAAGCGACACAGAGATCTCCCTGCCAGACAAAGATACTTTCAGGCTCGGTTGTAAGACCGCTTTTTTTGAGATCATATATACGCTCGATTTTCTGATTATCAATGTTTAAGACCACAAGGGTAATGGCTCCGCCACTTTGAGGGAGTCCAGTAATATACACAATCCTGTCGTTGAACATCAAGTGATCCTGTTCGCTTGAAGCAGCCCATTTCGGGAAATCAATAACTTGGAAACATTCCAGAGCAGAATTCCTGTTTAATACAATATCTCCATCTTCAAGTTTGGGTATATTATACTTGAAGAAAGCCCTTTCTGAAGAATAGTATAAATACGCAAAACCATTCCCAGGAATGAATTCCGTCCATGAAGACTTGTCCACAGGAAATCTGATTGTTTGAACTAAAGATATATCAAACTCATCATTATGCCGTGTAATCCTATACACCAATGCTCCAGTGTAATTGTCAGCCGCATATCCTGTGGATACATAGATTAAGGGAAAAGTATCCTCGACATCATAGTACTCAGTCCCAAAGCATACAGTGTTGCAATGACAATTGGATACAAATCCTCTCTTGGAAGATGGAATAGGAATACTTTGTACTAATGCTTTTGTAGATAAATCATATACCCTGACTATAAAATTGTTCTGAACGAATTGGAAGAAATAATTCCCCCAGCAGTCTCCCCCTTGAGCGTAGCGAATGCTCCCAAGTGTCATGATTTCTTCGAAATCAAGGATCTCACCATTATCATCGTTTTTACCAAGACTCACTATCCTTTCTTTGTGTTCACTTTGATTCTCTGCATTGATTTCGAAATCCAAACCTACCGCCCCCCGACATGAGAATAGTATGAATGGGCAGATTATTGAAGAGACGAGAGTGAGAAAGACCCTTTTCATGTTTAAATAATCAATTGGCTGGTTCCAGTTGTCCCAAAGAAGCCTGTCTAATGTATAAAACTGTCCGATAATCCTCACTCATATTCTGCGACATCTGTCGCATTTCAATCCTTTCATAGTTCTCGGGGAACATCCAGCCTGCTTTTTGGAAATAATCAATCACGTCCTTTTCTTCGTTCTTGAACAAGATAAATGCTTGAGGCGCATCCTTTTCAAATACTTTGTACTGCCACCAGTGGTACGGAAGTCTGCCGCTTATATAGCCACCAGCCAAATAGACTGCCATTTGATTCTCTCCAAAAGCCATGTATTTGTCTCTAGGTTTGCAGCCCGACGTTTTCAATGTATCAAGAAGATCATAATAATACTCCTGTTGGTATTTACTGACCAAGACCTTTTGTGGGCGTATGGCTCCTACTATTTCGTATTGGGATGAACGGGGAGTGTAATAGTAATGATAGCGCTGGAAGTTGCCCAGCCATACATATCCCGCCATCATGATTATTGTGAATAGCAAGACTAATCGTTCGCAATCCTTGCCTCTGATTTGAGTTGACACAACGTAAAAAGCCAATACCCAGAACGGGGTATATATCAAAGCTTTCTTCAAAATAGGCTGATTAGTCCCAAATACACCGGCGATGGGAATAGCCATTAAAACAAATACAAGAAGTAAATCTTTGGATAACAGAAACTTCTTGATGTCGAGACTGGGCTTTGCCAGTACTTTAGCCAGTACGAGGGCAACAGGGATGAGCAACAATACACTTCTGAACTCATATGCTTTTCGTACTACGCACATACCAACACATATTAGCATTATGAGAGCCCATTGAAGCCTCTCGGAAAGATGTACCCTTTTATAAAACAGTGTAAGTACAGCTACCAATGGAGCAAATACAAGAACCAGTTTCAAAGCAGTAAGGAGCATGGTTGATACTAAGCTCCCTGCATCATGTCGGGATCTTGACTCCTCGGTAAATGTGGATATGAAAACTTTGCTTATTTCCGCGAACCACTCCTTCATGTCGTGAATGAAATAGTGGCTGACAAGCAAAGCTGCTATAATCCCAAGAAATGCCGCCATTAAGTGGCTCCAGCGCTTGTTCTCTATCTCTATAAAGTATAGAATAGTAAGGAGAATGACTATACATACTCCCGCAGGAGGATAGTTGGAGCAAGCAAACCAAAATAGCAAACCTGTGCTAAAAGCACAGCACGTTTGAATGACTCTGTTATCAAAACTGATAAGATAGAAAACAAAAGATGCTGCTAATAGGACAATTATGAGTTCCAAACTATCGTACGAAATAGTTGGCGATGCGAATGTGAAAGACATCGCTCCAGCCAAAAGGAACATCGGGGAAAAAGCCCAACAGGAAAAACTTAGCCCCTTTTTTCGTGACAACCACTTGAAAGATGAGTCGGCAAATAAAACAATAGCAAGCAAATTGAGGACAAGTCTTAAATAGCGGAATACTATTATGTCGTCATCGGGAAACGAACGGGATAATGCCCGAATGATGGAGTGAAAATCAGTTCCGACTCCTTCTATGTCCTGACCTTGTAAATACCCCATCAGATAATAGCCTTCATCACAGGAAATGCCATTCCTTAAAGTGCTTATGATCAGATACCATACAAATATGGCAGCAATCCAAGCAAAGACTCCGTTCTTTAAGGAAAACCTTGCCAATTTCTGAATGGTTTGCACGTTATGATGCACTATACAAGTAAACTATCAATTGAAGTATTCAGAAAAAGGAGTATCTGGATCAAACTCTAAATAGTCATGTGCCCCCTTGTCATCCGGCAACTTCTTATAATCGCCGTATTGTTTTTTCAAGATAGAGTCAAAGCCACTCGGACCATTCAACTTCAAATACTCGAAGTCCAGCAGAATCTGAGAATCCCAATCCTTCTTGTCCCAAACAAAGTTCTCGCGATACCCAAAAGCCTGGTGAGCAACTTGGTAACATCCAGTTCCAGCATATTTGCCAGCTGTCTTCTGATAAATATCAAATATAGTAGCGACGTTCGGGCTATGATAGACAACGCGATATACCATTCTCTGCAAGGAATGCTTGATATCATTGATTATACCTTTCTTAAGTGATTTTCCCATTGCAAATCGATGCATTTTTGCAATCTCACTCAAACGCTTGAAATACCATTTCCTGGCGATACGGGAATTGGGAATCTCATCAAGACAGAAAACATCGATAAACATGCCACAGTTAATTCCGCTTTCGTATTCTTCCCTCGTTCCAGCTGTTCCTTTTTCATTGCGGATCTTGACATAGGTGCTGAAATAACGGGAATCTTCTGTCACTGGAGTTTGGAAGAACAAAGGTTTCTTGAATGACTCCGGACCAATTCTCAACAACTTATTAAAATCTTCCCTAGGCATCAAAATGTCAATGTCGTTGTCCCATGGAATGAAACCTTTATGTCTGACGGCCCCAAGTAATGTCCCTCCCATAATGGAGTAATTCAAACTGTGTTTTTGGCAGACTTCAACAAACTTCTCTACCATGTCAAGCTCCATCGCCCAAATCCGTTTCATCTGGGATGAAACCTTGTATCCGCAGATTATTTCTTGTTCAAGGTTCATCGTTCTATGCTATTTCTCTTATTCTTTTTGCCTTATAGATTCTTTTCATAAAGGGGATTGATATAAACAAGGCTACGAGTAAAAACTCGAGCAAATAATGAAAAGATGTGTTATATAGTCCCGTAGGATGGAAGTCGAAGACCCCTTTAACTGCTCTAACCAAATAGGTCTTTCTATCAATAGTATTGATGCATAAGATAAGAAGAGAGTTAATACCAAACCATTGTAATAGTTTTCCGAAACAATGTGCATATTTATAGATAGCCTTACTGATCATGAAGACTAGTCCTGTGGCACCGACGGCACCGATAATATCAAGAGGATATGCCTCATAATGATAGTGGACCATATCTATTGAGCCAAATCTTAAGGCCAAAAACCAGCAAAGGATGAATGTAACATAAACTATGACCGGTAATCTCTTTCGGTTTAAATACCAACCTATGGCAAGAAAAGAAACAGCTGTCAATCCTTTTAATAAACCCCATGGGACAAGAGGAATGATTTTATGCAAAGCAACTGCACTAGCAGAAGTCATCACGCAGATTGCCAATATCACCTCGTCTTGATTTCTTGAAACCTTATTGTTAACTAATGACCCAATAAGTTGAAAATAGATCTTCGCCCAAAACAAAGCAACAAGAAACCACATTGAATCTATGGTGACAAGCCCGTATTTGGTTTGAAACGCGTCTCCTGCCCATATCAATGACAAAACTTGAACTATTGAGTCATTAAAATTATGATCAGTAAAATAATGTAATGGAGAGAGTGCGATGATAATAACCATGGTTACCAAAACCGGTAATAATAATCGTAAAGCGTACTTTCTTAAAGTATCTATCTCAATTCGATCTGTCTTTGTAAATACCCCTGCCACTATGAAGAACAGAGGCATATGGAAAGAATAAATCACATGGTACAGGCTATCTCCGGGTGGAATATGACCGATAAGCATCAAAATAATGCCTATACCTTTCATAATATCAAAGACAGGGTTTCGCGTATTCATGTGATGCTACAATGATTCGAATGTGAGCTTCATTGATTATCCAATCTCTTCTTCTTGTACCAAAAACTGTCTACTCCAAATCTATGAGCATCAGCCTCATATCGTTCGAGCACTGACTTGAAGACTTCTTCATACTGCGGTATAAACAATTCTTCGTGTGCTTCTGCCCTTTGTATAATTTCCTGGGCCAATTCGGCAGTCATTTCTGGCATTGAGATACCTCCTGTGAATCCCGTTCCTTTCATCGAACCAGGAGATACTTCAAGTATACGATTTAGGCTCCCTTGTACATCCAGTTCGACATTGATAGCCTCGATAAATTTGCTTAGGGCTGCCTTCGTCGCACTATAGACGCTGAAAAGGGGAGAGGATAGTCTACCGGCAATGCTTACCATAACTCCACACGCAAAACTCTCACTACAGAGTAGTCGGTCATAGTAATGCCTGATTATCTGAATCGGCGCTATAGTATTAACAGAAAAACAATTCTTTATATAATCTCCAGATATATCCTGGAAAAGACTAAGATGCCCGAACCCAGCAGTAATGTACAAGGCGTTGATGTCATCAATCTTCTCAAAGCAGGAATAGTCTCCTTGTGATAGATCGCAGATTATTGTAACAACTTTATCATTTACGTAATTCTCCGGGAAAATGGTCTTGTCTACCACATATAATCTATCGTACTCTTTTCTTCTAACCAAATTGAGCACAATACTCAATCCGATACCAGAGCTGCCGCCAACAACTAGAGCCCTCATTTAACTACCTCTGGATTAGGTTGATGATCAATCTGTCGAATAGTCCCTTCGTACCGTTCCAGGATTGTCTTCTTTATCTCTGTCGTTGAGGCGCCCTCACCCCGTGGAAAATAGAACACTGTGACTCCCAAGTCTTTGAGGTAGTCATACTTTCCTACCCAGTCATCCCCGACGACAAATACATCTATGTTCATCTTTTTGACAGCTTCGGTATGATCCAGTGTCCGTTGTGGGATTACGATATCCGGATACTTAAGGGCCTTGATAATGGCAATGCGTTCCTCGAAAGGGATAATCGGTGGATTCTTGTAACTGGCGACCAACTCGTCAGTGCTGACTCCAACAATTAGTGTGTCGCCCAAACCGCGGGCATATTCAATCATCTTCAAATGATTAGAGTGGAACATGTCAAACGTCCCTGAAGTATAAACGACGACTCGATTGTTGTACATTGCTATTTCTTCTTATTATTATGAATCTTTCTGATTATTCTGCGTTTATTCCTGATCCAAAGGCATCTTAAAAAAGGAATCAGTCCTACTTCATTAATTGCCTTTTTTTTGATCTGCCGTATAACTCCCTTATCTGACATACTATGCTTTTTCATATAGCCACTAATCATATAATAACGATTAATGACAGCATTCTCTGCTGCAAGGGAGAGATCCCTCGTCAGATATGGTAGTCCATTGATCATAGAATGCATCTGGATAACAGCGTCAATGCTAGTAATATAGCCAGGATTATATTCGTTTAGAACGGTTCCCATTGCACTGCTTTCCCTAAGCATATAGCGATATATGGGAATCGGGGTAAAACTGATAATCCCACAAGAATTACACAAGTACTGCGTAATAAACAATGTGTCTTCTTTGATTCTTATTGAAGTGTTGAACCTAATATTATTGGTTTGAATAATACTGTTACGAAACAAGTAAATCCAAAGATACCCCAGGTATGAATTCTGCTTGGTCTGGTCTGGATATAAACTGTGTAATAACTCTTGCCTTGTAAATACGGTCGTGTCGGATTTATATGAAAAGCTCAAAACGTTTCCGGATGGGTAGACAGTTTCATAACCGCATAAAATGAGAGCAATACTGTCGCCAATTCCATTGACCAAAGTTTGCAGGCAATCCGGCATTAGCTCATCATCCGAGTCTACAAAATACACCCATTCTCCGGACGCTTTATCTAACCCTAGGTTTCTCGCAGCACTGACTCCTCTATTCTCTTGATGAAACACCCGGATACGGTTATCCTTTTCAGCATAGGCATCGCATATTATACCGCTGTCATCTGAACTTCCATCATCAATAAGCAGTAATTCAAAGTCATTATAGCCTTGCCTCAGAACACTATCAACAATTCGGTGAAGAAACTGTCCTGAATTATAAATAGGGATTATTATAGAAACAGTTGGCACGTTTCCAGTTTATATCTATTTTTTCAGCAGAACAACCTTCTTGCGAATGGATTGTACCGTTTGTTTTAAGAATCTCAAAGGTGATAGAACGAAGTGTCCCACTCTATAAGACCGTGACCTCCTGACTTCATCCTCTCTTTCAGAGATGGATTCACTTAGTTTACAATAATTCTCATAGTCTCTGATCAACCGTGGATGAACGCTCTCTTGGATTACTTGCTCTCGTTCTTTTACTCTTAAGCCTATTTGAACTGAACTAATCCCGGAAATGTCATATAAAGAAAGCGGTATATTAATCCTTCTTACACTAGCCTCTCCAATTCCAATAGCTTGAAAAAACCATTTCCAGTCAGAAACAATCTTTAATGTCTCGTCATATAATCCGTATCTATCAAATAACTCTCTTTTTATAAAACTGCCTCCAGAATGATGGATAGTTGTCTTAATGAGATAGAAAAGAGTAAGATTCTTCTCCTCGACAGGCACTTTATAAGTCCCTTCTGAAGTATAGTACGGACAGTACAAAATATCCTCATCAAATGATTCCGAAAGAACTGACTCAAGTGCTCTTCTTTGGTAAAGTGCATCTCCACTATTTAAGAAAAGAATGTACTCTCCCTTTGCTGCTTTAATGCCCTTATTCATTGCATTATAGATGCCAGTATCCGGCTCGCTAATCCAAAAAGCAAAGTGATCAGCATATTGTTCAATCAATTCACGACTACCATCGGTGGAACCTCCATCAATGACAATCCATTCAAAGTCTCTAAATGATTGTGAGACAACACTATCTATGGTCTTTTGCAGACCATTTTTATTGTTATAATTTATAGTAATGATAGAGAGAAGCATAAAACAACGAAATGAGCAAATCATGAAAGTTCATTATGTCCACTGGATAGATCGTTGTACAATTCCATGTGTTGTCTTACGATATTATATGAATCAAACTGGGCTAACGTAGCATTGCTAATAGCTTCTCTATCATAATCAGTACCCTTGACTTTATTAATCGCTTGAGCTACTGCTTCAACCGATATCTCGTCTAAAAGTATACCATTATTATCATTTATCACTTCGGGTGCAATACCCGTTTTGGATGATATGACTGGAGTCCCACATGATAAAGCCTCAATCGTTGTTTTTCCAAACGACTCTTGAGTCGCTGGCGTAATTAAAACGTCCGATGCAGAATAAACGATGGACATTAATCTTTCATTGTCAATGGAGTTCAAGCAAACTACATCATTAGGGATAGTATAGAAATAATCATTTCTTCCAACGCACACCAAGACGGTTGGGAATGGGATGCGTTTCAATGCATCATGAACTATTCTTAAATTCTTTCTTGTATCGCCTAAACTAACCGAGACAAATAAAACGGAAAACACGTTCTCCTCAAGATGCAAAGCAGACTTTGCAACTGATGGACTGATTCTTTTGTAAAGATCAAGATCCACATAATTATCTATCCTTTTGACAGGGAAAGATTTTAAGATTTCATTATGACTACAAAAGGAGACCATAATATCGGACATTGCAACAAGGGTGATATTGTCAGAGTCCATCAGACTATTATGTTTTATTTTCAAAAAAGCATCTTCAATCTGTGAATAATACTTGCCATATTCTTCACGTACTGTTTCATAATGAAAACCACCAAGCCCAGGATTCTCATCGCGCAATGTCCAAACGATGCTCTTGTTTACATTTCTGAAAAAGGACGGATAATCTACAAAGTTTGAGATCCAATGCAAATGAATAATATCTGCCTCTTTAACGAGCGGATGTTGCGATATATCATAATGAGTAATAGGGAAAGTAAAGAAACACGAATGAGAAGGCGAGATCTGCTTGATTATTCTAGCGTATTTGTCTATTTGATTCAGACACCATCCTTCCTTTTTCATTACTTTCTGGAAAAATCTAATCAATTTTATCTTAGAGAATGAATAGAGACTAAGATTTTGTTCAGCACAGGTAATATCATCATCATATGAAGCCTTATTCGCGACAAGGACTCTGCTATCAACGCCTGCCTTTTTTAATGCCTTATGTAGGGCCATCATCCCTTTCCCTGCTCCCCCTGAGTCTGTATAACCTATGTGAAGTACTTTCATTTTTTTAGCCTTTGACATTATTAGATTTGATCATCTTTAAAGCTCTCGTATGAGATAGTCCTTAATTATCTCTTTTAGATACATAATCCTAAAACTATTCGAGAATTCGGCAAATAAATGTTTGATAGTGTCCATCCAATTCATCTATGTGTCATAGCTATGAAAGACGATCATACGATGTAGTTATTATTATAGCCGAAAAAGCAAGTAAAATTAATTCCTTTTTTGAAGCCCCGTTATGCTCCATATCTCGTCCCACATTTCGTGTGATTTTGCCTTGATCCCTGCGACAAACTCATCCTTAGCGGTATAAACAGAGGGATTCTCTAAAGCGTCCATTATTGTATGTTTTGCGTGAATAAGGTCATCAATTGATAATAAACAACTCTCACAACAATACTCTTTAAGAAGCTCAAGGTACTTGTGACTCCAACTTGTACATAATGTAGGGACGCATTGTGTTAAACCACTGACAACACCATGGAAACGTGAGGAAATAACCAACTTGGCCTCTCCAATCACTTTCTTGACCTCTAATGCGTCTAAACTGCTTAGTATCAAAACTCTACCTGATAGTCTTTCGTTAAGCATCAGCATCAATTTCAAATCATCCTTTCCCTCGTGATTCAGGTACACTAGAGTCTCACCTTCGCTTAATAGGAACTCGGAAATCTCATAGATGAAATCTAAGTAGTTGTCGGATACTTCTTGCGCTGTATGTGTAACCATTCTAACATTAGGTATCAGAACGACGTAATTCTTGGGGAGAACTATGGATTCAAGGCCATAGTCCTTGCTTAAGCATGTAAAATCAGGGGCTATCTTGATTTTATTACTGCCGGGGAACAAAGATATAAGGTGAGAGTATGATTCTTTTTCTCTTGAATAGATCAAATCCGCAGCCGAATGTACAGTTTTGATCAACTGTCGGGATAAAGGTCGCTCAAATGGGCCAAAAGCCTGTGGCAAGAACACTATTTTTTTGTTCTTTTTTGTAAATGAAGAATAGTACCTTCTCTTTTCTGAGAGGCCTTCTTCGGTTACTGGCCATTGATCACTAAACTGGAAGCCTCCAGCATCAAGTACGATATCAATCTGTTCTGGAGTAATCATCCAGGGCTTATTAAGCAGATTATAATATATGAAGTGTAGCACCATTCTCTTGTATCGTCCCTTGATCAGATGTAATGGTAAAATGCTATGTTCATTACAGTAATCCAGGTTTTCAAAAAAGACTTTTTGTGGTACCACAATTTTAGTTCTAGTGGTAAGAGCCTCTAATTGCTGAACTATTGATCTGAGCATCAATTCTGCTCCCTTATTGATAAACCCAGCATTATCGATAAGGATGATAATAGATGGATCGGGATTATAAAATAGCTTAAGAAGTCGGGTAAAACACTTATTCAATTTACTCTTTCCTTTTTTCATTCTATCCATAGATACACGTCTATCTATCCTTTTATAGCTATAGGAATCAGTGGCGTTTTCTCCCATATGCAAAAGCTCAATCGTATTATGGGAATCTTCACTCTGAGGCATTCTGTCAACTTGGCGAGAAACACAAAAAGGACTGTAAGCAAGAGAGTTCCTATAATAGTTCTCAAGTTTATCTTTCAGACCTTGAGATATCTTAATATCTCTCAAAGATGATTTTTTTAGACTCAATAGGGAAGAACTCTCATTAATTGCTTCATGTCCTTTCTTAGTACGAACAATAATACTAGACTTTCCGCCTTTAGACTCTTCACCCTTGATATAACAGTCTCCGCAACTTATGTCGGCTAATTGATTCAGTTTGTCAAAACAGTATCGGCATCGATTCAACTGAAAAAAAGGTTTGAGAGATATCCTCACCTGTTTATCGATTACAGTCTTTGATCCAGTCCGCCCCAGCACTGTATCTCCCGGCCAACCATTCCCGTCTTTGTCGCGAAAGTGCAAATAATCATATTTGCCATACTTGTACTGGTAATAGCCATAAATGTTGTAATTCAGAGTCTTATCACAAAACAACCCTATGAATAAGACATTCTCTTCACTTTGTTTTTTTAGTTTGAAACTCTCTTTAATGGCAAGCGTCTGGCAAGGGGTCGCCACAACTATAGATCTCCCGATAATGCCATTGCGGATATCTTTTATAACTCTAGCAATAGAAGCTGGAATATACTTGGACTTAGCAGATTTAATTACATCTTCTTTGCAATCTATCGGTTTGATTGTAGCCTGCTCTCCATCGAATCTCTCAAAATTCAGGACATAGGCTTTATCATATATCCCTCGTCTTAATAATTCATAAATAATTGTAGATACGACTCCTCCGCTTGTCCCTTCCCTTCTGAATTCTTCTTTGTTGGAGAAAGCGATATAGCATTCTCTCTCTTCTTCGGAAAACAGTTCCGGTTCCCCATATACAGTTTGGACATCCTTTGGAGTGCTAGGACACACTCTAATGCACAACCCGCAACCAGTACAAAGATCTTCATTAATTAGAGGAATGAAAACACCTTGTTTGAAGACTGGTATTATTGCCTCTTGTGGGCATATCCCTGAACAAGCGCCACACGAGCAGCACAAATCACGTTGGGGGATGGATGCAACACTCAGTTTCATCTTATTTCACATTTGTAGTCCAAAAGTATGTGATTCTCCTTGCTTGATGGCACTTTGCCACAATGATAGAAATCCCCATCAGTCACATCAAGGGAAATCATATTCTGGACCCAATCCAATCTTTCACCTTGTACCCAGAAAGTAACATTAAACACATATGATCCTCCCGGCAAGGGACATTTATCAAAATGAAACACAGCGGAGCCATTTTGTTTATCTCGAAAAGAGGATTCTTGACAAACATATTCCGTGCTGAGATGCAACCGTTTATCGCCCAAAGAGTCGTATATGCCTACATTGATCTTAGCATTCCTTTTTAAGCCATTGTGAAAGTTAATCACTATATCGAGAGGTTCTCCTGCCATAGCCGAACTGATATCATTCCCATTAGCTCCCTTGAAGATGACACTCTCTATATATGAACTCGGAAGAGGCTTATTATTGAAACGCTCCATGAGATTGCTACTGTGAACAATACTTCTATTAATCAGATACTCATTAACAACACTTTCAATACTACCTGTGTATCTAACCTTTCCATTTTCAAGTAAAACACCATTATTGCATAGACTTCTTATACTGGCCATATTATGACTTACGAACAAAACGGTTCTTCCCTCTCCGCGGCTGACCTCCTGCATTTTACCAATGGCTTTCTTCTGGAACTCGGCATCGCCAACTGCCAAGACTTCATCCACGACAAGAATCTCTGGATCAAGATGTGCTGCGACAGCGAATCCAAGCCGAACGGTCATACCGGAAGAGTAACGCTTGACAGGTGTATCGATATAACGCTCACAACCAGAGAAGTCAATAATCTCATCAAGCTTTTTTGAAATCTCAGCCTTACTCATACCCATTATGGCACCGTTCATATAAATGTTTTCGCGTCCGGTCATCTCCGGATGGAAGCCAGTTCCAACCTCCAAGAGGGCGCCAATGCGACCCCTAGCACGGATAGTGCCAACAGTGGGGCCAGTAACTTTGGATAGGAGTTTCAAAAGCGTGCTTTTTCCCGCGCCATTCTTCCCAATAATACCGACAACATCGCCCTGTTCAACATTGAAATCGATATCGCGAAGTGCCCAAACATATTCGCTGTGGCCAGCTGTAGCACGGTCATTCGTTTCCCCAATTTTGAGATATGGATCTTCTTTCTTTAAGATAGCTGTCTGCCACCATCTGTTGAAGTCGTGTGAGAGGGTCTTGGTGGACACCAATCCTAAACGGTATTGTTTTCCGACGTGGTTAAATTCAATAGCAGTTGCCATAATTCTCTTTCTTCTTAAACCGTATCCATGAAACTCTTCTGCACCTTGTTGAACACAAGGATACCGGCCCCCAGGAGCAAACTCATAAATACAAAACTATAAATCAGCCATCTCCAACCGACAAACTCTCCGCAGCCAAGGAAACCATACTTGAAGGTTTCGATGATAGGTGTTACAGGATTCAGGCACATAAAAGTATGCACGGGAACACCCATAAAACGCATGCTTCCTGTCTGACTCAGCGGATATACGATAGGGGTGGCATACATCCATAGCTGAACCAAAAAGGTTAACAGCACTTGAAGGTCCCTATACTTAGTAGTCAAGGATGAAAAAATGGTTCCGAATCCAAGAGCAAGTCCAGCAATCAATACAATCAATACGGGAAATAGTAGAGCATACCATGTAAGGTGAGCAGTGCAGGTTGGATCGACAAAAGCATAAATGACATAGACTATCACGAAGAAACTGAATTGGATACCAAATCTAAGCAGGTTGCTTGTGATGTCTGCAATGGGCATAACCAGACGGGGGAAATACACCTTCCCAAAAATGGAGGCATTAGAGACAAAGGTATTGGAGGTCTTGGTAAGGCATTCGGAAAAATAGTTCCAAAAACAAGTGCCGGCTAAATAGAACAACGGTCTCGGCACACCGTCAGTCGGAATACCTGCAATGCCGCCAAATACCACCATATACATGATTACCGTTAGTGCCGGTTGAATCACGAACCACAAAGGCCCCAATATTGTCTGTTTATACTGGGTAATGATGTTGCGCTTCACGAAGAGGCCGCATAGGTCGCGATAGCGCCACAACTCCTTGAAGTCAACAGAGAAAAGTTTGTCTTTAGGCTTTATTACTATGTCCCATTTCTCTTCCTGCGGGACAGTTTTCTCTTCTACCATATAGTTTAATGTGATCTTTTGTGCTTGAATAAAATGTTGCCTACTGTGCCCCAGAAATACCGCCAATCGGTGGCAAACGGGTGGCTAAGGTAAGTATCGATATATCTTTTCTCCGATGCTTGGACATCGTCCAAGGTGACGGGTGAGTGTTCGTCGTAATAGAAAGGCGGCAGAAGGCCGGGCTTTACACTAACGTGCAGATCTTGCATTTCCGGAGAATAGAGGCTGAAATAGTGCCGGCTTAGAGGTCGTACCCCGACCAGTTTCATCTGGCCCTTGAATACGTTGATGAACATCGGCAACTCATCCAGCCAGGATTTGCGCAGGAGTTTGCCCCAGCCGTTCACCCTATAATCGTGTGCGAACTTTCCTCCGTCCTGAAGGCCCTCATGCTCAAGCATATACGGCTGCAGATACTCTGAATAGGAGTACATTGTCCGGAATTTGTATACACCTATCATATCACCGTGATAACCCACACGGTTAAGCTTGACCAAAGGTCCGCATGTCGGGTCGTCATCCCAAATGGGTGCGCGGAATTTGCGCCCAAGGATGTAGTACTCACCATGGTGGAAACGTTCGTCTATCACTTCGAATCCGGCCCTATACATGCGTCCAAGGAGTTCCACTCTATGATAGGTCCGGTTCTGTCCCTTGGTCACCCAGAAATAGAACCATTTCGTCCATTTAAGCTTTGGACATACGCGGTGCCAAAGGTAGTGGAGTGCATAACGGACACGACCTCCGAATCCAGGATGAGCTTTCAGTATCACTTCTCGTTTCAGACGCGCGGTCCGGGAATGGACCCAAAGGTATCCGCTGTCTTCTAATGCCTCGTTCGCCTTATTCAGGAAAGTGTTCAGGTGGCGGATGCGCGTAAGCGCCATCTTGTTGATAATCAGCTCCGGGTGATGAGGTTTCAGCCCTTCAAGCGAGGCACCTTCGTCGGTGTTGACGATAAAGGTAGTATCGTCAAACTCTACCATGTGGGCATCGAGCCATTTCTCGATACCATTGACGTCCATCTCTTTGGTGGCCTTGAAGATGACTTTCAAGTCGTGGTTAGTCGCAAGATGCCGCTCGAACTTCGCACCGGTCTTTACTCCCGGTTCGGAGTAGTTCTCGGGTATAAACTGCTCCTCGAAACGAAGTGAAACGATAGGTTTCCGGCGCTTGAACAATCTCATCTGAGAGCGGCTTCTATAGCGTCACATACGTGTATGATATCCTCTTCCGTGAGGTAGGGATGCATCGGAAGTGACAGGACACGGGAGCAGAGGCTTGTGGCGGCAGGGAAGGGCCTATTGTCGAGGCCAGCAAAGGCGGTCTGCATGTGCATCGGGGTGCGGTAGTAGATCATCGCAGGGATGCCGGCGGCCTTTAGTGAGGCCTGGAGCATGTCACGCTCTGCAGCATCCTTGAGCTTGATTGTATACTGCGCCCAGCTGGATCTGAATCCCTCGGGTATGACCGGCGTCGCAACGGTATCACGTAGAAGGGTAGTGTAGCGGTCTGCTGCGACATTGACTGCATCCAGCTCGTAATCCTTGAAAGCCTTGAGTTTGACCTGAAGGATTGCTGCCTGGATTGTGTCGAGCCTAGAGTTCAAACCTATTCGGACATTGTCATACTTGTCCGAGCCCTTGCCATGGACACGGTATGAGGCGATGAGAGCAGCCCATTCATCATTATCGGTGAATACTGCTCCACCATCTCCGTAGCATCCGAGCGGCTTGGCCGGGAAGAACGATGTCGTGGCAATATCGCCGAAACTGCAAGCCCTGTGGCTGTTGCAGCTCCCGCCGAATCCCTGTGCTCCATCCTCGAGGATCAGAAGTCCATATTTGTCAGCAATTTGCCTTATCCGTGCATAATCTGCCGGAAGGCCGAAAAGGTCCACTGCAACGATGACCTTGGGGGCCAGCTTGCCCTCTTCCAAAGTCTGCTTTATGGCAAACTCTAGATCCTCCGGGTCTATGTTGAAGGTATCCTCGCAAACATCTACGAAAACCGGCGTAGCACCTTCGAGCGATACGACTTCCGCTGAGGAGAAGAAGGTGAAATCCGGGACGAACACCGCATCGCCGGGACCGATGCCCCAGGCCTTGAGGGCGAGGGTTAGGGCGTCGGTGCCGTTTGCACAGCTAAGGCAGTACTTCACGCCGACATACTCGGCAAGCTGCTGCTCAAGTTCGCGAACCTGAGGGCCCATGATGAATGCTCCATTGGATGATACATCCTGTATTGCCCTGTCGATCTCCTTTTGGAGAACGCTATACTGTTTCTTGAGATCTCTGAATTCCATTTTATGCCCTATAGATATAGCTTCGCCTTTGCTCTGTGTATAGTTAAAAGAGCAAACCAATTGATTCTCAGGCTATTTGGGTTAGCTTGGAATCTATTTTCCGTCCTGCTCGAGAGAGTCCCCGACAAGTCGGTAACTACGCCCGCAGCTGCAGGTGAGGTCGAGGTTGTGGAGGCGTTTGCCGCACTCGCATACCCAACCTATCTGACGGGCCGGAACACCGGCCATCAGCGCGTAGTCCTTTACGTCTGCAGTCACCACCGAGCCGGCACCTATCAGGGCGCTGCGGCCGATGGTATGGCCGCACACTATCGTGCAGTTCGCGCCGAGCGATGCGCCTTCGCGCACGCGCGTACGCGCGTAAACCCCGTGCACCGGGAAGTGCGCCCGCGGGGTGTTCACGTTGGTGAACACGCAGGAAGGTCCGCAGAATACGTTGTCCTCCAGCTCTACTCCCTCGTATACCGAGACATTGTTCTGGATACGGACGCCGTTGCCTATACGGACGTTGCTGCCTATGTTTACGTTCTGTCCGAGCGAGCAGTCAGAGCCGATCACGGCACCCTTCTGGATATGGCAGAAATGCCATATCTTGGTACCGGTACCTATCTTGACTCCGTCATCGACGTAGCTGCTCTCGTGAACGTAATAGTCCTGCATTGCAGTTATAAAACTTCAATGTTGTCGCGTTTGGCGACAGCTTTCATAGCGTTTTTGGTGTCGAATACGGCCTTTGAATGCTGCTGCACGAAGTCGTAATCGACAGTAGTATGTGCGGTCGTGACGACCACTATATCGGAACTCTCAAGCAGTTCCGCAGTCAGTTTCTGCTCTCCTTCGTTCCACGCACCCTTGTGACGGTAGCGGCTGATGAATGGATCGTAGTAGCTGACAATCGCTCCTTCCTTTTTCAGCTCCTCTATCACCCGGATGGCAGGGGACTCGCGATAGTCGTCGATATCCTGCTTGTAAGCCACGCCGAGTACAAGCACCTTCGCTCCGTTCAGGGCCTTTGCGAAACGGCTGTTAAGCATATCACCGATGCGCTCCACGCAGTACTCCGGCATACGGTCGTTGATCATCATCGAGGACTCGATCATCGATGTGTGGAAGCCGTACTCGCGTGCCTTCCAGCTCAGGTAGTAGGGATCGAGCGGGATGCAATGCCCGCCGAGTCCAGGACCGGGGTAGAAAGGCGTAAAGCCGAAGGGCTTGGTCTTGGCCGCCTCAATGACCTCCCAGAGGTTGATACCCATTTTGTGGCAGAGGATGGCCAGTTCGTTGATAAGGCCGATGTTGATGTTGCGGTAGGTGTTCTCAAGGATCTTGGTCATCTCCGCCACGGCGGGGGAGGATGCCCGGAACACTTTTCCCTGGAGTACGGCCTCATACATTGCCGAAATCACTTCGGATGCGTCTTCTCCAAGTCCGCCCACAACCTTGGGCGTGTTCTTGGTCTTGTATATCAGGTTGCCTGGATCTACCCTTTCAGGGGAGAAGCCCAGGTAAAAATCTTCGCCGCACTTGAGTCCGGAACTCTCCAAAATGGGCTTGATGAGTTCCTCGGTCGTTCCAGGGTAAGTGGTGGACTCGAGGACCACCATCATGCCGGGATGCAGATACTCCGCGATGGAGCGCGCAGAGGACTCGACGTAGCTGATATCCGGCTGTTGGTGAGCATCCAAGGGAGTGGGCACACAGATGGCAACGAAATCGACGTCGCGGATGAAACCGAAGTCCGTAGTGGCCGTAAGCATCCCATCCTCAACAAGGGTGACGAGATCCCGGTCCACGACATCGCCGATATAGTTGTGACCTGCGTTGACCATGTCGACCTTTTCCTTCTGGACGTCGAATCCGATGGTACGGAAACCGGCCTTTGCCTTCTCAACGGCAAGTGGTAATCCAACATAGCCGAGGCCCACGACCCCGGCTATGATAGATTTGTCGTGAATTTTCTGAAGTAGAACTTCTTTCACGTGTGTGTCAGCAGATGATTACTCCTTGATGGAGTTGATCATGACGCAGCGGCTGAGCTCCTTCTCGTTGTAGAACATGTAGTCCACACCGCCCTTGAAGTCAGTGACGATCTGAGAAGCAGGAACACCGAACTGGTTCACGAGGACATCGTAAACAGCGTTGGCACGGTTCTCGGAGAGCATGAGGTTGTGCTCAGGAGTAGCGGTCTGCTTGTCAGCATATCCGCAGACGAGGTACTTGGTGTTCGGGGTGCTCTTCATGAGGTCGGCGATGCTCTGGAGGTTGATCATCTCACGCTTGGCGATGTCCCACTTGTCGACTACGAAGTTGATATGGAACCAGACCTCGGGGATATCCTTGACGTACTTGACGGTCTCGGCATTGGCGAGCCTGTTCCTCAGGTCATCGTTGGCGGCGTTGGCGTCAGCAAGGGCCTTGGCCAGACGGTCACGCTCTGCAAGGACTGCGTCGTTATAGTGGATCTCGCTGCTGCGGCTGGCGGTCTTCCAACCGAGCTTGTCAAGACCATAGGTGAAGCCGAGGGTGGCACCGAAGATACCGTCAAGCCTGTGGTTGGCGAAGAAATTCTCTTTCGTATTCTCGTTAGGGTAGCTTTCGCCGTCAAACTCGTCAGACACAAATGCACCACGGAGATTGAGGTTGATCTTGAAGCGGTCGGTCACGCGGAAGTTGTTGGCAAGTCCGAGGTTGAAGGTAGCGCCAAGAGCGTGCTCTTTGATGCCGGTGATAATACCACCGCCACCGAACGCAACAACATCAAAGAAACGGCTGGGGTTGTATCCGAAGAAGATGTTTCCAAGATCGGCGTGTGCCAGGACATAGGCATTGAGCCAATTGCCGCGCTGATATGCGAGCTGCTCGGAAGCATATTTAGGATCAGCATCCTTGTACAATTCAACCGGTGAAGTGACAAAATTGGCATCAATGTAGCGGGCACCTTTCTGATAAACAGGGTTGGACTGATAGAGTCCAAGGAACTTTCCATAGCTAAGTCCAAGGCCGACACCGAAACTAGGGGAGGCCCACTTGGTGAGATAAACGTCAATGGCCGGGAAAGTGATCATCTCGGTCAGTTTGTTGACTTTCCAGTCATTCTCGCCATAGAAAAGCTGTGCGCCGAGGTTGCCGCTCAGCGTCCAGTTGCGCCAGAAACCGTTGGTGAAAACGGAATTCTTCTCATAGACGGTGGTCGTAACAATCCTGCCCTCGGGAGTGTTGGTCTCCTCTACGATGGTGCGGGTGTTCTCATCCTCGCTCGTCGTGACGGTCTGCGCGAAAGCGGGGAACATCAGAAAAGCCGATGCAATCAGCAAAAATACTTTCTTCATAATAACTGTATATAAAATATTATAATTCATATTCAGTGCAAAAATACTAAAAAAAAACCACTAAACAAGACTTTTCCGGCTTTTTATTCAATTATTTCTCGTTTTCGGACCGCCTGCAGGCACGACATAACTCTTCGGAATCTCCACGCGAGCGCACAAGAGCGATAAAACGCTCACTGTGAGGTACAGTCCTTGGGGTGTTTCCACTATGTCTCCTTCCACTCCACTGAGCGGGCCCTTGACCACCCTTACGCGGTCTCCCTTGGCCAGCGGAACTTGAGTGAGGCACTCTGCATCGGGGGAGAGGTCGAGGATGCGGATGAAGTCATCCATCTGTTTGTCAGGTACTTCCAGCAGCGTCCTCGTATTGTGGTCTATCATGAAACGCCCCTTGACTTCTCCGGAGTTGACCAGAGTAAGTGCATTGCTCTTGGTCGTGTGCAGGAAGACCAGGGTTCTGTAGCTGTACGGAATATAATGCCCGACGCCCAGTTCGTCCAGGCGCCTGTCAATCTTCTTCCACTGTCCGCTGCGCGTGATCGTCGCAAACCAGCAGACTTTTTCCTCCTTGACCATGTTTGTGTCTTTCCTCCTGCAAATATATGAAAAAAGCCGGCTCATCGGCCGGCTTTCGTGCAAGTAATGATCAAAATTAGTAGGTCATGACGCCAGGGAGTTCCTTGGCCTGGTCAATCATGCGCTGGACCTCGATCTCCACGGGGACGCGGCGTACGAGGTGCTTCTCCTCGTTCACCTCAAGCATCTTGGCGGCGAGGTTGGCGGCATTGCGGTGGCCGAGCTCCTTGACGGTGTCGACGCCCGCGGCCTCGAGCAGTTCAGCGAACTGAGGGCCGATGCCCTTCACTCTGTACAGGTCGGCGTGGTTGGTCCAGGTGAGGATCAGCTTGCCGGAAATGCCGGTCTCGTCCTCGAGAGCCTTGCGGCCCGCAGGGGCTGCGCACTTGGCGAGGAGCTTGTCAGCGGTGTCGATGCCGACGGCGAGGAGTTTTTCGGCGTATACGGGGCCGATACCTTCGATGTCAATGATTTTGTAAGCCATAGTAATAGTTTTATTAATGAAACGTTAGTCAGTACTTTCAGTCAAGTTGCAAGTACAATAATAGTCATTATTCCGTAAAATCGCAAAAATGCGTAAACTTTTTTGGCTCAATCGTTATCAATCGTTGTTCAGCTGCCGGATGTCCGGCCTGCTGCGCTGCGAATCCCCGAGGAGCCACTCGCTGAAATAGTCCGCCATCCTGTAGAAGAAGTACTCGTTCATGTCACCGTAGCCGTGGCGCTGTCCGGGCAGCATCAGGAAGTCGAAACGCTTGTTGGCCTTGATCAGGGCATCGACTACGCGGATGGTGTTGGCAGGGTGAACATTGTTGTCGATGTCACCGGTGACGAGCATCAGGTGTCCCTTGAGGTTCGAAGCGATCTCAGGGTTGGTCTTGATGCTGTACACGAAGGTGGTATCGCCCTGCTCGCTGATCTTCTCCATGATACCGTGATGCTGCTCGCTCCACCAGCGGTTGTAGATGCTGTTGTCGTGGTTGCCGGAGCAGGAGACTGCGGCGGTGTAGAAGTCGGGGTAGGTGAGGATGGCCGCGGTGGACATGAAGCCGCCGCCGGAGTGCCCGTGGATACCCACGCGCGTGCCATCGATCCACGGGTACCGCGCGGCGAGCTGCTGCACCGCGGTCTTCTGGTCCTCGAGACCGTAGTCGCGGAGGTTGCCGTAGCCGTAGTTGTGGTACCACTTGGAGCGGTCTGGATGGCCGCCGCGATTGCCTACAGTGATGACGATGAATCCTATCTGGGCGAGCCTGTCAACACGAAGCATGCTGGACGACCAGGAGATGTTGTTGGCCTCTACCTGCGGTCCAGGATAGACATATTCGATGATCGGGTATTTCTTCTCCGGATCGAAATTGAAGGGCTTGTACATGGCTCCGTAGAGGTCCGTAACGCCGTCCGCAGCCTTGACCGTGAAACGTTCGGGCATCTTGTATCCGGCCTCGTAGAGCAGGCTGAGGTCAGCCTCCTCGAGAGGGGTTAGCTTGCCGTTGCCGTCGATCAGGGCAGACTTGGGTGCAGCATCCACACGTGAGTAGTTGATTACATAATAGCGGCCGTCATCGCTGGCCGTGGCTACCACATCCATGTCATCCACGTCCAGGCGACGGATAGGGCCGCCGTTGAGGCTGACCCGGTAGGTGTGCTCGTGGTAAGGGTTCTCACCCTTCTCCACGCCGCAGGCTGTGAAGACGACGTAGCCTTCCTTCTCGTTGACCTGGACGACGTCGGAGACGTGATATGCACCCTCGGTGAGGTTGCGCACGAGCGTTCCGTCGGAATTGTAGAGATAGAGGTTGGCCCAGCCGTTGCGCTCCGACCATTCGATGATCTGCGATCCGTCCTTGATGAGACGGAGGTCGCGGCCTTCGATGAAGGAGTTCATCCTCTCGGAGATAATGGTCTTGGTGGAGTCGGAGCCAAGGCTGATGTAGACATAGTCTATCTTCTTGATATCACGGGAAATACGGTGTGCGTAGAAGCCGTCATTGTCGCCTAGCCAGACGCGTGAGCGGTACTTGTCATAACGTTCGACGTTCTTGCGGGGACGCATCTCGAAGCTCAGTTCCTGATCTTTCCACGCATTGGTGCGATAGCGCTTCGAGGAGCCGTCCGTCATGTCGAAGACATACAGCTCCTCCTGGGGCCCGGGCTCGCCGGGCATCTGGTACTTGTAGGTCTCGAGGGTGGGACGCGGCTGCGCCACGGAGTTGATGACCCAGAGTTCCTTGAGTTTGCGCATATCGTACTTCATCGTAGCGAAATGCTTCGAATCCGGTGACCATGCGATCATCGACACGGATGTGCGCTTGGTCTTGGACGTATCGGTATTGCCGGTGTAGTTGCCGTAGCCGTAACCATAGTCCCTGATGCCGTCGAAGGTCAACTGGTGTTCGACCAGGGTGCTGTCCTTGTCGTCCTTGGCAGCCTTCTTCATGTTCTCCTTGTCCATCCACCAGAGGTTGTTGTCCTTGGCGTAGACGCCGGTGAGGCCGTCGGGGGAGACACTCGCCCAGGCAGGGTACTCGCGCTCCTCAGGCTCGTATTCCTTCAGTTTCCTGGACGCGATGTCGTACTCGAAATGGTAGACCTTCTTGACGGTCTTCTTGGACTTCGGATCCTTCTTGAGGGCCGTAGTGTCGGGGACGTCCAGCGTGCTGCGAACGTCGAAGCGGAAGACCTTGTCGTCCTTGAGTTCCAGGCCCGTCAAAGGCAGATGCTGTGCATCGAAGGGGTCATGGACAATGGAGGTCACCTCCATGGCAAGCTTCTCCATGTCGAACGCCTCGGTCTTGGAGCCAGTAACTGGATCCACTATGTAATAGCGGGTGCCGGCCGGAGTCTTGTAGCTGTACCAGAACTTATCACTGTCCTTGAACCAGTTGGGTGTCACGGAAGTGGAGAAGACCATGCGGGCGATGGCCTTCTGCGAGAACCTCGCGGCAGCCTCGTAGTCCGGGGCTTCCTGCGAGAAAGCATTGGCGCCCATGAGGAGCGCCAATGCAAATAGTATAAGATGTAAGCGTTTCATTTATTTCTGCCTGTTGCGCCAGAGGGCTGTCATGTCCTCGAGGGTCTTGCCCTTGGTCTCGGGAACGAGCTTCCAGACAAAGAGTGCGGCGAGGATGCAGAAGAAGGCATACATGCCGTAGGTGAATGCAGGGCTCCAGGTATAGAGCGGCACGAAGGTGGAGCTCACGATGAAGTTGGATATCCACTGGAAGGCGACAGCGATAGCCACTGCAGCACCACGGATGGTGTTCGGGAAGATCTCGGAGATGAGAACCCAGCAGATAGGACCCCAGCTGAACATGAAGGAAGCGGAGTAGATCATGATGCTGAGCACGCCGACGATGCCGGGGATGCCGGGGACGGCATCGGCAAGGGCGACGCCGATGGCGCCGATGGCCATGCCGAGCGAGCCGGTGATGAGCAGCGGCTTGCGTCCGAGTTTCTCAACGGTAAAGATAGCGACAAGTGTGAAGCTTATGTTCACTATACCCATAAGCACAGTCTGCGTCATAGGATTGCCCATACCCATCGATTCGAAGATACGCGGAGCGAAGTAAAGCACGGCGTTGATGCCGACGAACTGCTGGAAGACGCTGAGCATGCAGCCGATGAAGATGACGATGAAACCGTAGGCAAGGAGCTTCTCCTTCTTCTCCACGACGGTGCTCTTGATGTCGGAGAGCACCTGGGAAGCGACTGAACTGCCGTTGATGCGGGTAAGGACGTGGAGGGCCTTCTCTTCCTGTCCGGACATGACGAGGTAGCGGGGAGTCTCAGGCACGAGCAGGATGAGCAGGGTGAAGAGACCGGCAGGCACACACTCGGAACCGAACATGAGTCTCCAGCCGACCTGGTTGGTCCACTCGACGATGGCGGGATCATTCTTGTGCGACTGGATGATGAGGAAGTTCACGAAATAAACGACTAACTGACCGAAGATGATTGCGAACTGGTTCCAGGACACGAGCTTGCCGCGCTTGTTGGCCGGAGCCACTTCAGCGATGTACATCGGGCAGATGGCGGAGGCCATACCGACACCGATACCACCGAGGACACGGTAGAGGTTGAATGCCACCCAGAGGGACTTGGAAGCTACGCCCTTGGGGAAGAAGAGGAACTCCGGATAGTAGGAACCGGCTGCGCTCAGGAAGAAGCAGATACCTGCGATGAACAGGCTCTTCTTACGTCCGAACTTTCCGGCGAAGAGGCCGGAGAGGGCGCTACCGATGATACATCCGATCAGGGCGCTGGATGAAGTGAATCCGTGTAGGAAGTTGGTGTAAGTGAAGTCCTTGGCGCCCTCGAAGAACGCTTGAAGGCCTCTTTCCGCACCGGAGATGACGGCGGTGTCATATCCGAACAGGAGTCCACCGAGCACTGCTACGAGCACGATGGAGAACAAGTAAGACTTGCTGCCTTGTGTTTGATTTTGCATAGTAGTATAAATGGTTAATTGTGAATAGCTTGTTATTTGACCTTGATGTCTATGTGGGCGGATCCGAGCTCCGAGTTGACCGTGAGCCGGGCGGATCCGGGTATGCCCTTGAATGAGCGGATGACGGCGAGGGCCTTGCCGCTGAAGAGCGGCTTGCGGTCGCCCTTCAGGCAGAGGACATCGGCAGGATTGCCGTTGTCCACGCCGAAGAGCTCGCCTGCGCCGGTGACGCTGAAGTCTAGCATCAAATCAGCGGTGGGGACGGGCCTTCCCTTGGAGTCGACGGCCTCTACCGTTATATAAGAAAGGTCATAGCCGTCGGCGTGGATGATGCTGCGGTCCGCCGTGAGCTTGAGGGCCACGGGCTCTCCCGTGGTCTCACGGCTCTCGCGGGCCACTACGCGGCCGCGGCGGTAGGATACGACCTCGATCTTGCCTGTCTCGAACGGTACCTGGTTCCACTGTGCGTGGAGTTTTTCGCCTTCCTTGTGGTCCCTGCCGTAGCTCTTGCCGTTCACGAACAGTTCGACCTCGTCTGCGTTGTTGTAATAAGCCCAGATGTCGACCTTGTCCCCGATGTTCCAGTTCCAGTGGGGGAATACGTGCAGGACGGTCTCGTCAGTCCACTCTGACTTGTACATCCAGTAGCAGTCCTTCGGGAATCCTGCGAGGTCCACGATGCCGAAATACGAGCTCCTCGACGGCCAGCCGAAAGGCGTGGGCTCGCCGATATAGTCGAAGCCCGTCCAGACGAAGGTGCCGGCCATCCATTCGCGGTCGCGGATGCGCACCCATGCTTCCTCATGCAGCTCGCCCCAAGGGACGCGGCAGTTGTCGTACGCCGGCAGCTGGTGGTCATCCGACTCGTAGGACAGCCACCATTGCGAAGGAACGATAAGCGTGTCGGTGGAAGGCTGGGGATAGACTCCGCGGCTGTTGATGGCCGAAGCCGTCTCGGACCCGTAAATGGGCATACCCGGGAACCACTCGCGTGATTCGTCGTAAATGCTTGTGTGATAATTGATGCCGAAAGCGTCGGACATACCGGAACGGACAAGGTTGTTGGTTGGGCCGGGATGGTTGCAGCCTGCGGTCAGGGGCCTGGTAGGGTCCAGCTTGCGGACGATGTCCGCCATGTGCCGGGCCAGTATGACGTTTGGACTGACATTGGCCTCCAAGGCGCTCTCGCGGTCGTCCTCAATGAAGTTGAGGAAATAGTTGGCTTCCTCAGGAGAGAGGTTCTGGAGATTGTCGTCCTGTGAGTCGCCCTGCTCAGCGATCTCGTTGGCGAGGCTCCACATGAATACGCTCGGATGGTTGCGGTCGCGGCGGATGAAGTCGCCCAAGTCAATCTCGTGCCAATCGTCGTAGAAGCGTGCGTAATCGTAGCGCGTCTTGCGCTTGCGCCACATGTCAAAGGCTTCGTCGAGGACGAGGAATCCCATGTCGTCAGCAAGCTGCAGGAGCTCCGGTGCGGGAGGGTTGTGCGATGTGCGTATGGCGTTCACGCCGAAGCTCTTGAGTATCTCGAGCTCGCGCTGGAGCGCGCGGAAATGCACTGCCGTGCCTATGCAGCCCATGTCATGGTGCAGGCAAACGCCGAGGAGTTTCACCTGGCGCCCGTTTAGCAGGAACCCCTTGTCAGCGTCCATTTCCGCAGTGCGTATGCCGAAGCGGGTAGTGTAAACGTCCGTGATCTCGTCGTCGACTTTGACGGTCGTCTCCAGGGTATACTGGTATGTGTCGTCGATGTCCCAGAGGTGGGGCTTTACTATGGTGAGCGTGTCATGGACGACTCCGGAAGGGTCGGACAGGGGCTCACCGCGGGCTACCACTCCGCCGCGGTCATTGCGGATGAGGTTAGTAACGGTCGCATTGTCAAAGTATTGCGCGCTGATGGCTGCGGGGTTCTCCAGGGTCACCTCTACCGCCACCAGCGCGTTGGCGGAGGTGATGGAAGGAGTATTGACGAACGTTCCGCTCCAGGCCACGTGGATTGCTCCCGTGGTGACGAGGCGGACGTTGCGGTAGATGCCGCAGCCGGCGTACCAACGCGAGTTGGGCTGCTCGGCGTTGTCGCATCGCACGGCGATGACATTGTCCTCGCCCTCGGGGTTGAGGTAGGGGGTGATTTCGTAAGAGAACGAGCTGTAGCCGTAGGGCCGTGTCCCGACCGGGTGGCCGTTCACGAAGACCGTGCTGTTCATGAAGACGCCGTCGAACTCAACCGACACGACCTTGCCTTGGGAGACGCCTTCCGGAGTCTCGAAATGCTTGCGGTACCAGCCTACGCCGCCCGGAAGGGCGCCTCCGCTGGTGCCGGAAGGATTATTCGGAGAGAATTCGCCTTCGATGGACCAGTCGTGAGGGAGATGCAGCTGCCTCCATTCGCTGTCATCGAAATCCGGCGAGGCCCAGTCGTACATGAGCACGTCCCTGGTACCGGAGGCCAGGGGGTCGTCGCCCAGGGTGAACCGCCAGTCGAAGTTGAAGTCTTCGACTATACGCGGCCTTTCAGCCCTGCGCGAGCAGGCGCAGGCCAGGACCAACAAAGCAGCTATGATGACGAATCTCTTCATGATGTCAGAATCTTATGACGGTTTCGCTACCGTCGTATTCTACCTGCGCCAGGACGTCTTCCGTGGCTTCCGGCATGTTGAGGCTGGCGGTGATGCGCCTGGCCTCCTTCATGCCCTTGAACGCGCCGTTGCGGGCGCCGATGGTAAGGGTGCGGGCCTTGTCGTCCCATTTCATGGGAATGGTGGAGTACTCTCCTTTCTCATAGGCATAGGTCAGGCCGTCGTCCTCGTAAAGGGTGAAGGAGGCGTCGCGGCCGCCGAAGACCATGAGGTGCAGGCTGCCGTCCTGCTCCTGGGCGGTGTATTCGATGTCGGGTCCCGTAGGAACAATGCTTCCGGCGCGAACGTAGACCGGGATATGGTCGAAGGGGGCGGCGGCGATGAAGCGCGAGCCGCCTTCGAAGAAGCGGCCGCTGCTGAAGTCGTACCAGCCCCCTTCTGGGAGGTAGACTTCGCGGCTGCGCGCCTGATACTCATACACGGGGCAGACCAGGAACGCGTCGCCGAACATGAATTCGTCGTCAATATTGCGCGCCACCGGGTCGTCGGTGAAGTCCATGACCAGGCCGCGCATTATCGTGTAGTCATCGAACCAGACGCGGGAGTCCAGGGTATAGATATATGGCATCAGGCGGTACCGGAGCCTGTCTTGTGCCACGATGGTTTCATAGGCCGGGTGCCCCTCCGGGGCGATGTTCCACGGCTCCCGGAACGGGAACTGGCCGTGGGCACGGTAAAGCGGGCAGAAGACGCCCCACTGGTGCCAGCGGGCCTGCAGCTCGCGCCACTCCTTGAGGTCATCTGTCTCGGTGCCGGTGGCGTCGAAAATGCGCTGCGCCATCGCGTAGCGGTTTTCGACGCTGAAGCCACCGATGTCCTGGCCCCAGAAGGGGATGCCGCTGAGCGAATAGTTCAGGCCTGCGGTAATCTGTGTCTTCATGTCCTCCCAGCGCGTGCCGATGTCACCGCTCCATGAAGCGGTGGAATAGCGCTGGAGGCCTGCGAACCCGTTGCGGGTGAGCAGGAACACACGTGTATCATTGTCAACGCCCCTCTGGCCGTCGTAGATGGCCTCGGCGTTCATCAGCGCGTATGCGTTGAAGTACTCCGTGGAAGAGCCCAGGGCAGTCGGACCCTGCATGGCCTTGCGATAATCCATGTCGGTGCAGTCGTGGATGTTGGGCTCGCTGGCATCCATCCACCACGCATCTACGCCGATAGGGTAGAGGTGGTCGTACATCTGTTTCCAGAATAGCTTTCGCGCTCCTTCCGAATAAGCGTCATAGAACGACTGCTGGTAGCCGAGCCAGTCGATGACATTGTCATCTACCGGAACGCGGTACATCCACCCGTTCCTGTCCATTTCCTTGAAATGCTCGGTATTGGTGTAGAACTTGGGCCAGACGCTTATCATGAAGCGGCCGCCCATGGCGTGGACGGAGTCCACCATGGCCTTCGGGCGGGGGTAGCGGTCCTTGTTGAATTCATGGCTGCCCCACTGGTCGTCGTCCCAGTACTGCCAGTCCTGTACGATGTTGTCCACGGGGATGCCGCGCTCGCGGAACTCCCTCAGAGTGGATACGAGTTCGAACTGGTTTGTATAGCGTTCACGGCTCTGCCAATAGCCCATTGCCCATTTGGGCATGATCTGGGCCTTGCCAGTCAGGGTGCGGTAGCCGCTGATGACCTTGTCGATATTGTCTCCCTTGATGAAATAGTAGTCTATGCGGTCCTGCATCTCGCCCCACCAGGACATCTGGTTCTGGACGGCCTCTTCCACGGGACTGAGGACGCGGAGACCGCAGTAGCTGGTGCCGCCGTCCGGTTCCCATTCGATCCGGATGGGCACTTTCGTGCCTTCCTGGAGGTCGACTGCGAACTTGTGGCTGTTGGGGTTCCATGCGGTGCGCCAGATCTCGGGGACGACCAGTTCACCGTCGATGAAGACCTTGGTGTAACCGGCATAATACAGTAGGAAGCGGAAGGTGCCGCTCTCCTTAGGCTCCAGCTCGCCTTCGAAAGTAACGTGCGACCCGGCGAAATTGAAATCGGGCGCACCCTGGACCTTCTGGCATTCGGGTGTGATGAGATACTCCTGGTTGATGGCGGTCTCGCGGCGGATCAGGGTGTTTTGCTGGAGTCGGTCGGGAGTGTCGTGGCGGCGCGCAGCCGGGACGTAAGTCCCTGTCAGCGCGCCCTCTTCGCCGTTTTTGTCATAAAGGGTGAACACTTCACCCAGATGCAGGTAATCCCTTGGGTCACCCCAGCGAAGGAAGGAGTAACTGTCCCAGAGTATGCCGTAGTTCCTGGATGAAACAATGAACGGGACGGATATCTTGGTGTTGTACTGGTAAAGCTCTTCGTTCTTGCCCTTGTAGTTCCATTCGTCGGCCTGGTGCTGGCCGAGACCGTAAAACGCCTCGTCATCAGGAGAATAGAATGTCTGTCGTACCGTCCATTCCTTGTCCCCGTCGACTTCGATGGGCTCGAACTCCCTGGCGATCTCCTCGGTTATCGGCGTGCCGTCCGCGGTAGCGTAGCTGACGCGGCCGTCGGCCTTCCGGACCGTTACCTTCAGTGTTTTAGTGAGGATCTCGACGTTTTCGTCAGACTTGTTGAGAGTGTATCTGGTGCCGTACTTCTGTGGCACGACCATAAGGGAATTCTTGTTTGGAAGCCTTCCTCCCGAAGGGACAGCTTCGACGTGGATAATGTCGTCAGTGACAACCTCCACCCTGACGAATGCCCCGTCAGCGGTGCCGACCAGCACCCCGTGGCGGGTCCTCCATGCACCGGGTGCGCAAGAGGCCAGCATGAAGGCTGCGGCTATCAATAATGTGGCTGTTTTGTTCATAAAGTCGTTCGGTACCGTTCGGCATCCGGCATAGGTTTCAAACAAACAAATATAAGTATTTTTTTATAGATACACCCACTCCCCGTCGCCCTTTTTGCCTTAACCTCCGACCGCCGGTAGAAGGTTGTTGAGGTGGAAGCGGGGGATAAGAAAGGAAAAAGTATTATCTTTACGAGCGGTAATTTGCGCCATGGCAGGACCTGCGCGGTGTGTTGAATTATATAAATCGCTATGATTGAACCTTATATCCACAAAGTAAAGTACTACGAATGTGACAGGATGGGAGTTACCCATCATTCGAATTATATCCGTTTCATGGAGGAGTCCCGCATCGACATGCTTGACCGTATAGGCTACGGTTTCGAGAAGATGGAGGCTGAGGGCGTCGTTTCGCCGGTCACCGAAGTGCATTGCAACTACAAGAAAACGACGACTTTCCAGGACGAAATCGCCGTGGAGGTTTTTGTGGAGGACATCTCTGCGCTGAAGCTCCGGATAGGTTATGTAATGAAATGCCGAGGAGAGGTGGTTTTCACCGGATCCAGCGTACACTGTTTCATCGAGAATGGCAGGCCTGTCGCTTTCGGCAACCGTTTTCCCGGCTTTATCGAAGCCCTCGCTCCGTACAGGCGCCAGTCATAGCCGTCGTGTTTTATGGATGTAAAGATCACCGTTGTCCGGAAGGCCTGCTACCAGGATCTTTCCGCGCTTTATGAAAACCCTATCGAGCACGCGTGTGACGTGTGCGAGGGGCAGGTTTTCATTTCCCGTGACGGGCTCAAGCCCGAAGGCCTCTGCGATAGCGCATGGGGGAGCATGCGGGAATTCGTCGAAGAGCTTACCCGCGGGGGCGGCAATTTCTTCGACGGCTGGATGAAGGATCCCCGCAGCGCCATGATCTCCTGCAACGACGGCTTCCGCCCCGTCAGTTTCTATCTCGAAGCCATAGAACCTTAAAGTTTATCGGGTGATGGACACCTTCCCATCGATACCTCAGGTAGGGCAGCCTGCTCAGTCCCTTATACTTTGCTGCTTCTTCTGAGAATTTGTGTTGCCTTACCTCATTTGTGCTGTCTCACCTGTGTTTATGTACTATCTCTGAACAAATAGCCTTAATTTGTTCATTTTCATCTCTTTTTAACCGTTTTTTGAACAAAACGGTCGTTTTTGTTCACGCGTTTGATTATCCCTCGGCCTTTCGCCGAGGGATGTGACAGGGAATGCCGCATCCCTCAGCAAAAAGGTGAGGGATAACGAAGAAAATGTCACATCCCTCAGCCGGCGGGTGAGGGATAAAGGAAAAAGTGGCGTAACCTTCTACCAAAGGTCGAAGGTTGGGAGGGGGTGGGGCTTTCAAGAGTCGTTAAAATGATTTAAATTTGCACGTTATGGCAGATTAGATTTGCGCATTATGGCAGACGAAAAGATTATATTCTCGATGGCGGGGGTGGGCAAGGTCCTACCGCACAACAATAAGGTTATCCTCAAAGATATCTACCTGTCTTTCTTCTATGGGGCTAAGATCGGTATCATCGGTCTGAACGGTTCCGGTAAATCCACGCTCCTGAAGATCATCGCGGGGGTGGAGAAATCCTACCGCGGGGAGGTGGTCTGGGCTCCGGGCTATACCGTGGGGTACTTGGAGCAGGAACCGCAGATGGATCCTGACAAAACCGTGCTGGAGGTGGTCCAGGAGGGTGTCCAGGAGGTCATGGACTTGCTGAAGGAGTACGAGGAGGTGAACATGAAGTTCATGGAGCCGATGTCAGATGACGAGATGACAGCCCTGATTGAACGCCAGGGCGAATTGACGGAAAAGATCGATCACGTCGGTGGCTGGGACATCGACGCAAAGCTCGAGCGCGCCATGGACGCGCTCCAGTGCCCGCCTGAGGACGCGAAGGTCGCGACCCTCAGCGGGGGCGAGCGCCGTCGCGTAGCGCTTTGCCGCCTCCTCCTCCGCGAGCCGGACGTCCTCCTGCTCGATGAGCCCACCAACCATCTGGATACCGAGAGTATCCAGTGGCTCGAGGCTCATCTGCAGCAGTACAAGGGCACTGTCATCGCGGTCACCCACGACCGTTATTTCCTGGATAATGTCGCCGGCTGGATCCTCGAGCTTGACCGCGGCGAGGGAATTCCCTGGAAGGGCAATTATTCCTCATGGCTTGAGCAGAAGAGCATCCGCCTGGCCCAGGAGGAGAAGCAGGAGAGCAAGCGGCGCAAGACCCTCGAGCGCGAGCTCGAGTGGGTCCGCATGGCGCCCAAGGCGCGTCAGGCAAAGCAGAAGGCCCGTATCGGCGCCTATGAGAAAATGGCGTCTGCCGATACTAAGGAGAAGGAGGCCAACCTTGAGATCTATATCCCCAACGGTCCCCGTCTCGGCAACCAGGTCATCGAATTCCACGATGTGTCAATGGGTTACGGTGACCGCCTGCTCTTCGAGCATCTCGACTTCGTCCTGCCTCCGGCAGGCATCGTAGGCGTCATCGGCCCCAACGGAGCAGGCAAGACCACTCTTTTTCGCCTGATCATGGGTCTGGAAAGGCCCTTGAGCGGGGAGATAGTCATCGGCGAGACCGTGAAGCTGTCTTACGTGGACCAGCAGCACAAGAGCATCGATCCGGAAAAGACCGTATATCAGACGATTGCGCAGAACTCGGATTTCGTGCGCCTGGGCAACCGCGAGGTGCCGGCGCGCACTTATGTCTCCCGCTTCAATTTCAGCGGAGCCGATCAGGAGAAGAAATGCGGCATACTGTCCGGTGGCGAGCGCAACCGCCTGCATCTGGCCTTGACGCTCAAGGACGAGGGCAATGTCATCCTCCTCGACGAGCCTACCAACGATGTGGATGTCAATACGATACGTGCACTGGAGGAAGGCCTGGAGAATTTCGCGGGATGCGCAGTGGTCGTTTCACACGACCGCTGGTTCCTCGACCGTATCGCCACGCATATACTAGCCTTCGAGGGTGATTCGCAGGTGTATTTCTTCGAGGGTTCTTACTCCGAGTATGAAGAAAACCGCAAGCGCCGCCTCGGCAATGAGGAGCCCAAGCGTTTCAAATACCGTAAACTTATGGAATAGCAATTGTAACAACTAATAAATAAACTCTTTATTTCAACGTAATGGACAAAACGGTAGCTATGAGCCCGAACCTTCTGGTCCGGTATCTCAGGAAGCCGGCATCCGAGTTCACCCGTGCCGACATCGTAAGATTCTGTGTGGAGAACGAGGTGGAATGTATCAACTTCCATTATTGCGGTTGGGACGGTCGTCTCAAGACACTTAACTTTGTGATTCACAGCCAGGAGCATCTTGAGAATATCCTGGAGGCGGGGGAACGCGTCGATGGCTCAAGCCTTTTCCCCTTCATCGAAGCGGGGAAAAGCGATCTTTATGTTCTCCCGAAGTACCGCACTGCCTTCGTAAATCCTTTTTCCGAGGCCTTGACAGTCGATCTGCTCTGTTCGTATTTCAACCGTGAGGGCGAGCCCTTTGAGAGTTCGCCGGAATTCATCCTACAGAAGGCGCACAAGGCGTTCCAGGAGGTTACCGGGATGAAAATGGAGACGATGGGTGAGTTGGAGTACTACGTCATAGCTGATGCGGAGGGCCTGTACCAGGTCGCCGACCAGAAAGGCTATCACGAGAGCGCTCCTTTCAACAAGTTCACCGATCTCAGGACCGAGGCCATGCGCCTGATAGCCAAGGCCGGAGGCAAGATCAAGTATGGACACTCCGAGGTGGGCAACTTTACCCAAGGCGGCCGCATCTATGAGCAGAATGAGATCGAATTCCTCCCCGTCGACATCGAAGAGGCTGCAGACCAGTTGGTTGTGGCCAAATGGATAATGCGTCAGCTGGCATACAAATACAAGGTAGTGCTGACATTCGCGCCTAAGATCACGGCCGGGAAGGCGGGTTCCGGCATGCATGTGCATTGCCGCTTTACCCGTGACGGACGCTCTATGATGACGCGCGACGGGCGTCTGACCGACGAGTGCCGGAAGGCGATCGCCGGCTACATGGACGCCGGCACGTCGCTTCCGGCCTTCGGCAACCCGCATCCGCTGTCGTTCATGCGACTGGTGCCGAACCAGGAAGCCCCGACTTCGCTCTGCTGGTCATTCTCCAACCGCAGCGCGCTCGTCCGCGTTCCGCTCGGCTGGCTTGAGCCGGTCGACATGGCGGCCAAATGCAATCCTCTCGAGGAGGCCATGGACAAGGACTTCAGCGACAAACAGACATTTGAGTGGCGCGCGTCCGACGGCTTCGCCGACACGTACCTGCTGATGGCCGCGCTCTGCGCGGCGGCCAGGCACGGTTTCGAGATGCCTGACGCGCTGCAAGTCGCCGAGCGCACTTACGTCGGGCTCGGCGTGAACATCCATGACGCAGATAACCGCGCCTTGGAGGAGTCACTTGAGCAACTGCCCTCCTGTTGTGTCGATGCAGCCGCCGAACTGGAGAAAGACCGTGAGATCTACACGTCCAGAGGCGTGTTTTCGGACGCGATAGTGGATTATACCGTCCGCTTCCTCAGGGAGTTCCGTGACGAGAAACTGCGTGAAGAGCTCAAAGCAGATCCGAAACGGGCGATGATGATGGTGAATATGAGTATCAACAACGGATGATCTATTTAATACGTTTGCCTTTGAACAGGTCACAGACTGTATCTGCTATGAGTCTGTGGCCTTTTTCGTTGGGATGGATGCCGTCCGCGCACATGTAGTCCTGGAAGCATTTCTTGGAGAGGAAGGCGGTCGTGACATCGATAACAGGTACGTTCAGTGCAAGCCCCAGCTTGAATATCTGTAGATTGTATATCTCGTGCCAGTTATTGATACCTTCGGTGTCGCCTCCAAGCCATCTGAGGACGTTGCTGCGCCCCTCCTTGTCCATGTCGCGCGTCACATGGGCGAAATACCTGTCTGAAACCAGGGGGATGAGAGAGAACATCACCGGTCTGGATCCGAGATTCCGTACCTTGTCAATCAATGATTTATAGGTAAGGGAGAAGGTCTTCAGGTCGGTATTGGGATCATGCCTCCTGTCCGGGTCGGCACCTATCTCCGGCCATTTGAAGTCGCAGTCGTTGCCGCCGTATTCGAGGAAAGTGAAGTCGGAGTGTACTATCTGGTCCAGATGCCTGTTCAGGATCTTCTCGCCGACGGTGACAGTACAGCCGAACCTGCCGTAGTTGTCGATCGCCACTCCGAGCCGCTTTCCGCACTGCTCTGCGAAATTGTCCTCTATGGCGGAGTAGTGGATACCTTCGCTGCTGCTCCTGTCCAATACGACTCCCTTTATGATGGAGTCTCCGAATGCTATGCCTTTTTTCATGTTTCCATCAGTTTTTCTGGAGCAAAGTTAGACTCCGCTTTCCAGTCGTGAAAGCAAGTGGTATGTGGGATTAAATAATGTGACAAATCGCTTGTTTCTGGGATTAAAATGCTATATTTGGGATGAAAAACTACAAATCGGCTTTTCATCCCAATATGGAAAAGATCCCGAACATATTCCGGAGGCTGCCTGTGCAGGTATGGTATTTCCTCGCCGCACCGCTCTTCTTCATGGCTTTCCTCCTTGTCTATTGCCCCTTTGACTCCAAGTCATTCCTGGACGCCGGACGGGGCCTGTTCTATTTCAACGTCTCCATTCTGTTTAGCATCCTGTTCGTTACTCTGGTGATCACCAGGCTTGCCTTCCATTTCATTTTCCGGGGCAGGCAGCTTGCGCTTTTCGGGTATATCGGGTGGTGCATGGCGGAAATGCTCCTGGCCGCTGCTTTCATGGCCATTTTCATGTCGCTCATATCCCAGCCCCATTTACCTTATTTCTGGTCCCTGGGACGTTGCGCTCGGCTGTCTTTCCTGATCCTGTCATATCCGTATGCCATCATCACACTTTCACTGTTCCTCGCTGCCCGTGCGGAGGATACGGAACTGAAGCAGGACAAGATGCTGCGTTTCACGGATGAGAATATGAAGCTCAAGCTTGTAGTAGCTTCTTCCTCAGTCGTTTACCTGGCTGCCGAGGAGAATTATGTGCGCATACATTATGTGGAGGGCCTGAAGCTTAAGGATTATGCCCTTCGCAACTCCATGAAGACGCTCGAGTCCCTGTGCGAGGGCAAGGGGCTGGTACGCTGCCACCGTTCATATATCATCAATCCTTCCCATGTAAAGGCCCTCAGCAAGGGCAAGGAAGGCCTGATCGAGGCCGAGATGGACGTTGACTGCCTGCCCATCCCCGTCTCCAAACGCATGTACGACAATCTCTCATCCTTGCTATAAACCTATCCCTTCGGAAATGAAACAGTACGGACACTATGATGACGCTTCGCGCGAGTATGTGATCACCGATCCCGCCACTCCGTGGCCCTGGATCAACTATCTCGGCAATGAAGACTTCTTTTCCCTGATCTCCCAGTCAGCCGGCGGCTATTCGTTCTATCGCGATGCAAAGTTCCGCCGCATAACGCGCTACCGCTACAATGGAGTGCCCATGGATGCGGGCGGCCGCTACTTCTATATTAAGGATGGTGATACGGTATGGTCGCCCGGCTGGAAGCCGTGCAAGACCCCGCTCGACGCGTATGAGTGCCGGCACGGCATGAGCTATACGCGCATCACCGGGGCGAAGGACGGAGTGGAGGCTTCCGTATTGTTCTTCGTTCCTCTCGGTGCACACTGCGAGGTGCAGAAGCTCACTTTACGCAATATATCAAATACTGCTAAGTCCCTCAAACTCTTTTCCTTCGTGGAGTGGTGCCTTTGGAATGCCGCTACCGACATGGAGAATTTCCAGCGTAATTTTTCGACAGGAGAAGTCGAGATAGAGGGATCCACGATTTATCACAAGACCGAGTACAAGGAGCGGAGGAACCACTATGCTTTCTATACTGTCAACGCTCCGGTTTCGGGCTTTGACACGGATCGGGAGAGTTTCATCGGCCTTTACAATGGTTTCGAAGCTCCGCGGTGCGTAATGGCGGGAAAGGCTTCGAACAGCGTAGCGCACGGCTGGAGCCCCGTCGCTTCGCATTTCATCGAGCTGACGCTCGCTCCGGGCGAAAGCCGTGACTTTGTCTTCCAGCTCGGCTATATAGAGCTCCCTCGGGAGGAGAAATTCGACGAGGCGGCGACGTCTGCGGCCATAGCCGCCGGCCATACGCCGGTGAGTCCCTTCATCAACAAGCGCCCGGCGCACGCGCTCATGGCCCGCTTCGACACTTCGGAGAAGGTCGATGCGGCTTTCGCCGAGCTCCGGCGCTATTGGGACAGCTTGCTGTCCATATTTAACGTCAGTTCGGAGGAGCAGGGAATGGACAGGATGGTGAACGTCTGGAACCAGTACCAGTGTATGGTAACCTTCAATATGTCGCGCAGCGCCTCGTTCTTCGAGAGCGGCATAGGCCGCGGGATGGGTTTCCGCGACTCCAACCAGGACCTCGTGGGATTCGTGCACCAGATACCAGGACGTGCCCGGGAACGCATCATCGACATTGCGTCGACGCAGTTCCCGGACGGCGGCTGCTATCATCAGTACCAGCCGCTCAGCAAGCGCGGCAACAACGATATCGGAGGCGGGTTCAACGACGATCCCATGTGGCTGATATTCGGCACGGTAGCATACTTGAAAGAGACCGGGGACTTCTCCATCCTCAAGGAAATGGTCCCGTTCGACAATGAGCCTGGATCTGAAGTGACCCTTTTCGAGCATCTCAGGATATCTTTCGACCATGTGGTGAACAATCTCGGGCCGCACGGCCTGCCCCTGATCGGCCGTGCGGACTGGAATGACTGCCTCAACCTCAACTGCTTCAGCTGGGATCCCAACGAGTCCTTCCAGACCACGGAGAACAAGACCGAGGGCTCGAAGGCCGAGTCGCTGATGATCGCCGGCCTGTTCGTAGTCTGCGGCCGCGACTACGTGGACCTATGCCGGCGGTTGGCGGAATCCGCGGAAGCGGAGCGTGCGCAGAAGCACGTAGATGCTATGTGCGAAGCTATCAAGGAGCACGGATGGGACGGCGAGTGGTTCCTGCGGGCCTATGATTATTACGGCAAGCCCGTAGGTTCGAAGTCGAATGAAGAAGGGAAGATTTTCATCGAATCCCAAGGCTGGTGCACCATGGCGGGCATCGGCGCAGAGGAAGGAATGGTGGACAAGGCCCTTGACTCGGTGAAGGAATACCTTGACTGTGAGCACGGTATCGTCCTGAACAATCCAGCATTCACCCGCTACAAGGTAGAATACGGCGAGATATCCTCCTATCCGGCGGGTTACAAGGAAAATGCCGGTATCTTCTGCCACAACAACCCATGGATCATCATCGGTGAGGCGATAGCCGGAAGGGGAGACGACGCGTGGGAGCATTATCGCAAGATATGTCCTTCATACATCGAGGACCAGACCTTGCACAAGGTGGAGCCTTATGTGTATTCACAGATGGTCGCAGGCAAGGATGCGGCTAAGCCTGGCGAGGGCAAAAACAGCTGGCTGACAGGTACTGCCGCATGGAACTGGTATGCCGTCACGCAGTTCATACTCGGCATAAAGCCGGACTATGACGGACTTGTCATAGATCCTTGCATCCCGTCACATTGGAAGGGGTACACTGTCCGGCGCCGCTTCCGGGATGCGGAGTATGTCATCCATGTCTCCAATCCGGATGGCCGCTGCAAGGGGAGCAGGCTCTTTGTACCATATGCCCCGGGCTTCCATGAGATTGACTATACGATATAAATAAACTCCGCCCCGGATCGACCGGAGCGGAGTCTCATTATAGGAAAGAAAAGCTGCTCTATTCTGCGTTTTTCTTCTTCCTGGCTTCTTTCTTGGCCTGTCTGGCCGCTTTCTTGGCGGCGGCTTCCGCCTCCTGGGCGTGAACCGCGGACTTGGTCGTGACCATGATCACGCCGTTCGCCCCCTGCATTCCATATATGGAAGAAGTGCCGTCCTTGATGATATCGATCTGATAGACGTTGTTGGGGTCGATGGAAGCGATGCTCTCCACCTGAAGCCCGTCAACAATGAAGAGCGGCTGGGTCTGGTCGCTGTTGGTACCGACTCCGCGGATGATGATCCTGGGCATTTCTCCGGGGCCGGCCTGGCCTACCTGCACTCCGGGGACCCGGCCACGGATATACTCGAAGATATCCGAATACTGCTGGGCGGAAGCGCATATCGAACCGGCGAAGAGAACCATCGCCACGATTATCAAGTGTTTGAACAATCTTTTCATTCTGTTTCTATTATTTGGTTGACGACAAAGTTACGAAAATCATGCCGAAAAACAACCTGCTAGCGGACGATATCCTTGAAGGCTGAGCCGAAAATCAGGTAGCTGGTATTGCCACCAATGGTGCCTTCGTTCTGTCCCCAGAGGAACGGCCAGTTGTCGTAGTTCTCGAAATGGTCGGGATGACGGAAGAGGACTCCGGGGGCGACGTTGCCAGGGATGAAGGAGAAGTCAGCGCGGTTGTTGCCATAGAACACGGACTTCGGACGGGTGGCACCGACTGCTGCAACAAGCGAGTAGTTGTGGTAAGGATGGCATCCGAAGAGGAAGTTCGTGGCCTTGTATGCGTAGTCCTTGCTGATGATCTCGGGGAAATACTTGGCTGCGAAGCTGGCGGTGGTGCCGAAGCTGACCACGGAGCCGCTGCCTGCCCAGTTGCCGAGGCCGATAGGCACTCCGTAAGGATTCTCGGTTTCGAAGCTGTCAAGGTACTCTTTGTACTTCTCAACGTAAGGAACCAGCTTGTCCCTGTAAGCCTGATCCATATACGGGATGGCGTCCATGGCGGTACTGATGGAACTGTTTGCATTGCGCTCCAGACCTTCCCAGATCTGTGACTCGAAGCTGTCGAGATAGTGCTTTTCGCCTGTGGCGACATAGAGCTGGAGGTTGGTGGCGGCGTTGTTGCCCATCATCCTGTTGCCGCCTCCCTGCCTGCCGGGCTGTTGTGCCATCTTGGCCATGAGCTCCTCGGCTTCTTTCTGCAGCCTCTTGGACTGGGTCAGGGCGCGGTCAGCGAGCTTGTCGTTGTATCCCCTGAGGGCGTGGCTGGCTGCGGCGAACATAGTCGCTGCACGAAGGTCGAGACCGGGATTGCGGGTAGTGAAGGCCCACATGTCGTCAGGAGTTCCGCTGGATTTGCCGTCGGCGGACTTCTGGTAAGGCTTGAGCCTCGGGTCGTAGTGGAGGCCGTCAGTGATGGTGGCTGCGTCACCGAGGTGGTGGTAGTTGTCAAGGACGGAGTTGGACAGGGTCTGCGCCATGTGTCCGATATTCTCAGCCTGGGCGACGAGGTTCAGCGTGCCGTGCTCGATGAACTGAAGGACATCCGGAATGCCGTCCGGACGGTGGAGGTCGACATAACGCTGGTCCTCATCCACGAAGGTCTCGTCGCGCTGGGGCTTGAAGACCTCCCAGAGTGTGACGAGGTTCTGGACTACGCCGATATTGGAGCCGGTCTCGATGTCAAAGTCACCGGCATCGAAGTATCCTCCGACGTTCAGGCCGGGGATCAGCTGGAGGGCCTTGTACTTGGTGTCGATAACGCCCTGGCTGTGAAGGTCGAAGTGGTTGGTATTGGCGGGAGCCTGGAGATAACCCTCCTTGAACGGCTCTCCGTGCCAGATCCTGTAGCCTTCGTTGACGGTCATGTGATTCATGTGGATAGGGATCCATACGTCGCTGGTGGCGTCGGTGATCTTGTCATAGACACTGTTGTCTATAAGGAAGTTCACGGTCTTGGTGTCGCCGTACTTGATGTAATAGATACCGGGCTCCTTGACTTCGCTGAAGTCGAACTTGACGTAGTTGTATTTGAAATAGGGACCCCACTCGGTGACCTTGCCGGTGAAGGCGGTCTTCTCGCTTCCATCCTCTCCGATCTTGACGAGGGAGGCGGTGGACTGTACCTTGTCAAGTTTGTCGAGCTCGATGACTGCAACTTTCGGCTGGTCCGGCTGATAGCCGACCTGGGAGAATCCGATGTTCGGCTCGCGGATCCATCCTTCAACGGCGTTGGGCTCTACGGTCCAGCTCAGTACCTTGCCGGTCTGGCCGGCGGGGAGGACGCTGCGGAGGACGAACCATCCGTTCTGAGCGAGGACACGGCCGTCATAGAGGTTGATATCGGATTCGCTGGAAACCTTGATCATGCGCTCCGGAGTATCAGGTGCGAAGGTGAAGTTGCGGGCGGTCTCGAGGGGGAGGGCATCGACGAACTGGTCGGTTCCGCGGTCGTCGTAAGTCCTGTAGCCCCTGTACTGCTTGACTTTTTCAGCGTTGGGCCTGGCTACAGTCTCGCTGGCGGTGTAGCGCGGGAAGCGGTTCAGGCGGCCATCGGCGAGGAAGGTCTTGCCCCAGTACTCGGCGGGAAGGAGCTCAAGATTGAACCCGGCGTCGCCCTCGAGTTCTTTAGGTACGGGCTTGTCCAGATAGACGGCGATCTCCACGGCGGGCCCCTTTCCGGTGACCACTATCCTGGAGTCGAAATCGTAATCGTCATAACGCAGAGCCACCTCGATGGCATTCTCATCGGCCTTGACTTCACGGTTCAGTGTGTTAGGAACGAGGTCCCACTGCTCAGGGGTGTTGCTGAGCCTGACGGCGCCGCCCTGGACTGTGCGGACTCCGTGGTGGATGATCTCGATGCCGGAATTCTTCTCGTCATTGAAACCTCCGGAGAAGGTGTTGCTGTAGACAAGGACGTTCACGCCCTGTCTTTCGAAGTACTCCAAGTCATTGATTTTCAGGTCCGAAGAGGATGATGACCCGGTCTTGCATCCTGCTGCCAGGATGGCAAACGCGAATAGCATCCATAATGTGGTTTTTTTCATAAGATACCGAAGCTAAGTAGGTTATTTAGATTTGGGTGATTGCATTTTGATAAAGATAGTGATAATTATGCATTTTTCCAAGAATACACCGCCTACAGGAGGAAGAACAGCGCCACACCGGTGATGGTGATGAACGTGCCGATGACTTCCTTGGCAGTGATGCGCTGTTTGTTGATCAGGGCGTATGGAACGATGATCAGCACGGGTGTCAGAGCCATCAGGGTGGATGCTATGCCTGCCTTGGCGTATTGGACGGCCATGAGCGACAGGGACACTCCGAGGAATGGACCGAAGAAGGTGGTGAGCGCCGCGAAGCTCATGCCCTTGCGGTCATGAAGCGCTTCGCGGACCTGCCCGAGCGACTTGCGGAGGGCGAGGATGGCCGTGAATCCGATCAGGCCGAAGACGGCCCTGATGAATGTCCCCGCAAATGGCATCAGACGCGCAATCGCCTCAGGGGCGTCCGCGGGGACGGAGGCTTCATAATACTCGAGACCTATCTTGCTCAGTACCAGGCCGACACCCTGTCCAACGCCGGCTCCGATGCCGAGCAAGACACCTTTGAGGGGGAGCTGCAAAGTAAGCTTGTGCGACTCTCCTCCGCGGTTGAGTATGGAGTATCCGATACCCGTAAGCGTGACCAGCATAGCCAGCCAGGAGTGCCACGACATGGCCTCGCCCAGCATCAGCCAGCCGGCGATGCCGGCTACCGGAGGGGCGAGCGTCATGAACAGCTGCCCGTAGCGGGAACCGAATACTATGTAAGAATTGAACAGACAATAGTCTCCGAAGACATATCCTACCAGGCCGGAAAGGGCGAGCCAGAACCACGCCTTTCCGTCAGCGAACTGAGGGTAAGGCGTGCCTGTGAATACCCAAAGCAGCAGGGCCAGGAAAAGCAGCGACATCGCCATCCTGATCAGGTTCAGGGGCAGGGCCCCGATCCTGTGGCTGGCGATGTCTGCAAACAGCGCGGTGGCCGTCCACGAGAAGGCCACGATCAGCGCTATGATCTCTCCGAAGTATTGCATATTGTAAGTTCAGGCCGAAGTTAAGCTTTATTTTTCAAGAATGAAAATGGTAAAGCTTAAAGCTGGCACGTTCGCCTCGAGGGTCTTGCCCTCTCCGGTGAAAGAGGCCTCGGCGGGGACGATGGCACAGGGCTCGTCAAGAGTGTTGTCGACATAAAGCTCGTCACTCTTGAGAACGACCCTCCTGACGGCCTTCAGGCCGGGATCCTTCTTCTTCAAGCCTGTGAAATTGAGGCTGATGGCTTGCTCCTTCTCCGAAGTGTTGGCGACCTTGACATATACCTTGTCACCGTCCTTCACCGCGCTGGCGAACAGGCCGTTCTGGCCTTCGGCTCCCGCGACGGGGCGGCCCTCCATCGTAAGGGAAAGGACGTTCTCACCCTTGTACTGGCCATAGAGCTGCTGGACGTGCCAGCTGACAGTGCGCATCGAACGGAGGTTATCGTACCAGATGAGGTCGGGACGCCACTGCCAGCCCTCGACGTGCGCGAAGAGGGGAGCGTAGGTGGCCATGTGGACGATGTCCGCGTTGCGCTCGAGCCCTGTCATGAAAGCGGCCTCGAGCAGGGAGGCGTAGAAATGGTTCCATTTCTTTCCGGTAGCGTGGCAGGCGTACTCTCCGGCGAAGACCTTGGGTCCCTTGCGGTCGTAGTTGTCATAACGGGATCCCTGGGAGAGGAACCAGTCGTAAGGACGGTAGAAGTGCTCGTCGACGAGGTCGGCGCCGAGGCGTTTCATTTCGGGCCAGAGGTAGTCGAACTGTTTTCCCTCGGAGTCGGGGCCGGATGAGCCGACGATCTTTATCTCGGGATGGGCCTTGCGGATGGCATCCACGAAGGGTGCGAGATGGTCGGGGTAAAGCTGGTCCCATTGCTCGTTGCCGATGCCGATGAACTTCATGTTGAAAGGTGTGGGATGACCCATCTCTGCGCGGAGCGCACCCCACTTGGTGTCAGTGCCTCCATTGGCGAATTCGATAAGGTCGAGGGCGTCCTGGATGTAGGGCTGAAGCTCCTCTACGGGCACATGTGCCTTGGGATCGTCATTCTGGAACTGGCAGGCGAGGCCGCAGCTTAGGATGGGCAGGGGCTCTGAGCCGATGATCTCGCTGAGGAGGAAGAACTCATAGAATCCGAGTCCGTAGCTCTGGAAATAGTCCGGGAAGAAGCGGTGGGGGAATGTGTACTCCCAGCGGTTCTCGTTGATAGGACGGTTCTCGGTGGGACCGACGCTGTTCTTCCAGTTGTAGCGCGTCTCGAGGTCCGTGCCCTCTACGATGCAACCCCCGGGGAAACGGAAGATGCCAGGGTGGAGGTCGGCGAGCGCCTGGGCGAGGTCGCGGCGGTAGATGCCTTCAAGTGCATCACCGGGCATCAAGGAGACGTGCTCGAGGTCAACGGTTGCGCGGGGTGCATCCAGGAAAATGCGGAGGACAGCCTTGGGATCGGTAACCTCAGGCTTGAGTTCTGCTTCATATTTTTTCCACTCGGAGCCGGATATCTTGACGGTCTGCTGTACGAAGAACTGGTTCTCGCCTGACGAAGCGGTATTGACTAGCTCGACGCGGATGGAACCGTCCCTTCCGTCGGGAACCCTGGCCCACACGCTGAAGCGATAGGTCTTACCCGCCTCTACGCCTATGCCGAAGAATCCTTCGTTGTCAAGCCCTGTCTGCTTGTGGGCGTGGCCGGGATCTTTGAGTCGTACATAGTGGGGGCAGCGGTCGAACGGACCGTCCTCGCGGATCTCGACATTGCCGAATGCCTTCCATCCCTGGAGGGCGTATGGGAACTCGAAGGAGCGGTTCTTCACCAGCTCGGCATAGAGTCCGCCGTCGGCGGCGTAGTTGATGTCCTCGAAGAAGATGCCGTACATGGTCGGCTGGATGGGAGCTCCGACTTTCTTCATGTCGATGTCGAAGCCGTTGGTCTGTGCGCTGAGGGAAAGGGCCGAGAAGGCGGTTGCGAGCGCAAGCAGGGTCTTGTGAACTTTCATATCCTTGATTTTATGCGAAATATCCTTATTTTTCGACAAATATAGCTATGTTTGTATAAATTTAAGTGGATAAACGATGCGCTTGGGTGGAAAATCGTGCATAGTATTGTGCTTGTATGCACTGTCTCTTGCGGCGGCCGTTCCTGCCGGGGCTGCCGTTGACAATCCCTTCTCCAGGGACTATCTCGCCAGCTTCATCACGATGGAGGACGGACTGCCCGGCAATTTCGTGGATGAAGTGTTCATGGACAGTTCCGGCTTTATCTGGGTCGGGACTTCCGGGAGCGGGCTGTGCCGCTATGACGGTTATGGTTTCCTTCCTTTCTCGACCAATACTCCTGTCGGTCTGAAGAACAATTTCATCCGTTACCTGGCAGAAGACAGCTGGCATCGCCTGTGGATAGCTTCCGAAGGCGGGGTGGATGTGCTTGACCTTGATACATATACCACGACTGACCTGAGCGGCACGGCACTGGAGCCGTATCTTAATACCCTTTGTTCGTTTCTGACAGTTGATGCTGCCGGGTGTGTATGGCTGAAATCCGGGGTAACCCTGCTCCGAGTCTCATTTGGCAAGGAAGGTGACATCGCTTCCGTGGATGCTTTCGAGGACGAACGTCTGTCTCCACAGACCGTCGTATTCAAGGATGTCGAGGGCGACGGATCTGTTTGGATCGGCCTTGCCGGCCAGATCCGAAAGATTGTCCCTTCTGCCGAAGCCCTTAGGGAAGTGCCTGTACTTGAAGAGTTTTCATATAGGGGGGATGCCTATCTGTCGGATTTCCTCATAAGGGAGGACGAAGTGTGGGTGTCTACCAATGACGGCCTTTTCCGCTGTTCCCTGGATAGCGGCAGATGGAAGCACTATGTGTACGATGCCAATGATACAAGGTCGTTGTCCCAGAATTTCATCACCGGCCTGGCTGTCTCTCCGGGCAAACGCCTCATAGCCGCTTCGCTCAAAGGTTTCAATGTCTTCGATCCGATAGGGGACGATTTCGTCAGGGTGGCTTCGGACGCTTTTCCGGATCTGCTGGACAGCGATTTCATCAATTGCATCAAGGTCTACGGGGATGAGATTTGGCTCGGGACTGAGAGCGCCGGTCTGGTGCATCTGTACCCGGGTCGTATCGCGGTCAGTAACGTTGTACATGACCCCCGCGATCCCCGGTCGATCGCAGCCAATCCGGTCAACTCCATCTACGAAGATGCGGAAGGACGTATCTGGGTGGGCAATGTCGAAGGCGGACTCAGCATTTCCGGGCCCGGGACGGACGGTTTCCGTCATCTGACTGCAGGCAATGCAGGCCTCAGCCATAATTCTGTTAGCGCCATCTGTGCCGATGACAGGGGACGGATGTGGGTAGGCACTTGGGGGGGAGGAGTCGATATCCTCTCGGGTGATCCTCCGTTCCGTGTAGAGGCCAGGCTTGTGCCCGGACCCGGGTCGGACGACCGGTTGAGTTATGTGGGATCGCTGATGATGGACAGGGTCAACGAACTGATGTGGATATCCACCAATATGGGCATCTATTATTATGATCTGCGCACCGATGAAGTGCATTCTGCCCTGCGTGAGCAGACTTACGGATGCATTGGTTCCTGCATTGACGCATCCGGCCGTCTATGGATGGGCAGCCAGGAGGGGGTGTTTGTCTTCGATTTGACGCGGAGGGACCCTGGAGCGGCTGATTTTGCATTCCCGGTCGACAATTACAGGTACAAGCTGGACAATCCATCTTCCGGGGCCGTGGAGAAGATCTATAATATATGTATGGCTTCGGACGGGACAGTATGGCTCGGCAGCTACGGCAACGGAATATACCGGGTCACGGAAGGAGAGGGGGGAAGTTTCACTTTCAAGAATTACAGCAGTGCGGAAGGATTGGTTAACGACGGTGTAAAATGTATTCTGGAGGATGCCGGTGGCCACTTGTGGGTGTCTACAGAGAACGGTCTGTCCATGTTCTCTCCCGAGACGGGACGCTTCGTGTCGTATTCGAAACGGGATGGCCTGCAGTCATCCCAGTTTTACTGGAACGCCGCTTTGCGCTCGTCATCCGGTCTGCTGTATTTCGGCAGTGTCGACGGGCTTTCGGTTGTCGACCCAGGCTACCGTGCTCCCGATACTCCATTGTCGCGGCTTCATTTCACCAGAATAACGGTGGGAGACCGTCTGGACCTGTCCAGCGCGCCGGCTTCGCTGCGTCTCCATGAGCGTGATCGTTCGATAGGCTTCGAGTTCTCTGCCTTGACATTCGGTCCGGCTACTTCCATAAGGTATTCCGCATACCTGGAGGGGCAGGATGATGGCTGGACAGCCCTGCCTCCTGGACGCAACTACCTAAGTTACACATCGATGCGTAAGGGGCGTTATGTCTTGCACATAAAGGCTTCAGACGAGTCGGGTGAGATGGAGTCGGTCTGCGAGCTGCCGATCAGGGTGGTCCCGCATTTCTACCATTCCTGGTTTTTCTTCCTTTTCCTTGCCTTGCAGATAATCATAGGTGTAATGGTATGGCAGGACTGGAAGATGAAGTCTCTGGTGCGCCAGCGTGAGGCCCTCCGGGCCACCGTAGAGGAGCGCACCCGTGAGATCAACCAGCAGAAGAAACTCCTGGAGGAGAAAGCTGACGAACTGTCGAGGCAGAACAGGATACTTACACGCCAGAACGAGGAACTTGCCGGGCACAGGATATTGTCCCAGCAGGAGTCCCGCCCTGCCGAGACCAGGGACGAAAAGTTCATTTCCAAGGCTATCGAGACGATACGCGAAATGTACAAGGATCCGGACCTGGACGTGACCGCTTTCTGCTCCGCCATGGGTATGAGCAAGACTCTTCTCAACAACCGCTTGCAGGAGACCCTCGGTCAGTCCATTGGACAGTTCATAAGGACCTACAGGCTCTCCATTGCCAGGGAGATGCTGCTTAACAACAATGAGACGCACAGCATGAACATTTCCGAGATCGCTTACGAGGTCGGTTTCAACGATCCTAAGTACTTCACACGCTGCTTCTCCAAGGAGTTCGGTACAGCGCCCAGCGCATACCCGCAAAGCTAGTGTTCAAAAATCCACCCATTAGGTTTTTTTGTGCACTCCGACATTTTCTATAATGTCTACCTTTGCTTCGTAAAACCTTTTAATTATGGCACTGAAGCAAAGACTGACGACCCTGATAACTATTCTCGCCGCTTCCACCGTGCATATTTGGGCGCAAGCTCCCGTGTGGCCTACGGATTATCCGCAGGTACATGATCCGGTTGTGGCTTGCTGCGACGGGACCTGGTATCTGTTCGCCACGGGCTTTGGTGTGGATATCCTCAGTTCGCAGGACCTTGTGACTTGGGATTACGCCGGTCGGGTTTTCGAGGAGGCCCCGAAGTGGGCGGTCGAGTCCGTTCCCGGGTATAGGGGACATACTTGGGCTCCCGATATCCTGTTCCGCGACGGTGTCTACTATCTGTATTATTCCTGCTCCTCCTTCGGAAAGAACACTTCCGCCATCGGTGTCGCTACCAACCGGACGCTCGATCCCTCGTCTCCCGATTACAAATGGGAGGACCATGGCTGTGTCGTCCGTTCCATCGCCGGCCGTGACCTGTGGAATGCCATAGATCCGAACATCATCATCGATGAGGAAGGAACCGGTTGGCTCAGCTTCGGTTCATTCTGGGGCGGTATCAAGCTTGTCCGCCTGGATGCTTCGCTTACCAGGCTTGCCGAGCCTCAGGAGTGGTTCCCTGTTTGCCGCAGGCCGGAAGGCACGGCCGAGGACACCTCCCAGACTGACGATGCCATCAAGGCCGATCCCCGCGGAGCGGACTTCGATCCGGGCAACGGTGCCGTCGAGGCGCCTTTCATCGTCCGTCACGATGGTTACTATTATCTTTTCGTTTCCTATGACCTTTGCTGCCGCGGCGCCAAAAGTACTTATAAGGTAGTGTGCGGGCGCGCGAAGGAAGTGACCGGTCCTTACATCGATGCCGCCGGCGTCCCGCTGATGCAAGGCGGCGGCACGGCCGTATTGACCGGCAATGACCGCTATCCCGGTGCGGGACATTGCGCTGTCGTCCAAAAGGATGGCGGCGACGTTATGCTTTTCCATGCCTACGACCGCGATTACGGTTACGGCTCCAAACTCCTGGTGCGTCCTGTGATATGGTCCTCAGAAGGCTGGCCCGAGGTGATACTTTGATACTATCGATATATAAATTTCATAAAACCACAGAGAAATGAAAACCCAAAATTTGATGCTGAAAGCGCTTTGCGCACTTGCTGCAGCTGCAGCAGTGTCGATGGGTTGTACCGGGCTCGAGCCCTATTCCGTGGATGCTCCGGAGGATCTTGCAGACAAGATCGCCGAGTATCAGGCGGAGAAGCAGGCCAGCCAGTCGGACGACTACACCGAGATCACCATCACGACCGCAATCGCCGGTGCCGAGGACAACTCCACCGGTTGGTGGACTGAGTTCAGCCAGTATTTCTTTGTCCCTTCGGGCAAGAAGCTGGTGGTGGAGTTCGAGAACTTCGGTTCCGGAGCCAATAACTGGAACAACTGGAATGTCTGCGTCGCCACTCCTTATGAAAGGGGTGCGGACGGTTATTCAGAGTATTTCGTCCTTCGTTCGGACTGGTACGGATGGGGCAACGCCGACTATAACGGTGCCATGATCGAGTTCGACTATGGTGGACAGGAAGTCAACTGGGACGAATTCCGTGAGAAGATGCAGGGCGCCTATGTTACGATGAGCATTGACCATGCCCGCGCCGGTGCCGCCTTCCTCGAGGTCAAGAACGTTGCCAAGGACGGCTTCGTAATCACTGAGAAGTACAACCAGCCCGTCTCCTCCACCGAGGATATCGAGGTGTTTCTGATCTGCGACGGCAGCCATTTCAACATCAAGAAAGCATATCTGGTTCCTTCCGAGATTGCCGAGATTCCCGACGAGATGGCTGAAAGCATCTCTGTTGCCGGCCTTCCCGCTGCAGTGGAACTTGGAGCTCCCGTCGAGGATATCCTCGCTGAGGCCGTTGCCACGGTCACCTTTACCGACAACTCCAATGCGGTGGCCCCTCTTGAGGATGTGACTTTCTCATTGACCGATGATTTCACCGCGACCGTGGGCAAGAAGACCCTGGTCTACTCCTATAGCAAGACCAAGCAGGGCAATTTCGGCAAGTCCGTTGCCGGATATGCTGAGATCGAAGTGACCAATCCCGTCGTTGGCATCGTTCCGCATGCTACCGCCTATATCATCGGTGGCGCGAAATTCGTGACGCTCTCTCCTGAAGCAGTCCAGGTCGAGTGTGTCTATGGCGATGGTAGCAAGGGTTTGCTGAAGAACGGTCAGTTCACGCTTTCCTTCACGGATGATAAATATGTTTACGAAGGTGTGGAGGGTACCTACGAGAATGCCTTTACCGCTACCTATACTACATCTTCAGGCGAGAGAATTACCGAATCCGGTACGTTGACCATCGCAAAGAGCAGTCTCGAACCTCAGACCGAGCAGGTAGGCGCCACCGACTTTACCAACGGCTGGTGGTCAACCTTCTCCCGCGATTGGACCGTTGCCCCCGGCACGAGCCAGACCGTCAGCATGTATGTAGGTTCCGACAACCTTGGCAACTGGCACAGCCCCTGCACCATCCTCCGCAAGGCTGATATGAGTGAGTACTGTGTAGTACGTATGGACCACTACGGCTGGGGTGGCAGCTATGACGCTTCGACAGCTAAGTCCAGTAATTGGGATTGGGATACCTTCATGGGCAATATCAACGGCTCGCAGGTCTCCATTACCGTTGCCAACAGCGGGGACGGCTTCGCAAGTATCCGCTACTGCGTAATCTCCGCAGACGGTACCGAGCACTTCCAGTGGTATGATTCCCTCCCGGTCAACAGCGACGACGTCCAGTTTGCACTTGTCACGGAGGAGTCCTATCTCATCTTCGACTAATCTAAAGACCAATGAATATGAAACATATACTTTCTACCATAGCACTCTGCGGCATCCTTGCCTTGACTCCGGCCATCCTCGGCGGTCAGACAGGCTTCACCGCCCAGGCGCAGGATAATGTGACTGTCAGTGGTACCGTCGTGGACGAGACCGGCGAGCCTATGCTGGGTGCCGGCGTCGTAGTGAAGGGTACCACGACCGGTACTACCGTCGATCTGGACGGTAATTTCTCCCTGAATGTCCCCATGGGTTCCGTACTCCAGATCATCTCCGTCGGTTATACGACTGTGGAGATGACCGTTGACAAGGCCGGAAACCTCGGTACCATCACCATGCAGACCGAAACGACTCTCCTCGACCAGGTGGTCGTCATCGGTTACGGTTCCCAGAAGAAGGTTGACCTGACCGGTTCCGTCGCCATCGTCGATGCCGACGAGATGAAGAAGGTCTCCCATTCCAACATCTCCTCGATGCTCGAGGGAAAGGTCGCCGGTGTGCAGATCACCTCTGACGGCCAGCCTGGTGCCGACCCTGCAGTCCGCATCCGCGGTCTGGGCAGCTTCGGCAGCACCGCCCCTCTCTACGTCATCGACGGTGTCCCTATGGGAACCACCATCCGCGACTTCTCTCCGAACGATATCGAGACCATCCAGGTCCTCAAGGACGCTTCCGCAGCCGCCATCTACGGTTCGCGTGCAGCTAACGGCGTTGTAATCATCACCACCAAGGGCGGTAAGAAGAACCAGCCCGTAAGGGTCGACTATACAGGCTATGCCGGTGTCGACAAGATCCGCAAGAACGTCTATGAGGTCATGGATGCCGAGCAGTACGGAAAGTTCGTCCGCATGGCTTTCGACAACAGCGGCCTTGCAGTCCCTGCCGGATATGATCCTTCCAGCGAGAAGTACGTCGACCCCAAACAGGTCAATACCGACTGGTTCGACGAGATGTTCAAGACCGGTATTCGCCAGAACCACAACGTCAACTTCTCCGGCGGCGGTGAGAACAATACCTACAATATAGCCCTCGACTATTTCAGCCAGCGCGGTACCATGGTGGGTGCAGGTCCCAACTACGACCGTTTCACCACCCGTATCAACAACACCCTGGATGTCAAGTTCCTGAAGTTCCGCACGGGCATCGTCTATTCGCACAGCTCCCAGGACAGCATGTCCCTGTCGAATGCCAACGAGTATGTGCAGGGTCTCTACGGCACCCAGTACCCGGTGATGGCTTCCGCACTTCTCATGCCCCCGAGCATCAAAGCCTACGATCCAGACACCTGGTTCCTTGACCGCGTCGTTTCCGCAGCTTCCGAGTACAACTACGATTCATGGGGCTTCGGTACCTACTACGATGATGTCCACGGTGACATCCGTATGACCAACCCGCTGCTGTACAACAACCTCCTCGAGCGCAACACCCTCGTCGACCGCATCGTGACCACCGGCTCCGCCACCGCGGACCTCCTTGACATGGTCGGCCTCAAGAACGAGAACCACAAGTTCGAGTACAACCTCAACCTCTCCTACAGCCGCACCTTTGCCAAGGACTTCACCTTCGTGCCTTCCTTCATCCAGAGTACGACCAACTACCTGTCCAAGAGCAACGAGCGCCTCAGCGAGGGCTACCGCAGCTTCAGCGACTTCCTCGTGGAGAACTACCTCACCTATGACGGAAAGTTCGGCCTTCATCATCTCAACACCGTGGCCGGTATGACTTTCGAGCGCGAGCTCTACCATACCCTCTCCGGCTGGGGCAACAACCTCCCCGAGCCTTATTACCTCCAGGTCGGCAACGCTGCCGAGCGCGATGCCTCTTCCTATGAGAGCGAGCATGTGCTGGCTTCCTACATCGGCCGTCTGACCTACGACTATGACGGACGCTACCTCCTGCAGGCCACTGTCCGTCGCGACGGTTCCAGCCGCCTGTCCTCCGCCGACCGTTGGGACTGGTTCCCTTCGTTCTCCGCAGGATGGCGCATCGACAAGGAGCCTTTCTTCCAGGTCGATCCCAACCTCGTGAGCCTGTTCAAGCTGCGCGCCAGCTACGGTATCCTCGGTAACGAGAACATCGGCGAATACCAGTACATGGACACAATGGCCCGCGGCAACTACACCTATAGCTTCGGTGGCAACAAGGTTACCGGTTCCTCCATCTCCAACTATGTCAATACCGCAATCCATTGGGAGAAGAAGAAGACCCTGGACATCGGTCTCGACTATGCTATGTTCGGCGGAGCCCTCGAGTTCAACGTCGATTACTACAACGCACTCTCCGAGGATCTGCTCTACAGCGTGCCCGTTCCTGCCGAGGCAGGCGCCACCAATGAGAGCGTGACCATGAACGCCGCTTCGATGCGCAATACCGGTCTGGAACTTTCTGCCGCTTACCGCAACTACCAGAACGACTTCAAGTACGAGTTCTCCGGCAACGTTACCCTTCCCAAGAACACCGTCGTGTCCCTCGGACCTTCCGGCGAAGCCCGCAACGACGCCTTCACCCGTACCGAGCTTGGAGCAGAGGTTGGACGTTTCTACGGCTATGTGTATGAGGGAATCTTCCAGAACCAGGAGCAGATCGACAACCGCGTGAACGAGAAGGGCAGCTTTGTCGTCCAGAACGGTGCCCAGCCCGGTGACGTGGCTTACAAGGACATCAACAATGACGGTCAGGTCACTGCCGACGACCAGGACTTCATCGGCAGCGGCATGCCCAAGGTGCAGTTCGGTCTCAGCGCCCGCTTCGAGTACAAGGGCTTCGACCTGAGCATCTCCACCTTCGGAGCCGCGGGATACCAGCTTCTCGACTTCGTCGACATGACCCTGCGCAGCTCCTACGGAATGACCAACCGCAGCGTCGACCTGATGAATGCCTGGACCGTGGACAACCCGAGCACTACCGTGCCCCGTGTCTACTACAAGTCCACCGGTACCATCACCAACGATATGTTCAGTTCCCGTTACCTTCAGAACGGTGCTTACTGGAAGATCGCCAACGTCGAGTTCGGATACAACCTTCCCGAGGGAATCTTCGGTGAGAACGGTTTCGTCCGCAGCGCCCGCATCTATGTGTCCGGCCAGAACCTCTATACCCTCAGCAAGTACAGGGGATACAACATCGACTTCGCCGGCGGCGCATTTACCCCCGGTTACAACTATTGCTCCTACCCGGCCCCGGTCACGGGAATGCTTGGTGTGAAACTCTCATTCTAAGGTGTCAAACTCAAAATGAACAAGAATATGAAAAAGACAATATACGTTCTGGCTGCCTTTGCGGTAATCGCTTCCATGGCTTCCTGCGAGTCTGCCCTGGATGTGAAGAATGTCAACAACCAGACGACCTATGACTTCGGCCAGACCGAGTCCGACCTTCAGGAGGCGCTTGTAGCCTGCTACAACCGCATCCGCCTGGAAGGTACCTTCGCCCGCGTCGGCTACACACTTGACGCAGTCCGCGGCGACGAGGTGTGGAACGCCTCCCAGCAGTGGTATCTCCCTTATGACAATCTCAATTCCTCCGGCCAGATCGACATCGGCGACCAGTGGCCTTGGCGTGACAACTTCCATGTGGTGAACCGCTGCAACCTCGTCATCTCGAAGATCGTTGACAACAATATGACCGGCAGGAACATCGACCGGATCAAGGGCCAGGCCCTTTTCCTCCGTTCGCTGGCATACTACACCCTTGCCACATACTATCAGGAGGTTCCTCTATTCACCGATTATTCCCAGTATTCGTCCATCGAGTCCATGTACGCCGAGAACGTCCCGCAGGATATTGTCCTCGACCAGATCGAGGGAGACCTCCTGGATGCCATGTCGCTGCTCCCGAGCCGCGATGAAGGCGGCGAGTGGGCCAAGGGCCGCGCCACCAGCGGTGCAGCGGCCGGCTACTACGCCCGTGTGCTGATGTTCCGTCACAAATATACCGAGGCCCTCGCTGTCCTCAAGGACATCATCAACGGCAAGTACGGACATTACGAGCTTATGGCTGACTACGGTGACAATTTCCGTGAAGGAGCAGCCTATGAGAACAACGCCGAGAGCCTCTTCGAGGTCCAGTTCCTGGACTACGGTATGGGCGGCTCCGACGAGGAGTGGACCCCTGTCAACATCAGCTCCAACGCCACCCAGGGCCATGCAGTCGAGTCCAACTACGCTCCGCAGCCTCTCGGCAGCTGGGGTGACCTCGCTGCTTCTCCCTGGCTGTACAACCTGTTCAAGGCCGAGCGCTGCACTGACGGGACCCTCGATCCGAGGCTCTATTGGACCATCCTCAGCTATGAGCCCGAGTACAGCTCCTACACAGGAGCGAAGACTGCCGCCTATCCTGGCGGTGACCCTCGCAGCAACGTTGTGTATCAGCAGGAGATCTCCGCAACCCCTCGTTGCAACAACACTCAGGGCGGCCTTTCCATCGCGAAGTTCACCAACGCCCGCAACAACATCTATCAGAGCATTACCACTGGTCTGCACTGCGGCATCAACCTCCGCCTGATGCGCTACAGCGATGTCCTTCTGCGTGCAGCGGAGTGCGAGAACGAGGTCAACGGCCCTACCCAGCAGGCTATCGACTGGATCAACCAGGTCCGCAACCGTGCCGGTCTTGCCGGCCTGAACCTTGCTGATTTCAATTCCGCCGACAAACTCTTCGAGCAGATCGCCAACGTCGAGCGCCCGAAGGAGTTCGGTTGCGAGAACGGCCGTGGCATCGACCTCATCCGCTGGGGCTTCTTCTATGACAGCGGCCGTCTGGCCCAGATCAGCCAGCATAGCTGCTTCATGCTCGATACTGCCGAGGGCTCGCCTGTCTCCACCCAGGAGCTCACCACCGCTACCGCTTCAGACTACTCTTACAAGTACTTTACTGCCGGCCACGAGTATTTCCCTATCTTCCAGGGTATACGTAATGCCAACAAGAACATCCACGGCAACTCCGCCAATACCAATACCGACAACAGCCAGGAGTGGCTCTCGAGGTACGGCAAGGTGCATCCGGTGGTGAGTCTTCAGTAAGATTCCGTTATTTTGAGTATATTTGTGGAGATGGGGTGATTCCCCATCTCCATATTGATTGAAGAGATATGAGTTTTTCCAGCAATATCCGTTATTTCCTCCTGGTGGCCGCTGCCGCCATGGTCGCCGCTTGCGGCGATCCGGCCGCGCCTGAAGGCATCCATACCGACGGCGGCGAAACTCCCGGCGGCGGGACTACTCCGGAGGAAACTGCATATACCCCGATCAAGCCTAAGGCTACCGGTACCTGGAGCGGTACGGCTGCAGTTCCGTCCGTGACGGACGGGAAGACCATCCCGACATATTCCGACGACTACCGCCCCATCTCCTCCTGGGCCAAAAAGGACGAGTGGAACCTTGCGAACGTACACGATCCTTCGATCGCGTATTTCGGCGGGTACTACTATATGTTCAATACGGATGCATCCTACGGCAATGCCCATATGGATTCACGTGACCACGTGCATTTCCCCGGCAAGCGTTCCAAGGACCTGGTCAACTGGTCTTATGTCCCGGGACCTTTCACCGAGGCCCCTGACTGGGTGTATACACGCCTGAACGAGATCCGCAAGCGCATGGGACTGGAGATCATCGGCAGGTCCAACATCTCATACGGATTCTGGGCCCCGGTCATCCGCACTGTCAATGTAGGTGGTGTAGAGAAACTTAGGATGTACTACTGCATTGTCATTGACAATTACATCAAGACCGGCAAGAAGACTTCCGAGGCATTCGACGGCAGTTGGTCCGAGCGCGCTTTCATCGGCATGGCCGAGACCACTTCTCCGGAGACGGGCAACTGGACCGACTACGGGTTCGTGACATGCTCTTCCTCCGACAAGGGTAAGGATGGCTGGGCACGAGCTGCTGCCAACAAATGGGATGACGCTTATTTCTATTACAATGCCATCGACCCGACGTATATCGTAGCGGAAGGGAAGCATTATCTCATCCACGGTTCCTGGCACAGCGGCTTCGCGCTGCTGGAGCTTGATCCTTCCACGGGTATGCCGGTCAATGACCTGGGCGATCCCTGGGCCAGCAGCGTCACGGACCTGACCAAGCGTTTCGGTGTACGGATAGGTGCCCGCAACACAACCCGCTGGCAGGGGAGCGAGGCTCCGGAGATCATCTACAAGGACGGATACTACTATCTGTTCATGGCTTATGACGGATTGGATGTCCCTTACAATACCCGCGTTGTTCGCAGTGAGAAGATCGAGGGGCCTTATACCGATATCACGGGACGCAACTTTACCAATGCACGCGGTGACTGCTATCCTATAGTGACTCATCCTTACAAGTTCAGCAAAGGCTTCGGATGGGTAGGCATCTCCCATTGCGCCGTTTTCCAGCAGGAGGGCACTGGCGACTGGTTCTATGCGTCGCAGGCGCGACTGCCGGATACGGCCGGAGGCAATGCGCCGAATGCCGTGATGATGGGCCACGTGCGTCGTATCATGTGGTGCCCCGCTTCTTCGGATGACCTGACCGACCTGTGGCCGATCGCGCTCCCGGAGCGCTATGCCGGCCTCTCGGACAAATCCCCCGTTACCGCAGAAGAAATAGCCGGTACCTGGGAGCATATCAACCTTAAGTACGACTACGGCAAGCAGGATGTCGCTTCAAACCTTGTGCTCAAGGCTGACGGCACTATGTCCGGTGCAATGTCCGGTACTTGGTCCTTCGATGCTGGAAAGCAGTACCTTACGCTTAAGACCGCTTCCAAGACCGTGGTGGTCGTTGTCGCCCGCGAGGCCGACTGGGAGGCCTCGCCGCGCGTTGCCACCATCGTATACGCTGGTACCGAGAAGTCTCTCAATGCCACCTGGTGGGGAAAGCGTGTCTCCGACTAGGTTGAGTGCGTGATTTGTAAAGTACTGATCAAGACTTTATTTATGTTGCTGCATGATCCTTCACAGAAATGCGATTATTCAAGCGGAAACTGTATCTTTGTGGGAAACAAACTTAACGCATTATGGCTCAATTGAAGGAAATATATCTGGCAGGCGGGTGCTTCTGGGGCGCCGAGCATTATTTCAAGCAGATACGGGGTGTGGTGGAGACCGAGGTCGGTTTCGCCAACGGCCATCTGGACAACCCTTCTTACAAGCAGGTCAAGGCCGGTGATACCGGCTTTGCCGAGACGGTCCATATCAAGTACGATCCTGATGTGGTCGGCCTGGAGCTGCTGCTGGAACTGTACTTCAAGGCCATCGATCCGCTGAGCCTGAACAAGCAGGGCGAGGATGAAGGTACGCAGTACCGTACAGGTATCTATTATACCGATCCTTCTGACATTCAGGTGATTGATAAGGTATACGGTGCTGTTGAGAAAGCGGCCGGCCAGCCCCTTGCCGTCGAGAAGCTCCCGCTGCAGAATTTCTTCACCGCGGAGGAGTACCATCAGGATTATCTTGACAAGAATCCCACCGGCTACTGCCATCTCCCGGAGGCCCTCTTCGAGTTCGCCCGCAAAGCCAACAAATAACAGTTATTTCTCACACATTGGCCGAGGGAGGCGGCTATGAGGAACGGGTGAGGATGAGGCGGTGGTCTATGCAGGAGGGGAGTTCGGACTCGTAGTGGGAGACCATGATGAGTGTCTTGTGGGGACGTTGGATGAAGGTGTCGATGACCTCCTTGACGCGCCCGCAACGGCCGGCGTCGAGGCCATGCATCGGCTCGTCAAGGATCAGGAGCTCCGGATCCTTGACGAAGGCGCGGGCGAGCAGGCAAAGCCGCTGCTCGCCGCTCGAGAGCCGCAGGTACGGCCGGTCCGCCAGGCCGGCGATACCGAAGACGTCCATCCACAGCCGGCAGATTTCCAGTTGCTCTGCGGTGGGATGCATGAACAGGCCGACGGTGTCGAACAGCCCGCTGGCGATTATGTCCAGCGCGGGCAGGTTCTTGAGATAGGCCCTGTGCATCTCTGGACTGACATAGCCGATATGCCGCTTGATGTCCCAGATGCTTTCTCCGGTACCTCTCTTTTTCCCGAACAGTTCGATATTGCAGGCATAGCCCTGGGGGTTGTCTGCGCAGATGAGCGACAGGAGGGTGGATTTCCCGCTCCCGTTCTGGCCGGTCAAGGCCCAGCGCTCTCCTTCACGTACCGTCCAGTTCAGTTCCTGCAGGATGGTCCGGCTTCCATACCGGATGGTGACATCCGTGCAGCGGACAATCTCTGGAGAGGGATCTTTGGGGTAGAAATGCTCGGACAAAAGGTCCTTTACAGAAATGGATAATATCTCGTCGTGCAAGGTGGATCTCCGTTGGCCACCAGTCGACTCTGGGTTACAGACTGCATATTTTGCGAGGAAATCTGCGACTGGCATTTTCGGGAGGACTTCCAGTCCTTCCACGGGGATGACATGGGTGATGAAGGACGGCATCAGGTCGGTTCGGGCCAGCACCAGGATGACCAGAAGATGTATCTCACGGACGAGCGCACCGAGCAGGTCTGCCAGTTGTGCGCGTGTATCGGCGTCAAGTCCGATGAAAGGATTGTCCAGAACCAGTACCCGGGGCATGTAAAGCAGAGTCCTTGTCAGCTGGAACTTGCGCAGCTCTCCGCTTGAGAGTGAGATGATGTAGCAGTCCAGCAATCCTTTTAGACCGAACATGTCGTAAAGCCGGTCCCGCAGATGGATGCGCTCCTCGTGCAGACGGGCGCGGGCCGCCTCGTCGAGAAATCGCCCGGAGCCCGTCTCGGCGGCGTTGAACGCCCGCTCGAGCAGCGCTCCTGCCGTCGGCGTATCGTCGTCTATGTCCTGCTGGTTCCAGCGCTTCTGCATATAATAATTGTCGTCAGCGCCATCGTAGGTATCGCGGAATGCGATGTACTTTATGTTTTCAGAAACCAGCCTCAGAGGGGAAGGGGAGAAGTCGAACTTCAGGGCAGTGCCCTGGACGGGCAGGATGCCGCTCAGCGTCTCGACGAGGCGCGTCTTGCCGACCGCGTTGTCTCCGACCACGGCGACCTGCTCGCCGTCGCAGACCGTGAGGCTGAGCGGCCGCGCCATACGGACGGCGGGATTGCCCGTCTGCCCGTCCTTTATGTCTATGATTATCTGTCTGGGCATGACCGGACAAAGATAGAAAAAAATTTTGCCGGAAAAGGGATACTTGTTATATTTGTATCCCGTTATGAAATACGGGTTCGATTCTCAGAAATATCTCAAGATCCAGTCCGAACATATCAAGGAACGCATCGCCAAGTTCGGCGACAAGCTCTACATGGAGTTCGGAGGCAAGCTTTTCGACGATTACCACGCCAGCCGCGTGTTGCCGGGCTTCGAGCCTGACAACAAGCTCAAGATGCTCTCTCAGCTCATAGACGACTGCGAGATCATCATCGTCATCAGTGCCGTCGACATTGAAAAGAACAAGATCCGCAGCGATCTCGGCATCACCTATGACGTGGATGTCCTTCGCCTGCGCGACGAGTTCATGAATCGCGGCTTCATGGTGAGTTCGGTAGTCATCACCCATTACAACGGCCAGTCCAGTGCCGATGCCTACCGCCAGCGTCTGGAGCGTATGGGCATCAAGGTCTACTATCACCACACCATTGAAGGATATCCCCAGAACGTCGCTCTCATCGACTCCGAGGAGGGCTTCGGCAAGAACGACTATGTCGAGACCACCCGTCCCCTCGTCGTCGTCACTGCCCCCGGCCCCGGCAGCGGCAAGATGGCCGTCTGCCTCAGCCAGCTGTATCAGGAGAACAAGCGCGGCATCAAGGCCGGCTATGCAAAGTTCGAGACCTTCCCGATCTGGAACCTTCCTCTGAAGCATCCCCTCAACCTTGCTTACGAGGCTGCCACGGCCGATCTCAACGATGTCAACATGATCGACCCGTTCCACCTGGAGGCCTATGGCAGTACCGCGGTCAACTACAACCGTGATATCGAGATATTCCCAGTGCTGAACGCTCTCTTCGAGGGCATCTACGGTGAGAATCCCTACAAGTCTCCCACCGACATGGGAGTCAACATGATAGGCTACTGCCTCTCCGACGAGGACGTCTGCTGCGATGCAGCGCGACATGAAATTGTCCGTCGCTACTATACCGCCCTTGGCCAGTTGGCCGAAGGCGACTGCAACGACAGCGAGGTGAACAAGATTGCTCTCGTGATGAAGCAGGCCAAGATCACGACCGACTACAGGCGCTGCACGGTTGCCGCCAAGGAACGCCAGGAGAAGTCCGGAGTGCCTTCGGCAGCCATGGAGCTTGAGGATGGTACGCTCATCACGGCTGAAACGAGCTCGCTGCTCGGCCCCAGCGCCGCCCTCCTGCTGAACGCCATCAAGCATCTCGCGGACATCGACCACCAGACGAAGCTCATCCCGCAGAGCATGATCCAGCCTATCCAGAAGACCAAGGTCAGCTACCTTCACGGCAAGAATCCCCGCCTGCACACGGACGAGGTACTGGTCGCCCTCTCGGTGCTCAGCCCGACGGACACCAACTGCCGCAGGGCCCTTGCCTGCCTGCCGCAGCTTAAGGGCTGCCAGGTGCATTCCACCGTCATGCTCAGCGAGGTAGACCGCAAGATCTTCAAGAAGCTGGGAGTCGGCCTCACCTGCGATCCCGTCAAGAAACACTGATCCACAGCATCTCCTGCCATGAAAGATTCCCCACACGGCAGGACCCCGGGATGGAAGGTTTCCCTCCTTCCTTTCTTGCTGTTGGTCATCCTGCTTTTCCTAGTCATCAAGCACTTCGGTTCCGGAGCGCTGGATGGCGGAAGCCAGGTGGCCCTGCTTATCTCCACAGGTGTGGCACTTGCCATATCCATGCTCGTTTACCATACGCCTTGGGAGCAGATCGAGACTGCTATGGCGGAGAACATCCGTTCCATAGGTACGGCAGTCGTCATCCTGCTCCTGATAGGTGCCATATCCGGTAGCTGGATGGTCAGCGGCATTGTGCCAACATTGATCTGTTACGGTCTCAAAATATTGAGCCCCAAGGTTTTCCTTCTGGCAGTCTGTTTGATATGCGCTCTGGTTTCGGTCGTGACGGGGAGCTCTTGGACAACCATTGCCACCATAGGCGTGGCTTTCCTCGGTATCGGGGCAGCAATGGGTTTTTCTGCTCCATGGACTGCCGGTGCCATCATTTCAGGAGCCTATTTCGGAGATAAGATATCCCCCCTGTCCGACACCACGGTACTTGCATCTTCGGTGAGCGGTACCCCTTTGTTCTCACATATCCGTTACATGATGGTCACCACGGTGCCGTCCTTCGTCATCGCATCCGTCGTGTTCCTGGTCGCGAGCATCCTGCACGATCCCGGTGACGCTCTCCGTGCGGGGGAGTTCTCCGATGCCCTGCATGCTTCGTTCAGGATCAGCCCGTGGCTTCTCCTCGTTCCCGTTGCTACGGGAATACTTATCTACAAGCGCGTTCCGGCAATCATCACCTTGATGCTGGCGGCGCTCATGGCCGGTATTGCGGCCCTTGTGGCGCAGCCTGACATCATCGCTTCCATAGGTGGAGGCAACGGCTTTGCCGGAGGCTTCAGGGGACTTTTCATCACGTGGTATGGCGACACTGCCGTGGAGACGGGCAATGCCGTCCTTGACCCGCTCGTCTCGACGAGGGGCGTCAACGGCATGCTGAGTACTGTGTTCCTGATCTTCTGCGCCGCTGCATTCGGAGGCGCGATGACGGGTGCAGGGATGATACAGAGCATCACTCAGGTACTGACGCGCCGCGTCTCGGGACGCACGCCGCTGGTAGCTTCGACCGTAGCTACCGGCGTCTTTGCGGACATGGTCACAGGTGACCAGTACCTGTCCATCATCCTGACCTGCAACCTCTACAAGGACCTGTACAAGGAGAAAGGCTTCGAGAGCCGGCTTCTGAGCCGTTCCACCGAGGATTCGGCCACCGTGACATCAGTGCTCATACCATGGAACTCATGCGGCATGACACAAGCCACAGTCCTCAAGGTTCCTACCCTCGAGTATCTTCCGTATTGTTTCTTCAATCTGATATCGCCGCTCATGTCGATCCTGGTGGCAGCGACGGGGTACAGGATATACCGGCTGGCTAAAGGTCCTTCGGCTTCGTCGGAACGACCAGAGCACCTATGAAATAGGCCAGCAGCCCTGTTCCTCCCAAAAATACGAACACGAGCCAGGCCAGGCGGATGATCGTCGGGTCGATTTCGAAATACTCGCCGATACCGTTGCAGAGTCCGCAGACCTTCTTGCCTTCCTTGACGAGATAGAGTTTCTTGGGTTCCATAATTATAGCTTATCAGAGATGATAATACGATCCCAGGATACGGGCGAACCAGCTCGGCGGGAGGATGGCCTTCAGAGTGACCGAGAGGCGCTGCTCGAGCGTTGAGATGATATAGTGGTACTTGGGATGCTTCTTCATGACGATCCTTGAGATCTTTGCGGCAAGGTATTCCGGCTTCAAGCCTGTGGTCTCGTCCTTTTCGATGCTCGCGAGCGAACGGGCGTAAGTCTTGTACACATCATACGCCTCCTGGTCCGCGACGCTCTTGCGCTGGGCAGTAAAGGAAGTCGCGAAATCGCCCGGTTCAATGACCACTACCTTTATGCCGAAGGCCTTGGTTTCGAGACGCAGTGCCTCGCAATAGCCTTCAATCGCAAACTTTGAAGCGGAATAGAGTCCCTGGAAGGGGAGTCCCATCAGACCACCGATCGAGCTGAAACACAGTATCTTGCCTCCTCCTTGCCGGCGCATAACAGGCAGTACGTAATGGAGGAATCGGACCATCCCCATCCAGTTGATATCCATCTGGCGTTCCGCGTCTTCGAGGGACGAGAACTCGAGCGGACCTCCTATCCCCATACCGGCGTTGTTGATGAAAACGTCGATGCGCCCTTCAGCATCCAATACCTGCCGGACTGCGGCTTCGCAGTCTCCGGCGGACTGTACGTCCGCGCGGATATAGGTGACTCCCGGCAGGAAATCCTCTGCCTTGCGGTGCGTTCCGAATACCTTGTGCCCGTCGGCACTCAACCGCTGCGCCATGGCGCGGCCGAATCCGGAGGTTATGCCTGTGATGAGGATGACCATGTCAATGGATGATTTCGAGTTCCTTAAAGATCTCGGTGAGGACTCCGACCGCTGTATCCACCTGTTCTTTGCTGTGCGTGGCCATGAGTGCGAAGCGGATGAGGACGTCCGACTCCGGCACTGCGGGAGCTATGACCGGAGTGACGAAGACTCCGCGTTCGTATGCCAGGCGTACTACCTTCATAGCCTTGAAGGTGTCGCGGACAAAGAGAGGGATGATGGGCGACTCGGTATGGCCAGTGTCGAATCCCGCGGCTTTGAATGCAGCCTGGGCATGTCTGGTGACATCCCAGAGATGCTCGCGGCGCTCCGGCTCCTCGATCATGATGTCGAGGGCCTTCGAGGCCGCGGCTACGGCCGCAGGGGTCATGGATGCACTGAATATCAGGGAACGGGAGTTGTGCTTGAGGAAGTTGATGACTTCGTGGTCGCCGGCGATGAAACCTCCTAGCGAGCCGAAACTCTTGGAGAAAGTGCCCATGATGAGGTTTGTCTTGTCCGTCAGGCCGAAATGGCTGGCCGTACCGGAGCCGTTCTCTCCGATCACACCCAGGGCGTGGGCGTCGTCGACCATCACGCTGGCGTTGTACTTCTGGCATAGCGCGACGATCTCGGGAAGCTTCGCGATGTCGCCTTCCATCGAATAGACACCGTCGACCACTATGAATTTGTATGCTCCGCGCGGAACTGCACGGAGCTTCTTCTCGAGTCCCAGCATGTCGTTGTGGGGGAACTTGCGTACCTGGCTGAAACCCAGGCGGCTGCCGTCGATGATGCAGGCGTGGTCAAGGGCATCCAGGAAAGTGAATCCTCCGCGGAACCCCAGGCAACTCACTACTCCGAGGTTGACCTGGAAGCCGGTGCTGTAAGTGACAGCCTCTTCCTTGCCCACGAAACGGGCGAGCTTTTCCTCCAGCTCCTGGTGGATGTCGAGGGTACCGTTGAGGAAACGGCTGCCGGAGCAGCTGGAACCGTATTTTTCCGTAGCCTTTATGGCCGCTTCTTTCAGTCTGGGATCGTCGGACAGTCCGAGGTAGGAGTTGGAACCGAACATCAGAACATCGCTCCCGTCGGCCATCCTGACTATGGGATTCTGCCCTGATGAGATGGGCCTGTAATAAGGATAGATACCCATGCCTTTCACCTCGTCGGCGAGGGTATAGGCCGCACATATATCGTTAAGGGTTTTCTTCATATCGACTGTTTCGGTTTTCTGTACAACGTCGTAAAGATAGATATTTTCTTTAAAAAACGATTTCTTGCGGCCCATTTCTTGTACTTGGCGTAATTTTAGTATATTTGCCAATCCAAAGAGCGGAAACATTCATGAGATTCATCAAATATCTAATAGTCACGCTTGTAGCAGTGCTGGCCTTCCAGCCTCTGCATGCCGATGGCGAGAATTACAAGGAACAGTTGCGCAAGCAGCCCAAGACTCTGCATTATACGGATACGATACGGTCGGCTAACAAGCAGCAGCAGTTCCTCCGGGCCATCGAGCTTGCTCCGAGCGTGTTCGTATACAAGGAGATCGTATGGAAGGACGCATCGACCGTGACGGTCAAGGGCATGCGTTTCAATCCTTCCATGGACAATACCCTCAAGTGCGAGATAGTAGAGAAGGACCCTGGTCTGGGAAAGCGTCTCAAGCGCCTCAATACCGTCACCCGGCCCCTCAACGGGGTGGTGGACCTGACGGTCAGCTACCATCGCGTTCCCTCCGGCATAGCCGTGGATTATCTGATACAGAACATCAGCATCTTCGGGATAGGTCGTTCATCCGACAAGAAAAAGAAATAAGTACGCTATACTAATATTTTTCCGCATTTTGAATTTTTTTTAAAAATTAATTCGTATATTGCGGAAGTGGTTAGTAAATAGTGTATAATTATGAGTTCTTCCAATGCTCCGAGAACCTCTTCCAAGGTTCAGGCCATGCCTGCTTCCGCGATCCGCAAGCTTGTGCCTTTCTCCGAGGCCGCTGAGGCTTCAGGCGTCAAAGTCTATCATCTTAACGTTGGAGCTCCGGACATAAAATCCCCGGACTGCGCCATTAACGCGGTCATCCGGAAATGCGAGGGGATGCATCACCTCTCCTATACCAATTCCGCGGGACTCATCGAGCTCCGGAAGGGACTTGTGGAGAAATACTACCGCAAGATCGGCATCGATCTCGAGGTCTCCGAGCTGCTCGTCGAAGTTGCCGGCAGCGAGGCGTTCGCCGTCGCGATGCAGATTGCGGCCGATCCGGGCGATGAAATCATCGTGGTAGAGCCCTTCTATACCAACTACCAGACATTCGCTTTCCTCAATGGATTGACACTCAAGGCCGTGCATACCGATATCCGCGAAGGCTTCAAGGTCCCGGACATCAGCGCGTTCGAGGCTCTCGTCACTCCGAAGACCAAGGCCGTGCTCCTCTGCAACCCTTGCAACCCTTCCGGAAAGCTTTTCACGCGCGACGAGATGATGAGGCTCGGCGATTTCTGCCGCCGTCACGGACTGTTCCTGATCTCGGACGAAGTGTACCGTGAGTTCTGCTATACCGACGAGCCGCATTTCAGTGCCATGAACATCCCCGGCTGCGAGCAGAACGTCATCCTGGTCGATTCCGTGTCCAAGCGCTACAACCTCTGCGGTGCCCGCATCGGAGTCATCGCCTCCCACAATAAGGACGTGATGGCCGCGGCGCTCAAGTTCGCCCAGTCGCGTCTCTGCCCGCCTGTTTTCGGCCAGTACGCATCCATCGGCGCGCTTGACACTCCGCAGGAGTATTTCGACGAGGTCCGCGAGGAGTATATCCGCCGCCGTGACACGGCTGTGGAGGCGCTCAATGCTATGCCCGGCGTGTTCACCCCCATGCCTTATGGTGCATTCTATACCGTAGCCGAGCTGCCTGTGGACAATGCCGAGGCTTTCGCCAAATGGCTCCTCACCGAGTTCCGCCTGGACGGCGAGACCGTGATGGTCACGCCTGCGGCCTCCTTCTACAGGACGCCCGGAGTGGGTGCCAACCAGGTCCGTATCGCATACGTCCTTGAGGTTCCCGAGCTCCGCAAGGCCATGAAAGTGCTTGCGGCCGCCCTGGAGGCATATCCCGGCAGGACTATCTGACATACACCTCCCCACAGGCTATGATTTACGACATGGATATGATCCGGGCCCATTACGAAACGTATGGAGCCCGGGTAAAGGTGGCGAAGGCTGCATTTGCCAGGCCGCTTACCCTTGCTGAGAAGATCCTATTCGCCCATCTGTATGAGCCGGGCGATACCCTCGAGAGGGGAGATTACGCTTTTTTCCGTCCCGACCGCGTCGCCATGCAGGATGCGACGGCCCAGATGGCCGTGCTGCAGTTCATGAATGCCGGAAAGGACAGCGTCTGTGCTCCTACCTCCATACATTGCGACCATCTTATCTGCGCCAGGAAGGGCGCTGAAACCGATCTCCCTGAAGCCTGCGTGCAGAACAAGGAAGTCTACTCGTTCCTAGAGTCTGCAGCCTCGCGTTACGGCATGGGCTTCTGGAAGCCCGGTGCCGGCATCATACACCAGATCGTCCTGGAGAACTATGCTTTCCCCGGGGGAATGATGGTCGGAACGGATTCGCATACGCCCAATGCCGGAGGCCTGGGCATGCTCGCCATCGGCGTCGGCGGCGCTGACGCGGTGGACGTCATGGCCGGGATGGACTGGGAACTCAAGGTTCCGCGCCTGATCGGCGTGAAACTGACCGGCAGTCTCAAGGGATGGGCTTCGCCGAAGGATGTCATCCTCAAGCTCGCCGGCATCCTGTCCGTCAAGGGCGGCACCAATGCTGTCATCGAGTATTTCGGCGAAGGTACCAAGACCATATCCTGTACCGGCAAGGCCACGATCTGCAACATGGGAGCCGAGGTCGGAGCCACATGCTCCGTTTTCCCCTTCGACGCCAAGATGGTGGCATACCTGAAGGCTACCGGCCGTTCGGCAGTAGCCACGATGGCCGTTATGAACGAAGAGCACCTCCGTGCCGACGACGAGGTACTGGCGGACCCGGACCGTTATTATGACCGCGTGATAGAGATAGACCTTTCTTCGCTTGAACCGTATGTCAACGGGCCCTTCACCCCGGATGCGGCGTGTCCGATCTCGGAGATGCCCGCCAGGGTAGCGGAGAAGGGATTCCCCAGGAAGATAGAGGTCAGCCTCATCGGTTCGTGCACCAATTCCTCGTATCAGGACCTGGCTGCCGCGGCTGCCGTAGCCCGCTCCGCGATGGACGCTGGCCTGCAGCCGCAAGCGCGCATCATCGTCAATCCCGGAAGCGAGAGGATCAAGCAGACCGCCGAGCAGGACGGGCTACTCGCGACACTGCGCAAGGCAGGGGCCGTGATCATGGCGAACGCCTGCGGCCCGTGCATAGGCCAGTGGAAGCGCGATGTCCCGGCCAAGGATGAGGGCAAGGCCAATTCCATAGTAACATCCTTCAACCGCAATTTTGCCAAGCGTGCCGACGGCAATCCCAATACGCATGCTTTCATCGTTTCCCCCCAGGTAGCCGTTGCGCTGGCTTTCAGCGGGACATTCTCCCTCCCGGAGGGGATAGATCCCCCCTGCGTGGACGAACTTCCCCCCAGGGGATTTGTTTCCGATACCTCCGGATACATGGCTCCCGTTCCGGGAAGCCCCGACCCCGAGATAGATCCGTCGAGCGAACGCATACAGCGTCTGGAGCCTTTCCCGGCTTGGGACGGCAAGGATTTCATCGAACTGCCCCTGCTGATAAAGACTGCGGGGAAATGTACGACCGACCATATCTCCATGGCGGGACCATGGCTGCGTTTCCGCGGGCATCTTCAGAATATCTCCAAGAATCTCCTGCTCGGAGCCACAGATGCCTTCACGGGCGAGACCGGGGCTGATGTCGCCGGCCGCGCCGCCGGTCTCCGCGATGCGGAAGGCGGCAGCATCATCGTCGCCGGCGACAACTACGGCGAGGGATCGAGCCGCGAGCATGCGGCCATGGAGCCGCGCTATCTCGGAGTCAAGGCCATCCTTGCCCGCAGTTTCGCGCGCATCCATGAGACCAATCTCAAGAAGCAGGGAGTACTGGCACTGACCTTCGACGATCCTTCGGATTACGACAAGGTCCGCAAGGGGGACAGGATCAGCGTCCTTTGCTCCTCCATCGTTCCTGGACAGCCTGTAGCCGTGGTGCTTCATCATGAAGACGGAAGTGTAGAGAACTTCACCGCCAGGCACAGCTACAATGCCCAGCAGATCGGGTGGTTCCGGGCCGGTTCCGCCCTCAATGCCGTTTCCGCAGGTGCGGAGGTGTAACAACGAACAAAGACAAAAGCCTATGACACGGAAAAACCTTAACGAATACCTGATATACAAGCTTTCGGACGAGATGAAGAGCTGCACCCGCATGGATGCCGAGCTTTTCAAGAAACTCGATGTCAAGCGCGGACTGCGAAACGAGGATGGTACCGGCGTGCTTGTCGGACTCACCAACATCGGCAACGTCGTGGGTTATGACCGTCTTCCGGACGGGACCATCGTTCCCGTCGAGGGAAGGCTGTATTTCCGTGGCTACGAGGTCAAGGACCTGGTGCATGCCATCATGAAGGAGAAGCGTTTCGGCTATGAGGAGATATGCTTCCTTCTCCTTTCCGGCCGTCTGCCGGATGCGGAGGAACTCCAGGCTTTCAAGGACCTCATCTTCGACAACATGCCGCTGGAGCAGAAGACCATCCTGCACATAATAGAGCTCGAGGGTGACGACATCATGAACATCCTGGCGCGCAGCGTCATGGAGTTCTACACCTTCGACGAGAATCCCGACGATGTCTCCCGCGACAACCTCATGCGACAGAGCATCGAACTGCTCTCCAAGTTCCCGACAACCATCGCATATGCCTTCAACATGTACCGCCACAGCCATCACGGTCGTTCGCTTCACATCAGGGATGCGCAGCCCGGCCTGTCGCTGGCGGAGAATTTCCTCTATATGCTCAAGGGCAGCGATTTCACCGAGCTCGATGCCCGCACCCTGGACCTGTTGCTGATACTTCACTCCGAGCACGGCGGAGGTAACAACTCCACCTTCACCGTCCGCGTGACCTCTTCCACCGGCACGGATACGTTCTCTTCGATAGCCGCGGGCATCGGATCCCTCAAGGGCCCCAAGCACGGCGGCGCCAACCTAAAGGTCTGTGACATGATTGCATTCATGAAGGAGGAGATCAAGGACTGGAAAAACGAAGATGAGATAGCCGCCTGTATCAGGCGTCTGCTTGCAGGGGATGCGTTCGACGGCTCCGGCCTCGTTTATGGTATCGGGCATGCGGTATATACCAAGTCCGATCCGCGCGCCGTGCTGCTCAAGGAGATGGCGCGCGACCTTGCCATCGAGAAGGGTCGCCTGGACGAGCTGGAGTTCATGGAACGCATCGAGAAGGTGGCCATCAAGACCATTTACGAGGTGAAGGGAGAGGGGAAGGTGCTCTGCGCCAATGTCGATTTCTATTCCGGATTCGTATACGACTGCATCGGCATTCCCCGCGAGATCTACACCCCGCTCTTCGCCATGGCGCGTATCGTCGGCTGGTGTGCCCACCGCAATGAGGAACTGAACTTCGAGGGTCGCCGCATCATCCGTCCCGCCTACAAGTGCATCACTTCGGAAGAGAAATACATCCCGCTTAAGAAGAGATAGGATGACGAGGATCCTCTTCGTGTGTACGGGCAATATCTGCCGCTCTCCGATGGCAGAATTCATCCTGAAGGCGCTGGTGAAGGCCCGCGGACTCCAGGATTCCTATTACATCGAGTCCGCAGCCGTCTCCGACGAGGAGTACGGCAATCCCATCTATCCTCCGGCTAGGCGCTGCCTGAACCAGCACGGGGTATGGTTCGACCCGTCGAAAACCGCCCGCACCGTGGTCCCTGAGGATTATGACAGGTTTGACCGCATCATCTGCATGGACAGCAGCAACATCCGTTGGATCAGGTACATCATCCCGTCGGATCCGGAAAAGAAGATCCATCTGATGATGTCATACACCGGCAGCGGCCGCGATGTCGCCGATCCCTGGTACACCGGCGATTTCGAACGTGCCTTCCAGGACATCCTCGCCGGCTGCGAGGCCATGCTTGCCATTCGGTAGCCTGGGGAAACATCTTGCGGAATTATCAGTATATTTGCAGCATGAAGTGCATCGAAGTAGTCGCAGCCGTGATTGTCCATGACGGTCGTTTGTTCGCCACCCAGAGGGGTTATGGCGAATGGAAGGACTATTGGGAGTTCCCCGGTGGCAAGGTTGAGGCGGGAGAGAGCCGCGAGGAGGCGCTGAAGCGTGAGATACTGGAGGAACTGGAGACCGAGATCACCGTTGACGACTTCCTGTGCACCATTGACTACGATTATCCATCATTCCACCTTACGATGCACTGCTACCGCTGCTCTATCGTCAGCGGCAGCCTGCACCTGGTAGAACACGAGGCCGCGCGTTGGCTCGGCCCCGGTGAACTGGATTCTGTCGGCTGGCTTCCCGCCGACCTCTCAATCCTTCCTTTGATAGAAGAACTCCTTTCGTGAATGGCTTACCTCTCGACGCTTACGAGATAGGGATCAGCGTCGCCGAGAGGCTTGAAGATGGTGACTTCCACCTCGGCTGCGCCGTTAGGGCCGCCGGAGTGGCAGACGAACAGATAGTTCATGCCTGCAACCAGCTGTGTAGCCACTGAGAGCGGTTCGAGGTTGAGATATCCGTAGTTTTCCGTAGCTTTCTGGAAGACGGCCATCTCCTCCTCGGAGATAGGATGCTGGTCACCGAAGGCGCCGAGCATAGGCTTGTCTTCACCGGCTCCGAGCGATGCGAGGAACCTTTCGACTTCCTCTGCGGCGCTGTCAACGCGGCGGGCGGCGAGGCCGAAGGAACCGAGGATCTCGGCTTCCGGGCACTCGGCCGCTATCTTGGCCGCGCTGGCCTTGCGGCCGCCGCTTCCGAATGTGCAGAAGAGCACGAGTTTCTTGCCGGAGAGGTCATTGTCAGCAAGGAAGGTGGTGATGGGCGGCGCATAGGTGCCGAACCAGATGGGATAGCCAAGATAGATTGTGTCGTATTTCTTGAGGTTGAACTTGGACTGGACGAGGGGCCTGCCGATGCCCTTTGTGGCTTCGTCGCGGGACTCCTCGATGGTTCCCTGGTAGGTGTCGGGGTAAGGTGTCTCCGGTACGAGTTCGATGATGTCGGAGCCCGTCTGGGCGGCGAACTGCTCGGCTACAGCCTTGGTGGTTCCGCCCTGGGAGTAGTAGATGACGACGGAGGCCGGTTTCTGCGTGCCGCAGGCAACGGCCAGAAGGGTGGCGAACAACCCTGCAAGATGCTTGGCTTTCATTTTATGAAGGATTTAAAAGTTGTCTTTTGATGGAGCAAATATAACAATTTGTAGTATTTTTGTATATACGAATCACATCCATGCCGTTGTCTTCGATCGCTTTGATAGTCCTTTTCGCGCTGCTTGCCTCCCTGATCCAGCGCGTCAGCGGTTTCGGCTTCGGCATCTTCATAATGACGGTCCTGCCCCATCTCCTGCCCAGCTATGCCGAGGCGACCGCCTTGTCCGGCTTGCTCGCAATAGTCGCGTCATTGGGCCCCGCCGTAGTGATGTACAGACATCTGGAGTGGAAGAAACTCCTGCCTATCCTTATCACATTCATAGTCGTCTCCTTCTTCTTCGTCCGTCTGATAGCACATGTTGACAACCATGCCTTGAAGCAGGTCATGGGCGGGTTCCTTATTGTGGTCAGCCTGTATTTCTTTTTTGTCAGCGGCCGCATCCACCTGCCTCCGACGGCCCCTGTCCAGATAGGCATGGGTACGCTCTCCGGCGCTCTCGGCGGGCTCTTCGCCATGCAGGGACCGCCTGCGGTGGTATATTTCGTGGAGTCCTGCAAGTCCAAGGAGGAGTACATCGCCGCTACGCAGTGGTATTTCCTGATAGGCAACGCCGCCATGAGCCTTTTCCGTGCCGACAGCGGATTCGTAACCCCTGTCGTTCTTCGGTGCTGGTGTTTCGCGATGCCGGCGGTCCTCGCCGGCATGTGGATAGGCTCCCACATATATAAACGCATAAGACTACCGTTGCTGCGCAAGGTAGTCTATGCATACATGGCCCTGGCGGGCCTGCTGAGCATCATTCTCTGAGCCTATTTCAATTCCTTGAGGGCGGGGAAGAGATACTTGTAGATGAGGTCCTGCTCCGCTTGGAGGTTGCCGGAATTGGCGGTCACGGCGATGACGGCATCATAGTCGGGAGCGATGATGATGTACTGTCCGCGGGCTCCGTCGGCACGGTATGCGTTCTCGGGACACATCCACATCTGATATCCGTAACCGAGCAGGAAGGTGCAGTTGTCCTTGGTCAGGCCCTTTGCCTCGACCTCGTCCGGACGGGTGCCGGCAGGGACGGAAGGCACCTGATACTTGGATGCTTCGGCGATCCACTCCTCGCTGACCAGGCGCTTCCCGTTCCACACACCCTTCTGGAGGAAGAGCTGACCGAACTTGGCCATGTCCTCAGTCTTGAGCTGGAGGCCCCAGCCGCCGGCATTGATGCCCTGCGGGCTCTCGTCCCATACGGGGGTCTCGATGTGAAGCGGTTCGAACAGACGGGGTGTAAGATAGTCCAGGACCTTCTCGCCGGTCAGTTTCTGGACGATGGCGGAAAGCATGTATGTACCGAGCGAGTTGTAGCAGTACCATGTTCCGGGCTTATGGACGACAGGATGGGCAAGGAAGCTGGCGACCCAGTCGTCGCTGCCGCGGAACGAAGCTTCGGTCTCATGACCGCAGTTCATCGTGAGCAGGTCGTGCACAGTGACGGCCTTGAGGTTGTCGGACACTTCTTCAGGAAGCTTGTCCGGGAAAAAATCGACAAGCTTGTCAGTGACTTTCAGCAGTCCGGCATCAACGGCCATGCCTACGGCCGTGGCCGTGAAGGACTTGCTGACTGAGTACATGGCGTGGGGCTTGTCAGGGGCAGCGTCTCCGTACCAACCCTCATACAGGACCTTGCCGTGCTTGAGTACCATCAGGCTCTCGAAAAGTACTGAATTGTCGGCTTCGTCGCCGGCCAGGACGGCGTCTACGGCCTGCTGGATGGATGCCGGTGTGGCGGCGCGGGGGAGATCGACGATCTCCTTTTTGTTGCCGCAGGATACCAGCAGGAGCGCCGTGGCTGCGGTCAGGAGGATAAGTGAAGTTTTCGTTTTCATCGTATCGGTTTTATGTTGTGTTCCTATGACCCTTATCTGACTTTGGAGTCGCAGTACCAGCAGCGGAGGACGTTGTCTTCGCCGCGGCGGAATTTGTGCGGCGCGTGCTCGTTGTTGCAGATGCATTTGGGGTTGCCGCAGCGCAGCTTGTCGTCGAAAACAGGGGTGTCCTGGTTGGGCATTCCGTGCTCGGGGTCGTTCTTCCACTCGTGAAGCTTGACGATGAGCGCTTCGCGCACGAACTTGCCGTTCTCGACCTGCCTGAAATACGCGGCACGGGGATCGTCATCCACCTCTGTCAGGATCTCGTTCACGCGGGGGAGAGGGTGCAGGACGGCCATCTTCTCCTTGGCAAGTGCCATCCTGGCGGCATCGAGCACGAAACTGTCCTTCACGCGGTCGAATTCGTCCTCGTCCAGGAAACGCTCCTTCTGCACGCGGGTCATGTAGAGCACGTCCAGCTCGGGCATGACCTCCTCCATAGTCTCGACTTCGCGGTAGGGGATGCCGGTACGCTCGCATACATCGCGCTTGATGTAGTCGGGAAGCTTGAGCTCCGGAGGGGCGATCAGTATGACCTTGATGTCCTTGAAGCGTGACAGTGCCTTGATGAGAGAATGGACGGTACGACCGAAGCGGAGGTCGCCGCAGAATCCGATGGTGATGCCGTCGATGTGCCCGAGTTCCCTCTGAATGGTCAGGAGGTCGGTAAGCGTTTGCGTCGGGTGGCTGTGGGAACCGTCTCCGGCGTTGATGATTGGAACGCGGGACACTTCCGTGGCGTATAGCTGTGCGCCCTCGATGTAATGGCGCATCGCGATCACATCGGCGAAGCAGCCCACTACGCGCACAGTATCCTGGACGGTTTCTCCCTTGCTGACGGAACTGTTCTTGGCGTCGGAGAATCCGAGGACATTGCCGCCGAGTTCCATCATGGCGGCGGTGAAGCTTAGTCGGGTGCGGGTACTGGGCTCGTAGAAGAGCGTCGCCAGCTTGCGGTGTGACATGCTGCCTTGGTAGCGTTCGCGGTGGGCGATGATGTCCTGCGCGAGGGCGATGATTTCGTCGGTCTCCTGCTTGGAGAGGTCCATCGGGTCGATGAGATGCTTCATGGTGTATGCGGTTTTATTTGATCCAACTTTCGTCCGAGGGGTTGTCACGGAATGCAAGGATACGCTCCTTCCACTCGGGAGCTATCCTGCCTTCTGCTGCCGCGACCTCCACCAGGGTGTCCAGGTCGCAAAGCGAATGGTTTACCGTGCCGGCGGCAGCGATGCGGTCAAGGCCGCGCTGCATGCCGTATGTGAAAATGCTGACGATGCCGAGCACTTCGGCTCCGGCTTCACGAAGGGCCTCGACCACCTCGACGGCGCTGCCGCCGGTGGAGATGAGGTCTTCTATGACGACGACCTTGGTGCCGGGGTCCATGCGGCCCTCGATGCGGTTCGTCCGTCCGTGCGACTTTGCTTCACCGCGGACATAACCCATCGGGAGTCCGAGGATGGTGGCCGTGATGGCCGCATGGGCGATACCTGCCGTGGATGTGCCCATAAGCATTTCACAGTCAGGATGGTATGTGCGGACTAGCTCCGCCAGACCGGCCTCGACCTTCTCCCGCACCGCCGGTGCGGAAAGGGTCAGGCGGTTGTCGCAATAGATCGGGCTCTTGATGCCACTGGCCCAGGTAAAGGGCTCTTCCGGCCTCAGGAATACGGCCCCGATCGACAGAAGCTGCTTAGCGATATCTTTCTTCATATTTTTTCTGAATAATCTGTATACACAATCACTCACACCTGATTCAATCACTGGCGCGTGATTTCTAATTACTTCATAGTCAATAATTTCGTTGTTTTCTCCTTGTCAAAAACTGCAAGTCAAAAACGAGCTATTACGTTGAATGTCAACAAATTACAAATCACGACCCCTAAAACGTTGGCGCAGGACGACCGTGACGGTCGTCAAAGCGCAGGGTGCGCGGAGGCGGGTTATTCGACAAATTCCTCGAGGCAGCGGTTGTAGGCGGCGATGGGGTCCGGGGCGGCGGTGATCGGACGGCCGACTACGATGTAGTCGGAGCCGATCTCCCGGGCCCGGGCCGGGGTGGTGATGCGGACCTGGTCGTCGGCCGCGGCGTCCGCGAAGCGGATGCCGGGCGTCACGGCCAGGAAATCGCTGCCGCAGGCAGCCTTGACCATACCGGCCTCCAGCGGCGAGCAGACGACTCCGTCGAGCCCCGCCTCCTTGGCATTGCGGGCATATTTGACTATAGTCTCGTTTATGCCTGCACCGATGAGCAATTCGTTACGCATGGCCTCTTCGCTCGTGGAGGTCAGCTGGGTCACGGCGATGAGCAGAGGCCGCGTCCCGTCGGGCCTGGTAAGGCCATCGATGGCGGCCTTCATCATCGCCACCGTGCCAGCAGCGTGGACATTAGTCATGTCCACATCAAGCTCGGAAAGCACTTTCATTGCTTTCTTTACCGTATTCGGTATGTCGTGAAGCTTCAAGTCAAGGAATATCCTGTGCCCCCTGGCCTTGATCTCCCGTACGATGTCAGGTCCGGCGCTGTAGAACAGCTCCATGCCTATCTTGACGAAGGGCTTTCGCTCCTGTCCAGCGAACTTGTCGAGGAAATCCAAGGTGGCCTCCCTGCCGTTGAAGTCGCACGCTATTATGACGTCTCTGTTCATACTGTTCCTATGATGTCTTTCAAACTGTCGATACCAAGCTCCTCCATTACGGCCGGAAGCTCGTTTATGATCTCGGGGCAGGCGAAGGGATTGCGGAGATTCTCCGCCCCGACCTGCACCGCAGTGGCGCCGGCCATCATCATCTCGATGACGTCCCTGGCGGTCGCGACTCCTCCGCAGCCCATCACCGGGACCTTGCATGCGTGCGCTACCTGGTATACCATCCTGAGGGCTATGGGGAAGACCGCCCGGCCGGAGAATCCGCCCATCTTGTTGGCTATTACCGGTTTGCGGCGAGCGATGTCTATCCTCATCCCCAAAAATGTATTGACGAGCGTCAGTCCGTCAGCACCTGCATCTTCGCAGGCGCGGGCGATGGCGACGATGTCGGTCACATTGGGACTCAGCTTGATGAAGACTGGTTTGCGGCAGACCGCCTTCACCGTCCCGGTGACCTCGGCGGCTGACTCCGCCGAAGTGCCGAAAGCCATGCCGCCGTTATGTACGTTGGGGCAGGATATGTTCACCTCGATGATGTCTATCCCTTCGCAGGCGTCAGCCTTGCGGCAGCACTCCCTGTATTCATCCAGCGAGAATCCGCTGATATTGGCTATCACCGGCTGCGAGTAGACCTTGCGCAGAGCCGGGACCTTCTCTGTCACTAGCACGTCGATGCCGGGGTTCTGGAGACCTACTGAGTTGATCATCCCCTCGGTGCATTCTGCAACGCGGGGGGTAGGATTGCCGTAGCGCGGCTCCAGGGTAGTTCCCTTCAGGGAGATGGCTCCGAGCACGTCCAGGTCGAAGCTGCCGGCCAGCTCCAGGCCGAAACCGAAGGTTCCGCTGGCCGGGATGACAGGGTTCTGCAGGCGGATGCCGCAGAGTTCGACGGAAAGGTCCTTTACCATATTATCTCCTCCTTCTTGAATACCGGCCCGTCCTTGCAGACGCGCCTGGGGCCGTTCACCGTCTGGATGCTGCAGCAGTAGCAGAAGCCTGCACCGCAGCCCATCCTCTCCTCGAGGCTGGCCTCTCCCGAAGTTTCGAGCTTACCGCAGACGACCTTCATCATTATCATCGGGCCGCAGGTGTAAAAGAAGTCGAAGGAAGGCTTCAGGGTGTCGATGGCGTCGGTGACAAAACCCTTGATCCCGTATGACCCGTCGACGGTGGATACGACGACCTCGTCACATACCTGACGGAAATCGTCGACAAGGATCATGTCTTCCACGCCGTTGAATCCAAGTACAGCCGTTACCTTCTTGCCGTCGGCCTTCAGTTCTTTTGCTAGGGCGTACAGGGGCGGGGTGCCCAGGCCGCCGCCGACCAGCAGCGCGCTGGCGGTGCAGGCGGCGGGGTCGAAACCACGGCCAAGTCCGGTGAGCAGGCTCAGGACTGCTCCAGGCCCGAGTGCGGAGAGAGCCCTCGTTCCCTGACCTACCACTTTGTAAACCAAGGTGATACGTCCGGGCTCACGGTCGCAGACCGACAGCGGCCGGCGCAGGTAGAATCCGTCGATCCCGAGGTTCACGAACTCTCCGTGAATGAGAAAAGCCGGGTCTTCCGACTCGATTTCGAGGCGGAAGACCCCTGGAGCGATCTCCTCGTTGAGAGCGACGGTGAAGAGCCTTTTTTCCATTACTTGTATTCCTCGTCTATGGTCGAAATACCGAGCGTGATCTCTTCCAGTACGTCCAGCAGTACCCTTACGGTCTCGAGGGCCGTAAAGATGGTGACGTTGTTCTCGACGGCACAGCGGCGGATGCCGTAGCCGTCCAGATGGCTGGACTTCTGGTTCAGGTCGATGGTGTTGATTACATATTTGACATGGCCTTTGCGGAGGGCCTGGTAGATCTCGTCACTGCCTTCGCGGAGTTTCTTGAGGGTCTTGGTACGGATGCCGTGTTCCTTGAGGAATTCCGCAGTACCCTTGGTGGCTTCGATGTTGAAGCCCAGGTTGTAGAAGCGGCGGATCAGAGGAAGGGCTTCCTCCTTGTCCTTGTCGGCGATGGTCGCAAATACGGTCCCGTAGGACTTGATGTCCATGCCGGAGGCCTGGAGCGACTTGAAAAGGGCCCTGTTGAGGGATTTGTCGTAGCCGATGGCCTCGCCGGTGGACTTCATCTCGGGGGAGAGATAGGTGTCGATGCCCTTTATCTTTCCGAACGAGAATGCGGGAGTCTTGACGAAGTGCTTCTTCCGCTCCGGGAAATAAACTTCCGTGATGCCCTGGTCCTTCAGTGACTGGCCCAGCATCACGCGCGTGGCGATCTTTGCCATAGGTATGCCCGTGCTCTTGGAGATGAAAGGTACGGTGCGGGAAGAACGGGGATTGACCTCGATCACGTAAACATCGTCATTGCGGTCCACGATGAACTGGATGTTGAAAAGGCCCACGATGCCTATCTCCCTTCCAAGCTTTACAGTGTCGTCGATGATCTCCTGCTTGACCTTGTCGCTCAAGGTGAACGAAGGGTAGACGCTGATGCTGTCGCCTGAGTGGATACCGGTCTTCTCGACATGCTCCATGATGGCGGGGATGAAGACGTCTTTGCCGTCGCAGATGGCATCGACCTCAGTCTCGCGGCCCATAATGTACTTGTCCACGAGGACGGGGGAGTTCTCATTGATCTCCACTGCGTTGTGGAGGTAGTGGCGCAGCGTCGCCTCGTTGCCGACTATCATCATCGCGCGGCCACCGAGCACGAAGCTCGGGCGCACGAGCACGGGATAGCCGATGTCCTCGGCGGCCTTGACGCCGTCCTCGACATTCGTGACGGCGTGGGCCTTCGGCTGGCGTATGCCTGTCTTGCGCATGATCTGCTCGAAGAGCTTGCGGTCCTCAGCATTGTCGATGGCCTCGAGGCCGGTACCGATGAGAGGGACGTCGAACTCCTCAAGAGGTCCGGCAAGGTTGATCGCAGTCTGGCCTCCGAGGGTGACTATGACCCCGTCCGGCTTCTCCAAGTGGATGACGTTCATCACGTCCTCCGTGGTCAGGGGCTCGAAATAGAGCTTGTCGGAGATGGTATAGTCAGTCGAAACGGTCTCGGGGTTGTTGTTGATGATGATGGCCTCATAGCCGGCCTCGCGGATGGCCCAGATGGCGTGGACGGTGGAGTAGTCGAATTCCACTCCCTGTCCGATGCGGATCGGGCCGGAGCCCAGCACCAGGATTTTCTTCCTGGAAGACGGGATGGACTCGTTCTCCTGCTCGTATGTAGAGTAGAAGTAGGGGACATAGGTCTCATGCTCCGCGCAGCAGGAGTCGATCATCTTGTACACCGGGACTATGTCCTCTTTGAAGCGCAGGCGGATGACATCTGCCTCCGTCCAGCCCCAGAGCTGTCCGATGAACTTGTCTCCGAAGCCCATGCGCTTGGCTTCCTTCAGTACGGAGACGTCGCCGGGAGCCGCTTTGACCTTGCGCTCCATCCTGATGATGTTGTAGATCTTTTCCAGGAAGAGCATGTCGATCTTGGTACGGTCGTAGATGCGGGAAAGGTCGATGCGCAGGCGGAGAAGCTGCGCGATCGCGTGGATGCGGTCGTCCGTAGGGGTGGAGATGTACTCCAGGAGTTTCTCCTCGCTCCAGTCGTCGAACTTCTTCTTGTGGATGTGGCAGCAGCCGGACTCCAGGGAGCGCATGGCCTTGAGGATGCTCTCCTCAAGGGTGCGGCCGATGGACATCACCTCACCAGTCGCCTTCATCTGGGTGCCAAGTTCGTTGGAAGCCTCACTGAACTTGTCGAAGGGGAAGCGGGCAACCTTGGCCACCACGTAGTCGATGGCGGGTTCGCAGCATGCGGGGGCGCCGGCTACGGTGATCTCGTCCAGGGTAAGACCCACGGCGATCTTGGCCGTGACACGGGCGATAGGGAAGCCGCTCGCCTTGGATGCCAGGGCGGATGAACGCGATACGCGGGGATTGACTTCGATGATATAATACTTGAACGACAGGGGGTCGAGGGCGAACTGGATGTTGCAGCCGCCGGCTATGTCGAGGGCACGGATGAGGCGAAGTGCGCTGTCGCGGAGCATCTGGTACTCCTTGTCCGTGAGGGTAAGGGCAGGGGCGACAACCATGGAGTCTCCTGTGTGGATACCAACCGGGTCGATGTTCTCCATGGAGCAGATGGCGATGGCGGTGTCGTTGCTGTCGCGCATCACCTCGAACTCTATCTCCTTGTAACCCTTGATGCTCTTCTCTACCAAAACCTCGTGTACGGGGGACAGATAGAGTGCGTTCCTCATCATGTCCACCATCTCGTCCTGGTTGTAAGCGAAACCTCCGCCCGTTCCGCCAAGCGTGAACGCCGGGCGAAGGATGACGGGATAACCGATCTTCTCGGCTGCGGCAAGACCCTCCTCGACGCTGTAGCAGATCTCGGAAGGGATGACCGGCTCATCGATCGAAAGGCACAGTTCCTTAAAAAGCTCGCGGTCTTCTGCCTTCTCGATGTTCTGGAAAGAAGTTCCGAGTATCTCTACGCCGCACTCGTCCAGGACGCCTTTCTTCGCGAGCTGGACGGCGAGGTTCAGACCGGTCTGTCCGCCGAGGCCGGGGACCAGGGCGTCCGGGCGCTCGTAGCGGATGATCTTGGCTACGTATTCCAATGTAAGCGGCTCCATGTACACCTTGTCGGCGATATTGGGGTCCGTCATGATGGTCGCGGGGTTGGAGTTGACGAGGATGACCTCGTATCCCTCTTCCTTAAGCGCGAGACATGCCTGGGTGCCGGCATAGTCAAACTCCGCCGCCTGTCCGATCACGATCGGACCGGATCCGATGACCATTACTTTCTTTATGTCGTTCCTTCTAGGCATGGTTCTGTTCCTCCATCATTTCAATGAATCTGTCGAAAAGATATACGTTGTCCTGCGGACCGGGGGCCGACTCCATGTGGAACTGGAAGCCGATGACCTTGTCCTCCTTGTTCTCGAATCCGAGGATGTATCCCTCCGGTACGGCGGCGTGAGTCGCCGTGAGGGCGGTTCCTTCGACCGTGTCGAAGCGGTAGCTCTGGTTCAGGACTCCGATGTTGATGCGGCCCGTAGCCAAATCCCTTACGGGATGGTCGCCGTGCACGCCGCAGCCCATGGGGACGAGGGTGGCGCCGTATGCGAGACCGATGGCTTCCATACCGAGGCCTATGCCGAGAACCGGCTTACGGCCCTTGATCTCCTCGAAGAGGCTGCGGACCTCGGGAGCCTCGAAAGCCGAGGCGGGGCCGTTGGAAAGGAGTATGCCGTCCGGATTGAAGGCCAGGATATCCTCCGCCGAGGCGTTGAAGGGTACGATCGTGACATTGCATCCGCGCTCCTTCAGGTGGCTGATGATGCTGTACTTGATGCCGCAGTCCACAGCGACGACATGGTACTTGTGCCCGGAAGTGCGGGTGACCCAGCGCTTGCGGCAGCTGACGCGGCGGACGAGGTCCTTGGGACGCTCGGTGGCCGCGATGAGCTTGAGAGCCTCTTCTTTCGGCATCCCGGCCTCCACGATGGCTGCCATGGGGCGTCCGGAGTCGCGGATGATCTTGGTGAGCATTCTGGTGTCCACTCCGCTCAGGCAGGGAATGCCTCTCTCCTCCAACTCTTCCTCAAGGGTTTTCGTGTAACGGAAATTGCTGGGGGTGTCGCAGCACTCGCGGACCACCAGGCCTCCTATGCTCGGAGTGCGTGATTCGAAATCCTCGTCGGTGATGCCGTAGTTGCCGATCAGGGGGTAGGTCATGACCACGATCTGCTCGGCATAGGAGGGATCGGAGACTATCTCCTGGTATCCGACCACCGATGTGTTGAAAACGATCTCGCAGACCCTGCGGCAGTCGGCCCCGAAGCCGATGCCGTAGAACTCCTGACCGTTTTCCAGTACAAGTTTCTTTTCCGGTCTTTTCATTTTGTCAAGTTGTTATATACCGCCTTTCCGTCCTTGAGGGTCATGAGGACCTTTCCGCGGACTTTCCATCCGTCGAACGGGGTCGACCTGCCCTTTGACAGGAAGGTATTGCTGTCTATAGTGAATTCGTTGTCAAGGTCGAGGATCGCCAGGTCTGCCGGCATGCCCGGCTCAAGCGCCCCGCCTATACGGAATATGCGTCTCGGAGAGGTGCTCATGGCCTCGACGAGACGCTCGAGGCTCATCCTTCCCGTGCGCACGAGTGTAGTATAAAGTACAGGGAAGGAAGTCTCCAGGCCGACGATGCCCATGGCGCTGCCGGCGAGGCCTCTCGACTTCTCCTCCGCGGTGTGCGGAGCATGGTCGGTGGCGATGGCATCTATGGTGCCGTCCAGCAGCCCTTCGATGAGCGCTTCGCGGTCCTCCACGCTGCGGAGGGGAGGATTCATCTTGAAGCGGCCGTCCTCCTGGAGGTCATCCTCGCAGAGAACGAGGTAGTGGGGCGCCGTCTCGCAGGTGACATTCACGCCGCGCGCCTTTGCCCGGCGGATGAGCTCCACGCTTTCCTTAGTGGAAATATGGCAGACATGGTAGTGGCATCCCGTCTCCTCGCAGAGCTCTAGGTCGCGTGCGATCTGGCCCCACTCGCTCTCGGAGCAGATGCCCTTGTGGCCGTGCTGCGCGCAGTAGCGGCCGTCGTGTATGTAGCCGCCGCGCAGCAGGGAGTTGTCCTCGCAATGCGCGGCGATGATGACATCCTCGCGCGCTGCGGCCTCCATGGCGCGGCGCATCATGGCCTCGTCCTGGACTCCGCTTCCGTCGTCCGAGAAGGCGATGCAACGCTCCTTGAGGGCCTTGAAATCCACCAGTTCCAATCCCTTGCGTCCCTTGGTGATGGAGCAATAGGGGAGTACGGATATGACCGCGTCCCTGTCTATGGCAGCCTGCTCTATTGCCAGGGTCTCCACGCTGTCGGGGACGGGGTCGAGGTTGGGCATGGCGCAGACTGCGGTATAGCCGCCGCGCGCCGCTGCCATGGACCCGGTCCGGATGGTTTCCTTCGCCGTGAAGCCCGGCTCGCGGAAATGTACGTGTATGTCGGCGAAAGCCGGGACGACGGTCTTGCCTGCGAGGTCGATGACCTCAGCTCCTTCAGGGACGGGTAGTCCCGGATGGACGGACTCTATCCTGCCCTCCCGGACAAGTATGTCCCCGGCTTCCTTTCGCGCTCCCACGACTATTTCCCCGCCTTTGAGCAGGATGGTGTCTCCAGCCATTGCAGCAAAAAAAAAGACAACCTCGACAGGTTGCCTAAAAAACAAATGATGAAGGGAAAACAATGCAGTCAACGGTAAGCCCGAAGCTTGAATGACCGGAACTGTGAATGTATCTCTTCATCTGACCAAATTTGTGCAAAGTTAATGCTATTCATCTGAAAAAACCAAACATAAAGACGAAAAAATATCAACATCCGCGATGTTGAAAAATTTTCTAAGAAATTTTAAAAAGCCTTTGTCCGGGTCGGAGATTAGTAGTAACTTTGTGACTTGTTGTTAGTGTTCAACCCTTACCAGACTTTTTTGCATGAGCAAGGTAGCGATCATCATGGGCAGCGCGAGCGACTGGGACGTCATGTCGCCTGCATGTACCACTCTCGAGGAGTTCGGCATCGAATATGAGAAACGGGTACTCAGCGCCCATCGCAATCCCGGCCCCCTGGCCGAGTATGTCTCTTCCGCAAGGGAGAAAGGTTTCGACATCATCATCGCCGGCGCTGGAGGAGCCGCACACCTTCCGGGCGTCATCGCGGCCTTGACCACCCTCCCCGTCATCGGGGTGCCGGTGAAGTCCAAGGCACTGAATGGACTGGATTCCCTCCTGTCCATAGTCCAGATGCCCTCCGGCATACCCGTTGCGACCATGGCCATCGACGGCTCCCGCAATGCAGCCCTCTACGCCGTCTCCATCCTCGCCCTCAACGACCCCGGTCTCTCCTCCAAGCTTGAGGAGTTCCGCAAGCGCCAGAGCGACAAAGTACTGAATACTGTGATTTAACGATATGCCCACCACGCCTGCGCGCCGGTGGGCATACATTTTTCCTTTAATATGACGAACAAACGAATCTTCGTGGAGAAGCGTGAGCGCTTCCGTGTCGAGGCCGAAAGCCTGCTGGCAGAGTTCAACGAGAACCTCTCGCTTCATCTCAAGACCTTGAGGCTCATCAACGTTTATGACCTCTTCGGCTTTTCCGATGACCTTTTCGAGAAATGCCGCTACAGCGTTTTCGGTGAGACCGTCACGGATACTGTCTCTGACAGTTGCCCCCTCGAGGGCAAGAAATATATCGCCGTGGAATACATCCCCGGCCAGTTCGACCAGCGCGCCTCTTCCGCAGTCGACTGCGTGCACCTGATCGATCCTTCCGCCGAGGTGGAGATCAAGAGTTCCCGCCTGCTGGTATTCGACGACGATACGGACGAGGAGACCCTCTCAAAGATAAGGCACTACTTCATCAACCCTGTCGAGAGCCGCCCCAAGGACCTCGGTGTCCTCGCTCTCGGCGAGAAGGCCGCCGTAAAGCCGCTGGAGGATTTGAGCGGCTTCACAGCCATGCCGGAAGGGGAGTATGACGCTTTCCGCAAGTCCCACGGCCTGGCCATGAGCCATGACGACCTCGGCGAGGTGGTCCGGTATTTCAAGCGGGAAGGCCGCGACCCTTCGGAGACGGAGCTCCGCATCCTCGACACCTATTGGAGCGACCACTGCCGTCATACTACTTTCACCTCGGAGATCGAGGAGATTACGGTGGACGAGTCGTTCATGCGCGGCGAATTCGAGGATTCCCTCAAGATGCTGCATGAAATGCGCAAGGAGCTCGGCCGCGAGCACAAGAGCCTGTGCCTGATGGAGCTTGCCACCATCGGCGCCCGCTGGCTGCGGGCCCATGGCAAGCTTGACGACCTCGAGCAGAGCGAGGAGAACAACGCCTGCAGCATCTATGTCAATGTCGATGTGGACGGCCGGCAGGAGAAGTGGTTGCTCCAGTTCAAGAACGAAACCCACAACCATCCTACGGAGATAGAGCCTTTCGGAGGCGCGGCGACCTGTCTGGGCGGCGCCATCCGCGACCCCCTGTCGGGACGCGCCTATGTCTATCAGGCGATGCGCGTCACGGGCGCCGGCGATATCTGCGCACGCGTGGCGGACACCATCCCCGGCAAGCTTCCCCAGCGCATGATCAGCCGTAAGGCTGCCGGAGGATATTCCAGCTACGGCAACCAGATAGGACTTGCCACCACTCACGTCCGTGAGATATACGACGAAGGCTATACCGCCAAGCGTATGGAGATCGGCGCTGTGGTGGGCGCCGTCAAGGCGTCCAACGTGCGCCGTGAGAGCCCGGCTCCGGGCGACGTGATCCTCCTGCTGGGCGGCCGCACCGGCCGCGACGGCATCGGCGGCGCCACCGGTTCCTCCAAGGAGCACACCGAGGCCTCGCTAGAGACCTGCGGCAGCGAGGTGCAGAAGGGTAACGCTCCCGAGGAGCGTCAGCTACAGCGCCTCTTCCGCCGTCCCGAAGTCACCCGTCTCATCAAGAAGTCCAACGACTTCGGCGCAGGCGGCGTCAGCGTCGCCATCGGCGAGCTCGCCCCCGGGCTGGACATCCATCTTGACCGCGTCCCGACCAAGTATGCCGGACTGAACGCTACCGAGCTTGCTATCAGCGAGTCCCAGGAGCGCATGGCGGTGGTCGTCGAGGCCGCTGACATGGAGCGTTTTAAAGAGCTCTGCGCCATAGACAACATCGAGGTCACGCATGTGGCGGATGTCACCGGAAGCGGCCGCATGCGCATGTTCAATGCCGGCGTGAAGGTCTGCGACCTCACCCGCGAGTTCATCGACAGCGCCGGAGCCAAGCATTACGCCAAGGCTACGGTATCCGCCGTAGAGGACTGCGATCCTTTCGTGCGCGAGCCCGAAGGCGCTACCCTTTCTGAGCGCATGGCAGCCGTAATGGGTTCGCCCAATGTCGCATCCCAGAAAGGCCTCGTGGAGATGTTCGACTCGACCATAGGCCGTTCGACCGTGCTCATGCCTTACGGCGGACGCCGCCAGGCCACAGAGACGCAGGTCTCGGTACAGAAGCTTCCCACGGACGGCCATACAGATACCGCCAGCGTGATGGCCTTCGGATACAACCCCGACATAGCACGCTGGAGCCCTTATCACAGTGCTGCATACGCAGTGGTGGAGGCTTGTACCAAGGTCGCGTGTACGGGAGCCGACTGGTCCGGCATGCGTTTCTCCTACCAGGAGTATTTCGAGCGCATGACCCAGGACCCCCACACCTGGGGCAAGCCCCTCGCCGCCCTGCTCGGCGCGCTTAAGATGCAGGCCGCGCTCGGACTGCCGTCCATCGGCGGCAAGGACTCCATGAGCGGCACCTTCGAGCATATCCATGTCCCTCCGACACTCGTCGCATTCGGCATCACGACCGTCGATGCGCGTAATGTCATCTCCCCCGAATTCAAGGAAGCAGGGCACCGCATCTACCTTCTCAAGCATACGCCGCTTCCAAACCGCATGCCTGATACTGAAGCGCTTGCACAGAACTGGACATTCCTCAGGGAGCAGATCCTGTCCCGTAATGTCGTGTCTGCCTGGTCCCTCGGTTACGGCGGCGTCGCCGAGGCGCTCGTGAAGATGTCCATGGGCAATGCCCTCGGAGTGGATGTCACAATTCCGGAAAAGGAACTCTTCTCGCTCGGTTACGGCTCAGTGGTAGTTGAGACTGCCGGCGTACTCGATTCGCCTGCGGCGGTCCTGCTGGGCAAGGTCACTGACTCGGGTATACTCATCAACGGCGAACTCATGTCCCTCGAGACACTCGAGGCTGCCTATGTGTCGCGCTATGCCAAGCTTTACCCTCCGAAGGTAAAGCCGGCTTTTGACGAGCCCGTCCCGGAGGTGACTGCCCGTCCTTTCGACCTTTCCAACCTCGTTTACCACGGAACCCCCGTGGAGCATCCGGTGGTCTGCCTTCCCGTCTTCCAGGGAACGAACTGCGACTATGATACCGCCAAGGCGTTCCGCAACGCCGGCGCGGAAGTGCGTCCTTTCGTGTTCCGCAACCTTACTCCGGAAGATGTGCTAGGGTCCATCGATGAGCTTGCTTCCAGGATAGATGAATGCCATATCCTTGCTTTCTGCGGAGGATTCTCCTCTGGTGACGAACCCGACGGCAGCGGCAAGTTCATAGCCGATGTCATCGGCAATGCCAAGGTTGGCGCCGCCATCTCCGCCCTCCAGGCGCGCGGCGGCCTCATCCTCGGCATCTGCAACGGCTTCCAGGCGCTGGTCAAGAGCGGTCTCCTGCCTTATGGCAGACTTGGCTGCGTCACCCCGGATTCGCCGACCCTTTTCCGCAACGACATCAACCGTCATATATCCCTGATGGCCACGACCGAGGTCGCCTCGGTCAATTCCCCCTGGCTCGCCGGCCTCTCCAAGGGAGAGCGTCACTCCATAGCTTTCAGCCATGGAGAAGGCAAGTTCGTCGTCAGCGAGGAGCTCGCCCGCGAGCTTTTCGCCAACGGACAGGTGGCGTTCCGCTATGTCGACAACCCGAACGGCTCTCATTACGATATCGAAGGTATCCTCAGCCCCGACGGCCATATCCTCGGCAAGATGGGCCATTCCGAGCGCTTTGAGGACAACCTGTTCAGGAATATCTCCGGCAACTGCCGGCAGCCGCTCTTCGAGAATGCAGTGAACTATTTCAGAAACAAATAGATACATGAAGAAAAACGAACTGATTTTCAACGGCAACGAGAAACAGGTCTTCGCGACCGACGATCCCGATAAGGTCATCTTCCGATACAAGGACGTGACCCTTGCCTACAACAGCATCAAGCGTGCGCGTTTCCTCGGGAAAGGCGCCCTGGACAACCAGATCTCCGCTCTCCTGCTGGGCTATCTCAACAGGAACGGGATCGAGACCCACTACATCGAGACCATCAGCGACAATGAACAGCTTTGCCGCAAGATCGAGATCATTCCCCTCGAGATCATCGTCCGCAACCGTGTATGCGGCTCTCTTGCCACCCGCCTGGGCATCCAGGACGGTTTCAAACAGCCCAACACCATCGTCGACCTCCGTTACAACAATGACGTGCTTGGAGACCCCCTCATCAACGAGCACCATGCGGTGGCGCTCGGCCTGGTGAGCTATGACGAGCTCGACCACATGTTCGGCGTAGCCCGCAATGTCAACATCCTGCTCCAGGAGCTTTTCCACAAGGCGGGTATAGAGCTCGTGGATGCCAAGATCGAATTCGGGCGCGCGTCCGACAACGGACACATCATCATCTCGGATGAGATCAGCCCAGATACCTGCCGCCTCTGGGATGAGGCTGACGGCAACAGGCTGGACAAGGACCGCTTCCGCCTCGACCTCAGTGATGTCGTGGCTTCCTACAGGTCCGTTCTGGAAAGGTTGAACAAAGTAGTAAAGGAGGAATCGTAGCATGGGTGTTCTTGCAGTATATGGCGTCCAGGACGCATCGACATTGCTTTATTATGGCCTGCACAATCTCCAGCACAGGGGACAGGAAGGCGGCGGTATCGCCACCTTCGACGAGAACGGCAAGAGTTTCCGTTACCGTGGCCTCGGCCTGCTGAACGAGATATTCACCAACGGTGAGGTCGCCAAGTTAAAGGGCAGCCTCGGCATAGGCAGCGTCAAGTATGCCAATGCCTCCAAGGAGGGACTGGACAACGTCCAGCCCGTCTTCTTCCATCACCGTTCCGGCGACTTCGCCGTCGCTAGTGATGGCAACCTCGTGAATTCCAGGCAGATAAAGGACTATCTCGAAAAGCATGGAACCATCTTCCAGACTGATACGGACAGCGAGCTACTTGCTCACCTGATCAAGAAGAACGCTAACGAGGACCGCATAGGCAACATCGTCCATGCGCTCAATATGATGGAAGGAGGCTTCACTTTCGTGATCATGACCAAGAACCGCATCTATGCCTGCCGCGATAAGTACGGCATCAAGCCGCTCTGTCTCGGCAAGCTCGGCGACGGCTACGTGGTCAGCAGCGAATCCTGCGCCTTTGAGATCATGGGTGCTACCTTCATGCGCGACATCCGTCCGGGAGAAATCGTATGCCTTGACCACAAGGGTGTCCGCAGCACCATCTATTCGCGTTTCTTCCGCCACCATATGTGCGGCATGGAATACATCTATTTTGCGCGTCCCGACAGCGACATCGACGGCTGCAACGTCCATGCATACCGCAAGGAGGCCGGCCGCCGGCTGTACCGCGAATGCCCGGCCGACGCCGACATCGTCGTCGGCGTGCCGGAGTCGAGCCTAAGTGCGGCCATGGGCTACGCAGAGGAGAGCGGCATCCCTTACGAGATGGGTCTCGTGAAGCACAAGTATGTGGGACGAACCTTCATCGAGCCGGTGCAGTCCATGCGTGAGCTCGGTGTCAAGATGAAGCTCTCGCCGGTCCGCAGCATAGTCAAGGGCAAGCGCATAGTGCTCGTGGACGACTCGATCGTCCGCGGTACCACTTCGCTGAAGATCGTACGGCTCCTGCGCGAAGCCGGAGCTACCGAGGTACACGTGCGTATCGCCAGCCCCATGATGCGGTTTACCTGCCATTATGGCGTCGATACTTCAACTCCTGAAGAGCTTCTTTGCTCGCACAGGACGCTGGAAGAGGCCCGAGAAGCGATCGGTGCCGATTCGCTGGGCTATCTCAGCCCCGAATCGACCCGCGCTTCCGCATTCGGCTGCGCCGACCCCTGCCAGGCGTGCTTCACCGGACAGTATCCCACCCTTCTTTACGACGATTCAGACAATAAAGACTAATTTACTATATGGCAAAGACTTACGAAGATGCGGGCGTCAATCTCGAAGCGGGATATGAAGTGGTCCGCCGTATCAAGCAACATGTGGCATCCACTGCCCGTACCGGTTCTATGGGCAATATCGGTTCCTTCGGTGGTATGTTCGACCTCTCTGCGCTGGGCATCAAGGAGCCGGTGCTGGTAAGCGGTACGGACGGCGTCGGCACGAAGCTCAAGATTGCGTTCGCGATGGACAAGCATGACACCATCGGCATCGACGCCGTCGCAATGTGCGTCAACGACGTGCTCGCGCAGGGCGCCGAGCCTCTGATCTTCCTCGACTACGTGGCCCTCGGCCACAATGTCCCGGAGAAGGTTGAGGCTATCGTGGCCGGAGTGGCCGAGGGTTGCCGCCAGGCGGGCTGCGCCCTCGTGGGCGGTGAGACCGCCGAGATGCCGGGCATGTATACGAACGACGAGTATGATATCGCGGGATATACCACCGGCGTGGTCGAGAAGTCCAGACTGATCGACGGAAGCAAGGTGAAGGTGGGTGATGTCCTTGTAGGTGTTGCTTCCAGCGGCGTTCATTCAAACGGCTTCAGCCTGGTCCGCAAGATCGTCACCGACGCGCGTCTCAGCTATTTCGACGCCATTCCGGCGTTCGAAGGACGCCTGCTCGGCGATGTGCTCCTCACACCTACCAAGATCTATGTCAAGCAGATGCTCGACGTGATCCGCCAGTGCGATGTTCATGGAATATGCCACATCACCGGCGGTGGATTCGACGAGAACATACCCCGCGTTCTGCACGAGGGGCAGGGTATCGAGGTCCGCGAAGGCAGTTGGGAGATCCTTCCTATCTTCCGCATGCTTGAAAAGTGGGGCGGAGTGCCTCACCGCGAGATGTTCAATATCTTCAACATGGGTATAGGCATGGTGGCGGTCCTCGACGCTTCCGAGGCTGAAAAGGCTATCGCCATCCTCGAGTCGTACGGCGAGAAGGCATCGGTCATCGGCCGTGTCACCGATACCCCCGGAGTAGAAATCATAATGAAATGAAGAAGCTGGCAGTCTTTGCCAGCGGGACTGGCACCAATTTCGAGGCGATAGCGAAGGCTTGCGCCGAGGGCGTCATCGACGCGCGTGTCGAAGTCATGGTCTGTGACGTTCCCGGAGCGGCAGTCATCGCCAAGGCGGAGCGTTACGGCGTTCCGACCTTCATCTTCTCGCCCAAGTCATATGCCGGAGGCAAGGCCGCTTATGAGAAAGAGATAGTGCAACTCCTTGATGAAAAGGGGATTGACCTTGTCTGCCTTGCGGGTTACATGAGGATAGTCGGAGACGTCCTCCTTGGCGCCTACGGCGGCCGCATCATCAATATCCATCCTTCCCTTCTCCCGGCTTTCCGCGGTGCCCACGCGGTCGAACAGGCCGTCGCGTATGGAGTCAAGGTGTACGGCATCACCATCCATTATGTGGATGCAGTCCTGGACGGAGGTAAGATCATTGCCCAGAGGGCCTTCGAGTATGACGGCAACGATCCGGAGGAGGTCCATCGCATAGGGCAGAAGATAGAGCATGCATTGTATATAGAAACGATAAACAAATTGTTAAATGAGAGCGTTAGTTAGTGTTAGTGACAAGACAGGACTCGTGGAGTTCGTCCAGGGTCTCGTGGACCTCGGTTGGGAGATCATAGCCACGGGCGGTACCCAGAAACTCCTTGAGAGCAAAGGTGTCAAGACCATAGGCATCAGCGAGGTCACCGGTTTTCCGGAGATCTGCGACGGCCGCGTCAAGACCCTGCACCCGAAGGTGCACGGCGGCATCCTTGCCCGCCGCGACGTGCCTGAGCATATGGAGACATTGAAGGAGAATGGCATAGAGACCATCGAGCTGGTCTGCGTGAACCTGTATCCGTTCCGCCAGACCATTGCCAAGGAAGGCGTTACCCTCGAGGATGCCATCGAGAATATCGACATCGGCGGCCCTTCGATGGTCCGCAGCGCCGCCAAGAACTGGCGCGATGTCTCCATCGTCTGCGATCCCGCCGATTATGATACCGTTCTCGCGGAGATCCGCGAAAACGGGAATACCAGCCCCGAGACTCGCCTGAAACTCTCCGCCAAGGCATATACGCATACCGCCGAGTATGACTGCTGCATTGCCACTTACATGCGCAAGCAGGCCGGCTTGAACGAGAAGCTCTTCCTGGAGTATGACCTCAAGCAGGAGCTCCGCTACGGTGAGAACCCCCACCAGAGCGCGAAGTTCTATGCGGAAGGGGAGAAGTCTTCTTTCGCCCTTCCTTTCGCCCGCCAGATCCAGGGCAAGGAACTGTCATACAACAACATTCAGGACGCCAACGCCGCACTTTCAGTGCTGCGTGATTTCAACGAGCCTTTCTGCGTGGCTCTCAAGCACATGAACCCTTGCGGAGCAGCTGTCGGCGCAAATATCATGGAGGCCTGGCAGGCCGCATACGAGGCTGACAAGGTCAGCATATACGGCGGCATCGTCGGCGTGAACCGCGAGTTCACTGCCGAGCTGGCCGCGGCTGTAAAGCCCATCTTTCTCGAGATTGTCATCGCTCCTTCCTATACTCCTGAAGCGCTTGAGATCCTTGCCTCGAAGAAGAACCTCCGCGTGATGGAAGTGGACATGACGCCGTCAGACAAGCCGGTGATGCAGTATGTCGGAGTGGCCGGCGGCCTGCTGGCACAGCATCTGGATACCGCCGTCGAGACCGTTACGTCGGAGATGTGCGTGACGAAGGTGAAGCCTTCGGATGCCCTCATGGCCGACCTGGAGTTCGGCTGGAAGATAGTCAAGCATGTCAAGTCCAATGCCATCGCAGTGGTACGCGACGGGCATACCATCGGTATCGGCGCCGGCCAGACCAACCGCGTCGGTTCGGCTGAAATCGCCCTCAAGCAGGCGCAGGCTGCCGGTTTCACCGACGGCCTCGTACTGGCGTCTGACGGCTTCCTGCCGTTCGACGATACCGTCGCGCTGGCAGCCCAGTACGGCGTGACCGCCATCGTGCAGCCTGGCGGCAGCATCCGCGATGCGGATGCCATCGCCAAGGCCGACGAACTCGGCATCACCATGCTCTTTACCGGAGTCAGACACTTCAAACATTAGTCTTATGGGCCTTGTTTATCCTCTTCCCTCCCAACAGTCCTCCGTCCAAGGCAAGGAGATCCATCTAGAAAAATGCCTTGGAAAGACCGTCCTTGTGATTGGAAGCGGCGGTCGGGAACACGCTATCGTGGATGCGCTGAGCCGCAGTCCGCAGGTCTCCAAGATCTATTGTGCCCCGGGCAATGCCGGCATCGGCCTTCAGGCGTTCAACGTCCCTCTGAAAGATACTGATGTAGAGGGACTTAAGGCCTTTGCCCTGGAGAACCAGGTCGACCTGACGGTGGTCGGTCCCGAGTCGTCGCTGGCGGCGGGCCTGGTGGACGCTTTCCGCGAGGCCGGCCTCGCGGTCTTCGGTCACACCAAGGCCGCCACGCGCATCGAGAGTTCAAAGGAATTTGCCAAGGAGCTGATGCTCAAGTATGGCATCCCCACGGCCGGGTACCGCAGCTTCTCGTCCTACGACGAGGCGCTGGAGTACGTGGCCGGACGGCCTTTCCCTGCCGTGCTGAAGTATGACGGCCTGGCCGCAGGCAAGGGAGTCGTCATCGCTCAGGATCTGGAGGAAGCACGTGCTGCATTGGCAAGTATGCTTCTCGACGAGGCTTTCGGCAAGGGCAGGGTAGTGGTGGAGGATTTCCTCACCGGGCCTGAGTTCTCTTTCCTCTGCTTCGTCGATGGTCCGAACGTGTATCCCATGCCTCTCTCGCAGGACCACAAGCGGGCTTTCGACGGCGACAAGGGACCCAATACGGGCGGAATGGGAGCATATACTGGTCTTCCCTTCATCACAGAAGAGGACCGTACCTTTGCACTCGAGAGTATCATGAAACCGGCTGCGGCAGCCATGTGCGCAGAGGGCTGTCCGCTTTCGGGAGTCCTTTACGGTGGCCTGATGAAGACCCCACAGGGTGTCAAGGTCATAGAGTTCAACGCCCGTTTCGGCGACCCGGAGACGGAGGTCGTGCTGCCTCTGCTCGAGAGCGACATCTATGATGTGTTCGAGGGCGTCGCCCTCGGCCGTAAGGTCGATGAGCCAGTCTGGAACGACGGTGTGACGCTTGGTGTCGTGCTTGCTTCAAACGGCTATCCCGGCAAGTATGAGAAGGGCTTCGAGATCGGCGGCCTGGAGCAGGTCGATGCGAAGATCTACCATATGGGCACGGCTTTCAAGGATGGGAAGCTCCTGACCAATGGCGGCCGCGTACTGATGGTCGTGTGCGGCGGCCTCGATGTCGCGGATGCGCGCGAGCGCGTTTACCGCGAGGTTGCGAAGATCCGCTGCGACAACCTCTTCCACCGCACGGATATCGCGCACTGCGCATTTGAATAACACCTTGGACAAGAGTTAGAATTATGGGTAATATTATAGATGGAAAGGCGCTGAGCGTGACCGTGAAGGATGAAGTCCGCGCGCAGGTTGCCGAGCTGGAGGCCAAGTACGGCCGTAAGCCCTGCCTATGTGTAATAATCGTGGGCGAGAATCCCGCCAGCCAGGTGTATGTCCGCAACAAGGTCAAGGCCGCGGCCTATACCGGGATGGATTCGAAGCTTATCGAGCTGCCGGCTGATACGCCGGAGGAAGCTCTTCTTGAGCAGATTACAGCGTTGAATGAGGACCCGGCGGTGGACGGCATCCTCGTCCAGCTGCCTCTTCCCAAGCATATTGATGAAGAGAAGGTCATCGATGCCATTGCCCGCGGGAAGGATGTCGATGGGTTCCATCCCGGCAACGTCAGCGGCCTGTGGCTGGGCAAGGATTGCATAGTGCCGTGTACGCCAGCGGGAATCATCCGCTTGATAGACAGTACGGGAGTGAGCATCTCCGGCAAGACAGCCGTCGTAGTCGGCCGCAGCAACATCGTCGGCAAGCCTGTGGCCAAGCTCCTCCTTGACCGCAACGCCACGGTGGTCATCGCCCATTCGCGCACGGCCGACCTTGGTGCCGTCACGCGCCTGGCCGACATCCTCGTGGTGGCGGTCGGCAAGGCCGGCCTGGTCACGGGGGACATGGTCAAGCCGGGTGCAGTCGTGATCGATGTCGGCATGAACCGCAATGCCGAAGGCAAACTCTGCGGCGACGTTGATTTCGCATCCTGCGAGCCCGTCGCCTCCTGGATCACCCCGGTCCCCGGCGGTGTCGGCCCCATGACCATCGCCATGCTCATGAAGAACACCATCTCCTGCTTCCTTTCCTCTAGGATTAATCAGGGATAATCCATACCTTTAGCGGAGAATCCATAAAGCAGGCAAGTTTGTATTCAGACGAAACTGACAGGAGTTTCAAGAAGTTCTACCTGGACAATTTCCACAAGGTCAAGAACTTTGCGAACGTGTATCTCAATGACGAGTTCATGAGCGAGAACATCGCCCAGGACATCTTCATTAAGATATACGAGGCCCGCGGCCGTCTCAAGACCGATGATTCCCTCCTGCCTTATCTTTATTCCGCCACCAGGAACAGGTGTATGAACGAGCTGCGTCGCAGGAAGATGCTCCGTTCTTATTTCGAGGATGCGGAGTACAGGTTCAAGGTGGACCTGGCTTCGGAGTCTCTCGATGCCCAGAACCTGTCGGAGAATGCTATCAACCTTGTCAATGAGACATATTGGAAGACTTTGAATGCCTTGCCCAAAGCGACGAGGGAGACTTTCCTGCTTCATCGGGACGGTGGTCTCAAATATCAGGATATCGCCAAGGTTTCCGGCGTCTCCATAAAGACTATTGAATACAGGATTTCCTTCGCGCTCAAAAGGCTTCGCATGGCCTTGGGCGGGTTGTTTGAGTTTTTTCTGTTTTCAATATTATGGTATTTGGTTAGTTAGGTGTATTATAGGTGTTTAAGATGGACAGATTAACTCTCTTGGATTATATTAACGGCCGCACCAATCCCGAGGATACGGCAGCTGTCAGGAAGTGGGCTGAGCAAAGCCGCGAGAACAGGGCGTATCTCGAGTCGTTGATGGGCGTAATGGCGATAGGCGGCTCCAAAAAGGCTACCGAGGAAGAGTACAAGTCTTTCATGAAACTGGTGAGAAGGAAGAAAACTGCAGTATGGAGGACGGTCGCTTCCATCGCAGCGGCTATCGTTTTCGTGGTCTCACTGGCGTGGAACGTCATATCTTTCATACCGAAGGAGGACCAGCAGCAGCCTTATGCAGCTTATCTTGACAATCAGTTGCCGTTGGACTCCCTGACGCAGGAAATATACGTTTCACGGGGTGCAAGGTCAAAAGTGACCCTTCCCGACGGCTCCACTGTATGGCTGAATTCCGACTCAAGGCTTCGTTTCCCCGTGGCGTTCGCTTCTGACAAACGTAGCGTAGAACTCTCCGGAGAGGCATATTTCGATGTGGTCAAGAATGAACAGTGTCCCATGCTCATCTCCTTGAAAAACAACTATATGATCGAAGTCCTCGGCACTCAGTTCAATGTCCGTGCCTATGAAGATGAGGAGGATGTGCAGACGGCTCTCTACTCCGGGGTTATCAATCTGCTCAAGGATGACGCCGAAAAGCAGTCGGTGGACAAGGTGCTGAACATGCAGCCGAATGATGTCTGCATAGTTAAGGAACAGACCATCAGGGTTCAGAAATCCACCGAAGAGCGCATGGCCAGGATCGCAGCCTGGAAGGATGGGAGCGTGTATTTCGACAACACTCCGCTCGGAGAGGTCCTGAAGAGCATAGAGCGGCATCACGGGGTTAATATCCATGTCTCAGACCAGTCCATCCTCAATTACTCCATCACTGCCCGTTTCGATGACGAGTCAGCGGTGCAGATCATGAACATGCTCCGCTACATCGCCCCGATTGACTACAGGATGGAAGGAAAGGAATTCACGCTCTTCCGCCGGTAGATTTCCGTTTTTTATATTAGGGTAAAACAGCATTGATGTGTATTAATGCTGTAAATAAACATAACCTTTTTCGCCTATGACACTGAAACTCTTTACCGCATCGCGGCGGGTGATCCTTTCTGCCGTGTTGCTGATGATGACTCTGTCGATCCATGCACAGAACATGAGCTTCAATTTCGAGGGTGTCACCCTCGGACAGGCCCTGTCGAGGATCGAAAGCCAGACGAACTACAAGTTTGTCTATTCCAGTGCGCTCACCGCGGCCAACGACAGGGTGACGCTGCAGTATGACGGCTCCAGCATTGAAGCATTGCTTGACAAGTTGCTGAACGGGAAGAACGTCCAGTACCAGCGTCAGGGCAATACCGTCGTCCTCACCCCGAGCAACCTTGCTCCGGTCGAGTATGTCTCCGGTACTGTGACTGACTCAAAGGGAGACCCGGTCCCTGGAGTGGCCGTGGTTATTTCCGGTACTTCCAAGGGTACGTATACCGATTCCAACGGCCGTTATTCGTTGGCCGTCGACAAGGGTAGCGAGGCCTTGGAGTTCTCTTCGATCGGCTTTGATTCTGTTTCGACACCTATAGGGGGGCGTTCCACGATTAACGTTGTCCTTCAGGATTCCTCGGAATTCCTCGAGGAACTTGTCGTCGTCGGTTTCGGTACCCAGAAGAAGGTCAACCTGACCGGTTCCGTGGCTGTCGCGAATGCAGAGGACATCGAAGCCAGGCCCGTCCCTGACCTTCCGACTGCACTCGAAGGTCTCATGCCCGGTCTCCAGGTTACGAAGAATTCAGGAGACATCGCTTCCACGATGAATATCAACGTCCGTGGACAGGGAACCATCGGCCAGGGCTCAAGTTCGGCTCCCCTCATCCTCATCGACGGAATGCAGGGCGATATCAATATTCTGAATCCTGAAGATGTGGAGAGCATTTCGGTGCTGAAGGATGCAGCCTCGGCTTCCATCTATGGCTCGAGGGCTGCGTTCGGTGTGATCCTCATCACCACGAAGCATGGACGGGAGCAGAAGACCCAGGTCAACTACAACAACAATTTCCGGTTCGGAGATGCTATCAGGGTTCCCCAGCCGATGGATTCCTATACCTTCTCGGTGTTCATGAACGAGGCTCACTTCAATGCGAACCTCGGCGCCCACTTCTCCGAAGACACGCAGAAGAACATGATAGAATACCTGAAGACGGGTTTCAAGACTGAGGACGGTACTATAGTGTTTAACCGCGGTGGTATACCTGCCAGCGGAAACCAGTGGGGAAAACCTGCTTACGACCCCTACAATTTCGCATATGCGAGCGTGAATGTATATGACGAAATGTATGAAAGGTCGTTCTCTCACGAACACAACATGTCCGTTTCAGGAGGAAGCGACAGGGTGAACTACTATGCTTCATTCGGCTACATGAACCAGGATGGTCTCCTGAAACCCCACAAGGATGGTCAGGAGAGATACAGCGCCAATGTCAGGCTGCATGCTCAGATCAACAAGTGGGCAGTACTCGAGTATACATCGCGTTTCATCCGTACCGACATGATCCAGCCTTCCAACGGCGGGCAGGATGTCTACTACACGATAGGACGCTCGTCATGGCCGAACCTCCCCGTTTACGATGCGAACGGATTCTATACCGATGATGGTGCATATCCGGGGCATCCCGTCATCATCACTGCCCTAGGCGGTGATATCAATACCCGCACGACGAACACCACGCAGCAGGCCGCCCTCATCCTTGAGCCCGTCAAGAATTGGGTTACCCATGTGGAGTTCAACTACAACAACCAGCTCAGGCATAGACGTACGGTGAACAAGAATTTCGGTAACCATTACGTCGATGGTACTCCAGAGCCGAACCGGTCGAGGAGGTCTTCGATGCAGGTGGCTGACAATCATACCAATACCTGGAACTGGAACATCTATTCCTCTTATACACTCCAGTCTGAAAGCGGACATGAGGCCACCTTCATGGCCGGTTTCCAGGCCGAGCAGGCCCAGCTGGAGAGCAGCTCCGTCCGCAAGTATGGGCTTCAGCTCGAGAGCCAGCCTGAGCTCAATCTTACCACCGGTATTGACGAGTCCGGTCGCGCAAGGGATCCTGAGATCTCCGGCGGAAGGGATGAGTGGGCTACCGTCGGTTTCTTCGGCAGGGTGAATTACAACTATAAGGGCAGGTACCTTCTTGAGGGTAATATCCGTTATGATGGCTCCTCAAGGTTCAGGGCTGACAGCCGCTGGGTATGGTCCCCTTCCGTTTCGGCCGGATGGAACATCGCCCAGGAGGATTTCTTCAAGGATGCCAGAAGGACCGTCAATACGCTCAAACTCCGTGTGTCCTATGGTGTCCTGGGCAACCAGACTACAAGTTCCTACTATCCTACTTATCGTATCATCAATCTGTACAACCAGAACGGCAACCATCTCCAGCAGCACAAGAAGCCGAATACCGCCCAGGTCGGAAACCTGATCTCGTCGGATTTGACATGGGAGACCGTGCGTACTGCTAACGTAGCCTTTGACTGGGGAATGTTCAAGAACAGGTTCCAGGGATCGTTCGAACTTTTCCGCAGGAAGACCATGAACATGGTCGGTCCCGCCCTCCAGATGCCCGAGGTACTCGGCCTCAATCCGCCGGTCTCGAATAACTGTGATCTCCAGACTGACGGCTGGGAACTGAACTTCTCCTGGAGGGACCGTACCCGCTTCGGACTCGGATACAGCATTGCAACCAATGTTTCGGATGCAATGGGCACCATTCTTTCCTATCCAGGAAACACTACCCATTCCATCAATACCTACATGGAAGGCAAGAGGGTTGGAGAGATCTGGGGCTTTACCACCGTAGGCATCGCCAAGTCCAACGAGGAGATGCAGGCACACCTTGCGAAAAACGACCAGTCCAGCATCGGTTCGCAGTGGGGTGAAGGAGATATCATGTACAAGGATATCAATGGAGACGGTGTCGTGAACAGGGGCGAGAGCACCTGGGAGAGCCATGGTGACCTCTCGATCATCGGCAACTCCACTCCGAGGTATCATTTCGGAATCAACATGAGTGCAGATTTCAAGGGATTCGACGTCAGGATCTTCCTTCAGGGAGTTGGCAAGCATGACCTGTGGACCGATTCCGCACAGTACTGGGGCTGCCCCGGTTATGTATGGAACGTCTGCGGTTATGGTGAGCACAACGACTATTATCGTGCGAAGCCTGCCGGCATCGCCGGACATGAGATCCCTGAGAACAAGGATTCCTGGTTCCCGCGCCCTGTGGTCAACTCCACGAAGAACCAGCAGTGCCAGACCAGGTACCTGCTCGATGCTTCCTACATGCGTATCAAGAACCTCCAGGTCGGATACTCTATCCCCAGGACCCTGCTCCAGAGAATCGGCTGCTCCAATGCAAGGCTTTATTTCTCTGTCGACAACCTCGCGACCTTCACGAAGCTTGCCACTACATTGGATCCTGAAACGGTCTCCGGTGGCCATGGCGGAAGCATGAGGGGCAATGCGTATCCTCTGACCAGCACCAAGTCTTTCGGAGTTTCAGTCACCTTCTAATCGTTACGGAAATGAAAAGATTATCAATATTTTCCAGAATAGTTCTCTTGATGGCGGCAGTCGCCGTTGTCGGAGCTTGCAATGATTTCCTTGACAGGGAGCCTTTGAGCCAGATTTCTCCCGAGGCTTATTACAATACGGAAGCTCAGTTGAACGCCGCAGTCCTCCGTCTGTACCAGAGCGGTGTGTCCGGTATCAATTACTGGGCAGACAACAATACGGACGATATGGCCGGCCGTACCGGTGCAGCATCGAAGTATACGGGCAACCTATATAAGACTGCACTTGGAGACGGCAACTGGACTTTCGATGATATCTACCATATCAATTACTGCCTTGAGCAGGTACTTCCTAAGTACCGCGAGGGAAAGATCTCGGGAGCGGATGCCAACATCCGGCACTACATCGGTGAGATGTATTTCCTGAGGGCGATGCAGTATTTCTCGAAATACAGCGAGTTCGGAGATTTCCCCATCGTCAGGAATACTCTTCCGGACAAGATGGATGTGCTCAGGGAGGCTTCCGTCCGTTCCCCTCGTAACGAAGTTGCGAGATTCATCCTCAGTGACCTCGATTCGGCTATCTTCTACATGGGTACCCACAAGCTGGAAGCGACCCGCGCGACATCGGATGTCTGCAGGCTGTTGAAGTCCAGGGTTGCTCTCTTCGAGGGAAGCTGGCTTACGAGTTTCAAGGGGACGGCCTTCGTCCCGGGTGGTGACGGCTGGCCCGGAGGGTCGTATTCGTATCCTTCCGGCAGTATCGATTCCGAGATCCAGTTCTTCCTCAAGGAGGCCATGTCAGCCGCCAAGGAAGTCGGTGATGCATATATCACGAAACTTGCGGTTAACAACGGTCATGTGACCGCAGGTCCGGATGATCCCGTAGAGAACGACTACCTGAACATGTTCGCCACTGTCAACAATGAGTGGAACAACTATCCGGAGGTCCTCATGTGGAAGGATTATGAGCTCGGAATCTATGAGAATGCCGTTGCCCAGAATGCTTCCCGAAGCGGTGACTGCGTCGGACCTACCAGAGGCCTGGCCCAGGCTTTCCTCCTGCAGAACGGCGACCCGATCTATCTTCACGGAGATTATACCAACGGAGACGGATACTATCAGGGCGATTACAACCTTGACAGGGTAAAGGCCAACAGGGACTATCGCATGAGTGTATTTTTCAAGAGTCCCGGACAGAGGAATATATGGGTGAACATGAACGATCCTACCGGTACGGAGATTGACAATGAGTACGAGCCGGTCCCTTATGTCACCGATGGTGTATCCCGTTCGTATTCTACCGGCTATTCTATCCGCTATGGTTGTACGAGGGACAGAAGGTCTTACGGCAATATCCACAGTTTCGTGGATCTCCCGATATTCCTTGCTTCGGAGGCCCTGATCAACTACATCGAGGCATGCTACCTTGCGACCGGTGCCATAGATGCCACAGCCGACAGGTATTGGAGGAAACTCCGTTCCCGTTCCGGTGTGAACGAGGATTACAACTACACCATTTCCAAGACAGACATGAACGAGGAGGCGAAATACGACTGGGCTGCCTACACTGCCGGAAAGATCGTGGATCCGACCCTGTACAACATCCGTCGCGAGCGCAGGTGTGAGCTTATGGCCAAGGGCTTCAGGAACAATGACCTCCGCCGCTGGAGGTCCATGGACCAGCTCATCGACACTCCGTTCCATATCGAAGGTTTCCATTTCTGGAATACCGAGATCGAGACCTGGTATGCAAAACCCGACGGAGCCCATATCTTCGTGCCTATCTGTGACGGCTCTTCCAAGGCCAATATGTCTTCTCCGGAAAGGAGCGAATACCTGAGGCCTTTCGAAAGGACCAGTTCGCAGGTCGGTTATGACGGCCTTACCTGGAGGATGGCGCATTATCTGTCCCCGATCGGCATCAACCAGCTGATGCTGTGTTCGGAATCAGGTACGGATGCGGACAACTCCCTGGTCTGGCAGAATCCCTACTGGCCGACCTCTGCCGGAGCATCGGCAACAAAATAAAAATCATGGTTAATTAGTTGGTTGTGTCGTGGAGAGAGTGGTGTAATCCAGTACCGCTCTCTCCACTTCTATCTTCTGCTGCTTTTTTGTATATTTGCGTATGAGAAAAATAGTTTTGACAGTGCTGGTCCTCTTTCTGGGAATCGCAGGCAGGGGACAGGAAGCCCATGATTGGGAGAATCCCCAGGTAGTAGGCATCAACAAGGAACCGTATCATGCCACCCTTACATTGCCCTCGATGCGCTACGACTGCGGGGAATGTGAGTCCCTTGACGGTATCTGGAAATTCCACTGGTATCCGCGTCCCGAGCAGCGTGAGGAGTATTTCTTTGAGCAGGGTTTCGACGTCTCCGGATGGGATGATATCGTCGTGCCCGGTGAATGGCAGATGCAGGGCTACGGTATTCCGATCTATACGAACTGGACGCTTCCGTTCAAGAAGGACCAGCCCCGGGTAATGTCCGATCCGCCGGAGAACTACTATTCGTATGTCAACAGAAATCCTGTGGGACAGTACGTTACGTCATTCAATATCAGCGGGAATAAGGCCGGCAAGACTTATTATATCCATTTCGCAGGAGTCGAGTCGGCCATGTATGTCTGGGTGAACGGTCACAAAGTCGGATACAGCCAGAACTCCATGTCTCCCGCCGAGTTCAACATCACCCAGTACGTCCAGCCCGGTGAGAATAAGCTTGCCGTCGAGGTCTATTCGTACTCTGACGGCAGTTATCTGGAAGACCAGGACATGTGGCGTCTCTCCGGTATCTTCCGTTCGGTGGATCTTTGGACCAGACCGGAAGTACACATCGCTGATTATACGATTACCGCCATCCCTAATGACGACTTCACCAGCGCTGTGGCCAATATGAAGTTCCAATTGACCAATCTTTCGAAGAAGGCCGGTAAGAATATCGACCTGAAAGTCTCCGTCAATGGCAAGGACAACAGGGGAGCGGATGCCTCATACACGGCAGCGGCCAGTATCAAGAAGATGGATAGTGGAAGCGATACTATACTTGAGCTCGAAATCAATATGGACAATCCTGCGTTGTGGTCTTCTGAGAAACCGAATCTTTACGATGTCGATATCGTCCTCAGCAGCAGGGGAGTTGAGCTGGAGCACTTCCGCAATCACCTGGGAGTCAGGATTATAGAGCATAGCACCGAAGTGGTCTATTACAATGGAAAGGATATCAAGATCAAGGGCGTGAACAGGCACGAATTCCACCCGAGGACCGGACGCACTATGAATCGGGAGTTGATGGAACTTGACCTCAAGCTTATCAAGCAGGCAAACATCAACCTTATCAGGTGTTCACATTATCCTGATGATCCGTTGTTCTACGAGCTTTGCGATATTTATGGCCTCTATGTTATGGATGAGGCCAACCAGGAGAGCCATGACTATGGCTTAAGGAACCGCGAACTTGGAGACAACCCTGAATGGACCAAGGCGCATCTCGACAGGGCGGAGTCATTGGTTGCAAGGGACAAGAACTGGCCTTGCATCCTGATCTGGTCGCTTGGAAATGAGGGCGGAAGGGGCATCAATTCTGTCGCAATGGCAGAAAAAGTCCGTTCAATGGATTCTACCAGGCTTGTCTTCAGTGATACCGACCGCGACATTTCCGACTTCTACGATGACGGATACATCCATCCCGACAGGGTGGCCGCTGAGGCTAAACAGATCACCGACAGGCCTTTCTTCATGAGAGAATATGCCTATGCCGGTGGTAATTCACTGGGCAATTATATCGATTACGCGGGAGTGATCAATGCCGACCCGAGCAATTTCGGGGCTGTGATCTGGGAATGGTGCGACCACGGTATTGAAAAGAAGATAGGCAGCAATGTGCAGAAGTATCCTGCAGATCCATTCTCTATTGAAATCCAGGATGACGAGTATTTTGCATATGGCGGTGACTTCGGCGATGTCCCGAACTCTTCGACCACCTGTATAAACGGCATTGTCCGCGCTGACAGGAAACCATATCCTCAGTATTATGAGGTCCAGAAAGTCAACCAATTCCTGAATTTCAAACTGGTTTCGTCAAGCAATATCCAAATTGTCAATACATACAATTTCACCTCAGCAGAAGAGTTTGATTATTTCTATGAGTTCGTCGATGACGGAAAGGTAGTCTATGCCGCTGAGCAACCGATCAACACAAACGGCATTCTCGAAATCCCTACATTCGATGACACCAAGGGTGAAGTCTTCCTGAATGTATATGCCAGACTCCGCCGTCCGACAATCTGGGCTGATGCCGGTTTCACGGTAGCCAAGGAACAGTTCCTTCTCGTTGAGAATCCTCCGGTAAAACTTGTTGCCGGGGCATCGGTTCCAACGGTTCAGGAATCAGATGAGCGTTATGTCGTCACCACAGGCAAGGAGACTGTGAGCATTGAAAAGTCAACCGGAAACCTGATCTCATGGAAACACGGCTCCAACGAGCTTCTAGAAGGTCCGCTTCAGCCTTACTTCTGGAAAGTCGCGACTGAGAACCAGAAGCACAACAACTATAACCGCAGGCTTGGCCCTTGGAAAAATGCAGGAGAGACCATGAAGCTGGTTTCTGCATCAGCAGGGGAACAGGACGGTCTTCTTGTGCTTACTTTCGAAAAGGAGATCGAGCTTGGCGCTGATTATACTTTGACATATAAGTTTAACTCAGATGGAAAAGCCTTGGTAGTGGCAGATTACAAGCCGTCCAAGGAAGGCCTGCCGTTGATGCCCAAGTTCGGTATGAAAATGCTGGTCAATCCTGACATGGACGACATAACATGGTATGGACGAGGCGGTTTGGAGAATTATCCGGATAGGAAGTCTTCTGAATTCATCGGAGAGTACAGCATGCCGCTCAAAGACTTTGTCGTCAACTATCCTGCTCCTCAGGAGAACGGAAACCGATGCGACACCAGATGGATCACTTTCTCAGACGGGAAACAGAAGCTTCGTATAGAAGGCCTCCAACCGCTCTGCTTCAAGGCGTGGCCCTGGACTGAGGAAGACATCGAGAATGCGAAGCATCCTTTCGAACTTCCCGTGCGGGATTTCATCAATGTCAGTATCGACCTGAACATCCACGGAGTCGGCTGTAACGACGGCTGGGGTGCCCGCACCCTGGACAAATACACCATCGACGCCAACAAACCGTACAGCTACGGGTTCATCCTCTCGTGCGATTAGGGATTGGCCGGAGCCCGGTTCACGGGCTTTCCGGACTCGATCCATCCGACGATACCGCCCTCCAGGTTCAGGACTTTCTTGAACCCGGCCTTGCGGAGCTGTTCCGCGGCGCTGGCGCTTCGCCTGCCGGTGCGGCAGTAGACCGCTACCGGACGGCCCTTGTCAAGGCGGTCCAGGCATTGATCGACGAAATCGTCCGCGTATACATCTATGTTCACTGCGCCGGGAATATGCTGCTCGGCATATTCCTCAGCAGTCCTGACATCCACCAGCTGGATATCGGCATCCTTGATCGACTCTTGGAAACTATCCGGCGAAAGGGTGGTGAACTTCTGCACGCCGCACCCTACCAGTGCAGCGAGCGTTGCCATCATTACTGCTATCCTTCTTTTCATTCTCAATCGTTTTCTGCAAAGATAATTCTTTTCTTCTTTCTTCTTTCCTTCTCCTTCTCCTTCTCCTTCTTTTTACCTCCACGCAACCACGCCCTCCCCGTCCTCCCCACCCTCCACGCCATCCACACCTGCCGCGCTCGGGATACTCTGAAGCTTGCTCCATGTTCCTCTGTTGTTGCATAGGAGGAACGTAGACCCTTTGTGAATCCTCCTATGTGGTGGGAAGATGGCTCTGAGGGCGTTCTGGCTTGCACAGGAGGAACGTGGGAGTCATGTGAGTCCTCCTGCGAAAAACGATCGCGTATTATTTGCCAGTGGGTGGTATAAATGCTATCTTTGAATAGCGTCTCCGAGGATGCTGCGCACGGCGTTGAAGGCGGCGTCCGGACAGTCCTCATCAGACGCTACCAGTGATGTTGATTATTTGAGGAGTACTGAACTATGAGAAACACCTATCACATTTGCCTCGCATCCCATGACGAGGTTCTTCACCGTTCGGTTGAGGACTATATCTATGATGTCAATTGTTTTGCTGTAGCTGTCCATAGAACGGATTCGCGCGCACTGGCTGATGCATTCATGTCAACCCATGACCACTCTTGTGTCCAGACGGATGACATCAAGCATTTTTCTTTCATTCGCAGGAATGCATATACACGGTATTTCAATGCAAAGTATGAAAGAAAGGGGCGGCTGGGAGATACGGATTGTTTCATCACGGAACTTGAAGGCATACGACGCATTGTAACTGCCGTCAGCTATGTTAACCGCAACCCTCTGCACCATGGACTGACTTCGACACCTTTCGGTTACAAATACTGCTCGGCCAACGCCATTTTCAGGCGTGAACTCGGGAAGGGATCCATAGAGCCTGCCGCCAATCAGCATATCCGCCACCGGTTCCTTCCCAGAAACTGTTCACTCCCGGATTCATTCCGTGTAGATGAGTCTGGAATGATACTGCAGGACGATATCATTGATGTCCGTTATGTGGAGGAGTTGTATGTCACCCCGCGCTCCTATCTGTATATGATGAACAGGTATTCGGACGAGAAGTGGATGAAAGAGCAGTCGGAGGAGGACCCTTTGCGTCCGGCAGTTACACTGGACACGATAGAACAGGCCAGTCTTGATGAGTCGGTGGAACACATGAAATCAAATGAACACGGACGGGTGAACCTGTCATCGATGACTGATTTGGAACTATGTGGAATAATTGACAGTGAATATGTCCCCCTCTATGGCAAAAGCTCCGTTTATCATCTGACTGACGGGGAAAAAGCGGAAGTGGGTAATAAACTGTGGAGCAGATTCAGGCGTAGCGTTTCTGAAAAGCAGATAAGGCGCTGCCTGATAGTATAGGGAGATGCACAGAAGTAATACCAGCCTTCTATGAATCCTCCTACGAACTGTGAAAGTGGCCTTGAGGACGTTCTGGCTCGCGCAGGAGGAATGTGGGAGTCATGTGAGTCCTCCTGTGAAGGGACTGGAGGGATGCTATTTCAGGAAGGCGAAGAAGACGGCGAGGACGAGGCAGGCGAAAGCGACGAGGTGGTTCCAGTGGATGGACTGGCCCTTGAAGACAAACAGGACGATGATGGAGAAGACCGTGAGGGAGATGACCTCCTGGATGACCTTGAGCTGGATGAGGTTGAAAGGGCCGCCGTTCTCGGCGTAGCCGATGCGGTTGGCGGGGACGGTCAGGCAGTACTCGAAGAAAGCTATGCCCCATGAGAACAGGATGACCAGGATGAGAGGCCATCCGGTCGAAATCTTCATTTCACTGAGTTTGAGATGCCCGTACCAGGCGAACGTCATGAAGACGTTCGAGCAGATGAGCATGAGTATCGTCCAAATACCTTGATGCATGTCGCTATGTTGCTGATTTCGGGGCGCAAATTTACATCTTTTTTGTAAATTTGAGAACAATTCTTCTCAGAGGATGGGCAGCATTGCAATGGACATGTACATGACGGCTGGAGTGGGTGTTGTCGCCCTGCTCCTGGGAATGTTTTTTACCAGGACGATACCGGTACTGAAGCGCCTGTGCATCCCTGCGCCGGTGTCCGGAGGACTTCTGGTGTCTTTGCTCGCACTTGCCGTGCATGCCATCTTCAAGGTGGATCTTGATTTCGACGGGACATTCAAGGATCTCTGCATGATGCTGTTCTTCACTTCGGTAGGTTTCCAGTCCGATATGCGCATGCTGAAGAGGGGAGGGAAACCGCTTGTGACGATGGTCGCTCTCGTCGCATTGCTTATCGTGGTACAGAACCTGCTGTCCGTGGGTATCGCCCGCGGCATGGGGCTGGACCCGCTTGTCGGCATGGCGGCGGGGTCCATCCCGATGTGCGGCGGCCACGGCACCGCCGGCGGCTTCGCGCCGGTGCTGGAGCGGCTCGGCCTGCAGGGCGCCGCTTCAGTCACGATGGCCGCCGCCACCTTCGGCCTCGTGGCCGGTTCGCTCATCGGCGGGCCTGTCGCCGAGCTGATCATCCGCCGCCACAAGCTGGCAGAAGCGTCAGCTGAGGACAACGTCGTCGTCGGCATCGAGGCGAACGAGGCGTCACCCGAGAAACGGGAAAAGCACGTCGGAACGGGCGAGCAATCCTTCCGGGAGTATTCAAAGGCTGCATATCAGCTGATCCTGGCCATGGCATTGGGAATGGGTCTCAGCAAACTCCTTGCTTTGACCGGCATCACTTTCCCGACCTATTTCGGCTCGCTGATTGTCGCAGCCATGATAAGGAACTGCTTCGGCCCGAAGCACGAGAAGAGGCTTGCACTGGACAAAATAGTCTCGATAGGCAATATCTGCCTCTCACTTTTCCTGGGCATGGCCATGGCTACGTTGAAGCTTTGGGAGCTGGCCGGGCTGGTGATGCCACTTTTCGTAATTCTTATAGCTCAGGCCGCTTTCATGGCGATATATGCCAGGTTCATCGCATTCCGTGCCCTTGGCCGGGACTATGATGCCGCCGTGCTCGTGAGCGGGCTTTGCGGCTTCGGCCTTGGCGCCACTCCGAATGCCATGGCGAACATGTCAGCAGTCTGCTACAAGTACCGCTACGCCGTCAACCCCTTCATAATCGTCCCCATCATAGGCGCGATGTTCGTCGACATCATCAACACCGGGGTTATCACGATTTTTTTGAACATTCTTTGATTATTGTTTGGAGATAAGGATTTTTGTCGTATCTTTGTGATATCAAAATGATATTATTTTGTAAAACGTAAACCATATAGTCATGGAAAACAAGGAATTCAATTACAAAGGTGCCGTCCTGAACGGCTTTCTTGCACTTCTATTTGTCATCATCCTGTTTGCGCTTGCCATCTATTTCTTCATCAAGGCTGACAAGCAGGGTTCATACGCCATCGCCGGAGTGGCATTCATGGTCCTGTTCGCCATCTGCATGAACGGTTTCGTGAAGCTGGAGCCTAACGAGGCGGTAGCCCTCCTGTTCTTCGGAAAATACAAAGGTACGTTCACGCCTACGGGCTTCTACTGGGTCAACCCCCTCATGACCAAGAAGAGTGTGAGCCTGCGTGCCCGCAACCTCAATCCCGAGCCTATCAAGGTCAATGACAAGGTCGGCAACCCCGTGCTGATCGGCATGGTGCTGGTATGGAAACTCCAGGATACGTACAAGGCTCTCTTCGAGATTGACAGCCAGTCTCTTGCACCTGCCGGGAGCAAGGGTGTATCCGCGCGTTTCCTCCAGCAGGCATTCGAGAACTTCGTCCGCGTGCAGAGTGATGCGGCCCTCCGCCAGGTAGCCGGCTGCTATGCCTATGACAACGCTGACACTGCCGATGAGCTTACCCTCCGCAGCAATTCCGACGAGATCAACGAGGAGCTTGTCCGCACCCTCAATGACCGTCTTTCTATGGCCGGCCTCCATGTGACCGAGGCCCGTATCAACTATCTCGCCTATGCTCCTGAGATCGCGGCCGTGATGCTTCGCCGCCAGCAGGCCGACGCCATCATCGCCGCCCGCGAGAAGATCGTCGACGGTGCCGTCAGCATGGTCAAGATGGCCCTTGACAAGCTCAAGGCGGAGGGCGTCGTCGACCTCGATGAGGAGCGCAAGGCCGCCATGGTCAGCAACCTCCTGGTCGTCCTCTGCGGTGATGAGCCTGCACAGCCGGTGGTGAACTCCGGAAGCCTCTATTAGTCATGGCTAAAGATAAGGATGCAGTGAAAAGCTTCGTCCTGAGGGTAGATCCCGAAACGATGGAAGCTTTGGAACGTTGGGCTGCGGACGAGTTCCGCAGCACCAACGGCCAGCTGCAGTGGATAATCAACGAAGCGCTGCGCAAGAGTGGCCGGCTCAAATCAAAATGATCATGGAAAAGAAAAAGATCTTGATATTCCTCGCATTCTGTTTCGGTATAAGCTGGCTGTCCGCCGGCATTTTCCACTGGTGCGGAGGCGACTACAAGTCCGTATGGGGCTTCCTCTTGGGCATTGTCTATATGCTCTTCCCGCTGATATCGGTGCTGCTCACGCAGCTGGTGACGGGAGAGAAGCTGTTCTCCGGCATCGGACTCTCTTTCAAGCTCAACCGATGGTGGTGGCTGGGATGGCTGGTCATCATTCCTCTGATCGTTCTGCTTAGCCTGCCGGTTTCCGCCCTCTTTACGAGCATGTCGATAAGCGGTGACACCGAGATGGTCCGGCAAACGATGGGGAGCTTGGAAGCACAGGGATTGCCACTGGGACCCGGGGGAGTGCTGGTCATCACGTTGCTCAGCGGCCTGGTTGCCGGGATGACCGTCAATGCCTTGTTTGCCTTCGGCGAAGAGTCGGCATGGCGGGGATTCCTGCACCGCTGCCTGGAGGGTACGGGCTTCTGGAAGAAATGCCTTTTCATAGGCTTTGTCTGGGGCCTTTGGCACGCACCTATCATTCTGATGGGCCACAACTATCCGGAACATCCAGTTGCCGGCGTATTCATGATGATCGCTTTCTGTATGTTGTTCACGCCGGTTATGGTATTCATCCGTGAGAAGTCCGGATCCGTCATCATGGCAGCTATAGCTCACGGCACACTCAATGCTCTCGCAGGCATTTCCATCATGTACCTGGCCGGATACAAGGAGTTGGTAGGCAGCATCACCGGCATTGCGGGTTTCATTGTCCTGGCTGTCGCCGACCTTTTGATATTCCTGTTGAGAAATAACCGAAAAACCGCTTGACAATGAAAACGAGACTATCTTTACTCCTGATACTGACACTCATGACATCAATCTGTTCCTGCAGCAAGCAGGCCGCTCCGTTGATCGGAATCAGCTGCGGACGCACGTCCACCGGCGCCGCCACGCTTTCCACCAATTATACCGATGCTATCGCCAAGGCCGGAGGCATTCCGGTCGTACTTCCCATCATAGATGATCCCGCCCTCGCTGAGAGTATTCTTGCGAAACTGGACGGAATTGTTTTCTCCGGCGGCCCGGACCTCGATCCGGCCGAATTCGGAGAGGAGATACTGAACGAGACGGTGAGCATCGATGCGGTCCGCGACCGCAGCGACCTGCTGCTCGCCCGGGCGGCGCTGGCCTCCGGCAAGCCGGTACTGGCCATCTGCCGCGGCGAGCAGCTGATGAACGTCGCGCTTGGCGGAAGCCTGTATCAGGATCTGCCGGCACAGGTGGAAGGAGTCCTTCCGCACCGTGACACCACACATATGATAGGAGTGGAGAAAGGTAGTGTACTCTTTGACTTGTTTGGCTCGGACTCCTTGCTGGTCAATACTTTCCATCATCAGGCAGTGAAGGATGTCGCGCCCGGAAGCCGGGTCACGGCCCGCTCCTCCGACGGTGTGGTGGAAGCATTCGAGAATGCCAATGTCGTGGCCGTCCAGTTCCATCCCGAGAGGATGTTCCAGGCGGATCCTTCATGGCTTGGGCTGTTCCGCTATCTGGTCGACAAAGCCAGATAGGGTTACTTGAAGCGGATGCCGACGGTGAAGTCCATGTAGTCCGCCTTGAAGCGGTGCGCCTTGATGCAGACGCTGAAGAAGAACGGCTCTATGCGCCTGGGATACAGGCGCAGGCCGGCACGCTCATAGAGACGCCCGTGATCTGCATGGATGCCGGACTTGCGGTAGAAATAATACCCTTCCTGAAGGTAGAAAGCCGTGCGTTTGTAGAATACCTCCTGAACGGCTCCTGCACCGAAGGAGAAAGGAGCGTATGAGGCGGCGGAAGCCGCCTCTTCTCCGTATATGATGCCGTCAGCCCAACGCAGGGCTTCCATGTTGGAACAGTAGAATGCTGAGGCGGACGCTCCTATGCCGAAGCGGCCCGAAAGACGGTATATGGCGTCTAAGCCAAGCGAGCCCATGGGCCATTTCCGCAGGTTGGTGGCCGCCAGCGTCTCCTTGTCTACTGTCCTGGAGGTTGCCAGCCATTCAGCGGCGCAGGCATGTACGCCTCCTCCTGCATAGAGTTCATAACTCCATCCCTTCTCGTACAGGTCGTCCGAGATGCGGGGTGTGCGGACTCCGTTCCGCCCCGGTTCCGGACGGTCGCTGAAGTGATAGCGGGCCGACAGCCCGCCTCCCCAGTAATTGAGGCCCCCGTTGGGGTAGGCGAAGCGAGCGCTGGAGTTGTGCCGGACGGAGATATCCGCAATCAGGTCTATGCGTGACGCGACCTGCCATGTGAGGTGGCCGCCTCCCGCAACATACATCAGCAGTGGAGAGCTGAAAAACCAGTTCGCCCGGTTTGTAACGGGATGGTAATATCCGTCAGAGTAGGAAAGTCCGAGGGACATGTCATATCCAAAAGAGAACCGTCCGAACCTGACAAGGTCTCGGGATATGCTCCCATAGGCTGCCACCATGCCGGAATAATGTCCGTTCTGGCTCCGGAACTTCACTTCATCCAATCCGTTGTATGTCAGTCCTATAGAGAAAACGGGGCGGTTGTATGCGGCAGAATAGCTCCCGGCTTCGCCGCGGGTGATGAAATCCCATTCGAGAGTGTAGGAGTTGAATCCCAGGCTTGTATACGAGTCCCTGAAGCTCCCGATGGTCATCCGGTCGGCGCCGGCCCGGACGGCGATGCCGGGACGGAAGTCCCCGACCTCCTGCGCCGTCGCCGGCAGCCCGGAGACGCCGAAGCCGCATGCCACGGCCAGTAACAGTATGGGAAGCGTATCCTTCATTCGACGGACAAAGATAGTGATCAATTCCGAATTATTTCGTAAGTTTGGGAAACGATTGAAACTGACCGCATATGAAAAACAACGCATTGATTCTTTGCATCACCCTGATGCTTTTTCCGTCTGTCCTGAATGCCCAGGACTTGTTCGTCGCTCCGTCTCAAGAGGGATGGGAGAGGGCCGAGTATACCCACCGCCAGGCAGATTTCCCCAAGATCAACGCCAAGGGTGAATTCTGGTTCCGTTTCCAGGCTCCGCCGACAGCCAGTGAGGTCGTGCTCAACATCCCTGTCGCCGGCGTCAGCATGCCCATGCAGAAAGATGCTGACGGTTTCTGGAATGCCATACTGACCATCCCCAAGGTTGGTTTCCAGATTTATTACATAGTCGTGGACGGCGTGCGTTTCCTCGATCCGGGTACTACACCTTTCTATGGCAACGGCTATACCGGCACGGTTGAGGTCCCGTCTCCTGATGAGGACTACTATGTCATCAAGGACGTACCCCATGGTGATGTCAGGGAACACTGGTTCTATTCGGATGTGGACAAGAAGTTCCGCCGGGCCTTCGTCTATACACCCGCCGGCTATGACACCGAGGTCAACCGCCGCTATCCGGTCCTGTATCTCCAGCATGGAGCAGGGGAGGACGAGAGCGAATGGACGCATTCCGGAAGGGCTGCCGTCATACTGGACAACCTTATTGCGGAAGGCAAGGCAGTGCCGATGATCGTAGTGATGAACAATGACTTCGTATACCGTCCCGGCGATGACCGCAGCGGACGCCTCTACCTGGCTCCTACCGGGATTGAGAATTTCGGCGAGATGTTCATAGGTGAAGCCATTCCCGACATCGATGCCCATTATCGCACCATCGCCGATCCCGCACACCGTGCCATGGCCGGACTCTCGCTCGGAGGAATGATCACGAACCAGGTCGGACTGGCGCACAGCAGCATGTTTGCGTATTACGGCATATTCAGCGGCGGCACTGTCAGCAACCCGGAGCGCATAGACAAGAATACGGTGCGTTTCATTTTCGAGACCTGCGGTTCACAGGAGTACCCAGAGAGGATAGCGGCGGATGTCGAGACTCTCAACGGCATGGGCATCAAGGCGGCTTCGTACGTGTCTCCCGGTACTGCGCACGAATGGCAGACCTGGCGCAGGAGCCTGCACGAGTTCCTCCCCCTTATCTTCAAATAGCCTGTTCCGGATCCCTGCTTTCCTGTATTGTTTTGCGGAAAGCGGCGGGTGACATGCCCGTCGCGTCCTTGAACACGGTGTAGAACGTTGTCTTGGCATTGAAGCCGCTCATTTCGAGTACGTCTTCAATGTCAAGTTCCGGTTGTTCCGTGAACAGCCGGATGGCTTCCTTGACCCTGTATCCGTTGATGAAGGAGTTGAATCTTGCGGAAGTCGCATTGAGTTCGGATGAGACATATGTCCTGTTCGATCCGATGGCCCTGCACAGGTCATCAAGGCTGAATTCGGGATCGCGCCATGCCTTGCTGCTCTCGACGAACTCCACTATTCTCCCGTATAGAGGATTCTTATCCACCGCTTCCTGAGCAGCTCTCTCTGCCTTGGTACATCCCGCCAGTTCAGCATTCTTGATCTCAAGCTGCCTGTTTGTCTTTTTCAGATGGTGGAAAAGGACGATGAACGTAACAAGACCCAAGGTGGTGAGGAACAGGAGTATGCTGAGGAAGACTATTTCCTTCTTCTGGAACCCCTGTATCAGTTCGTCACGCTCCTGCATCGCGTCGATGACTGAGTTGTTGGTGTGCATCTCGTTGGCAATCACCTTTCCCCAACGCCTTTTCTGGTCTTCGTTGCCGTACTCCTTCAGGTTTATGGTAGCGGCTTTGAACCATTTGTTGGAATGGACGTAATCATTCCTCTCGCGTTCTATGAACCCGAGATACTGAAGCGACTTGAGCCGGATCTCCACCAGTTCTTCTATATGGTAGGAGTCGGCGACCACTTTCTTGAATCCGGCTTCCGCCTCATCGAAAAGATGCTGGTCGAAGAGCGACACGGCATCGTCAAAGACTTTCTCGGTCACCGGAACTGGCGGTTTGGAGGCAGCGCATGCGGATATGCCCGACATCAGCAGGAGAACTGCCAGCAAGGATATGAAGCGTTTCATGTTCATGACAGGAACAAATATAGCAAAATATTCTTTTCCTGTTTTCAGCCCCGGCTGCTTTTTCAGGCCTTTTCAGGTGTCCCCTTGCTCGTAAAGAGGAATATCATCAGCGGCAGGGCGATGATGGCCATCGTGGCGCTGATCGGAAGGTAAATCCCGAAATTGGCATACTCTGAGACAAGATATGTGACCAGCAGCAGTCCCACGCTGATTCCGCTGGAGATCAGATAATGCTTGCGGATATCTGAGGACTTGCAGATGGTGCGGCTGATGTTCGGTACTCCGAGTGAGATGAAGCCGATCGTTCCGCAGATACTTACTGCGCTGGTTACCAGGAACATGATGGCCATCAGGCTCATAGCCTTGTACAAGCGGGAAAGCTCGATCTCCCCGCGGAAATGCCGGCTCAGGTCACGGGCGGAATACAGGGCTGCCCCAAGGCCTATGGCGAACAGGCAAAGCGAAAAGATGATGTCGCCGTGCGTGACTCCTTCCAAGTGGAAATTGGCTGCGCCCCACAAGTAATATTGCTTGAGGAGGTCGCCCGTCGGAGCGTTGGTCACCACAATAGTTCCCAGCGAACCTATGAATGTGCCGAAGATGATGCCGAAGGTGATAAGGTTCTGCGTGGATACCTTGAGCGTCACGAAGAAGCAGACGATCGTGCAGATGAGGGTGCAGATGAAGGAACCGACTGTAAGCGAGCACCATCCGGACATGGTAGCCGCCGCCGCACCGAGGCAGGCGGCGGAACCGAGCCCGAGGGAATAGACGTCGCCCAGCTGGTTGCGCCAAAGGTATTGCATCTGGATACCTCCCACTGGGAGGGCGATGCCGCTTAGCAGCACATACAAAAAACTGAAAAACATATTGTTACCATTTTATTTCCATTGACAGCAGGGCATTGAAGCCAGGCATGGGATAGCCCTGCACTATCTGGTAGGGCCTGTTGAACACATTGCCGAGGTTGAGGGTGACATTGAGTTCCGGGACCAAGCCCCGATGTTCGAGTTCGGTCAGGTAATAGAGCCGTGAAACGCTTGCGTCGCTTATGCTCCAGGGTTCGATGTAATAGTCTGGTATGTTGGCCGTGCGGGACCATTTGCCCCCTGAGATGCTGGTGTCCCAGCACAGTGACCAATATCCGTATCGCGCCTCAAGCCCGAACCCTCCGCTGTGGAGAGGGATATATGGGATCTGGTTGCCATAGGTCCGGCTGTCGCTGTCGGAGTGGTCGAGGGCCTGCTGCAAAGAGTAGCGGAGGGTTCCTTCCATGAACCATTCTCCGCGGTTGACTCCGAATTCCGCCTTGGTATCAAGGCCCGTGACGTCCACCAGCCCTATGTTAAGCATTGTCCAGCGGAACTGGGAGGAAGTGGGTATGGCCACGATCTTGTTGCTGATCCGGTTGAAATACGGTGATACGCGCACGTCCCAGTGACAGTTTGCAGGTTTCCTGCCGCTGAACCGTATATCCAGTCCGTACTGTTCCGCCAGCTCCGGGACTAGGGAAGAGTTCCCCATTTGGCTGTAATACAGGTCGTTGAAGGATGGCAGGCGGTAACTCCGCTTGGCGTAGGCGTCGAATTCCAGATAACTGACGGGCCTCCAGAAAAGGCTCAGCGACGGCATCCAGGCATCGCGGTAAGTGTCCTCGCGGGTCCATCCTCCGGCATTTGGCGTTTCGAACCAATCCCATGCCCCCATATAGACCAGATGTGCTGCAGCCCGGAAAGTCTCCCAGGCAACGCGGGTGGCAAGTGCACCGATATATGTGGCCCTCCTGGGAGTGACGTTCTGCCCGACATCGGAATCCAGCGTATTGTATTGCAAGTCGGAACTGAAGTCTACAGACCATGGATCTGCCAGGATATAGGATTGTGCCAACGATGCATATCCCGCATTCTGCCGGTAGTGCAGGTCATAGGGCATAGCCATCGGATTCTTCTCCGGATGGGTGTCGTAGTGGGTATAATTGTTTGAATACTTGAATTTTACGGATGTAGAATAACGGTCCGTCCAGTCCTGGTCCCAGCCTCCCTGGATGAACATGTCCTGATCGGCCTGGCGCTCGGCGCTGAAAGGGAATCCCATCGCCCGGCGTATCACCGGTCCCGGAAATCCCCGTTCAGAACCGTAGGCGTAGACATGCATGTTCCATCTGCCGTCGGAGAGAGTTCCGAATAGCTGCGCCTCCAGTCTCAACGATTTGATGTCACCGTTCTCCCGCACGAGGGTGGTGTCGAAGCAAGGGTACTTGTACTTGCCGTTGCTCGTGATGAATTCCGCCTGTGTCCGGAGGGTTATCCTATCACCCAAGTGTTTGTCCCATAGCAGGGAAGGGTTAACCGTCCCGAATGAGCCTCCGCGCAGGCGGAAACGTCCTCCGCTGTCGGAAAAGAGCAACGGGGGCTCGGAAGTCAGGTGTACGGCAGCTCCGGATGCATATTCTTTCGCTGTCTGCAGCCTTCTTGACTTTTGGCCGTTGTACAGTTCGACCGTGCCTATCCCGTCCGTCGAAAACCTTCCCAGGTCCACCTGCATGTTCTGCGCATTGTCAATCTGTATCCCGTCCAGGAAGACACCCACATGCTCGCTGCCCAGACTCCTGACATTGATGGTCTTGAGACCGCCGGTCCCTCCGTAATCCTTTACCTGCACGCCTGTAAAATGCTGCAGTACTGCAGCCATCTGCTGCGGCGCAGCGGACTGCAAGGGCAGGTAAACCTGCTCCGCTGCAGGAACGACAGGACGGACCTTTACGCCGAACACTGATGCCGCTGACAATGTATCCGTCTCCTGGGCTGTCAGGCACCAGGAGACGGATACCAGCGTCAACGCGGTTATCGTCCGGCGTATATCCATTACCAGATGGCGAAGTGTCCGGGACAGACGCCGGCAGTGACGGTCCAGGTCTTGTTGCCCTTGCTGTACAGGCTTACGGTGCCGGGATTGAAATAGTCTCCTCTCACATCACCCACAAGGAATGTATCGTTACCGAATGCGAAAAGGCCGTAGGGAGTCGTGCCGCTATCCATATTCATATTGAAGGTGGCTTTTGTGCCATCCTTCACACGGAATGCTTTCCACGTCTTGGGGGCGCTCCAGTCGAACTCTTCCTCGGCACCGATGCAGTAGAGCGTACCGTCATGAATTGCGGCTACGCTCACATAGTCGGATATGTGCTTAACATTGTCGGAGGCATCGATCATGTACACACCGGAGTGTACGCTCCAGTAGTCACCAAGCGTTGTGACATAGATGTTGCCCTTGCCATCCGAGAAGACAGATTTAAGGTTTATCTGTACATCAAGTGTCTTGACAGCCTTGAAGGTCTTAGTGTCGATGACCGTGACAGTGTTGTCGTAGGAATAGTCAGGAGGCAGCTGGCTGGAGATACCGCCGGAGTTCGCTACATACAGTTTGCCGTTGTAGCATGCTATGCCTTCGGGCTGGTAACCGACTTGGATGGAACCCTCCACCTTCTTGGTATTCAGATTGATGCGGTAGACCTGTCCCTGCACGTTCTTGTAATCGGTGACGGAATAGTAGCCGTACTCGTCATAGCTTCCGTTGGCATAGGCACCGGCCCATGATGTAACATAAGCATATGTATTGTCATACGTTATGTTTCGGGGAGTCGGGACCTGGATGGCGGCGATCTCCGTTTCATCCTTGGCGGAGATTACCTCGACAAGACCGGAATTGTTGATGACCATCCACGCCTCATCGCCAACCACCACGATGTCGTTTCCAACATCGCCCAGGCCGGCTCCTACCGAAGGGTTCATCTTTTTGAAAGCCCCCGTGACATAGTTCGCATCACTGATGCGCAGGAAGTCCAATGTGGAATTGTTGGATCCCATGCCACCTTCGTTCAGCACGAAAACCTTCCTTGCATTTGTCGATACACCGCTGAGGTTGACTTTCTCACCGGTCAGGTCTGCATCCCTGTAAGTTTCGGGAATGGGATCCTTCTGGCACGCGAATAAAGATACGAGCGCACCACAAAGCAAAAGCAATCTTGCTTTTTTCATGATAGAATAAGAATTAACGTTACCGCGCGGACTTGTCCCCGAGCCCGGATGCTTAACTTGATCCTGGCAGGTCTTCTGACTTCTCCCGGCTCCGGCCTTCTCACCCGTTTGGGTAATGGCTTTGGATTCGGAGCCGTTAAGGATGACACAGCTGCGGGCACAGTCCCGGATTCGCACCGGATTCCCTTTTAAGACGCGGCCGGAGGGATCCTCCGCGTCCACCACGATCCGGTGCAAATATAAGAAGCCGCTCCGAGAATACAAAATCGGAGCGGCTCCCTTTAATCCTTCGTCGATGTCAAATCAGGGCGACGAGATCCCGCAGGTCCGCGACGATGTGGTCGGGGGAGGCGGTGAGCAGCCTTTCCATGGAATGGTTGCCGTAGCTGACGGCGCAGGTCCGGCATCCTGCCGCGGTTCCCATCTGGATATCGTAGGTCGTATCTCCGATCACCATGGCCTCGGAAGGGTCGGCGCCAAAACGCTCAAGCACCCACCGGACGAGGTCCGGGGCCGGTTTGGGCCTTTCGACGCAGCCTACGCTTCCGAGTATCTCGAAGTACTGCCGTATCCCGTGCTCCTCAAGAAGCATGACAAGCGAATGTTCGGTACGAGAGGTGGCGATGCCCATTCTCAGTCCCTTTGCTGCGAGCATTTCAAGACTCTCGCGGACTCCCGGATAGATAGTGATGTGCTTCGGGGCTATCTCGTAGAATATCTCATGGTAAATGTCCGAGCCTTCATCCAGCCGATCGTCCGGGACACCTGCCGTATGGAGCGACCCCTTCAGCGGCAGACCTATTCCCAGCCGTATGTCGTCATCACTGGGGATGGGCAGACCCATCCGGGCGAAAGTCGCCCTGGTGGTCTGCAGGATGCCCTCGGTGGTGTCTGCCAGGGTCCCGTCGAAATCGAATACGAGGTATTTTATCATTTCACGTCGACGCTCGCGGTGGCACGGATGTCTGCAGAGGATGCCCCAACCAGGATCCGGTATGTGCCCGGATCGAGCACCCAACCGTTCTTGGACTCATCCCATGAGGACATGTCCGCAGCGGTAAAGCTTATGTCAAGTGTCTGCGACTCGCCCGGAGCAAGCTTGCGTGTCTTGGCGAAGGCCTTGAGCTCCTTGACCGGCTTGTCAAGGCTGCCTGCCGGAGCGGAAATATATACCTGGACTGCTTCCTTACCTGCCACGGAGCCGTTGTTAGTGACCTTCACTGACACCTTCACTGTCCCGTCAGCCAGGGATGCAGCTGCATCGGAATAGCTGAAGGAAGTGTAGCTGAGGCCATATCCGAACGGATAGGATACAGGGATATTCTGTTTATCGAACCACCTGTAACCCACGTAGATACCTTCTTCGTAACGTGTCTCATCGACATCCTTTACACCCATGTTTGGACGCTTCTCGAGGAAGTAGACACCCGCATCGGAGTCGATGGGGAAGTTGGCGGAAGAACCGGCGTCCATGAGGTTCACGGGGAAAGTCATTGGAAGCTTGCCGGACGGGCTCTCCTTGCCGGTGAGTATGTCGGTGACGGAGTTGCCGCCCTCCTGACCGGCCTGCCATGCGAGCAGGATGGCGTCAGGTATGTTCTTCCACGAAGCGGTCTCGATGACACCGCCGACGTTAAGCACCACGACAACTTTCTTTCCGGCTGCGTGGAACGCCTTGGTCACGGAATTAAGCAACTGCTTTTCGCCTGCGTTAAGGGAGAAGTCGGCGCTGGTGCGGTCGAAGAATTCTCCGGAGTTGCGTCCGAAGGTGATGATGGCGATGTCGTTGGCCTTGGCTGAAGCGGCAAGCTCCGCTGCCGAGGGGATGATCTCGCTCGGACGGGGAACTGGATAGAATGCTGCAAGTGCGTCGTGGACATCGGCGAGGGCAGCGGCCTTCTCATCAGCTATATGCTTCTCGTACATTTCCTTCTTGGAATCGTCCACGTTGAATCCGGCATTCTTGAGACCGTCCAGCAGGGAAACGGTATAGGCGCGGTTCACGTCTCCGGATCCGGTACCTCCGGCTATGAAGGCGTAGGATGTGCAGCCATAGACCGCGACATTCTTGACGTTCTTGAAAGGCAGCACGCCCTTGTTCTCGAGCAGGACCATTCCTTCGAGTGCGCTTTCGCGGGTGACCTTGGCATGGGCTGTGAGGTCGGGCTTGTTGGAGATCTTGTATCCTTTCATCTTGGGACTCCTCAGCACAAGCTCCAGGCAGCGGCGTACGCAGACGTCAAGTTCGGCCTCGGTGAGGGAACCGTCCTTGATGGCTGCCATGATCTGCTCGAACTGAAGGTCGGTGCCAGGCTGAAGCATGTCGTTGCCTGCTGCAATCTGTGCGGCGCCGTCGTCACCTCCGTACCAGTCGGTCATCACGAGGCCCTTGAAACCCCAGTCGCCGCGAAGGATGTCTGTGATGAGTTCGCGTGACTGCGAGGTGTAGGTGCCGTTGATCTTGTTGTATGAAGACATTATGGTCCAGGGATCGGATTCCTTGACCACGATCTCGAAACCCTTGAGATAGATCTCGCGCTGGGCGCGCGGGCTGATGACCGCATTGTTGGCCGTGCGGTTGGTCTCCTGGTTGTTGAAAGCGAAATGCTTCACGGAAGTCCCTACGTCGTTCTTCTGGACTCCACGGACGTAAGCTGCACCGATCTTGCCGGCCACGACGGGATCCTCTGAGTAATACTCGAAGTTGCGGCCGTTCAGCGGATGGCGGTGGATATTGATTGCGGGGGCGAGATAAACGTCCGCTCCGTATTCATGGACTTCCTCTCCCATGGCGGTACCTACGGACTCGACCAGTTCCTGGTTCCAGGTGGAGGCGAGCAGTGTACCGATAGGGAAGTGCGTGCAATAATAAGTATTGGGATCCCCTTCGCGGGTGGGCTGGATACGCAGGCCCGCAGGGCCGTCGGCCAGCACGATGGCGGGGATACCGAGGCGAGGAATCGCATAGGTGGTGCCGGCTGCGCCGGGGAGGAGCAGGTCGGTGGAACCGACCACGGCTCCGTTGCCCGATGCGCCGGCCATGCCGGTGCCGATGACGAAATGGGCTTTTTCCTCGAGCGTCATGGCTTTCATGACCTTGTCGATGGAGGCTTTGCCAAGTTGGGGCGTACCGCAGGCGCTAAGGAGCAGGCCTGCAGAAGCAAGAAAGATGACGGTATATTTCATATAATCTGAAAGTTGATGCTGTTTCAATTTACAAATTTACGCAAATAAAACTTATGGGACTACGCTAGAGTTTTTTTATTTGACTTATCTGTTTCTTTTGGCTTCCCGGCAAAGAAAGGGATCGGGATTATTCCTAATATTCAAATCTTGACCTATATTTGCATATATGGATAAATACAGATACATCTATACTGTCATAGCGGCGGACATGGACGTCCGCTACCGGATGAAGGTCAATGCGGTCCTTTCTTATTATCAGGATGCTTTCGCACGTTACATGACGACGTTGGGCGCTGCAGCATTCGATCTCGCAAAGGAAGGTAAGACCTGGATTATCACTGAGTTCCAATCGGAGTTCCTGCCTGCCGACACACTTTGGTACGAACAGTTGGAGGTGGAGATGTGGGTCAGCGAGATGTCCCCGCTCAGGGTGTACTCGGATTACGTCGTCCGTAAGGTGGCGACATCAGAGGTCATTGCTAAGGGCTATGCTTGCTGGGGGATTCTGAACCTTGCTACGCGTACTCCTGAGCGGACTGATTTCCTCGCCGGGCGTGTACCGGTCATCCCTGACCTGATGCTGTCCGGAGGGCACCGCAAGGTCCGTTTCCCCAAGGGGGATGTTCCCGTGGCGGAGGTTGAACACGCAGTCAACTTGTTAGACCTGGATTTCAACGGTCATGTAGGTAACAGGAGTTATCTGGATATTGCCTTGCTCACGGCGACGGACGATTTCCTCGCCCGTCACAGGATTGAGTATATGGGTATCAAATGGCAGCACGAGACCATGGAAGGGGACACCCTTCACTGCGAGCTTTCAGCCGTTTCAGGACAGCCCGGCGAATATGTTCATGTGTTGCGAAGGAAGGATGGTGTAGATGCCGCATCTATTTGTTCCCGATGGCTTGAGTGCGATCCTCCTCGGGATATCTCTGAAATCCTCAGGCGTTAGCTAGAGCAAGGATATAAACAGCCAGACGAAATGGGCGATGATGCCCGCGCAGAGGCCGGCGACTGTGTGGGCGCCGAGCGCTTTGGATATGACCTTGCGGTATCCGAGAGAATCCAGCATCGCAGTGTGTGTGGATAGGAAGCCGCTCCAGCACATGCCTATAGCAGTGAAGACGGCAATCGCATTCCCGTCCAGAATGCCGGTCGCATCGAAGGTCGGCAAGAGCCCGAGCGCTGCGCCGACAGCTCCGAGAGCAGTCATCGGAAACGCTATCAGTCTCATGTCCTGGAATCCGAACAGCCACTCGAACAACCAGTGGACTTTCTCGGCAAGCCAAGGAAGAATGGGTACACCTTGGTTCGCTGCTCCGGTATATCCCTCGGGACCGGCACCGAAAGTGAGTATGATGACCACTGTGGTAATGATCAGTACACCGGGAATGATAGCAAGTCCCAGATCAACACCGTTTTTTCCTCCATCAAGTATAGAGTTGAGGAAACGCATGAATACGCTGTTCTGATTACCTTGTTCCTCAATGACTTCCGCGGGCTCTTCCTTGATCTCTGAAGCGACGGGTGAGTCGAGTTCCGGAAAGGATTTCAGGCACTTCCGCTGCATGATGCGCGTGGAGATAATAGAGCCGCAGATGGCACCGAAGAGGCCGACGAATGCTCCGCCTGTATAGCCCAGGCTGATCATCGTGACCATCACGACGAGTCCCATTCCGAACGCCGTACCGAAATTGGTCAGCGACAGCAACTGGTATTTCTTGAAGAACGAGGAAAAAGTCTTGTCCTTGCTGAATGCGATGATGGCCGGGTTGTCCGACAGGAAAGTCATCAGCGCGCCGAGGGCGGCAACTCCCGGGAGGTTGTACAACGGCCTCATCAACGGCCGGAGGAGTTTTTCTAGAAGCCTCACCACACCGAATTCCGAGAGCAGCTTGGACAGTGCCCCGGTCAGTACGGTTATGCCCATAAGGTAGAACACCGTGTTGAGCAGAAGCTGATGGGCGGTGTTCATGATGGTCTTGAGGAGATTGCCTCCGCCCATACGGGAGGCCAGGGCCATGAATGTCCCCGCCAGGACGACGATCAGGACGATGGCCTCTATGTTGGAACGCTGTGCCTTTAAGTGCGAACGCAGGGTCATTATCTTTGCATTATCAACATGTGGTGTGCAAAGATAGAATAAAACTCAATGAAATAATGCGTTTCCGCTATAAAAATGTAACTTACGCCCTGCGGGCGCATTCGGGGCAGATACCCTTTACAAGATACTCGGTTTCTTCGGGCTCGAAACCTTCGGGGAGCATGACCTGAGGGATCCTGACATTGGGCAGGCAGAAAGTGCGGCGGCATATGCGGCATGTCAGGTGGACATGCCCCGTGCAGTGCAAAGTGTCATCGTGGTGGCAGACGCAGTACTTGTGAGAGCCGGAGCCGTCGTCGATGTCGTGAAGGAGGTGGGCGTCGCTCAGCAAAGTGAGCGTGCGGAAAATAGTGGACTTGTCGACGGTAGGCAATGCGTCCTCGACATCGGCCAGGCTGAAAGCGCCGGTGAATGTATGCCTGATTTCACGCCAAATGAGAAGCCGGACCGCGGTAACGCGGACTCCGGCCTTCTCAAGCAATTGCTCATCAGTGAGTTGATTGTGTATATCCATTTCTTAAACCTTCAATGCGCGCATGGCGTTGAGTACTGCCAGCACTGTCACACCTACGTCGGCGAAGACAGCCATCCACATGGTTGCAATACCGAATGCGGCCAGCAGGAGCACTGCAATTTTCACGCCTATGGCGAATGCGACATTCTGTCGGGCGATACCGAGCGTGCGGCGGGCGATGCGGACGGCGAGCGCGACCTTGGACGGCTTGTCGTCCATCAGGACGACGTCGGCCGCCTCCAGCGCCGCGTCGCTTCCCAGCCCGCCCATGGCTATGCCGACGTCGGCCAGAGCCATTACAGGAGCATCGTTGATGCCGTCGCCGACGAAGAGCAGGCTTGTCCCAGGCTCCTTGGATTCGAGCAGTGTCTTGACATGCTCGACCTTTCCGTCTGGCAGGAGCTCGGCATGGAAATCTCCGATGCCCAGTTTTTCGGCTACGTCTTTCGCTACCTCCTTGCGGTCTCCAGTGAGCATGACTGTGCGGTCGACTCCGAGATTCCTGAGGCTAATTATGGACTCGGCGCTGTCCTCCTTGACCATGTCGTTGATGACGATGTGTCCGGCATAAGCCCCGTTGATCGCCACGTGTACGATGGTGCCGGTGAGATGGCAGTCATGCCAGACGGCGCCGACAGATTCCATCATCTTTGCGTTTCCTACGCAGACGACATCCTTTCCGACGCGAGCCTTCACGCCCATTCCCGGCATTTCCTCGATATCTCCGACCTCGCAGCCGTCAGTCGCTTCCTCTGGGAAGGCGTCGCGCAGCGCAGCCGCAACCGGATGAGTCGAGTAATGCTCGACATGGGCGGCCATGTGCAGCAGATGGTGCTCGTCGCAGGTCTCGGGATGGACGGCTTCGACGAAGAACTGTCCGTGGGTGAGTGTTCCAGTCTTGTCGAACACTACCGTCCCTGCCTTGGCCAGGGTATCCATGAAGTTCGCTCCCTTGACCAGGATGCCTTTGCGCGATGCGCCGCCTATGCCTCCGAAGAAGGTGAGCGGCACGCTGATGACCAGCGCGCAGGGGCAGGAGACTACAAGGAACATAAGGGCGCGGTAGAGCCAGGTCGGAAATGCGCCTGCGAAATCTCCGCTAAGAAGGGGAGGGAGAATCGCGAGGGCGAGTGCTGCGATTACCACGACCGGCGTATAGACGCGGGCGAAACGTGTGATGAAAGCTTCGCTGTGCGACTTGCGTTCTCCTGCGTGCTCGACAAGTTCGATGATACGCGAGACCGTGCTCTCGCCGTATGCCCTGGTGGTGCGGATGCGGACGACTCCGGTGAGATTCACGCAGCCGGAAAGGATCTCGTCCTCGGCTTCAAGCTCGCGCGGGACGCTTTCGCCCGTGAGGGCCTTGGTATCCACGGATGTCGAGCCTTCGAGGATGATTCCGTCGAGAGGGACTTTTTCTCCCGGCCTTACGACGAGGACGTCTCCTATTTCTACGTTAGCAGGATCGACGGCCTCGACTTTGCCTTCGCGCTCGACATTCGCCACATCGGGACGTATGTCCATGAGATGGGCAATGCTGTCGCGGCTCTTGCCTTCGGCATAACCCTCGAACAATTCTCCGACCTGGAAGAAAAGCATTACGAAAACCGCTTCAGGGAAAGCAGTTTCCGCACCCGGAAGGAATCCTATGCAAAGGGCGCCCAGGGTTGCTATCGACATCAGGAAGTGCTCGTCGAAGGCCTCTCCGTGTGAAATGCCTTCGGCAGCTTCCTTCAAAGTGTCGAAACCGATGAGGAGATACGGGACCAGATAGACCAGGAGCAACTGCCATGTGGCAAGGTTGCATTTTTTCTCGATCAATACTGCTACGGCCAGAAGGACGGCCGTCACTGCGATAAGTATCAGTTTTTGTTTCAGTCCGCCTTCTTCATGCTCATGATGATGTTCATGGCAATCGCATTCATGCTCATGGTGATGATGTTCGTGTGACATATTTCGTTGCTTTTTATTTTCCTTCTGCAAAGGTAGGGGAAGGAAACTGCAACCGGGTTGCAATGTCAGTCACGCGATTCATATTCTTTGAGAGCCTTGATGGCGTGCGGGCAGAGGATGAGAAGGGAGAGGACATTGATCCACGCGGTAAGTCCAACCCCTATGTCACCGAGCTGCCAGACGACGTTGGCTTCACGCAGCGATCCGAAAACAACCATAGCCAGCAGCAGGAAACGGTAGCACCAGATCAGCGTCCGTTCAGTCTTGACGGAGCCGTTGCGGCCTGAGAAAAGATAGATGATGCTGGACTCGGTGTAGAAATAATAAGCCATTACCGTCGTGAAGGCGAAAAACAGCAGTGCTATGCTGACGAAGGCGCTTCCGAAGCCGGTAAATGCGGAATCGACGGCAGCCTGGGTGAATCCGACATAATTAGCTCCAAGTTCGGGGGCTTGCGCGACCAACATTTCTCCGGTTTTAGTGTCAAGGATGTTGTAAGTGCCTGAACATAAGATCATCAGCGCGGTGGCCGTACAGACCAGCAGGGTGTCGACATATACAGAGAACGCCTGGGCAAGTCCCTGCCTGGCGGGGTGGGAGACGGCCGCTGCGGCGGACACCATGGCTCCGCTGCCCTGGCCGGCTTCGTTGGAGAATATGCCTCGCTTGACTCCCATCATGATGGTTGAACCGAGGATGCCGCCCGCGACCGGCTTGATGCCGAACGCTCCGACCACGATGGACTTGAGTACGGCGGGGACGGCGTCAATGTGCTGGAAGATGATTATGATGGAAAAAACGATGTATCCGAGCGCCATGAACGGGGTGATGACGGATGCGACACGGGAAATGCTCTTTACTCCGCCGATGATGACCAGTGCCAGCAGGAAAGCCATCCCGAGACCTGCGGCAAGGCTGGGCAGTTCGAAGGAATTGGTAAGCGCGCCTGCCACTCCGTTGGCCTGGACCGTAGGGAGCAGGATGCCGTATCCGACAATGGCGAGGATGGAGAAAAGGACACCAAGGCCGGGTTTGCCCAAACCGTGTTCGATATAGCTTGATGGACCTCCCCTGAAGCCGGTGGAATGCTTGAACTTGTACAGCTGGGCAAGCGTGGACTCGACGAATGCGGTCGAAGCCCCGAAGAAAGCGATGATCCACATCCAGAATACCGCTCCCGGTCCTCCCAGTGCAATGGCAGTAGCGACACCGACGATGTTGCCGGTGCCGACACGTCCTGACAGCGCTATGCAGAATGCCTGGAAAGAGGATATGCCATGCTTGCTCCCTGACTCGTCCTTCTCAGCCTTGGCAAAGAGGGAACGTATCATGAGCCCGAAACGCCTTACCTGTACGAAGCGCGTGCGAATGGAGAAATACAGTCCTGCACCGACCAGGAGTACCACCAGGAGCGGGTTCCAGACGATGTCGTTGACGATGGATACGATCTTTTCAAACATGGGGAATAGCTATAAGTCCGTTTAAGAATCAGCGTTTATAGATATTGAAGCGCCAGGTCATGCCGATATCGTAATTGTTGACATGGTCATGATTGTCCCTGAAATAAACTGCATGGAGCCGGAGGTTGTCGTTGCCGAGAGGGAAATACTCGACTCCGCATCCACCATAGAGATAATTGTGACCGGCAGGAAGGGCTGTGTCATATGAGATACCGAACTCGTCGACATTGGCCGCATCGTTTTCCTCGTAACCGACCTTGGTGCATAGGTTCCATTTCCCCACGGTCCAGATAGCCTTCATTATGACTGTCCAGTCGGAGAAGAAGAAGCGTTTCTGGTGGAATGAAGCGCGGTTCATGAGGTCCAGGTCCACGACGAGGGCTCCGAGCGGGAACTTGTTGCCAAGGGCGATGTAGTTCATCTTGCGGTGATACTGGTCCTCGACGATGTTGACACTCCAGAGTGTCTTCCAGTGCTCCGTGGGACGTCCGCTCCAGTAGAGATTGTAAGAGTAGGCGTCCTGAAGTCCGGAGGATACAGGCGAGGGTGAGAACTGGAACGAGATATGCTGGTCCGGGGCATAGGTGTAGTGCATGGCTGCGCCGAAGGCATAATACTGGTACAGATGGTTGAGGAATGCACTGTAATAATAAACCTCGATGGGAGGAGAATCGAACTCGTAGCCTCCCACGAGTATGCCCTGCTTGCCGAGCGTGAAAGACCACTTGGTGCTCGCCTGCCAGTTGATCCAGAGGAAGTCGGTGGCATTGAACGGATTCTGCTCGTCGACCTTCTTGTTCATCCTCTGGCGGATGCGGAAACTGATATTGTCCGTCAGATGACCTTTCATGTGGATGTTGAAGTAATCTCCCTGGAAATGCGAGTCGTAAACGCCGTCCTCCGTCTGTTGGTGGAACGTGGCGCGGGTATCGACAGAGATCTCATCGATGTGCGTCTGCTGTGCCTGCAGCGGGGATGCGCAGAAGAGACCTGTCGTCAGCAGGAGTGCGGACAATACGTTTCCGAACAAGTGTGACATGAAGTGTCCTGAGAGTTTAGCCATCGTTATCATTTTTGCTCCTTATGCGTTGGTATGCGAGCCGCTCGTCTCCGGATGCGAGATAGATGATGCCGCAGTATGCGAATCCATGCCTCCCGATCAACTTCTGCATTATCGCGTTGTCCCGATGCGTGTCGATGCGGAGGTTGGGCTCGCGCTCCCCGCACCAGGCGATCATGTCCCTGAAGATGTCGTGGGCGTCCGGGAAACTGGCAATACGGTGTATGACGTGATATGGGCTCGTATCATCGAGCCATGCCCCTCCTTCGATATATGAATAAGTCGGCTCCGGGGAGGGGAGGAAGGCGAAGTACGCAACTATGCGGCCGTCGTCCTCGATGATGATGGCGCCGTCCTTTTCCATATCCGTCCTGACGGCGCCGGCATTGGGATAACTGTCGCTCCACTGATGGAGATTTCCCGAAGCGCGCATTATGCTCCTGGCGGCATCGAATACCGCCAGGATGCCGTCAATGTCGGACAGTCGCGCTTCGCGGATGATTCTCATATGGAGGATCAGTAAGCCCGGGGCCTGGCCGCCTGGCGGGAGGCGCGCCTTGCGGCGCGCGGCTGGCGGCGCTCCGGCTCCGCCACCGTCTGGCCGGTAAGCCTCTTGAATTCGTCCTTTGCCTTCTGCATCTGCTCGAGAAAGCGTTCGCTGGTGTGAAGTTTGGCATAAGCGATGCTGGCGGCAAGGTAACCGGCATCCACATCACTCTGCCAGTGGGCTCCTACGATTACCCTGCTCTCTCCGTACATGTATCCGCGGGCCAGCAGCGTATCAGCCGCAGCGGGATTTATCTCGGACAGAAGGAGCGCGGCGCTCCATCCGAGTACGGTGTGTCCTGACGGGTAAGAGCCGTTGCGTACGAGACTCGGCTCCTTGTCCGGAGTCGCAGTGTGCTCGTTGAAGACCATGAACGGCCTCCTGCGCATATAGCGCATCTTGGGCAAGGACGTGATCTTGTCACAGGTGTTGGTTCCATCCCTTAGCACTTTGTATATCTCAGGTGTCTCCTCGTAGGATATCTGCAGCCCGAAAGGACCGCTGAATTCCTGGATGATGTACCTCAGGCTGAACTCGGCGTCAAGTACGGCGATGGGGCCGCGTATGGAGTCGCGGCGGACTTCCTTGCCCCACATATACTGGGCGACGTCATAAGTGAATTTGTGGATGATGCTGTCCGGGGGAGGAGGGAGGATCTTCATGAGGTCCGGCATCTCGCGTGAGTGGAAATAGGGTTCAGGCTGGCTGGGGTCGTCCTGCGCCTTCAAAGGGGCGGCTAAAACAAAAAGAAGGAGGATGGCGGGGAACATCCATTTTGAATGGTTCGTCATTTTCATCTGGTATTTAGTTAGTTCTACAAATATATTCAAATCCTTTGAAAAATACAGCCTAAACCTTTTCTAATGGGAAAAACCGATGCAATGTGAAAAGTTTTTTCTAACTTGCATCAATAATAACCAATCACGATCCGCATCATGAAATTCAAGTCTTTACTGACTGCCACTGTCGCACTTGGCTTGGCAACCTGTGTTTCGCTCTTTGGACAGAGCTACTGCAACCCCCTTCCGATGCCGATCGGTCAGGGAGGTAATGCCAGCGGTGATGTCACTGTCATCGAAGAGGGCGGCAAATACTACATGTGCTGCTCAGGCGGTGGCATGTGGGTGTCCGACGACCTCCTGAACTGGGAATTCCACGCGGTGGAGCATATTCCCGTAGCTCCCGATCTCGTCAAGTTCAACGGCAAGTTCTACCTCACCGGCAACAGTGACCATGTCTTCGTGGCCGACAATCCCCTGGGACCTTATACCGACCTCGGCCTTTTCAAGAACACAGGTCCGGTGGAAAACGGATGGAACGGAGGTTTCGATACCAAGATATTCATCGATGACGACAACCAGCCGTATCTGTTCTGGCCTGGTCGCGGCATCAGCGGCATCTATGGCGTGAAACTCAATCCCAACGACATGACCGAGTTCATGGACAAGCCCACGCATCTTTTCGGCTTCAATCCCATGCACGCGTGGGAGCGTTATGGTGAGATGAACGAGTATCCCGGCGTTGCCTGGATCGAGGGCCCGTGGGTCATCAAGCGCAACGGTATCTATTACCTTGAATACTCGGCATCCGGCACCCAGTGGAAGACCTATGCGGAAGGGTATTATACCGCGACCTCACCGCTCGGACCTTATACTTATGCCCCTAACAATCCTCTGCTCAGGAAGACCGAGGGTCTAGTCACCGGCACCGCCCATGGTTCTATCGTGAAGCTCAAGGACAAGGACGAGTGGTGGCAGTTCTATACCATCGTACTGTCCAATCCTCCAGGGGGACGCCGCATCGGTATGGACAAGGTTGAGTTCGATTCGGACGGTCTCATGTACTGCACCGTCACAGATACGCCCCAGCCGGCTCCCGGTACGGTCGCGAAGAGGGATGTCCCTGCTTCCATCCCTGTCACCATCAACAAGATGAATGCGATGAACGCCCTGTCCAAGTTCTCATCTCAGCAGAACGGTTTCCCGGCGGCGTTCGCGGTAGACAACTACAGCGGAACGGTGTGGATGCCCGAGGCAGATGATGTTCAACCTTCCATTACTGTGGAACTCTCTCCGGCGACACGCTTCGACGTCGTTCAACACTTCACAGTAGACGGAATGCGCGTGATGTTCAGCGGTGGCGGCAGGAGGGGATTCGGCTCAGCTGCATCCCTGCCGGTCTATAAGTTCAAACTGGAAGTCTCGCAGGATGGCGAGAAGTTCCAGACTGTCCTGGACAAGACTGGAAACACTGATGCGAAGGATACGATATTCGAGGAGTTCAAGCCAGTCAACTGCCGCTTCGTGAAGCTCACAGTGACCGACTGGCCCAAGAACGCTCCGCTGGGTGTCATCGACTTTACCGTTTTCGGCTATCCTGACGGATGGGATGCCGCTGCCGTAGCGACCCCGACTTTTTCCAATCTTCCCCTTGACAGGGAAGTCACCAGAAACCAATAGATGATTATGAAATCAAGATTGTTACTCGCTGCCTTGTGCCTTCTCATCGCATTTCAGGCAAATGCCCAGCGGCCTCGCCCCAACGCCAATCTTCCCAAATGGGAAGGTGTGGCGGATACGCCCCAGATGGGCTGGAGCTCATGGAACTGTTTCATGACGGACATCAATGAGGAATTGATAAAGGCTACGGCTGAGGCCATGGTCAACCTCGGCCTGGTCGATGCCGGATACGTATACCTTAACCTTGATGACGGATGGCACGGAGAGAGGGATGAGAACGGTTTCATCCATGAGGACCTCGAGAAGTTCCCCTCCGGCATGAAGGCGCTTGCCGACTACCTGCACGGTAAGGGACTCAAGCTCGGAATCTACAGCGACGCCGGAAACTTCACCTGCGCATGCTATTCCGGCAGTCTCGGCCACGAATACCAGGATGCTATTACCTATGCTTCCTGGGGTGTAGACTACTTGAAGTATGACTGGTGCTTTACCAATGATGTCAATCCGAAAGGTGCATACACGCTTATGCGCAATGCATTGGGCAAGGCCGGAAGGCCTATTCTCTTCAGCATCTGCGAATGGGGAAGCAACAAACCATGGGAGTGGGCTGCGGACGTAGGCCATTCTTGGAGGACTACCGGTGACATCGGGCCGGCTTTCCTTCCCGTCGAGACCAGCTATGATGAGAACGGACGCCGCAGGTGGAAGCCGCAGAGCGTCCTGGAGATCATCGACAAGAATGAACCCCTCAGGCAGTATGCAGGTCCCGGCCACTGGAACGATCCGGACATGCTTGAAGTCGGAAACAACATTACCGTGGACGGTGTCTACTACGAGATGACTGACAGCGAGGACAGGGCGCATTTCACCATGTGGTGCATGATGGCAGCCCCTCTCATTCTCGGTAACGACCTTACCAAGATTACTCCTGAAAGTCTTGCAATCATCACGAACAAGGATATGATCGCCGTGGACCAGGATCCCCTTGGCGTCCAGGGACTGCGCTTCAGGAATGAAGACAATCTCCAGTATTGGTTCAAGCCGCTCGTTGACGGAGACTGGGCCTTCTGCGTGATGAATACCGGTGAAGAGGATGCCAACCTTGTCTTTGACTGGTCCGAGCTCGAGGTCTCGGACGAGCTCAGCGGCCGCAGCACCTCCTTTGACTCCGTCAACTACATGGTCAAGGACATCTGGAACGCTGATGCCAAACAAGTCCCGACACTTGTCAAGGGCAAAGGCAAACAGAAGGGCCAGCTTGTCGTAAACAAACTCAATGCGACCGTCAAGCCTCATGATGTGGTGGCTTACCGGCTTATTGCAACTAAGTAGCTGTATCGAAGAATTGTAATGGAGAGCAGATACCAGGACAGGAAAAGGTATTTTGACGAGCTTGCGGAGACTTCCGGCAGTTTCTATCTCGACTATGTCCGCAAGTTCATCTCGATAGGCCCGGGGACCCGGGTGCTGGAGATAGGATGCGGGGAGGGCGGCAATCTGCTGCCCTTCGCGCAGGCCGGATGCGAAGTGACCGGAGTTGACCTTGCTGAAGGTAAGATCGAGAACGCCCGCAGGTTTTTCGCCGATTCAGGGGCGGCCGGATCATTCGCCAGTGCCAATATATTCGATATCCCAGCTCCGGAGAGGATGTTCGACCTGGTCCTTGTCCATGATGTCATCGAACACATCGCGCCGGAAGACAAGGCTGGATTCATAAGGCTGATCAAGGAGTCCCTGACGCCGGGAGGCGTCGCCTTCCTGGCTTTCCCCGCCTGGCTCATGCCTTTCGGAGGGCATCAGCAGATATGCTGCAACAAGGTTCTCCATGCTCTTCCTTGGATACACCTTCTGCCTCTTCCCCTTTACAGGGGATTGCTCCGTCTGTTCAAGGAACCTCAGGGGCAGATAGATGAACTGCTGAGCATACGCCGCGCGAAGATGACGGCGGAAGCCTTCGAAAAGATATGCAAGGCTGAAGGGTGCAGTATCCTGGACAGAAGGCTGTGGTTTGTCAATCCCCATTACAAGGTAAAGTTCGGTCTCAAGCCGCTGCGTCTGCGCCTTGGCCTGGACCATATCCCTTACTTGAGGGATTTCTTCGCGACCAGCTGCTGGTATGTGATCAGGTGACATGCCCATTTACTCTTGGTGTGAACTAACAACTATATACTATGAAACGGTTATCTTTTTCAGCCGCAGTGCTGTTGTGTTTAGTTGCTGCATCATGCAGCCAACGTACGGAATCCCAGCCCAAGATCTCCATTTTCTGTGACCACATCGAGACCATTGCGCGTCAGGAGAAGATCTCCTTTGCGGAAGCGGCTACCCGTGTAAAGGAGTTCGGTTATACCGGCGCCGATATCAGGGTGACGCAGAAGCCCGAGGAGATCAAGACGCTTGACAGCCTCGGCTTCGCCCATGCCTGCGCCATCTCCGAAATCAATTATTCCAGGGAAGACACCAAAGAGATGGAAGACAGGACCCTCGCTTTCATGGAGGAGAGGGGATTCGACCAGCTTCTTCTGATTCCCGGATTGATGCCGGAAGGCGGACTTACGAAGGATGAGAGGGATTCGGCAAGGCAGCGCATGGCATCCTTTGCCAAAAGGGTGACTGACCGCGGGTACAAGGTCTTGGTAGAGGACTTTGACAACACACGTTCACTATGCTACAATGCCGAACTGATCGATACGCTCTTTACCGTATCCAAAGAACTCGGACTGGTATTCGATACCGGTAACTTCCAGTTTGCCGGGCAGGACGCCATGGAGCAGTATGAGCATTTCCGGCCGAAAATCGGGCACGTGCATCTGAAGGACAGGACTTCTCCGACTGACATGAGATGTGTAGCTGTCGGGACGGGATGCATCCCAATCGTAGAGATAATCCATAAACTACAGGACAGCGGATATGAGGGCTGGTACACGTATGAGGAATACGGAACCCGTACCATGCTGAAGGATTGCGAGGCTTCGTACCTGAATATCAGCGCCGCATTGGCGGAATAGTTACTGGGATTTTTTTATATTTACAACCACTTTAACCTCTTTAATACTTTATACTATGGCAAAATCAGACAAGACAAAGCTGAGGTCCCCTCAGATCGAGGTCATTTGGAACCGCACAATGCCTTTGCCAAGATAAGGACTTCCTTGGACAGGAGAGGCATCCCTTACGAGCTTAAATAATCAATTCAACCGTCAAATTGTGTTTTCACCCTTGTTTGAAAGCGAGGGTGTTTTTTAAGTGCGTGTATAATAAATTTTTTTTACTATATTTACACGTTATGTTATTAAAGTGTATTCTTCTGATCTTGTTCTTCGCCGTCATGATCGGCGTTGGCATCTACTGTCGCAGAACAGCTTCTGACGTACAGGGATTCGTTCTTGGAGGCCGCAATGTCGGCTCCTGGCTTACCGCTTTCGCGTTTGGTACCTCTTATTTCTCCGCGGTCATCTTTGTAGGATATGCCGGACAGTTCGGCTGGAAGTATGGCCTTTCAGCTACCTGGATAGGTATCGGCAACGCCCTTATCGGCTCATTGCTGGCATGGAGGATCCTTGGACGCCGGACGCGTCTGATGACTCAGCATCTGCAGAGCGCCACTATGCCCGATTTCTTCGGGAAGCGTTTCTTCAGCGATGCGCTCAAGGTTGCTGCGTCCGTGATTGTGTTCATTTTCCTCATTCCTTATACCGCTTCGCTGTACAATGGCCTGTCGCGCCTCTTCAGCATGGCATTCAACGTTGACTATGTGTGGTGTGTATTGGGCATGGCCGTGCTGACCGGCATTTACGTGCTGGTAGGAGGCTATATGGCGACCGCAGTGAATGATTTTATCCAAGGATTGATTATGCTGGTCGGAATCTGCGCCGTGATTGCGTCCGTGCTGAACGGCAACGGCGGTTTCAGTGAGGCAGTTGCCAGCCTTTCGCAGATACCTTCCGAGGCAGCTCCAAACCTCAATGGCGCTTTCGTGTCGTTCCTGGGGCCTCAGCCGATTTATCTGCTTGGAGTCGTGCTGCTGACCTCGCTTGGTACATGGGGACTTCCTCAGATGGTCGGCAAGTTCTACGCTATCCGCAACGAGGCTGCCATCCGCAAGGGCACGTTCATTTCTACCTTCTTTGCGATCATCGTGGCTGGCGGATGTTATTTCCTCGGTGGATTCGGCCGGCTCTATGGCCAGAGCATTGAGTATTCTGCAAACGGTACGCCGGTTTACGACAGTATAGTTCCGTCGATGCTGGCGTCGCTTCCGGACCTGATGATAGGCGTGGTGATCATCCTGGTGCTTTCGGCTTCCATGTCGACCCTTTCCTCGCTGGTGCTGACTTCCGGTTCCACACTTACGCTGGACATCATCGATCCGGCCGTGGCGAAGATGCGCGCCAGCTCCCGACGCTTGGGCGAGCGTAACAAGCTTCTCTTCATCCGCCTGCTGGTGCTCTTCTTCATCATCATTTCCTCGGTCATCGCTATTGTCCAGGCCAAGAGTTCCGTGACGTTCATCGCACAGCTCATGGGTATTTCATGGGGAGCGCTTGCCGGAGCCTTCCTTGCCCCGTTCCTTTACGGCCTTTACTGGAAACGCACTACATCCGCATCTGTCTGGGTATCCTTCATCGCAGGTGTGGCCGTCATGTGCGGCTGTATGTACTGCACGTTTACGGGCAAGACTTTCATCAGCCCTTATTTCACCTCGCCCATCAACGCCGGCGTGCTGGCAATGTTGCTTGGCCTTGTAATCGTACCGGTGGTAAGCCTCTTCACGAAGGTGGACAGGAAAGAGAGTGTGGAAAGGATGTTCAAGTGCTACGACAATACCGTCACGGTGCGTGCATCGACATCTTTGACGGAAGAGCAGGAGTAGCAGCCCTCTAGAAAACAAGTATATACCCTATACCCAGGACGTGGCATGCAGCCGTCAGGCCGGCCTTGTCGTAGAGGTGGTACATGTAGTAGAGATCCAATGAATGTCCGCCTCCGAGACTGATCTCGGAACCGGCGTAATGCAGTGACCGTACCCAACCCTTTCCGTCGAGGCTGCCGAAGATCTCATACATCATGTATGGGGTGAAGGCGCTGTCCGGAGCCTTGTATTGTCCGCGAAGCCTGACCCTGAGGGTGTTGCTGAATGACTGGGATGCAGGATTGAAGGCGAGTTCGTATTTCTCCCTCAAGGCTATGGCAATGCCATCGCGCTTGAGGGTTTCGTTCAACGTCAATACGCCTTTATGCTGTATCATGTTCCCGGCCGAGGGAATGCTCCAATACTCATAGCTCAGGTCTCCCTTGAGCCAGCTGTTGAAGTTGTATCCCGCGCCGGCCATTGCGAACCAGCACTCGGTATCGCTGATATTGTCATATGAACGATGTTCCAGTCTGGCCATCGCATAGGGCGCTCCTAAAGACTTGATTAACTGGATGCTGCTCCATGTTCCCAGATCTGATACTGACTGTGCGATGGCCTGTGTGGAGAAAAGCACGAGGGAAGACAAGACGAAAAATAAAACCTTCTTCATACACTACTGATAGTTAAGTTCTCTGCAAAGATATAACTTATTATCCGTAGTTCCGTATATATGAAGAAGGTTTTATCGATTCATTGAGTCATGAGCCACGCATCCTATGACGAGGAAAGCGGCTGCCGCTTTACATTAACATGGTTTCTATTTGAACAAAAGCTGTGCGAACTGATAAAGGCTGCGGCGCCATGTGTGCCACTCGTGGGCCGTGCCTTCGGAAATGTATCCTACGGCATTGATACCGATACCCTTCAGGGCTTCAGCTGCTTCCATCACTCTGGGGTTCTCCTTGCTTCCGCTGCTCATGAACACAAGCTTGTTGGTTTTCTGGAAGCCTTCGGCGCCCTGGACATCCTCGACACTGATGGTACCGCCGCTGAACTGGCCCACATATGCGAATGTCGTGGGGTTGGCAATCGTGATCCTGCGTGTCTGCATGCCACCCATTGACAGGCCGGCCATTGCACGGTGCTGGGCATCGGCTATCACGCGATACTCTTTCTCAATCATCGGGATGATATCATTGATCAGTACGACCTGGAAAGCATCGGTGTTGTTGTTCCTGCGGGATCCGTCCTGTGCCGGAGCGGGTTCGGGTAGAGCATACTGACCCACCAGATGGATATTCTGGCCCTGGCCGTAATCCATGACTACGATGAACGGAACAGCCTTGCCTTCTGCGATCAGGTTGTCCAGGATCTGGCCGGTGTGGCCCTGGGCTGACCAACCCTGCTCGTTCTCGGCGTTACCATGCTGGAGATAAAGGACAGGATATTTCTTGTTGGGATTCTTCTGGTACTCTGCAGGCAGGTAGACATAGCAGTGGCGCATGCTTTCGGTAGCCTTGGACCAATAGTATTTCTCTTCGACTGCGCCCTGAGGCACATTCTTGACCTGCCAGAAGTCCATGTCGGCTGAAGGGATCTCTATACCGCTGCCCCAACGGCCGGCACCGAAGAAATAGACGGTTCCGGGATCGGGTACCGAGGCTCCGTCGACATTGAGCTGATAGTAGTGGAAACCGACATCCTGAGGGTCGGAAGTTCCAGTCCAAACACCATTTTCATCCTTGACCATCTCATACCTTTTACCACCGATGTCCAACTGGACGGAATTGGCCTGAGGAGCACGGAGCTGTGCGCGGACGGCGCCCTGGGAGTTGACCATCGGGTACTGACGACCCAGCTGGTTGGTGAGATTCGGCTTGAAATCTTCAACGGCTCCGGCAAATGACGGCACTACGTTGTTTCTCTGTTGAGCCGATGCAGACAATGCTGCAAACATCATGACTAGAAGTAATAACTTTTTCATCTCTATTGATTATTTAGGTTAGTGAACATTAATCCATGTGTTTTCAAAGATACGTATAAAAACGGAGTTTCCCAATCTATCCTGGTCCATGCATGTGCAGGTTACCGTTTCGGCTTGATGTTGAGGTTGACTCCCAGTACATCCTCACTGTCCACGATGGTCCAGCTGCTGCCGGGATAGATGATGGCCTTGGCCTTCATGTCGTCCAGGGCCATAATAAGTTTTTCCCTTAATTGTTCGTTTGTCATAGTACTATGGCTTAAAAAAGTTTCAGTATTATCTCCGCCGTGCATCGGAGTGGCAATGCAAAAGCAATGGATGGCGCACGCAGCAGCCAGGATTGTAAGTATCTTCTTCATGGTTACTAAGTTACCCATAATCATTGGAATCACCAAATCTGATGGTCATGCCAAGAGGCAAAAGTTTTGTGGTTCCACCAAGATTGCTAGAGCGGCTGTTCTCATTTTTCTTAAAATATCGCTTGCGATATAAAATATTTTGTCGTATATTTGCGTCGTGAACGATATAATTTATAGATAATATGGCAAAGATTTATGATTTCAAGGCCCTGAGCAACAAGGGCGCCGAGGTGGACCTCGCGAAATATGAAGGGAATGTCCTTCTGATAGTCAATACCGCTTCCAAATGCGGATTCACCCCTCAGTACGATGGTCTGGAGGACCTTTATCAAAAGTATAAGGATAGAGGCCTCGTAATCCTTGGTTTTCCTTGCGACCAGTTCGCGCATCAGGAACCGGGAAGTGACGAGGAGATCGCTGAGTTTTGCCGCATCAATCACGGAGTCACCTTCCCTCTGATGAAGAAGATTGACGTGAACGGACCTGCCGCAGACCCTGTTTTCACCTATCTCAAGGAGGCTGCTCCTTCGGAGGAATACAAGGGGATCAAGGCGAAGGCTACGCAGAAGCTTCTGAAGGGACTCAGCAAGAGCGTTGAGAAGGACAGCGATATCCTTTGGAACTTCACGAAATTCCTCATCAACCGTGACGGAACCGTCGTAAAGCGTTTCGCTCCTGTGGCTGAGCCCGGGTCCTTCGAGAAGGATATTGAAGAGATGCTGTAATGGACGGAAGGTTCAAACTCGACAATCAGCTCTGTTTCAGGCTTTATACCGCTTCGCGTCTTATCACCCAGGCATATCACCCGTATCTGTCGGAATACGGCTTGACCTATCCGCAGTATCTGGTACTGTTGGTGCTGTGGGAAAAAGACGCGCAGCCGGTGAATGACATCGCCAAGAGGCTGATGCTTGAGACCAATACCGTCACTCCGCTCCTCAAACGCATGGAGGCCGAAGGTATCCTGACCCGCGCCAAGGGAACGGAAGACGGCCGTCAGATGATCGTGAAACTCACGGATAAGGGATGCGGGATGAAGAAGAAACTGATGTGTGTCCCCGAAGCGATCGGGAGTTCCGTGCTCTGCGAGACCGTTACTCCTGAAACGGTCCCCGGGCTTTATTGCATGCTCGACGGCATCATCCGTCAATTGAATGAAAAACAAACCAACAAATAGACACGTTATGCATATCCGCAGAATCCTTGGGATAGTCAGCGCAGCTCTGTGCCTGCTTTCCTGCAACAAAACCACGACGATCTACGACTTCAAGGCCGAATCCAACAGCGGTGAGGAAGTGAGTTTTGCCGACTATAAGGGCAAGGTGCTTTTGGTCGTCAATACCGCTTCCAAGTGCGGTTTCACCCCTCAGTATGAAGGGCTTGAAGACCTGTATAAGAAATACCGTGGCCAGGGTCTTGTCATCGTCGGCTTCCCTTGCGACCAGTTCGGCCACCAGGAGCCCGGAACCGACGAGGAGATCGAGGAGTTCTGCCGCCTCAATTACGGAGTGACCTTCCCTCTGATGGCCAAATCCGACGTGAACGGTGAGAATGCCAACGATATCTTCAAATGGCTGTACTCCGAGAAGCCTTTTGCCGGTTTCGGCGACAGCGACAGGGGTAAAGCCATGGACGGAATGCTCTCCAGAGGCAATCCCGATTATGCCTCGAATCCGGATATCAAGTGGAACTTCACCAAGTTCCTCATTGACCGCAAAGGCCGCGTCGTGGCCCGTTTCGAACCTGTCGTGACTCCGGAAGATCTGGAATCGCAAATCCAGACATTGCTTTAGTGATGCATTTCAGCGGTATTATCGTCGGTGCTGCAGTGTTTTTCAGCATCGGGATCTGCCACCCTGCCGTAATCAAGATGGAGTACTGTCTTGGAAAGCGAAGCTGGTGGATCTGGCTGGTAGTGGGACTGTTGGTTGCAACTGCCTCCCTGTTCGTACCTGACCAGACGGTTTCTACTATTCTGGGAGGTTTCGCATTTTCTTGCTTCTGGGGTATACTGGAGATGCATCAGCAGGAAAAGCGCGTGCTCCGCGGCTGGTTCCCTGAGAACCCGAAACGGCACGCTTATTATGAGGCATTAAGGCAGAAGAAGGGATGAGTCCGGTATTCACAGCATTGATGATTCCTTTCCTGGGCACTGCCCTGGGATCGGCTTTTGTATTCTTCATGAAGCGGGATATGCCGCCGCTTCTGCAGAAGGTCCTTCTCGGTTTCGCCTCCGGCGTGATGGTGGCAGCTTCCGTATGGTCCCTGATAATCCCAGCAATTGAAATGGGGCAGGGGAGTTCGGCAGTCCTTCCTCCAGTTATCGGCCTGCTTGCGGGCTTCGCATTCCTGTTGCTCATAGATTACGTCACCCCGCACATCCATGCAAGCGGGCAGGCAGAGGGGCCTCAGAGCCGGCTGTCCCGCACGGCGAAACTGGCGTTGGCAGTAACAATCCACAATTTCCCTGAAGGCATGGCGGTCGGTGTCGCCATAGCCGGCGCCCTGACGGCCGATTTCAACATGGCCGGAGCGTTGGCATTATCGTTGGGTATCGCCATCCAGAATGTGCCTGAAGGCGCCATTATATCTATGCCTCTGCGAGCGGAAGGAAACAGCCGCTGGAAGTCTTTCGGCATCGGCGCGCTGAGCGGTATCGTTGAACCTATAGGCGGTGCGCTGGTCTTGTTCCTGGCCACTTCCATCCTCGGCATCATGCCTTATATGCTGGCATTTGCCGCCGGCGCCATGTTGTATGTGGTAGTTGAAGAGCTGGTCCCGGAGTATTCCCAAGGCAAGCATTCGAATATCGGAACGGTGGGATTCGCCCTGGGCTTTGCCTTGATGATGGTGCTGGACGTCGTGCTGGGCTGATCTCCTTCGGAGGCGTCAGTCCTTGAAAAAGAAATACCAGGCAGCCCACTTCATCGGGATACCGTCTGCATGGCCTATGACACGGAAGGAGGAGTCCTGGACGAGGCCGTCTTTCCTTACGTGGCCGATTACCTTGTAGCTGGAATCCTGCACCGTGCCGTCACCCTTGATATGGCCGATGATGCGGAAAGAGCTGTCCTGCACGGTCCCGTCATCCTTAAGGTAACTGATGACCCTGAAGGATGAATCCTGTATCGTCCCGTTCTCCTTGAAATGCCCTATGACCTTGAATCCGCTGTCCTGAATGGTACCGTCGGATTTGATGAAGGCGATAGTCCCGAATCCAGAATCGGTGATTCGCTGTGCGTATGCTCCCGTGCTGAGCGCGAAGAAACATAGGACGAAGGCTTGCAAGTACTTTCTTATGGACATGTATTCTCAATTGTTATCTTTACAAAAACAAACAATTCCATTCATTTTCCGAGGAATTCGGAGGGAGTGATGCCGGCTGTTTTCTTGAAGAGGCGGGTGAAGTGATGAGGGAACTCGAAGCCAAGCAAGCGGGCGGTTTCACTTATGTTGTGCCCGTTCATCAAGAGGTTTTTGCCTTGCTCGATCACGAACGAATGGATATAGCCTATGGCTGTGCCACCGGTGGCCTTGTGAATGACATCACCCAGGTAACGGGCGGAATATGCCAGTTCTCCGGCGCAGTATTGGACGGACGGAACGCCCATATCCAACTGCCTGCCGTCCAGGTAGTATTCGCGCAGCAGTTGGTGGAATCGCTTGAGGATATCCGATGACGTTTTTTCCTCTTTCGAGAGTTGGCGCAGATAGATCCGGTTGCAATACTCCAGGATGAGCCGGATGTATCCGAGGATGACGGAACGGAGTGCGGTGGAATCGACGTTTTCCTGCAGTTCATGACGCATCTGCGAAAGCAGTTGCGTGATACGGCCCCATTCAGCTGGTTCCATCTTCAGGGTTTCCGTAGCGAAATAGGAGAAGAAATGATAGTCCTTCATCCTGCTTCCCAAATCAGTCCCATGAAGGAGTTCAGGCGAAAACAACAGGACCCATCCACTGATGTCGATCCCTTCACCGTCGTCTTCCTTACCCCCGATCTGGCCGGGCTCGACAGCAATGATGGAGCCGTCGGCCGCATCGAACATTTTCATACCGTAGGTAAGGTTCTTGGGGAAGTTCCTTTGGATGAAGAGACCATAAACTCCATAGCGGTTCATGCTGGAGCGAATGGGAGACACTTCATCGTAATGGATGACACTTACCAGGGGATGCAGAATGGGGGCTCCTACAAAGCTGGCATAGACATTGGGGTCTGTGACGCGAAGTATGTTCTTCATAACGTCTATAAAGGTAGAAATAATGCGTGATTAATCCAAATATCTGCGATATTGGTATAAATATGGCAAAAATCGGTTAATAACTCTCGGATAGGATACCTACCTTTGCAAAAACACTGAGAATGAAACATATCATACCCGTCGCCATCGCATCCCTGATGCTTTTATGCTGCAAAACAAATACAACAGATATGAGTACACTTTCCCTTACCAAGGAATGGGATAAGACCTTCCCCAAATCCGAACTGGTCAACAACAGCAAAGTCACCTTCCACAATCGCTACGGCATCGAACTGGCTGCGGATATGTATGTACCGAAGAATGCGGAAGGGAGACTTCCCGCTATCGCTTTCTCCGGCCCCTTCGGCGCAGTGAAGGAACAGTCTTCGGGCCTCTATGCCCAGCATATGGCCGAACGTGGCTTCATTGCAATAGCATTCGATCCTTCCTATACCGGTGAATCGGGCGGCGAGCCCAGGAGGATGGCGTCCCCGGACATCAATACCGAGGATTTCCTGGCTGCGGTAGATTTCCTTTCCACCTGTGACCTGGTTGACCCGGAGCGCATCGGCATCATCGGCATCTGCGGATTCGGCGGGATGGCCATCAATGCCGCGGCGCTTGATCCGCGCATCAAAGCGACAGTCGCTTCGACGATGTATGATATGAGCAAGGTTAACGTTGAGGGTTATTTCGCCAGCGAGGACACCCCCGCCCAGAGGATGGAGAAGCGCAAGGCTCTGGCAGCCCAACGCACCAAGGATTATGCTTCCGGCACTTATGAGCGTGCCGGAGGCGTTGTCGATCCTCTACCGGATGATGCGCCATGGTTCGTCAAAGATTACCACGCTTACTACAAGACCCCGCGCGGCTATCACGAGCGCAGCGGCAATTCCAACGACGGCTGGAATGTCATCGGTTGCCAGAGTTTCATGAACCAGCCATTGCTTGCATGGGCCGGTGAGATCGAGAATCCCGTGCTGCTCATACATGGAGAAAAGGCCCACAGCCGCTATTTCAGCGAATATGCCTACAGCCTGTTGACAGGCTCCAACAAAGAGCTTATGATCATTCCCGGCGCCTCCCACGTGGACCTTTACGATGATGTTGCCGGCGTGATTCCCTACGACAAGATGGAGGCATTCTTCAAGGAAAACCTGAACTAGCATGTTCCGTACGTTAGCCATCAGTCTCATCGCATTCCTGTTTCCTGTACTGCTTTCATGTGAGAAGGGACCGGTAGAAACCGTTCCCGAGACCCCTCAGGAAGAACAGACCGATAACGGAGGGAATAACGGTAATACTGGAGAAGATACGCAAAACAACACGACAATGCCGGATCATATCAAGATATCCGTCTCAGGAAAGACCCTTCAGGTGAAGATTGAGGATAATGCTGCGACCAGGGCGCTTGTCGCGGCCCTTCGCGAAGCATCTATCAGCTATGAAGCCGACGACTACGGCGGCTTCGAGAAAGTCGGCGCCCTGGGCCGTTCACTTCCCGCCAGCAATACCCAGATTACCACGCAGCCGGGCGATGTCATCCTGTACAGCGGTAACCAGATCGTTCTGTTCTATGGCAGCAATTCATGGAGCTATACCCGGATCGGCAAGATGGAATACAGCTCTTTGGATGAATTAAAGTCCTTCCTGAAAGCCGGACAAGGTAAAATAAGCGTAACTTTGTCGTTATGATGAAAAAGTCATTTGCAATACTTTTTACTGCGCTTACAATTATGGGTTGCGTAAACAATACCAAGAAGACTGATCCCGCGCAGGGATCTATCACAATGAACCTGTATTACACCGGCACAGACGGCAATGCACAGCGTTTCATGGATGAGATGGAATCAAGCGGTACGGCTGATGCCATAAGGGCCGAGGAAGGCAATCTGAGATATGAGTATTTCGTATCCAAGGATGATCCGGAGACCGTCCTTCTCATTGACAGTTGGGCGGATCAGGATGCCCTGGATGCCCATCATCAGACACCGATGATGGAAACCATCGCCGCCTTGAGGGAGAAATACGACCTGAGTATGAAGGCTGAAAGATATATCAGGGCCACGGAGGACTTGACCACCAATGATGCAAAGTATATCAGGACTAAAGACGAACCAATGAAAATCCAAACGGTCGATTTTTCCGTTTGGCCGAAAGGCGAGCCTAATACGGCATACGCCCAGTACTTCACCGGCAACAGTTATTTGGCCCCTCTTGACGGGGGTGTTTCCAATGTCACCTTCGAGCCTCGCTGCCGCAACAACTGGCACATCCATCACAAACAGATTCAAGTGCTAATATGCGTTGCCGGCCGCGGTTGGTATCAGGAATGGGGCAAGGAGCCCGTGCCGATGACTCCCGGCACCATCATCGCTGTCCCTGCTGAAGTAAAGCATTGGCACGGAGCCGCCAAAGACTCATGGTTCCAGCATCTGACCTATCACAAGGACGTGCAGGAAGGGGCAAGCAACGAATGGCTGGAGCCGGTTACGGATGAGCATTACGACGCTTTGTAACGACTTGCGACCGAAAGGAAGCCCCCGGTTATTCTACAGTCCAGATTGCGGATTCCTCACCTTGTGAGGTAACGATGCGTATCTTGTTGGCACCTTGTTGTAATTCGACGCCTGGCCACTCTACCGTAGCATAAGCATCCGTCTTCTTCTGCGATACTTTCTTGTCGTTCAAGTAAAGTGTCGCAGAAGGAGCGGTCGTAAAGACTATGATATCCGTTACCGCATCAGGCCTTTCAGTGAAATCCTTGGAACAGAGATGTACGGTAGGGACTGATTTGTTCCAGTTGGCCTTGTAGTAATAGAAAGCATCCTTCCGTACCTTACGGTCGATGGTCACCAACCCCTTGTCGTTTTGGTTGGGGCTATCGCCCTCAAAGCGCCCGGAAGCGCCTAAATCGAACATGTTCCAGATATATGAGCCCCATATCCAGTCCCGCTCTGCGATGACCGGCCACTGGACCCTGTGTATGTCAGTCTGCCGTTCCATTGGATGATTCTTGCCCATGGAGTCATAGACCGTGAACGAATCCTCGTCATAGCGGCTGACGTGCATTTTGGGGCTTGCCCCTGCACCATACTCGCTGATGCCTATGGATGCCGTCGGGTGCGCTGCATGCCATTCGTCAAGGAAGGGGGCAAGGTCTGTTTTCTTGCCGTAATACCAACCATAATACTTGTTGAAAGCCATCACATCCGGGATGAACTCGTTGGAGGAGTCGATATAGACTGCACATGTCGTCAGACGCCCCGGATCCATATCGTGGGCTACTCGATTGAGCCTGGCGACTATCTTGTCAGTCCCAGCCTGGATCTCATTGTACAGGCCCCAGAAGCAGATGGAAGGATGATTGAAGTTCTGGGCGATCATTTCGCGGAGCTGGAGTTCGAGATTGTCTTCAAACGCGGGATTGGCCACCCAAGTGCCAACAAAAGGAATCTCTTCCCACACGACGTAGCCTCGGCGGTCTGCTTCCTCAAACATGAACTGCGCCTGAGGGTAATGCGCCAGGCGCAGTGAGTTCGCTCCCATCTCATCAAAGAGAGCAAAATCAGTCAGATGGTTCTCTTTAGTAAGGGCAGAAGCGATCCCGTCCCAATCCTGATGGCGCGACACCCCGCGGAGTTTCAAATGCTTACCGTTCAAGAAGAAGCCTTTTTCCCGGTCTACATGGTAATACCGCAGACCGATGTTATCCTCCATCCGGTCAATCTCCTTCCCGTCTTTGAGAAGGGTTACGACGACATGATACAAATAAGGATCAGCCTGACCGTCCCATAGATGCGGGTTATCGATGCCCAACCTGCATGTTACCAGGTCGTTGAAAATGCGGTCGAAATACGTTTCCGCTACGGAACGGCCATCGGCATCAAGGACCGCGAGACGGACTTCACATCCGGTATAGTCGGAAAGTGTTGAGAGATGGATTTCCGCACTCAGGTCCGCTCGGTCACGTTGAGTCTTTTGGGAGATGAGCACCCCTTCCGAGCCGAAATAGAGGGGAGAAATGCAGGTCGACTCTGTCACTTCCAGCCAAACATTACGGTAAAGTCCTCCATAGATATTGAAATCCCCTCCGAAGGGAGCGACATCAAAAGTCGGAGCATTGTTACAGACCACGGTAAGAGTGTTCTCTCCCGGATCTACATAGTCGGTTATCTCAAAGGTAAATGCATTGTATGCCCCCTTGTGTTCTCCGACGAATACGGAATTGACCAGGACATCGGCAACGCTGCCTGCGCCTTCGAATCTCAGGAAGATCCGTTTGCCGGTATAGCCCTCAGGTATCTCGATAATGCGGGTATAGGTTCCATACCCCCGATAATAAGTATCTTCGGTCTGGAAATCCTCAGCATTGTAGGAATGCGGGAGTGTCACAGGGTCGCCGGGTGTTTGCCGGCCGAAGGACGTGCCCGCGACCGGGCCGGTCTTGACAAAGCCTTTGACAAATGTCCAACCTTCATTCAGAGACTTGACTTCGCGCGCAAAAAGAACGAATGGAGATACCCAAAGGAGCAATAAAACTATCAACAGTTTCTTCATATCTAAACGCTTAATAATTCTGGACATTTCGCTTGCATCTAATATAATTCTTTTTTGCGGAAACGGGACACTTTTAGAAATAAAAACTACGGGAAAGCTAATCACGCTTTAAACAGAATTACTGCTTGCGAAAAAGTATAATTCCTTATATTTGACATCGCGAACGATAATAATATGTTAAACGATATGGAGACAAATCGGATTTTCCTGCGTCCTTGGCGTGACAGCGATGCCCGTATCCTATACAAGTGGGCATCCGACCCCGATGTGGGGCCTCGAGCCGGATGGGCGCCACATCAATCGGTAGAAGAGAGTCTGGAAGTGATCAGGACTGTGTTCAAGGACGCGACCAATACCTGGGCGATCGAACTTAAGGAGACGGGAGAAGCCATCGGCGCCATGGGATATGGTCCTTCATGTGATTGCGCCCTTCCGGCGAGGGATGGCGAACCCATCGTGGGATATTGGATTGCCAAACCTTATTGGAATAAAGGCATTTGCACGGAGGCCCTGAAACTGATGATAGGGCACATTCGCGAAACGACGGGCATCAAGTCCCTCATAAGCGGGCATTTCGTCGATAACCCTGCCAGCGGACGCGTGATGGAGAAGTGCGGTTTCGTGCCTACCGGCGAAACCGTAATCGACGAGTCCCAGTATCAAGGCAAGGATCATCCCATCCGGGTACTGCGTCTGGAGCTGCCTCTTGACAGCATTGGATAATTGCGATTATTTGTTTACCTTGTCGGAAGTATTCAATAACAGATAAGCTAATTCTCATAACCAGCATGAAGAGGTTTTTGTTTGCGGCAGTTATCGCCTGCCTGACCATGATTACATCCTGCGGAGTATCTAATGTCCATCATACCGGAGACCTCACCGGGTCCATTTACGGCGTGTGGGCGCTGGATTCCAAAGCTATTGCCCCCGCAAACTCAGTAGGCAATAGCTCCTTGAATCAAGTCGATTACTCCGGCGTCCATTTCTACCTTTCACTGAGCGAGCCTCGCATCGCCCTTGCCAAAAAAGGCAGTTTCACGCAGTTGGACCTCAAAGATGTGGATGTCGACGGCTCCCAGTTCTCTTATAACGCTTCCAAGAAGCAGATAAGTTTTACGAAAACACTCTGGCTGACGCAGGGTCTTCAGTATGAAATGAGACTGTCAGGGACTTACAAGGTCCTTGAGATGACCCGCACGAAACTGGTCATCCAGAAAGAATCCATGGGTGTCAGGACCGTTTATTCCTTCCGTCGGTTCAGGTAGAAGGATGAAACGAACCTATTAGATCAGATATTCCCCAGGTAAACACTCAGGCTTCCGTCATAGGCCGGATTCGTTTACGACCTCGGCCTGGTATGTGTAGAGTTCCGCGTCCTTCCAGCCGTCCCAGCCGATTCCGGCCTTGTCGCGGGCGCAGTGGCCGAGGAACTCCTCCGTCGTCCATCCGGTCTCCTCAGCGACCTCCGGCAGGAAAGTCCCGTGACGGCCGTCCTTGATCATATAGATGCCGTCACGGCCAAGCTTGAATTCTTCAATTGAATCTATCTTCTTCAGCGGTGAGAGCACGGAGACCTCTATTTCCACTCCGGGGGCTTCTTTCCGGGGAAGGGACGGGAAACGTGGGTCGGAGAATGCGGCGCTCGAGGCCATTGCCCGGATCGTTGCCGCGAGGGTGTCGTCGGATGTGAAACGTCCGATGCAGCCACGCAGGCGGCCACCCATCCGCAGCGTCACGAATACTCCGTATCCCTTCTCCTTCAGTATCCCGACCGGAGTATCGTCGCCGTCGAAATCCAGCCTCAGGGATGAATAGATCGCTGCTCTCGCAGTCGATATCATCGCTTTCTTCTCCTCATCGGAGAAATGGAAGATGTGCTCTTCCTGCAGGTCGGGACCGGAAGCTTTGGCGCGCCTGGTGAAAACAATGGAGTTATAACCCACGACCCGGTCCTTGTCCCCATAAGGGGAGTCTCCGGAATTGCGGTACATGACGTGCTCCGCCTCGAACCTGCCGCGGCCCAGATCATCCAGGATCGAAAGGAGAACCGCTATGGCGTTGGCGCCGCAGGCTGCAGTGTCCTGTCCGGTATACTCCATCTTGTCGATCTGCATTAGCGCTTTCAGGAACTCCTCCAACCCTCCGGAAGTGATGGTTTCCGCGAGATAGAGATCTGATTTCCGGGCATCATCATATGAAGGATAATGGGAGAAATCCGAGCTTATAACGAAGAGGTTCTCTTCGTTGAAGTATGGCTCCAGCACTTTTGCGATCTCCTCCAGAACGTTCAGGCGCTGCGTTCCTATCACGATTGGAACGATGGGAGGGACCTCACTGAAAACCATCTGCAGGAAAGGCAATTGAACTTCCAGACAATGCTCCTCCTCATGCGCATCGCGCCTGAAGACGAATGTCCCTTTCCCGTCCCGTATGAGCTCTTTTCCCGTCGACACATCGATCGGGATTTGCCCGAGGGGAGTCTCGGCATACTCATAAAACGTGTTTACGCTCGCACCAGTGAACCCTACCCTGTGGCTTGGACCGAGCAGGAAGATCCGCTTGTAACTGTGCCCGGCCGGAATACGGCTGAAGGCGGAAGCCGCGACCTCTCCGCTGAAGACATACCCGGCATGGGGCACGATAACAGCCTGAGGTACGTCGCTGCCCTCAGTAGAGTGCAGCCATGCTCCGAGCATGGAGCGTATTCCCGAAGCGGAAGAAGGATAGAAAGACCCGGCGACTGCGGGTTTCCTGACACTGGTGTTATCCTGGTAACGTGACATGGCAGATGCTCTTGTTGACGCAGCTACCCCATGGACCGCCGATGATGACGTGGCAAGCGTCAAGAGAATCAAGGCGATTCCAATGTGGAGTAAGTGCTTCATTGAAGGTTGGTGTGGTCAATAGTCAAAGATAGGAAATCCGCTTCTAATGTCAAAGTCCCTGGAAACTCATATATTTGTTTCTATAAACAGATTCTCAGTCTCAAAACTGGGCCGGGGTTACGTCAGTTTTTTCTCCACTTTGGACGCAGGATTTGAAGGAGTTAGAAGTTATCTTGATATGAGAATGATAACTAAAAGAATAATATGCTCCGCGTTGCTTGTTGCAATGCTGAGCGGATGTAACGGCATCGATAATCCGGAAGGAGACCTGAAGGGCATCAAAATGGAAGAGTGGCCGCTAACGGATTGCTCCACAAGCACCCGGCCTGTCCGGGATCTGGTTGCATACAAACTGCTCGGAGTGCCATATAAGTGGGAACTGGACTGGATGAGCGGCACGACATACATCATCCAGCCTGATTTTTTCGGCGCAGAATCGTCGTTCACTTACAATGATTACTTTGCAAAGAATCTCTGTAGCGGCACGCACGGCGCCTATATGAATCTTATCGAGGGCAAAACGGACGTGATTATCGCGAGCCGGGATATCTCTCGGAATGAGAAGGCCTCCGCCGCGGAATTGGGCGTAGAACTGGTGATGGCTCCGCTGGCCATCGATGCGCTGGTCTTCATCGTCAATCCCAAGAATCCCGTCAAGAACCTGACAACAGACCAAGTGCGGAAGATCTATACCGGAGAGATAACCAATTGGAAGGAAGTCGGAGGTGTTGACCATGCCATTACCCCGTATATCCGGAATGCGGATTCCGGCAGCCAGGAGAAGATGGAGACGCTGGTCATGAATGGCCTCGACATGATTGACGGGACCGAAGAGACCTATATGTATGAAATTATCGGCCCACAGATGATCTCTCCATACGCGCAACTTATGATTGATGAATACGGCATTGGGTACACGCCTTTCTTTTACTGCACGGCGATGGTTCGCGATTTAATGATGGTTGACATGCTATCCATCAATGGCGTGATGCCCAGCAAAGAAACGCTGAGGAACAACAGGTATCCGTTTGTGTCAAGCATTTACGCAGCGGTCCGCAAGACGGAAGATCACGAGAGTACAGCCTATAAGCTCTATCAATTCCTCTTTACCAATGAAGGTGCGGATATGATAGATGAAAGCGGGTATATTGCGATACGGAAATAATTCCTGAGGACGGACCGTACTTTAACAAATACAGACACCTTCTAAATTACCAACAAATAAGGATTGACGGGCCTTTTAAAGTGCGATAACTTTGCCCCAAAAAAGTTATTGCCATGGAAAACAGTAAGTACAAGTGGTGGCAGATTCTCGGAATGGGACTGCTTTATCTGGTCTTTGTATTCGCTTCTTGTTTCATAGGTTTCCTGCATCCCGTATGCTGGGCCTATTTTTCCGTGCTGGCCGCATTCCTTGCCGCAGGTCCCTGTTTTTGGCTTGCAGCCCGCTGGCAAAAGTTCGGCGTGGGTACCTTCTGTGCTGCGCTGGTCTGTTTGTTCTGCCTGGTGTCGGGCGAAGCCGGCGGAATCCTCTCCAAAGTGTTCATTCTGGGTGGAGGCATCCTCGCAGACATTGTCCGCCAGTTCATGGGAAACGCTTCGAGAAGAGCCCTCTACTGCGCCTATCCTCTGCTCGCTATTGGGAATATCGGCTGGATTATCCGCTTATGGTCCGACAAGCAGTGGTACTATGACGGGGCTGTCAGTGAAATGGGACAGGCCTATGCCGAGGGGATCAAGGCGCTCCAGACTACCGGCCACCTTGTGGCCGTTATCGTCCTTACAGCCGCAGTCTCTTTTCTCAGCATTTGGCTTTGTGCGAAGATTGACAGGAAATCAGAGAAACTATTCAAGTAGTATGAGACTTCTCAGCAAAATCTTCAGCAACACCCGCAAGCCGGAAGGTTTCTGGGGGCGCATGATGGTAGCCGGGATGAACGGCGGTTCACACGCGGCGATGGCCACATGGGGCCTGGACATTGGCAACGTTCCCACGGAAGGGGAGATTATCGACATCGGATGCGGTGGCGGGGCCAACCTCGCCCGCCTGATGGGCCGGAGCCTTCACGCAAATGTTACCGGCGTGGACTACTCGCCAGTCTCCGTGGAGAAAACCCGCAAGGTCAATGCAGACGCGATTGCAAAAGGCCGCTGCAAGGTACTGGAGGCAAGCGTTGCGAGTCTTCCGTTCAAGGATGATACGTTCGGGATGGCCACCGCCTTCGAGACGGTCTATTTCTGGCCGGAAATCGAGAAGAGTTTTGCGGAAGTATGGCGCGTACTCTCGCCAGGGGGAAAATTCCTCATCGTAAACGAGGACGACGGCCTGTCCGGCAACAACGAGAAATGGGAGAAGATGATTGAGGGGATGCACACCTACACGCCCGATGAACTGAGGACACATCTTGTGGCGGTGGGATTCAGGGACATCACTGTCCATCGTAACGAATCCAAGCACTGGCTTTGCGTAACGGCGGTAAAATGAAGAAAGCAAAAGAGCCCCTGATATAAAAACATGAAACCGAACTATAAGAATTGGATGCCGAAAGGCATGATATGGAGTTTCGCGGCAGGAACAGCCATAGCTCTGGTTCTGACGCTGATCATCGGTGTCGGATGGTTGAAGGGCATCCTACTGATCCTTGCCTTGGTGTTGGCCGGGATTACCGTCTGGACGGTGCTGATGTACCGTGCTTTTTCCTATGATGGGAAGCGGAAGATGTCCCGCCAGATCATCGACGGCGTGGCAGAGTACATCAACCTTCCCGAAGGTGGCCGATGCTTGGACGTGGGCTGCGGCAGCGGAGCGCTGGCCATCGCGGTGGCCAAGCGCAACCCGCAGGGCAGGGTGACCGGCATCGATCGTTGGGGAGCGGAATACGCTTCCTTCAGCAAGAAACTCTGCGAAGATAACTCCAAGGCGGAAGGCGTGGCCGAGAGGACTGCTTTCGCACAAGGAGACGCGCTGAAGCTCGAATTTCCCGACGGGGCTTTCGATGCCGTCACATCCAACTATGTCTATCACAACATCCCTAGCCGTGACCGTCAGGCAATCCTTCTGGAAACCCTGCGTGTACTGAAGAAGGGAGGGACCTTCGCCATCCACGACATCTTCTCCAAGGAAAAGTACGGCGACATGCAATCCTTCGTGAAGAAGCTCAATGACCTCGGCTATGAGCAGGCGGAACTCATCCCCACGGACAACGGCCGGTTCATGTCTCCTTGGGAGGCCAAATGGATGGCTCTGTCAGGGTCGGCATTGCTGGTCGGGAAGAAATGAGTGGAGGATAAAAGCGCTTTGCGAATTTACTTGTACCGCGGCTTTCCGACTCATTTTCGACCGGCAGGGGAGTCGAGGTATCCCATTGTGCGACCCATTACGTCCACAAGCGCCTTTAGGTCATCATACTTCTGCTGAACCAGGTCGTTCTTGACAGCATAGCCTTTGATGAGATAGTCCTTTAGGACAGAGTTCGCCCAGATACGGAACTGGGTGCCGCGTTGGGATTTGACGCGGTAGCCTACGGAGATGATTACGTCGAGGTTGTACATCTCAATTATGCTGGTTTGGTTTTTCCCCTTGATTGCGCCATGAGGAGTGGTGTGTGCATTTTTTGCACATACCACTCTTTCTTCCAATTCTCCTTCTAGAAATATGTTTTTTATATGCCTGGAAATTACAGACCTATCTCTCTCAAATAGGATTGCCATCTGCTCTTTTGTGAGCCATACCGTCTCGTTATCGAGATTAACATCTATGCTGGTTCGGCCTTCAGCTGTCTTGTAGAGGATAATCTCACCTTTGGAGGGAACAGTCAACTGCTTCTGATTTGTATGTGTTGCCATATTGTTGTAAATTTGAATTGTGGAAAGATTGAGTGTCATAACGGTGCCCGCCACCGATTTGGATGGGAACAACCATACCGCTTTCACGGTATTCGATGACTTCTCTGATGACTTACGGTCCTCGGCCGGATGGACGCTGCGTGACGCTATAGAGTACTATGCCCGTAAATACAGGGTGGAGAAGGGCGCAATCAGGCTTATACGCCCTTTCGTCCCGCAGGAAAAACACCTGCGAGAACGCGGAGAACGAGTATGAGGGTACGGGGTTGGAGCAACGAATGATCTCAGGTCCAAGAGCCCGCACCACTTGATGGGTCGGGTACTTTGTCCACATAACACGTTATGTTGCTCCGTTTGATCGAGGACGGAAAACCTGAGATTTTTCACTAGCAAATATACGATTTGCTGGTGATTATTGCAAGGCTAGCAGTTGAATGTATCAGATTTTGCCACCTCATCATCCTTCCGCCATCACTCATTTTTTGCATCGGGCTTGCCCGATTCTGCCGGGGGAAAAAGGGTATCGGGTAACTCAATATGCATGTCTCTTAGGAGACATACAAGTTTGCCACTGTTCAGGCAAGCCCGGGCGGGGGAAAAAAGGAAGAAAAGAAAACAGTTTTGCCAGGTATCTCCTACTTTAAATGCCTTTCCAGGATCTCTTCTTGCTCCACTCTCGAGAGCGTCTTTTTCATAGCATCAAGAACGGCCTCATACTGCTGGTTCTTCTTCGTGAAGACACGCCTTCTTTCCTGTCCGTCGATTGTCGCGTAAAGGTGGATGTTTCCCGAGTCGGTCATCTCGAACCGGATCAGATCCGAAGTGGCGACAACCGGGGCAAAGATATCCGGAGAGAGTTCACGCAGCCGTGACTCAATGATATCGATGAAGAGGGGAGCGACACCATTTGATGTCGCCAGCGCCCTGAAATCACGAAGAGCGTCCTTCACCTTGTCGATGTACTTCGCGGGATTCTTGATGTCGTTCTGGGCCGCAAAGGCCAGCAGGTCCACGGTGGTTATATCTTCAAACTTTCCCCGAACGGAGAATTCGTGACGTCTCTCAGGAGTTGCGGCCGTTTTCAAGATGAAGCAAAGGTCGTAAGCAGGGGAGAGGTGCCAGGAGCCGTCCTTCTCCATGATGAAGGAGAAGTTCTTGGCATGGTCGTCTGTGTTGTTGGAGAGAATGTTGAACACCATCCGCAGATAGAGTTCATTCAGCTCATCCTGGGGGATGGAGAGCTGTCTGCAGGTGGAGAAGAGATCCTCATAGCAATATGCTTCCGGATTGACGGCGGCGAGCGTCTGGGTGAACACCTTTTCACCTGCGCGGCGGTCGAAACGCTCAGTCAGGAAGTGATTGATGCCTTCCACCTCGATCAGGCGGGAGGGCATCATCGTGATTCCGGCCCGGGTGGCCAGGTCGTACCAGGTCTTCTCGATCTCAGAGAGGCAGAACTCCGGGGTGTTGAACTTGAGGATGTAATACTTCCTGTCACCTCTTGCCGATGTCTGGCCGGAAAAGATGTTTCCACCTTCGTCCATCGCGATGATAGCCTTCTTGAAGCGTCCTCCGGCTGATGTTCCGACAGCCATCAGGGCCTTCTGAGTTAATGTCTCTTCCGGGGAAATGATAGCGTGCTCGCGGTCCTGCTCGATCTTCTTCGCCAAGTCGTATAGCTTCGGGATCATCAGCTTTTCGTTCGGACTGAATGCATCTTCGCTACACGGGACGAATTCGAGCGCACCCATGGCGCGGCTCCCAACAAAGGAGAGTTTCGCAAGCGGAGTCTTGTCTTTCTCGTGATAGTGATGCTCTGCAAACCACTGGTCAAAGAGGGTATTGCCCCAATCATCCGGAAGTGAATCCGCGATGAACGGGGGTAGTTTCTGATATTTCGCAGAGTCCGTGTTGCCATAGATGGCGAAACGGGCTGCGGGGCTCTTTGATGAGGCGGTCAGCGGTGCAATGTCGAGCCCCGATGAAAGATATCCTGGCGAAAAGAAAAAAAAGGAATTCCCCTTCGTCTGGTTCCAGCAAAGCTGTCCGATCTCCTGGCCCCAGAGCATGACGCTCAACCTGCCACTGTCTATATTCCTAGCCATTGTTCTTCCTCCTTACTCTTTGTTGCTGATGTTCCGGTGCCGTCAGATATGGATTCGCAGGCTGCTCCGGGATCAGGTCGTCGAACCTGTCTAGTAGGCCGACAGGCCGAAGCAGGGCCATCAGGTTGGTGATGTTCATATTCGTAATCGTGCCCGTCTCGAACTTGTGGACGGTGGAGACGGAAACGCCCGCAGCCTTAGCCAGGTCTCCCTGGGAAAGGTTCATCATCAACCTGTAATCCTTGAACCTCAGCCCGAGCATCTGTAGGATCTGGGTGTTCGAATACTTCTTCAAGTCCATAAAGCATCAGTTTTGTCGATGCAAATGTAATTAATTATAGTTAAAATTCAAATATTGTAGTTAAACTTTATCTTATTATAGTTTATTGATAACTCCTCGAGCAAATGCCGTCATGCTAGGATATGTTGACAGTCCTGATTTATTCTTTTCCCTTTGTTTTGTGCCAACTCGTTGGCATTTATACTGAAGAAGAGAGCCGGGCTTGCCCGGGACTCTGCCACCCTGAAAGGGTATCTGGTAACACAATACCCACTTGTATACAGACAAGGTGGGAGTCTGCCATGGTGCAAGCAAGTTCGGTTTGGCAAAAACAATAAAAGGCGCTCATAATGAACGCCTTACTGTCTTTTTGTAGTATATGAGAATCGATGCTAACCGATTCGCTACTTCCCGATGCAGGAAATAGTTCAAACTTGTATATTATTATAAATCAACGATATAACAAAATAGGTGTTTCAAGTTTGTCCCCGAATTGTCCCCGAAATTCTGAGAGTGATATTATTTTGTTGTGATAATAGAAGGCCGGGGGATAAAATATGAAAGGTGCGGCCTTGCATTGCTGCAGGACCGCACCGGGTGTTAACAATAGAAGTCTGGCATCAGACCTCCGGGGGCAAAGGTACGAATAATCTTCGAGATGTGCTGCTGGTACCAGCCGGGACAGATATGAAAGCATGTTACCGAAAATGCGTAACTTTGCTTCGATAAATCGAAATTCATTTGTATGAGTTGGCTTTTGTTGTCATTGGTGGTCTCGGCTATTGTCGCAGCTGCTGCCATCATTGTCTTCGGGAAACAAAAGAAGCCAAATAGAATCATGCAGGAAGGCAAACTCGTTAAAAGCGAGACGGTCTGTCGGGACGGAGAAATGTTTTACGTGGAGAAGGTTGCTTTCAAGGACTGGCACATCAGCCTTCACAACTTTTATCTGATTTCCGACAGATTAAGTGAAGGTCACACCATCTTAGAACAGAAATGGAGTTACGAAGACTTCTGTGATGTTACCATCCGGCTTGATGACTGTACCTATGCACTCAACAGACAGGTGGACGTTATCGCCCTTGTTCGCAGTTTCAGGCCCATGCCGGTAGAAGAGTTTGACCGCAAAGCTCGGCCTTTGATCATATAGTCAAGAGTCGGGTAAATTCAGATTAATTGCTCTCCCGTGTTTGATCTGGCTGTTTTTACACACCAAACTATAGGGGGTGCTGGGAAGAAAGTGTATTAGGGTATAATACGGTGTTTTTTGTTTGGAGTGATTATCCAAAAGTCTGGTTAAAGGAATTGTTCTCCTTCAGGAACTCCACGAACTTCTGCGCTGCATTCTTGTGATAGCTACCTTTCAGGTAGTGGTAGCAGCCGTCCATGCGGCCATCGGGGTGGCCTATGGGAACAGCCTCGAACCCATGCACCTGGTTGATGGCTTCTTCCGACAGGATGGTCACCAGCGGGCTGCTGCCCACAAGGTCAAGGAGGGAACGGACACTGTTGATTTCCAAGCGGATGTCCAGATTTACGTTCTGTGCAAACAGGACATCCTCCAGCGTGTCACGCGCCTGAAGACCCTTGGACGGCAAGGCAAGCGGGAAGCGGGAGAGGTCCTGGACCGATGCTTCCTTACCCACTCCCTTCAACTCTCCGATACGCCCTACCAGGCAAAGCCGGCTCTGGAACAGCAGGTGCGACTCGATGCGGTCATCTCCGAACGGCGATTTATAGGTGAGGGCCACATCCAGTTCCCTGTCCAGCAACTTCTGCCGTAAATCTTCTTTGGATGTGATTACCAGATCCAGCCTGATACGCGGGAACTTTCTGAAAAAGTCCAGGACGGTCTGTTTGAGCAGCGGGCCGAAAGAATACGTCGCACCTACGCTGAGCGTCCCTACTTTCAGGGCTTTCACATCCTTGATTCGTTCCGCACCGGCCCGGGTCTCCTCCAAAATCTGAACGGCGCAAGGGAAAAACTGCTCGCCGTAATCGCTGAGGGTAACGTGACGTGTATCCCGGGTGAGCAGTTCCACGCCCAGTTCCTCCTCCAGTTTCTGGATCTGTTGGGAAATGGTGCTCTGGGTGATAAAAAGCGATTTGGAGGCCAGGGAAAAGCTGCCCAGCCTACCCACTTCCACAAAATATTTCAACTGCCGTAATTCCATAACCAATACCGATTTATCCGCAAATATAGGCATATTTATCGTTATTATCTATCAATTTTATCGAAACAAACATTATTCATCAATAAAATCGGATGCACCTAATACCTACCTTTGCGGGACAGAAAGAAAACAACGTTATGAAAAAAGCTACAACCGTATGGGCAATCCTCGCCCTGGTTGCCATTTCCTGCACCCAGGAGCGCGTAAATGTAAACCGTCTCGTAGAGAATTATGCCCAGGTAACCATCCCCGCACCGGACCTGACCGGCATTACCGACAACGGAAAAGAAGTCTTGAAACTGTACCGGATGGCCGCCGATGAAGTGGACAAAATCTACTGGCAGCAGTATTTCGGTCCCAAAGAGGAGTTCCTTTCCTCGCTCTCCACGGAAGCGGAAAGGCAGTACGCCTCCATCAACTACGGCCCCTGGGACCGCATCGACGGGAAAGCCTTCCTAAAGGGATATGGCCCCAAACCCGCCGGCGCCGGATTCTATCCTGCCGATATGACCGAAGCGGAATATACCGCCTTTAACGCCCCTGACAAGCAGAGTCCCTACACCTTGGTCGTACGTGACGGAGATGCACTGAAAACCGTCTGGTATCACGACGCCTATGCCCAGTTCATCGCCAAGATTGAAGGCTACCTCCACCGTGCTGCCGACGTCACTATCAAGGAAAGCGTGAGGCATTATCTGCTCCACCTGATTGAAGGTCTCAAGACCGACGATTACTACGAAAGCAACAAGGCCTGGCTGGAAATGAACGACAGCAAGATGGACCTCGTGTTAGGCCCCATCGAAGCGGTGGATGACGGTCTCTATGGCACTAAGGCATCCTATGGAGCCTACGTCCTCCTGAAAAACCTGCAGCGGAGCGAAGAACTCAATGCCCTCTCCGCCCGTATGCCGGAATACCAGAAAATGCTCCCCGGCGATGCTGCCAATCACAATTTCGTCCCCGGTGCCGAGTCCGACATTTTCTCCTGCAACGTCCTGTATTGCAGTGGCTACACCAATGCCGGCTATAAAGTCATCGGTATCAACTTCCCTTATGATGCAAAGGCACAGGAGGAACTGGGCACCCGCACCATAATCTTCGACAACATCATCCGCGAGAAGTTCAACCGCACGGTCCACCCGGTGGGCAGCGCCCTGCTGGAGGAGATCCACCAGCCCCACGTGGACGCCAGCGCCTTCTACTGGCTCATCGTTTTCCGCGAGATAGCGAAAGGCCTTGGTGTGAAGGAGACCGTGAACGGGAAGGGCACCGTAGCCGAAGCCCTGGGAAATGAGGCCCTTGCCCTGGAGAAAGCCAAGTCCAATGTGCTGGGCGCCTGGCTGTGTGCACAGGAGGCCGAAGCCTACAACATTTCCGCACTCTTTCAGAAAGAAGACGTGCTCACCACCTTCATCACCAACACCATCCGTTCCACCCGTTTCGGTGCGGCCGATCCCACCGGCATCGCCAATATCGTCGTGTATAACTACCTGCTGGAGAGCAAGGCCATCGTCTGGAACCCTTCCGGCCGCTATAGCATCGACTATGACAAAACCTGGCAGGCGCTGGAAAGTCTGGGCGCCATGATCCTGGACATCCAGGCCCACGGTGACCTTGCCGCCGCGCACGCCGCCCTGACGAAGTACGGCGTAGCCGGTCCCGAAAGCCTGTCCGACAAGCGGGTTCTGGAAAGCGCCGGAATCCCCGTGGACATCCGCTTCACCTACGAATAATCTGTCAACGCAATCGAGTCAATACCATGTTCAAGAATTTCACTGGTTTTAGTCTGGTGTCCGAGATGCACAAGTTGCGTCAGAGCAACAGACTCAACCCCGCCATATTAAAAAAGAAAAGCATCGGCCTCATCTTTGTCGCCATCATCGTGCTCGTCCTCTGGCTCCTGCCCACGGAATCCTTCGGGATAGAAGGTCTCACCCAGGTGCAGCAGCGTATCATCGCCATCTTTGTCTATGCCACGCTCATGTGGGTGTTCGAACTCGTCCCCGCCTGGGCCACCTCGGTCAGCATCATGGTCCTGTTGCTCCTGTTCGCCTCCGATTCCGGCATCAAATGGATCTGCAATCCGTCCGCCGTCGGCCAGCTTCTCAGCTACAAGCAGGTGATGGCCAGTTTCGCCGATCCGGTGGTGATGCTCTTCATCGGCGGTTTCGTCCTGGCCATTGCGACCACCAAGATAGGACTCGATGTCCATCTGGCACGGGTGCTCCTCACCCCGTTCGGGAAGAAAAGTGAAAACATCCTGCTCGGATTCATGCTGGTGACGGCCCTGTTCTCCATGTTCATCAGCAACACGGCCACCACGGCCATGATGCTCACCTTCCTTACCCCTGTATTCAAACAGCTCCCGGAAGGCGGCAAGGGGCGTATCGCCATGGCCCTCAGCATCCCCATCGCCGCCAACCTGGGCGGTATGGGAACGCCCATCGGAACGCCTCCAAACACCATCGCGCTCAAGTACCTGAACGACCCGGAAGGCCTGAACCTTGGCATTGGCTTCGGCCAGTGGATGATCTTCATGGTGCCGCTTGTAGTCGTCATGATCCTGATTGCCTGGATGCTCCTGAAGAAGTTCTTCCCCTTCACCCAGAAGACCATCGAGCTCAAGATTGACGGCGAAATGAAGAAGGACCGCAAGAGCACCCTTGTTATCGTCACCATGGTCATCACCATCCTCCTGTGGATGATGGATGCCCTCACCGGTATCAATACTTACACGGTGGCGCTGATTCCCTTTGCGGTCTTCGCCATGGCCGGTATCATCAGCAAATACGACCTGGAAGAAATCAACTGGTCCGTCATCTGGATGGTTGCCGGCGGCTTCGCGCTGGGCTATGCCATGAACGGCTCCGGCCTTGCCGCCCTCGTGGTCCGCGCCATTCCGTTCGGCGACTTCTCGCCGCTGCTGATCGTCATCCTCTCCGGCCTGCTTTGCTACGGCCTCTCCAACCTCATTTCGCACTCCGCCACGGCAGCGCTGCTGATGCCCATCCTGGTGGTGGTCTGCACAGCCATGGGAGACAAACTTGCAGCCATCGGCGGCACCTCCACCGTCCTGATTGGTGTAGCCATCGCTTCCAGCAGCGCTATGATCCTGCCCATCTCCACGCCCCCGAATGCCCTGGCTTACGCCACTAACCTCATCCAGCAGAAAGACATGGCCCGCATGGGCATCATCATCGGCCTCATTAGCGTCGTACTGGGTTACCTGGTACTGTTCGCCGCTGGGTCACTGCATATTGTATAACAACTGATTAAGAACACAAAATGAATAAGAACTTAATTATGACCGCCCTCGCGTTGATAACGGTGGTCTCCTGCAATGAAACGAAATCGCCGTTTACACGCGATGTCAACAATTATGCAGTCGTGACCATCAAGGCTCCCGACTTCAGCGGCATCACCGACAACGGCAAGGAGGTGCTGAATCTCTACCGCTTCGCCGCCGACGAGGTGGACGCTATCTACTGGGAACAGTACTTCGGCGACAAGCAGGTCCTCCTGGACGGCATCACAGACCCTGTCCAGAAGACCTTCGCCGAAATCAACTACGGCCCATGGGACCGCACCACCGGTAAATCCTTCGTGGAAGGTTATGCCGATGCGCTTCCCGGCGCCGGTTTCTATCCGGCGGACATGACAAAGGACGAGTTCGATGCCTGGGACAATCCCGACAAGAACAGCCCTTACACCCTCGTCCGCCGCACCTCTGACGGCTCCCTGGAGGCCGTCTGGTACCACGACGCCTACAAAGCGCATATCGACAAGATTGGCAACTACCTGAAGGCTGCTGCCGACATCACCATCAAGCCCAGCGTAGCCAAGTATCTGCTGAGCAAGGCCGATGCCCTTAAGACCGATCAATACTATGAAAGTTCCCTGGCCTGGCTGGACATGGACGACAGCAAGATGGACCTTGTCATCGGCCCCAACGAAGTGACGGATGACCAGCTGCTGGGCATCAAGCGCTCTTACGAAGCCTTTGTCCTGCTGAAGAACCAGGCCCACACTCAGGAACTGATGCAGTATGTCTCCCGCATCGGTGAATTTCAGGAGGACCTTCCCGGAGAAGCGGCCTACAAGACTTTCCAGCCCGCCGCCGGTTCCAACATCTTCTCCTGCGACGCCCTTTACTATGCCGGAAAGGCCAACGCCGGCGTGAAAGTCATCGCCCTTAACCTGCCTTTCGATACGGATGTCCAGCGTGACCGGGGCACCCGGACCATCCTGCTGGAGAATATCATCAGAGCCAAGTACAACTATATCGTCGGCCCCACCGGAGAAGTCCTTCTGGAGCCCGATGCCGCCGAGCACCTGTCTCCGGACGCGTTCTTATGGAACATCGCTTTCCGAGAAGTGGCTCATGGCCTGGGCGTTAAAGAAACCGTGAACGGCACGGGCAGTGTGGAAGAGGCCCTGGGAAGCGTGGCTCCCACCCTTGAGGAAGTAAAGGCCAATGCGGCCGGAGTCCTCCTCGTGTGCAAGCTCCAGAACCATTACGACATCCATCACCTTTTCACCAAAGAGGATGCCCTTACCACCTTCTTCGCCTCCATTCTCCGCTCCGAGCGTTTCGGAGAGAGCTCGGCGCTTGGCCGTGCCAATATCATCATCTATAACTATCTGGGTCAGGCCGGAGCTTTCTATCGCAAGGCGTCCAACCAGTACTCGCTGGATCTGGGGAAGATGGAGTCCGCCCTTTCCGACCTAACCGCCATGGTGCTGAAGATGCAGGCCACCGGGAACAAGGCTGCTGCCGAGCAGTTTGAAGCCCAATACTCCAAGCGCAACGCCGACTACGATGCCGACCGCCTGTACCTGGGCCTGGAAAAGATTCCCGCCGACATACGGTTCGAGTTCAAACGATAACCGTTCTTTTCTTTCTGCAAGCCCCGGTGCCCTGTGTGCCGGGGCTCTTTGGTGTAATCTGCCGCAACCCGGTTGCGATTATTTCTTGCCGAAAAGTATCGCTGAACCGCTGAGGGCCATCCACTTGCTCGTAGCCTAGGTCTTATTATGTTTAATTCTGAGGAGAACAGATAAGCCTTTCCTGAATTTCAGGAAATATTTACAAAATCTTTCCTTAATTAACGGAAAGTTTCTATCTTTGCAAAAACTGATGCCATGACCATAAAAGAAACTATCAAATCTCTCATAGCCCTCAAGCAGGAGGAAATTCCTGTTTCCTATAACCCCCGTGAAGTAGAACTTCCCATAGATTCCAAGAAGATCATAACCACCATAGGGGTTCGTCGTTGCGGGAAATCCACCCTGATGGAACTCTGCATCGAGCGTCTCCTTAAATCAGGCGTGAGCCCGCGCCAAATCGCCTGGATGGGCTTTGACGATGAGCGCTTCGATCAGATGCAGACCTCTGACTTCAACTCCATCCTGGAGGCCTATATGGAGATGTTCCCGGATATCCCCATCAAGGACGTTTACTTCTTCTTCGACGAAATCCAGCGCATAGAAGGCTGGGAACTCTTCGTGATGCGCCTGTCCAAGCACTACAGCAAGCACATCTTCATCTCCGGTAGCAATGCCGATATGCTCTCCGAAGAGCTCAACACCGCCCTCAGAGGCTGGCCGCTTGAATATAAAGAGTATCCTTTGTCCTTCAAGGAATACTGCCAGTTTAAGGGCATCCCTACGGACAGCCACCTGGAGAAAGAATTGGCGCTTCTTCGTTCTTCCTTCGACGCCTTTGTCCACGAAGGCGGCTATCCGGAAGTGGTCCTTGAGCCCAGTCGCGTGATGAAGGATAAACTCCTGCAGGGATACTTCAACGCCATGATCTTCCGGGATTTGATAGACCGATACAAGCTGTCCAATCCGGAACGTGTCAAATATGTGATCAAACGCCTGATGGCCGGAATGACCAAGCCGGCATCCATCAACGCCATCTACAACGACATGCGCTCCCAAGGCCGGAAAGTCACCAAGGATGACCTGTATGATATTGCCGACAAGACCTGCTCTATCTTCCTGCTATACAAGGTGACCAAGTTTGACCTGTCCTTCAAGAAGGAAACCAGCGCTCTCCCCAAATACTATTGTGTGGACAATGGCCTGCGTCAATCCGTCTTGCTGCCAGGCAAGGACGACGATGGCATTCTCTTCGAGAACGCTGTGTTCCTGCACTTGCTCCGTAATCTTCCCGACGGCCAGAAGATCTGCTATTACCTTGGGGATAAGGAATGTGATTTCGTTATCCAGACCGAAACAGCCGTAAATCAACTGATTCAAGTGTGCTGGGACATGAAAGACAAAGACACCCGGGAGCGGGAGTTGAACGGCATCCGTGAAGCTGCCGCCTTAACGGGCTGCCGGGACTTGACCATCGTCACGCGCGACAGTGAAGAAGATGTCCAGGATGCGCTGGGAATCATCCACATCGTTCCAGCCTGGAAATGGTTCCTAGGGCGGTAATAGCTACACTTTAGGCAACCACTTCTCTCCATACCCCTTCACATACTTCCTCAACCTTTCTCCCTCCAGGATCTTCACATCCGCCGCCAGCCCTATCACAAACCGGCCGGCGCCCTCGTGGCCAGGTATTAGGGTAGCCTAAAGTTCTCATTGAAAAAAGGCCACAGAGCGCTGTGAGGGGCATTTTTGATAGCGTATAGTTTACCTCAATAGAAGGGGGGTAGGTTTGGCGAAAAGTGAGAACAAAAGTGAGAACATAAAAGATAACCCACTGAAAACCAGCGGGTTATAAGTGGTGCTGGGAATACCATCACAGGGCAGAATGTTTTTTCGCAAATGATTATATTTGCAATGAATCCTTTATAACCCTGGTCTTGTTGGTGAGAACAAATTATGATTGAATTATTAAAACACCGATTCCTTGAAAACATGGTCCGCCACCCAAATCTTGATTGGGCGGTGGAGGAAGAGTTTCTTCGTAATAATCCCAAAGCCATTCAAACGCTGCGACTTATGGAAGAGAGCGGGGGAGAACCGGATTTGTTACAATTGGACAGCGGAGAACTGATATTTTGTGACTGCTCGCAAGAGTCTCCTGCTCTCCGTAGAAGTCTATGTTATGATAATGAGGCTCTCAGCCTCAGGAAAAAGAACCCACCGGCAGGGAGCGCAATGGCCCAGGCAAGCCAGATGGGTTTGGAACTGTTGACAGAGAGCCTTTACCGGCAATTGCAGGAAACAGGCGAATATGATACAAAAACATCAAGCTGGATAGCGACACCCTCAACAATTCGTAGCCTTGGCGGAGCATTGTTTTGCGAGCGTCGCTACGACACCGTATTTACATTCCACAATGGCGCCGACTCTTACTATTCCGTACGTGGCTGGAGAGGATATTTCTGTTTCAAGGGCTAGTATTACTT